>OJQI01000026.1_pt1 | contig 87935 bp, 55 predicted proteins | sample 1598711 | NCBI WGS metagenome assembly OJQI01 (sample SAMN03922505, study PRJEB24848) | human gut metagenome | isolation source: stool sample | host: Homo sapiens | place: Germany | collected 2011-11 | reverse complement strand
AGGTGGCGTATAGATCCTTGATTATATGGTGATATTTGTAATCTACATCTCCGCTTTCTGCATCTTTATCTCCTCTGCCGAAGGAAAGAGAAGAAGCAGACCGCAGGCTAAACGCAAGCAGCACGCCCTTTCAGGGCGTGTAGGGTAAAACATGCGAAACTTCAGTAACGAATTAATCTATATAATATAAATAATAAACAAATGGTATAAAAAATCCCAGAATTGCTCTTCCAAGCAGTTCTGGGATTTATTATGTCTGATAGTTTGCCATGATGTGCTTCCGTTTGCCTACAGACATGGCTGCGTGGGGTTAAGAATATGACTGCATTGGGTTAAGAATATGACTGCATTGGGTTAAGAATATGACAGCATTGGGTTACGGATACGACTCCGTAGGCTAACGGAGACGTATCCTTCGGCTTGTCGAGATATCTGCGTCAGCTGATTGAGTCACTTGAGTTAGCTTACTGAACTACTTGGGTTAGCTGATTGAACTACTTGAGTTAGCTGACTGAGCTATATCAGTATTCTGTAGTATTACATGTGTATATTTTTCTAATTTAATGTCACATTTGCCACACTTATACTTAACTCTTTGATTATTAGAGGATAACGGGTGGCAATAAGGGGTGTTTTTATTGTCACCTTATTGCCACCTATTACCACTTTTGGCATAAAATCAGCAAAATAATGGTGTTTTTGAGGGATTTGCTACGTCCCGACGCAGCAAAAGTTACGTCCGGACGTAGTAAAAGATACGTCGTGACGTAATTTCTGTGCGGGAATTCAATGGCAAGAAGTATATAAATAATCCCAGAATTGCTCTTCCAAGCAGTTCTGGGATTTATTGTGTCTGATAGTTTGTTTACCATTTAAAGAGGTGAGGAACAAATTCCTTGAAGCAGCGGCGCCAGGTGAGCCACTCATGATGAGTGCCTGGTGATACGTAAACATCGAGCTTGATGCCCAGTTCCTTCAACTGCTGTGCCATCTTCTCTGTACCGAAGTTCTCTTCCGAACCGCAGCCCATAAACATATAATGAATGTTCTTGTTGTATTTCTCTGCATCGGCAAAAACTCCATTGAAACAGGTCTTTACATCTACGCCAAAGAGTGCACCGCTAAAGGTTCCAAGGGCAGAGAACTTGTCCATGTGAGGCAATACCGTGTTGAATGTCTGGCAACCGCCCCATGACAATCCAGCCATCGCACGATGCTCGCGGTCGGTATAAGTGCGGAATGTCTTGTCAACCATCGGAATCAGATCCTTGATAATCACATCATAGAAAGAAGCTCCATAGTGGCTGCGCTCTTCATCTACATTCTTGCCTGGACGGGCAACGAAAGGCTTCTTTACATCGCCACTCTCCATGACCACAATCATAGGCTCAGCCTTGCCTTCTGCTATCAGGTTGTCCATGATGTGCTGCATCATTCCCTGCTTGCTCCAGCCCGTCTCGTCTTCGCCCATGCCATGCTGCAGATAGAGCACAGGATAGCGCTTGGTGGTGTTGGTTTCATATTCGGCAGGGGTGTAAACCATGGCGCGGCGGAACTGTTTCTGAGAGGCTGCATAGTAAGATACTGAGCGAACCTGACCGTGGGCTACGCCCTGCTGAGGACGGTAGTAGTTGCCTTCTGCTCCTTCTGGAACTTCCAGACCGCCTGCTTCACGGCAGCAGCCGAAGTAGGTTTCGCTGGCAGGGTCAACTACCTGCACGCCATCTACATTCAGAAAATAGTAGTGGAATCCTACTACCAGCGGATCGCTCACGCCGTACCAGTCGCCATCCAAATCCTTTTTCATCTCATATTGCTTGCCGCAGATGTCGAAGATTACTTTCTTTGCCTCAGGAGCATGGAGCTTTACATAAGCTCTGCGGTCCTTATCTACACGCGGATAGTTGCTGTCTGGAATGATTCCCTGCAGGGCGAGCATCATGTTTGCATAGCGCTTGCCCATGGTGCGGTAGCTTTCTGCGATGAAGTGTAGACCATCGCCACGTTGTGGACAGCCCTTTGAAGAAATGACGTGGGCTGTAGGAATGGTCTTGGCAATATCATCAACGATGGCGATATGTGCCCAGCATTTTCCGCCCATATCCTTCTGTACGGTTTCGCCTACGAGCAGAGGTACGTCTTCTGCCTTCAGATTCAAATCCTTCAAGATGTCGTTATATACAGTCTTTACCCGGTTAGGCCAGTTGGCATCGCCGTTGTTGGTTTCGCCCTGATGCAGGAGGATGCCCTTGATAACACCCTGCTTCTTGGCTATTTTTGCCAGTTCTATCAGTCGGGCGTATGGATTTCCGTTATACTGGGATGCAAAGTTCTTCATCCAGTCGGGTTGTTTCTTGAGATAAGCCTTATAGGTACGCTTATCGAAGAGGTCGATGCTGGCTCCGCCCACGGCCACGGTGATGGTTCCCACCTTGATGCTGTCTGGCAGGTTATCCACCATCTTTCTTCCGAAATAGTCAACAGGAGTCAGTCCTGTAGAGGGTCTTGCCTGTGGCGGCACGGCGGTGTGCCATTGTCCCTTCTTCCATCCTGCCTTTTCATCATCCACGGCATACATAGCCTGGAATCTCGGGTTCACGCCCGTTCGGTCGATGTCTTCGATAGCCGCATTTCCTTCCATGTTCGACTGTCCGAAGCAGAGATAAATCTGAAAATTAGGATCAGGCTTTTCCTGAACCTTACTGCCCGTTTTCTGTGCCATCATAGGTAGGCACGCCATCGCGAGCATCGATGCTAAGATTGATAATCTATTCATAGTTTATATTTAATTAAATTATTAGATTGATTTTCATCTTCTGTTCTGTTTGCAAAGTTATGAAAAGATTTCCATACGTGCTTTGTCTCATATATCAATAACTTTTCCCTTTCTCTCATTCTTATATAATAAGGTGATTCTTTTTTCTCATGTTTCAGAATATGTTTCATTTTGTTTCTTTTGGGGCAGATGTTATGTTTGATAAAGTCTTTGTTACTTGAGGTAAAATGCGTTTTAATGTTTTTATCTATTTTTGCGACGCGTTTCAGCATCCTTAAAGAAATTTTTGAGAATTTAGGATGTAGCATATAATAATATAGTATTTAGCAACTGACAAGCAGGTAAGACCAATTGGGGTGGTATGATTCAGCGTTCTAGCTGGATGGAGACCAACTATTGGAATTGGCGTTCTGATCACTTTGTTCTTCCCTTATCCACAGACCGTGATGGATAAGAATCCTAACCTGAAGCAGAATCCTGGTTGGTAATCATGAAGTTGTTTTGTTAATATAGTGTTTTTAGTTTAAAGAACTATAGATTGTTTGACAATTAGGGGGTGTTTTGAAAAAAAGCACCCCCTTTTTTCTTCTTTAAAGGAATTTACGTATGAAAACATGGATGTGTGCCTTGATGCTGGCGTTATCGACAGGAGCTTCGGCTCAGAACCCGATTATCAGCGGACAGTATTCTGCTGATCCTACGGCTCGCGTATTCAACGGGAAGGTATATCTTTATCCTTCTCATGATATTCCGAGTCCTATCGAGAAACTGAAGGAATGGTTCTGCATGGCAGATTATCACGTTTTCTCTTCCACTAATCTTACGGAGTGGCAGGATCATGGAGTCATCGTTTCGCAGGATAAAGTACCTTGGGTACAGGACGGCAGTTATACGATGTGGGCTCCTGACTGTGTAGAGAAAGACGGGAACTATTATTTCTATTTCCCTGCTGCTCCGAAAGGGGAGGAGGAGGGATTCGGAATAGGTGTGGCGGTTGCCGACCAGCCCGAAGGACCGTTTATGCCGATGTGGAAACCCATAGAGGGTGTGCACGGCATAGATCCTTGTGTGCTGATAGATAAGGACGGACAGGCTTATATCTACTGGGCTGGAGCAGGATTGCACATGGCTAAGCTGAAACCAAACATGACGGAACTTGCCTCGGAACCCAAACTGGTAGAGGGATTGCCTGAGGGATTCAAGGAAGGACCATTTGCCTTCGAGCGTAACGGCAAATATTATTTCACCTTCCCTTGGGTACGTGAAAAGGATGGAACCGAAACGCTGGCTTATGCCATGGCTGACCATCCGATGGGACCTTTCACGTTCAAGGGCATCATCATGGATGAGTCACCTACGAAGTGCTGGACCAATCATCATAGCATCGTGGAATATCAGGGACAGTGGTATCTCTTCTATCATCATAATGATTATTCGCCTAAGTTTGACAAGAACCGCTCGGTGCGAATCGACTCTCTGAACTTCAATCCTGACGGAACGATACAGAAGGTGATACCTACGCTAAGAGGTGTGGGATTGACGAACACTCGTTCGCGTATTCAGATTGACCGCTATTCTGCGCTGCGCTGCAAGGGTATTGGTATTGATTATCTGGATAAGAACAACTGCTTTGCCGGCTGGAAGACTCTCTTCTCTAAATCGAATACTGCCCTTATATATAATAAGGTGGATTTCGGTAATGAGAAGGTGGAAGAAATCACCATTCGTGCCAAGTCTTCAAAGGGCGGTGTACTCGTAGTCAGAGCCGATGGCAAGAAGGGTAATATCATCGCTAAGGTGAAGATTCCAAAGTCAGCTGGCTGGAAGAATATCCGTGCCCAGGTGCTCCATGCTCCTCAGGGCGTTCATGCTCTCCATGTATCCTTGCAGAGTGGAGCCGATGTAGAGGTTGACTGGCTGGGCTTTATCTGATTATCGAACCTCAATAATAATGAATAGTCTATGTACAACATTTCCAATAAAATAGTTAGATTGTTTTGTTTATGTGTATTCCTTTTTGGGCATACCTCTGCGGATGCCCAAAATAGGAATTTACCTGCAGACATCAATCCTTATTTCGGACCAGTCGGCAAGCAGCCTGTCATGCCTAATGCGGCTGGCTTTATTCAGAGATGGTTGCTCCTGGAGCCCATCTCTATGCCGGTCAAGAGCAATGTCGTTTTTACAGATTCTTATCTGAAGGAGATATTCCATACGCAGTATTTCCCTAAACAGATGGAAACAGTTCCTAAGGATGGAGCCGTCGTGAAGGTGGGCAAGGAAAAACTGAAATGGCATGCGCTGGACAGTAAACTGTTTAATGTGAAACTCTTCCGTTTCGCTACTTCGTTTAAGAAGTCCAAGTATGGTGTCTTGTTCTGGGCGGTTACCATTATCGATTGCCCTGAGGAGATGAAAGACGTCCGCTTGTCTGTTGGCTCGAATGGTGCTTCCATGTGGTGGCTCAATGGTGAGGAGGCGGTGATGCTCGAAGGCGACCGAAGGATGGTTCGCGATGATGTGGTTTCTAAGAAACTTACCTTGAAGAAAGGTAGGAATATTCTTCGTGGTGCAGTAATCAATGGTCCTGGCATGAGCGACTTCTGTGTCCGATTCATTGACGGACAAGGCAAGCCTGTCAGAAACCTGTCTGTTCTTGTAAAGTAGTGCAATCAATATAGAAAGTTATGAAACAGAACAATATATTTTTCAGATATTTTAGCCCGGTTGCTGCTCAGCAGAAACTTTATGCCGCTGCTTTGGTTGCCTTGTTGTCTTCCTCTGCTTACGAGGCAGAAGCCCAGGTGGGCGAACCTTTCATTCATGATCCTTCTACCATTGCCCTGTGTGATGGAAAGTATTATACCTTTGGAACGGGTGAAGGCGGAATCTGGTCGGAGGATGGCTGGACCTGGCAGGGTGGTGCTGTTCGTCCCGGAAGAGGAGCGGCTCCTGATGTGTTGAAGATTGGCGACCGTTATCTTGTAGCCTACAGTACTACGGGTGGTGGATTGGGAGGCAGTCATCGCGGTGATGTCCTGACGATGTGGAACAAAAGTCTCGATCCGAAATCGCCTGATTTCAAATATACTGAACCGGTGGTTGTTGCCTCATCCTTAGATGATGAAGACTGTGATGCCATTGATGCGGGCTTGTTGCTCGACCCTACTACCGGCAGACTCTGGCTCAGTTATGGTACCTATTTCGGATTTATCCGTCTGGTAGAACTTGATCCGAAGACAGGTAAGCGGATGGAAGGCAACGAACCCGTCAATATCGCCATCGACAGCGAGGCTACTGATTTGATTTACCGCAACGGCTGGTATTATCTTCTCGGCACTCATGGCACCTGTTGCGATGGTCCTAATTCTACCTACAATATCGTGGTGGGACGTTCGCGAAAGATAACCGGTCCATACGTAGATAATGTGGGCAGAGAGATGTTGCAGGGCGGTGGAAAGATGGTGATTGCTGCCAACAATCTGAAGACGGGTCCCGGTCACTTCGGACGCTATATTGAGGAAGAGGGTGTAGAAAAAATGTCGTTCCACTATGAGTCTGATTTCAGGCAGGGTGGACGAAGCGTGTTGGCTATCCGTCCTTTGTTGTGGAAGAACGACTGGCCTGTGGCTGGTGATGAATTTCATGCCGGAACCTACGAGATAGAATCGGAACGAAGAGGCTATGCCCTGGAGATTGCCGTAGATTTCGTGAGAATGCAACGTGATATCGAACCTTTCTGGATAAAGCCTACCAAGCCTCTGAAGAATATTGAACCTCAGACCTTGAAGGAGGTAGAAGCAGGATGGCCTAAGGGCGAGGTAAAGGTAAGAATGAACGATTATATGTTCCGTCCTCATCAGAAGTGGAGTATCATGCCTGCCGGAAAGGGTGGTTATCTGGGAGGTCCTTATTATAAAATCTGCATAGAAGGCACTACTCGCTATCTTACCGCAACCGCTCAGCATGATGTCATTGCCAAACCTGAGTTTACGGGTGAAGATGCCCAGTTTTGGCGCATCGAACAGCTCACCGATGGCACCTATCGCATCATGCCTAAGGCAGTGCCAGGCACAGAAGAGAAACTGGCATTGGTTTCACTCGGCGATTGTACCCCAGGCTTGGCTCCCTTCGATTTCAATAGCGATAATTCTAAATGGAATTTCAGACAACAATAATAAATAACTGAACTTTCGCAAGTTTTGTCCCATACGCCCTGAACCAACGGTCACCGGCCGAAGGGAATTGAAAATCGCTGGCCGAAGGGTAAAGCAAAGGTAAAGGGCTGAAGCCCCTAGCCACACGCCCTGAAAGGGCAGAAGCTCCTAGCCCAGGGCATCGCCCTGGGTAATTACGGACGCAAACCTGTCGCCCTGTAAGGGCAAAAGCTTTAAAACTCCAGGCAAAACATAAAGCTTTTGCCCTTACAGGGCGTCTTGCTGATTGCCATTATACCCAGGGCGATGCCCTGGGCTAGGAGCTTCTGCCCTTTCAGGGCGTGTGGAGCAAAACTTGCGAAATTTGAGACAGTAACAAAATGATGACCTCGCAAAATACGAGGTTATTTTTGTCTGTTTGTCTTGTCTGTCTCAATTTATTTTTGTATTTTTGCAAAGAATAAGCAAAATATGACTCATGAAAAGTGATAAACCATATATCATCAGGCTAAGCATCGCTTTTCTCTGCTTTTGGGGCTGGATATTTACCAGCTCAGCCCAGAAGGTAGAGACAAACGATTATTTCTATGTGCTCAATACCCGACAGGGCCTTTCTGATAACTGTATTCTACAGATGATGCAGTTGGCAGATGGCAGGTTGGTGGTGAGAACTCCCAAGGGCATCAATCTTTATGATGGAAGGCGTTTCTCCTTTATTCCCCTTCCTGAAGAAAAGGCAGAAAACATTATGAAATACAAGGGGCTTACGCATCTTTATGCCGATAGCCAGGACAGGTTATGGGTAAAGGAATACCAGAAGATATTCTGTATTCTGCTTGCAGAGGGCAGAATTCTGGAACATCCCCTTGACGCTCTGTCAGGAAATGGAAAAGAGGATAAGATGAAAATGATGCGAAACGGCACGACCCGGAATGACATTCAGGATCTGTTTGTAGATAGCAGGAAGAATGTCTGGGTTGTTATGGGTGATTCGCTGCTCAATACGCAGGATGGCAATCTTATCAGGTTGAAGAAAGAATGGGGATGTCTGCAGGATCTGGATACCGATGGCAGACAGGTTTATGCTTTCATGGATTCAGGAATCGTGGCGGTTTTTCAGAATGATAAGCTGACCTATACCGCTTCTGCCTATTCTGCATCAGAAGTCCAGTGCTACAGAATTACCTCACTCACCGTTCAGACATCGAGCGGACAGTTTTACCAGATAAGAACCGGACGTGATGAAAAGAACAAGACGGATGCTTCCATCTTCCTGCATTTTAATCCGGAAACCCGGAAATATTCCAGGATATACACATGCGATTACCTCTTGCATACATTGAATATGTCATCAGACAATCAGGCTTTGATTAGCAGTCAGCATGGTTATCTGATGTTCGACTTCAAGCTGGGAACTACTCCACGCGAGGTAAAGGAATTGGCTTTGCCTGATGGAAAATCCCTCACCACGGGCATCAATACGGTTTATCGGGATAAGGAAGGAGCCATCTGGCTGGGAACCTATCACGATGGTCTGATTTATGTTTCGCCTATGTTGGGTCTCTTTTTTACCATAGACCAACCCTGGTGGAAGTCGGGATGGGCGATAGCTGGCTTGGTGTTTTTCCTCGTGATTCTGGTGGGCATCATCATTCTTTATCTTCGTAGAGGAAAGAAAATAAATGTAATAAATACCGATTCCACAAAAGATAACATTCCTTCCTTGCCAGAGGATAGCCTACTACTGGAAACAGCCGAAGCTATCAATCGGGAGCCCGAGCTGATTCTTAAGGTGCGTACTCTGATAGAGCAGCATCTGGAAGATGGCGAATATGGCGTGGAGCAACTGGCACAGGACCTCTGCATGGAGCGGACGGGACTCTATAAAAAGTTGACGGCTCTGACTGATACTACTCCTGTGGCATTTATCCGCAGCATCCGCCTTCGTCGTGCAGCTGCCTTGCTTCAGGAAGGAAAGCTCACCGTGAATGAAATTGCCGAGCGAACGGGTTTCAGTTCGCCCAGCTATTTCACCAAGTGTTTTAAGAAGGAATTTGGCGTATTGCCTTCTGAATATAGATAAATGATGCCGGAATAGCCCTAAAAAGGGGGCTTTTTCGGTATGATTCAACAAATGTACCACTCGAATCATCATTTGTTTTATCCCTTTTTCACCATTTAGCATTACTTTTGCAGTCGAAATACAATCTTATGTATTTGGAACAGTACAAATCATAAACCCTCTAATAAAATAAACAGAAGTATGCTAAAGAATTTATCTTTCATTGCCCTTTTGGGCATCGCTGCCGTTGGCGTTCCAAGTGAACTCAGCGCCAAGAATGTAAAGGTGGCAGGCACCCAGAAAGGTGCGGCTGCCAAGTCTGTCACCCGTCAGGTGGCTCAGCAGAATGTAACCATCGAATTCTATTCTCCATCCATCGTCCGCATCTTGAAATCTGATGCCGGACTTGGTGCTCCTGTTCAGAAGAAAAGCTATTCTGTCATCTTGAAACCTCAGCAGATGAAGGGCGTTCAAATACAGGAAAACGGAGATATTGTAAAAATCAATTCTAGTTTTATTTCCGTCGAGCTGAATCAGCAGACTGGCGAAATCCGCTTTCTTTCGAAGGATGGAAAGCTGCTGCTTACTGATACGAAGACCCGCCTGGAAGCTCGCAAGGATGAAGCCAACAAGGGCAAGTACCGCATAGAGCAGGACTTCCGTCTTGCTGATGACGAGGCAATCTATGGTCTGGGACAGTTGCGCGATGTTTACATGAATCAGCGTGGTCGACAGAATATCGTACTCTGGAATAATAATACTTATATCGCCATCCCTTATTTCACCAGTGAGAAGGGCTATGGTCTTTACTGGGACAATGCAGGAAAAACCTATTTCAATGATGTTGTAGCATCCAAGGATAATGGCAACCAGCCATCCCGAACTTCCTTTACCAGCGAAGTGGGAACCTGCGCCGACTACTATTTCATGTATAAGGATGGTACACAGGATGGAGTCATCGCCAGCATCCGTGAACTCACCGGACAGGCTACGATGTTCCCGAAATGGGCGATGGGCTTCTGGCAATGCCGTGAGCGCTATAAGACCAGTGATGAACTGGCTGGCGTATTGGACAAGTATCGTGAACTGAAGATTCCTACTGATGCCATCGTGCAGGACTGGCAGTATTGGGGCTGCGACTCCAACTGGAATGCGATGAAGTTCCAGAATCCATATTATATAAATAAGGTGGGCGATCCAGCCTATGCCAAGTATCTTCCTACCGATATGAAGCAGATGAAGGCACAGGGAGAACCCCGTCTGAAGAGTCCGGAAGAGATGGTGAAATATGTTCACAAGAACGATGCCCATCTGATGATTTCCATCTGGGCAAGTTTCGGTCCTTGGACAGAGCAGTATCGTGAACTGAAGAAGATGAATGCCCTCCTTCCTTTTGAAACGTGGCCAAGAAACAGTGGCGTGATGCCATACGATGTCTTCAATCCGAAGGCTCGCAACCTCTACTGGAAGTATCTTACTCATCTCTACCAGATGGGCTTTGATGCCTGGTGGACCGATTCTACGGAGCCAGACCATTTTGAGAAGCCGGGCGATGAGAACTATCAGACCTTCGATGGTTCATGGTTGGGCGTGAAGAACGCCTTCCCATTGTTGCACAACAAGAGCATCTACGAGCACCAGAGAGCGATGAAGGGCAACACAAAGCGTTCGCTCCAGATGACCCGAAGCGGCAGTTTCGGTATTCAGCATTATGGCACCCTCTGCTGGAGCGGTGATGTGGTGGCTTCCTGGAATGAGATGAAGAATCAGATTCCATCGGGCTTGAACTTCTCGCTCTGCGGTATCCCATTCTGGAACACCGACCTGGGTGGTTTCTTCTACTGGGAGTTTGAGCAGAATCCAAAGAACCCTGCCATTCAGGAACTGCAGACTCGCTGGATGCAGTGGGGAACCTTCATGCCATTGATGCGCAACCACTGTTCTTCGCCGATGGTAAGTGAACTGTATGAATTCGGAAAGCAGGGCGACTGGGCTTATGATGCTATGATTAAGGCCATCAAGCTGCGCTATCGCCTTTTGCCTTATATCTACAGTACGGCTGGCGACTGTGTACAGAATAGCGGAAGCATGATGCGTGCCCTGGTAATGGATTATGCGGCAGACAAGAAGGCTTCCCGTCTGAACGATGAGTATCTCTTTGGCCGCAACATCCTGGTGAAGCCGGTAACCGATCCTTTATACACCTGGAAGGATAAGGAGAAGAAGGGCCATACCATCTATCCTGATGTAAGGAAGGCAGCTGCGCCTGTGAATGTTTACTTGCCAAAGGGTAATAAATGGTATGATTTCTGGAGCAACACCCAGTATGAGGGCGGTCAGGATATCCAGCGCCTTTGTCCTATCGACATCATGCCTGTATTCATCAAGGCAGGTACCATCCTGCCATTCGGTCCTGAAGTGCAGTATAGTTCAGAGAAGCCTTGGGATGAGCTGGAAATCCGTGTCTATCCTGGTGCTGATGGTAAATTTACGCTCTATGAGGATGAGGGTGACAACTATAATTACGAGAAGGGTAAATTCTCGGAAATCCAGTTTGTATGGAATGAAGCAGACAGAACCCTGAACATCGCTCCACGCAAGGGCAGCTATAAGGGAATGCTCCAGCATCGCAGATTCCACATCGTACTGGTGGATGCCAATAGTGGAGCGGGCGATCAGCCTATGCAGGCAAGCAAGAGTGTGGAATATGACGGAAAGGCTGTAAAGATACAGCTGTAAGTGTTACATCATATAAAGTATTTGATACTTGTGATAAAGTAGTATTCTGCTTTTTTGTTTATTTCTGCAGCGCAAATAACAATTTAATATACTAATAGCTTAATAGTTACACAGTTCACTTTTACGGGACAGTAGTGACATTATTTATTTATTTATTTTTTATTAAAACAATGAAGAAACATTTTTTCATGGCTGTAATTGCCATTTTTTCTTCGTCAAGCTTGCTGGCGCAGAAAGTTGAATTCTATACCCCTGGTATAGTGAGAGTTACAAAAGACAATGGAGAGGACGCTTCTAAGAAAGTATCTCTGGTAGTCACTGCTACTCCTGAAAAAGTTGCAGTAGTAAAAAAATCAGAGGATGGTAAAACTGTATATACTACAGACCAGCTCAAAGTCACAGTGGAAAACGGTAAGGTGTCTTTTGCCGACTCAAAAGGTAATCTCCTGATGACCGAAGGCGAATATGCTTTCACGCCTCGCCATACTGGTCCTGACCGTGATTCTTATAAGGTAAAGCAAACATTCTCGGTAGAACCTGACGAGGCTATATACGGTATCGGTATGCTTCAAAACGGCAAACTGAATCAGCGCGGCGAGCAACGTCGTATGGAACAGACTAATACCGAGGACTATGCTCACTTCTATCAGAGTATCAAAGGTTACGGCGTATACTGGGATAATTATTCTCCAACGTTCATATCGGTACCCGAAAAAGGCAAGGCCGATGAACTTGTTCTCGAATCGGAAGTCGGTGATATCATAGACTACTATTTCATCTACGGCGGCGACGCCGACGGTGTAATAGCCGGTATGCGTCATCTTTCTGGTAAAGTGCCTATGGCTCCCCTTTGGACCTATGGTTTTCATCAGAGCCGCGAACGCTATGCAACACAATCTGAATTACTTGAGGTTGTGGATAAATATCGCGACCTGAAAATCCCCTATGATGGTATTGTACAGGACTGGGAATACTGGGGCAATCCTTACCTTTGGAATGCAATGGAATTCCTTGCAGAAGGTTTTCCCGAACCTAAGAAGATGATCGATCATGTACATGATCAGAATGCTCATATAAGCGTATCTGTATGGCAGTCTTTTGGCATAGGTACAAAACCTTATCGCGAACTGGCTCGCAAAGGTCACCTGCTTGATTTTGAGACATTCCCTCCCAGTGGTCTCCCAGGCTGGCCTCCTCGCGATGATTATCCCAGCGGTTCAAGAGTCTATGACGCGTATAGCGCTGAAGCCCGTGACATATATTGGAAAAATCTCTCACGTCTCCACCGTATGGGCGTTGATTGCTGGTGGATGGACTCTACCGACCCCGATTTCTATAACGAAAACGACCGCGACCTTGATGTGCCAACGGCGCTCGGATCACTGCGATCGGTGCGCAATGCATATCCTCTTATGACTGTAGAGGGCGTGTACAACCATCAGCGCAATGTCGACAGCACCAAGCGCGCATTTATTTTTACGCGTTCCTATTTTGCAGGTCAGCAGCGCACAGGTGCCAATACATGGAGTGGTGACGTAGCTTCGACATGGGATGCAATGCGTAAGCAGATACCTGTGTGCCTGAACTTTACCCTGACAGCTAATCCAAATGTTCATTCAGACATAAGTGGTTTTCTTGCCCACGACTACAATACAAATGGTTGGGCTTCAGCAAAAGACAATCCTCAGTTCCGAGAACTATATGTAAGATGGATGCAGCTTGGCGCATTCATGACAATGATGCGAAGCCATGGTACAGGAGCTCCCCGTGAAATATATCTCTATGGAAAAAAGGGAGAACCTGTTTATGACGCCCTTGTAGATGCTGTAAAACTACGCTATCGTTTCCTACCGTATATATATAGCCACGCCTGGCAAGTGTCAAAAAATGATGATTCGTTCATGAGAGCTCTCTTCATGGACTTTAAAAACGATAAAAACACATGGGATATAAACGATGAATTTATGTTTGGCCGCAATGTGCTAGTTTGTCCTGTAGGCAGAGCGCTCTTTACTCCTGAAGAGATCGACAAATCCGGGAAATTTGCAGAAGTTGACTGGAATGCCACCAAGACCTATGATGTATATCTTCCCGAAGGAATACGCTGGTATGATTTCTGGACAGGAGATTTATTTGACGGCGGGCAGACTATTGCTGCCGATGCACCTATTTCAAGATGTCCGTTATATGTTAAGGAGGGTAGTATTCTCACATTAGGTCCTGACGTACAGTATGCCAATGAAAACAAATACGATAATATTGACATAGTCGTATATCCCGGAAAAGATGCTTCATTCCTGCTTTATGAGGACGAGGGTGACAATTATAATTACGAAAAGGGCAAATATTCTACTATTCCCTTGAAATGGAATGATAAAGCCAAGAGGCTTACAATAGGCAAACGCAGTGGATCTTTTGACGGCATGCCTCTCTCTCGCAAGTTTAATGTAAAGATTGTCGGTGATGATAAAGTCAGAGAGATACGCTACAAAGGAAATCAGATTTCAGTGAAATAAGCCTCTGACTTCATTTAATCTTTAAAAGGGGGATACGGGAATACTTATCCCCCTTTATGTTTACAGCTAAATTTATGAATGCAAAATTTATGAATATATTAAGATATATTTTCTCAATTTATGTGGTTATGCTTACACCGGCATTGGTAATCAATGCCAAATCAAACATTACTGCAATAAACTCTACGCAAAGAAAACAACTGATTGACGATGCGTGGCTATTCACCCTTGTACAAAACGATAAAGGAGAGCAGGTGCCAACCAGTTTCCAGATGGTTGATCTACCTCATGACTGGAGTATATTGAATGACTTTACCGAAGACGCTGCCATGGGTAATGACGGCGGGTACCTTCCTGCAGGTAAAGGTTTGTATAAGAAAACATTGGTAGCAACATACGATGATATAAGCAAAGGTAGACATCTGCTGTATCTTGAGGGAGCGTATATGGACGCCCATGTCTTTGTAAACGATTCATTAGTAGGCCATAGACCATATGGATATTCATCTGTGTTATATGACCTTTCCTCATATCTCAAACCGGGCGAGAATGAGCTGTCGATTTCTGTAGACAATTCACAACAAAGAAACGCACGATGGTACACAGGTTCGGGAATATATCGTCATGTGTGGCTGTTGAATCTGCCAAACACGCATGTGAAGCCATGGTCGGTTTATATCACCACGCCCAAGGTAGAGAAATATAGATCCACAGTCAAGGCTTCGTTTGATGTAAACGGTCAATCCGACGGATTCACAGCAAGTGTTTATATAAAGAATTCCGATGGCAAACTGCTATATGAAACCAATACTCCTATAAACAGTGAGTCGAACAACGTAGAGTTTAAAGATGTCCCCTTAGAGCTTTGGGATATTGACACTCCATATATTTACACGTTGGAAATTTGTCTTAAAGACAAAGATGGAAACATGATTGATACTGTTGACGAAACTTTCGGCGTGAGAAAGATTGAATACTCGGTATCTGAAGGGTTCAAATTAAATGATAGACCAGTATTGTTGACTGGTGCGTGTGTACATAGTGATAACGGACTTATCGGAGCAAGAAGCTATGACGCTGCAGAAGCCCACAAGGTTAAAATGCTTAAGGAGGCTGGATTCAATGCCGTTCGTACGAGCCATAACCATCCAGCACCGTCATTTCTTGACGAGTGTGACCGTCAGGGAATCCTCGTTATTGACGAAGCTTTTGATGGATGGCGTTGGGAGAAAAGACCGTTTGATTATTCCAAACACATTGATCAGTGGTGGGACGCCGACCTCAAGTCTCTCGTGCTCCGTGATAGAAATCACCCGTCCATAATATGCTGGAGTATCGGCAATGAAGTAATAGAGCGTAAGCAGATTGAAGTAGTGAAGACTGCTAAAAAACTTGCTGACCTTTGCCGGGAACTCGACCCGGCACGTCCTGTGACAAGTGCTCTGTGTACCTGGGACAATGAGTGGGACATTTTCGACCCTTTGGCAGCCGAACTTGACATAGTAGGTTATAATTATCTAATGCATAAGGCCGAAGATGATCATAATCGTGTGCCCGACAGAATCATGTGGCAGACGGAGTCTTATCCCCGCGATGCTTTTGACAACTGGAGTAGAACTGCGAACCTTCCTTATGTGATAGGTGATTTCGTATGGACCGGAATTGACTATTTGGGCGAATCAGGAATAGGAAAGTATTATTATGCAGGTGAAAATAATACTGAATTTTTTGTAAGTGATCAATGGCCCTGGCATTCTTCATATTGTGGAGATATCGACCTGATATGGCAGCGCAAGCCTATATCTCACTATCGAGAAATTCTTTTTAGTGATAAGCCTTCATTATTCATGTACGTGAAGGAACCAGAGGGGTATTATGGCTCTATAAATGAAAGTATGTGGGGAACTTATCCTTCATGGGAAAGCTGGACATGGCCCGGATATGAAGGTAAACCTATAGAAATAGAAGTTATTACCAAATTCCCTGCTGTAAGACTTTATGTGAATGGCTCAGAATATGATACCAAAAAAGTAACATATGACACAAGGTATAAAGCAGTATTCAGCGTGCCCTATGAGGCGGGTAATATAAAAGCTGTAGCCCTGGATAAAAATGGCGATGAGACTGATTATTTATCAATCATGGAAACAGCCGGGAATCCAGCGGCTGTCAAGCTTACCGCAAATAGAAATATCCTTACAGCGAACAATCAGGATCTTATATTTGTGTTGGCAGAGGTCGTTGATAAAAATGGGAATTTAGTCCCTATTGCCGACAATGAAATAACTTTTTCTGTGCTTGGTGAAGGAGAATTGATTGGATCTGGAAGTGCAGACCCCAAATCAACTCAGGGCTATCATCGCCCAAACCATAAAGCATGGAAAGGGAAAGTCGGTGCTGTAATTAAGTCTACCGGTAAGCCCGGTAATGTTATTATTAAGGCTGAAGCCAAAGGTCTTAAGGTTGCACAAATAAAACTCAAGTCACAACGTCAGAAATGAAAGCTATATCTGTGATAATGTCTTTAATCATTATCCCTGCAATGGGAGTTAAGGCAGAGATGCCTATATATCAGAATGATTCATATCCAATAGAGGAACGTGTGGAAGATGCTCTGTAAGCATCCCAAATTTGACGTATTTTGGAGTGCAAAGAATGTTGTACCTTTGCACTCCTAAATATTTAATTGATAGGGTGTCCAGTTTGTTGTACCAATTTTAGCTCACTTTCCTAAGCGTTTTGGTTCGTTCTGTAACCCAGTTTTTGGACAAATGCTCGGTTGACCAAGTACTGATGTACTTCAGTTTAACATTTACAATGCGCTCTTTGAAATTAATTGTTTTTGTAACGGATTCGTTCGAGACTTTTGGATATAACGATATCGTCAGAACAAAAGACGTTACACCGTACAGCTTGTTCGGTGACTTTTTGCTCTTATAGATGCCAAAAGTAGATTCAATGATGTCGGATGATATATTGATGCTCTATGAGGATGAGGGCGACAACTATAATTACGAGAAGGGTAAATTCTCGGAAATCCAGTTTGTATGGAATGAAGCAGACAGAACCCTGAACATCGCTCCACGCAAGGGCAGCTATAAGGGAATGCTCCAGCATCGCAGATTCCATATCGTGCTGGTGGATGCCAATAGTGGAGCGAAGCACTGCATGGTGTGGCGAACATGGGAGATGTAACCGTCTTTCCGGAACCTATCGGAATGGCAGCTTCGTTTAACGACAGAATGGTGTATAGAGTCTTTGATGCAACATCTGATGAGATGCGTGCCAAATGGAATGAACTGCAGCAGAAGGGAGGAGATGTAACCCGTTTCCATGCTTTATCTGTCTGGACTCCAAACGTGAATATCTTCCGTGATCCTCGCTGGGGACGTGGACAGGAAACCTATGGTGAGGATCCTTATCTTACCAGTAGGATGGGATGTGCCGTGGTGCGCGGATTGCAGGGACCTGAAGATACGAAATACCGCAAACTCTGGGCTTGTGCCAAGCACTATGCAATTCATAGCGGACCAGAATGGGCTCGCCATACAGACAATATTACTGATGTTACACCGCGCGACCTTTGGGAAACTTATATGCCCGCCTTCAAATCACTTGTGCAGGATGCCAAGGTGCGTGAGGTGATGTGTGCCTATCAGCGTTGGGATGATGAACCATGCTGCGGCAACACCCGCCTTTTGCAGCAGATTCTCAGGAATGAGTGGGGATTCAAGTACCTGGTAGTTTCCGACTGTGGCGCTGTTACTGATTTCTTGGAGAATCATAAGGTGTCTAGCAATGCCAGAAATGCAGCAGCTAAGGGTGTATTGGCAGGAACCGATGTAGAATGTGGATTTAATTATATATATAAATCGGTGCCTGAGGCTGTGAAGTATGGTGCCCTGACTGAAGAAGAAGTTGATAAGCATGTGATTCGTCTGCTCGAAGGTCGTTTCGACTTGGGTGAGATGGATGACAACAAGATAGTATCATGGTCGAAGATTCCTGTATCTGTACTTTGCAGCAAGGCGCATCGCCAGCTCTCGCTCGATATGGCTCTGCAGACCATGACGCTGCTCCAAAACAAGAATGAGGTATTACCTCTTGATAAAAAGGTAAAGAAGATTGCTTTCATCGGACCAAATGTGGATAACGAACCGATGATGTGGGGAAACTATAATGGTACTCCACGACAGACAATTACCATCCTGGATGGTATCAAGAGTCGTTTGAAGAAAAACCAGATCGTCACCTTTAAAGGGTGCGACCTGGTGAACGACCAGACTTTGGATTCTTACTTCGACCAGTGCAGCATGGATGGCAAGATGGGCTTTAAGGGCACTTTCTGGAACAATCGTGAAATGGAAGGTAAGCCTGTTACCATCACTCAGGAAAAGAATCCTGTGCAGGTAACTACCTATGGTCAGCACTCCTTCGCTCCTAATGTGAAGCTGGTGGGCTTCTCTGCAAAATATGAAACCGTGTTCCGTCCTAAGCAGACAGACAAGGTGTTGCTCGACGTGGCTGGTTGCGGTCACTACGAGGTATATCTGAATGGTGAGAAGAAGGCAGAGCATTCTATCTGGCGCACTACCGAGAGTCGTATCGAGTTCCAAGCCGAGAAGGGCAAGGAGTATAAGATAGAGATCCGCTATCACGAAATGCCAACCTATAATGCGGACATGAAGTTCAATATCGGGCATGAGAATCCTATCGACTATCAGGCTTCGCTCAAGCAGTTGAAGGATTGCGAGACAGTGGTCTTCGTGGGTGGTATCTCTCCACAGTTGGAAGGTGAGGAAATGCCTATCGAGATTCCTGGCTTCAAGGGTGGTGACCGCACCAACATAGAATTGCCAAAGGTTCAGCGCAATTTCCTGAAGGCTTTGAAGGAGGCGGGCAAAAAGGTTGTCTTTGTCAACTGTTCGGGTTCTGCCATTGCCTTGACTCCAGAGACAGAAAGTTGCGATGCCATTCTCCAGGCCTGGTATCCTGGTCAGGAAGGTGGTGAGGCAGTGGCTCGTGTACTCTTCGGAGAGTACAATCCTGCCGGCAAGTTGCCTATTACGTTCTATAAGAATTCTGAGCAGTTGCCTGATTTCAAGGACTACAGTATGAAGGGCAGAACCTATCGTTATATGAACGATGCGCTCTTCCCATTCGGTTATGGCTTGAGCTATACTTCTTTTCGTATTGGCGATGCTACACTTTCCAACTCTATCCTGAAGAAGGGTGAGAAGATTGCGCTGAAGGTACCGGTAAGTAATGTTGGCAAGAAGGATGGAACCGAGATTGTGCAGGTGTATGTGAAGGATCCAACTGATGCTGATGGACCATTGAAGAGCTTGAAGGCTTTCGAGAGAGTGGAGGTGAAGGCAGGAAAGACTGCTGAGGCTGTCATCACGCTGGATAGCAGAAACTTCGAACTCTTTGATGCTGCAACCAATACCGTCCGTGCCAAGGCAGGTAGCTATGAGGTTTATTACGGCAGCAGTTCGGCTGATAAGGATTTGAAGAAACTGGATGTTTCTATAGAATATTAAGTAACTTGAGAAAATCATCAAGGAGCTGAGTAAATATGAAAAGAGGGTGTGTCATAAGTCCATGACACACCCTTCTCGGTCGCCGTGGACATGCTAAATATCGCAAAGAATCAAAAGAATATTGCCCAAAAATGAGTCCGATGTTTGGGCACTCGCTGCCCGCTTTATGGGCAGTGGTTGCCCAGCACAGGGGCTGCAGATGCCCACTTGGTGGGCTACGGATGCCCGTGTAACGGGCACAGAAAGACCAACCGAAGGGCATAAAGGGACCATCTGATGAACTGACTTTTCCTGATTTCAGTAGATGCTTTTTTACTTTATACACTAGAAAGGTAGACACTATCAATTTCATAAAACTGAAATAATAGACGCATTAGCTAAAAGTTCAGTCAATGATACTTCCATGATACATCAATGATACTTCTCGGCGCTAAAACCGAGAAGTATCATTGTTATTAATTCTTTATATATCAGGTATTTAAGCCGTGCTTTTTGGGTAAAAATGAGACTATGAGACTTTTTTCGCTAAAAAACTTTTTCACGTAAGCGATTGGTGCCTATAAAAGATGAAAAACTCCCAAAAAGTTTGGAGATTTAACCAAAACACCTCATCTCATTTTATGACGCACCCTCTTCTTACTTGTTACATCCTATAAACTCTTTGATAAACGTTGATAAAGTGATAAAATTCCCTTCAAGGTATTGGGTACACAGTTCTATACAGAATAAATCCCGAAATCGCTTGGCGGTTTCGGGATTTTTGCTTATCTTTGCCAACGTAAATAGTAAATTGTTGATAATATGGCAACGAAGTTATATCCAATAGGCATGCAGACTTTCTCTGAGATTCGAGAGGAGGACTTTCTCTATGTAGATAAGACGGAGTACATCTATCGTATGACTCATACGAGTGGAAAGTATTTCTTCTTGAGTCGTCCACGTCGTTTCGGAAAGTCACTCCTCGTCTCTACTATGCAGAGCTATTTCGAGGGAAAGAAGGAATTGTTCAAGGGATTGGCAATTGATAAGTTAGAAAAGGAGTGGACGGAATATCCTGTCCTCCATTTTGACATGAGCGGTGGCAAGCACATGGAACCCGAGCAGCTGGAATTGTATTTGGGCTATATCCTGGAAGATCAAGAGAAGAAATGGGGTATAAACGAGCCACGTATCGGGGCAAATAACCGACTCATCGACCTCATCAATACTGCTTATGAGAAGAGCGGAAAACAAGTGGTTGTGCTCATCGATGAATATGATGCGCCTATGCTGGATGTGGCTCACGAGAAAGAGCAGCTGGATGTGTTGCGCAATATCATGCGTAACTTTTTTAGTCCTCTGAAATATAGTGAGGCAAAACTGCGTTTTGTTTTCCTTACAGGTATCACCAAGTTCTCGCAAGTTAGCATCTTCAGTGAACTGAACAATATCACAAATGTGTCGATGGACGATGAATATGCAGGAATCTGCGGCATCATCAAAGAAGAACTTCTGGAAAATATGTCGGATGACATCGATATGCTTGCTGATGCACTTGGATATTCTAGAGAAATGATGATTGCAAAGCTCAAGGAAAATTATGATGGCTATCATTTCTCGAAGAAATCGCCAGACGTTTTCAATCCATATAGTCTGCTCAACTGTTTCTCGAAAAAGGAATTGGGGGCATTCTGGTTCAGTTCTGGTACGCCAACTTATCTTATCAATATGTTGAGGCAGTTTGGCGTGTTGCCAACGGAGATAGCTCCGACAGAAGCTGTAAGTTCATCCTTTAATGCACCAACGGAGAATATGAAGACCATCACGCCGTTGCTCTACCAGAGCGGATATGTTACCATCAAGGAGTACGATCCGGAAACGAGGATTTATACCCTGGATATTCCAAACAAGGAAATCAAGGTAGGGTTGTTTGATAATCTTCTGCCAAACTACGTGGATGGTGTCTCTGCCGAACGGGGCAATGTGGCAATAGCCAAAATGGCATTGCTTATTGGTAAGCGCAACATGGATGGTGCTTTGCATCTGTTGCAAGACTTCCTGGGTACGGTGCCATACTGCAACGTGACCAATTATGAGGGGCATTATCAGCAGATGCTCTTCATCATCTTTACTCTCTTAACCAATTACCTGGTGGATGTGGAGGTGCATACGCCACGTGGCAGGGTAGATATTGTGCTCCTTACCAAGACCGATCTCTATGTGGTTGAATTGAAGCTGAATAAGAGTGCTCAGGCGGCAATGCAGCAAATCAATCTGAAGAACTATCGTCAGCGATTCGCTCTTTGTGGCTTGCCAATTACCAAGGTTGGCATCAATTTTGATTCTACCCAAGGTACTATTGAGGATTGGGTGATAGAGGCATGAGCATCTGAGAGATAGGTAAAAAAATAAAAGAGGGTGTGTCAACATAATAAATCCCGAAATCGCTTGGCGGTTTCGGGATTTTTGCTTATCTTTGCCAACGTAAATAGTAAATTGTTGATAATATGGCAACGAAGTTATATCCAATAGGCATGCAGACTTTCTCTGAGATTCGAGAGGAGGACTTTCTCTATGTAGATAAGACGGAGTACATCTATCGTATGACTCATACGAGTGGAAAGTATTTCTTCTTGAGTCGTCCACGTCGTTTCGGAAAGTCACTCCTCGTCTCTACTATGCAGAGCTATTTCGAGGGAAAGAAGGAACTCTTTAAGGGGCTTGCCATCGAAAAGCTAGAAAAAGATTGGACGGAATATCCTGTGCTTCATTTTAGTTTGGCAGGTGGAAAGCACATGGAGAAAGACCAATTGGTGCGCTATCTCTTATATATATTGAAGGTAAATGAAGAAAAATTTGGCATCGTCAATGATTCTCCTGACCCGAATGTCCGTATGCTTAATTTAATAAAAACGGTATATGAGCAGACTGGGCAGAAGGTCGTTGTGCTCATCGATGAATACGATGCTCCTTTGCTTGATGTGGTGCATGAGGATACTAGTTTGGGCGTCTTAAGGGAGGTGATGCGCAATTTCTATAGTCCCCTAAAGGATAGCGACCGAATGCTGCGTTTCGTCTTCTTGACAGGCATCACCAAGTTCTCGCAACTTAGTATCTTCAGTGAACTCAATAATATCACAAATGTGAGTATGAACCAAGAGTATGCTGGCATTTGCGGCATTACCAAGGAGGAATTGTTGGATAAGTTTGATGAGGATATTGATGTGTTAGCAGGTAGGTTGGGATTGACACACGAACAAGCCTTGTCAAAACTGGAGGAAAATTATGATGGCTATCACTTTACCTGGCCATCATCAGATATTTTCAATCCTTATAGCTTGTTGAACTGTTTAGCTGAAGGACAGATGAATTCCTATTGGTTTGGCTCAGGCACTCCTACTTATCTCCTTAATATGATGCGGAAATATGACTTTACACCGATTGACCTGGGTGAACAGATGGATGCATCAAAGGATGATTTCGATGCAGCCACTGAGACGATGACTACTATCATGCCTTTACTTTATCAGAGTGGTTATATCACTATCAAGAATTATGATCCGGAAACGGAACTCTATACCTTGGCTCTGCCTAACAAAGAAGTGAGGATAGGTTTGTATCGCAGTATGTTACCGCATTATTTAGCGGCAAAGTCTGCAATGTGCAATACGACCGTGGCCAAGATGTCTTCTCTTATCAATAAGGGTAACATGGATGGTGCTCTTCAGCTATTGAAAACGTTCTGGGAGACGGTACCTTATTGCGATAATACCGATTATGAGGGGCATTATCAGCAGACAATGTATATCATCTTTGCCCTGCTTACGAATTTCCGTATATTGGTGGAACAGCATACTTTCCGTGGAAGAACAGACATTACGATGGAAACAAAGGATACCATCTATGTGATAGAACTGAAATTTAATAAGTCAGCACAAGAGGCTCTTGACCAAATCAACAACAAGCATTATGCTGATGCTTTTGCCCTAAGAGGCAAAACCGTGGAAAAGATTGGTATGAACTTTATGATTGATGAAGATAAGACGATTGTATTGGAGTGGGCAAAATAGTTCCCTTAGTAGCAGAACCTCTTCTTCCTGGATTGGTGGAAGTTTGGGGAGTAGCAACAGAAAAGATGGCCTTGCAAAATGCGAGGTCATCTTTTCTATTATAAAGGATTATCTGTCAATAGAGCATGCCAAACATCCATAACGGAATGATGTTGCCATAGCCCGTTTCTATATCATCCTTTACCACATATCCATTCTCTATGTTCTGTAGCTGATTTTGCTTTTTCTTCTTTCCGCCAACCTCGAATGTATATTTCCCGTCAATCAGAAAATCTGATATAGGGGATACTGTGACAGGCATGAGAGAGCGTGTCTGATTGAAGAAGAAAGTTTCTCTAACAGTTCCTATCTCCACACTCTTTCCAGCAAGGGTATAAATGAGTGTTGGATTATCCAGATAGATCTTATCCACTTTGCCTAGACCTTGAATGCCACCTGTTGAAGTACGGAGTTGCCCAATAAGTCCTGCTTTCTCCAAGTAGGCGCAAAGGTCGGCTATATTGTTTCTTGAAACTTCAAGTTGACCTCCTATCTGGCTCATGTTAGGTTTGAATGGCGCACTTTGAGCGATGATGGCAAGTAGTCTTTTGAGCTTTCTTGCAGTTGAAACCGTAAGGTCTGCATATTGCGGAATATCGGTTTCTATCGTTGCATTGACTACTTGCTGAATATACATTCTGATGTCGCCATCAGAAAAAGGATAATATCCTCGTTGCAGATAGTCCGCGAAATGTTCTAGAGGCAAGAAACCATTTGGTATATCGACTTCCTGTTGCATGAGCTGGTCTAAAGTACATGCAGGAAAATGGATTCCATGAAAGAGTTCCAGATATTCGCGATACGAGAGTCCTTGAATCTCGTACATAAGTGCACGACGGCTCAGGTCAAATGCCCCCTTTGCTATGTCGAGAACAGATGACCCTGTAAACATTATATGGAGTTCAGAATGATAATCATATATCAATTTCAGCTCCCTTGCCCAATCCTTGTATTTATGGATTTCATCAATGAAAAGATACTTTCCTCCCATCTTTGCAAATGAATCTGCCAGTTCGGTGAGTCTGTGACTGGCAAAATAAAAATCTTCTGCCTGTACATAGAGCGAGTCTTTTCTTGGTAGTTGTTCTTTGATGTGTTGAAGCACCAAAGTTGTTTTACCGACACCTCTTGGTCCCATTAATCCTATCATACGAGCATCCCAATTGATGCGATTATACATATAGCGATGAAACGTAGTACTCGTTTCTCTCAGCAATTTGTCGAATGTTGCTTGTAATTGTTCCATATTATGCCTGTTATATTGCTCTTTATGGGTGCAAATATACGAATTAAATACGAAATTGCACTGAGTAGAGTGCAATTTTTAACGTAAATTGCACTCTGCTCAGTGCAATTTGCGAATATATATAAGGTTGTAGCGATAAAATACTTAGAGAAGCAAATTTGATTTTCCTCTTATGCGGTTGCTTTAGTGTTTTATGTTAAAAATCCTAACTCATAGCTTTCTCCTCTAAAACTCATAGTTTCTTGGGGCTGAAGTCAGCGTTTTCTATTTGGGAACTCATCTGCTGGGACGCCATCCTGTGGGGGGAGATTATTGAAGAATCATGATGTGTGGTCAACTGACTTTTGAGGTGGAAATATTCGTAAAATAACGGCGTCTTGTGTATAAATTGAGGAATTGAGCGAAGATTTCTGATTATTTTACATGCTTATTAATAAAAAATGCTATATTTGCAAATGTATTTTAATTTATGTGAGTTCTCTTTAAAAGTGTAAAGTTCTATAATTATCAAATATTCATAAACTATGAAGAAAAAGCAAATGAAAGCAAGTCTATTACTTGCGTCTTTATTGACGTTGGGTTTCTCGGTAACCGGGTGTACAAATGACGATTATGATTTTGACCAGATTGATGCTACGATGGGATTTGGTAGTGGCGAATTGGAAATACCTGCCAGTTCTACCATGAACATACCTCTGTCTGATATTCTGGAACTGGAAGAGGGTGGTAGTGTGAAGATTGCCGCAAACGGTGATTATCTGTTCCAATTGACAGGTTCTGATGCATCATCTGCTTCACCAATGATTTCTCCTATTGTTCTGAGGGGTAATTCTTATTCTAGTACGCTAACTTTAAATGCCAGTTCTGCTGCCAAGGGAACCCGTGCTGCTGGTACTCATCTCAGTTTTGTCTCTCCTAAGGAGTTGATGTTTAAATATAATGGTACGGATGCTGCCGTGAAGGACCTGAAAAGTGCTGAGGTGGCTGGCGAAATCGAACTGAAGATTAATCTCACTCTTGGTGGTCTTTCTTCTGCTATCGCCACAATAGATAAGGCAACCCTCACTCTTCCTGGCTATCTGGAGATTTCACAGGTAACAGGTAATGGCAATCCTATGGTCAACGGCTCGAAGATTACCGTGGAGAATGTTTCTACAAGCAGCAATCTTCAACTCACCATCAAGGCTAAAAAACTGGATTTTGAAAAACAGGATGCTTATGGCAAGGTTGTCATCGGCAATAATGGCTCTATCAAGATGGACGGTTATTTCGACCTCGGTATCGAGGCTGATGTAACGAGGGTTCCTACATCTGCACTAACCATCGATGCCAACGTGAATGTCAATGATATTACCTTGAAGTCTGCTACTGGTATCTTCGACCCGGAAATCAATATCTCAAGCTTGGGTGATGTATCTGTGACTGGCGTTCCTGACTTCCTTTCAGAAGATGGCGTAAGAGCTGACTTGGATAATCCTCAGATTATTCTTTCTATCAAAAATGATATGGATGCAGCGGCAAAGGTGAGTGCAAAGGTGATTTCTACCAAGAACGGTCAGAACTTGGCTACCGTGCAACTCCCTGAGATGAATATCTGCAAGACTACTGTTGCGCCAGTAACCAAGATCTGTATCTGCCGCCATAAGACTGCAGAACTGACTGCTCAGTATGGTGCTGCCAATGTATATGAGGTGAGCAACCTGGCTACACTCATCAACCAGCATATTCCAGACTACGTACAGATTACCGATGTAGAGACGAAGGCTGATCCCAGTCAGGAAATGACCATCGAGTTCGGCCGCTATTACAAAGTTGTTCCAAGCTACGAGATTTATGCACCGTTGGCATTTGCCGAGGATGCAGTCATCGAATATGCTGATGATTTCGACGGTTGGAATGATGATCTGGATGATCTGGAATTGTCTGAAGGAACTTATGTTCGACTGACAGCCGATGCGCAGAACCTGGTTCCTGCTACCCTCATCGTAGAGGCAACTCCACTCGGAGTGGGTGGTACAGACATCAGCAACCTGATAGAAGTGAATGTCAAGAAGGGTACTGTGAAAGCATCTGCTGATGGCGTGACAGCCGTGAACTCTCCGCTGGAAATAGAACTCCGTGAAAAGGTAAAGGGCGGATTGCAGAAGCTCGACGGACTCTCTTATAAGGTAAAAGGTAAGGCAAGCCATGATGGAACTACCGTGACCGGTATCAACCTCAACTCTGAGAAGCATACCCTGAAGTTGGAAAACATCAATGTGAAACTCGTGGGTAAAGTGATTGGTAACTTCAATTAATGACAGAGAGTAGTAACAGAATAATAACACACATAAAAGACAAAGAAAATGATGAATAAAATATATAAGCATCTCGTGGCTGCCTCTCTGCTGATGACAGGTGGCACCGCAATGGCTCAGACACTCAATTCCGCTTACTTTACTGACGACTACAAGTTCCGTCACGATATGAACCCGGCTTTTGAGAACAAGCAGAACTATATCACCATCCCAGCTTTGGGTAATATCAATGTCAACCTGCAGGGCAACTTCGGCTACCAGGATATTGTACTGAACAATCCGATGTACGGACAGGAGGCGGGTGCCAAGAAGATGACTTCCTTCATGAATCCTTATATTTCTGCCGATGAGGCGCTGAAGGGCTTCAGTAAGAGCAACAACCGCATACAGGGTGATGTGGGCATCTCCATACTTTCTGCTGGTTTCAAGGGTTTTGGCGGTTATAATACCATCGAGGTGAATGCCAAGGCATCTTTCGGCGCTTCCCTGCCTTATGAGTTGTTTGAATTTGCCAAGAACACGGGTAACCAGAATTATGAGATTGGTGATGTGAGCATGATGGCTCGCTCTTATGCTGAATTGGCATTGGGTCACTCTCATCAGATTAACAAGAAACTCCGCATCGGTGCTAAATTGAAGTTCCTCTTCGGTGTGGCTGACGGTGATGTTCGTCTGGAAAACCTGCGTGCTGACCTCTCTGGTACAGACAAGTGGATTGTTTCCGGCAAGGCGAATGCCCAGGTTTCTATGAAGGGCTTTACTTATAAGACTTCAAGAGATGAATATAACAACCCGGAGAAGGGAGAGTACGAAAAGATTGATGATGTAGATGTTGATGGCGCAGGATTGGGCGGCTTCGGTATGGCGCTCGACCTCGGTGGTGTCTATAAATTGAACGACAACCTGACCCTGAGTGCTTCTGTTCTCGATTTGGGCTTCATCAACTGGAGCAACAATATGAAGGCTGTGAACAGAGCGGAGAGCTTTGAGTTCAATGGCTTCCATGATACTGCGGTAAGAGAAAACAGCGGTTCTACCATCGATGACAAGTTGGATGATTACGGCGACCAGATTACCGACTTCATCAACCTGAAGGACTTGGGCGACCAGGGTAGCCGTACTACCGCTCTGGCAGCTACGCTCAACTTTGGCGCAGAGTACAGTTTGCCAGCATACGACAAGTTGTCCTTCGGTTTGCTGAGCAGCACTCGCATCAATGGTGATTATACCTGGAGCGAGGGTAGACTCAGTGCCAACTGGAAACCATTGAAGTGGTTGGATGGTGGTGTCAACTTTGCAGTCAGCAGTTTTGCTACAAGTATGGGTTATGTTCTGAATATCCATCCAAAGGGTTACAACTTCTTCATCGGTATGGATCACATCTTGGGCAAGACCAGCAAAGAGTTCATTCCTCTCAGTTCCAATGCCAGCATCGCATTGGGTATGAGCGTTACCTGGTAACAGATAGTTGCAGGTTTGAGAAATAGGAAAATATGATAATAGGAGGTAAACACCAATGATTAGTGTTTACCTCCTATTTATTTTATACATAGAATAAAGTATTTGAAACATGTGAAAAAGTAGAATCCTGTTTTTTTGCTTACCTTTGCATCCATAAATAACAATTTAATCAACTAATAATTAATTTAAATCATAAAATGACTAGATACAGAATGATTTTATCCCTGCTTTTGGCTGGCATGGGAACTGCAGCAACAGCACAGAACATCAACTTGCCAATCATCCAGACCAAGTACACAGCCGATCCTGCACCTTATGTGCACAACGATACGGTATATCTCTATACCACCCACGATGAGGATGGGGCTGAGGGGTTCCTGATGAAAGACTGGCTGCTCTACACCTCAACAGATATGGTAAACTGGCAAGACCGCGGTGCCGTGGCTTCATTGAAAGACTTCAAGTGGTTCAAGGGCGAGAATGGTGCCTGGGCAGAGCAGGTCATCGAGCGCAATGGCAAATGGTATATGTATTGCCCAATCCACGGTCATGGCATCGGAGTGCTGGTAGCAGATAGTCCATACGGACCGTTCAAGGATCCTATCGGAAAGCCTCTGGCATGGGAGGGCGACTGGTTCGACATCGACCCTACTGTATGGGTAGATGATGATAACCAGGCTTACATGTATTGGGGCAACCCGGAGTTGAAGGCAGTGAAACTGAACGAGGACATGATTTCTTATTCTGATTCCATCATGCACTTCCCGAAGATTCAGGATTATCAGGAAGGTCCTTGGTTCTGGAAGCGCAATGGCAATTATTATCTGGCTTATGCTTCTACCTGCTGTCCTGAGGGCATCGGTTATGCGATGAGCAAGAATCCGCTCGGACCGTGGGAATATAAGGGACATATCATGAACCATACGCCTCGTACTCGAGGCAATCATCCAGGCATCATCGACTATAAGGGTAAGAGCTATTGCTTCGGCTTGAATTATGATATCTTCCGTTTGAAGACGGGGCGTCATGCCGAGCAGCGTTCTGTTTCTGCGGCCGAAATGACTTACAATCCTGACGGAACCATCCAGGAGTTGCCATACTTCCAGGACTGCAAGCTTGAACAGATAGAATGGTTCAACCCTTATCGCCAGGTTGAGGCAGAGACGATGGCTTGGGGCTATGGATTGAAGACGCAGCCTAAGAATCAGTGGGCGCAGGAGAATAGATGGAATCAAGTGGTTACGAATATTGATGAGGATGAGTATATCCTCGTGAAGGGTGTTGACTTCAAGAAGGGTGCAGGTAAGTTTGAGGTTTCTGCCTCTTGCCACATGTTTGGCGGCAGCATCGAAATCCGTCTTGATGGGGTAAACGGCCAGTGCATCGGCAAGGTGGATATCAAGAATACCAAGGACGAATACAAAACCTTCTCTACCCAGGTGAAGAAGGTAAAGGGTGTTCATGATCTCTACTTCGTCTTTAAGGGAGGCGACATCCAGAAGCAGAACCTCTTCTTCCTGGATTGGTGGAAGTTTGGGGAGTAAGATAAACTTAATAAAGTTTTTGAAACATTCGATAAAGTCATTATGATTGTTTTTTCGTAATTTTGCAGCGTTAAACGAATAAACAATCATAATGATGAATACAACGAAAAACTTGGCTCCCAGAAAGCCGTTACTGATAAGCGCATGGCTGCTTGCCATGCAGGGTGCTACCTATGCACAGAACCCAATCGTGCAAACACAGTTAACTACCGACCCAGCACCTCTGGTTGTTGGAGACCGTCTCTATGTATATACCGGTCATGATGAAGATAAGGCTGACTTCTTCTGGATGAACGAATGGCGTGTGTATTCCACCAAGGATATGGTGAACTGGACAGACCATGGTTCTCCGCTCGATCTCAGTTCTTTTTCCTGGGCAGACGACCGTGCCTGGGCAGCACAGACCATTGAACGTAATGGTAAGTATTACTGGTATATCTGTGCGCACTCTAAACTGACGGGCGGAATGGCTATCGGCGTAGCTGTGGCAGATTCTCCTACCGGTCCGTTCAAGGATGCGCTGGGAAAACCGCTTTTCGATAATGGAAGTTGGGACAATATCGACCCAACGGTTTGGATGGACGAGGATGGTCAGGCTTATCTCTATTGGGGTAATCCACATCTTTACTATGCCAAACTGAATAAAGATATGATCAGCTTCAAGGGTGGTATAGATGCTAAGGCAGCTGTTGATGAAAAGCGTGAAGTGGGCAGAATCGTGATGACTGAGGAGGGATTCGGTTCGCCTGACGTGGAGAAGCGTGATTCTACCCGAAAATATAAAGATTGCTACACAGAGGGACCTTGGTTCATGAAGCGTGGCAAGAACTATTATATGCTTTATGCTGCAGGTGGAGTGCCTGAGCACATTGCTTATTCCATGAGTAAGAAGCCTTTCGGACCATGGAAGTATATGGGCGAAATCATGCCATTGGAAGATACGGGTTCCTTTACTAACCATTGCGGTGTGACCGACTTCAAGGGCAAGTCTTATTTCTTCTATCATACGGGTAAACTGGGTGGTGGATTCGGACGCAGTGTGGCTGTGGAAGAATTCAAATATAACGCCGACGGTACATTCCCTATTATCCACCATACTCAGGAAGGAGTGGCTCCTATCGCAACCCTCAATCCTTACAAGCGTCAGGAGGCTGAAACCATCGCTTTCTCTAAGGGAGTGAAGTCGGAGCAGACCGATGATACGGGTGTTTATATCTCTGAAATCCATGAAGGCGATTATATCAAGGTACGTGAGGTGGATTTTGGTGATGAAGGTCCAGATGTATTTGCCATCTCAGCGGCGTGCTCTTCGCTTGGAGGTTCGCTGGAGGTTCATCTCGATAAGGAAGATGGCGAACTGGTGGCAAAACTTGATGTTACCAAGACGGGTGGCTGGGAAAAGTGGAAGACTTTCTCGGCACAAATGCTAAAGAAAGTGACAGGAAAACATGATATATACTTCGTGTTCAAGGGATTGAAGGGAAGCAAACTCTTCAATTTCGACTGGTGGAAGTTTGAGAAGAATTTCGCCAATCCTGTGGTTTGGGCTGATGTGCCTGATGTGGATGTAATCCGTGTGGGTGACAGCTTCTATATGGTAAGCACCACCATGCATCTGATGCCGGGTGCGCCTATCATGAAATCGAAGGATCTGGTGAACTGGGAAACCGTGAACTATATCTTCCCTAAACTTACCGATTCACCTAAGTATGACATGAAGGAGGGTACGGTGTATGGTCGTGGTCAGTGGGCCACTTCTCTGCAGTATCATCGTGGCAAGTTTTATGCGCTCTTTGCTCCAAACGATAATCCTGGTGGAGAGACTTATATCTGTACAGCCGATGATATCGAAGGCAAATGGACTATCCACAGCCGTTTGCAGCATTTCCATGATGCCGCTCTCTTCTTCGATGACGACGATAAAGCATACGTGGTTTATGGAACGGGAGAGATGGTGCAGCTGAATACCGACCTGACGGATGTGGTGCCGGACAGCCATCGCAAACTCTTTGAACGTGATGCTGATGAAACGGGTTTGCTCGAAGGCTCCCGCATGATCAAGCACAACGGCAAGTATTATCTCCTGATGATTTCGTGGCCACAGGGACATCCTCGTCGTGAGGTTTGTTATCGTGCTGATAAGATAACGGGTCCTTACGAAAAGAAGGTGATTCTGGAAACGGAATTTGCCGGATTCAACGGCGTGGGACAAGGTACGATTGTAGATGATAAGGATGGCAACTGGTATGGCATCGTATTCCAAGACCGTGGTGGTGTGGGCAGAGTGCTCACGCTGGAGCCATGTACCTGGAAGGACGGATGGCCTATGCTGACCGATGAGAAGGGCAATATTCCTGCCCAGATGCAGAAGCCTGTGCTGGGCTACGATGGCAAGGGACTCGTGTATAGCGACGATTTCTCGAAGGATAAACTGGAATTGCAGTGGCAGTGGAACCACAATCCTGTGGATAATGCCTGGTCGCTCACAGAGCGCAAGGGCTGGCTCCGCCTGAAGACATCCCGTATTGTTCCTAACATCTTCCTGGCTCCTAATACCATCAGTACCCGTACCGAAGGACCAACCTGCGAGGGAATCATCAAGATGGATGTAAGCAAGATGAAGGATGGCGATGTGGCTGGCTTGTCAGCCTTTCAGGGTGATGCAGCCCTGCTTTCTATCGTAAAGGAAGGCAAGAAACTCTTTGTGGTAGGTACCAAGGAGAGTGTAGCCCTGACGGACAAGGAGAAGGCGGTGACCGATGTGAAGCGTGAGGAGGTGTATCGCCAGCTTTTGAATCTGAAGCAGGATAAGGCAACGAAATCAAGCATCATCTATCTGAAGATGAGTTGCGATTTCCGTCTTCATCAGGATCTCGCCACCTTATTATATAGTATAGATGGCAAGACCTGGATTCCTGCCATCAAGGATTTCAAGATGCAATATGATTATCGCCGCTTCTTCATGGGCACCCGTATCGCCGTCTATAACTATGCCGCAAAGGCTGCTGGCGGATATGTGGATGTGGATAGTTTTGAGTATCACAAACAGAATAGTAGTGAGAAATAGAATCATAGTGGGAACTATGGCTTTGGCGTTTCTTCTTCCGGTAAAGATGATGGCTAAGGCTAGCAGTTCCGATAATAGTACTCTTCTTTGGTATAACGCCCCAGCCCAGCAGTGGCTGGAGGCTCTGCCTATCGGAAACTCACATCTGGGAGGTATGGTGTATGGCGGAACCATAGATGAGAATATCCAGTTGAATGAGGAGACTTTCTGGAGTGGAGGTCCTCATAACAACAATAGCAAGAAATCCCTGGAGAATCTGCCAAAGGTGAGGGAACTCATCTTCAATGGCAGGGAAGAGGAGGCGGCCGCTCTCATCAACCAGACCTTCATCCCAGGACCTCATGGCATGCGCTTCCTGCCGATGGCAAATCTGCATATCAGTATGAAGAACCGGGGAAAGACTGAGCAGTTTGTGCGCAACCTGGATTTGAAGAGGGCAATTGCTACGACTTCTTTCGTGATGGATGGCGTAAGATATACCCGTACTACCTTTGCTTCGCTGGCTGATGGCGTTATCGTTTGCCACATCAAGGCGAGTAGAAAGGGCGCTTTGAACATCGATGTTACCCTGGATTCGCCTTTTGAACATCAGACTCAGAAAACGCCTTCAGGGGTTATGCTGAAGGTGAAGGGACAAGATCAGGAAGGCATCAAGGCGGTTCTTGCTGCCGAATGTTTGGCAGATGTAAGGACGGATGGCACCGAGGCAACCATCATTGTGAGTGCTGCCACCAATTTTGTGAACTATCACGATGTGTCGGGCAATGCAGCCCAGCGCAATGCTGACTATATAAATAAGGTGAAACTGATGAGCTATGCACAGTTGGAGAAGCGCCATGTGGAGGCTTACCAGAAGCAGTTCGCTACTTCTTCCCTGATTCTGCCAACCGATGCCAATGCTTCGTTGCCTACCAACCAGCGCCTGGAGAAATTTGTGGGTAGCAAGGATATGGCGATGGTGGCGCTGATGTATAACTATGGTCGTTATCTGCTCATCTCCTCTTCCCAGCCTGGTGGACAGGCGGCAAACCTGCAGGGCGTTTGGAACGACAGCAAAAATGCACCTTGGGACAGTAAATATACCATCAACATCAATACAGAGATGAACTACTGGCCTGCCGAGGTAACGAATCTTGGTAACACCACGGAACCTCTGTATTCGCTGATTAAGGATTTGAGCGTAACGGGAGCACAGACGGCTAGGGAAATGTATGGTTGCCGTGGTTGGATGGCACATCATAATACCGATATCTGGCGCATAGCAGGTCCGGTGGACGGTGCGCAGTGGGGCATGTTCCCGAATGGCGGAGCCTGGCTCACTACCCATCTCTGGCAGCATTATCTCTATACGGGCGACAAGGCTTTCCTCAAGCAGTGGTATCCGGTAATAAAAGGTGCCGCTGAGTTCTATCTTGACTATATGCAGAAGTTGCCGGGCACCGAATGGAAGGTAACCGTGCCGTCGGTGAGTCCGGAACAGGGACCTATGGGTAAGAGAACTGCCGTAACGGGGGGATGTACAATGGATAACCAGATAGCCTTCGATGCCTTGACCAGTGCCGTGATGGCTTCTGAAATATTGGGAGTTGATGAGGCAGAGCGCAAGGAGATGCAGCAGCTGATTTCTCAGATTCCGCCGATGCAGATAGGAAAGTACGGACAGTTGCAGGAGTGGCTTGTGGATGCGGATGATCCGAAGAATGAGCATCGCCATATTTCGCATCTCTATGGATTGTATCCATCCAATCAGATTTCTCCTTTTTCTCATCCGGAACTGTTCCATGCCGCAGCCACCACTCTGAAGCATCGTGGCGACCAGGCTACGGGCTGGAGTCTGGGTTGGAAAACGAACTTCTGGGCACGTATGCTCGATGGCAATCATGCTTTCAGAATCATCAGCAATATGCTTCGCCTGTTGCCATCTGATGCGCAGGCAAAGGAGTATCCTGATGGAAGAACCTATCCGAATCTCTTCGATGCCCATCCGCCATTCCAGATAGACGGCAACTTCGGAGTAACAGCCGGTATCGCCGAAATGCTCCTGCAGAGTCATGATGGAGCCGTGCATCTCTTGCCAGCCTTGCCTGATGCCTGGAAAGAAGGAAGCGTAAAGGGACTTCGTGCCCGTGGCGGCTTTGTGGTGGATATGGACTGGAAGAATGGCAGACTGATGAAGGCGAAGATTCGTTCTACCATCGGAGGCATCCTGCGTCTCCGCTCATACGTACCGCTGAAGGCGAAAAAGCTGAAGAAGGCTGAAGGAACATGTCCCAATATCCTTTTTGCATCTGCAGAAGTGAAGCCTGTAATGGAACAGCATCGGATAGCAGAAGGAGTGAAGGTCACTATTCCTGACGTATATGAATATGACTTGGAAACAGAACCAGGAAAGACTTATCTGATCAAATAATGTTCTAAAATTACATTTGTTGCCATAAAAGTATCATTTTGTCCACCTCTGGTTGGATAATTATTCGTACTTTTGTGGCAATATTTTTTATAATAATCTTTTAGACCTATCAATGAGAATGAAGAAATTATTATTTGCAACCTGTTGCATCGCTTTTTTGAACGGTTCTTTGGGAGCTGCGGCGCAGAAAAAATCTGCAGCCAAGAATGTTCTGACACAGACTTTGAATGGGAAATCTTGGTCGGCAGATAATGGTAATGGTACCTTTACAAACCCTTTGTTTTATGATGAGTTTTCTGACCCTGATATTATCAGAGTAGGGGAGGATTACTATCTGGCGGGTACCACGATGCACAGTGTGCCGGGACTGGTGGTTCTCCATTCCAAGGATCTCGTAAATTGGGAGTTCTCTTCCTATTGCTTCGACCGCTTTGATGATTCTGATGATTTCAATCTCCGCAATGGCAAGGAAGCTTACGGACAGGGTATCTGGGCACCTGCCATCCGCTATCACAACGGAAAGTTCTATATCTTCTCTAATATCAACGGACATGGATTGCAGGTGTATATCTCGGACAGTGCCAAGGGTCCTTGGACGCATCATAAAGTTAATGGCGATATCTACGACCTCTCTGTGCTCTTTGATGAGGATGGCAAGATTTATGCCGTGCACAAGTATGGCAACGTGACCGTTACGGAGTTAAAGCCTGATTTGAGTGGCCCGGTAGAGGGCAGCAGCAAGGTGGTGATTCCGGAAGGCAATGCGATGGGTGAGGGACATCATGTTTATAAAATCAATGGTATGTACTATATCCTCTCTGCAGATTATTCACCGATGGGCCGTATGCAGTGTGCCCGAAGTAAGAGTATCTGGGGACCTTATGAAACCTGCGTAATTAGCGAGCGTGAATCGTATGGTTATGCTGCTGGATGGAGCGTAGGTAACATGGGAATCGGTCGGCCTTTGCCGGAAGATGGTTTCAGTTTCCAAAACAACAAGCCTAATGGTCTGAACCTGGGATGTGCTACCATTCATCAGGGTGGCATCGTGCAGGCTCCTGACGGAAAATGGTGGGGCGTTTCGATGCAGGACTTCAATGCCGTGGGAAGAACGGTGTGCCTGTCCCCTATCACTTGGGTTGACGGCTGGCCTTACTTCGGATTGGAGAAGAACCTGGGACGCTCTCCTCGTACCTGGTTCAAACCGAATGATATGGTAAAGACACCACAGGCTCCATACGACAGATGTGATGATTTCTCGGGTAAAACTTTTAAACCGGTTTGGCAATGGAATCATAATCCGAATGACAAGATGTGGTCGCTGAATAAGGAGCGAAAAGGTTGGATCCGTTTGCATTCCATGCCTGCCAAGCAACTGCTTTGGGCAAAGAATACATTGACGCAGCGTGCCATTGGACCTGTTTCTTATACATCTGTAAAGTTGGATGCATCCCGCTTGAAGGTAGGTGATGAGGCTGGTTTGGGTGCCATCAATACGCCATACGCTTCATTGGGCGTTGTCAAGACGGATAAGGGGTTGAACTTGAGATGTTATGATCAGAATACCAACAAGGAAGTTTGGAAGCCGTTGGCTAAAAGTAAGGTAGTATGGTTACGACTTTGGGGTGATTACGATAAGAGCCAGTTGCAATATTCCTATTCTCTGGATGGTAAGAACTGGGAGAATATCGGTGAGCAGATGCTTTCACCTTATCAGTTGAAGACTTTCCAGGGTGTACGTGTGGCACTTTATGCTTTCAACAAGAAGAAATTGAATGGCGGTGTGGCTGATTTTGATGATTTCAAGGTGGAGGAGCCGTTGGCAGACAGAACTGCCAATCTGCCTATAGGCAAGACCATAAGATTCTCTAATCTCGCTGATGGAAGTTTAATGGATGCTACCGGACATGGGTTGATGCATAGTTCTAGTAACCGAAAGGACATGAGAAATCAGGTGAAGTTTGTTGTGGAGGATAGAGGTAAGGGAAAGATTGCTCTGAAGACGGCTGACGGACGATATGTTTATATTGCTGGTGCTGGTTTATCTGGTGATGTTCGTCTGACTTCCGACTCTTCCAAGGCAGAGGAGTTTGTATGGCAGGATATGCTTTATAACCGCTGCATGCTGCTTTCTCTGAAGACTCAGCGTTATGTAGGTAAAAATCCAATAGATGGAAGCCCTTATTCTGCAGATTTCCAGGGAGCTGACGCCGGTATGAAGAACGGGTGTGTTTTCGGTTGGGAAGTTGTTGAGTAAAGATATCTGTTCTTTATAAATTAGAAGAGGCAGACTCTCGCTGTGGGGAGTCTGCCTCTTTTTCTTATGTGATATTGTTCGATTATTCGAAATAGAATGTAAGTGCTATTATTTTGCTATGTGCTGACTTGGCTGATAGTGTATATGGGAGTGTACTCTTGTCTTTTATGTTTTTGATGTGATTCTTATCGTATGTATCTGTTATTCCATACATGAATTTCAATTCAGGGCGAAGTTTGAAATAAGGCAGATAGAAATCACACCCCAATCCCAACTCCAGAAACAGATCTGTTTTCTTCAGTTTGATATAATCTTCGTTCTTGCTGTTCAGATTCATCATCGGGTTGATTCCTGCCATGATGTATGGGCGGTGATTGTTGAATCTCTGTGCTGCAAATATCAGATCGAGGGCACTGGAAATGTAAGCCGTCTTCATCTCCTGTTTCTGTTGGATCGGATTACCGGCTCCATCTTTTTCCAGCATGTTGTAGAAGGAGAGATGTCGGGTACCGAAATACATGGCTGGTGCTATGCGTAGCTGGAAGTGGGTATTCAGGCGGAATTCTCCTAGTACACCTACTGTAAATCCAGTATCCCATCTGTCCTGGTCTACTGTTACACAGCTTTGCTGCTCAATGCCGTCAGCATCAAGATAAGTCACCGGTCCTGCATTCTGGAATTCTATATCCTGGAAGTGGGTGCCTACTAATACACCGAAGTGGAATGGGCGCAAATCGGTATAAGGACGGTTTTCTACCATTCTTTCCTGTGCGCCAGCCTGGATTGTGATGGCAAGGCTAATGATGAATGTCAATAGTTTCTGTTTCATATATTTATAACGGAATATTCCTCTTCATATTGCTTTCCGTTTTATTTCGATTATGTATAAATTAATCTAATTCTTGAAAATTCTTATACCTAATTGTAGGTATTTCAGAAATTATTATTATCTTTGCACCATAATTATTAGGTAATATACCGGATGTTATGAAGTAAGATAAATTTAAAGCATATTATACAAAAACATTATAAACATTTAAACATTAATAATTATGGCATACGTAATTGGTGACGATTGTATCGCTTGCGGTACATGTATTGATGAGTGTCCATCAGGTGCAATCTCTGAGGGCGATAAGTATTCAATCAACCCAGACCTCTGCACAGAGTGTGGTACTTGTGCTGATGTTTGCCCTAACGAGGCAATCAGTCTTCCTTAATCTATAAGGATAGATACTTTTAGTTACATAAAACATTGAGAGCGGTTCCTTTGGAATCGCTCTTTTCTTTTTCTATTGTTTAAAGATTTTGTTTTATCGTTATATCCTTTTCTTTGCTTATAGTATAAATCATATAAACTAAAAGGGGATTGTATCAATATCTGATGCAATCCCCAATATGTTGTAGTTAATAATGTTATGCTTATTCGCCTGGCTTGAGACCTGCCTTCTCGTAAGCATCGTTAGCTAACTTATTCTGTGGATCAAGCTTCAGAAGCTTATCCCAGTATGGCTTAGCTGTATTGAAATCCTGCTTGTCGTAGGTATAGATGAAGCCCATATACTGGTAAGATGTCTTCAGGTAGCTGAGCTCATCTTCATCACACTGCTTTGCTTCCAGCTCATTGATTACTTCTGTATAAGCAGCAATAGCCTTGTCATCCAACTCATTCTGGAAAGCTGTGTTTCCCTCCTGAAGCTTTGCAAATGTCTTCAATGTAGGATACTTCTCTGATAACTTAGCGTATACGCCGATGGCCTTGTCGATGTTCTCAATCTTCTTAGCTGGATCTTTCTTAGCCTTGTTAACATAGATTTCAGCAAGCTTCATGAAGTCTGTAGGAGCAGCATTTGGATTCTTATCCATGTACTGCTGGTTGTACTCCAAAGCTTTGTCTTCATCGCCCAACTCCTTGTAAGCCTCAGAGATATACTGCAATGGCTTAGGATCGTCTGCCTTCATCTCCAATGCCTTCTGGTACTGAGCAATAGCCTCATTATACTGTTTGTTGCCAGCCAAAGCCAAACCGTAATAAGAAATGATACTAGCATTCTTCTTGATAGAATCGGTGTTCATTACGATGTTTGCATGCTTGAGAGCAGATTCAAAGTTCTTTACGTCAACAGCAGCGCGCATAGCCAAAACCTGCATAGCTGCATCCTTAGGGAACTTCTGGATACCACTTTCGCAAAGGCTCAAACATTCTTCCTTCTTTCCAACGATATAAGCAGTGAAAGCATATTCGTACTGAGTATACTCTTCAAGTGTGTTTGGCTTAGCCTTTGAGAAATACTCATAAGCCTTCTCGTAGTTGCCAGCGCTGAAGAAGTTGTGACCAGCTTCTGCCTCGATAGGGTAGTTAGGGTTGATTTCTCTCAGCTTGTTCAAAGCTTCCGCACTAGCCTGTGGGTCAATTTTACGGTAAACGTTAGAATAGCTGATATATCCCTGAGGATTCTTAGGATCCATTGTCATACACTGACCATACCATGTAGCAGCCTCACCACCATTGTCCTGCATTGCATAGATGTCGCCTTTCAGAATGTAGGCGTCACCATAGTTCTTGAACTTAGCGATGACAGCATCAGCAACAGCGTTAGCCTGATCATAGTTCTTGTTCATTGCAAGAAGGTTACCCAAAGCAACCAATGCCTTAGGATCCTTTTTGAATTCCTTCTGGTATCCCTTGATTTCCTTGGCAAAAGCCTTAGGATCAGCGTTACCAGCCTTCAATGTAGTCTCTATAGGTTTCAGCATGTCCTTATAGTTGACATCCTGTGCCATTGCAGGTGCTGCCAAACCCATGACGAGCAAACCTGCTACTAAATATTTAATTGCTTTCATAATTCTACTTTTTTATATGCGTCTCTTTCTTAGCGTTTTACATTAACGGTCTTTATAGTGATGTCACCTCTGTATGGAAGTAATCCGGTTTTGAACAGTATGAGCTGACCTCTTGGGCCTGAAATGTAGTTTGCGAAGCTCCAAGGCAATGCCTTGTGAGGGTCAACTACAATAGCATATAATGTTCTGACGAACGGATATCTTCCATCCAGCAAGTATGCCTGATATGGTTGCCAGCTGTTATATGGTGTTGCCACATCTTTGATAGATACTCGCATGACATGAATATTCTTCTTAAATGTAGTGTTGGTTGAATCACGGCGGTCGTTGAGCCAGTTAGATCCAATTACACCGATTGAGCCTGGGTTCTGATCCACATAGTCGATAACCTCTTTACTAGTTTTTGCGGCCATGATTTTTGCACCCATTTTAGCTCCGTGCAGTACAGAGTCTACTACATAATTGGTTGTTGCTGAGCGGGTATTATCGAAAATAACTTCGATGTCGCCTCTCTTAGAACCTTTCACAATATCACTCCATTTTGTTGCCTTACCTGTAAGGATACGTTTGATATCTTTTACCGTAATACAAGTATCATTGTTTTGCTTGTTTACAATAAATGCCAATCCATCGTAACCGATAGGGAAAACAGAAGGAATTACATTGCTCTTAGACTTCAAGTAGGCAATTTCACTATCTTTCAAATTACGTGTAGTGAACAAGAGCGCTGTTTTGAAATCTTTAATCATCTGAAGTCCGGTGACTTCATCTGTATACTTCGGCTTGAGTTTAGCTTTTGGGAACTCATACTCAAACTGACTTCTTTCTTCGTCAATGATAGGACTCAAACTCTCGTCAGCCACAAATTCAATTGTGCCTGAAGTAGGAGTATCAGTTCTACCATCTTTGGCTTTCTTCTCGCCACATGACGAGAAGAAAGCCATTGATAGTACTGTTAATCCTATACCTAAAAAAATATAAGATGTTCTTTTCATTCTATTACTGCAATCTAAATACAACTGGTACAGTATACTTAACACGTACAGCAGAACCGTTTTGCTTACCAGGTTTCCACCTAGGCATGCTCTTAACGACACGCTGTGCTTCACGGTCAAGTGAAGGGTCTACGGAACGAGCTACCCTAACATCAGAGATAGAACCATCACGTTCTACCACGAATGATACGATAACACGACCCTGTACACCATTCTCCTGTGCAACGACAGGATACTTGATGTTGCTTGCAAGGTAAGACATCAAAGCTCCATTTCCACCAGGGAATGAAGGCATCTCCTCTACGACGTCGAAGACCTTAGTAGCAACCTCAGGTTTTGGTGCTGGTGCTGGTGGTGGAGCTGCCACTGCAATATCATTTCTTACAGCTTCAACTGTACGGTCCTTCACACCTTCCTTATTTTCAGTACCGACTGCAACTTTGTCATCCAGTTTATCCATCTGCTTAACCTGGTTTTCCTCTTTTACGAGTTCATCCTTCTTAATGACAGGTGCGGTAAACTTCTGAGTTTCGCGAGCCACAGGAATCTCCTTTTTCATTTCAACCTTAGGCTTCACTGGCTCCTTCTTCTTTTCTTCCTTCTTAGCCTGCTGCTGGAGTTTAGCCAACTCCATTGCTTCCATATATGCTTGCTGCTCTTCAGCCTGTTTCTGTTCGATAACCTTCCAAGCTAAAAAACCACCCACGAGAGCTGCAGCAATGACCAAGATAAGCAGAGCCTTGATGTTTCGGCCAGAAGTACCCTTACGGAGCTGGTATGCACCATACTCCTTGTTCTTTCCGGCGAAAACCATATCGACCCATTTTGGATCGTAAAGATCAATTTTTGCCATTTCTTTCTTGTTTTAATTGTTAGTACACATCTTACATCTTAACGTTTCTAGACTTGAGAAGCTTCTCATCGTCTCCGCTAATCTTATCGATGACATACGTACCAATGTTCAAAATCTGCATTTCATCGAGTGCATCAACCATATTCTTATATGAAGCATTATCTGTAGGCTTGATGACGATAGTAAGAGTAGGAATCTTTCCGTCCTTCAAGTTACCAGCCTTCAAATCGCTCAACTTCTTCTGATAGATGCTATCAGGATACTGCTTAGGATTCTTCTGACGGTCCATGTTCAACTCCTTGACAGCAAGTGCGATTCTTTCTACAGGGCGTGTGCCGTTTTCTGTAGCGTGCTCTCTCAAGACCTTACGGATGCCCTGGCTTCCCCATGTAGTCTCCTTGATCCATGTTGGATCATCGTACTTAGGAATACCAGCACCATAATAAATCTTGTTGTCTGCTGTTACGTAGAGTGTCACAGTTTCAGAAGCCTTAGCTTCGTTCTTCTGATCTTCTTGAGTATTCTCATCATTACTTGGCATAGTCAGCTCCATAGTCTGAGGTTTGCTCAAAGATGTACACAGCATGAAGAACGTGATAAGCAGCATGAGCATATCCACCATAGGCGTAAAGTCTACGCGGACATTCATTTTCTTTTGTTTGCTTTCTTTCTTTGCCATTTATTCGTCCCCCTGTTGTTTTAACTGTGTAATCATATAGTAATGACTCTCGTCCATATCCTGGAGTTCGTTCATCACTCTCTTAACGGTCTTGTAAGGTGTAGAAGCATCTGCCTTGAGGGCAATCTTGATGTCTTCGTTTACGTTACGAGCTGCGTCAACCCACTGCTGGAACTCACTCATACCGCCCTTAATACTGTCGAGAGGAATACCTTTAGTCTGGAGATACTGTGGACGCTTAGAAGCGTTCATTGTCAGATAAGTACTCAAGTCGCCCATAGGTACGCCGAACATACCTTCACTCTTGAATGTCTCAATCTGTTTTGGGTTCAATGACACGCCGAATGCTCCTGTCATTGTGCTCAGTGTAGCTCCCAACTGATCAGTATTATCAATACTCATAAATACTTGGCCCTCGCCGGTAGGATTACCAGCCTTGTCCTTTTCAGGACTAACCAAGATGGTCAAGACACCGTTCTCTGGCACCTTAATCTCAGACACAGAACCTGGTGTATTTACCTTAACTGGCTCATTCTTTACGAAAGTAGAGGTGAGCATGAAGAAGGTAAGCAGCAGGGTCATAACGTCTGACATAGGCGTCATGTCGATCCAGATGTCACTCTTCTTAATTTTTACTTTACCCATAGCGATAAAATTTTAAAGGGTTAGCAAAAATTAAGCCTCTTCTGCGTGGTTAGCTTCGTATGTCTGAGCAATTGAGTAACCTACCTCGTCGAGTGCGTATGTCAACTTATCTACCTTGTTGGTGAATGTGTTGTAAGATACAACGGCACACCATGATGTCAAGATACCGAATGCAGTGTTGATCAACGCCTCAGAAATACCTACAGAAAGTGCTGCTGAGTCAGCGCCACCACCTTCACCCATGGCCTGGAATGACTTGATCATACCGGTTACTGTACCGAGAAGACCTGTCAAAGTACCAAGTGTTACGATTGTAGCGATGATAGGCAAGTTCATTGTCAAAGTTGGCATCTCCAACTGAGTTGCCTCCTCGTGAGCCTGCTGGATCTTAGCTACCTTCTGAGCCTTCTTCAAAGATGCGTTAGCACCAGACTCCATAGACTTGTAAGCGTTCAAAGAAGCCATAACAACGTTAGCTACTGTACCGCGCTGCTTGTTGCAGAGCTGCTCAGCCTTAGCGAAATCATTTGCGTTCAAAGCTGCCTTGATGTTTGCAACGAACTTAGGAAGAGCACCTGTACCTGTAGCGGTCTTAAGAGCCAACCAACGCTCGATTGTCATAGCCAACACTGTGAGCAACAATGTGTGGATAACTGGTACGATTACACCACCTTTGTAGATAGTACCCCAAATGTCTGCTGGGTGATCCTGTACACCTGGATCCTGGAAGTGCATGTCATTACCGAACCATGTGAAGAACAATGTGAATGCGATGATAGCACATACCACGATGATCCAGAATGCGCCTCTTACTCCCTGAAAGCCCTCAGACTTCTTAGCTGGGGCTGCTTGTTTTGTAGTTGCCATAATTTTACTTTTTTTTAAATTATTAGTTAATAAATTATTAATATTTTCTTTTTTCTTTCTCGCTTCGTAGACCTTGAATGTGTCGTTTGTCAATAAACACAGTTGGGTTATCTATTTTGCATTGGCAAAGATAATAAATTAAAGTTTACTATCAGCCTAATTAAGAAGTTTTAACGAGATATTGGCTTATTTTATACCATTATCTCGCATTTTTCTTACATTTTGACCCTTGAAAATGGTCTTTAAGCCTTTTTTATTTCAACTTACCCAAAGCTTCCTTGATGCGCTTGATAGCTTCAACGATGTTCTCGTCGCTTGTTGCATAGCTCATGCGGAAACAGTCTGGATCACCGAATGCGTCACCACCTACGGTGGCTACATGTGCTTCCTCGAGAAGGTACATGGCAAAGTCGGTTGAATTGTTGATGGTCTTCTCACCATTGCTCTTGCCAAAGTAGCTGTTGCACTTAGGGAAGAGATAGAAGGCACCCTGTGGCATGTTTACCTCAAGGCCTGGAACCTCTTTAGCCAACTTTACAATCAGGTTGCGGCGGCGCTCGAAAGCCACGCGCATTTCCTCTACTGCACTCTGGTCGAGTGTGTAGGCTGCTTCTGCTGCCTTCTGGCTGACAGAACATGTACCGCTGGTATACTGTCCCTGGAGTTTGTTGCAGCCCTTGATAATCCATTCCGGACCAGCCAGGAAACCGATTCTCCATCCTGTCATGGCGTAAGCCTTAGATACACCATTGGCAATGATAACCTGCTCCTTCATGCCCGGTTCCTGAGCAATGCTGTGGTGCTTGCCGATATAATTGATGTGTTCGTAGATTTCATCTGCCAACACAAATACTTCAGGATGCTTCTTGAGTACTTCTGCCAGTGCAGCCAGTTCTTCCTTAGAGTATACGCTACCGGTAGGGTTGCTTGGAGAACAGAGAATGAGCATCTTGGTCTTCTCTGTAATGGCATTCTCCAACTGCTCTGCGGTCATCTTAAAGTCCTGATCGAAACCGGCATTCACAATGACCGGAGTACCTCCTGCCAATTTCACCATCTGTGGATAACTTACCCAATATGGTGCAGGAATAATAACCTCGTCGCCTGGATTTACGAGTGCCAATACAGCGTTGCAGACGCACTGCTTACCACCCGTACCAACGATTACTTCATTGGTAGTGTACTCCAAACCATTCTCGTTCTTTAATTTGGCTACAATTGCTTTTCGCAAGTCAGGATAACCTGGTACTGGTGAATAACGGGAATAGTTCTCGTCAATAGCCTTCTTTGCTGCCTGTTTAATATTGTCAGGAGTGTTGAAGTCTGGTTCACCTACGCTCATGTTGATTACATCAATACCTTGAGCTTTCATTTCACTACTCTTCTGTGACATCGCCAGCGTTGCTGAAGGTGCCAATCTGTTTAAACGATCAGATAATTGTGCCATAATTTTATTCTTATATTTGTTTATCGTGTGCAAAAGTAAGCAAATTATTTCTTTTTCGGAAGAAAATTGAGCATTATTTCATGTCTTGTGTTGAAATAATAACATAATTTTATTATCCGAGGTGCAAAGTGTGCCCCATGCGGTCTCTCTTGGTCTTGAGATAACGCTCATTGTACTTGTTTGGTACAACTTCGATAGGTACATTTTCTACGATTTCCAAACCGTATGCTTCGAGACCTACGCGCTTTACCGGATTGTTGGTGAGCAGACGCATTTTGTGTACACCGAGATGACGGAGCATCTGTGCACCGCAACCATAGTCGCGCTCGTCTGGCTTGAAACCGAGATGAGTATTGGCGTCAACGGTATCGTAGCCTTCTTCCTGAAGCTTGTAGGCTGCAATCTTGTTCATCAGACCGATGCCGCGTCCTTCCTGCTGCATGTAGACAACAACTCCCTTTCCTGCCTCGTCTATCATCTGCATGGCCTTGTGGAGCTGCTGACCGCAGTCACAACGCTTGCTGCCCAGAATGTCGCCAGTAGCGCAAGAAGAGTGAACACGGACCAGGATAGGCTCGTCTTCTTTCCATTCTCCCTTGATGAGTGCCATGTGTTCCAGACCATTGCTAGACTGGCGGAACGGAATGAGGCGGAAGTGGCCGTATTCTGTAGGCATGTCAACCTCTTCGCCCACTTCGATGAGTGATTCTTTCTTGAGTCGGTATTCTATCATGTCTTTAATAGAAATAACCTTGAGGTTCCATTCTTTTGCCATCTTCATCAGTTCAGGCAGGCGTGCCATGGTGCCGTCTTCATTCATGATTTCCATAAGTGCGCCTGCTGGATAGAGGCCTGCCATTTTACAAAGGTCGATGGCTGCTTCTGTGTGTCCGCTTCTTCTTAATACTCCGTTATCTTGTGCGTAGAGCGGGTTGATGTGTCCCGGTCTGCCGAAAGTCTGTGGGGTAGAATTCGGGTCGGCAAGTGCTTTGATGGTTTCGGCACGGTCGTGTGCTGAAACACCGGTAGAGCAGCCTTCCAGTTTATCTACGGTTATGGTGAATGGTGTACCCAATACTGAGGTGTTCTCTGAAACCTGATGAGGCAAGTCGAGCTCATCGCAGCGGCTCAGGGTGATAGGGGCACAGAGTACACCTCTTGCGTGTTTCAGCATGAAGTTTACTTTTTCTGCGTCTATCTTCTCTGCGGCAATGATGAGGTCGCCTTCGTTTTCGCGGTCTTCGTCATCAACAACAATGACGAACTTTCCTTCCTTGAAGTCTTTTACTGCATCTTCGATGCTATTTAATTTGATTTCTGACATGTTTGATACCTTATTATATAGTTACATTTTACTTTTTCTGTTCTTTAATCCGTTGGATGATGTCCGTATTGGTCTGACTGATGACCTTGAGGTCACGGAACAAGCGCAGTCGGAATCGCCACATTCTCAAATATAGCAGTGTGCCCACAGGGAAAATGATGGCTGCAATGATGTTGAGCCATTTCCGCTCGAATGGGCGTGTATGTGCCTTGACAGAAAGAACCGGATATTGGTTCATGTCGTGCAGGATATACTTGTTGGCGGTGTTGGTCAAATCTTCTATTACCTCTTCCAATTCTGCATTGATTCTTTCTATCTCATGATCAGGCTCGTATTTGAAGAATACATTGATGACGTTTGGAAGATGAACCAGTTTGTGTTCCTTATTATATAAGGTGATATCTTGGTTGATTCTTTCCAGTTTCTCTGCATCCGTCTGATAATCCGGGTCGGTGATGATGACTTCCTTGCCGAAGTAATGGCGTTTCTGTCGTAAACCGAGCAGTTTCATGAAGAACTCTTTGTAAACATCCATATTGAATACGGAAGAGTCATTGGTTGCCTTGTAGGTTACGAAGATAGCCAAAGGCGTCAATACTGCCGGTGCAAGACCTTTACCGAACCAAATGGCCCACATGCCACTTCTAGACATTCTGTATCCTGTATTGTCGAGGATGAAGAAGACGATGAATACAAGTACGGAGATGACGACAGGGAAACCCAGTCCTCCTTTTCGGATGATGGCTCCTAATGGCGCTCCGATAAAGAAGAATATGAGACACGAAAGGGCTAGAGTGAACTTGTTGATAGCCTCAATCTTGTGCTGTCTTATCATGTAGTCTGCATCGCTCGTTGACATCGATTTGAAATCAAGGTCAGAAAGCTCCTGTTGTACGGTAGACTGTGCCTGGTTTACCGCCATGAGTTTCTTGTCCTGTGGCAACTTATTATATAAGGTGTCGAAAATGAGTTTTTCGCCCTTCTTGATTTCTTTGAGAGAGTCCTTCTTGTTGATGCGCTGTGCACCTCCATAGAATCTCACGTTGGCTTCGTTCAGGTAGATTCTTCCGATAGAATCATATAATTGGTTGAGCGAATCGATGTCGTGGTTGATTTTTTCCAGACTTTTACCCTTTGCATTTCCTGAAAGCGAAGCTGCATCGGTCATACTGAAGTCTCCATCAAAGTCGAGAATGATTTTTTTGGAAACGAAAGTCTCTCGTCTGTATGGTACGGCAGCAGTATTGGCAAGTGCACTGCTTTGCATGTTCTCAAACCATTCTCCACTGTAGAGGCTCAGAACCAGATGCTTCTTTTCTGCTGTACTCTGGAGCATGCCTGAATCTGCCAATATGATGGCGGCATCTTCATAGCTGTCGGTCATGCGGTAAATCATGATGCCGTAAAGCTTTCCGGTTTTCAAATCCTTCTTCTGCACATAAAGGTTGCAGTTTGGAATACCATCATAGAAGATTCCTTCCGGAATTTCCAGTTCCGGGCTTTTCTGTTTCATGGAAATCAGAAGTTGTGCCAGTTTCATGTTCGACTTAGGTCCCACATTGTTCTGGAAATAGAATGAGCCAAACATGATGATGATGGTGATGACGATGAGTGAGCGGAAAGCTTGCATCAGTGAAATGCCGGCAGCCTTGATGGCTGTAAGTTCTGAACTCTCGCCGAGATTACCGAACGTCATGAGTGAAGACAGGAGAATAGCCAAAGGCAGGGCCTGTGGTACGAGCATCAGACCCATGTACCAGAAAAATTGAGCCATCACGTCCATCGTGAGTCCCTTGCCGATGAGTTCATCAATATATCTCCATAAGAACTGCATCATCAGCACAAACTGGCAGATGAAGAAAGTTCCCATGAAAAGGAGACCAAACTGCTTGGCAATAAATATGTCTAATTTCTTAATTCTAAGCATTTCAATATTCTGTTGTTTCAGACCTTTTCTTTATTTAAAATAATAGCAGGTCTGTTATTCAGCGTGCAAAGGTAATATAAAAAAATAAGAAAACCTTTATTTTTCGTTTTTTTTATATATATAATTAGGTGAAAGTGGGGCTGGAATGTGAGAAAAATGAGAAAATGAAACTTTTTTTGAAAATTTCTGCCGAAAAATTTGTTCAATTCAAATAAATGTATTACCTTTGCACCCGCAAATGAGAAATCAATTGCTTGGATGGCGGGATAGCTCAGCTGGTTAGAGCGTCGGATTCATAATCCGGAGGTCGAGGGATCGTGGCCCCCTCCCGCTACAAGATGAGAGACATCAACTTTTTAGTTGATGTCTTTTTTATGCTCTAAACTTTTCCACACTTATTCACTTCTCATAGAAAAGTTATCCACATATGTGTTGATAACTATGTTATTCCGTTGGTTATCAGATGTTTTTCCTGTTGGTAACTGGTGTGGAAAAGATAAATATGAAAGATTTTCCTATGTTTTTCTTGGTGTTCTCAGAACAAAATATTTGCAAAAAATTGACCAATGGGGCTAAAATACAAAAAAAAAGTTATATATTTGCAGCGGTAAAGTTTTATTTTTAGGCATTTGTTGAATGCCTCTTCTTTATAAACATAGAAATTGTATAAGCTGTATGAAACGAAAATTACACCTTATTATATATGTAGCGATTATTGTGTTGCTGACCGGTTGTGCTCAGAAGCCTAGGAAGTTTGTCATTGGCGTATCCCAGTGTTCGGAAGATATCTGGCGCGATAAACTGAATGATGAACTGAAGATGGGCGAGTATCTCAACGATTCGCTTATCGTGAAACTGGCTTCTTCCAATGATGATAATGTGTTGCAGAATAAGCAAGTTAACCAGTTTATCGATGAGGGCGTAGATCTGCTTATCGTATCTCCTAATCAGCTGAGTGCTATATCCAAGTCGGTAGAGCGTGCTTACGATAAAGGTATTCCTGTGATTCTCTATGACAGGAAGACCAATTCTGATAAGTATACGGCATTTATCGGCTGCGATAACTATACGATTGGTAAATCGATGGGAACTTTTATCGCCCAGCAGCTTCAGGGAAAGGGCCGCATCGTTGAAATCAGCGGTTTGGAGGGCTCTTCGCCTGCTTTGGAGCGTCATCGTGGTTTTATGGATGCTATCAAGCCTTATCCTGGGTTACAGGTTGTAGCCTCGGAGGAAGGAAACTGGAAAGAAGAGGGTGGAATCCAGGCGATGAAACGCATATTGAAACAGACACAGGACTTTGATTATGTCTTTGCCCATAATGACTGTCTTGCCTGGGGAGCTTATGTGGCTGCCCGCCAGATGAGGGTAAAGCGTAACTATAAGTATACCGGAGTAGACGGCATGGCTACCGAAGGTGGTGGTTTGGAACTTGTGCGCGATGGTATTTTCGAAGCCTCTTATCTTTATCCTACCAAGGGTGACGAGGTCATAGCGCTTGCCATGAAGATATTGAAGCATCAGCCTTATGAGCGCGACAATTATCTGAGCACTTCTATCATAACCCAGGCAAATGCTGCCCTTACATTGATGGAGGCTAGAGATACCGAGCGTCAGACGCACAATCTGAAGACTTTGCATAAGCAGGTAAATCAGTATCTGTCTGATTATAACTCACAGAAAGTCATGCTCATAGGTCTGTGTCTGTTCCTGCTTGTTTGCCTTGCAGCTGCGGCTTTAATTTTCAGAGGTTATCTGATAAAGATGAAACTGAACGAAACATTGGCTAAGACAAATGGCGAACTGAAGCGACTGAATGTAGAATTGGGTGAAAAGAATGAAGAATTGAAACGATTGAATGAGGAGGTCTTGGAACTCACTCATTCCCGTCTGGTATTCTTTACCAATATCAGCCATGAACTTCGCACGCCTTTAACCCTGATAGCCGACCCGGTAGAGATGCTGCTCGAAGATACCGGCATCAAGGGCAAGAGCCGCGAACTCTTGAAAATGGTGCAGCGTAACGCCCTTGCCCTCCAACAGTTAGTAAGTAACATACTTGATTTTCGTAAGATTCAGAATGGCAAGATGGAGTTGAAACTCTATCGCTTCGACATTGTGAAGACCTTGACGATGTGGGTGGGCGACTTCCAGCTTACTGCCGAGCGTAAGCAGATCAGACTGCATCTGGATGTTGATGACTTGAAAGGCAGCCATGAAATGATTGCCGATCAGGAGAAGATTTCCCGTATCGTGTTCAATCTGTTGAGCAATGCCTTGAAATATACGCCTGCTGGTGGCGAAATCTTTGTTTCGCTGAAAGATGAAGGTGCCAATCTCCGTCTTGATGTGAAAGATACGGGCAAGGGTATCTCGCAGGATGAGGCTGATAAGATCTTTGAACGCTTCTTCCAGGCCAAGGGTGCTGCCAGCGGTACAGGTATCGGTCTGGCTCTGGTGAAATCATTTGTAGAGTTGCATCATGGTGAGGCTAGGGTAGAAAGTGAACTGGGAAAGGGCTCTGATTTTATCGTTGTCATTCCTCGTGAGCAGGAGGGTGATTCACAAGTTATCCACAATGATGTGGATATTGTGGATAACTCTGTAAATGCTTCTGCGACAACTGGTAAGAATGTTGTAGATGAATCTGTTTTGCAATATATTGACGATGGAGACAGAAGTCGTGGAAAAGTTCAGCGGTTGGTAAGCGAGAATACCAATCGTCCTACTGTTCTGGTTATTGATGATAATACCGATATCCGTCAGTATGAGCGTACACTTTTGCAGGATGAGTATGTTGTTCTTGAGGCCGCCGATGGTAAAGAGGGTCTGGCTGTCGCCTTGAAAGAGGTGCCTGACCTGGTGATTTGCGATGTGATGATGCCTGTTATGGACGGATTGGAGTTGACAGAACAGCTGAAGACGAATACGGCTACCTCTCATATCCCTGTTATTATGCTTACGGCGAAGAACCTGGAGGAGCATCGCGCAGAGGGTTATGAGCATGGAGCTGATTCCTATATTACCAAACCATTCCACAGCAAGGTGCTTCTCGCCCGTATTGAGAATCTCTTGCGACAGCGTCAGCTCCTGAAGAATCTTTATCAAGGTTCTAAAGAGGCTGAGAAGGAGATTTCTGAGGCTCATTTGGAAGATCGTGACAAGCAGTTCCTCAAGCAGCTTCAAGCCATTATCCAGAAGAATCTTTCTGATAGCGAGTTTGGAGTTGAGGATATGGGACAGCAGATTGGCTTAAGCCGTGTGCAGCTCTATCGCAAGGTGAAGGCGATGACAGGCTCTTCTGTTGTTGACTTACTCCGTAAGGCTCGCCTTGCCAAAGCTAGGCGTTTGCTCGAAACCCGGAGCATGAGTGTCTCTGAAGTAGCCTATGAAGTGGGCTTCTCAGCGCCGTCTTACTTCACAAAATGTTTCAAGGAAGAGTATGGAATGTTACCTGGTGATGTAGGTAATGTGATGAAATAGAGAGAAATACGCTATGCCTGAAGTGTAAAATCTGTGAATATATGGATAAAAATCGTTCATTTCCTAGCATAAAAGGTACATTGTATCATTTTTATCACTCTTTGAACGATAATTATACCTGAGTTTCGCTGAAACTTACTATCTTTGCACCAGAATTTAGAAGTTTATAAATTGTTTCATGCAAAAGTAGTTGCATTTTCATAGGTTTAGGTTTTATGCTTTAAGGTTATAGGATTGAGTATTCATTAAGGTAAGTAGTTTTCTTTAAGGTAAAAAGTTTTGTTTTGGAAAATAACTAGTAATGAGAGAAAGCAGCTGTATAGACGGGATGTCTGACAGCTGCTTTTCGCATATTATGGTTTGTTTCTTTTTAAGCGGGCATACTATAGCTTTTTAAAGGGGGCTTATTCCCAATCTTCAAATTCCAGTTCCAGTTCTTTGTATTCGGGTTTGAAACTGCTGTTCTCCTTATCTTGCTTCCTGGCTTCTTCTGTTGAGGCATTGCTTACAGACAGACCAAGCAGGCGAATGGGATGAGCAGAGGAGTAATCTACCTGTTTCAGCAGCCGTTTGGCAAGAGGCAGAATATCATCCTTCTTTTTCAGAACCTTTTCTTGCGAGATGCTTCGTGTTATCTGGGTGAAATCGGCAAACTTCACCTTCAGCGTCAGGGTTCTTCCTTCGAAACCGCTTTTGGCGATGCGCTCCAGCAGTTCGAGTACAGTATGGTACAGTTCGATAATCACAGCCGTTTTTAGATAGATATCTTCCAGGAAAGTCTGTTCGCAGCCTACCGATTTCCGTTCCCGGTAGGTGATGACAGGTCGTTCATCTATCCCCCTTGCGAAATCATAGAAGATGTGTCCGGCTTTTCCGAACACTTCTACCAGATGTTCTTCGGATACTTTCCTCAGGTCTGCTCCGTTGAAGATCCCCATGAAATGCATCTTTTGCAGTGTTTTCTTGCCCACGCCCCAGAAATCCTCTACAGGAAGCTGGGCGATGAAATCGAGCGCCTTGTCGGGATGAATGGTGCAGATGCCGTCGGGCTTGCGGTAATCAGAAGCCACTTTGGCGAGAAACTTGCAGTAGCTGATGCCAGCCGAGGCGGTGAGTCCGGTTGTCTCCTTGATACGGGTTTTGATTTCTTTGGCAATATCCACCGCCAGTTCTATCCCTTTCTTATTCTGCGTTACATCAAGAAAGGCTTCATCAATGGAGATGGGTTCGATGAGGTCGGTATATTCCTGGAATATCTGATGTATCTGATGGGATATTTTAGCATAATAATCATGCCTGCAGGGCACGATGATGAGGTTAGGGCAGCGCTGCTTGGCTTGAGCGATGGATTGCGCCGAATGAACGCCATACTTCCTTGCCTCATAGCTGGCTGTAGAAACCACACCACGAGGTCCGTCGAAGCCAACCGCTACCGGTTTGCCCCGAAGTTCCGGATTGTCTCTTTGCTCTACCGCAGCAAAGAAGGCATCCATGTCGATATGTATGATCTTTCGCTCAGTCATTCTTGCCTTATTTTTTCCAAAAGTACAAAAAAGATGCGTTTCCACAAAATCTAAGCTGTTTTTTATTGTTCGTTAACGTTTTTGGGTATTAGCCTACATGGCCCATCGAAACAGGCTGCGTTGAGCATCGCAAGTACTTGCGTTGAGCATCTCAAGTACTTGCGTTAGCCAACTCAAGTACTTGCGTTAGTCAACGAAGCTATCTGCGTCTGCTTCCGGAGTCGTCTCCGATAGTTTCCGGAGTCGTCATCGATAGCTTGTTGAGTCGTCTCCGATAGCTTATTGAGTCGTCTCCGTTAATTTAACAAGTCGTCTCCGATAGCTTACGGAACCACTTGAGTAAGCTGAACCAAGCACTTGACCTCACTGATTCAAGCACTTGAACTTATTAACTCAAGTACATCATGACACGCTCTTAATAGTCTGTAGTGATCTATATGACTCCCTTTGTCTGAAATAGAAAAGAGTTAGTTAAGAAGTAGAAAGTAGCAGAAAAGTGTGAAATTCCGTTCATGTAATAGTAATTATGTTACAATGAACGGAATTTTTTATTCGATGAAATGATTTTTTAAGCCGCTGTTCAGACCTTTATGTATTTTTGCAGCAGAAATCAAAACATTAACGCTAACAAATTAAACATTTAAAGTATGAACAACTTATTAAATGGAAAGAGCGCAGCTATGATGCTTGCACTTTCATTGGTAAATGTTACAGCAGCTTTTGCACAGGATGATAATTCAAGTGCTAAGGAAGAGGGTAATCGTAATGTGATGCTCAATGCAGCCAGTGCGAATGGTCCTCGTGAGATTCAGATAGGCTTGCCTTCTGCCGATGTCAACGTGTTGGAGAATGGTCTGCCTGTTACTTACGCTACCAATCCTCATTCTGTCAATACTATCTGGCGTGGTGATGCAAGTTTGAGCCATCAGGGTTTGCTCAAGATTGCCGAGACTGCCATCACTACCGGTAATATCGGTTATGCCGTGAACTCTTTCACCCAGAAGGGACAGAAAGGATTCAATGGTACGCTGAACTATAAGAGCAATCATTTCGGATTGCAGGAATTCTCTCTGAATATGAATGGTGATTTGGGTAAGGACTGGTACTACAGCTTTAATATGTATCAGGATTTCGACCCGGGAACCTTCAAGATCAAGTCAACTCCTTATCAGGACCGTACTCAGATTTACAAGGCTCTCCTCACCAAGAAGTATAACGGCAACCGTGGTGAGTTCACTGCCATGTATAAGTATGCCAACAGCCACAACGTGTATAACTATGCTACCCAGAGTGCTCCATTTATCTATGTGGGCGATGGAAGCGTAAAGGAGTATGGCGACTTCAAACTCGGTACCACCTCTTATCTTCCTATCGATAACGAGATGACTTATCGCGATATGCGTACTGGTGAGTTGAAGCAGACTTCTCTCTACGATGCTTGTCTGAATAAGGCAAGTGAGGTAACCCTCATGAACAGCTACCGTTTTGACAACGGTTTGAACTGGAAGGCTACCTTGAAGTACGATCATTCCCGTGGTGCGATGGTTTACCAGACTCCAATGTCTATCATCGATTTGAAGAGCGCTGCCAATCAGGGCGTATATAATTATAAGTATCGCGATATCGACGGACAGACCAAGGATTACAACGGTCAGTACATCCAGACCCGTATGTCTTGTCTCAATGCCGGTAAGATTGATGAGGCTCTCTTCACTACCGAGCTTAGCAAGAAATTCAGTACATCCACCTTCCGCCTCGGCGTGAATGAGTGGTTCTATCATATTGATTATTGCTCAAATACAACCATGTATGATCAGAGTGTTCCTGCAGATGGCAGTTTTGCCCTGCGAGTTTGGGATGCAAAACAGCGCGACAGCTACTTCTACGATTTCAACAAGAACGCCTCTGAGTATTACAAGGGAAGCGAAAACAAGCTGGCTCTCTACTTCACTCACGATTGGGATGTCACCAACAAGTTGAATCTCTACTATGGTGCCCGTCTGGAGTGGCAGAAACTGAAGGGTGAAAACGCAGCAGTGAAGAATGCAAAGGGTGAATTCGTAGGCCGTTTTGCCGATTACTATCTCGGTGCTACGGCACCAGATAATAAGACTAAGATTGCTCCGGCAGACTTGAGTTACAACTGGCTCAACTACGATTTCTCTGTAGCAGCAACTTATAAGTTGACCGATAACTTCGGCTTCACTGGCGATTTCACTTACATCGTGCAGCATCCTAAGTTCGAGGCTTTTGCCCCAGCTACATTGCCAAATACGGATAAGATTTCTGTACCACTCGGTCGTGCAGGTATCTACTACAATAACTCATGGTTGAGTCTGACATCGTTGTTCTCTTACATCTCAAAGACCAACAATAATGCAACTCTCAACCTGCAGCATGGCAGTGAAATCAAGGCAGCTCCAATGGCTTACGATATCCAGACATGGGGATGGACAACCGATGCAGTGGCTCATCCTTTCAAGGGATTCGATTTTCACTTCCTCTTTACTTATCAGAAGCCAACTTACAAGAAATATGAGACATCGGTTACCTTCGATGATGGTACCGTTGGCCGTATCAATGCCACTGGCAATATCGTAGCCGAGATTCCTCAGATCCTCATCGAGTTGGATCCAAGCTACATGATTACCAAGGACATCAAGCTCTGGACCAGTTTCCGTTACTTCAGCAAGACCTACGCCAACATCAACGAGGCATATTACTTCAACGGTCACTGGGAGACTTTCGGAGGTTTGAACTGGCAGGCAACCAAGCGCTTGGCTCTCGGCTGTACCGTAGTCAACTTCCTCAACCAGACTGGTGCCAAGGGTAGTATCGCAGGTGCCGAGCTGATTACCAAGGATGAGGCTAAGGGAATCAAGAATCAGATTATGACGGGTAGCTATCTTCGCCCATTCACTGTAGAATTCACAGCTTCGCTGAAGTTCTAAGCGATATAAATATCAATAAACATCATCGACAGCTCCTATATATAATATAATGTATAGGGCTGTCGGTAATAAGACAAACAATAATACGTTATAGATATAAACAATAACAATTAACAATAATAGTACAATGAGAACAAATAATATGATGAAGGCTGCCTGCCTCATGTTGATGGCATCAGCTACAACTTCTGCCTTTGCACAGAAGATGAATATCGAACACAAGGGTGATACTACTATCATCAAGGTGGAGAATCCTACCAAGTATCTTCTTCTCCCTATCCAGGAAGAGAAGGATGAGGCTCAGGTTTTGCTCGATACAGGTTCTAAGGATGATACCTGGATGGACGTTCGCCTAGCTCAGAATGGTTCTGATTACTATGTGCCTTTTGCTTTGGGCAAGGGTAAGACCGCTACTGTCAAGATTCTCGGTTTGAAGAAGGATGCCTTGGCACTCAACTTGCTCAAGCTCAGCGATACATTCGATACTACCAACACCGATTACTATCGTCCATCTTATCACTTTACTCCGCTCTACGGCTGGATGAACGACCCTAATGGTATGGTGTATAAGGATGGTGAGTATCATCTCTATTTCCAGTATAATCCATACGGAAGCAAGTGGGGCAATATGCACTGGGGTCATGCCGTAAGCAAGGACCTGGTTCATTGGGAGCACCTCGATCCAGCCATCGCCCGCGACCCAGTAGGTCATATCTTCTCAGGTAGTTCTGTGGTAGATAAGAAGAATACTGCCGGTTTTGGCAAGAATGCCATCATCGCCATCTATACCAACAACAGCGTGAACCACGATGAGGTGCAGTGCATCGCCTACAGCAACGACAATGGCCGCACCTTCACCAAGTACGAGGGCAATCCAGTGTTGACTCCATTCGACGGTTTGAAGGACTTCCGCGACCCTAAGGTGTTCTGGCATGAGAAGGGAAAGTGCTGGTACATGATTGTTTCTGCCGATAAGGAAACCCGTTTCTATAAGTCAAAGAACTTGAAAAAGTGGACTTATGTAAGCGCTTTCGGCAAAGGATTGGGTCAGCAGCCATGTCAGTATGAGTGCCCAGACTTCTTCCAGTTGCCTGTAAATGGTGATAAGAAGAAGATGAAGTGGGTGATGACGATGAATATCAATCCAGGCTGCTGGTTTGGTGGCAGCGCTACCGAGTATTTCGTAGGCGATTTCGATGGCAAGAAGTTTACTTGTCCTGATGCCCACGATGTGAAGTGGCTCGATTGGGGTAAGGATCATTACGCTACCGTTACCTTCTCCAACACAGGCGACCGAGTATTGGGAATCACCTGGATGAGCAACTGGCAGTATGCCAACCTCACTCCGTTCAAGCAGAACCGTGGTGCCAACGGTTTGCCAAGAGAATTGAAACTTTACGAGAAGAATGGCAAGTATTATGTTTCAGAGAATGTAGCTCCTGAAGTATATGCTTTGAGAAAAGAAACCAAGGATTTGGCTGATGCTTCTGTTGCCGATGCCAAGGATCTGAAGGGTGTTGCTGCCAATATGAATGGTGCCTTCGAGATCGAGGCCGATGTAACTCCAGATGCCAACGGTATTGCAGGTATTGAGATTTCAAACAATAAGCGTGAGCGCACCATGATTTACTTCGATATGAAGCAGGGCAAGGTGGTTATGGATAGGACAGAGAGCGGTTTGACCGATTTCGGCAAGCAGGCAGTTCCTCACGATATCGAGTTGGCTTGGGACAAGCAGCGTGCTGCTGAAGGCAAGGAGCCTGCCCGCATCGCCAACTCCATCAACTACAAGAACGATTTCGCTCTGGCTACCTGGGCTCCATTGAGTCTTTGCGAGGATGGCAAGAAGACCTATCATGTTGATATTTTCGTAGATAAGTCATCTGTTGAGCTCTTCGTAGATGGCGGTCGCATCGCCATGACCAACCTCGTCTTCCCTGTAGCTCCATACGAGAATCTGAAGCTTTATACCCAGGGTGGCAAGGCTGAATTCAAGAATCTGAAGGTTCATAAGCTCGGCTTGTAATCACGTAGATATTGTATGGTCGAATTGTAGGTTTAAATGTAAATAGTAATGAGTCGCAACCTGATAATATTTTAGGTTGCGACTCTTTTTTTTGGCTCAGGGGAGATTGTCCGTGGATAAAACAACCTCTGTTTCTTATTTACCGGTTTGCTGTTTCATTCCCTCAAAAAACTTTTGCTGCAATTGTTTGGCCAGTTGATTATCAGGGTTGAGTTTGAGAGCTTTCTCGTAATCCTGCATCACTTCCAGATAATAGCGTTGACCGTTTTGCCCAGGATTCTGTACGATGCGTACCATATAGAGAAAACCGCGAAGGGTACAGATGTCAGACGGGTCAGCATGCTTTATATTCTCCATCTTGGCAATGGTTTCTTCAGTCTCTTTTAGAAGATTTTCTGTTTGTGGAGCATGCGGATTCATCACGGAATAATTGAGACTTTGCAAAGCTATCTGAAACTTGGGCTGGATGCTATCAGGAAACATATCATCAATACGCTTCATCTCTGCAATACAATTAAGTATGCTCTCTGATGTCGGTTGCTGAAGTTTAGCAAGCGACTGTCCGATAAGCCCCTGCATTGTGAATTGCTGGGCATAGATAACTACAGATGTTGTCATGAAGAAGACTGACATCAATACGAATCGTTTAAAAGTTTGAAATGTCATATGCTTTATTATTTTTAAGTGAAACAAATATGCCTATATATAAAAATCTGTCTCTAGATGGAACTATCGAACGTCCGTTAGTATTATATCCGAAAATGTTTGTACGGCCGAGGATGTTGTTCAGAGAAGAATAGATAATGACCTTGGGACTTAGCAGATAAGTAAGGTTTATATCTACGCTATTATAATGTGGTGTCTTGCCAATAAGAAAATGACGTCCGCTTGCATACGATTCAGTCAGCCCGATGATTGCTTTGCCGAATGAATATTTTGCTGTCAATCTCAGATTATGCCTTGAGGCGTAGTCAGGTATTCGCTCTTCTGTGTATTCGTGATAGAATCGCTTGGAATCGTTGTAGGAATATGAAAATGCTGTGGTCAGATGTTTGAAAAGCGAATGCTCTTCTACAAAAATGTCTATACCTTTACTCTTTCCATATCCTTTCGGTTGGTAAATACCCTTTTCCCATAAAGGCAATCGCTGATATTTTTTCCAGTAGGGTTCTATTCGTATGAGTGTACCAGGCGACTTATATTGTATGGATAGGATAGCATGATCTGCCGTACTTTGTCCAAGAGATTTCTTGTTTGTTGCAAGATAGTCATCTTCTGGAGTCTGGCTATACCGACCGGTAGCAAATGAAAGCTGAAAATTCTTGTTAGGAATATAACATAGTGTAGCCCTTGGCATAAACAGCCAGTTGGCATGAGCCATATATTCTGTCCTTGTCGAAATATTCAGGAACACATGGGGCATCATCCTCCATTGGGCATCAATATGAGCAGCAAGAATATTATAATCCAACTTGTAGCAATCGTTTTCGTACTCCATGAGGCTGTTTCGCTGATAGTCCTCCATTCCTGCCGATATTTTTAGTGCATCCGAGCAAATTTTGCGTATTTCTGTTTTCAGATGTATCTCATTCCTGAAGTTGTAATATCGGTCACCAGCAATCTTCGCATCTTCTATATCGTTGAATACCGATGAGCTTGCCATACCGCAAAAGAGCGTGTAGCCAGCACCCCACTGTGCCTTATAGGTTGTGTTGGCATAGATATTATTCTCTTTGAGCGAAAGGTTTTGGTTGTCTATATGCTGTCCTACAGATGTAAAATCATAGCCAACGTATGTTTTCAATATTCCGGCATTTCGGAACTCATTCTTGTATTGTGATTCGCCAGATAGTTTTAGATAAGGCTTGTTGAAATCAAGCCTTTCTGAAAATAACTGATTGTAGATTCCCAAACTTGTCAGTGCGGCATTAAAGGATAAGCTGCTGTGGGAATATGCCTTGGTGCCACCGATGTTCCAGTCAACCAATGATGCGCTGACTCCATATTTGTCACTTGTTGCAGCATCTGATGTTTCCATAGGGAGAACGGAGGAAAGTGCTTGTCCATATTCTCCGCTATATCCACCAAGAGAAAAGTTGATACCTTTAAATATAAAAGGAGAGAATCGTCCACGTACAGCAGTATTTTCTGTGTTTGTACTATATGGAACAAGGACGTGCATTCCGTTAATGAAAGTCTGGCATTCTTCGCTTTCTCCACCACGGACATAGAGCTTTCCGTTTTCTCCCACTTTTTGAGTGCCGGGTAAAGTTTGCAGGGCTGCAACAATGTCCCCGCATGAATTACCTGCCATCACAACATCTAAGGCATCCATAGTCTTGAAGTTGTCACTTTTCCCGAAACTGTAAGTGCTGGCGGATATTACAACTTCTTGGATTGCCGTAGCTTTTTCTTTCATTTGGATAGAAAGATTATGTAACTTGCAGGCATCTGTAGTCTGCATATATTCTTCAAAACCAATCATGGTAATCTTGATAGACGCTTCTCCGGTTTTTGATGTGGAAAAGGAAAACCTGCCCAGAGAATCTGTCAGGCATCCATCAATTGTGCCCATGATGAAAACATTGGCACCAGCAAGCGGTTCCTGACCGCTTTTTACCATGCCTGATATGATGGTCTGTGCAGCCAGGTTGCAGACTGAAGTCAGCAGCAATGCGATATGTATTATTCGATGTTTCATGCAGCAAAGATACTGCATGAAGCTGGAGTTACCAAATTCTTAGGATATACAACTAAAACTTATGATAGAAAGCTAGTAAAGATGCCGAATAACTAAGTTGAAGGACAAATAACTATGTAAGATAAGTCTTTAACTTGGGCACAAATCTTCGGGAAACGGGTATGATGTTTGTGCAATTTCCGAGAGTCAGTTGATAACCATTTGAGTTGCCTCGTGCCGAAGTGATATTATTCACATTGACAGCAAAAGAACGGTGACATTGGAAAATGTTCTCAAACTCTTTCAACTCTTCAAGAGCATGGGTTAGTGTTGTATGGATATCAACAGCAACAACATTACCTTCTTTTAGAAAACAGACGGATACATTGTTTTTCTGTGCTTCCATATAAAGTAGATCGTTGATGGCAATCGACAGTTCGTTTCCTCTTACGTTAGTATCATGGATGGTAATAGATACTTCTTCCTGTTCCTTTGTTGTATTGCGCAACAACTCTTCCATTCTCTCTCGTAATGTTCTGTTGTATTGCATTCCGATAGATAATGTCGTAAGAAATATGCCTATGATAATAGTCCAATTTAGAAACAAGAGAAACAGACTGAATGTAATCGTATAATGAAACAAGTATGAGAATAGGAGGAAATTACCGAAGGCAATGATGAAAATCAGTCCGAGTATAGCTACTCCTTCATGCCAGATACGCCAGGGCTTGATAGTTTGATGCAAATACTTCAATATCGTTGCAGCGTATGTTATGTGGCATCCAAAAGTTACCAGTCCGAATAATGTAGCAACAAAGCATTTGTTACCTTGATATAAGCAGAATCCAAATGGCTGCAGAAAATATAAAATTACCCAAATGATGAAGCCAAAGATGCTACTATCTTTTAGCAAGTGTTTACTCTGTTTAAAAGGATATGTTCGAGTTAGAAACGACATGTTGAATCTGATTTATTTAATTAACGCAGCACTATCATTTATCTTCTTTATCAGGGTGTACCTAAGCTACTCTGTTGGTGCACCGGGATGCTTGCCATATCCAGACATTTTGTTTATTATCGTGCTGTAAAAATAAAACAAAGTTCTGAATGACACTGCAAAAGTACAAATAAAATTTGAGAAACGCACTTTTGGAGACGTTTATTTTGGTAATGAAGCATTTTCTTATGATGTCTCAGGACTTTTTTTCTTGATGACATCTGTAACTTTCTGCGCCTTCCCAGGTCCGAAGGTGTAATAGATAGCCTCTTCCTCATCACATACCTCGCCTTGCGAATTGGCAAGGGTGAGATGGATGATAACAATAACGCAACTTATATGATGCAAGGAAGCAATTATAACGATGCAAGGAAGTAATTATAACGATGCAAGAAAGCCTCAGGGCAGCGCAATTTAATGCGTCTGCCCTGCCTAATATTTTACACCAAAAGATACAAGTTATCACATTATTATTATATATATATGCATCATCTTTCATGATAGCAAGAAACATCAATCCTACTCTGTTCGACCTCTCGGGAAGAAAAGTCCTTGTGCCACAAAAAGGACACATTTATATTATGGGCAACAAGAAAGTCGTATGGTAGGAACGTGTGTTTCGGATAAAATATAATAAAAGCCGCAGTTTGTAAACGCAAACTGTGGCTTTTTCGTTTTTTTATGCTATCTTTGCACACAGATAGTGTTTTTAAGGATAGATCATGATGGAACAGCAAGTTAAACAAGTACCTTATGGGGTGGCTGATTTTGCTACGGTAATAGAGCAGAATCTATATTATGTGGATAAGACGATGTTTATCCCGGAGCTGGAGAAGCAGCCTCGCAATCTCTTCTTCATCCGTCCTCGTCGTTTTGGTAAGAGCATATTCTTGAGTATGCTCTATTCTTACTATGACTGTACGCAGAGCCATAAGTTCCAGAGTCTTTTTGGAAATCTGTGGATAGGCCAGCATCCTACACCTTTGCAGGGAAAGTATCAGGTGCTGTTCCTAGATTTCTCCCAGATTACGGGTAATATCGACAAGCTTGAGACTAAGTTTAATTCTTATCTCAGCATCAACCTTGATGCTTTTGTCCGTCAATACTCAGAATATTATCAGGCAGAGATGGAAGAAATCCTGGCGCAGGAAGATTTCGAGGAAAAGATGGAACTGATATTCAAGGCTGCCAAGGCGCACCAGTATCATCTGTATCTCATCATCGATGAGTATGACAACTTCACGAATGTCATACTCAACGAACGTGGTGAGAATGTGTATCATGCGATTACCCATGCCGACGGCTTTTATCGTGATGTCTTCAAGAAGTTCAAGGGTAATTTTGAGCGTATCTTCATGATGGGTGTGAGCCCTGTAACCCTGGATGATGTGACGAGTGGATTCAATATAGGTTGGAACATTTCTATCAAGCCGGAGTTTGATGAGATGCTGGGCTTCTCTACCACTGATGTGGTGGAGATGTTTACCTATTATAAGGAGCATGGTAGTATTCCTGTCGATAGTGATATTGATGCCATCGTCAATGATATGAAGCCATGGTATGACAATTATTGCTTTGCAGAAGAAGCATTGAAGATGAAAACTCGTATGTTTAATTGTGATATGGTTCTTTATTACCTTCGTAATTACATGGATAACGGATGTTCTCCTCGTCAGATGATAGACCCGAATACCCGTACCGATTACGGCAAGATGAAGAAACTCTTGCAGTTTGACAAGCTGGATGGAGAGCGTAAGGGCATTATCCGCAAGATAGCAGAAGAGGAGCAGATTGTTACCCAGCTTTATGAGTCGTTTTCTGCGTATCAGATTCCAAAGGCAGAGATATTCCCAAGTCTTCTGTTCTATTATGGCATGTTGACCATCAAGGGAACTCGTGGATCCAAGCTCATTCTGGGCATTCCGAACAATAATGTCCGCAAGCAGTATTATGGTTATTTGGAAGAGGAGTATCAGGCAAAGGCTTATGTGGATGTCAACCAGCTCACCGATTACTATTATGATATGGCATATGATGGTAAGTGGGAAGAAGGATTGCGCTTTATGGCGGATGCCTATGCCAAGGTTTCTTCGGTGCGTGATGGCATTGAGGCTGAGCGAAACCTGCAGGGATTCTTTATGGCTTATCTGAATCTGAATGATTATTATATCACGGCTCCAGAGTTGGAGTTGAATCATGGCTATTGTGATTTCTTCCTTTTGCCAGACCTTACCCATTATGCCAGTCAGCATAGCTACATTCTGGAGTTGAAGGTTCTTTCGAAGAAAGATTTCTCTGCGATAGTTGAAGGTGAGTTCACGGAAGATGGCAAGCCTATGACCAAGGCCGAGAAACAGTGGCGTGAGGCTCTAGATCAGATTCATCGATATGCTGAGGCTCCAAGGGTTGAGGCTTTGCGCCAAGGTACAAAACTCCATCTCATCATCATGCAGTTTGAGGGGTGGGAACTTAAACGGATGGAAGAAGTATAATCCTATGATGTCTTAGGACTTTTTATTTTGATGATATCTATAACACTATTGTTTCTTAGTGTGTTATTGATGTAACAATGCAACAAAAATGGTAGCCGATGAACGATATTTTATGATATATTGTATCGTTTATCGCTACCTTTGCACCAACAAAATAGAAACAATAACGCTAACAATTATGAATAAATCATCAAAGTTATCAATCATCCCGGTGATGCTCTGTTTCTTCGCCATGGGATTTGTAGATTTGGTAGGTATAGCCTCCAACTACGTAAAGGAAGATCTCAACCTCAATGATGCAACAGCCAATCTGTTCCCATCGCTGGTATTCTTCTGGTTTCTCATCTTCTCGGTTCCTACGGGAATCCTGATGAATAAGATAGGTAGAAAGAAGACAGTACTCCTGTCTTTGCTCGTTACCGTTATCTCACTCCTTTTGCCCATTTTCGGCGAAAACTTTGAGCTGATGCTCGTGTCGTTCTCATTGCTCGGCATCGGAAATGCATTGATGCAGACTTCCCTGAACCCGCTGGTTTCTGTAGTAACATCAGGTAAGAACCTGGCTTCTACTTTGACCTTCGGACAGTTCGTAAAGGCGATAGCTTCCTTTCTGGCACCATACATTGCCATGTGGGGTGCCATGGCAAGCATTCCAACCTTCGGCTTGGGCTGGAGAATTCTCTTCCCAATCTATATGGTTATCGGAATCGCAGCTACCTTCTTCCTGGCTGGTACACCTATCGAGGAGGAGAAGAACGAGGGTAAGGCGTCTGGTTTCGGCGAATGCTTCAAGTTGCTCGGCAAACCTATCGTGCTGCTTTCCTTCATCGGTATCATGTGCCATGTAGGCATTGATGTAGGTACCAATACCACAGCTCCTAAAATTCTGATGGAGCGTCTGGGATGGACGCTGAACGAGGCTGCCTTCGCTACATCGCTCTACTTCATCTTCCGTACCATCGGATGCTTCACCGGTACCGTTTTCCTCCGCATGATGAAGACCCGCACTTTCTTCGTTATCAGCGTAGTGATGATGGCTCTGAGTATGATAGGCATGTGGGTAGGCGAGAGCAAGACGATGCTTTATATCGCCATCGCCCTGGTGGGATATGGCAACTCTAACGTGTTCTCCATGATTTTCTCTCAGGCACTTCTAGCTATGCCTGATAAGAAGAACGAGGTGAGTGGACTGATGATCATGGGACTCTTCGGTGGTACCGTCTTCCCGTTGATTATGGGCTTTGCCAGTGATGCTATCGGTCAGGCTGGTGCTGTGGCTGTCATGGCTGTGGGAGTCGCTTATCTCTTCACTTATATCCGCAAGTTATAATAAAAATCATCCGCAATCGTTTATATCGTATATAATAAGGTGTAATTATGGAAACAAAGAATTTAAATACAAAATATTGTGTAGGTTTGGGCGAAATTCTCTTTGACGTTCTCCCTAGTGGTTCTCAACTCGGCGGTGCTCCTGCCAACTTTGCTTACCACGCTGGTCAGCACGGCTTGCATTCTGTAGCCGTCAGTGCGATAGGTAAGGATGCCTTGGGCGATACAGCCCTTCGTATTCTCGATGAGAAGAAGTTGAAGTATGTGATGCCAGTGGTAGATTATCCTACCGGTACCGTTCAGGTGCAGCTCGACAAGGAGGGCGTTCCTACTTACGATATCAAGCAGGATGTAGCTTGGGATAATATCCCGTTCACCAGTGATATCAGGGAGATTGCTGTCAATGTTGGAGCTGTATGCTGGGGTTCTCTGGCTCAGCGCAGTGAGGTTAGCCGTAAGACCATCTATACGTTCCTCGATCATACTCCAGAGGATTGTCTGAAGATCTTCGACATCAATCTTCGTCAGAACTTCTATACTCCTGAGGTGATTACCGAGAGCTTGAAGCGCTGCAATGTGTTGAAGATCAACGATGAAGAGTTGATTACCATCGGCCGTCTCTTTGGTTATCCAGGTTTGGATATCGAGAACAAGTGCTGGCTGATTCTCGGCAAGTATAATCTCGATATGCTCGTGCTGACCTGCGGCGTGAACGGCAGCTATGTCTTTGCTCCGGGTGTGAAGTCATTCCAGGAGACTCCAAAGGTTGAGGTGGCTGATACAGTAGGTGCAGGCGACAGCTTTACCGGTACATTCTGTGCCAGCATTCTGAAGGGCAAGAGCATTCAGGAGGCTCACGAACTTGCCGTAAAGGTAAGTGCCTACGTTTGTACCCAGAATGGAGCGATGCCTCAGATTCCTGAGGAATACACCCGTTAACCCCGCTTCCCCTATTGGTTATATAGCAATATAAGATGATAGGTTTAAAGAATAGTTGATTTTAAAGTTAATGTTAGTTAGTAAGCTGCATCCTGTTCGCGAAGAATGGGTGCAGCTTTTTCATTTTCAGAAATACAATCTCTCAATTAGAATAAAAGAACCCCCTAAAATGGTAAAATGATGCCCCAAAATGGCAGAAATGAATAAAAAGATAACGTTTTCATTAAAAATATTATAAAAGAGTTGCAGATTAATAGATTATTTTGTACTTTTGCATCTAAAATATTAGTAGAACATTAAAAATATAGATGTTATGAAAGACTTAGATTGGTCTAATTTGTCATTTGGCTATCGCCAGACTGACTACAATGTTCGCTGTTACTATCGCGACGGCAAATGGGGCGAAATAGAAGTTTGCTCTGATGAGTATTTGAAATTGCACATGGCTGCAACCTGTCTGCACTATGGTCAGGAGGCATTCGAGGGCTTGAAGGCTTATCGTTGCCCAGACGGTAAGGTGCGCGTGTTCCGTATGGACGAGAACGCTAAGCGCTTGCAGAGCACATGTCGCGGCATTCTGATGCCAGAGGTGCCTACTGAAATGTTCGAGGAAATGGTGAAGAAGGTGGTTCGCCTCAACCAGGAGTGGATTCCTACTTACGAGAGTGGTGCTACGCTCTATATCCGTCCGCTGCTCATCGGTACAAGTGCTCAGGTGGGTGTTCATCCTTCTAAGGAGTATTGCTTCCTTATCTTCGTAACTCCAGTAGGTCCATACTTCAAGGGTGGATTCTCTACCAACCCATACGTCATCATCCGCGATTTCGACCGCTCTGCTCCTCTCGGAACAGGTATCTATAAGGTTGGTGGCAACTATGCTGCTTCTCTCAGAGCCAACAATATCGCTCACGAGAAGGGTTATGCATGCGAGTTCTATCTCGACGCTAAGGAGAAGAAATACATGGATGAGTGTGGCGCTGCCAACTTCTTCGGAATCAAGAATAATACATACGTTACTCCTAAGAGTACATCTATCCTCCCTTCTATCACCAACAAGAGTCTGATGCAGTTGGCTGAGGACCTCGGTATGAAGGTGGAGCGCCGTCAGATTCCTGAGGATGAGCTGGATACTTTCGAGGAGGCTGGTGCATGCGGTACTGCTGCCGTAATCAGTCCTATCAGCTACATTGATGACTTGGATACAGGCAAGCGCTACAACTTCGGTGAGAAGCCAGGTCCTGTCTCTAAGCACCTGTATGATACGCTTCGCGGAATCCAGTATGGTACTATTGAGGACAAGCATGGTTGGACAACCGTAGTTATTGAGTAATCAATGACTTCTTTATTGCGTAAAAACCAATATTAGAAATATAATTATGATCAAGGCACTTTGAGGAGTTCACGCTCCTAGGAGTGCTTTTTTTATGTCTTTTTATGCCTGGGGGTTAACAGAGTTAACAGTTAACAGCTGTTTTTTCGATACTCCCCCTCGCGCGTATCTTATTATAATATAATATATATATACTTATTTTTATATGTGTGTGGGGGGAACCATGCATTTTTGGGGTGTTAACTGTTAACCTGTTAACCCCTCGCTCTTTTTTCCCCGTCTCTGTGCTTTGCGGGGCATAAGTCATAGAGATGCGGGGGAAGAAGCTATGAGTTAGGATTCTTAACACATTTCAGCATTATAAAAGCCTCATGAAAAGCTACGTAAAAACCTCATGACAGCCCTCATTTAAGCCTCTGCCCCGGCATCTTTTATGCCACAGCCCGGTCTTCATTTAAGCCTGAAAAACTGCAGAAAAGCCTCTTATTTTGCAATTGGGAATACGTAATATTCTCTGTCTACATCGTAATCCAGAACCCACTGGTCAATCATCACATTATCGTCTAAAGCCTTGATGGTTACGTTGTGACTGCCGCCAGGCAGCGTAACGTAGAAACTCTTCAGCGTCTGTCCGCGCCACAGGTCAAACTTCCAGTCCTTTGAGTTGTAAACCTCCTTCAACTGGCAGATTACCGGTTCGCCACGGTCTATGCTCACACTCACCCTCATATCCTTTACAGCGTTTAGGAAGCAAGGAATTGCGGCGATGGTAAAACGTGCATCACCACTCTTGTCGCAGTAGAAATCATAGCTCAGACTGGCTCCCTTCGGCAATTTCACAGCCTTGCCGCTGTGACCTAACAGCGGACGGACGGTAATCTTCTCGGCTCCTCTAACGGCAGCCTGGGCAAGCGGCGATTCAGTAGCCTTGCTCCATTCGTAGGCATTCTTGGCAATGATGTCGCCGGTAACTACAGAGAGCGGCTTGAGATCGTTGCTGCGGTCGAAGGCATCAAGTTTCAGCCGCTTGATATCGGCAGCCGGGAGTGTGCCCGGAATCTGCGGAGCCTGCATCTCTGCACCGTTGGTAAGGATGAAATTCTTCCATTTGCCGTTTCTGATGCGACTGTAGTAGGCATTGAGCTGCTTCAGTTTGTTGTAAGCATCGATGCTCACAGCCGCTGCAGCCTTCGCCTCATCGTCTTTATTAAACAGTCCCGGACGGGCGATGTGTCTTGCTTCCTGTGCCTCCAGCTCCTTTTCAGCTACGAAGGCAGCCAGGAATATCGGATATTTCACTACCTCGAAGAAACCGTCTTTCTGGTTCTGAGGCAGCATGTGTTCGATGGATTCAGTCTTCGCCTTCAGCAGGTCGTAGCGGTAGAGAAAACGCTCCAGTTCGTTGCCGAATTCGCCTGAATGAAACTCAGTATCGCCGTAAGGCATCGCCATATAAGCGGAATGGCGGATGCTGGTAAGGCGGTAATATTCTTCCATCAGAGGCATGATTTTCTTGCCCGTAATGGCGCCAAAGAATGCGTTGAGAGTGTTCTGGATATACGTCTTGCAACCTGCTTTCAGGGCGTTTTTATTCCACGCCAGGTTCATCATCATGGCTAGCTGGAAGGTTGACTGCTTCGGATTGGTAATGTTGGCTATCCAGGCACAGTCTTCGTCGTTGTGAGCGGCAGAGCGGTGCGATTTGCCGTGCTGGGCATTCTTGCTCTCCAGATAATCCTTGCTGTTGAGCATTTCGAGCAGCAGGCCCGGCGAGAGATTGCTCATCTCCATCTGTGCATCCGAGCATACCAGCTTCACATTCTCGATGGTTTTGCGGTGCTTCTTCTTGTGCTTCTTGCCCACGAACTCCGTCACCTTGTAGTTTTCCGCCACGCAGATATCGAAACTGTCTACCACAGCCTTGTTGTAAGCAGCCTCGTGCCTGCCGTCTACCTGCCACAGCGTATTGGCTCTCAGGCGCAGCATCAGACGGGCGATGCGGCTGTAGTTCTGCGGTTTCATCCACTGGCTGTTGTTCAGGGCAAGTCCTCTGAATTCTATTCTCGGAACCTCAATCCACTGCTGGTCTACGGGTGTATATAGGCTCTTGCGCTGCGCCGGCTGCAGGTCGTTCCATGCCGCCAGAGGCGAAACGCCAGCCAGCTCAGAGAGTTTCATGATGGCGTAAGCCGTTCCGCGGGCGTTGCTTCCGATAACGATGAGTTTCCCTTTCCTCGTACCGATGTAGAAAGCATCCTTTGCGGTGATAATAAGATGCAGCGGCGCACCGAGTTTTTCTACTGCCGAAAACTCCTTGTTGGTGAGCTGGTCGAGCTGGTAAATCTGTATCGGAGCACCTGATTTTTCTTTCGCATCGAATCCGGTTACGGCTTTCATATCGCCCGCAAACTCTTTGAGGGCAATTTTTACTACCGGCGAAATGATAGAGTTGGTGGTATAAGATACTCTGCCGTAGCCGTCGGTCCAATAAACGTTGGGTGCTGCGGCCTGAGTTTCCGTCTTCTTCACTGTGGTTTCGGTCAGCGCGTTGGCATTCAGGCTAGAGAAGCAGGCCAGAGCCAAGGCAACGCCTAATATAATCTTTTTATATTTCATTTTTCTTATGTTTTTGTCTGTTCGGTTGTAGATTCGCTTTTGCTGAAACTACACATTTCTGCATTTTGCAAAGATACATAAAAGTGTTTAATATCTGAAATTATTTAGTTTTTATTTGCTTATTACATTATTTATTGTTACTTTTGCACCAAATAAATAAAAAGAAATGATGACATTATATCCAAAATTGATTGAAGAGGCGCTTGCTACGGTGATTTATCCAGGCACCAAGAAGAACCTCATAGAGAGCGATATGCTGGCAGATACGCCTAGCATCAATGGTATGAAGGTGAAGGTGGTTCTGCTCTTCCCTCGTGATACGGACCCTTTCCTCAAGAGTACGGTGAAGGCGGCTGAGGCTGCCATCCATTATCATATTTCGAAAGATGTGGAGGTGGAAATCGTTACAGAGTTCAAGTCGGCTCCTCGTCCTGAGGTGGGAAAGATGCTGCCACAGGTGAAGAACGTCATCGCTGTGAGCTCTGGTAAGGGTGGAGTAGGCAAGAGCGCCGTTTCTGCCAATCTCGCCATCGCCCTGGCTAAGTTGGGCTACAAGGTGGGTTTGCTCGATACGGATATCTTTGGTCCTTCCATGCCTAAGATGTTCGGTGTTGAGGAGGAGCGTCCTTATTCTGTTCACAAGGATGGCAGAGACCTCATCGAACCTATAGAGAAATACGGCGTGAAGCTCCTGAGTATCGGTTTCTTCGTAAGTCCTACTACGGCTACTCTGTGGCGCGGCGGAATGGCTTGCTCAGCCCTGAAGCAGCTGATTGCTGATGCTGACTGGGGTGAGTTGGATTACTTTATCCTTGATACGCCTCCTGGCACAAGCGATATTCATCTTACTCTGCTCCAGACGCTTGCCATTACGGGTGCAGTTATCGTAAGTACGCCTCAGCAGGTGGCGCTTGCCGATGCGAGAAAGGGTATTGACATGTATCAGAATGATAAGGTGAATGTACCTATCCTCGGACTAATCGAGAATATGGCTTACTTTACGCCTGCCGAGCTGCCTGAGAACAAGTATTATATCTTTGGTAAGGAGGGTTGCAAGAACCTCGCCAAGGAAATGAATGTGCCTCTGCTCGCCCAGATTCCTATCGTTCAGAGCATCTGCGAGGGTGGTGATGATGGTGCGCCTGCTGCTACCAAGGTTGATTCCATTACCGGTCAGGCATTCCTCAGCCTTGCCCAAAGCGTAGTAACGGTGGTGAACCGCAGAAATGCCGAGAAGGCTCCAACCAAGATTGTTAGTACACACAAGTAGTAAATATCCTATTTGATAAGGGTATAAAATAAAAAGCTAGGATTGCCCTCAAGCAGTCCTAGCTTTTTTTTATCAGAGGAGTTAACAGGTTAACAGTTAACAGCTGTTTTTTGCATGGTCACCCCCGAAATTATGCATTGTACATTATCTATTCTCCACGATTTCTTCCGCCTCATCCTCTTCTTCTGCTACTTCGGCAGTAAGGGCTGCCTTGAGTCTTGCCGATCTCAGTTGCTGCCTGAAAACCAGGCAGGTAGCCAGAAAATAGACACCCGTTTGTATCCAGAGTGCTCTGAATTCCGGCAGAATATCTGAAAGCGAAGCACCCATACTGCTGATTCTGAGGAACCCGCGGATGCCGAAAGTGGATGGGAAAACCCACGAAAATCCTTGCCAAAAGCCCGGAATATTGCTCAATGGCCATGAAACTCCCGTCATAAAAAGCAACGGAACGGAGGTAAATACCACCAGAAGCATCACATTTTCACGATATCTTACCAGACACGACAGCATCAGACCGAAGAAAACGCACGAAAGAATGTAAGGAAGGAGGAAACCGAGAATGGTGGTCCACGTTACCATACTTACAAAACTGAACAGCTTGGGAACTACCAGCGTAAGATACATTCCCATCACGGCATAAACCATGAAATAAACCAATGCCTTGCCGAAAATAATGCGGAAAATACCGCCATAATGCTCGCTTACCGGTATGAGTTCGCGGTTTCTGTTGAGTTCTCTTGATGTTCCCGCTGCCATTCCTATGCCCAGCAGCATCGTCTGCTGCAGGATAAGAACCAGCACAGCCGGCAGAATGGCATTTCCGTAACCTCCTGTCGTGTTGAATATCGGAACCTCATCAAAGGCGAGCGGCTCGGTGGTAATCTCATCGTCTCTATCTGTAAATCCTCCAGCCTGTGTTATCTGGATGCCCGAGTTGATGTGGCTGGCTACGGCCTGCGAGGTCTGATAAATCGCTTTATAGGTCAGCATCAGACTCATATCGCAATAAACTCCCACATGCGCCTGTTCGCCCCGGTTCAGCTTCGTATCGAAGTCGGCAGGGAAGTAAAGGATTCCGTGAACTGCCTGCCTGCGCACCAGTTCCTTCGCCTCGTCCAGACTGTTGCAGTAATAGGTAGCCTTGGCGTCTGGTGAAGCATCATAATCGCGGATAAACTCGCGTGAACTGTGACTGTGGCTCAGGTCCACAATCGCCGTATCCACTTCTCTCACTACCTCGTTGTTGTAGATCCAAGAGTAGAGCAGCGGATAACCCAGCGGCACCAGAATGCAGAAAATGAGCACACCCTCATCGCGGAAAACATTGCGCATTTCCGTCTTCCAGATGTAGCACATGTCCCAGATGCCATTGATAATCTTATATAATAAACTACTTTTCTTCATTACGGTAAGTATTTATATACCAGCATTGCCTTCTTGATGTTCCAGACAGTGAGCATCGGCAGGGCGCAGAACAGCACCATTGCGCCCCAGTGGAGCACAGCATCGCTCATAGGGAAACCATTGAAGATGTTCATCTGGTAAATCATGTAATAGTGGCGCATCGGGAAAAGCTGGCCGATAGACTGGATCGGAGAATCCATCGAGAAGAGCGGATAGGTGGCTCCGCAGATGGAGAAACTCACCACGCCCCACAACGAACAGATACTCATCGACATGCGCAATGAAGGCATCAGTCCGAAGGCAAAGATGCCGAAACACTGGCAGGAGAGTACGCTCAGAATGCCTAACAGGATGATAGGAAGCGCGCCGCCCGGATGTGGAAACTGCAATACATAATAGATGTAGAATTCGAATAGCAGGAAGATACTCAGGAAGATGAGTGTCTGTGGCAGCATCTTACCCGCAATGGCGAGATAAGGATTGTTGCCTGCCATCCGCATCCAGTCTCTTGCCCGGTTGAACTTCAGTTCCGTACCTATAGAATAAGGTGTAATCAGGAAGATGAACAGCATGATGAGTCCCGGCACCATTACGCTCGAAAGATAATAGTTGTAGTTGGCGTATGGGTTGCCTATCATGTGCAGATCTACGGCGATAGGCTGTAGGAAGGTCATGATTTCATCGTTCGTCTTTCCCAGCGCCGAAAGTTTCGCCATTCCTGCCGCCGCACCTCCCAGGGTAGAGATGGTTTTCAGATCTCGGAAGAGCAGGGAGCCGGCTGCCAGCGATACGCTGCTGTAATAGAATGAAATCTTAGGCTGCTTCTGGGCCATCAGGCCTGCCTCTGTTCCGTCAGGAATCAGCAGGAAGGCGTAGATTTCGTTCTTCTGGATAGCATGTCTTGCCTCTGCCATGTTCTCGTAATGAGCCACTACCTTGGTGGTCTGGAAGGCATCGAGCTTATGTACCAGCTGGCGCGATGTGGCGGAGTTGTCCTGATCTACTATGCCCACAGGCATGTCGGTAGGCACTCCTCCCTTCATCAGCGTGGTGAAGAAAATCACCACCACAATGGGGAAGATGACCATGCAGAAGAGATAAATGGGGTTCTTCCACATGATGCCGCATTCTCTGAGGGCTATATGATATAATTTCTTAAACATAGATGTTATTTAATGATGAGTGACATTCCCGGGCGCAATCCCTCCAGCTTGGTGACTGGACGTGCCTTCACCTCGAATGTCTTGCGGTCGTAGTCGCCATTATCCTTGGTTGCCTTCCAGGTAGCGTAAGAGCCCTGGTCTTTCAGGTAGTAAACCTTCATCTTGATGTCCTTGTTGAAGGCAGGAACGTAAGCGGTGAACTCATCGCCCTTGTTCAGCCCCTTGAGATGGTCTTCGCGAACATTGAAGGTTCCCCACATATCGCTCATGATAGAGATGCTCATGATAGGAGAGCCGAGGCCTACCAGCTCGCCTACCTTAGGATAGACATTGCTAACCTCGCCCTCGCACTGGGCAATCTGAACGGTCTCTTTCAGAAGATTCTTCACTACATCCACAGCGCTCTTCGAAGCCTGGGTGTTGTTGGCAGCCATGCGCTTCTCCTGTTCGCGGGCGCCATTCTTCGCCATATCGTACTGACTTCTGGCAGCAGCCACCTGAGCCTCTGTAGCCTTGTAGGCTGCGTAAGCCTCATCGCGTTTCTGACCGCTGATTACACCCTCGTTGAAGAGGTTCTGCATGCGGTCGTAGGTCTTCTTGGCGATGGTTGCGGCAGCTTCAGCCTGCTGAACCAACTGGTAAGCGCCCTGAATCTGCTCTTTGCGTGCACCTGCATCCGTCAGGTCCTTCATCGCCTCGGCTGCAGCGTTGGTAGCCTGGAGCATCTGTTCCTGCGATTTCATTTCCGGCACTTCGAGGATGGCGAGCGTATCGCCCACATGAACGTAATCGCCTTCTTGAACGCGGAGTTCTACCACGCGTCCTGGCAGTTTGCAGGATACTCTGTATTCTGATACTTCTACCTCGCCCTGAATGGTGTCATCCTTCTGTTCCAAAGTGAAGAAACCGATGACGCCTACGAGAATGACTACTGCTGTAAAACCGATTACAGCGAGCAATATGTTGTTATGCTGTGATTTCTTAGACATTTGCTTAATCTGAATTTAAATTTGTTATTATTACTGCAGGATACCGAGCGCCTTGTTCAGCCCAACCTGAGTCAGCTTCACGTCGATTTCTGCATCAATCTTCTGGCTCTGTGCTTTCTGCCAGGCAGTCTGTGCAGCCATCACGTCGGTAACCTCCATCACGCCTTCCTTGAAACCGAGGTTGGCGCATCTCAGGTTCTCATCTGCACTGGCGATGTTCTTCATTGCCATGTTGAGCTTCTTCTGGGCTTCCTTTACCTTAAACTGGCTTTGGGTAATCTGCAGATGAATCTTCTCTCTCGTATCATCCAGGTTCATCTGGGCGATATTGCTGGCAGCCTTGGCGGCTCTCACCTTGTAGGCGCCATCGAACCAGTTCCATACCGGAACATGAACCATCACGCCTACGTTCCAGACACCGGTAAACTTCTTCTGGAAACCATTGAATACGTTCGGGTTCGAAATCATGTAGCCGCCTGTCAGCATGACGTGAGGCAGATTGATGGCGCGAACCATTTTGGTAGCTTCTTTAGAGATGTCGAGCGCATTCTGCAGCATGCGGAGTTCCGGCCGGGTGTTCAGCGCCGAATCCTGTGCTGCCACTTTCTGCTGCTCGGTGTCAACAGGAGTTCCTGATAAAGCCAGGGTTTCCTTATCTTCATCAGTAAGTGTGATTTCCTGGTTCATCGGAATGCCGCAGAGCTGGCAGAGCAGCATCTTCGACAGGGCGAGTCCGTCTTCTGCCTGGGTAATCTGCATCTCAGCCTCGTTCACTTTCACGTCTACCTTCAGTCCGTCTGCCTTGGTGGCTACTCCCTGCTGAATCATCTTATGAACATCCTCGTTCAGTTTCTTTACGAGGTCGCGGTAACTGATGGCGAGTTTCTGCTTCTGCTTCAGCGAAACGGCGAGCCAGTAAGCCTGGTCAATGCTGTAGAGCGTGCTCTGGGTCTGCTGGTCGAGATTATTCTCTGCAATCTGCTCTCCGATGTCGGCAATCTTGTTGGCTGCAATGATGGCTCCACCCATATAGATAGGTTGGCGAACCATCACGCTTCCAGCCCAGATATTGCGGGTGTCGGTGCGGAAAGCATCTACCAGTTTCTCTCCCAGCGCATTGCCTTGCTGCTGCAGGGGTCCCAGTTTCTCATTCAGCAGTCCGCCTATCTGCTGCGCTATCTCCGGGGTAATCATTCCCTGACTTACAAGTTGGCTCAACAGATTGCTGGCTCCTCCCGATATTCCTCCGGTAACGGTAGAGCCGATATTGCTGAATGTTGATTTCTGACCGTCGTTCAGCAGCGAAATCTCCCTGCTGAACCATTCGTAACCGCCTAAAGCATCTACTTTAGGAAGATATTTGGTACGTGCCGATTTCTTCATGTTGTACGCCACGTCTTTCTTGAGCTTCGAGGCATTGAGCTGCTTGTTGTTGCGCAGCGCCATGGCACGGCAACTGTCAAGGCTCAGCGTTTGTGCCTGAGCCCCGGCAGGAATCAATGCTCCCATCAGCATGATAAGAGTTATATATTTTTTCATCCTTTGTTTATAATATTATATAATATTGGATGCAAAATTATGGAATTATTCTTAAATGACAAAGAAATTTTGTTTATCAAATTTTTAAGAATCAAAAAATATATTGCATTATGGAAAAATAGAACATACCTTCTGGTTTTCCGTAATCCCTTAATCGTCTGTTTCTTAGAAATTCACCCGTTCTGTCTCGCCCCAGGTAGGGTCTACGGTAATGCCTATTCCACCACCCGTACTGTCGTCTCCGCCACCGAATCCGTCAGCAATGGAAATCTCGGTATAGGTTGTTTGGTTCTGATGGATTTTCAAATCGGCTTTTTCAAAACTCTTTACCACCTTTGCATCGGCATCCAGAAAGCTGATACTCATCTTGATGTTCTTCTCTTCTTCATGTGGGAAGGTGTAGACGGTAAAGTCTCTGCCGCCATCTTTCATACTGAAATTCTCGGTCTGACGGCTGTTCACGCAGCCGAATCCGGTGGTTGCATCCAGGGTGCTGCTGCCGCCGGTATAATAGAACTTGATGCTCCTGATTTCTTCGGGAATGGTTTCGTCGGTAATATGTAACTTGAAGGCGCCAACTGCTCGCCTCAGGTTGATGTCTGTGGTGGCGCCCTCTTCGTTTACGCTCAACCTGCCGTAATAATAAAAGGTGTCGGTAAGTTTGTTGCTTGCAAACTTCACTTTCTCGGGTGCGCTGATAGAGCAGTTTCCCTTTCCGTTATGGGCAATCACCACCAGTCGGTATTCTCCTTCGTCCAGACTTACATAGGCTGTTCCGAAGCCATTGTCTGTTGAAAGCTGGTTCACCGTCTCCAGTTTCTCCTCTCCGTCAAAGATGGCAAGTGTCAGTCTGGAGCACACATCGCTCAGCGCCATCTGCTTGTCGGCAGCTTTGGTTGTCAGCAGACTTGTGCCTTCTATTTTCTGCACATGGATAGTTACATTGGCGTTTGCCTCACGTGATTTTCCGGTTGTTTCGTCAATCGAAAACTTCTCGCATGAAGTAAGCGTCGCTACGAGCATCAGCAACAGGGATGCCAGTAACCGATAGGTCTTCTTATTCATAACCGTTCTTATTTACTAGTTGCTCTATGCGTTATCTCGGAGTTTCCTCGGGCATAAAGATGTGGCAAATATACGTTTTTTCTCTTTTCGATGCAAGTAAAATCTAATAAATCTTTATATTTTTTGTCATTTTTCTGTTTTTTCGTATTTTTGCATCGGTTTTTCTGTACTTACAGAGCCGATTTTGCATTATATATATAATTAAGGTATAGAAGATATTGGTATGGATAAGAAGATAAAAGCATTGTTTTTTGATATTGACGGCACCCTGGTGAGTTTCACGACCCACAAGATTCCGCAGAGCACGGTAGATGCCTTGGAGCAGGCTAAGAAAAATGGGGTAGAGGTGTATATTTCTACCGGTCGTCCGCAACTCATCATCAACAATCTCGGTCAGATAGAACATCTCATCGACGGTTACATCACCACCAATGGAGCCTGCTGTTTTGTAGGCGATAAGGTGGTGAGCCAGCATGCCATCCTTCCTGAAGATGTAAAGAAGATTATCGAGGCAGCCGACCGTGATGATTATCCGGCAATCGTCGTAGGAGAGCATCATCTCGCTATCCATCATTATACTGACGAGGTTTATGAAATCTTTGCCAAGGGATTGAGGGTGGATTGCGAAATCTTCCTGACCGATGTGAATGAACTGGGAGATGAGCAGGTTCTGCAGGTTACTCCTTTCTGTTCGGTAGAGCAGGAGACGCTCCTGATGCCTACGCTCCGCAACTGCACCTCGGGCAGATGGCATCCTGCCTTTACGGATATTACGGCAGCCGATGCGGATAAGGGCAAGGGCTTGCATGCAATGGCTGATTATCTGGGTTTGAACATAGAAGAAACCATGGCTTTCGGCGATGGCGGCAATGATATTTCCATCGTCCGGGAGGCAGGCACCGGTGTTGCGATGGGCAATGCAGGAGATAATCTCAAGCAGGTAGCCGATTACATTACGACTCATGTGGATGAAGATGGTGTTAAGAATGCGCTCCTCCATTTTGGCGTGATTTAAGTTCCCGACGTTATTGACTTTTTTTTCATAACTCCCTATATATAATAAGGTGTAATCCTGATGAAGCCTTTTTGATAGGCGAGTTTCATTTTAATAAAATAATAAAGGCAAACATGTTATTTATTGTAATAAATGGCGTGTTTGCCTTTCTGTTTTTAAACCTCCCTTTTTGTACCTAGTTTCTTCTTGTTATTTACGTTTTGTGAGAATAAATACCAAAAATACTTACGAAAAGTAATAGAATGTACGAAAAATATACAAAAAGTACTATATAGTTGATATTTTGTATCAAATTGTTTGCTAAAAAATTGTTTAATTAGCAAAAAGTATGTATCTTTGCACCCGATATTTGTAAGTTGTTTAATTTTTAAGAGAGAGAATTATGGTAAAAAGATTGACCATGCTCATGGGGGGGTCGTTCTTTCAACAGGAATGGCTCTCGCTCAAACTACTGTTACAGGTAAGGTTGTTTCTCAGGAAGATGGTGAGCCGGTGATTGGCGCATCTGTAAGAATTGTAGGAACTAAGACTGGAACAGCGACTGATGTCGATGGTAATTTTACTCTTCCTAATGCCAGCAAGGATGCTGTCTTGGAAATCAGTTACCTCGGCATGCAGACTAAAACAATGAAAGCATCTGCTAAGATGAAGATTATTTTGGCTTCTGATGCAAGAAATCTTGACGAGGTAGTTGTTACTGCCTTGGGTATGAAACGTTCAGAGAAAACTTTGGGTTATGCTGCCAGTACAGCCAACGCTTCTGAGTTGACTGTTGCTAAGTCTGGTTCCCTGATGAGTGGTCTTCAGGGTAAGATGGCTGGTGTGCAGATTTCTGGTGGTGGTGTTACAGGTACCTCTCAGAAAGTCGTAATTCGTGGTATTTCTTCTGTTTCCAGCAACAACCCATTGTATATTGTTGATGGTGTGCCTATCAACAATGACCGTTTGGGTGATAACTCTGTTGACTTTGGTAGTGGTGCAGGCGACATTAACCCAGAGGATATTGAATCGGTAACTGTATTGAAGGGTGCTTCTGCTACTGCTCTTTATGGTTCCCGTGCAGCCAATGGTGTTATCATGATTACTACAAAGAAGCCACAGGGTAACAAGAAGGCTTCTATCACTTACGATGGTTCTTTGACATTTACTGATGTGCTCCGTGTGCCAATGACTCAGAATCTCTTTGGTCAAGGTTGGGGTTCCTGGTCTAATGAGGAGAATGGTTCTTGGGGACCTCGCCTCGATGGTCGTGAGCACTGGTATGGTTCCACCGGTCTTTCTAACGGCGAGACTTTAACCAAGCCTTTTTCTTATGTTAAGAACAATATCCGTGACTTCTATCAGGTAGGTAAGGAATGGAACAACAACGTATCTCTCCGCTATGGTGATGAGAAAGTAGGTATTGTTGCATCTTACGGTAATGTAAGTTCTAATGGTATTACTCCTAATGATGGTGATACATATCATCGTAATACCTTCTTACTCCGTGGTTACGCCAATATCGACAGATTCCATCTGGACATGTCCCTGAACTATGTTCGCAAGGATATGCGCCGTTCTCGTGATATGTATATGGAGTTGCTTCAGGGTGCTTCTGATGTTCGTTTCACCTATATGAAGGATTACAACCTTGAGCGTAACAATGTAGATAACTACTATACATTGTATGCTACCAACCCATATTATATGGTAGATAACTTCTATTCTACTTATCAGGACGACCGTATTTATGGTAAGCTGGAGTTGTCATACGATATTACCAAGGATATCAAGGTAATTGGCCGTTTCGGTGGTGATTATACCAATTATAAGACCGAGCGCATCGAACCACGTATTATTTATACCGAGGGTTCTTATCAGGCAACTGGTAATGGTACAACTGTAGGTAACCAGGGTTACTATTCTAAGTATCGTTCTCAGCGTGGACAGATTGATGCCAGCCTCTTATTGACCGGTAATCATACTTTCGGTGATTTCTCGGTAGGTGCAACCTTAGGTTGGAACTTGAACCAGAGAAACTATGATAATGTAGGTGGTTATAATGAGCAGTTGGATATTCCAGGTTGGAATTCCTTGAGTAATACATCTTCCTATTCGATTACTGATACTGACTCATGGAATAGAAGATTATTGGGTCTCTTGGGGCAGGTTGAATTGGGTTATAAGGATTGGGCTTTCCTGAACCTTTCTGCCCGTAACGACTGGTCTTCTACTCTTCCTATGGGTGATAACAGCTTCTTCTATGGCGGTGCCAATGTGTCTGTGCTTCTGAATCAGGCTATTCCTGCTTTGAAGAATGTCAAGCAAATCGACTTGTTGAAGGTTCGTGCAGCTATAGGTCAGACAGGTAATGATGCTGATGTATATATGACTAATTCATATTATCGTCCATTCCAGTCTTATTATACATATTTGCCAATTTCCGGTGTTTCTGGTTTGACAGAGTATAACCGTTTGCCAAATAAGTCATTGAAGCCTGAGATTACAACTGAGTATGAGCTTGGTTTGAGCGGTACATTCTTTGGCAACCGTTTGAGCTTCGATGTGGCTTACTATGATCGTACAACCAAAAATCAGATTATCTCTGCTACTTTGGCTCCTGAGACAGGCTATACTTCTAACACCCGTAATGTAGGTAAACTTCAGAACAAGGGTATTGAGGCGATGGTTAATTTTACTCTTATCCGTACTAAGGATTGGGAGTGGAGTGTAGGTGCTACATACGCTAAGAACTGGAGTAAGGTGAAGGAACTTTGGGATGGTCTTGATGAATATACCATTCCTGTAGGTACTACAAGTACTGGTTTGTATTCTTCTATGCGTGGTGTATCTTACGTATTGAAGGTTGGTGAGCCTATCGGTATCTTCAAGTTGCCAGCAACACAGAAGGTAACAGATAAAAACAGTCCATATTATGGTTATAGAATTGTAAATGGTAATGGTTTCTTGCAGTCTAGTACTACAGATTATGATTATCTCGGTTCTTCTCAGCCAGATTTCGTAATGGGCTTCACCACACATCTGAAGTGGAAGAACTTGAGTCTTGCTGCAACGGGCGACTGGCATAAGGGTGGATTGATGTATTCTGAGACATCTTATATTACTCACTTCAATGGTAACTCTACAGAGACCGTATTCAATGAGCGTGATGCTTTTGTTTATCCTCATTCTGTAAAGATTGTTGGTGGAGAGTATGTTGAGAATAATATTCCTGTAACTTCCAATTATATGAATTATGTTCAGGGTAACTATAGCTACAACCCGGAGGTGCGTCGTGATTTCGTTGTAAGCCGTTCTTACTTCAAACTCCGTGAGTTGGCTTTGACATACGATTTCCCTAAGACAATCACAAGCGCATTGAAGATGCAGAAGTTGTCTTTGAGTCTCGTTGGCCACAACTTGTTGCTCATCACTCCAAAGCACCAGAATTATATCGACCCAGAGTCTTCTAACTTTGGTAATGATATCAGCTCTGAGTTTGGTGAGACTATGGGTTCTGTGTCAACTCGCAACTATGGTATTAACTTGAAGGTTGTATTTTAATTAAAGGAGATTTCTTATATGAAAAGATATAAATTTTTAAGCGCAGCATTGCTGGGAGCCCTCTTGACAATGGGTACTGTTACTTCTTGTAGCGATTCCGGTTATTTGGATATCAACTACAACCCAAACTATCCTTCTACAGCTTCCTACAAGCAGTTGCTTCCGGCTGCCGAAGGTTCTATCGTAGCTGTCAGTGGTCTTTATCAGCAAATTACTGGTGACTTTTGGTGCCAGTATGTAACACAGGGTAATAGTACAAACCAGTATAATACATTGTCTAATTATGCTGTAACAACATCAGGTTCAATTCCTCCTGTTACTACGATTTGGCAGAATACATATGCCAACAGTCTGGAAGATTTAAAGCTGGCTTTGGCTTCTGCTGAAGAAAGTAAGGCTTGGAACTATTGGATGGTTGCCAAGATTCTTCAGGCCTATAATTTCTTGGTATTGACTGATACTTATGGTGATATTCCGTTTACAGGTGCTCTTGATGTTGAAAACAATCCACATGCTGCATTTGATGATAGCAAAACCGTAGTATATCCGGGTATTCTGGAGATGCTGGATGCTGCCATTGCCAAACTCGATGATGCTAAAGCTGCAGAAAAAGCTTCCCCTTTAGGAACTGCTGACTGTTTCTTGGGAGGCAGTATGGATAGCTGGGTAGGCTTTGCAAAGAGTTTGAAGTTGAAGATGTATCTCAAAGACTTCGACGCTCATAAATCTGATATTCAGGCTTTACTTAGTGCAGGTGGTCTTTTGGAGCAGGATTGTGCTTGGGTAAATTGGGAAGATGGCGCTAATAAGGGTAATCCTCTTTATGAATTTAATATCCGTCAGTTGAATACTACTGAGAATATTCGTGCTTGTCATACTTTCTTGGAGTATCTTTTGGATAAGAAGGATCCTCGTATCATCAAGTTGTATGAGGTAACTGCTAATGCCAAAAAAACTCTCGGCTATTCTTCTGATGAGGAACTGGTTGCTCACATGGATGAATGCTACGAGGGCCTTCCTTGCGGAGATAAGCCAACTACTGATGAAACTACAGAGGGTGGTATTGCAATCTCTAAGTCTTCTCGTATGAAACAGGCTTATGATGATGCTGTCTATCTGATGAACGAGGCTGAATGCGAATTGATGATTGCTGAGGCTTATGCTCGTTTGGGTAATGCTGAAAAGGCTGAGGAATATTATAATAAGGGTGTTCTTGCCGGTTTCAGCCGTTGGGGATTTGATGGTACAGCATTCGTTGATGGTGCTTACAAGTTCGATAAGGCTGATATGCTTCATAGTATCGCCATGCAGTATTGGGTAACTTATGCTGGAGCGAATGCTTATGATGGCTGGATGACCCGTAACCGTTTGGGTATTCCTGAGGTTCAGGCTAATATTACTGTTCGTAAATCAACAACTGCTTTGCAGCGTGAATTGTCTGATGGTTATGTGTTAGGCAATTTGGTTGATCCTGGTGCTAGCAATATGAATGCCGGTGAGTATCCTATGCGATTGCTTTATCCTACAGCTACTACATTGTATAACTCTGCTGCTGCCAAGTATGTAGAAGAGAATGGAAACTCGCTGACCAAGAAACTTTGGTGGGAGAAGTAATGATTATTAATGTAATAAACGAAAAGTCATGAAGAAAATATTATATTTTTTGAGCTTTGTTTTCGTAGCATTGTTTACTGCATGCTCTGAGGGAGACGATTTCGATATCGATTATACTCCTATTGCTCCTGTTGGTGGTGAGTATAGAATCAATGTGGAGAGAGGTTATGATGCTTCTAAGACAGATGCAGAGTATTGGGCTTCTAATCCAACAGATGCTGAATTCATCTTTAAGACTGATGGTACAGGAACCACTTCGGGTGTTCTCTATGCCTATCTCAGCAATACTACCGATTATGATAAGGATAAGGCATGGATTCGTGTAGGCTCAACTGCCTCTAAGGCAGCTTACGCCATCAATGCTAAGGTATCTATTGATATGAGTGCTTATACTTTTGGTGGTGAGAATGTGGATGATTTCATTGGTAACTCTGCTACAGCTACCGACAAGGTAACTGTTAGCGGTAAGTGTGGTCACAATACTTATACTACTGTATCTGGTACTGTGACAGATGAAATCAGTTTCACCTATTCCCGTTCCGACCAGCCTGGATATCATTACAGAGTAACAGGCTTTAAGTCTACGGGTTGGGCTGAGGATAACAAGTAATATACTTTTGCTATACATGAATTATTCCTAGATGATGTTTCTAATGATATTGTCTAGGAATAATATTAAAGATATAAGGCAAAGTGATTTGCCTCGTTGTTGACAAAGTCAACACTTATATCTCTCTCGTCTTGGGGACTGGCGGTGGCCAGTCCCCTTTTTGAATTTATAAGAGAGATTTCTTGGTTAATGAGGGTGTGTCATAAGTCTGGATAATAGTTGGTGTATAACAGTTGGCTACCGCATGCACAACAGGTGTTGTGCATGCGCATATCAGCTGTTATGCAAGCGCACAACAGCTGTTGTGCGACCGAAGATACTGACTGTCTCAACAACATATCCTATCTCTTCCAACAACTTATTCTATCTCTTTCAACAACATATCCTATCTCTTTCAACAAATAGAAGAGGGTGAATCATAAACTTATGACACATTCTCTTTATTTGTAGATGAAGTAGCTGCCTCCATCACTCTGGCAATATTTCTTCAGAAGCTCGATAATGTATTCGGCATTCTCGCGAACGTGCTGTTCGTCTCCGTCATATCCGTTAATGAGAACCACCAGATGGGTGGTGTCAATACTCATTTTGGTTCGCTCGTTGTCGCTGGTCGGGGTTCCTACACCACCTGTCTTGTCTCTGTAAACAGGCAGACCTTCTATATTAATCATGCCTCTGCCGATGCCTTCGTATGGTTCGCCGGCTTTGCCTACGCCCAAGGTCAGGGTGTCGCCTTCAAACTTGTCTGCATCAAATCCGCCGATGCTGTAGCCGTAGGCTATGCTCGCCAGGTTCACCAGGTCCACCAGCGTATCTCTCTGGTAGAGTTCCTTGCCCTGGAGCATTCTGCGGATAAGGGCTTCTGATGCCGGACGGTAACGCGAAGGATCCTTGCCGCAGGCACGGTACACCTTTCGGGTGGCGGCAATTCCACTCATCTCTTTCAGCGATTCCGTGTTCAGTGTCTGTTTGTATTTCTCACCGAGGGCATTGATTTCATCCCAAAGTTCCTGACAATAAGGGGTGTTTACCACATTGGCTTCCACGCATGCCCCCACAAAGGTGGGACATACCGATTCGATTTCTTCTGATACAATAATTTTCATGATGAATTTCCGTTTTCTGTTAAACCTAACTGATTGATAGGGCAAAAGTACGAAGAAATATTGGAATAGCCAAAAGTTCAGTCTATTTATATATATAATAAGGTGTAAAAATAGCTTAAATGTTTATAACTGTTAAATGTTTGGCTAAAATGAAACTTTTTTGCGAAAAGATTTGGTGGAATGGAAAATAGTTAGTACTTTTGCACTCGCTTTTGAGAAATCAAGCATTACTCAAAGCAATAAAGAAAGAGTTCTTTGAAAGATTTTACATAAACAGACAAGTAGTACAAGAAGCGGTTAACTTCTTAGAAATAAGAAAGTTGACTGGGTAAAAGAAACGAACCGTCAAGCAATTGACAAGTCAGGTTTACTAAGCTTCAATAAACGAAAAGGATATTCGTCCTAAGTACAGACAACAAACAAACCAAGCCGTAAGGCTAGGTAAAAATGATATTTTACAATGGAGAGTTTGATCCTGGCTCAGGATGAACGCTAGCTACAGGC
>OJQI01000006.1_pt1 | contig 146190 bp, 108 predicted proteins | sample 1598711 | NCBI WGS metagenome assembly OJQI01 (sample SAMN03922505, study PRJEB24848) | human gut metagenome | isolation source: stool sample | host: Homo sapiens | place: Germany | collected 2011-11 | reverse complement strand
CTGTGAAAAGGCAAAAAATAAAAAGGGGTGCGTCACAGACTTATGACACACCCTCTACTTATTTAATATATTTTGCACGCAAGCGTATGATAAAGGATACACAAGTGGCTCAATTTATTGCCACTGCGAGGCTTCATTTAAGCCTCCTTCCGGTCATCATTGATGACTCTTACTTGCCTCTATATAAGACACTTAACATGCTTAAGAAAGACTCTTGAGAGAGTACTTTTTCCTGATGGGGGTTAACAGAGTTAACAGTTAACACCCCAAAATGCCTACTTTCCCCCCACTCACATATAATAATAAGTATATATATTTATATATAATATAAGGTATGGGAGAGGGGAGGATGCAAAAAACAGCTGTTAACTGTTAACCTGTTAACCCTTTGCCCCTTTTGTTAACATAGTTTTCTCCTCCAGAACTCACCGTTTCTCGGTGCAGAAGTCATCGTTTTCTTTTTGGGAATACATCGCTTGCCGGATAGAAATCCTTGCCATTACTTGTTATTTTTTTCTGGCGAAATCAGCCATTTTTGTTTATTGCCAATAAATAAATCTGCGGTTTTTTATTTACTGGCAATAAACAAATCGAATATAAGTTCTATCATCAAAGCTCTTATTGCCCTCTACGATGCCCTTGGTGGCGATAAAGGAACGGATGTTCTGAGGGTCGTTGGCTATCTGCTCTGCCAATGCCGCCTCGCTCGCTGCCAAGGTTGGCTTCAGGAACGGATATCCATCGCTCGCCAATACAATCTCGGAGGAAGAAGATGGAATTGTATCTGAAGCAGAAGCGGAGTCAGAGCAAGGGACAGAATCTGATGCTGGAACAGAATCCTGAACTGAACTAGAATCTGAAACAGAAACAACCTTCACTCCCTCCCGATAGATAGGAAATCCATCGATAACCGTATAGGTCTGGTTCTGCCCCGAAAGCATCGCCTCGATCAATAAAGGCTCTATCTGTTTTCTAGCCTCAGCAGGCGAAAGGCCCTGCTCTATCAGCTCTACCCTCTTACGGGCAATCTTCTCCTCATAAGGCTTGCCGTTCTCATAAAGCTTTCCGGCGATGATTGCCTGGCAATCGCCCACCATCCAAACCTCATTCCTTATCCGGCTATAAAGGATAGCCGAGGCGGTAAGCCGCTCTTCCGGATGTTTCTTCAACCGCTCTTCCACCCCAAGCTTTTCATACACCTTATTATATATATACGCCGTAACGCCCTGGCAGAATTCATCTACCGAGGCATCCGCCTTCAGTTCCTCCCGGATATATTCCGAGATAAGCATCATGGCGTATCTTCCGTTCTTCATATCAGGATTGAGATGCTTCGGCGTCTTGCTCGTACTGCCATCAATCACAGCGATGAAATCATCGGTAACTACCATTCCATCCTCACAAGCCTCAGGGCTCTTCTTTCCTATAATGCTGCTTTCTATAATCTTCATAAAATCTACTTGTCTATCCGGTTATATATCTGAAAAAAGGCTACCCATCCAGGTAACCTTTTTACTCGTTTATTTATCTCTTAAGCCTTCACCTTCTTTAATCTGATAACCAGCTGTATGAAACTTGGAATCATGATGCAGAGAGAGAAGCCTACGGCATAATACATGGTCTTCTCATCGCCATGGAAGAGGTCGATGAGTTTGCCATCGCTCTGAGGCATGATATTGGACAGGACATACGCCATCGTATTATTCACCCAGTGGAGCAGGATGCCCGGAACAAGACTCTTGGTGCGATAATACATCCAACCCAGGAGTAAGCCCAGCAGGAGGGCATTGACAAACTGCGCTACGTTGGCGTGAACCAGACCGAAGATGGCAGCCGAAATCATGATGGCTACCCAATGGTTCTTCTTGCTCATAAGACCCAGCAGGGTGCGGAGAACGGCTCCACGGAACACAACCTCCTCAGCAAAAGGCGCCAGAATGCCGATAGCCACATAACCCCAAGGCTCCTTCATGAGCGATGCGAATATCTGCTCGGTATTCTCGTCCATCTCGATGCCTATCTGCTCATATATGAACTCCAGAGGAATGATGGTTCCCAGGGCGAACAATGCCACCCAGAGAAGCGTTGCCCAAGGCTTGGAAAGCAGATAATCGCGGGTCAGCGGTGTCCACTTCGTCTTCAGGAAGATGACGAGGGTGATAACGTTGCTGAACGCTGAGGTAAGCGCCGTCAGGATAGGATTGCTGCCCGAACTGATAGCCAGGAGCGTTGCCTGGTAACCTTCGCCCTTAATGCCCGCCCAGATTCCTACGCCAGCATACATCACGATAATCTGTACTACTATAAATATAATCAGGTAGAGGACGATATCCGTCAAACCTCTCTTTAAATTAATCTTTGCCATTGCTTTTACTGTTTATAATTAATCGTTTATAGTTAATAGCATTCTCGCTATCATTCCGCTTCCTTTTCAAAGAGATCCAGCACGGTCTGCTCATCCTCTTTCAGCTGCGCCGCCAACTCCTCGGGACTGTCAAACTTCTGTTCGCCCCTTATTCGCTTCACGAAGCTTACGAGCAAGAGCTGGTCGTAAATATCGCCTTCGAAATTGAAGATGTGCGTCTCTAGCGTCAGTTGTCTGCCATTGAAGGTTGGGCGATTGCCCACATTCATCATTCCCCGTTTCCATTCCACCGTATTCTCCAGTCTTACCCTTACGGCATAGACACCAGGGGCAGGAATCAGCTGTCCGAAGTGAGAGATGTCGAGATTGGCAGTAGGGAAACCGAGTTTTCTGCCTTCATGGAATCCATTCACCACCTTTCCGATGAGGGTGTAAGGGAATCCGAGGCACTGGGCAGCCATCTCCACTTCTCCCTCTTTCAGGAAAGAGCGGATGACGGAAGAAGAGATGTTGATGCCGTCTATCTGGAAGGCTTCGTTCCTGATTACCTCGATGCCCATCTCCTTGCCGTAGCGCACGTAATCTTCGAAAGTCTCCTCACGGTTGTGACCGAAGCGATGATCGTAGCCGATGAAGAGTTTTCTTACATTGAGATGGTCGTGGAGCACCTGCTGCATAAACTCTCTTGCCGACATGGCAGCCATCGCCTTGTCGAAATGCAGCACCACAGCATTATCCACTTCCGTCTTCGAAAGCAGCAGCAGCTTGGAGTCGAGTGTGCTCAGCATCTCTGGCTGATAATCTGCCTGCAATACCTTGCGGGGATGCGCATCGAAGGTGATGACGGTGGATTGCAAGCCTTCCTTTCGTGCCGTCTCTACGAGATGATGAATCAGGAACTGATGTCCCCGATGCACCCCATCGAAGAAACCGATGGTTGCCACACAAGGCGGCAACTGCACAATATCATTATAATGTATTGTATTCATAAGGACTGTCTTTAACATTCATATCAGAAGAAGAACTCCGATGGATTATCTTCTCTTTGCTATCATTCTCTTAAAAGTTCTCCACAGCTCGCCCGCCCAAAGTACAACGGAGGTTGAGCCGATGATGAGCAGCCACTCGTGGAGCGACAATGGTGTGGTGCGGAACATTTCACCACCAAAGGTTACGATAATCCACTGACCCACCAATACCAGTACAAGCACCAGAATCATTCCCTTATCCTTCAGGAAATGGCGGAAAGCAGTATGATGGCTCATCAGCGCCTTGGCATTGAAGAGGTTCCAGAACTGAATCATCACGAAGGTGGTGAAGAACATGGTCAGCTCATGCACATCTACTCCACCCTTGCCTCTGCGCTCACAGTAAACCAGCAGGGCAAACATAACGAGGAAGAAGACGATGCCGCAGAACAGAATGCCGAAACCGATGCTCTTGTTGATGATGAAATCGGATGCCTTGCGTGGTTTATCCTTCATCACCTCGTGAGATGGAGGCAATGAGGCAAGTGCCAAGGCTGCGAAGGTATCCATGATAAGGTTCACCCAGAGAATCTGAGTAACCGTCAGAGGCATCTCGGTTCCGATGACTGAGCCGCCAAGCACCAGCAGGAGGGCTACCACGTTTACTACCAACTGGAAGAAGAGGAAGCGCTGCAGGTTGCGATAGAGCGAGCGTCCCCACATCACGGCGTTGGCGATAGACTTGAAGGAATCATCGAGCAGGGTCATATCCGAAGCCTCCTTAGCTACGGAAGTTCCCGAACCCAGCGACAAACCCACGTGAGCATAGTGAAGCGCCGGAGCATCGTTGGTACCGTCGCCTGTTACTGCAACCACCTCGCCACGCTTCTGGAGCATGGCCACCAGTCGCTGCTTATCGGTAGGACGGGCACGGCTCATCACACGGATATCCTTTGCCCGTTCGTAAGCCTCTTCATCAGAAAGAGCCTCCCACTGTTCGCCCGTAATCATCTGCTGGTCGAGCGAGGTCAGAGAGCCATCTGCTCCGATATTCTCAGGTTCATCTTCGAAGACACCTATCTGCTTGCCTATCTCCAAGGCGGTGGCAGCCGTATCACCCGTAACCACCTTCACCTCGATACCCGCATGGCGGCACTCCTGCACGGCAGCAGGAACATCTGGACGGATAGGATCGGCAATGGCTGCAATGGCCTGCAACTGAAGGTCGTTGGCATCGAGAAGTGCTACCACTTCGGCAGTAGAGGTTCTGGAAGTTCTCATGATAGAAGCTTCTATCTTCTTATAGGCGAACGCCAGGGTTCTCATCGCCTTATGCTGCCACTCGTCGAGTTCTTCAGCAGTCTGTTTCTGCATTCTATCCTCGATGATGCATTTCTTCATCACGATTTCAGGCGCACCCTTCACGAAGAGATAGGTCTCGCCATCAACTTCTGCCAAGGTTGCCATCATCTTTCTCTCGGTAGAGAAAGGCAACTGCTTGAGCACATTCACCTGCTTGCGGAGTTCTTCATAATCCTTGCCCTGGGCATCGAGCCAGAGCAGGAGAGCCGACTCGGTAGGGTTTCCGATAGGTTTGCCGTCATTCAACTCGGCTGTAGAGTTGAGGGCGATGGCAGTATCGAGCAGCGCCTCATCGCCCTGCTTGAGTTCCAGGGCACTCACCTGCATCTTGTTCTGGGTAAGCGTACCGGTTTTATCGGTACAGATCACGGTAACGGCACCCATGGTTTCGCAGGCATGAAGCTTGCGCACCAGATTGTTCGACTTCAGCATTCTTCGCATGTTGAGCGCCAGAGAAAGGGTAATCGCCATCGGCAATCCCTCAGGCACCGCCATCACAATCAGGGTAACAGCCATCATGAAGTATTTCAGTACGATTTCTGCCATATAGAAATAATCCTTGCCGCCCCATGCCGGGTTGGTGAGGATATCATGAATCAGGAAGATGAAGAAGGCTGCCACAGATACTACGGAGCCTACCTTGGAAATCATCTTTGCCAACTTGTCGAGCTGCATGTGTAGCGGTGTCTCCACCGAAGTCTGCTCGGTAGATTTCTTCGCCACCTTACCAATCTCAGTAGCATCGCCCACAGCAGTAACCACGAACTCGCCCCTACCATTCATCACCATGGTAGAACGGAGGATGATGTTGCGTGGATAGGCTCCATCGCCACCGCCCTCCAGAGATTTCTCGGTAACGGGTTCGCCCGTAAGGGCAGATTCATTAATCTGCAGGTCGTTGCAGACGATGAGTTCGCCATCGGCAGGCACCTCGTCGCCCACTTCCACGAGTACCACATCTCCCACCACCACATCGTGGCGCGGAATTTCCATCACCTTACCATTGCGGCGCACCTTAACCGGCTGCTCTTCGCTGAGTGCCGTGAGCAGATTAAACTTCTTAGCCGCATCGCGCTCAAAGTAGAAGCCCACGGTAGTAGCAAGGAAAACAGCCACGAAGATACCGATGGTCTCCATGAAATTCTTTTCGATAAAAGCGAGGATAAGGGATACGAAAGCCGCCACAAGAAGTATCTGGATAATCGGATCGCGATACTTATCCAAATACAGTTTCCATAATGAGGTACGTTGAGGAGGGGTTAGCACGTTTTTGCCATGCTGTTCCCTACTCTGTTTTACTTGTTCGTCGGTAAGACCGATTCTTTTGTTTTTGTCTATGTCCATTTCTGAATAGAAATACTTTTCTTTTGTACGATTAATAAGTACATACGCACGTGTGCGCACATAATTTTGGTGCAAAGATACGCTATTTTTCTGATTCAAGGAAAATTTTTAAGATTTTATTTGGTTATTTGCCCAAAATCTAGTATCTTTGCACTCGAATTTGATAAAAATTCAATGGACTTGTAGCTCAGTTGGTTAGAGCAACAGACTCATAATCTGGAGGTCCTAGGTTCAAGCCCTAGCTGGTCCACAAGGTTAAGCATCTGAATATTAGATACTTAACCTATTTTTATTTCTAGACATTTCTAGATTAAGAAATACAACCACCAGAGCTTTTCCTTCTTATTTGCTACATTGTTGACTGATTGTTGACTAATTAAATTAAACGTAACATGCTGACAATCAAAGCAGAAATTAAAAAAGGAGAGCTTAAAGCAAATGGTACTTACAATGTAAAGATACGCTTTACGCTCAATCGTAAGGTGAAGAGACTATCATCTAGTCTTTTCGTTTCTCCAAAGGACTTAACTAAATCTGGAGATTTCAAGAAAACGACCAAGATTTACAAGGAGATTGAGAACTTAGTACAAGGGTACAAGAGCAAGTGTAATGAAATGCAGGTTGATTTAAACAGCTATTCCCTTGATGATATTTTCAAGCACCTAAAGTTTGAGGATATGAAAGACAAGGAGATTGACTTTATCGACTTTTCCAGAAAGTGGATAGCTAAGGCTACCATAAAAGGAGCAAACAATTACAAGACCGTTCTCAACTCACTCACTTCATTTATTGGACGTGACAGCCTCAACATTTCAGAAATCAATTTATCCTTTATCACAGGATATGCTGATTATATAAAGAAATGTAGAGAAGCTAAAATAGAGAAGTTGGAGAAAGCAGGGAAGCGTGTTCCATCTAACAGAATGATGTCTTTATATTTAGGCAGTTTACGACACCTATTTAAGGAGGCACAGAAGGAATACAACAACTACGACAATGGTTTGATACTTATTCCATCATCCCCTTTCGACAATTACAAGATTCCGAAACAGGAGGCAACCCGAAAGAGAGCACTTGATAAAGCCACCATCAAGAAGATTTATGCTCTTCCATATAGGAATACAAGTAAAGGCATCAAGGGGACGTGCAGATACGACCTAGCTAAAGATTGTTTTATCTTATCCTTTGGGCTAATCGGCATGAACTCTGTTGACCTTTATAACGTGACAGATTACAAAGATGGTAAGCTGACATACTATAGAACCAAGACCAAAGCACGTAGAAATGACAAGGCGAAAATGGTGGTTGATGTTCCTCCAATACTGAAACCATTGATAGAGAAGTACAGAGACAAGTCTGGCAAACGAGTCTTCAACTTCTATCAATATTACGCAAACGACAAAGGCTTCAATAAGGCGATAAATCGAGGCTTGAAAGAAATTGGCTCAGAATTAGCTATAGATGATTTGGAGTTTTACGCTGCAAGACATTCATGGGCTACCCTAGCCATCAACAAGGTTGGCATAGACAAATTCACAGTACATGCTGCACTCAACCACGTTGATGAGTCTATGAGAGTGACCGATATTTATATCGAGCGAGACTTTCAGAACGAGAATAAAGCCAATGGAAAGGTCGTAAAATACGTTTTTGGGACTAAATAACAAAGCTTTAATCAAAGTTACGAAAAAAAGAGAGCATAAAATGGAAAAAAGCTCTTTAAACTTTGCTCGGTCAAAAATAATTATTATCTTTGCAGCCCATTTCAATACTTCGATAGAGAAATCTATTTAAGTGGAGGGATGGACTGCTAAGTTTCAAACTAGCAAGAGTGTTCTTTGACTTATTGAGACAGGTTTCACTTTTTAAATTTTATTAATATGTCAGATTTAAAATTTGAAATGACTAGTTCATTGGCTATTTGCCAATACGATAATGTAGGAGCTTACAAAACCCTACAAGCCTTAATGAATCGTGGCGAGAACTTAACAATAAAGTTCTTTAAAAGTAAGGACAACATACCTTGTGCGTGGATTGAATCTCGTAATATTGCAGGTTTTAAATACGAGATGAAAAATGAATCCTTTCATGGTATCATCAATTACCTCAGAAATGGAATCCCTGCAGATTTTGATAATAATCCATCAGAATCTACTCCATTGGAAGACAATATGGACTTTCAAATAGAAGTTTTGAAAATGTTCGTAAACGCAGGCATGACCTTACAATATGTTCCATTATTCAGAGAGCAACCCAAATTCCTTTCAGCAGTTTTACCACTTGCTAAAGGGAAAATTCTGTTCAAAGTAGAAAGAACAGAAGAACTACTAGATTACCTTAGAGAGAATAAACAGGTAATCATATAAGATTAAAGACTTAACAAGGATAACTTATTACATGTCCTTTAAAAGCACTAATGAATGAACGTTGCAGAAATTGAAATTAAGAAAAAATCCAATGGTAAGATTCAATACCTTACAGAGGTTTTAAAGGAGATTCCGACAAATACAATATTATGTAAGACCTTAACAGGACTCGGAGCTACTTATGGTGAGATAAAAGCAAAACGTCACTCAATAATTATAGAGCCAAACAAGCCTGTAATCGTAGGTAAAAACAATGACTCAAAACATAAAGGTGACAATTTATTTCCTGTACATGAGGGAATCTATTCAGATGATGTAGTCAATTATATAGAAACTACATTTGAATATAATAATACCCTCAGAGGAAAGAATAACAATAAATACATTAAGATACTCACGACTCCAGAAAGTTTTCCAAAGGTCAAATCTGCATTTGAGGAAGTTGATTACGATATTAGATTTAATTGCTTCCTATTATATGACGAATGTCACAAGCTAGTTAAAGATGCAGACTATCGGAATAGCATAAGTTTACCAATGGACTTTTTCTTTGAATGCCAATATAAGGCTATGGTTTCTGCTACACCAATAGAGATTAATGACCCTCGGTTTGAAGAGCAAGGGTTTCAGATTCTAAAAGTAAAGCCAACCTTTGAATATAAACGAGACATCAACCTGTGGATAACCAATAATTTACTGCAAACTGTAAAAGAGGTTTTAGCTAAGGTAGAAGATAAAACATGTTTCCTCTTTTGCAACTCCACAGATATGATTTATGCGTTGATGAAACAGCTCAATATTCTAGATAAATCTGCAGTTTTTTGCTCAGATAAAAGTGTAGATAAACTGAAGGGGCTAAACTTTAAATCCGCTAATAGTACTTGGAACGAGAAAAATATGAAGCATTATAATTGGCTGACTTCTCGATTCTACAATGCGGTAGATATAGAAATAAAAGAGTGTCCAAACGTTCTGTTTCTTACAGATTGCTATATAGCAGAATATACGATGTTCGACCCTAACACAGATATTATCCAATGTGCTGGTAGATTTCGGAATGGCATAACAAGCCTATCCCTAATTAGTAACATTAACAAGGATTTTCCTATACGAAATAGAGACTACCTTAATGGGTGCATACAATGTTCTAAAGATATATACGACATGATTAAATGCCTCTATGAGCAAGTTAGAAGTAACAAAATACAACAAGAAGTTTACAAAGCAACCTTAGATGCATTACCATTTACGCAATATATAACACCCGATGGTAGGATTAACTATTTTGCTATAGATAATTACATAGATAACGAACTCGTAAAAGGGATATACAGCAGTAATGAAAATCTTCATCTGGCACTCTTCTGTAACGATTCTTTTAATGTGGTTTCCTATCAGACTAACTTTTACAAGTTAGGAGATTACGAAAGATTACGTAGGGAAAACAAATCAATTTCCCTAAAAGAAAAAAGAAAGATAATTGTAGAACAACTAGAACTTCTTGGCGATTGTGAGACTGAAATGGATTTCGCTTTTAAAGAAGATTTACGAAAAGCAGACCCTCTTATAGTAGAAGCCTACGAAGTCCTAGGTAAGGCTAAAATAGAAGAGCTGAAATATAAAAAAAAACTAATTCGCAGAGAAATCCATTACCAGAAAGCCAACGGAAACAATATCTTAGAGCTTATCAACGACACCTTTCAAGTTGGCTCATGGTACTCTAGAAATGAAATTAAAAAAGAATTAATTGGAATATATGGGAGATTAGCAATAACACCTCTAGAGGCTATTAGCTCCCATTCCATTTTAAATTACTTTGATGCAATCGAAAAGCAGCGCAAGAAGCAGAAAGGTTATTTTCTACAAAAAAGAAAATTCTATATTATGGAGACAAAATTTCAAGAATAATACTTTTTAGTACCTATTCAAAAAATGTCTCCAGACCTGTCTCAGTAAACAAGAACACTCAAATACGAACATGCAGGGGATGCCAGTCTATGGTGTCCCCTGTTTTTATTTTATTAGATACCATTTTCATAGCTCATTCATACAAAGACCATAACTTAAAGAAAAACAAGCAGAAAGCTGATTGTAAAAAATATCAGAAATCACTTGGATTTTTCAAGAATATACATATCATCGTCTAAGAAGATGGAACTTGTTTTCACTTTTTGACCATAAATTGTAATTGTTATCTGATTAGTCAAACTAAGCCGTGAGCCTCAACGCTTGCGGCTTTTTCGTTTTTATACCATTCTTTAACAAGGGGAGCACAGGACAAGCCAACCCAATTTTCCTATTTCACCTGCCCGTTCCAAAACTATCCTACAACACCAATATACAGCCTCAACTTTTTCAACCTAGCTAATTAGTTAGGAAACATCATATCTCCAAAAATCAGAAGTTTAGAGAAGAGAGAAGAAGACTAAAAATAAGGACTTTACACATTATTATATACTATATGCCCCCCTACTTTATATCTCCCCATGTGTTCTACAAAAGACGGTGGACATACACTTTAGTCCCCTCCTCACTCTTAGATAGAAAAAAAAATATATATAAATAGCCCATGTACTAACGCCAATATTTATATAGAGATTATAAACAACATTATTCACTTCTAATTTATTGAGATTATGAACAACATTATTTTATTGCCACAGGCACAGAGAGTAAACAACATCGAGGATGCAGTTATCTTGGACGAGTTCAAGGCAGAGAATCACTTTATTGAGGCTAATACCCAAGAGGTAACCTTCGAGCACTTAAAGAACGATTGCATCACTCCTGTTTTTGCTAAAGACAACGAGTTGACCATCAACCACGCTGACTTTATTGAGACCATCGAGGATGCAACCAGAACTTTCTTCCATGGTCAAAAGGTTGGAACTCCAAACATTCGAGTTTCCCACGTAATCAAAGGCAGAATACCGGAAGCTGTGAGAAAGCCTGCTAGTCAACTCTTGGATTCAGACAAGACCATCTACTATGAGCGTGCAGCATTCAGCATCGACATCCCTACAGTTTTCGAGACTATAATGGGTAACAAGTTGAATCTTTCCATCGTAGGAGTTAGAGCATACAATCAGATGAACTTATATTCAAAGAAATCTCCAGAGCTATTCCGTCTAGCAATAGGTTTCAAGAACCAAGTTTGCTGCAACATGTGCATCTTTACAGATGGTTACAAGGAGGATTTGAGAGTGACATCTACTAATGAACTCTATCGTGCAGCCTTGGAGCTATTCAACAGTTTCAATCCTGCTAGACAACTTCAACTACTCCACTCGTTAGGGAACACCACCATGAACGAACATCAGTTTTGCCAGATACTTGGCAAGATGAGACTCTATCAGTGCTTACCTAATTACTATCAGAGAAACATTCCTAAGATGTTGCTAACTGATACACAGATTAACAGTGTAGCCAAAGCATACATCAATGATGAGAACTTTAGTAGTTTTGGAGAGGACATCAACATGTGGAAGTTCTACAACCTGTTAACAGGAGCTAACAAGTCTAGCTACATAGACTCATTCTTGGATAGGAGCCTCAACACCACCCAACTTGCACTTGGCATCAATGCAGCCTTGCATGGTGACGAGCGATATAAATGGTTTATCGACTAACCACAGACAGGACATCTATCAGAAATGGTAGGTGTCCTTTAGTTACTAACTAATAAGCAAAAGACGCTTCATTGATATATGTAGCTATGAGAGAAACTAAGCTGAAATGTTAAATCTCAACATATATTAGAAGAAAGACAGACAAATCCTTGGTCAATCAAACAATTATTGCTAAATTTGCACCAATTCTACTAGGAGTAGAAGTACATATTTAGAATGAGCGTTTGACGTTATCTCGACATAGAATCTGGACAATTCGATGCAAAATGAGATGGCAGTTCAAGGTGCTCATGCTTTCATGTTGCATATATATACCCATATATATAACACATGGAGCATGGGCTATTGTCTGTTACTATTTTGCAAGCAGTCCAGAGCTTTATGTCAGTAATACTCAATAGTCCCCATGCTCCTTTCTGTATGTGTCAACCAATAAACAATTTACAGCAAAAGCCGTCTGGGGATTCAAGGCTGAATTATTAATTTTAAACTTACAGATTTATGAAACAATTCAAATTTTTAGCAATGGCAATCTTTGCTATGATTATGTCAATTGGATTCGTTGCTTGTAGCAGCGATGATGATGATAACAATGGTGGTGGAAGCATTACAAGTGGCAAGAAACTTGTACGCATCAGTAGTGAATATGAGACCATAAACTTTACTTATGGAGAAGATGGTAAACTCACTAGAGCTTCAAGAAATGTAAATGGAAATTCTGAATACATAAACCTTGATTGGTCGGGTAACACTATCACGCTTACAACTCATGCAAGATGGGAAGAGAACCCTTGTACTATTACTCTTGATAATGGAAAAATCTCAAAAGCTACTGATGGTGAAGAGACATATAAGGCTGCCTATTCGGGAAACTATCTTTCCCAAATTACTGGCTACAATATCAATAAATACACATGGGAGAATGGTAACATTGTAAAATACAAAGTAGATAATGAAGGTGACATCTATAATTACACTTGTACTTATTATACAGACATGCCTAATAAGCATTCAGTCTTTGATGTTGATGCACAAAGATTCGATGATGCGATTTTAGCGGAATATGGTAATCTTCTTATTATGGCTCATCCAACCTTGTTTGGTCTCAACAACAAGAACCTATTAAAGAGCGTTACAGATAGTGAAGGATATACACTTTCTTATACATACGAACTTGATGGAGATGGCTATCCTATAAAGATAACCGAAACCGAGAAAAAGAACCAATATGATTCTGGTAGCCCAGAAGTTTACACTTTAACTTGGGAATAGAATATAATTACAACATATCAAATACAAGCCAACTTCTTCTTTTATGTGGAGGTTGGCTTTTTTGCTAATAATGCATAAATAGAAAAGATTTGGTTACCCAAACTGTTGTTAAACCAAAGAAAAGCATTATTTTTGCAGCCATACACCAACATATATCAATATGACAGAATACAAGAGACAAGACATCACAACAGAACTTCGTGGAGCACTTCAAGAAGTGAAAGACCATATCGAGGGTAAGAAGCGACTTCAATCCTTAGATAGTTTTCTTGAAGAATTATAAGAGAGATGGGGTTCTCTCTATAAAATGAATCCCAATATTATTTGCAAAGTACATAACTATTGTACCCAAGCAAAAAGGATGATTGTTGACTCATTGTTGACTAATTTCATTCTATCAGTGTTCATTAACAGGTTGACAAATAGCATAAAAAGACTTGTAGCTCAGTTGGTTACACCTTGCTAAGTCCGCAGGAGTTAGTAAGGCTCGGCACAGACTCATAATCTGGAGGTCCTAGGTTCAAGCCCTAGCTGGTCCACGCTTCTATTACAGCGACTTACGAGCAATCGTAGGCCGCTGTTTTTCTTTTTTTACAAAACGTATCCGACAGAAAAAAAGAGGGCAACTGGAGCTTTTGCAACCAAGTTGCAGAAACCTTTTCGTAATTTTGCAACCGAAATAGAAAAAGGAACTGAATGTTCCGAGTTATATAGAACTAAAAGTATTGCAAAATTATGGAAGAAATGAAACATTCTCACGAACATCATCATGAATGCTCATGCGGCACAGAAGAACATGAGCACCAGGGGTGCGGTTGCCACCACCATCATCATGAAGAAGGCGGTTTGAAATCCAAACTCTTTCTGATAGGAGCAACCATCATCCTCCTGATTATCGCTGTTTTCATCGAAAAGGAATACAGTCTGGCTACCTGGCAGTTGCTCCTCGTCTATCTCATTCCTTATTTATTGATAGGACATGAGACGCTGGGCGAAGCTGCAGAAGGTATTGCCAAGGGCGATATGTTTAACGAAAACTTTCTGATGGCTATTGCAACTATCGGAGCACTTTGCATCGGATTCTTCCCAGGATCAGATACAGAATTCCCGGAGGCAGTCTTTGTGATGCTCTTCTTTCAGGTGGGCGAACTCTTCGAAGGATATGCGGAAGGAAAGAGCCGCGACAGTATTTCGCATCTGATGAATATCCGACCGGATGTAGCGAATGTTGAAAGAAACGGAAAAGTAGAGTCGATTTCGCCGGAAGACGTCAAGATAGGAGAAACTATCGTAATCCGTCCGGGAGAGAAAGTTCCATTGGATGGTATTGTTGTTGAGGGAAGCTCAGCCTTGAATACCATTGCCCTGACAGGTGAGAGTATGCCACGGGATTTGAATGAAGGCGATACTATCATGTCCGGTTGCATCAACCTTTCAGGAGTAGTTCGTGTACGCACCACCAAGAGTTTTGGCGAAAGTACCGTATCCAAGATTATCTCTCTGGTAGAGAGTGCAGACAAGAACAAGTCGAAGAGCGAGGCTTTCATCACCCGTTTCGCCCGAGTCTATACTCCTATCGTTGTTTTCGCAGCCATTGCCCTGGCAGTTATTCCTCCATCCCTGGCAGCTACAGGAATCGTAGGTGCAGGAACCTTTGGCGAGAACTTCCCATTATGGCTCAACCGCGCCTTGATATTCCTGGTAGTTTCCTGTCCTTGCGCCCTGGTCATCAGCGTGCCCCTCACCTTCTTTGGCGGCATCGGCGGAGCATCCCGGAACGGTATTCTCATCAAGGGCAGCAACTATATGGATGCTTTAGCCAAGGTGGGAACCGTTGTGTTCGACAAAACCGGAACTCTGACCCACGGAGAGTTTGCCGTGGCAGCTGTTCATGCTGATGATTTCTGCCCAGACCATTCATCCCACGATGCAGATAATGTGCATATTGGCGAATATTCTGACAAGGAGAAGATTCTGCTGCATTTGGCGGCTCATGCCGAGCATTTCACCACTCATCCTATCGGCGCAGCCCTGCGTACTGCCTTTCCGCAAGAAGCAACAGATGGCTGCGAGGTGACCGATGTAGAGGAGATTGCAGGACAGGGTATCCGTGCAAAAGTGAACGGCAAGGTGGTTTGCGTGGGCAACAAGAAGATGATGGAAAGCATCGGTGCCCAATGGCACGACTGCAACCAGGTGGGAACCATCATCCACGTCGCCATTGATGGCAAGTATGCGGGACATCTTGTGATCAACGACACCCTTAAGGGAGGAAGCGCCCATGCCATCAGAGAGCTGAAAGAACTTGGAGTAGAGAAAACGGTAATGCTGACGGGTGACCGCAGAGAAGTAGGAGAAGATGTTGCCCACAAATTGGGACTGGACGAGTGCCGTACCGAACTGCTGCCAACCGACAAGGTTTTGCATGTAGAACAACTGCTGAAGACAAAACCGGCAGGCAAGACACTCGCTTATGTAGGCGATGGCATCAACGATGCCCCTGTATTGAAGCGTGCCGATGTGGGCATTGCCATGGGTGGACTGGGTAGCGATGCAGCCATCGAAGCTGCCGATGTAGTACTGATGGATGATGACCCTAGAAAGATTGCCCTTGCCGTGAAGATAGCCAGGAGAACCATTCATATCGCTCACGAGAACGTGGTATTTGCCATCGGAGTGAAGGTTGCCGTACTGATTCTCGCCACCATTGGTCTCGGCACCATGTGGATGGCTGTCTTTGCCGATGTAGGTGTTACGGTACTGGCTGTATTAAACGCCATGAGAAGTTTGGGTAAAAATCGTCTTTTTTATCGTTAAATACCAAAATAAGTTGTATCTTTGCAACCGAATTTTAATATACAATACTGAATGGTTATGTATAAAAAAGACATTTTGACTATGAATAAGATTATCAAACTCATCTTCGTGCTCTGCTGCTTCTGCGGCATTGCACAGGCTCAGCCTCAACGTCCTAAGCTCGTTGTAGGCATCGTTATCGACCAGATGCGATGGGATTATCTCTATCGCTACTACGCCCGCTACGGCGAAGGCGGATTCAAGAGAATGCTCGGAGAAGGATTCAGCGTAGAAAACTGCAAGATTCCTTACATCCCTTCGGTTACAGCCATCGGTCACTCTTCTATCTGGACCGGTTCCGTTCCTTCCATCCACGGAATTGCAGGAAATAACTTCGTGAAGGATGGAAAGGTAGTGAATTGTACTGCCGACGATACCGTCAACCCTGTAGGTTCTGACAGCAAGGCTGGCAAGATGTCGCCTCGCAATCTGTGGGTAACCACCATCGGCGATGAACTCCGTCTGGCTACCAACAACCGCTCTAAGGTGATTGGTGTAGCCTTGAAAGACAGAGCATCCATCCTCCCTGCAGGCCATCACGCCAATGGCGCTTTCTGGTTTGATGACAAGTCGGGCAAGTTCATCACCAGTACTTTCTATATGGATAAGTTGCCTGAGTGGGTGAACAAGTTCAACAAGCAGAAACTCCCGAACAAGTATCTATCCAAGAAATGGGAGACGCTCTACCCTATCGATTCCTACAAGGAGAGCACCAGCGATGACAACAACTACGAGAATGGAATTGTTGAAGGCGAAAAGGCAGTATTGCCACTCGATCTGCCTACCTTATATAAAAAGCATGGTTACAAGATTCTCCGCAGTACCCCATTCGGCTGCAACCTGACTTTCGATCTTGCCAAGGCTGCCATCGAGGGCGAGAACCTGGGTAGAAACACAGATACTGATTTGCTGACCATCAGCTGCTCCAGCACCGATTACATCGGTCATCAGGTGGGCGTGAACGCCATCGAAACAGAAGATTGCTATCTCAGATTAGATAAGGCATTGGCAGATTTCTTCGCTTATCTCGACCAGACCGTGGGCAAGGGAAATTATCTCACCTTCCTCACCGCCGACCATGGAGGCGTGAACAACGCTACCTTCCTGCAGGATCAACGAATCCCTGCCGGCATCTGGAACAAGAAGGGACTGGTAGATGAATTGAACAAGAGTCTGAAGACAAAGTTCAACACCAACAAGGACCTAATAAAGACCATTATGAACTATCAGGTATTCTTCAATACAGATATCATCGAAGAACTCGGTTTGGATTACGCAGCCATCAAGCAGGCAGTGGTAGATAGATTGAAGAAAGACAAGGATGTGCACTATGCCTTCGACATGGAGAAGACCTCTATCGAGAGCATCCCTGAAGAGCTGAAGTTCCGCGCCATTAACGGTTATAACCGTGAGCGCAGCGGAGGTGTTCAGATTGTACTGAAACCAGGTCACTACGATTATTACAGCAGCAAGGGAACTACCCACGGAGCATGGAATCCATACGATATCCATATTCCTTGCCTGTTTATGGGTTGGGGCATCCAGCACGGCGAGAGTGCCCAGCCTCACTATATGACAGATATTGCCGCTACCGTTTGTGCGATGCTGCATATTCAGGCACCTAACGGCTGCATCGGCACACCGATATTCTAATAAAAAACAAAAAGCCAGATAATAACAAAGGCTAGGTTCACGATTCTGGGAACCTAGCCTTTATTTTTTATTCAAAAGAAGATGTTCTTCTATTCCGAGAAGAACATCTCTTATTCTTCGTTCATAATCTTCATATATTCCTCGTAAGAAATATATCTGCCACCCATCGATTTGAGATGAGGAGTCTCCAACTGACAATCTATCATCTTGCCACCGTGCTCCTGCAAGTATCTGGCAAGGAAGATGAGGGCAATCTTAGAAGCTGACGGAACCCTGGAGAACATGCTTTCTCCTATAAAAACCTTGCCGATGGTGACACCATAAAGTCCACCCACCAGTTCATCGGTTTCATTATCCCATACCTCTACGCTCGCCGCAAAGCCCTGCTTATGGAGGGCAGTAAATGCCTGGATGATGTTCTCGCCCAGCCATGCGCCATCTTCCCAATACCGTCCGTTGGTCTTGCTGCATCCCCGTATCACACCATCGAAATCTTCGTTGATTCCTACGCTGTATCGGTTCTTTCTCATCAGGGTACGCATGGAATGACTGATGTGGATTTCATCAGGAAAGATGACGAAACGCTTCATCGGACAGAACCAGAGTATTTCAGGCTGGTCACGGAAACTATACCAGGGAAAAATGCCATTGCTATAAGCCAGCAACAGGCGGTCGATACTCAAATCGCCACCAATCGCAAAGCATCCATCCTCATCGCCATAATGCGGATCGGGAAAGTAAATCTCGTCCGCAGTATCATCTATCTGTAATATCATACGCTTATCTTTTATCAAGAATATTCTTGACTAGACTTTCATTCTAATAATTAATCACCAGTTCCTTTCCGTCAAAGTCGACATGCGCCTTGCCACTCTTCTTGAGTTTGCCGAAGAGCAGCGCCTTCATCAGGATCGGTTTCAGGCGGTTACCGATGACACGGTCCATCTCGCGGGCACCATATTCCTTGGTAAAGCCCCATTTCAGCAACTGTTCACGCGCAGCATCGGTTAATGTTACGGAAACTCCCTTTGCTGCCAGTTTCGCATCGAGTTGACGAAGTTTCTTGGCAAGAATCAGCTCTGCCATGTGCTTATCCATATCGTTGAACACCACCATGTCGGAAAGTCGGTTGATAAACTCAGGCTTGAAAGTCTTCTTCACCTGTGCCAGCATCGCTTCGCCACGACTTACGTTTCCATTGAAACCTACGCTAGCCCGTGAAGCATATTGCGCTCCGGCATTTGAGGTCATGATGAGAATCACGTTACGGAAATCAGCCTTCTGGCCCTTGTTATCAGTCAGACGGGCATAGTCCATTACCTGGAGCAGGATGTTGTAGATATCGCTATGCGCCTTCTCTATCTCGTCGAGCAGGAGTACACAGTTTGGCGTCTTGCGGATGGCATCGGTCAGAAGTCCTCCATCCTCATAACCCACGTATCCGGCTGGCGAACCGATGAGTTTTGCCACGGTATGCTTCTCGGTATATTCACTCATATCGAAGCGTACCAGTTCGATGCCGAGTTCCTTGGCCAACTGCCGTGCCACCTCGGTTTTTCCTACTCCGGTAGGTCCCACGAAGAGGAGCGAAGCCAATGGTTTGTCATCATCTGTCAATCCCGCCTTTGCCATCATCACAGCCTCAACCACCTTGTCTACAGCCTTGTCCTGACCGTAAATCTTGTCGAGTATGCGCTGGCGGAGCGTAGCCAAAGCATCGTTATTCTCATCTTTCATCGCAGCCGCATCAATCTTGCAGACTTTAATCAGAATCTGCTGGATGATAGCCTTGGTAACATAAGAGCGCTGGCGAGATTCTACCGGATGCACTTCCAGATAAGCACCCGCCTCATCCATCAGGTCGATGGCCTTGTCTGGCAGACAGCGGTTGCTGATATATTTGGCGCTGGCACGGACGGCATATTCCAGGGCGTCCTTGCGATAGGTTACATTGTGGAACTTGTTGTATTTATACTGCAAGCCCTCCAATATCTTGATAGCCTCCTCCTCGGTAGGTTCCTTGATGTCAATCTGCTGGAACCGGCGCACGATGCCCTTGCTCTGAGCCATGTAACGGTTATATTCCTCGTAGGTGGTAGAACCGATGAAACGGATATCACCTGCCTCCAGATATTGCTTCAGCATATTGGATGCATCAGGTCCGCCATCTGAGCCACGACCGGCACCTATCATATTATGAATCTCATCGATGTAGATAATGGTGTTGCCTTCCTTCACGGCTCCCTCCATCACCATCTTGATGCGTTTCTCGAAGTCGCCACGATATTGGGCACCGGCAAGCATCTGTCCCATATCCATGCCGTAGATGCGAGCCCCCTTGAGGCGTTCAGGAACCTGGTTTTCGTTGATGAGTTTGGCGAGACCATAGACCAGAGCTGTTTTGCCGACTCCGGCTTCTCCGATGTGGAGCGGATTGTTCTTCTCGGCACGGCAGAGCACCTGGATGGTTCTGTCCAGTTCCTGTTCTCTTCCGATAAGCGGATTGTGCTCTTCTACCTTGTCAGAAATACAGGTAACCAGCTGATGCCAATCCTGTACAACCTGTCTTCTGCCTTCTTCCTCGTCGTCGTCATACTCGTTGGCATAATCGTCATCATCAAAGTCTGCTCCCATGCCCATGCCAGCCTCTCCAGTATCTTCTCCAATAGGATAATAACTGTCAACGCTCGCCAGGAACTCGCCCTGCCGGTCGCCCACATTCTTACACAGCAGGAAGGCGGCTTCTGAATTCTGCAAGCCAAACATCGCCTGCACAAAATGGGGTACATTCACCAGCTGTCTGTCGGCAGCAGCAGCCAGGGCGCACGCCGTTCCAAACATAGTTTTGAAGAGCGATGACGGCTCTGGCAGATACTTGATGGTTTCAGGCACACGCTCCTGCTTGGCGAGCCATCCCACCAAGTCTTCGTGCATCTTGAGGCTGTCTACGCCTTCTTCCTGCAGCGCCTGACAGAATGCATACTGCCTGAGCAACGCCAGCAGCATGTGCTCGGGCATCACGAACTCGTGGTCGAAGAACCGGGCTTGCTTCATGGCATCGTCCATCAGAACACTCATATATCGGGTCAATCCCATACTGTCCATTCTATTTTTTCCTTTCTTTTTCTTAGCATATATTGGGGATATTTCCCCGAAATCAACGCCTATTCCGGCATATAAGTGAGTTTAAGCGGAAACTTCTGCGTACGGGCTTTCTCCATCGCTTTCTCCACTTTACTCTTGGCGATGTCATAGCTGTAGGTGCCCACCACGGCTTTTTCTTCGTGATGAACCTTGAGCATGATTGCTTCAGCCTCAGCCTGCGACTTGAAGAAGATGGATTCCAGAATTTCTACCACGAAGTCCATCGGTGTGAAGTCGTCGTTGAACATCATTACCACGTAACGCCCCGGCTCCTTGAGCCTGGTTTTCTGGCGTTCACGAATTGCTGTTTGTTCTTGAGCCATATTTTAATTCTTACTTTTTATAAGCATTGGTAATCTCCACAACATAAACATCGTGGAATCCACCCTTGGCACCATACCACTGGAGCAGGTCCTTGTCGAGGAACTTCTCGGCGGTCATACTGTCCTTATAAAGTTTGCGGCATTCCAGGGTGAGTCGTGACTGCTCGAAGGCGATGCTGCCGTTATCAGTTTCTACAGGAATCAGTCCTGTTTCCTTCGCCTTATCCAAATCGCGTCCGCTCTTAGAGCCGCAGAAGTTATAAATCTTCCGAGCCTCCTCGCTGTTGCCGAGGAAAGAGAGAGTCATGAATTCATTCTCTTCGATGATGCCGTGGGTGAAACGCTCCGGACGGATAAAGACCACAGCCACCGGCTTGTTCCAAAGCCATCCCAAACAGCCCCAAGAGGCGGTCATCATATTGAAATGATCCTTGTTGCCGGCACATACCAGCATCCACTCCTTACCAATAGTCTCGAAGACGTTGTCATTCAGTTCTTTTACGTTGATCTTTTCCATCTTATCTGTTCCTTTCTTTTTAATTTCTAATTACCATAAAATTGCGACAGCAGTATTCTGATTGCTGAATGCTGCCCATATCAACTGCAAAGATACAAGAATAATCTGAAAAAGCGAATGTTTCTTTAAGAAAATCGCATCACCCTATTGAGGATTATGCCTAATTAATACTTTTTTATGCCACAAGAAGGCTGAATTGAATACGATTTGTGAGGTAGGAAAACTACCTTGATTTACATTAACTTTGCATCAGCTGTTGAAAAAATAATTCACATTTTATTTTGTCAGTTGCCTAAAAGGCAGTACCTTTGCACCCCGAATGCCGAAAGCCGGGAAGGCGGAAGGCTTCGATTTATTATTCATTTATAAACATTTAATTTAATGTACAAAACAATTTTCAACAAGCGCAACAGCTTGAAGTTCAACCGATTCTCTAACAAGAGCTACTCACTCTTCGCAGTTTTGGGAAGAGAGGTACTTGTTGGTGCACTCAGCGTTGCTACCCTGAGCCATGCTAAGGCAGCAGGCGTAAGCACAGAGGGATCCAAGGTTGATTCTACCCTCTACAAGGGCGGAAAGGCTTACGAGCTGGATGCGGTGAGCGTTACCGGATCTCGTGCGCCGATGACTGTAGAGCAGTCACCTAAGATTGTGTCTGTCATTACCCGCGACGATATTCATCGTGCGGCTGCGCAGACTATCAACGATGTATTGAAATTAGCTACCGGCGTGGATGTCCGTCAGCGTGGTGGCTTTGGTGTTCAGACGGATATCTCCATCAATGGTGGAACCTTCGACCAGATTACCATTCTCCTGAATGGTGTCAACATTTCCAATCCTCAGACTGGTCACAATGCTTCTGATTTTCCTGTAGCTCTTGCTGACATCGACCACATCGAAGTGCTCGAGGGGGCAGCATCGCGCTTATTCGGAACTTCAGCCTTCAATGGTGCCATCAACATCGTAACCAAGAAGGCTAAGAGTGAGTGGGTATCTGCAAGTGTAGAAGGCGGAAGCTTTGGAAGCTTCGGAGCACAGGGACGCATTCAAACAGCTTTTGAAACGGGCAAGTGGACCCAGGCTTATTCCGTAAGCGGAGGCTACAAGCGCTCAGATGGCGGCACGGAGAACAGCGACTTCGAGAAGGGACAGGGCTACGGCAATCTCTCTTTCTCTTACGACCAGCGTTTCGACATCATCGCCCAGTTGGGTATTGCTAGCCAGAGCTATGGTGCCAATACTTTCTACAGCGCCAAATATAACAATCAATATGAGAAGACAGACCACGGTCTGGCTTCGCTCAATCTGAGTCTGCACAACCAGGAGAAGACCTGGGAGATTGCGCCTCAATTCTATTATAACAAATTCAAGGATCACTATCAGATGATTCGTGGAAAGGCTGGAGCTGCAGCAGGCGAGAACTATCACGACCTAGATGTTTATGGTGGTGGACTGAATGCCAACGTGGCTTGGGCTTTGGGTAAGACCGCAGTGGGTTTCGACATCAGCAAGGAGTGCATCTACTCTACTGCATTGGGCGAGGAACTCGCAGAGAAAGACTATAAGGATATCTCGGGTTCTGACCGTCAATATACCCGAAAGGGCGAGCGCACCAATACCAACATCATGCTGGAGCACAACTTCATCTTCGGCGGCTTCACCTTGTCGGCTGGTGTCTTGGCTAACAAGAATACAGGTCTTGACAACGACTTCCGTTTCTATCCTGGTGTAGATATGAGTTATCGTCCTAACGACAACTGGAAGTTCTACGCTTCCTGGAACAAGGCTTTGAGAATGCCTACCTACACCGATTTATACATGAGTAATGCGGTGCAGCAGGGCGACATCAACCTAAACCCGGAGAAGAACTCAACCCTCAAGGTGGGAACTCAATATCGCCAGACTGGTTTTGCCGCAACCGTAAGCGGATTCTACGCACACGGCACCAACATGATTGACTGGGTTCAGACATCCGTGACCGAGCAGAATGACAGCAAGTATCACGTGATGAACATCGGAAAGCTCAACAACATGGGCTACAACGTAGATGCTACTATCTACATGAGAGAGTTGGTACCAAACAGTTTCATCACCCGCATCAAGTTGGGTTATGCTTACATTTATCAGGATCATAAGACCGAGACCAACATCCTGAAATCACTCTATGCATTGGAGTATCTCAAGCACAAGGCAGTATTCGGCCTGGATCATCAGATCTGGAACAAGCTTTCAGCTTCCTGGAGCGTAAGATGGCAGCAGAGAATGAATGGCTATCATCCATATACCAAGGTAGATTGCAAACTGATGTGGGACGAGAAGAAATACAATATCTTCGTGAAAGCCGACAACATCACTTGCCACCGCTACTACGACCTTACAGCTGTTAAGCAGCCAGGTTTGTGGATTATGGCAGGAGCCAGCGTAAATCTCGGCCAATAATATAATCTGACAATAATCATCCCAAAAGATGATAAATATCCGAAACACGATTCGGATATCAAATAAAAAAAACGAGCCTTGATGGAGGTTTCTTCCTTCCGTCAAGGCTCGTTTCCTTTTATTCCGGCTATTTCCTTTTATTTCAGTTATTCCGGTTTCTGATATTTTCCGTTCACTTTTATCGGTTCGAGATGGATTCCCACATGGGTATCTGCGCCGAAGTGCTGCTTCAATCTAGTTTCTATATGAGTAGCATGCTCATGTGCCTCATAAAGCGAAAGAGAACCCGGCATGCGGACATGCATTTCTATCGCAATCTTGTTTCCGATGCGACGGGTACGCAGGTTATGAATCTCTCCCACTCCCTCTTCTTCATTTGCAATCTTCAGGATTTCATCTTCCTCCATTTCTGGAAGACTGGCATCCGTCAGTTCTTTCACAGACTGCGTCACCAGTCCCCAGGCGGCCTTGATGATGAAGGCACTCACGATGATGGCAGCCAGCGGATCGAGCACCGCCCATTTTTCTCCCAGGATGATGGCGCCACCAATACCGAACATCGTTCCGATACTCGATAAAGCATCGCTGCGATGATGCCAGGCATTTGCCACTACAGCCTCGGAATGATATTTCTTTCCGGCTTTAACCGTAAACTGATAAGCCCACTCCTTCATCACGATACTTACGATGGCAGCAATCAAGGCAACAACGCCCGGCTGCTGCAATGTCTCGCCGCAGATGGCACGATAGGTCTTGGTAACACCAGAATAACAGATCATCACACCCACCACGAAGAGCGAAATGCCGATGATGGCTGTGGCAAGCGTCTCGTATTTGCCATGACCATAATCATGGTCCTTATCCATCGGCTTATTGCCCAGTTTTACGAATACCAGTACCACCACATCGGTAGCGAAATCGGTGAGCGAGTGGATGGCATCCGCTATCATGGCTGCCGAATGTCCGAGAATACCTGCAGCAAACTTCAGTACGAGCAGCACCACATTGATGATGCTTCCCGCTATCGTCACCTTATATACTTCCTTTACTCTATCCGCATCAGCGGAATGATTCTTTTTCGTTTCTGCGGGCATCTCTTGCTCGTTATTTATTCTCTCATTCTTGTCCATACTATAAAATATAACAGAAGTCCTTTGCTTCCTTAATAATGTTTTTGTATAACCAAATTTCTGTCTTTCATGAATTGAGCGGCAAAAGTACATCTTTTTTCTGAAATCGGATAAAAAGAGAGATTAAAAAAGTATAACGAATAGGGAATAATGTGATAGCGAAGAGAGAAAAGCATGGAATTTTATGATAAAACGCCTTAAAACAATAGGAATTTTGTGATTTTCAGTCCGATAGAGACAAATATCTACCTTTGCTACGTATAGACGATAGTTTTATGATTCTGTATTTACCATTATAAGTTAACGAACTTAAAATATCAAGCCGTAATCGTTAATTCTGCGAAAGAAAAATGCGGAAATCCGCAAAAATTCTACGTAAAATTAATAAAAGTATTATTTTTGCAAAAGAAAAATGCGGAAATCCGCAAAAATCTTTCCTGTTATGATTGTAAATAGAGACAAATATCTACAAGAGTTGGTTAGTTCACGCCATAATGGACTGGTAAAAATCATTACCGGTATGCGCCGTTGCGGAAAATCCTTTCTGCTGTTTCGTCTCTTCAAGCGTTTCCTTGAAGACGATGGAGTCATGCCCGACCACATCATAGAAATGGCATTCGATGACTATGCATTCAAGGAGTTTCGCAATCCTGACAAGTTTTATAAGTATGTAAAAGAGAAGATTGCTGACGACCAACCTTATTACATTCTGCTTGATGAGGTACAGATGCTTGACGAGTTTGAAGATGTACTAAATGGATTATTGCATATTCCCAATGCTGATGTTTATGTGACGGGAAGCAATGCACGCTTCCTATCCAAGGATATAATAACCGAATTTCGTGGACGAGGATACCAAATACACGTTTCACCACTCAGCTTTGCTGAATTTATGACCGTATATGATGGTGACAAGCAGGATGGTTGGAACGAATATTTGCTTTATGGTGGTCTTCCGCCTATTGTTCTACAAAAGACAGAAGAAGAAAAAGTGAGACTTCTGAACAGCCTCTTGACTGAGACTTACATGATAGATGTCATCAACAGAAACAAGATAAAGAACGATGCAGAACTCAACGATTTATTCAAGATTCTCGCATCGGGAATTGGCGGACTTACCAATCCGCAACGACTTGCCAATACTTTCCAATCTGTAAAGAATGTCTCTATAAGCTCTGCAACCATCAAGAAATACATCGAATATCTTGCAGATGCGTTCTTGCTTGAGCCATGCAATCGCTATGACGTAAAAGGTCGTAAGTATATCGGAACGCCATTGAAATATTATTTTTCTGACTTAGGCATTCGCAATGCACTTCTCGGCTTTCGCCAACAAGAGAAAACCCATCTGATGGAGAATGCCATCTATAATGAACTTCGCTACCGTGGATATAGTGTGGACATTGGCAACGTAGAAATCAACGGCGTGGACGAAAAAGGAACCAAAGTGAGACGGATGCTTGAAGTTGACTTTGTTTGCAACCAAGGCTACAAACGCTGCTACATCCAGTCGGCTCTCAGTTTGCCAGACAAGGAGAAGACGAAACAAGAACTTGCCTCTTTGATACGTATAGACGATAGTTTTATGAAGTATGTGATAACAGGCGACCTCATCAAGAAATACCAAAACGATGACGGCATCGTATTTATGGACGTATTTGATTTCTTGTTGGATAAAGATTCTATATGAAAACTTAAATAAAATAAAAAGGAGGGTGTGTCATAAGTTAATGATTCACCCTCTTTTTGTTGGAATATTACTGATATGTTGTTGAAAAACATAGTATATGTTGTTGAGAAAGTTAGTATCTTCGGTCGCACAACAGCTGTTGTGCGCTTGCATAGCAGCTGATATGCGCATGCACAACAAGTAATGTGCATGCGGTGGTCAACTGTTATGCGCCAACTAATATCCAGCCTTATGACACACTCTCTCTTCTAAATATCAGTCTAATTGCTTAAACTCAAAATCAAACTTGCTGCAACAACTCTTCTTATAGTCGAACTGGTACATACGCATGTACTGCTATAATATTAAACATCTACCGTTTTGTCATCAAGCTCAAATTAATCGGCATAATCATAAAAGTTTCTTTCTTCCTCGTTCTGCGCTTGCACAACCTTTGCTAAATAAGGTCTTAGAGTTAGCCAATCAGAGAACATTTCCACTGGTATTTCTACGCCAGAGCAATAAGCCATACCAGTAAAGGGATGTGAATTAACACATCCCGAGAGCACCTACCGTTGCTATGTTCATTGACAGTGCATGAAGTTTGCGAAGTTTCAGAAAGTCAAGAACAAAGCGCTAAGTATGCGCCTTTTCCATTATGTCGTGATCCTTACTCAGAATCATCGGCAAATAAATATACGAATAATGTTTGAAAGAACAAAAGTTTTAAGCAAAAAATCTTCATTGAGGGATAAAAATCATCAAATTCCTCCCTCTCTGAGGGATTTTTCAGTATTTAACCACGCTATGCGAAATTTTTATTGTACTTTTGCACCCGTGCTTGGAAAAACAACAAATAAAACAGAAGAGTAAACGATATGGCAGAAAAGAATAGCATACCCCAATTCGTGAATAGCGAATCTATTATGGCGGATAGCAACTATGTGAAGTGGCTCTCCGATTTGAAAGAGCAATCCGCAAAGAATTCCACTAGCAATAACAACGATTAAGAAAGCATAAACAGAATATGGTTTTAAATTACATTTGGATAGCATTTTTCGTGATTGCGTTCATCTTCGCACTCATCGGATTGGCAATGGGAGATACGACTATCTTCCAGAAGATTGTAGATTCCACCTTCGATTCTTCCAAGAATGCCTTCGAGATTTCTCTCGGACTGACGGGCGTGCTCGCCCTCTGGCTTGGCATCATGAAGATTGGAGAGAAGGCGGGAGTTGTGAATGTGTTGGCAAGAGCGCTCAGCCCGGTCTTCACCCGTCTCTTCCCCGATATTCCGAAGAACCATCCGGTGATGGGAAGCATCTTCATGAATATCGCTTCGAATATGCTGGGACTCGATAATGCGGCGACGCCTACAGGATTGAAGGCGATGCAGCAGATGCAGGAGCTCAATACGAAGAAGGATACGGCGACGAACCCGATGATTATGTTCCTGGTTCTGAACACCTCAGGACTCACCATCATCCCTACCACCATCCTCGCCTTCCGTGCCTCCTATGGTGCAGCCCAGCCTACGGATGTATTCATCCCTATCCTGATGGCTACACTCGTGGCTACGCTTGCCGGAATCATCATCACTTCGCTCTGGCAGCGCATCAACATCCTGCAGCCGGTATTGCTCGCTACCCTGCTGGGAATGTGCGCCTTCGTAGGCATCATCATCTGGGGATTCGGACAGATGGACAAGGATACGATGAACACGGTTACCACCTTGGCTTCTAACATGATTCTCCTGGGCATCATCCTCTGCTTCATCCTGGCTGGTTTCTGGAAGAAAGTGAATGTATATGATGCATTTATCGAGGGAGCGAAGGAAGGTTTTACTACTGCGGTGAAGATTATCCCTTATCTCGTAGCTATCCTTGTGGGCATCGGCGTGTTCCGTGCTTCGGGAGCGATGGATATGGTGATTCAAGGCATTTCGTGGTCGGTAGAACAATGCGGCTTGAATGCCGATTTCGTAGGCGCCCTACCTACCGCCATCATGAAACCGCTGTCGGGAAGTGGTGCACGAGGCATGATGCTGGAGGCGATGAAGAACTATGGTCCTGATTCGTTTGTGGGCAGATTGAGCTGCATCTTCCAGGGTTCCACCGATACCACCTTCTATATATTGGCTGTATATTTCGGAAGCGTAAGCATCAGGAATACCCGCCACGCCGTGGCTTGCGGCTTGCTTGCCGATTTGGCAGGAGTCATCGCAGCTATAACGGTTGCTTATTTATTCTTCGGATAAGAGTCTCCCACAGATTTCACAGATTTACACAGATAATCTTTGAATGACGGCGCAAGCCCAATTTAACATTTAACACTTAACATTCAACATTAAGAAAGATAATGGCAAGTTTAAAATCACTCGCAAAGGATACCGCCATCTATGGTTTGAGCAGTATCATCGGCAGATTCCTCAACTATCTGCTTGTACCACTCTATACGGCTAAGATCAGCGCCGCAAGTGGTGGTTATGGTGTCATCACCAACATGTACGCCTATACGGCATTACTCCTCGTTATCCTGACCTACGGAATGGAGACCACCTTCTTCCGTTTTGTCAACAAGGAGGGAGAAAACTCAGAAAAGGTTTATCACACGGTATTGAGCATGGTGGGCTTCACTTCCCTACTCTTTATCGCCCTGGTATTCCTCTTCATCACGCCTTTGAGCGATGCGATGGGCTACGCCGACCATCCGGCTTATGTATGGACCATGTTCGTAACCGTGGCTATTGATGCCTTCCAGTGCATCCCGTTCGCTTACCTCAGATACAAGAAGCGCCCATTGAAGTTTGCTGCCTTCAAGTTGCTCTTCATCGGTCTGAACATTGCGCTCAACCTGGTTTACTACGTCATCATGGATGGTCACGATGTGGGTTATGCTTTCTACATCAACCTGGTTTGTACCGCCTCCATCACCTTCTGTTTCTACAAGGAACTGAAGGAAGGATTCATGGGCGAGAAATGCTCCTGGAGCGAATGTAAGGTGCTCGTCAGGAAGATGCTGGGCTACAGCTGGCCTATCCTCGTGCTCGGTATTGCCGGTATTCTGAACCAGACAGCCGACAAGATTCTCTTCCCTTACATCTATGAGAAGGGCGATGCTCATGCGCAGCTCGGAATCTACGGAGCAGCCAGCAAGATTGCGATGATCATGGCGATGATTACCCAGGCTTTCCGCTATGCTTACGAGCCGTTCGTATTCGGCAAGGCGAAGGATAAGGACAACCGACAGACTTACGCTTCGGCGATGAAGTATTTCGTCATCTTCACCCTGCTCGCCTTCCTGGTGGTGGTAGGTTATCTGGATGTATTGCGCCATATCATCGGTCGCGACTACTGGGATGGTTTGAAGGTAGTGCCTATCGTAATGGCTGCCGAAATCATGATGGGAGTATATTTCAACCTCAGTTTCTGGTACAAGCTCATCGACAAGACCATCTGGGGAGCTTACTTCTCGGGCATCGGTTGTGCGGTATTGATTGCCATCAACGTTATCTTCGTACCAGTTTATGGTTACATCGCCTGTGCCTGGGCTGGTTTCGCAGGTTATGGAACAGCCATGCTTCTCTCCTACTTCGTGGGTCAGAAGAAGTATCCTATCAACTATCCGGTGAAGGAGATTATGATTTATGTGGTTCTCGCCCTCATCCTCTTCGCTGGAATGACCGAGGCTAACAGATACTTCTCCAGTGGAATTGCCTGCCTCATCAACACGGTGCTCATCCTCATCTTCGCCGCTTATCTCGTGAAGAAGGATTTCCCATTGAAGAGTCTGCCAGTGGTGGGAAAGTACTTTAGAAAGTAAGAGATTCCAATCATTGAGATTATATTCCAAGAAGTCCGTGGACAATGTGTAAGTCCACGGACTTCTTTTGTTTATATTATACAGAACCTTCGCATGCGGTTCAAGAATAGACAAAAGGACCCAATGTTCCTGGTCCCGAGCAATACTCAGGATATAATAGCAGCCAACAAGGCGCCCTGTAAGAGCTAAAGCAAACGGCTGAGTGAACGAAACGAAACGACTGAGTATTTTGAAGGATATGACTATGCAAGCTGAAGGATACGGCTCCGTTAACCGAAGGATACGGCTCCGTTAACCGAAGGATACGGCTCCGTTAGCAGAAGAAGACGACTGCGTAAGTGAAAGAATACGTCTGATCAGGTTCAAAGAGATAGAATATGGAGTTCAAGGAGACTGCTTCAGGAAAGTTGCCACTAGGCTCAGCAGCTCTGCTGAGCCTAGTCAGCAGGTCTGCTCACTGCAGTCAGCAGGTCTGCCGAGCCTAGTGACAACACCTTTTAATCGTACAACAATACCTCCTTTAGTTGTACGACTGTACACCTTTTAGTTGTACAACTACACACCCTTCAGTTGTACAACTATAAACCTTTAGACGTACAACCATGAATCCATCGATTGTTCAACTTGACTTTTTCTCCCATTCTATACCTCAAAAACAAGAAATAGTCCGAGAATTCTCAAAAAAGTAATCTTCCTTTTCGTTATTCCCTCATAAAAGTATATCTTTGCAACGATTATTCCCTCATAAAAAATAAAGAGCATGAGAAAGATACTACAAGACAAAATATGCATGAACGATATCAACAAGATATGCATCATGACCCAAGGTAAGGAGAACGACCACCGGAAGGAAGAGCTTTACCAGCTCACCTTCGATGAAAACGACCATGTATCGTTCAATGCGCTTTGGGCTTTAACCCATTTCGATGAAGCCAACAACCTATGGCTCTTTCAGAAACATGACGAACTGATAAATAGGGTTCTCGTAGAGAAGAATGAGACCAAGCGCCGTCTGATGCTTCAACTCCTTCTCCATCAGCCTTTCGAGGAAGAATCACTCCGCTCTGATTTCATCGATTTCTGCATCGCCAAGATTACCGCCTGTTCCCAGCCCTACGCCATCCGCTGCTACTGCATGAAGCTCGCCTACGAGCAGATGAAGTACTATCCCGAACTCCTCGAAGAGTTAAGAATGGCCCTGGATATACTGGAGCAGGAGGTTCTATCCCCAGGATTATTATCAGCAAAAAGGCAAATTATAAAGAAAATCAAGCGAAGCCTTGGAAAATTCGGGAAATAGTCGTAACTTTGCAAACGTAATATTCTAACAATATAATACATAAATGGATGGAGATACAACTGAACGATTATCACAAGAAAGTCAATGCCCAGATGCAAAAGAGCATGGCTTATTGGCGAGAGCATCCGCTTTCGCTGGAGGAGTGCTTAGCTCAATTCAAGCGCTTGCGGGAACAACGAAATGTTTGCCAAGCATTCCTGGTATTTCCGCAATGCCCTAGTTCGTGCCAACTATCGCAACATTCAGAAAGGCATTGATTACTCTCCCATCTACCTGGTTCGTTTCTTCAGAAACTTACTCTTAAAAGATGGTTGGGTTCTCAAAAACAGGTATTTGCATATCCGGCCGACTGATGAATGGAAAGAGCAGCCGAACTTAAATTCTCAAACAGGAAATGGACAGAAAAACAACTTCATAAATAAAGAAGGAGAAGAAAATGTCCCAAGTTCGTCCCAAGTAGAAGAACTCATAATACGTATAAATAAAGATTATCTATCCATCGGCGATATAATGAACCTGTTTGGATTAAAGAACAGAACCAGATTTAGAAAGGAATACATTACCCCAGCCCTAGCCGAAGGAGTCTTGGAGATGAAATATCCAAACACCCCAAGACATCCACGCCAGCAATATCGAATGACAGAACAGGCAAAGACTTGGAAAGAATGGTATGAGAAAAAGAATAAATAAAATCATAATAAAAATAGAAAACAAAAACAAGTAATGAAGAAAAAAGCAACGGTCCTTATCGCCTCTATCATGGCGTTCTGCGGAATCAACACCGCACACGCTGACGAGGGAATGTGGACGATTTACAACTTGCCTAACGCTGTGTATGAGATGATGCAGCGCGAAGGCTTCAGTATGACTTACGACCAGCTCTACAACGGCGAGAACGCCTTGAAGAATGCTGTGGTTAACTTCTCGGGCTATTGCTCAGGCGTAGTCGTTTCTCCAGACGGTCTGGTATTTACCAACCACCATTGCGGTTTCGAGGCTATCAGAAGCCACTCTACCGTGGAGCACGACTATATGCTCAACGGTTTCTTTGCTAAATCTTACGCAGAGGAATTGCCTAACGAGAATATGTTCGTCAGCTTTATGGTTGAACAGAAGGATGTAACCGATAAGGTGATGAGCCTCGGATACGAGAAACTCGACAACAAGAAGCGCGATGAACTCATCGATTCTCTGGAGAACGAGATGACTAAAGAGGCGAAGAAGAACGATTCTACCCTTCATATCACCGTTCAGCCTTTCTACGAGGGCAACAAGTGGTACGCTACTACTTATCGCGACTTCACCGACCTGCGTCTGGTTTTCACCGTACCAAAGTCTATGGGTAAGTTTGGTGGCGATACAGACAACTGGATGTGGCCTCGCCAGACCTGCGACTTCTCTGTATTCCGCATCTATGCCGACCCTAAGACCAATGGTCCTGCTGCCTACAGCAAGGACAATGTGCCTTACAAGCCAAAGCGTTGGGCTCAGGTTTCTCTCCAGGGTTATAAGGATGGTGACTATGCGATGACCATAGGTTACCCAGGCAGCACAGAGCGCTATCTTTCAAGCTACGGAATCCAGACCATGCGCGATGCAGAGAATGCGCCTCGTGCCCAGGTTCGTGGCGTAAAGCAGGAGGTGATGCTGAAGCACATGCGTGCCGACGAGGCTGTGCGCATCAAGTATGACAGCAAGTACGCCCAGAGCTCCAACTACTGGAAGAATGCCATCGGTATGAACAAGTGTATCGACTCTATCGGCATCGTGAATCTGAAGCGTGAGTACGAAACCCGTCTCCGTGCTTGGCAGGATACAGCCAAGGCAGCCAACGACCTCGCCCACAAGGTAGATTTCGACAAGCTCGCCAAGCTCTACAAGGAGAGCGCAGACGTGAAATACGCCTGGACCAACTTCTCTGAATCTTTTACAAGAAGAAGCAACATCGAGTTCTCTACCCGTGCCATCAAGCTCCAGACCAACATGGAGGTAAAGGGGCCTGAGAAGAACAAGAAGAAGCAGTATCATGAGTTTGAAGATAACTCTGCAGAATGGGATATGGCACTCGATAAGGAGGTGCTCGCTACCCTCTTGAAGAACTACAAGGAGCACGTAGACAGCAAGTGGTTGCCTAAATTCTACAAGACCATCGACACTGAGTTTGGCGGCAACTACGCCAAGTATGTGGATTATCTCTGGGAGAAGTCGCTCATCATGAAGAAGGGCGCCAAGCTCTATTTCAACAAGAAGGGATATGAGAAGGATCCAGGCGTCATCTTCGGTATGGATCTGAACGATGTATTTGCAGATTTCGCTGCTCAGATGGGCAGCATCAACGACAGCATCGCTGAGCAGGAGAAGTATCTCTGTGCTGCCAAGCTCCGTATGGAGGAAGACATGCCTCACTACAGCGACGCCAACTTCACCATGCGATTGAGCTACGGTCAGGTAGGCGGTTTCGACCTCGGTGGCAAGCCATCAGGCTATTATACCACAGCCGAGAGTATCGTTGAGAAGATGAAGCAGGGCGATAAGATAATCGATTACTACGCTGAGCCTATCATGCACGAGCTTCTCTCTGAGAAGGATTTCGGCAAGTATCAGGACAAGACGACTGGCAAGATGCAACTCTGCTTCCTCACCAACAACGATATTACCGGTGGTAATTCTGGTAGCCCAATGTTCAACGGCAAGGGTGAGTTGATTGGTCTTGCCTTCGATGGCAACTGGGACAGCCTCAGCTCTGACATCAACTTCGACAAGCGCCTGGCTCGCTGCATTGGTGTGGATATTCGCTATGTGCTCTACCTGATGGATAAGTGGGGACACGCAGACCGCCTCTTGAAGGAAATCAATGCGAAGTAAATCCTATCTCTGAATCAACAGAGATGATAGAATGGTTTATCCTGGGATAAAGATTAGTCTCAGGATGATATAAAAAGAGCGGAAAATCAGCTGTTAACTGTTAACCTGTTAACTCCTGGCTTTCCGCTCTTGTTTTTTCTTATAGTTTCTCAACTAATACTGCGAGATATTATTCAGTTCCTTCAATGAAACCTGACGAGGCTTCTCGGCGAGTTTCTTCTTCAATTCATCCATCGTTATTTCTGCAGCTGGATTGAACTCATCTGATTGCATATAACCCAACACGCTCTCGTAGAAAGCCCTACCCTCTGGATATTTGGCAGCCTTCTCCAAATCGCTCATGCAGATGAGGAGCTTTCCGGCTCCCACCTTCCATTCCATCACCAAACCCAACTTATGATTCCGCTCGATATTGTCTATCACCTGAACTACCGGGCGATAATCCTTGGCGAAGTTGTCAAGCACCAGCGGATGCGATTCCTTGATTATCGGGAACCATTGCCAGTTGGTGTGCATCTCCGTTGGGAATCCCTTGAATATCGGATGTTCCGGATTCGTAAGAATGCCCAGGGTTCCTGGAGAAACCTTCTTCTTGTTGTTCTCGCAGATGGTCTTGAACATGCGATAGTTCCAGTAATCGGTCTGGAAGAGTCCACCCACGGTATAAGGTGTGGCATTATCTGACTGAGAAAGCGTATCATCTGCAGCCACGAAATGGCTGGAAGTCGTAGGAAGCCAAAGCACCTTTGCTCCCTTTTCTAGTTTCTTGACGACATCGGAAGTCAAATCCTTGGCAATAACGACTTGCTTTTTCAGATAGTCGATATTCTTTGGGGTCGTATAAACCCAAAGGTCGTAAGTATTGGAATATCTTGTCGCATCAAGTTCACCTTCATATATATACAAGGAGAGGGTCAGTTTGCGAGAACCCACATACACGTCCAAGCACTTACCATCCCCATCGTCAATTCCGTTGGCTTTCACTTTCATCTTATGAACGATCTCGCCAACATCTATCCATCCCTCCTCGTCGGTATGGATAGTTATCTCGCCTTGTGCCAAAGGAGAAGGCTGATTCAAATGAGTAAGAGTTTCGGCTACACTGGACTCGTTTGGATAACGTTCGTCTTTGGCATAATCCAACTTCCATTCCACTTTCTTGCCCTTCAAAGACTCTCCCCCATAATTGGCGATTTGAATCTTCGCCTTCATCGTGTCATTCTCCTCATAGCAGAATCTGTCTGTCACCAACAAAGGCACCACAGGCGAGCACCACTGACGCCATTCCTCGGGCGTAGTGATTCCCTTACTCTCCATAAACGCATCCAGGATGCCTACGAAAGCACTTCCCTGACCGGGATAATCTTGAATATCTAGCAGTTGGAAGCCCGCCATATTCCGGGTTCTCAAATCCATCTCTATATCGGCTTTATAGAGTTTCACGCTCCATAAGCCCGAAGCCTTGTGGAAATCATCTGCCTGCGAGAGCATTCCGGCAGCAGCCAGCCTGCGGCGGAACACTTCAAAGTTATAAGGATGAAGCACTCCGGTGTATTTCTTCATTTCCCGATAGTCAGGATAGGTCTGAAACTGTCCTGTTTCGTGAGAGATGATAGGGATTCCTGCCTTATCGCAAGCCTCATCAAAATTCATCGTAGAATTAGGATGGAAATGATTGATCATTCCTCCATCGTAGGCATCGGCAAACGAGAAGGAACCACGGGTATGAGTATTGTATTTGCCCCATCCCTCGCCTCCGATGCGGCAAGTGGTGAAGTAATCCATTCCTTCTTTTATTCCCTGATAACCGAGATAGTAATTGCTTCCAAAAGTATAGTATTTATCGGGCGCAATCTTGCGGAAATCATCCACAAACTCCTTCATCTTGTCGATATCTCCCCAGAGTTCATTCCCCAGCGCCATCATTCTGAAAGATGGATGATGACCGTATTCTCTGAGGATGTTCTCGCCTTCCTGATGCAGGAACGCCATCAGCCTTTCATCCTTCTTATCAAAAGCCCCCCAGAAAGGAAGTTCCGGCTGGAGATAGATTCCCAGACTGTCCGCAGCTACGAAAGCCGCCTCCGGTGGGCACCAGGAATGAAAGCGCACATGATTGATTCCATATTCCTTGCAGGTTCCGAGATACTTCATCCAGCCTTCCACGCCCATTTCCACATGTCCCGTCAGCGGCCATACAGCCGCATCGTGCTTGCCACGGAGGAATATCCTATGACCATTGGCGTAGAAGTGGGCGCCCTTGATATGAAAATCCTTGGCGAAATCAGGCATCTGAAGGGCTGTAGAAGAAGCTACAGAACGGCTAGGGATTGCTCCTGCTTGCATTTCTATAGAAGAGGCTAGCTGGAGTTCTATCCTTCCGATAATTCCATTCCAGTTGGTCTGCGCATCTTCCGTATAAGCATGGCTGGAGCCGTAAACCTGATCAGGCACACCTCTTCCATTATCCACTACGATTTCCAAGAAATGCTTGCCCGGCTTCACCTTCTTTGGCAGAAGATAGCGCTGGGGAGTAGAGATGAAGTTACAGGAATCCACCAGTTCTCCATCCACATACACCCATGTCGGTCGGGTACGCTCCAGGAAGAGTTCTACCGGCTTCTTCTTCCAGTCCTTCGGGATATTGATTGTTCTGGAATATCTTGCAGCTCCTTTATAGGCATAGAGCCTCGTAAGATGCGTTGTTTCCATCGTATCTTTCGGAGCGAATCCCAGATGGTTCGTATCGATGGTACCGGGAAGAATGGCACGCTTCACCTCACCCTGCGAGGCACGCTTACTCTTGGCGAAAGCGCTACCGCTCTTTCCCAACTCCACATTCCATTCACCAGCGAGCGAAATGCTCTGTGCTTGCAAGCCCAGACTTACCAGTCCCAGACAAGCGATAAGAATAGTTTTCTTCATTAACTTATTACAGAATATCTTTTAGGGTTAAAATTGCGTATAAAGATATAATAAATTTGATGTTTACGGCTGCAAATATACAAAAATTGCGGTAAAAACACCGCAATTTACCAAAGAAATTGCTGTGTTTTTACCGCAAAATATGGATATTGCATCAAAACATCCCTTTGATGCAGACTTTCATCTTATTATAAATCGCTGCCTAAATTACTTCTTCTTAGGTCTGCGACGAGCCCAGCCTTCTTCCTCGAAGTTTGGCTCCTCACCCTTGAACTTCACGTTGTCGTTGTTCTGGAAGAACTGGCGCCAATCGCCTGTATCCTCCTGAGGGCGAGACTTTCTGCCGCCACGGCTTCCACGTCCTCCCTTTCCACGAGCATCTCGAGAGTCTCTAGCATCATCAGCAGAACCTCTGCGGCTGCGTCCGCCTCTTTCTGAAGAACGACCGCCTCTGCCCTCAGAACTGCGTCCTCCGCGGGCTGCTCTGCCATGACCTTCCTCATCAGCATCGTTACATCTCACGGTTCTGCCCTTATACTCAGTACCGTTCAAAGCCTTCATCACGCGCTTCGCATCCTCCTCAGGCACCTCGATGTAGGCAAACTTACTCAGCAGGTCGATGTGACCCACCTCCTGGCGACTCTTCACGTGCTTGTTCAGATACTGCATGATTTCGCCCGGATAGAAACCATCTGCCTTACCCAGGTTGATGAACAGTCTCTTGAAACCAACCTCAGTCTCATGCTTTCTGCGACCATTGGAAACCTTGCCACGGCCTTCGCCACGACTTCCACGACCTTCGCCGCCACGGGAACCCTTGCCGGTCTCAGGCTTGATAATCTCAGGAGCATTCTTATAGTAATCGAGGAACTTACCGAAGGTGATGGTCACCATCTTCTTGATGATGTCCTCCTTGTCGATGTACTCAAACTGGCGGTTGATTTCAGCCATGTATGGTTCAATCTGATCCTCATCCACATCGGTCTTCATAATGTCGTCCATGGTCTTGAAGAGCTGCTTCTTGCAGATTTCCTCTGGGGTTGGCAATACGCCATCCACGAAGTCCTTGCCAATCTGCTTCTCTATCTGGCGAACCTTGAACTTCTCTCTGGTATGGATGATAGAGATGGATGTTCCCTTCTTTCCGGCACGACCGGTACGGCCGCTTCGGTGGGTGTAGCTAGCCACATCATCAGGCAAACCGTAGTTGATAACGTGAGTCAGATCCTCTACGTCCAGACCACGGGCAGCCACATCGGTAGCCACCAGGAACTGAACGGTATGGTTGCGGAACTTCTGCATGGTGAGGTCACGCTGCTGCTGACTCAAGTCGCCGTGCAGCGCCTCTGCATTATAACCATCCTTAATCAGCTTATCTGCAATATCCTGAGTCTCCAGCTTGGTGCGGCAGAAAATAATCGCAAAGATGCGTGGATAGAAATCCACCACACGCTTCAGGGCGAGATACTTGTCCTTGGCATTTACCAGATAGTAGATGTGGTTTACATGCTCTGCACCCTCGTTGCGCGAACCCACTACGATTTCCTTGTGGTCGTGCAGGTAGTTGAGTGCAATCTTCTCGATGTCCTTGCTCATGGTAGCCGAGAAGAGCAGAGTGTTTCTATCCTCCGGAACGTTCTCGAAGATGGCATTGATGCTCTCAGAGAAGCCCATGTTCAGCATCTCGTCAGCCTCATCAAGCACCACGTTGTTCACGTTCTCCAACTGAGCCACGCCACGATTAATCAAATCGAGCAGACGGCCAGGGGTAGCCACGATAATCTGCACACCATGCTTCAGGGTGCGAATCTGGCTTCCGATGTCGGTACCGCCATAAACTGCGGCAATATGCAAACCGTCGATGTACTTGGCAAAACTGTTCAAATCGTCTGCTATCTGGAGGCAGAGCTCACGTGTAGGACTGAGGATGACAGCCTGTGTCTGCTTGCTGCTGGCATCAGTTTTCTGGATAACCGGAATACCGTAAGATGCAGTCTTACCCGTACCGGTCTGCGCCAACGCAATCACGTCGTTCTTATTACCAAGCAAATATGGGATTACTTCTTCCTGAACTGGCATTGGATTCTCAAATCCAAGCTCTTCAATGGCACGGCGAATCTCCTCGCTCACGCCTAATTCTTCAAATGTCTTCAAATCTTTTTAACCTTAATTCATTATAATCTAAATGGAAGGCCGAATTCACCCTCCCAGCCATGAATTAGGGTGCAAAATCCTTCCGAAACGCTTGCGGCAATCCCACGCATTTATTAAGATTGCCTAAATTCGGGTGCAAAGATACGAAAAAAATGTGAGTTTCTTGCAGATTTCTGCAATATTTTATTACCTTTGCATGAAAGTTACAACAAGCAGATAACCAAGAAAACTTGAAATATATGAAAAAAGTTATTTTCACCCAAGAATGGATTGCTTTGCATCCATACGAAAAAGCAGACGAAACTGATCTGTATTATACAGAACTCGCCAACGAAATATACCACGCTCTTGACGAGGCGTGCTACACCCATAACTTCAAGAATATGGATGAAGCCAAGCAGCTAGCACTCAGTATTGCCGGTTATTTCGAAGATGTGATTTCGGGCACAGGCATCTGGAAGACTTTCACGGAAGAATGCAAGCAGCGCTACGGCACCTACATTCCTTTCTATGAGAAAGAAAGCGAATTCATCAAGAGTACGCTCAACGAAGATGACCCGGCTTACGACCCTGAGGAAATCAACATCGCTGATGTCAAGTTCCTGCTCTGGCACCATTACCAGCAGAGCAGTTTCGTACAGGAAGCCGTTCCTTTCCTCTTCGGAACCCTGGAACTGGCTGCCAAACTTGCCTACAACATTCTCGACAGAGAGTATGAAACGGCTCCGGAAAACGAGCGTCTTCTGACTTATCTCAGCGAAATGCCTGAGATAGAGGGCAACGCTGAAACGACCGAAGAGGACATCGAGAAGAACAAGGAGTTGGATGAGATTCACCGTCGCGACACCCTGGCGTGGTTCCATTATGGTTGCTATTTCAACGTAGGCAACCAGAAGCGCCTGCAGTTTACCCTCCAGCAGATGGCAAACTCGCATCAGGGACTCACCGAACCGCTCGCTTATTCTGTGCAGATGGAAATGACCATCGTCGGCAGAAACAATCTCCTGGCGCTCACTTCTTACGAATGGCTCCGCAAGATTTGCAGGAACATGCCTACCCACAAGATCTGGGAGGATGAGGAGTTCAGGAAGAAGGCTATAGAGCTACATGAAAAGGCAGATCATGAGAAGGCGATTCACGACTACAATCTGCTCAAGGCGAAAGGATATGAAGACAAGTTCATCTTCCTGGAAGATGTGAAGACGCTGAAGGAATTCCTCAAGGAGATTGAATTCGAGTTGCCAAAGGACATCCGATTCCCTCAGAAATACGAGAAAGGCATCATCTTAAGCGGAAGTCCATACACAGGCATCAACATCAGTTTCGGTCTGGCTCATTGCATCGCATCGCCTGAGAACCCATACTATGTACAGGAGCGTGCAGAGACCGACAGCTTTGGCATTATCAGCGGCAATGGTCTCCCATTCCCTTACGAAATTGTCTGCAAACTGATAGAAAACAACCTGATTCCTGACGCAAACATCTTTACGAGCCAGTATGTAAAGGAAGAAGGCTTGAAGATTACGCAGGCAAACCTCCAGTTCCTTGCCGATTACTACTTGATGGGCAGAAAGGACAAAGACCTGTCGCCTAAGGAGTTGTGGTAAAGACGCGTTCAGCATACTCAATAAAGTTCACTACGCTAACGCCATTTTTTAAGGGGTTAGCGTAGTAGACTTTTACAGATTTATAGAAGAAAGAGCGGAAAATCAGCTGTTAACTGTTAACTCTGTTAACCCCAAGCTGTTCTTCCGCTCTTTATTTATTTCTTATTTCAAATTCTTATCCAGAAACTCCAGCATTTTCTCCTGTGCCTTCAGTCCGCAGGAATGAGGGATTTCCCAAAGCTCCGTATCCAGCAGATTATCAACTCCTTGACTCTTCCAAACCTGATGCATTTCGGCGAAAGCATCCTTTACACCAGATACGGGGAAGAGCTTATCTTTTGTGCCATTGATGAAAAGCATCGGTTTCGGGCAGGCGAGGGAGGCGATGTGAGGATAGTCGAGATATTGCCTCAACCCCGGGATGCAATTCGCAAAACCGCCATTCTCCTTTCTTCCGAATCTCCGGGTAAGCTGAGCGTCCGTAGTAATCATCCAACAGATAGAAGCACCCGCCTTGATTCTATCCGATAAGGCAGAGAGCATCCACGAGCGATAGGCTCCCATCGAACACCCCACACATCCGATACGCTTCGCATCCACCATCGGCAGCGAAGCCAGGAACTCGGTACTGGAAATATCATCGTAAGTCATGAAGGCAGAGAGGTCTCTACCCAGCATCATCATGTTGCCGGCTATCAGGTCGTATTTGTTTCTATCCACGCCCTCCTTTCGGCCTCGTTCTCCCCACATCGGAGCATCTGCCGAAAAGACTACGTAGCCATGTTTCGCCAGATAATCGCCCACGTACTGATTATCATAAAGCTGCCTTGCCCACGCATCCGCATCATCCAAGATCTCCTGACAGAGCGCTTGCTTCGTAGGGGAATCTTTTTCTTCCGGAGTAAAGAAAGGGCGAATCATCTTCTCCTTTCCGATAAAGAGATGAGCACCATGATCATGAAGCGCATTGACTGTTGGGAATGGTCCCTTGCCATCCGGAATCAGGAGATAAGCCGTAATTCGGGAATAGGCGTTGATATTAAAGGCGATTTTCTGCGCCTTATATCCGTCTCTCTGTTCCTCACCGAGCACTTCCATATCCCAAGCCGCAGCCGCTTTCGGAGGCGTCATCATGCATTCGAGAACCTTCGCCCTTGCCGCCTTCTTCCACTTCTTGAAGTTCTTAATCGGACTGTTTCCCCAAGCCATCGGATAGGTCAGTTCCTTCTTCAGCGTTTCTACATAGGTAGGAATCTCTCTCTGCCATTCATACTTCTCCCGCTTCTGAAACTTCGGCTTCGGAGAGGTTTTTGCAAACGGCACAGAGGTCTGTGCAAGCGCCACCGATGCCTGCAACAAAGCGATGATACTATATGTGATAATCCTTTTCATTCTCTTGTCTTGTTTTGTTAGAAATCTATCTTCCTGTTTATAAGATTAGTTATTGTTTGCAAAATTAAGAAATTATCCGCAAAAAGAGCCCAATAATCTCGATATTTTTGCGTACCTTTGCCTAAAACATTTATAAATAACAGATAAAACATCTATAAACAACAGATAAAACATCATCAAATAGAAGATAAAGCAATATGAAAATAGCAGTTTTTTGTTCAGCAAATAAGAATATCGACCCCGACTTCTTCACATTGACTGAAGAGATGGGAAAGTGGATGGCTGAGAACGGCCATGACCTGGTTTTCGGCGGCTGCAACTCCGGTCTGATGGATTGCATCGGCAAGGCAGTGAAGGCAAATGGCGGCAGAACCATCGGTGTGGTTCCTACGCTTGTAGAGCGAGGCGGCAGAACCTTCCCAGACCTCGACATCGAGATTCCGTGTGATAATCTCAGCGACCGCAAGGACCTGATGCTCGCCCAGAGCGACATCTTCGTAGCCCTTCCTGGCGGCGTCGGCACCCTGGATGAAATCTTCACCATCGCCGCCGCCCACACCATCGGCTACCATCACAAAATGGTGATTCTCTACAACATGAAAGGCTTCTGGAACTCCACCATCGCCCTATTGGATGACATGGCAGAGAAAAGCATGATTCGTGGCGATTGGCGAGATGTGATAGAAGTAGCGGATAACCTGGAAGAGTTAAAGGCGATAGTTGAAAATTCCCATTAATATGATTTTTCGGCAAACTTGCACATTTCTCATATCAAAAAGTGGCAAACTTGCACATTTTTGATATTAAGGAAGGAATAGAAACCTATAAACGAAATACTCAGAAACAAAAGAAAGAGCGGAAAAACAACTGTTAACTCTGTTAACCCCAGTTGTTCTTCCGCCCTTGATATTTCTTCAAGACAATCTAGCTCTTATTTTCTTTCCCCAAAAGGAAATCGGAGAGGCTCATCATCAGAATGCCTTCTTCATTATAACCCGAACGATATCTATCCCCTACGATTATCAGTTTGCGAAAGCCATCGTTTACATTCAAAAGAGAAGCCTGCTCCTGATCTACCTTCTCCTTATCAGGCAAGGCGTAAGCCGACTGGATATAGAGACGTTCATCATGACGGTTCACCACGAAATCAATCTCAAGATTCCTACGCTGCAGCTTGCCATTCTCATCCCGCCTGAAGCTCTCCACTACACCGACATCCACACCATAGCCTTGTTTGCGAAGCTCGTTATAGATAACATTCTCCATAATATGAGTGTATTCTATCTGTCGGAAATCAAGCACAGCATTTCGAATACCTAAGTCCTCGAAGTAATACTTGGTACCAGTACCAATATATTTACGCCCCTTCACATCATAGCGCAAAGCCTCGCTGATGATGAAGGAATCCTGCAGGTATTCCAAATACTTGCTGATAGTATTGCCACTTATCTCTACTCCACCAGCCGACTTAAACGTATTGGAGATTTTCAAGACATTGGTACAAGAACCTATCGTAGATGCAAGGAGACGAACCAGCTCTTTCATTCCCTCTGGATTCTTCAAGCGATTTCGGTCCAATACATCTTTCAGATAAACGGTCTCATAAATCTCTCGAAGATAGTTTTGCTTGGCTTCTGGACTTTCCATCTGCACCACAGCAGGCAATCCACCATAAAGATAATAGGTTTCCAAAACTTGTTGCATCTCTCCTCCTACAACCTCGTAGTATTCAGAAAAGCTCAATGGATGAATTCGGATTTCCCAACCTCGTCCTCTGAACTCTGTGATTACATCCTTTGATAAAAATCGGGCTTTGGAACCAGTTACGTACACCTCAGCATTCTCTACATGGAGATAAGAGTTGAGCACATCCTCAAACTCCTTTACCATCTGAACCTCATCAAGAAGAATGTAATACTTCTCCTTGTCAACCATCTGAGCATCAATATACTCTAAGAGTGCATCCGGGTCACGGAGCTTCTTGTTTCTACGGTCTTCAAGATTTACTTGTATGATATGGTCTTCCGCAACACCTCTTTCAAGCAAATGCTTGCAAAAGATGTTGAAAAGAAGAAAAGATTTACCACATCGGCGGATGCCAGTGATAATCTTTATCATCCCATTGCCTTCGGCAGAGATGAGCTTATCTAGATATTCCTTGCGTTCAAAATACATCATTTCACTGAAATTTTTTGTGTCAAGACACATATTTTTGCAGCAAAAGTACACTTTTTACTTGATAACGCCAAACTTTTCCATCGATTTAACTCTTCAGAAACATAAAAAGGGCACGATTGCTCGTGCCCTATAGCAGAAATCTTTAAGAAGGCAAGTACTGCCATAGTTGCCTAATCGATGAGATGCAGAAAACCACATCAAATATCTAAAATTTTTTTATTTGCCGTAGCAAATAGCAAAGAATGCTTTTAATGCTTAATTAATATGTGTACTCTGACACATACCATTAAAACTAATGCTAGAAGAATTTTTTCTATCATAATTTTAATTTTTTATTTATTAAAAATATTCATCTGCGTATCTTAGATTCATCTATAGTCCGACATATTTTATCAGACTAATCTCGTAAAACATATTACCTTATGGGAGGTGGTCAATGCTTATGTATTACCTCTTCATATTCTCGACATAAACAATTGTAGATTTGCTCCCACAAAACTATATCCGTTAAAGGTATACCCCCTACTGTTACCCATTTTCTTTCCGGTTGTAGGAAATTCCCGTAATAGACAGAAAATCTATAGGACTGCCCTTTATAAGAAAATGTTTCCAATTTCACATCATCTCCACAATGTTTGATAGCACAGATGCCAACAATGTTTGAACGCTCTAAACTCCCAAAAACTGCCCTGTTCTTTGGATTGAAAAAATATTCCCTCTGAGGAACGCCATAAATATTTTCTTCCTCAGTCAACAGAAATAACAGTTTCAGAACAGCTCTAGCATAGACTTCACAAAACTCATCCATGGCACTACTTATAGATGAAGGCTTTAGCTCATCAATTGCCACAAACTGCTTAAGTATAAAAATATTATCCATCTCCATGTTTATCTGATAATTTAGCCGAAGCTATTGAACAGCAACTTTCTTTACACTACCATCGCTATACTTCACGATGTTCAAGCCCTTGGTTGGAGCAGACAATCGCTGACCATTCAGGGAATAGCGAGAGAGTTCCTTGGCGTCATTTGAGGTGATTACATTATTGATGTCTGTTGGGTCAAACTCGACGATGTTCTCAAAATAACCAAATTCAGAAAGCCAATAATCATCATAAGTTCCCTTTGGAACGTAAACAGTACATTTTTTTGCATCACAGCCATCAAACATGTTGGTTCTCAGCTTTGGCATTTTTTCTGCATATACATAAATAGAAGTTAACCCGCTACAATTTGCGAAGGCGGATTCGCCTATCTCGGTAACACCAGAAGGGAGAGTTATACTTGTTAAACCACTACAGCCTTTGAAGGCGAAATGGCCAATCCAGGTAACACCAGAAGGGAGGGTTAAACTTGTTAAACCACTACAGCCAGAGAAGGCGGAAGAGCCAATCTCGGTAACACCAGAAGGGAGGGTTAAACTTGTTAAACCACTACAGCCTGAGAAGGTGGAATTGCTTATCTCGGTAACACCAGAAGGGAGAGTTATACTTGTTAAACCACTACAACCATAGAAGGCGGAATGTTGAATCTCGGTAACACCAGAAGGGAGAGTTATACTTGTTAAACCACTACAACCTTCAAATGCATTTCTTCCAATGAGACGAATATCTGAAGGAAGTTTTAAACTTGTCAAGCCACTACATCCTTCGAAAGCCAAATCACCAATTACCTGATAACTAGTATGTATTTTGCTTGGATAATCGAAGTAAGCACAAGTTATATAATAATCACCACCAGGCACTATCGATGCATCTGACAAATCCAATTCAGACAAATTCCCTTCTGTTTCATCATGACTAACATTGCGGCCAGCCATATCACGAATCATGCGCCAGTCTGTGCCATTAATCTCACCTATAATCTTCAGATTCGTAATCTTATATTTCTTAGCACTTCCGATCTTATCAGGCAAAGTGCCAGCCTCATCCAACTTGACCGTTACTTGCTTAGTAATCAAGTCATCATCTTCTGCTTGAATCGACAAACATCCAAGTAACATAAATATTGTCGTCAACAACAGACCTTTAAATGTAAAAAATCTCATATCTATAATAGTATAAAAGTTTATAATGTATCAGTTATTTGAATACTTGTAAGATTGCTAACTATTGGCTCTCCATTTTCTCCCTTACTTAATTGGCAATCACTAGAAAACAAAAAGGTTTGTGTAAGATAGCCATCTCCTTTTTGATATTCTAAACAAGCATGCCCTTTAATACTCCAGTGCTGGTTGTCAGAAGGAAATGGGGTTACCGTTCCTACCTCAATTTTTGCACTTATGACTTTAACTCCTGCCATCTTTCCTATGAAAGAAATCGAAGAGACATTGTTTCTAACATAAGCAGTTATCGCTGCAATTTTGTCATCATCAACATCAAACGATAATTTTCGTTGTACCATACCTCTAACTTTTTAATGGGAAACCATCTGTTAACAACACAACAAAAAGAAAGCGTGAACTTGCCCATTGCTCGCTTCACGAACTGAGGCCCTGGCAAGCCCATCATGTCGAAACGAACAACTTCGAAGCCCACGCCGATATGATACACTTATCCCTATACCGAATTGGACACCCTACTTGCGTAGGGTGCCACATCAGTAGAGAGATGTGGATATACACATCCCGAGAGCATCTACCGTTGCATAGTCTTTGACATGAGTTTGAAACTGCCAGGTTTCAGTTCGTCAAGAACTAAGCGCATAGTAAACGCACTTTAATATTATGTCATGATACCACTACCCTCCCAAGTCCTCATCTCAGCAATCTCTCTTTTGAGAAAGAAAGCATCAACTCGGCGTGAGCAGAATGGGTATCTGTGTGCAAAGGTATATAAAATATTTGAAATGCCACTCCTTTTCCTGGAACTTTTTTAGAGAGAAAAGCAAAAAAGATAGATGTGGGGGCACACAAGAAAGGAAAATGAATGCTCGAAAACAAAGAAAGAGCGGAAAAACAACTGTTAACTGTTAACTCTGTTAACCCCAGTTGTTCTTCCGCCCTTAAACTTTTATTCTTATCACCTTCCCGCTCAAAAAGAAAGTTACTTCAGCATCCATTCCCAAGCAGGAATTATATGCACCATCTTCCCATCCACGGTGAGTTCCTCTTTCTCATTCAGCGTAATGATGTAACCCTCTGACAAATCATAGATTTCCATCGCCTCTTGCAGGCTCTCTATCTCACGCTTGCGAGTCTTCTCATCATCCATCTTCACCGTAACCTGGTAAGCCTGGGTAATCCTTACACCTTCTCTCACCACAAAGTCGCACTCTTTCTTGTCGGCATGGTAGAACAAGTCGTAACCCCTTCGCAGCAATTCGATGAAAACGGCATTCTCCAGCTTTACACCATTGTTATCCGTGACATTGAAACCCATCCTGCTGATGATGGCATTATCTATAAAATACACCTTCTTCGGGCTCAACATCTGGGTCTTTACCGATGGAGCATACTTCAACAACTGGAATATCATGTAGGTTTGCTGAATATATTCCAGATAGTTCTTGATGGTTTCGGGATGGCGAATGCCCACTATCTTTCCCAGCGAGTTATAGGTAACACGCTGGGTGGCATTGCTGGCAAGATAAAATGCAAGTTCTTTAATTTCCTTGTCGTTTGTAAGACCATTGCGAGCCATCACATCCCGGAAGATAATGCTCTCATAAAGTGAGGACAGGTAACTGACGGAACCCGTCTGAAGATATTTCGGGAAACCACCCCTCTCCAAGAAATCACGGAAATGACCCAGCAGTTTGGAACGGCTCGCCATCAGATAGAAATCTTTCTGCGAAGGCTCAATATGCTCCAGCTGCAGGTATTCGGCAAAAGAGAAAGGATAAACCTCCACAGAGATATAACGCCCTGTGAGATGAGTGCCCATCTCCTTGCTCAGCATCCGGGCATTGGAGCCTGTCACCACCACCTTATTGCCTTCATTGTAAAGGCGCCTCACAAAGGTTTCCCAACCCGTGATGTTTTGAATCTCATCAAAGTAATAGGTGCGCTGCTCGCCGAAAAGCTCAAAGAAGCATTCCTGCAAGGTTGCAAAATCTTCAAGCTTAAAGTTTACGAGACGCTCATCGTCAAAATTGAAGAAGAAATCTTTCTCCTCCAACTTATCACGCAGTTGCTGCAGCAACACCGACTTTCCACATCGTCTTACACCTGTTATGATAAGGATTTCCGTGGTGGTAAGCCATTCCTCTTCTATGTGTCGAGGGATGGCATCCTGCATAAGATGCCTGCAGTTTTCCTGCTGCTCAAATATTATTTGTTTCAACAGTTCTTTCATTGCTCTACTATTTTATGATTCGTGGGCAAAAATAAGAAAAATATCTGAAAGTAGCAAGAGAAAAACAAAAATCTTTCATTCTGAATGAATAATTTTTCAGAAATCTTTCATTTTGAATGAACACTTTTACCTAAAACCTTTCATTTAGAATGAATAGTTTTCGATTAGTTCCTTAAAAAACAAAAGAAAGAGCGGAAAAACAACTGTTAACTGTTAACTCTGTTAACCCCAGCTGCCATTCCGCTCTTTTATAATAATCTCTAACAAGAAATCTTTTATTCTGCCAGCAGCTTCTCTGCCATAGCCTTACCCAGAGCCTCGCACTGCGCCTTTACCTCTGGAGTAATCGCCTGCTTCATATCCACCGGCTCGCCCACTGGCTCGTAGTGGAGCTTGGTTTCGTTCCACTCCTGAATCTTTGCTACTGCCTTGCTTGCCCAGCAATGAGAACCGTACCAGCCAAGAAGGTGGTTCTTGACGTCCTTGTTGGCAAGCTCGGAGAGGAGAACCTCCATTTCGTGATAAAGACCGGCATTGTAGGTTGGAGCACCTACGATAAGGCCCCTGTAGCGGAAGATGTCGCGCAGGATGTAGCTGTGGTGAGTCTTCGAGATGTTGTACATTACGATGTTCTTCACGCCAGCCTTGCTTGCCGCACGGGCGATGATTTCAGCCATGCGCTCAGTATTGCCGTACATGGTGCCGTAGCAGATAACGAGGCCCGGCTCCGTCTCGTACTTCGACATCTTATCATACATGCCGATTACCTTTTCAATATGCTCGTGCCAAACCGGACCATGGGTTGAGCAGATGTAATCCAGCTCCACGCCAGCCAACTTCTTCAAGGCATTCTGAACAGGGATTCCATACTTACCCACAATGTTTGAGTAGTAGCGAACCATCTCCAGCCAGAAAGTCTCGCAGTTGATTTCCGTATCGATGATTCCGCCGTTCAGCGCACCGAAGCAACCGAACGCATCGCCCGAGAAGAGCACCTTGTTCTTTGCATCCAGGGTAACCATGGTCTCTGGCCAGTGAACCATAGGGATGAGAACGAAACTCAGCTCGTGGTTGCCCAGAGAGAGGGTTTCGCCATTCTTCACTTCTACCACATCATCAGTTACGCCGTAGAAGCCTTCGAGCATTCCCAAGGTTTTCTTGTTGCCCACGATCTTGATGTTAGGGTAATATTTCTTGATGAGGGCGATGGAGCCGCTGTGGTCAGGTTCCATGTGGTTGATGATGAGATAATCGATTTCTCGGTCGCCAATCACCTCGTGAATGTTCTCGAGGAACTGGGTGAAGAAATCAACCTCTACAGTATCTACCAGCGCTACCTTCTCATCGTCAATGATATAAGAGTTGTAGCTCACTCCGTTAGGCAAAGGCCAGAGGCCCTCAAAACGATGCTTATTGCGGTCGTTTACGCCTACGTAATAAATTTTGTTTGTAATTTCTGTCATATCTTTTATATTTTTATAATTCCTTCTTCTTTTCTTCTCCGAATTCCTTGGAAACATAATTGTAGATGTCCTTGCAGCATTCGGTGGAGAATTCTTGAGCCGAAACAAGGAGACTGTCCCATTGCGCCTCAGATAAGCCGCGGTCGATGTCCTCGCGGGTAATTCCATCCTTGATCAGTCCGAAAACGAAACCGGCATTGAAATTATCGCCGGCTCCGATAGTGCTCACCGGTTTCATCTTCTCCGAAGGATAACTCTTGGCAAAGCCGTTCTCGGCACGAACCTCTACAGGCTCAGCGCCCTGGGTGCAGATAAACTTCTTGCAGTAGAAACTGATTTCGGCATTATAAACCTTATCCGCCTCCGGTTTCTTGTAGAGGATTCCAAAGTCCTCGTGGCTTCCGCGTACGAAATCAGCCATCTCCAGGTTCTCTATCAGATTAGGCGTAATCTTCATGATTTCGTTCTGATGAGAAGCACGGAAGTTGATGTCGTAATAAAGAATGGCGCCGTGCTCCTTCGCATACTCCAGGAAGCCGGCAACCTGAGGACGGACCACAGGATTCAGAGCGAAGAACGAACCGAAGAGCACGATGTCGCCAGGATTGATTTCCGGTGTGGCAAACTCCAGCTGGTCGTGAGGATGATCCTTGTAGAAGATGTAGTCAGCATTGTTGTTCTCGTCGAGGAAAGCCAGCGAGAGCGGCGACTTGGATTCCGGGAAGATGCTCACATTGTCAGCATTCACCCCATTATCTCTCAAAAACTGAATCACATACTCTCCTATGCGGTCGTTGCCCGCCTCGCTGATAAACGAAGCATTTACGCCCGCACGGCCCAACGAGATGACTGCATTGAATGATGAGCCACCCGGTACTGCCTCTATCGGCTTGCCGCCCTTGAAGATGATGTCAAGCACGGTTTCTCCTATTCCTATTACTTTGCGCATTGTTTTTTGATGTCTATATTTATTTTTTGGGAGCAAAGATAAGTCTTTTTGGCGATAATGCAAAATAAATGACTATTTTTTGGGATAAATTACATTTTCAGTGTAACTTTGCACCTTGAAATGAAATACAATACTTATACACTCGATAATGGACTCCGCATCATCCACCTGCCTTCAGACAGCAAGGTGGTGTATTGCGGTTACCAGATTAACGCCGGCACCCGAAACGAGGAGCCGGGCGAAGAAGGACTTGCCCACTTCTGCGAGCACGTTACTTTCAAGGGCACAGAGCGCCGCAAGGCGTGGCACATTCTCAACTGTCTGGAGAGCGTGGGAGGCGACCTGAACGCCTACACCAACAAGGAGGGCACGGTTTATTACTCCGCCATCCTCAAGGAGCACATCGCAAGAGCCGTAGATCTGCTCACCGACATCGTTTTCCATTCGGTTTATCCGCAAGCGGAAATCGACAAGGAGGTAGAGGTAATCTGCGATGAGATAGAGAGTTACAACGATTCTCCTGCCGAACTGATTTATGATGAATTCGAAAATATCATCTTCAAGGGTTCGCCGCTGGGCCACAATATTCTGGGCACAGCCGAGCAGGTTCGCTCGTTCAAGACAGAAGATGCGCTGCGCTTTACAAGAAAACTTTACCGGCCGGATAATGCGATATTCTTCGCTTACGGAGACATTGACTTCAAGAAGCTGGTGAAGCTTATCAGGAAGGCGCTCGCAGATGATGATTCGGGCAAGGTTGCTGAAAATGCAGCGAATTCAGTGGGCAAGCTTGCTGAGGAAAAGCTCCCACAGATTTCACAGATTACACAGATTTCAGGGGATGAGAATTCTATTACTACAGAAAAATCTGTGTCATCTGTGAAATCTGTGGGACCTGAAAATTATCCATCTGTGGGGAAAGAGATTGCCGGGCAGACGATTGTGATGCAGAAGAATACGCATCAGGCTCATGTGATGATTGGAACCCGCGCCTACGATGTGAACGACAGCCGCAGAATGCCGCTCTATCTGCTCAACAATATGCTGGGCGGACCGGGAATGAACGCCAAGCTGAATCTCGCCCTGCGCGAGCACAACGGACTGGTTTACACCGTAGAGAGCACGATGGTGGCTTATGGCGATACGGGCATTTGGAGCATTTATTTCGGCTGCGATGAGCACGACGTGAAGCGCTGCCTCAGACTGGTTCGCAAGGAACTGGATAAGTTCATGCAGAAACCGCTGAGCGAGGCGCAGCTCAAGGCCGCCAAGAAGCAGATAAAGGGACAGGTAGGCGTGGCTTGCGACAACCGCGAGAACTTTGCCCTCGACTTCGGCAAGAGTTTCCTTCACTATGGCTGGGAGAAGAATGTAGACCGACTCTACGAGCAGGTGGATGAGATTACTGCCGAACAGATACAGGTCGTGGCTCAGGAGTTGTTTGATAAAGACAGGCTCACCACGCTGATTTTCAGATAATGTTGATTTTCAGACAAATAGCTCAAGTAATAAGAAAATAAAGAAGGCAACAACTTGGGGCGTCATGCGACTTCCCTCGTTGTTGCCTTCGTAATTTAATGAATTAAAAACTGCTTTTTTCTTAAAAACAACTAACAATTAACCTAAAAACTTAAACCTAAAAACCTAAAATGAAAATCTATAAAACCTAAAACGAATTCTTAACAATCTATATATGAAATCCCCAATCAGAATTTAGCACGAAAACTCTCAGGGGACAGTATGAATTTCAAATGAAAAGGAGTTTTTACTCTCCTCTCTGATTTCGGAAGCCCCCTTGGCTCCCTACTGTTTTTTACTCAGCTGTGCATTGCTGCCAGCCATTTTTTAATCTTGGCTCTTTTGGAGCCCTTCGCATAGCTAATCTCCGATTAAGCCAACTTGTTGCTAATAGCACCAACTTCAGCTACACATGCAACAACTACTGCGAAAATCATTCCTAATACTAACATAATCTTTTCCTTTCTTAAATTTGTTATCTTAAATATACAATCTTGTTGTTTTACCTAACAAAATCTTAACTCTCTTTATTTCTTACCTCCCGGAGGAGGATTTCTATGCTCTCTTAGCTTCGTAGCTTATTTGCCGCAGTTCATTCCGAGGTTCATACCTGCGCAAGCAACTACTGCGAATGCTACTACTGCTACTGTCATTATCCCGAACATGACCATAATCTTTTTCCTTTCTTTTAACCTCTTAATCAATCTCTTCGAGATTTTCCAGAAGTCTTCAACCGAATCTCAGAACCAGGTTCCGAACCGGTCTCAAACTTGTCTCGAATCGATTTCGTAAGTTATCCTTACTGAATCAATCTTTTATCCTTTTTTCTTTTTCTGGTGCAAAGGTACAACTTTTTGTGTGCGCACACAAACATTTTAGGAGAAAAGTTTCAAAAAGCCCTTTTTTCTTGATTAAGGTCAAGAACATTTACATTCTCATTACAAATCAGGCACGGATTACTCGGATTACACGGATTTAAGTCTCTCACATCAATTAAAACACATTCATAAGCTCATAGAACATCCGTGTAATCCGCATAATCCGTGCCTAATCTATTCTACGCAGCCACTCCTGGCGTTCCGTAGTGCCCGTACTTGGCGATGAAACGGGCGGTCTTGGTGAAGGTGCCGTCCTCGTTCTTCATGATGAAGCCACGCTTCTTCCAGTTGCACAGCAGGATGGCAAGCTTCGTCTTGGTGCCATGAACCTGACAGATGTTCTGAATCTCAGTCTTGTCAAAGGTGTCATGAACGTAGAGAAGAAGATTGCTCACACCGGGAGTATGACACACAGAGCGGCTGTCTGCATCTATCGCCTCCTGCATCTGATTGCCGAAGAAACGCATCTTGCACCACAGATCATACTTCACGCTCCATACGATGAAATCCTCTATCGCCTTCTCCCACTTCTCGCCATTCGCCAGATAAAGCACCATCGCGCGGCGGAAACCATTCGCCAGACCACGCTTGGCAAACTCGGCGTAAGGCTTGTTGTAAGCCAGCTGAGCCATCTCCATAATCTCATTCTCCAGGCGCTCGATAAGCTGGCGAGCCTTACGGCACTCCTTGAAACCGCTGGCTGCGTTCAGCTGCTGGATGTAAGGAGAAAGCTGCGACTTGAACTGCGCATCATAACTGCCCACCTCCGGACGCGGAGCGAAATCGGGACGGATGATGGTGGCGAGCGACAGGCGGCTCACGGCTCCATCAGCCACCTCACGAACCGAGAAGAACTTCTGCGTAACGGCAATGGTGCTCGAAGCATTCCAGTTGAAGCGGGTCTTTACGCGGGCTGTAACGCTCTTGGTTCCTACTCGCTCCTGGCCGTCCTCTGAATTGTCCCAGCAGAGGCGAATCAGCTGGCTAGGGTCGTTAAACTTCCTGAGCATGTCTACCTCGTCCATCTTGCAGTAGAGATAAGCATCGCCAGCCTTCTGTACATCGTCGAGACGCTGGATGTAGGCAGCGCGGGTAAGGTCGGGCGAAACGATGCGGATGCAGATGTCTTCCGGGCGCACAGGCTTCTTCTTGTTGTCGCCCATGGTGTTCACCTCGTCCTTCCAGTCCTGCTCCTTCTGGCGGTTCACCTTATCCATCTGAACCAGGTCTTCGATGATGCAGTCGATGGGGCCGTTGACGAGCGATTTGCCTGACGACATGGCTGCAATGAGCAGATTCATCATCGCCGCCTCGTGCACCTGATTATCCGTGTAGCGGAAGGTTACGCCCTTAAGATGAGCGGCAAGCGGAGGCGCTGCAGTTCCTCATCGTCTATCTGCTCCAGCTTATGAAGAATGCGGCTTCTGGCCTGCGTCATTTCGCGGGAATAATCGCTGCGCTGGATTTCGAGGAAACTGCTGAGCCGCTCTCTTGCCTCAGAAAGGCAATCGGCAAGCTCCTCGCGCAGCATCGCCTCAGTTTCTGCATCAAGAGAATGGTTCTCTGCCTCAGAAGAGGTTTTATCGGATGCAGAAGAACCTTTATCCGAAGCGCCTTCAGAGAGCGTATTCTGGAGACGGATGATGCTGTTGATGACGCCTTCGAGCATCATGGTGCAGTCGCTGAAGCGGGTGAGTTGTTCGATGGGCAGCACAGGACCGGAGTATTGCCAGTCATCATAAATCTTATCATCATATATTTCGCGGCGCGCCTGCTCCATCTCCTCATCAGAAACATCAGAGAGCGCCCTCACCATGAGCTGCAATCCAGCCTTATCGCCCTCGTTCTTGCTGTTGCAGCCTATGCAGCGGGTGCGCAGGTTCCGCTCCTTACGGGCGATGATGAGGGCGCGTACGTCCTCGCCTTCCAGGGCTGAAACATAGCCTATGAGCTGCTGTTTGTCATAAGCTTTCACCGCCAGCATGTCGAAGGTGTTGGCGTCATCGGGCACGAGGCAGATGGTTCTCCCCTCTGCTTCTTTAGCATACTCTACCTCATGGTCTTTCACGTCATTATGGGTGAGTCCTACGATATGGAATGTGAGATTCTTCATTTTATGTTGTTATTATTGTTTTTACGTTTGTTTGCAGTCAGGTTACAAAAGTAAGGTTTTTCGATGAAACCACCAAGCATTCTTGTTTAAATTTCCTAAAAGAGGGGACAGAGAAGCCGAGGGGGTTAACAGGGTTAACAGTTAACAGCCGTTTTTTGCATGGCCCCCTCGCGTACCTTATTATATAATAATATATATATACTTATTTTTATATAAGTGTGTGGATGGAAGTATGCATTTTGGGGGTGTTAACTGTTAACCTGTTAACCTTTTGCTCTCAGAGCGCCCCTCTCCCATCAGAAAATGCGCTCTCTCCCGATGCCTGTTAAAGATGGCTGGCTGAGCCTTGGCAGGAAAAAACTCAAACGCGCTGCTACAGCCCGTTTTACGGGCTTATATGATGGCTAGAGAGAGGCATAAATAATGGTTGGCGAGAGGCATAAATGATGGCTGAAAAGGGGCATAAATGACGACTCACGAGGGGGGGGGATGGATCATGCGTCGCGACGGAACGGGGAATGCATCGCGATGCAGAAAAAAGGGCTTTTTAGAGCGGAAAACTATGAGTTGCGGGACAGAAAACTATGAGTAAGTTTTGTTAACGGGAGGGAAAACAACAAGGCGATACTCTTCTCTTATAGGAAGAATATCGCCTCGTTGCCTTCATTAAAAAGGAGGTCAAGGATGCTCATATTGGGCTGAAAACCGTATTTCTGCTCGTAAACCTGGTAATAGCGCTTCGACTCGAATTCGGGGTCAGGGAGCGGTTTCTTGGGGCGAATTGCATCGCGGAAATCCTTGATTTCATTCTCTTCTTTCAGTTCTTTACTCTGAATATAGGCTTCGGTGATTGAAATCTTCGGACGGATGTCGAGGAGTTCTATCATCTTCGCGGTTGTCTCCATGTTGAAATCGAAGAGGAACTCGTATTTCTTCTCGTAGAAGGGGCGGATGTCGTCCTGGTAATACTCGAAGAATGGGCTCTCGCCATAGGCGGAAAGGAGTGCATTCCAGTGGACGTGGCGCCAGTTGGCGTGGTCGGAGATGCGGATGTCCTTCATCGACAGAGAGATGTCGTGATTGGTGGGGATGGTGAGCGAGAGGGGGCCGTTGGTGGTAGGGATGAGCATGCGGTTACGATAGGTTTGCTTGATAAAGCTCTCGTGGCGCTCTATCAGGCATTCATCGTAGCGGTTCAGCTTCTGGTACCACTGGATGGGGCCGAAATATGTGGAAGAAAGAAGGGCTTTCAATTTCTGCTTTGTTATGAAGGGTTAATGATGAAGAGGGGGACGAGCGATGGAATCGCTCGGAACGGGGGCAGACGGGGGACAAGTTTCCGGCGGAGCTCTAAGCAGCGGCGAGGAGCAAGAGAGAGAGAGCGAGGAGCAGCGGAGCGAGGGAGCTAGAACAGCTTAAAGGCTTTACCTATCATCTGATGCTTATGAACGAGCTGCTGGCCGGTTGGCGTCTTCAAGAGATAGAAGCGGCAATCCTTGCAGCCGCAGCGCTTGCAGCAGATGGTTGGAATGACGAACTGCATGGTGTCGATGCGCAGCGTATCGCCAGGAAGTTTCTCTATCCTGCCTATGAAATGAGACTCGAAGACGCGCTTGCGGTGCTGGTTCTTGGGCTGGTAAACCACCGTATCGGTGAAAACAACCACATCGCCACGCCCGAAATTTTCGCAGTCAATCCTGTTCACTATCACCCGGTTGCCTGCCTTCAGCTGGGGCGGAAGCCCACCCTGAGGCACCGAGAAGATAGTGAAGACATAGGTGCGCACTGCCCAAGCCAGAAGCAGCGACAACACCAATGCTATTAGGAATTTGACGGCAGTCTTCAATTCTTATTTCTTTTTCTTACTTAATATTGTCTACAAAAGTGAAGAGTCGATTCCAACGGATGCCCGAGAAGCCCGGATGATCTGGGCTGTGGCTCCACCAGATGAAGATAGGCTTGCCCACGATGTGATCCTCAGGCACGAAACCCCAGTAGCGGCTGTCGGCTGAGTTGTGGCGGTTGTCGCCCATCATCCAGTAGTAGTCGAGCTTGAAGGTATAGCTCTTCGCCTGCTTGCCGTTGATGAAGATGCGGCCAGCGTTGTCTACCTTCAGGTCGTTGCCCTCGTAAACCTTGATGCAGCGCTCGTATACAGGCAGATTCTTCAGCGTAAGAGCGATGCTCTCGCCCTTCTTCGGAATCCAAACCGGACCGTAATTATCTCTTGTCCAGCCGGTATAGGCGTTGAGCGGATAGAGGTCGCCATAGGTTGCATCCGTATTGATAGAGATGCTCTCTACGAGGTTTCTGTTCGCCTTCAGCGCCATATAAGCCTTCTTGGTGAGCGGAATCACGCCACTCTGATTATACATCAGCAGGTCTTCGTTGGTGATTCCCAACTCATCGGCAAGGTCGATAGGGAACTCGCCCTTGAGCTTCATCTTATAAGTATACTGCACGTTATCAGGCTCCTTGTTTGCCTTTCCGTTCAGATAAACGATGTGGTTCTTGATCTGCAGGGTCTGACCAGGCAAGCCCACACATCGCTTTACATAGTTCTCGCGGCGGTCGGTAGGACGGCTGATGATGTCGCCATATTCGCCCGGCATGCTGCTGATGTAGTTGCGGCCTGTAGCATAAACCTGCTCAAAATAGTGGCGCTGCTGCAATGGGCTCATCGCGCGCACATCCTTTTCCTGTCCGTTCTGCTGCATCAGCTGGTCGCCGATGCTGTAAACCATCTGGTAGTAATCATTCGCCTGATAGCGCTCCTCATTGACGAGCGTATCGCCTGCAGGATAATTGAACACCACGATGTCATTGAGTTTCACGTTGCCCAAACCCTTTACGCGGCGGTAATCCCAGTGAGGCCACTCTATGTAGCTCTTCACGTTGACCAGCGGCATGGTGTGCTGGGTGAGCGGCATGGTGAGCGGAGTTTCAGGGATGCGAGGGCCGTAGCTTACCTTGCTCACGAAGAGATAATCGCCCGTGAGGAGACTCTTCTCGAGAGAGGAAGACGGAATGACGTAGTTCTGGAAGAAGAAGAGGTTGATGAAATAAACCGCTACGAGAGCAAACACCAGCGCATCTACCCAGCTCATGATGAAACGCACAGGACCTTCCTCATCCTTCCACCACTGCCAGTGAATCTTCTTGGTGATGTAAACATCGAAGATGAACGGAACCACAATGAGTCCCAGCCAGCTTTCTACCCAAACCAGAAAGAGGAGATAGAGGGCGAGAACCACTGCGAACTTCGCCCACTGTACCTTCATATTGAGTTTTTGTTTCTGCTTGTCTATCATAACTTCTGCTTAGAACTTAAATAAATCTGATGTGGTGAGCAAGCCGGAATGGTTGGCTGTGAACTCAGCTGCGAGAACGGCTCCCAGGGCGAAACCCTTGCGAGAATGGGCACTATGCTCGATGGTAATCATATCAGCATCGCTGTCATACATCACGGCGTGGATTCCCGGAACCTCGCCATCGCGTACGCAGTTGATGACCAGGTCTTCATCAGTAATGTTTGCATCGCCCTCATCGTGATGACCATCCTCAGTCCAATAAGTAACGCCACGCTTCCAATCCTTCTTACGGTCGATATTGTCGATGATTTCCTCGGCAAGAGTGATGGCTGTACCAGATGGCGCATCGAGCTTATGAACGTGGTGGGTTTCCTGCATGCATACAGAGTACTGTGGGAAACCATTCATGATTTTAGCCAGATAGCGGTTTACGGCAGAGAAGATTGCCACACCGATGCTGAAGTTAGACGCCCAGAAGAGGGTCTGCTTACCGTCGGCGCAGAGTTTCTCCACGTCTTCCTTATGGTCTTTCATCCAACCTGTAGAACCTGAAACCACCTTCACGTTGTGTGAGAAAGCCTTCAGATAGTTGCCGTAGGCGGCAGTAGGGTTGGTAAACTCAATGGCAACATCGGCAGAGCAGAACTCCGGGCTGTCGATGTCTTGAGGGTTATTCACGTCAATCTTACATACGATTTCGTGGCCACGCTGCAGGGCGATCTCCTCGATCATGTGTCCCATCTTTCCGTAGCCGATCAAAGCAATTTTCATCTTTATCTATTTTTTATTTGTTCTTACTTTTTGTTCTATTCGGCAAAAATACACATTTTTCTTCGAAAAACCTTGAAAAATCCTTGTTATTATAATAATAAATAGAAAATTTTGGTTATTTTTGCAGTGATTTAAGGCTTTTAGCCTCATTTAGTAACTAAAAAGAGAAAATTATGAGCAGATATATTTTTGAGACGAAGATGGAAGTAAGAGATTATGAGTGCGATATTGAGGGCATCGTGAACAATGCCAACTATCTGCACTACATGGAACATACCCGCCATCTCTTTCTAAAGGAATGCGGCCTCAGCTTTGCCGAAATGCACAACAAGGGCGTGGATGCTGTGGTGGCGAGAATGAACCTGCAATACAAGGTTCCGCTGCAATGCGATGATGAATTCTTCTCGCGTCTGTGGCTGGAGAAGCAGGGCGTGAGATATGTTTTCCATCAGGACATCTTCCGTGCCAAGGACGAGAAACTCTGCCTCAAGGCAACCGTAGAACTCGTCTGCCTCATCAACGGAAAACTGGGCAACAGCGAGGACTACGACAAGGCATTCGAGAAATACTTCTCTCCTCAGAGTTAACAGGTTAACAGTTAACAGCTGATTTTTCAATACCCCTTCCGCACACGAGCGAAGAACTTGCGTTCCGAAAGAGGCAATCCTATAAACCATAAAAGCCGAAACATTATGGAGCAACTCCTTCATTATGTGTGGAAGCACAAGCTCTTCCCACTCTCTCCACTCACCACCACCTGGCACCAGGCTGTGGAAGTAATTGACCCCGGACTGCACAACCGCAATGCAGGACCCGATTTCTTCAATGCCAAAATCAAACTCAACGGAACCCTATGGGTGGGAAACGTGGAGATTCACGACAAGGCAAGCGACTGGTATGTACACGGACATGATAAGGATGAACGCTACGACAACGTTATCCTGCACGTTTGCGGAACCATCGATGTAGAAGCCAAGAACTCGAAAGGCGAGCCCCTCGTGCAGTTGCAGCTCGACATCCCCGAAAACGTATCGAAACATTATCAGGAGCTGCTGAGCATCGACCAGTATCCTCCCTGCTACCAGATCATCCCATCGCTCACCCGCCTCACCGTGCACAGTTGGATGAGCGCCCTGCAAACCGAGCGCTTATCGCAGAAAACCGATGCGATAGAGGCGCGCGTGAAGCAATGTAACGGCGATTGGGAAAACGCCTACTTCGTGACTCTGGCGCGCAACTACGGGTTCGGAATCAACGGCGACGCCTTCGAGCAGTGGGCTTACCATCTGCCGCTGAGAGCCGTAGACCATCATCGCGACGACCTCTTCCAGATAGAAGCCATCTTTCTGGGGCAAGCCGGACTGCTGGAACTGAACACCATTCCCGAAAGATATCAGAAAGACGCGCTGAACGACGGCTATTTCTCCAGATTGAGGAACGAATATCTCTATCTCTCGCATAAATTCTCGATGCAACCGATGGATTACAAGCAGTGGCGCTTCCTGCGCCTGCGTCCGCAGAACTTCCCTCACATCCGCATCTCGCAGTTAGCCAATCTTTATTATAACCGCCGTGCGGGGCTGAGCCAGCTGCTCGAGGCAAGCACGGTGAAGGAGGCAAAGCAGGTGCTCTCAACCAGCGTTACGGAGTATTGGGAAACCCATTATACCTTCGGCAGCACGAGCATCCGTAACGAGAAGCACCTCTCCCCTTTCTCGCTCAATCTGCTCATCATCAACACCGTGGTTCCCATCCTCTTTGCCTATGGAAGGCACCGGGGCGAGGAGAAATACTGCGACCGCGCCTTCGACTTCCTGGAGGAGCTGAAGGCCGAGAATAACCACATAGTAAGGATGTGGAAGGAATGCGGCCTGCCGGTAGAGAACGCCGGGGATAGCCAGGCACTCATACAGCTGAAGAAGGAATACTGCGACAGGAAGGAATGCCTGAGGTGCAGGATAGGTTACGAATACTTGAAAAGATAAAGATTATGGCTGATCAACAGGAAATACTGAACACCATCCTCCTGACAAGGCTCAATTACTTCAGCCTGGCAGGAATGCTGGAGCTATACAGAAAGGTAGGCTCCGCTACGCTCATCCTGGAGCATAAGAACAACCTCAGAGACATCCTCCCCGATGCCTCGGATAAACTCGTGAGCGCTATCCAGAACTGCGAAGAAGCCCGAAAACGCGCTGAGGAAGAACTGGAGTACGACATACGCTACGGAATAGAACCCATTCCGATGAACGACGACCGCTATCCGCAACGCCTCAAAGACTGCGATGACGCACCTCTCATCCTCTTCTATAAAGGCAACGCCAACCTCAACCAGCAGCGCGTCATCAACATTGTAGGAACCCGCCACTGCACGCCTTACGGCGAAGACCTCATCCGCCGCTTCATCACCGACCTGAAGCAGCTCTCACCCAACGTGCTCATCATGAGCGGACTTGCCTACGGAGTGGACATCGTGGCGCACCGCCAGGCACTCGCCAACGGCTACGAAACCATAGGCGTGCTGGCTCACGGTCTGGATGACCTCTACCCCCGTCAGCACCGGGAAACGGCGGCAAGAATGATAGAACAGGGCGGACTGCTCACCGAATTCCTTACCCGTACAAACGCTGATAAGATAAACTTCGTGCGCCGCAACCGCATCGTAGCGGGAATGTCGGATGCCTGCATCCTGATAGAGAGCGCAGCTCACGGCGGCGGTCTCATCACCTGCGATATTTCGCAATCCTACGGCAGAGACGTCTTCGCCTTCCCGGGCAGAATAGGTGATTACTACAGCGAGGGCTGCAACAACCTGATACGCAACAACGGCGCCACGCTCATCACCAGTGCCGAGGACTTTGTGAAGGACATGCGCTGGCAGGATGACGCCACCCTGATGCGAGCCAAGCAGCAAGGCATCGAGCGCAGCCTCTTCCCCGAGTTATCAACAGAAGAAGAGCTCATCGTCCAAATTCTCTCAAAGACCAACGACCTGCAGATCAACATCATCAGCGTGAAGTCGAACATCGACATCTCCCGCCTCACCTCCCTCCTCTTCCAGATGGAAATGAAAGGAATCATCCGCACCCTGGCAGGGGGAATGTATCATCTTTTAAAGTGAATCAAAGGAGGAGTTAAGGAGTTAAAGGGAGTTAAGGAGTTAAGGCAACAGTTATGAGATACTCATGTTTTTTTGTATATCATGGCAAATTCTCATAAAAAAAGTGTAACTTTGCAACCGAAATTTTGGAGAAGGAATATCGAGGATTATCATTTTCGAAGCATTTGTCTTAACTCCTTTAACTCCTTAACTCCTTTAACTCCTCATAAAACGATGAAAATAGGTAATATAGAATTTGGGCCTCAGCCCCTCTTCCTCGCTCCGATGGAAGACGTAACAGATATTGGCTTTCGCATGCTCTGCAAGCGATTCGGAGCCGCCATGGTTTATACTGAGTTCGTATCGGCGGAAGCCTTGGTGAGAAGCATCAAGAGTACTGTCAGCAAGCTTACGATAAGCGATGAAGAGCGCCCTGTGGGCATTCAGATTTACGGCAGAACCACAGAGGATATGGTGGAAGCTGCCAAGATCGTGGAACAGGCGAAGCCGGATGTGATTGATATTAACTTCGGTTGCCCGGTGAAGAAGGTTGCCGGAAAGGGTGCAGGAGCCGGAATGCTCCGAAATATCCCATTGATGCTGGATATTACAAGAGAAGTGGTAAAGGCGGTAAACGTGCCCGTAACTGTGAAAACCCGATTGGGATGGGATTGCGAGAACCTCATCATCACCGACCTTGCCGAGCAGCTACAGGATTGCGGAATCCAGGCGCTCACCATCCACGGCAGAACCCGTAGCCAGATGTACACCGGAGAAGCCGACTGGAGCCTCATCGGAGAGGTGAAGAACAATCCCCGCATCCATATTCCTATCATCGGCAACGGCGACATTACGACCCCAGAAGAAGCCAAGCTTGCCTTCGAAAGATACGGCGTAGATGCGGTAATGATTGGCCGCGCCACCTTCGGCAGACCTTGGATTTTCAAGGAAATTCGTGATTATCTGGATAATACGGGCGCTGCTCCATTAACCGTAGATGAGAAAATCGACCTCTTGGAAGAGCAGTTTCGCATCAATGTGGAGCGCATCGACGAGTACAGAGGCATTCTCCACACCCGTCGCCACCTTGCCGCCTCCCCTATCTTCAAGGGCATTCCCGATTTTCGCCAGACGAGAATCGCCATGCTGAGAGCCACGACCGTGGAGGAACTGAAAGAGATATTGAAAGAATGCCGCGAGAGAATCAAGGCGATAGAATAAAGCAAAACGCCCTGTAGGAGCAAAAGCCTCGTATATGAAAGCTTTTGCCCTTACAGGGCGAATCCTTTATATCTTCCTTATACCCAGGGTGTTGCCCTGGGCTAAGAGCTTGCTGGGCTTTCAGCCCGCTACATTAACCACATTAAGGAGTTAACTGTTCATCTTAACTGCCAAGAGTTAACAGGTTAACAGTTAACAGCTGTTTTTCTATACTTCGACCGAGAAATTCGAAGGGAATTGCTTCTCTTAATATCGAAAACTTAATTCCAATATCGAAGAATTTACTTCTTCAATATCGAAGCACCTTCGAGCAGGGCGAGTGCCTTATTCTCGTTCTCCTCCATGATTTCACGCTCTCCCGGACCCTTGTCGTTGATTCCGCAGAGGTGCAGGATGCCATGGATGATGACGCGATGGAGCTCATCATCGTAGGTCTTGCCAAACTGCTCGGCATTGGTGCGGACCGTATCCAGCGAAATCACGATGTCGCCGTTAATCACATCATCCTCATCGTAATCGAAGGTGATGACATCGGTATAGTAATCATGACCCAGATACTCGTTGTTTACTTCGAGAATCTTCTCGTCATCTACAAACATATAGCCAATCTCACCCACCTTGCGGCCATGAGAGGCAGCTACCTTGCGAATCCAGGCACTCGTATCACGCTTCTTGATCTTTGGCATTTTCACGCCGTCTACATTGTATGTTATCATACGCTTCTTCCTCCTATTTTTATTTTATTTTTGGTAAAAATTCATCTACTTCTCTTCCGAAGAATCTCAGCTCCCTAACCAGCGTTGAGCTGATGCTGCTGTATCTTGGGTCAGAAAACAGCAGGATGGTTTCTACGCCACCCAACTGCTTATTGATGTCAGCCTGCTCTCTTTCGTACTCGAAATCCTTGGCAGAACGGACGCCACGAACCAGAAACCTGGCTCCCAGGCGATGCGCCAAATCGATGGTGAGATCATCGTAAGAAACCACCTCCAGGCGATAACCCTTAGATGCATCCTCCGCATCTACCAGTTCCGAACATTCCTTCGGGAAAACAGCCTTAATATCCTCCACACGCTTCGAGATTTCCTCGCTGGCGTGCTTCAGTTTGCTCACCGCCACTGCAATCACGAGCTTGTCGAACATCGGCAAGGCACGCTCGGCAATGTTCTGATGTCCTATCGTAAATGGGTCGAATGTACCCGTAAAAATCCCAATCTTCATAAATGTTTATCCTTTTACGGCGCTAGCCCTAATTCAACATTCAACATTTAACATTCAACATTACTCAAACAAGTCTCCCTGCATAATATTGCTTGTATACGGATTTCTGCCGAGATGCTCGTAGGCAAGCGGCGTTGCCATTCTGCCTCGCGGCGTGCGCTTGATGAAACCCTCCATGATGAGGAACGGCTCGTAAACCTCCTCTACGGTGCCGCCATCCTCGCCTATTGCCGTGGCAATGGTGCTTACGCCTACCGGACCGCCACGGAACTTGTCGATGATGGTGGTGAGAATCTTGTTGTCAATCTCGTCCAAGCCATACTGGTCGATGTTGAGCGCCTTGAGCGCCATCTGGGCAATATCGTAAGTGATGGTTCCGTTGCCCTTTACCTGGGCGAAATCACGCACTCTTCGCAGCAGGGAATTGGCGATACGAGGGGTTCCGCGCGAACGGCGGGAGATTTCCACAGCCGCCTCATCCTCTATCGGCACCTTCAGGAGCATCGCACTTCGCTTGATAATCTTCTGAAGCGTAGCCGGGTCGTAATATTCCAGATGCAGATTGATTCCGAAACGGGCACGGAGAGGAGCTGTAAGCAGACCGCTTCTCGTTGTTGCTCCCACGAGGGTAAACGGATTCAAGTCTATCTGGATGCTGCGAGCCGAAGGACCCTTGTCTATCATGATATCGATGCGGTAATCCTCCATCGCCGAATAGAGATACTCCTCTACCACAGGCGAAAGTCGGTGGATTTCATCGATAAAGAGCACATCGTTGGGCTCCAGCGAGGTAAGGATTCCCGCCAGATCGCCCGGCTTATCAAGCACAGGACCCGATGTAATCTTGAATCCTACGCCCAGTTCATTGGCGATGATGTTGCTCAGCGTGGTCTTACCCAATCCCGGCGGACCATGGAGGAGCGTATGGTCGAGTGGTTCGCCACGATATTTGGCAGCCTCAACAAAGACCTCGAGATTTTCCACCACGCCATTCTGTCCGCTGAAATCAGAAAACTTCAGCGGGCGCAGCGCCTTCTCGAATTCCTTTTCGGCAGGCGAAACCATTTCTTGTCTTATATCAAAATCTTCGTTCATTCTATGACTATTATCGATAATATGGGTGCAAAGTTACACATTTGTTGCGGAATTAAAGAAGAAAAGCCGAATTATTTTGCCCATGATTTTGCACAATCCCAAAAGATTCGTGCAGATTTGCAAGCGTTACCCTACAAAAATGTTATAATTTATCATTTTCTTGCAGAATAATTTGTTTATCCGATAGAAAAGACGTACTTTTGCACTCGATATTGAAAGCGAGGAAAGAAATAAATAAGAGAGAAATATCAGGATTTTAAAAGAAATAGAATTATGCTTAAGTTATTTCAAGGGCTCAGCAAGCTGCTGGCCAATTACACATCTATCTTCGTGATAGGTGTTGCAGTGTTCACATTCTTCTTCCCACATACCTTCGACTGGGTGCGCGGAACTACTCAAACCGTCATTCTCGGCATCATCATGCTCACTATGGGTCTGACCTTGACCACCAACGACTTCAAGATTCTGGCTCAGCGCCCGCTGGATGTCTTCATCGGAGCCTGTGCCCAGTTTATCATCATGCCGGGTGTGGCTTACACCCTGGTTCATGTGTGGCATCTTGACCCAGCCCTGGCACTCGGAATCCTGCTGGTAGGTTGCTGTCCGGGCGGCGTTTCGAGCAACATCATGAGTTATCTGTGTCATGGCGACGTAGCTTTCTCCGTAGGAATGACCTGCGCCTCTACCATTCTTGCACCGGTGATGACTCCGCTGCTGATGAAGATTACGGCAGGCGAGATTATCCATGTAGATGCTGTGGGAATGTTCATCAACATCCTCATCGTAACGATTATTCCTGTGGCCATCGGCTGCGCCCTCAACTATATTTACGGCAAGAAAGACTGCTTCCCTACCATCCAGAGTCTGATGCCGGGCATCAGCGTTACGTGTCTGGCAATCATCGTAGGCGGTGTGATTTCTACGGTTCATGATGACCTCGTAGCCCGCGGCTTATCGCTTTTCCTCTGGACTTTCGCCGTGGTTTTCTGCCACAACACGCTGGGCTATCTTCTCGGTTGGCTTGCCGGCAAATGTGCCGGATTCAATACCGCCAAGAAGCGTACCATCAGTATTGAGGTCGGCATGCAGAACGCCGGTCTTGCCACGGTACTTGCGGGCAACTTCTTCGCAGCCCAGCCCCTCGCCGTATTGCCTTGCGCCATCAGCTGCGCCTGGCACAGTATTTCCGGCACCATCCTTGCCGGAATCTATCTGAAATGGGACCATCTGCATGAGAAGAAGTAAATGACTTCTGAAAAAGATAAAAAAAGGTCGTGAGATTTCTGATTGAACCTCACGACCTTTTCTTATATCATTACCTCACGGGGTTAACAGGTTAACAGTTAACAGCCGTTTTTTCTATAGTTACACGAGCAAAGCACTTGAATTGGCTTTCCCTTCGGACGCCGAACGTTGTTTCTTCACTCTTCGTTCTTCACTCTTCACGTAATCTACTTCCCCGTAGTCAGCAGCTGCACGGCTCGCTGAACTATCTCGTTGGTCTCGTTCCAGACCTGGAAGTATTGGCTCATATCCCAGATATCTCTTGCAACAAGGGCTTTCAGCTGCAGGGCGAGGTATTTCTTCGTCTGAATTAATTCAGCCTCATCCTTTGGCTCTATCTTCTCCTTCTTGCCCTCGGCGATAATGCCATCTATCAGCGAAGAAGGAACCTCGTAGGTGGCGAGGAACTTATCGAAATTCTTATACTGGCTCTTCAGCTCCTTACGATGCGCATCGATGAACTTCAGACTGTGGTTGATGACGATACTCTTGGCTGCCAACTGACGGTGCATCTTGGTGTACTTGGTTGTATCCAGCGGAACGAAATAATCTGGCATGATTCCACCACCACCATAAACTACACGATGCTTGCGCAAGGTATAATACTTCAGACTGTCTGAAAGATGGATGCTGTCCTGATTGGTGAACTCGCCATGCTTGTAACGCTTGTCCAGATCCATCGCATAATCCAATCTGTCACCTTTCTTATATGGCTTCTGGATGCATCTGCCGCTAGGCGTATAGTAATGGGCGATGGTGAGACGAATCTCGCTGCCATCATCGAAGGTCAGCGGACGCTGCACCAATCCCTTGCCGAAGGTTCTGCGACCAACCACTACGCCACGGTCCTGATCCTGGATGGCTCCGGAAACAATCTCGGCGGCAGAAGCGGTAAACTCATTGGTGAGCACCACCACCTTGCCATTGCGCCATCTGCCGTTAGCCTGCGCCTTGTATTCCTGGCGAGGCGCTGCACGACCGCTGGTATAAACGATGAGATCGCCCTTCTGCAGGAACTCGTTGGCTATCTGAGCCGCAGACTGAAGATAGCCTCCGCCATTATCCTCAAGGTCGAAGATAAGATCCTTCATTCCCTTCTTTTTCAGCGAATCCATCGCTATTGTTACCTCTTTATGACTGGTAAGACCGAAGCTTCCCAATCGGATGTATCCGATGCCCGGACGAATCATATAAGCCGCATCCATCGTAGTTACCGGAATTTTATCGCGCTTTACCTTGAAGATGAGTTTATCCTTGATGCCACGGCGCACGATGGTAAGGTTCACCGTTGTTCCCTTAGGACCACGAAGGCGCTTCATGATTTCCTCCTTGCTCATCTTGACGCCCGAAATGGCAGTATCGTTTACAGCCACAATGCGGTCGCCGGCAATGATTCCCACCTTCTCAGAAGGTCCGTTCGTAACCGGCTGGATAACGAGCAGCGTATCATCTACCATGTTAAACTGCACGCCAATGCCATCAAAACTGCCGTTCAGCGGCTCGTTCATCGCCTTGGTTTCCTTGGCTGTAGCGTAAGAAGAATGAGGGTCGAGCTTTTCGAGCATACCACGGATGGCGTCCTCTACGAGCTTATTCTCATCCACACTATCCACATAGAGGTTGGTAATGGCGATTTCAGCCCTTCCCAACTTCTCTATCGGGCTGTTCTTGCCCATCTTGATACGCAACTGGGCACTGGCAGAAGTTACTGCCAGGAATGCTACCAGTGCTATGAATAGATATTTCTTCATTTCTTAAAACTTAAAGTTTATGAAAGAGAGAAATCCTTCAAGAGTTAACAGGTTAACAGTTAACAGCGCTTTTTTCAATGGTTACCCCCCCGAAAGCACTTGAATTCTTCACTCTTCGTTCTTCACTCTTCACTTCATTTAATCCAGCGGTGCTGAGTCTTCCTCCGGAATATCCTCTTCTATTACCAGATTTTCGATGATGAAGTTCTGGCGCTCCATCGTGTTCTTACCCATATAATATTCCAACAGCTTCTGCACCTGGTCGGTTTTATGCAGCGTAACCTGCTCCAACCGCATGTCGGGACCGATGAAATGGGCGAATTCATCAGGCGAAATCTCTCCCAATCCTTTGAATCGGGTGATTTCAGGATCAGGGCCCAAATCGCGAATCGCCTGCTGGCGCTCCTCATCGCTGTAACAGTAATGCGTGATGAAATCGCTCTTTTTCTCCTTGCTTCCCAGTTTCGCATCCGCATCAGCCACCGCCTGCTTGTTCTTGATCTTGGTTCGCTTGTTGCGCACTCGGAACAATGGGGTCTGAAGCACGTAGACATGGCCCTTCTTGATGAGATCTGGGAAGAACTGAAGGAAGAAGGTGATGATGAGCAGGCGGATGTGCATTCCGTCGACATCCGCATCGGTTGCCACAATTACCTTGTTGTAACGCAATGAATCCAAGCCGTCCTCTATATCGAGAGCCGCCTGAAGCAGATTGAACTCCTCGTTCTCATAAACCACCTTCTTGGTAAGACCGAAGCTGTTGAGCGGTTTACCACGCAGAGAGAACACCGCCTGGGTATTCACATCGCGGCTCTTGGTGATGCTTCCGCTGGCAGAATCGCCCTCGGTGATGAAGATGGAACTCTCCTCCTTGCGCTCGTTCTTGGCGTCGCTGAAATGGATGCGGCAGTCGCGGAGCTTGCGATTGTGGAGATTCGCCTTCTTGGCACGCTCACGGGCGAGTTTGGTAACGCCCGCCATCGCCTTGCGCTCGCGTTCGCTCTCCTTAATCTTATTCTCCAGAACCTCAGCTACATCCTTGTGGATATGGAGATAGTTGTCTACTTCCTTCTTCAGGAAATCGCCCACATACTTATTGATGGTTTCGCCACCATTCGGCGTCATCGTAGTACTTCCGAGCTTAATCTTGGTCTGACTCTCGAAAACCGGTTCTTCTACGTTGATGGCAATGGCAGCCACCAGTCCGTTTCGGATGTCAGCATACTCATACTTGCCGTAGAACTCCTTGATAGTCTTGGCAATATGCTCCTTGAAGGCACTCTGATGCGTACCTCCCTGGGTGGTGTGCTGACCGTTGACGAAGGAATAATACTCCTCGCCATACTGGTTGGTATGGGTGAAGGCAATCTCGATGTCCTCGCCCTTCATGTGGACGATGTCGTAGAGACCTTCGTTGGTCATATTATCGCTCAGCAAATCCTGCAGACCATGGCGACTCAAGATGCGGCGGCCATTGTGCATGATGGTGAGTCCGGTGTTCAGATAAGTATAGTTGCGGAGCATCGTTTCCACGAAATCATCGTGGAAGGAATAGTTCTTGAAGAGTGTATTATCCGGCTCGAAGAAGATAAAGGTACCGTTCTCGTCCTCAGTATCTTCCGTCATATCGCTCTTCAGAATACCTTTCTCAAACTTCAGATGGCGCACCTTTCCATCGCGGTACGACTTTACTTCGAAATGGGAACTGAGGGCATTGACCGCCTTCACACCCACACCATTCAGACCGACGCTCTTCTTGAACGCCTTGCTGTCGTACTTTCCGCCGGTATTCAGCACACTTACAGCCTCAACGAGCTTGCCCTGAGGAATACCACGACCATAGTCGCGCACGCTGACACGCAGATTGTCCTCGATATCGATTTCCAGACGGGCACCTGCGCCCATCTTGAATTCATCGATAGAGTTGTCTACCACCTCCTTCAAGAGCACATAAATACCATCTTCCGGCAGATTTCCATCTCCCAGACGGCCGATGTACATACCCGGACGGGTGCGTACATGCTCCATATCGCTCAAGTGGCGGATGTTATCGTCGGTATATTCTACCGGCGGCTGCTCCTGAGGGGCATTGGTAAGCTCATCAGCGGCATTCAATTCGCTGTTACCTAAGTTTTTATCTTCAGACATGATTTCCTCCTTAGTTATTCTTATTTATTTTCTTATAACATAGCAAATGATGTTGCAATATTCTGTTTATCAGATCATTGCCAACACAATAATTGCTATTTACTTGATACTCTTAATATAGCAGTTGCGGCGCTTGTGAAGGATTGGATCCAAGACGCCCCATTGTCCCTGCACGGCAGCATTTTCTTCCATTTCTACCTGCGTTTCTCCCCACTCGATTCCATACTTCTGATAGATAGGAATCAGGTCGGCAAAGAGCAGCGCATTGGCACCCTTAGCACGGTATTCCGGCTGGATACCGATGAGCAGAAGGTCGACAATCTTGGTTTTATGGAACTTGATGGCGCGCAGCAGATGCCACCAGCCAAAAGGAAGCAGCCTGCCCCTATGACACTTCTGCAGAGCTCTGGAAAGGGAAGGCATCGTAATACCGATACCTATCATCTTATGATCCTCGGTAGTCCAGTCTTCTATGGCTGTTACAAAGTTCAGGTCGAGCAAAGACAGATACATCTTGATGTACTGGTCTATCTGCTTCTGTGAAAGTTCGGAATAACCATAGAGATGCTTGTATGTATCATTGATGAGGTCGAAAATCTTCTGTCCGTATCCGCCCTGATAAATATCCTTACGGGTAAGTTTGCGGACATGGAGATTGTATCTTTTCTCTATCATCGCTGCTATCTTGGCATATTTCTCCGGGATGGTATCTGGCACCATCAGTTTATACTCTACATACTTATTATCTACGGTAAAACCCTCCAGAGCCTCAATGTGCTCCGGATAATATGAATAATTATAAATGGTAGGCATGGTGCCTAGCTGGTCAAAGCCCCAGGTAAGCATGCCTTCTGGATCCATATCGGTAAAACCCAGCGGACCTACAATATCTTCCATTCCCTTCTCCTTACCGTATTTTTCTACAGCATCGAGAAGAGCCTTGGAAACCTCGCGGTCGTCAATGAAATCAATCCAGCCGAAACGGACCGATTTCCTGCCCCATTTATTGTTTGCCTTATGATTGATAATGGCAGCGACGCGACCTGCCAGCTTGCCGTCCTTATAGGCAAGAAAATACTCTGCCTCGCAGAACTCGAACGCTGCGTTCTTGTCCTTGCTCAGAGTATTCATGTCGTCGCTGAAAAGATTAGGCACATCATATTCGTTGCCTTCGTAGAGGTCGTAATGGAAGTCGATGAACGTCTTCAAGTCCTTCTTTGTTTCGACCTTTTTAATTTCTATTAATGACATGATTTTCAAACTAGTTTGCAATATTATAAATGCAAAAGTAGCAATATTTTGGCAAATTACCAAATATTGCTACTTTTTTTGCAGTTTTTTAGGGGTTAAGTTTTAATTACAGCTCCCAAACTAGCCTATATCACCCATTTACTGGTGGTTTTGGCGGAATCAGTTTTACTTAACGAGATGCTCTTTTATCCAAACCATCTGCTGATAATTTGTATCGGGTGTAGTCCAATGCTCATTGATTGGAGTGAGCAAAGCTTCCTTCTTACATTTCAACGTATTCCAAACAGCATAGCTGGTAGTTGGCGGACAGGTATTATCGTTATATCCCCATGTAAGATAAGTTGGGGCCTTTACCTTGCGGGCAAAATTCACCACATCATAATAAGCCATCGTGTTGAGACAATCCTTGTTCTTCAATATCTCATGATATTTATTGAAGTGAGGATAACCGCCCGTTCTTCCCTTCTCGGCATAAGCAGCCATATCGCTGAGCGCCGGATGATTGGCAACACACTGGGTTACGCGCTTATCTAAACCGGCTGCAATAATAGCTAAGGCTCCACCCTGACTTCCGCCCTGCACAGCCACATTCTTTCCGTCCCATTCTGGGAGAGAGGTTAGAAAATCTATGCAGCGCACCAGTCCCTGATAAACATGCCTCATATAATAACGGTTCTTATCTTCCAATCCATTGGCAAGATAACCACCGTTTGCATCGTTGAATCCCTTGCTTATCTCCTGGAATGTTTCGGCTGGGAGACGTGGGTCGAGACCATGAATCTCTATCTCGAAGCGGATGAATCCGTTCTCGGCGTAATATTTATTGCGCATAGGCTCCTTGATGGTCTTGATGCCGGCTCCAGGAGGTGTGAGAACCACAGGATGGCTACCCTGCTTGGCATTCTTGGGATAGAAGAGGTAGCCGTACATCGCATGACCTTTCTTATCTATCTGAAGCTTTACAAGATAGCAATCTATCTTATCTGTACAATATTCCTTGGCGAGTTCCTTGGTATAGCTCATCGGCACGTTCTTCAGTTCGTCCTTTGCCTGCTGCCAGAAAGCATCGAAATCCTTAGGCTCCTGGGTATAAGGCTGAATCTTATCTACCGAGAATCCTACTTTGATATGATGCTGATAGGTCTTACCATCGAGTTTATAGAATAATCTCAAATCGCGGAAGCCCGGTGTCTTTCGGGTTCCCATGTTCACGATGGTGCGCCCATTCTTCAGCTTGAAGCTTCCTTTCTTGTCAGCCTTCAGCATGTCATCGCCTATTTCATAATTCACCTCGCCGTCACGGGGAATTCCATACTTATAGAAACTTACTTCCACCTTAGCCTGTTCGCCCGTCTTATAGAGCCAGTCGGCATGGTCAGGCACGGTTAGCCAGAGATAATCACTGCGATAGGGATAGTTCTCCGCCTTTACACTTAACACACTCGTCATGTTCATCGCCAGGATAAACAGAAGCGATAAATAGATTGTCCTTAATCTGTTCATAATTTTATAGTTTGTTTTTAAATTATAATATTCAACTATCATATATGAGCGCAAAAGTACAACATTCCATTGAGATAACAAAATGATTTCAAGGATATTTTTGTTCAAGATACCCTCAATAGGCATCTTGAACAAACAAATATCCTTCCCGATAGTTTTAAGCACTGGCGGAAAACTAACATTCTCCAAGGAATCACAATAAGAAAAAGCTCGATCATCTATTCTCTCCAACACTGGCGAGAAGTGCGAAGTGTCGGATGAAGCGAGAGATGGTTCATCAAATGAGTAGTGAAATTATGAGGGTGGAGTCGATTACAGAAGACAATATGGTGTCAAATTGCTCCATGACCCGAAAATATTCCTCCAAAAGGAGTGAGTTTCTCAGATTTAATTTGTATCTTTGCCATGTCATATCAGAGTTTTGCTTGTTTTCTTTTCGCAACACTAAGATAAGTGAAAATTCTGATATAGCAAAATCCGGAGTAACTTTTTGTTGCTCAGGCGCCTAAAATGTTTAATTGATAATAGTGTTGCGGAATTAATGGAATAACCAGAAATGAAATTGAAAAGACATCTACTGACAGCCGCCCTGACACTCTTTTGCCTATCGGCAGCTAACGCCCAACTGCTAAGAACAACAGTGGAGCAAGGAGAAATTGAAGGTGTGGAACATGAAGGATTCGCCCTATACAAGGGAATCCCATACGCTGAAGCACCAGTGGGCAACCTCAGATGGAAAGCCCCAGTGAGCAAGAAGCCTTGGAAGGGAGTATTCAAAGCAGATAAATGGGGAGACCGTCCACCACAGCCCATCGACCCTAACCAAAATGGTGGAGAGCAGGGCATGAGCGAGGACTGCCTATACCTCAGTGTGGAAACACCAGCCAAGAGTAAGAATGACAAACTCCCTGTATTTGTGATGATTCATGGAGGAGCCTTTCTTTCTGGCTCCTACAGTGGAACTCAGGAAAGCTTTGTCAAGGAAGGCATCATCTATTGCAGCATAGAATACCGCTTGGGAGCCTTGGGATTCATGGCACATCCAGAGCTGAGTAAGGAATCAGGCAAGAACATATCTGGTAACTATGGCATCCTTGATCAAGTGATGGCCTTAAAATGGATTCACGACAATATCGCTGCCTTCGGTGGAGACCCAGACAAGATTACCATTGCTGGAGAATCTGCCGGTGGTATCTCGGTAAGTATACTATGCGCCTCTCCCCTTGTCAAGGGACTTTTCCGAGGAGCCATCAGCGAAAGTGGTAGCTCCTTCTGGCCTGTGGGTGAAAGCAGAAATGGTAACACAGCCATGCTCACCTCCAAAGCGGCAGAAGCAGGTGGACTTCTCCTTCAAAAGAGACTCAAGGCTAAGAACTTGAAGCAGCTAAGAAAAGTTCCGGCTATGGACATCGTGAAGAATACCGCCTTTGAGTCTTTTTGGCCGAACGTTGACGGCTACTCCATCACCGATGACCAGTATAAGCTCTATGAAAAGGGAAGCTACAATGATGTAAATGTCATCATAGGAACCAACAGCGACGAAGGAAGTATGTTTAGCCGCCCTGTCAGTGTAAGTGACTATGAGAAAAGAATCCATGAGATATATGGAAGTTGGGCAGACCAGGTTCTCAGTCTCTATCCTGCCAAGACAGAGGAAGAAACCTACTTCGCTCAATCCGACATTTTCCGTGATGGCTCCTTTGCATGGGGAACGTATGCCTGGGCTAACCTGCAGAGCAAGACCGGCAAGGGCAAGGTGTATATGTATTACTTTGACCAAGACTCTGAGAACACCATCGTGAAAAGCCGCAAGGGAGGAGCCAGCCATGTGGCAGAGATGCCATTCATCTATGGCTATAAGTTTGGCTCTGGAAAGATGACCAAGACGGAGCAGCACATGGAGCAAATCATGTCACGCTACTGGATCAACTTTACCAAGACTGGCAATCCAAATGGGGATAGCCTTCCTTTCTGGACTACCTACCAGGAAGGTAAACCAACGGTGATGATTATGAAGGAAGGGCTGCATTTGGGTCCTGTTCAAAATCAAAAGCAAATGGACTTCTTCGAGAAGTTCTTCAAGGAAAAAAGAAAATAATACGTCAAGTTCCAAGTGGCATTTCTCCCACTTGGAACTTTTTCATTAAAGAGATAAAACGCCACATTGTTCACCATAAAATGGCGCATAGATACGAATGCTCGCATGATACGGATGTTTGCTTCAACAGCAGTCGATGACTTCAAAACTCCACTAAGCATGGCAACTCCTTGCTCTGTGAAAGCATAAGGCAATTTTCTTACACCGCCCCAACTTGAAGTCGCAAATTGCGACTTCAAGTTATCAAATTCATTTGGGGGCAATTGAAACATAAAGTCTTCAGGAAAACGTTCTATATTACGTTTTACCTGCTCATTCAATCTTTTTGTTTCTACTCCATACAGCTCAGCCAAGTCACGGTCAAGCATCACTTGTTGTCCTCTGATAACTCATATCAGAGACTCCACTTTACTTTCTATAGGCAGTTGCTGTCCTTCCACCTGTTCCAATTCCTTCTCCTTTGCCATTTCCTTTGGGTTTGAATATTTTGGCAAAGATACAACTATTATTGGAAACAAACAAGGATTTTCTAGAATGTTTTTGTTTGAGGTGTCAAATTGGAACCTCAAACGATACAATAGGATGGTTTCAAAGTCGCAATTTGCGACCTTGAAGAAGTTTGGAAGTCGCAAATTGCGACTTCCAAACACAAATATTACTTGATTGCAATCTTTAAATCATTACCCTTTATTTTGGCGATGACGATGCTTTCATTCGGCTTAGCAAAGTGAAGAACACCTTGCACCGCCTTGGCGTTTCCGAGATTCACGCCGTTTACAGAATAGAAGGTTACCACCTCTCCATCATTCAGGCCAGAAATGGTAATGTCGCTATCCGTCGTTACCATTACCCCTCTTGTTTTCACAAGATTGATGTTATTGGTATCGTCGCCGCCCTCGGCATTGAGCCAATAGAGGGTTGCTGTTGCCTCATCCGAGGCTTTATAACCATCAGCTGTTGCATAGACCGAAATATCCAACTTGCCATTCAGCAGCACTTTTCCATCAGTATTATACTTATCGGTTGCCACATCTGCATCATTGATGGTGTAGTGATATTCTGCGCCTGGTGTTGAGCTTTCGAAAGAAAGATTGCCTGAAATATAGGAAATAACTGGAGTAGAACAGGACTTCGCTTCTTCACATTCTCCTTCAATCTCCTTTATTATTCCGAAACAATTCCAGTAGCCACTTTGTTTATAAAGTTCTATACTAGATCGGGGGACATATACAGCACATTCTAGAAACGGGACATTATTTCCCCATGTCATATAAGGCGGATTAGGGGCTTTACAAACTATTTCTTTGAGATTATAACATCCATCAAAGGACCAATTGTTTCCATTAATAAAAGTCGATGGAAATTCTATTTTCTTCAAACTTGTACACCCTTGGAAACAAGATTCCCTAATAAACTCCAATCCTTCTGAAAATGTTATATTTTCCAGGCTCGAACACCAACCAAAAGCATTACCCTCTACTACCCTAACAGAAGATGGCACAACTACTTCTTTTAAAGAATTACAATAACAAAAGCAACCATAAGGAATCTCAGCTATACTTTTGGGTAAAATTACATTTTCAAGACGGCAATTATAGAAACAGTACTCGCCTAACTTCGTCACAGAAGTTGGCAAATCTATCTCTTTCAAAGCAGAATTATAGAAACATTTATATCCTAAACTTATTACAGAATTGGGGAGTTGAATTCCACATAAACTAGACTCAGCAAAGCATTCCTTTTCCAAAGAAACTACAGAATTGGGAATTTCAATCGACTTGACACCAGAACCATAAAAACTTTTAGCACCAAGTATTTTTACCGTATTTGGAATACAAACACTTGTTACTGTACTGCCAAAGCAATTTGCCCCTAGAGTTGTTACTGGATAATCCATCATTTCAAATGCAACATGTTCTGGAATGACAACCTCACCCGAATAATCATTTGGTAACAATGTTGCCTCATCCTTGTCAGTATCGACAAGGAATTTGAATCCATCAACAGTGACAAAATCGGATGCCATTGCCGTACCACAACAGTGCATCATAAGAAAAGCTATCAAAAGCTTTGAAATTGTAAATTGTCTCATACTTTTATGTTTTTAAATTATTACTAAAATCCTCATTTTTTTTATATAAACTGCCAAAGAGTTTTTTCACTTCGTCTTTATTTTTAAGTCCTCCAAACAATTTCATATGAGTAAGAACATAATAATTAACAACATTGACTTCATACGCTGTCATTTGACTTTTAAGTAAATCAGCATAATAATTAAAATTAGATAGATGTTTATCAGCAAATAAGAGAGACTGATAAATTTGACGAAAATAGAATTCCAAACTCCAACCATATTTTTTTAGGAATAAGCCAAAACATCCTTTCCACCTTTCTTCCAACGATGTTACAGTTTGAGCCTTATTATATTTAACCTCATCTATATCATAAATAAGGTTTGTCAATCTACATTGATAGCGCTCTTTTATCTTCTTGCGTATAGATTCATCATCATTATACAAATCTATATTTTCCCTTATTTCTTCAGTTGCCTCATTTGGCGAATTCTGCGTTGCCTGTTTTTCGTATTTTCCATGGTTGAACAAAGACATATAAATATTATTTACCTCGCTACATATCATTATGAAGCTATCATTGGCATTATAATCACGATAAATAGAATCACTTTCATCCCACACTTTGCTGCGCATCTTCAAGCCTTCCACTATTTTGCGTTTTTGTTCTAGCATATTGAAGAATGTTTCTTCATATCGTTTCTGACTAGAAGAATAATAATTAAAACAAAGAGAAAAAATAGAAAACACCAAACTAGCAACAGCTATCATATTACCAAACTGGGAAGAAATTTCCACATTGCTTTTACACAATAAGAAGCATACAGTACCCCCCAAGGCACATCCCAGCAACGCCCCCAAAAAACTTGCAACAAAAAAATATGTATTATTATCACAAACAAGTTTACCCATATAATCTCATTTACACTTTGCCACCGAATCCCCAACTGGCGATTAATATACTCTTAGCAGACGGCAAAATAAAAAAACGTGGGATTCTACCTGTTACCCGTCCCACGAATCGAGGCCTTCGCATTGCCCAATGTAGTTGAACGAGCAACGTCGAAGCCCACGCCGATATGTATACACTTCTCCCTATACGGATATAAGACTCATCGCAAGACGCAATAAGCCATACCAGTAAAGGGATGCGAAATATATCACATCCCGAGGGCATCTACCGTTGCAATGCTCAAGACTACATTTGAAAGTTGCGAAGTTCCGATTCGTCAAGAACAAAGCGTCAAGTAAACGCCTTTATATTATGTCGTGATACCTTTATCCCACTTACCTTTTCTCCCATCTTAGTACTAGAAAGTCGCTTAAAGCAGCTCCAAATACCTCGACACGGCGTGAGCGAGTGTGGTATCGGTTGCAAAGGTAATGAAAAAAATGATTACTCACGTATTTTTAGTTGATTATTTTTCGTTGTTTGGATAAAAACTGATGGTTGGGAACATTAAGAAGCCCTATTGCTACCATACATAGTAAAAGCGTAAAGTCTAAACGAAACAGTTGAGTTAGCGAAATGAAGTAGTTGAATTGGTAAAATGAAGTGGATGAGTTAGCCGACAGATATAGCTGAGTTAACCAACAGATATAGCTGAGTTGACCAACAGATATAGCTGAGTTGGCCAACAGATATAGCTGCGGTGGCTGATAGGGTCGAATCCAGTGGCTAGTAGAATCGAATTCGATTGCTGGCAGAGTCGAATCCGGTGGCTAGTAGAGACGAATCATCTTGTTCGATGAACCACAATATTCTCTACCATCAAACCTTCATCCCCCCTAGCTGATACATTTTCGAGGTTTTCGCAAGCTCTTTCCTGGTTTTCTTTAAGACTCTAATCTTTTTAAAACATCAAGAAAAAGCCTGGAAATCTCCTTATCCTATGCTTTCTCCGTTATCATCAGCACATGACTTTCATCGCTCAGCGTGGTAGCGAAGATATAGGTTTCGCCACCATCTTTCAGCTTCAGACGCTTGCGCAATTCGGCTACGGAAAGGGGGAAGTTGCGGGTGGCGATGTTTGCCTTGGTGATTCCTGACAGATGACGCTTCAGTTCCTTCTTATTAAAGGAAGAGATGGCGATGATGCGGAAACTCCTACCTGGGAAAGCGGCGATAAGATCACGACTCACGAAGAGATGGCTGTTCTTGGAAAGCATTCTGGCTCCATACCGCTTGGAAAGAACGCTGAAACAGCCGGCTTTCATCAGAGAGGCATTCGGCTCGTAAAGATACTGCATCTCTTCAAGAACTGGCTGAGCTATTCTGACCGAAGATTCCTCCATTTCCATCTCATCACAAACGAAGGATTGCGCATCATTGATGCAATAAATGCGGAGATTTCCGCCCATATTTCGCGCAGAGAGCACTAAAAGGAGTTCCTTGCACTCATTGTTCACGGAGATAATATGAACCTCTCTTACGCTGCTTAATTCGCTTACCGCACGGTGCCAGTCGAGCATCGGAGAGAGTTTGATGATGACGTAATCTGCCTTCGAAAGCATTTCTTCCTGCAAAAGGGTTACATCGGGCGTACAATCTTTCAAAGATACTACCTTGTTGCCCGCATCGTCTCTACGGGCAGGATCGATGAAGATTAGCTTAAGACCAAGGTTGGTCTTAAGTAATGACTGCGGCTGGTCTTCAGTTATGCCTAAAGATTCTGATGCAACAGCCTCTTTCTTTGAAGCAAAAGAATGCAGAACCTCTATTCCGTCTCCATTCTTCACGATAGCATTCTTCAAACCCAACCGCCCAAAGTTTTCCTTTGCTGCCTCACAGAGATGAGCCTGACGCTCCACATACATCGACTTCACGCCCAATCGGGAAGCGATGTAAGAGAAGTCTACTCCGAAGCCGCCGGTCAGGTCAACAAACCCGGTTTCTTCAGAAAAATCTCCTTCATGAGGTTCTTCTTTTATTTCATTAACATTCTCTTTTGATTCTGTTAATATCTGTTGCTTTTCGCAAGTAGCTTCATTTTTGGCGAATTCTGAATCAACCGCCCCTTTGCCCGCAAATTCGCAAATTTCAGAAAGATGAAGATTTGAGGCGTTTTCGCTCTCCTTCTCCTTTTCTTCTCCGTTTTCGGATGATGAAGGAGACAAACTGAGCAGTCGGGCAGCGAGTTCAGCCTTATAAAGTGCCGTTTGCTCTGACGAACATTGCTCCATCGAAATATGAGGGGGATAGATGATGCCATCGATGCTTGCCCAACGGGGCAGTTTTACACGAGCCATCTTTCGCCCGCGAATCTGGTCGAGAGCGAAAGGCATATCTACCTTGGGATACTTGCTGCCGAGGAAAGCCAACTGGCGAACATCATCGTCCTGATGCTGGCGGATAAAATCGAGCGTTGCTTGGTTCATTATTTCTGTTGAGTGATTCGTCATTACATTACTTATTCTTAATAACCGCAAATTTACGATATTCTGATGAGATTACAAAATATTTCTCAGAATATCTGATAATTTATGTCGGGATACACCAAAAACAGGATGCTCTCGGCTATAATCTACCCTTTTTCTGGCTATATGATTCTAACAGCAGGCATAAATAAATACATAACTATCGGAGATAGAACAACTGACTAGGAAAAACAGAAGGCTGGCAAAAGAAAAACAGCATACTGGCAAAAGGCAAACAGCCGACTAGCGCAACAGAGGCTAGTCGGCTGTTCCTGTATAACAGTTTGCCAAACATCCTTTCTCTTATTTCAAGAGAAGCACGGTTGGCAGGAATATCGCAATCAGCTCTTCACTCTTCACCCTTTCAACATAAAGAACTGAAACACAATACATTACATAGGTGAAGAGATTTTCGGCACTCTTCACCCACTCTTCACCACTCTTCACCTTTTACGATTTTGGGAAAGGTATAAACGCAGAGCCGCTTAGCTGTCAACAGCCTAAAAAGGTGAAGGGCGGGTGAAGAGTAAAAAAACACTCTTCACCCGCCCAACTTCCTATACTTCAACTACTTACACCCAAAAGGTGAAGAGTGAAGAGTTGTTGGGAAAATTCTCTCGCATCCGTAAAGATGCAGAGAGAAAATTCCGGTGTCTCAAAAGAAACGATGGATTAGTCAGCCAACTTAGCCTTCAAGAACTCACGGTTCAAGCGAGCGATGTTAGCGATAGACTCGTTCTTAGGACAAACAGCCTCGCAAGCACGAGTGTTTGTACAGTTACCGAATCCGAGCTCATCCATGCGTGCAATCATCTTCTTAGCACGGGCTGCAGCCTCTACACGACCCTGTGGGAGAAGTGCCAGCTGGCTAACCTTTGAGCTGACGAAGAGCATGGCAGAACCATTCTTACATGCAGCAACACAAGCACCGCAACCGATACATGTAGCGCAATCCATTGCCTCGTCTGCATTCTCCTTAGGAATCAGGATAGCGTTGGCATCCTGAGCCTGACCTGTACGAATGCTGGTGTAACCACCTGCCTGGATAATCTTGTCGAATGCTGAACGGTCTACCATACAGTCCTTGATGATAGGGAAACCAGCAGAACGCCAAGGCTCAACGGTGATAACATCGCCATCGTTGAAACGACGCATGTAGAGCTGACATGTTGTAGCACCACGCTCAGTCTTACCGTGAGGTGTACCATTAATATAGAGAGAGCACATACCGCAGATACCCTCGCGGCAGTCGTGGTCGAAGACGAAAGGCTCCTGACCTGACTCGATGAGCTCCTCGTTCAAGATGTCGAGCATCTCGAGGAATGAAGTATCATCTGGGATGTTCTTCATCTCATGTGTATCGAAGTGACCCTGTGCTGTAGGACCGTCCTGCTTCCAATACTTAACTGTGAAACTTATATTTCTTGCCATTGTCTTGTTCGCTTTTTAATTCTTGTAATTTCTTGTCTGTACCTTAATTGCCTCATACTCGAGAGGTTCCTTGTTGAGCACTGGAGCAGTTGTATCATTGCCCTGATACTCCCAGCAACCTACGTAGAAGAAGTGCTCGTCATCACGCTTTGCCTCGCCTTCCTCTGTCTGGTACTCCTCACGGAAGTGACCACCACAGCTCTCGTTGCGGTGCAATGCATCGTAAGCAATCAACTCGCCCATCAAGATGAAGTCACGCAAGTGGATAGCCTTATCCAACTCTACGTTCAAGCCTTCCTTCTTGCCAGGGATAAAGAGGTTCTTGTTGAATTCCTCGCGGAGAGCCTTCATCTTCTTCAAGCCTTCCTCAAGACCTTCCTTGGTACGACCCATACCTACGTGCTCCCAAAGGATGTGACCCAACTCCTTGTGGATAGAATCTACAGAGCGCTTGCCCTGGATACCCATCAGGCGGTCGATTTCCTTCTGGACACCTGCCTCTGCCTCTGCGAACTCTGGAAGATCGGTAGAGAGCTTTGGCCACAATGCCTGGTCGGCCAAGTAGTTCTGGATAGTGTATGGCAATACGAAGTAACCGTCAGCCAAACCCTGCATCAAAGCAGATGCACCAAGACGGTTAGCACCGTGGTCAGAGAAGTTACACTCACCAATAGCGAAGAGACCAGGGATAGTGGTCATCAACTCGTAGTCAACCCAGATACCACCCATTGTATAGTGGATAGCAGGGAAAATCATCATTGGGTTGTAGTACTTCACGCCGTTAATCTCGTTAGCCAACTCACCTGGGTTAACGTCAGTAATCTCCTCATACATATCGAAGAGGTTGCCATAACGCTGAAGGATAACGTCGATACCGAGACGGTTGATAGACTCAGAGAAGTCGAGGAATACGGCAAGACCAGTGTTGTTAACACCGAAGCCCTTGTCGCAACGCTCCTTGGCTGCACGAGAAGCCACGTCACGAGGAACCAGGTTACCGAATGCTGGGTAACGGCGCTCCAAGTAGTAGTCGCGGTCTTCCTCAGGAATATCAGAACCCTTCTTTGTACCAGCCTGCAATGCCTTAGCATCCTCAATCTTCTTAGGAACCCAGATACGACCATCGTTACGGAGTGACTCTGACATCAAAGTCAACTTACTCTGGTTTGTACCGTGAACAGGGATACATGTAGGGTGAATCTGAACGTAAGATGGGTTAGCGAAGTCAGCACCCTTGCGGTAGCACTGGATAGCTGCTGTACAGTTACAACCCATAGCGTTTGTAGAAAGGAAGTAAGCGTTACCATAACCACCGGTAGCGATAACTACGGCGTTGGCAGAGAAACGCTCCAACTTACCTGTAATCAAATTCTTAGCGATGATACCACGAGCGTGACCGTCAATGATCACAATATCCTCCATCTCGTAACGGGTGAAGAGCTTAACCTTACCTGCCTCAATCATGCGGCTCAAAGAAGAGTAAGCACCGAGGAGGAGCTGCTGACCTGTCTGACCCTTAGCATAGAATGTACGAGATACCTGAGCACCACCGAAAGAACGGTTAGCCAGCATACCACCGTACTCACGAGCGAAAGGAACGCCCTGAGCTACGCACTGGTCGATGATATCGTTGCTCACCTCAGCCAAACGGTAAACGTTAGCCTCACGAGCACGGTAGTCACCACCCTTTACAGTATCGTAGAACAGACGGTAAACAGAGTCACCATCATTCTGATAATTCTTAGCTGCATTGATACCACCCTGTGCTGCAATAGAGTGAGCACGACGTGGAGAGTCCTGAATGCAGAAGTTCAAGATATTGAAGCCCATCTCGCCGAGAGAAGCAGCAGCAGAAGCACCTGCCAAACCTGTACCTACAACGATAACGTCGAGCTTTAACTTATTCTTTGGGTTAACCAAACGCTGGTGAGCCTTATAGTTGGTCCACTTCTCAGCAACTGGTCCTTCAGGTATTCTAGAATTTAATGTTTTTGCCATAATCTTTTTTAATACTTAAATGATTACACGAATTATGCGCAGCACAAAGATGGAGCGCAACCGAAAGCGAATGCCAATACAACTACGATGAAGAGGAGAAGCAGGATGGTTGAATAAATCATACCAATCATCTTCCAACGGCAGAACCAAGTCTTACCGCTCCAACCGAGAGTCTGAATAGCACTCCAGAAACCGTGAGTGAGGTGGAACCAAAGAGCTACCAACCAGATGATGTAGAGAACTACGAACACAGGGTTAGCGAAGGTGTCCTGAATGAATGCGAAGCCGTCTGATGGGCAGTGGCCGAAGCTTGTACCCAAAAGCTCTGCAAACATCATGTTGTACCAGAAGTTGAAGAGGTGAAGCAACAAACCGAGAACGATGATGATACCGAGCACCAACATGTTCTGGCTAGCCCACTCTACCTTCTCTGGCTTTGCTGTTACCTCGTAACGCTGGTTACCGCGAGCACGACGGTTCTGTGCTGTCAGGATGAAAGCGTAAACGATGTGACAAACTGCCAAAGCTGCCAAACCTAATGTTGCAACTACGGCGTACCAGTTAGCACCCAACAACTCGCAGATTGTGTTGTAAGCTTCTCCAGAGAAAAGCGCAACAACATTCATGCAACCGTGGAATGTCAAGAATAGAATAAGAGCGATACCAGTTACTGACATCACTACCTTTCTACCAATAGATGAATTGATTAACCACATAAATGATTGAAATTTAATTATTTAACTGTTTGAAACTAATTTATATTCCACACTTTTCGTCCCTGCAATACCTATTTTTTGGCATTCTGCAATCCTCATTTCTAGGTATATTTTCGCAAGTCTGCTGCAAAATTACTATATTTTAATGATTTATCAAAGTATTTTTGCCAAAATTTCGATTTTATTTCTTACTTTTGCCGAAAATTAGAAAAAATATAGATTAAACGAAGTATGAAATTCAATTATGACGTGCTCGTTATCGGTGGAGGACATGCCGGATGTGAGGCTGCAGCAGCCTCTGCAAACATGGGTGCCAAAACCTGTTTGATAACGATGGATATGAACAAGATTGGTCAGATGAGTTGCAACCCCGCCATCGGAGGTATTGCCAAGGGACAGATTGTGCGCGAAATCGACGCATTGGGAGGACAGATGGGTATCGTAACGGATAAAACCGCCATCCAGTTTCGAATGCTCAACATCGGCAAGGGTCCTGCCGTATGGAGCCCCCGTGCCCAATGCGACAGAGGAAAGTTTATCTGGGAATGGAGAACCATCCTCGACCATACCGACAACCTCGACATCTGGCAAGACCAGGCTGACGAACTGCTCGTAGCTGACGGAGAAGCCATCGGCGTAAGAACCATCTGGGGAGCCGAATTCTATGCCAAGAGCATCATCATCACCGCTGGAACATTCCTCAACGGACTGATGCATATAGGAAGAAAGATGGTAGAAGGCGGAAGATGCGCCGAACCTGCCGTACACAACTTTACGGAGAGCATCACCCAATGGGGTATCACTACAGCCAGAATGAAAACCGGAACTCCGGTCAGAATTGACAAGAGAAGTGTTCATTTCGAAGATATGGAAGAACAGCCGGGCGACAGCGATTTCCACCAGTTCTCTTACATGGGAGAACATCGGGTTCTGAAACAATTGCCTTGCTGGACTTGCTACACCAACAAGAAGGTACACGAAACTTTAAAAAGCGGTCTCGCTGACTCACCTTTATATAATGGTCAGATTCAGAGTACCGGTCCACGTTACTGTCCGAGTATAGAAACAAAGCTCGTCACCTTCCCCGACAAAGATCAGCATCCGCTCTTCCTGGAACCGGAAGGCGAAGATACGAACGAGATGTATCTGAACGGTTTTTCTTCGAGCATGCCGATGGATATCCAGCTGAATGCACTTCACGAGATTCCTGCTTTGAGAGATGCCAAGATTTACAGACCGGGATACGCCATCGAATACGATTACTTCGACCCTACCCAACTCAAACACTCACTGGAGTCGAAAATCATCAAAGGTCTCTTCTTTGCCGGACAGGTGAACGGAACCACCGGTTATGAGGAAGCAGGAGGACAGGGAACCGTGGCCGGAATCAACGCAGCCTTGCATTGTGTTGGCGACAAAACATTCGAGATGAACCGCGATGAGAGTTATATCGGGGTACTCATCGATGATCTCACCACAAAGGGAGTTGACGAACCATACCGTATGTTTACCTCCAGAGCCGAATACCGCATTCTGCTCCGCCAGGACGATGCCGATGCCCGACTCACCGAAAAAGCATACGAACTCGGAATTGCCAAGCGCGACCGTTACGACTGGTGGATAGAGAAAAAAGAAGCCATCGGAAGAATCATCGAATTCTGCGCCAACTATCCTATCAAGAAGGATGAGATAAATCCAAAACTGGAGGCACTCGGCACTACTCCACTTCGCGCCGGCTGCAAGCTCATCGACCTCATCGCTCGTCCGCATCTGAATCTCACGAATCTTTCGGAGATTATTCCGGACCTGAAGGCTGCACTGGAAACACCAGCTAACCGAAAGGAAGAGATAACGGAAGCTGCAGAAATCAAGATGAAGTACAAAGGTTACATCGAACGAGAGCGTCTCATTGCCGATAAGATGCACCGTTTGGAGGACATTAAAATCAAGGGCCGTTTCAACTATTCCGAGCTCCACGAAATCTCCACAGAAGGACGCCAGAAACTCGAGCGCATCGACCCGGAAACTTTGGCACAGGCAAGCCGAATTCCGGGCGTATCACCAAGCGATATCAACGTGATGCTTGTATTACTCGGAAGATAAGCCGTTTCACAGCGAAGCACAAGGGAATTTCTAATGTTTCACGTGAAACAGACTATCAACAAAACATTTGATGCTCAACCGCTTAAGAAAGGTTGCATCAAGTGTTTTGCGGTTAAAGTAAAACTTCAGCAATTCGTGAAACAAAAGCGGATAAAATCGAGTAAAAGGCAAAAATAAACGGGCAAAAAGCCCATAAAAAGGAACAAGAAAAAAGAACAAAATAAGTATCAATTTAAAGCATAAAAAGTAATGAACAATCAGCTATTATTAGACAATCTGCGTTGCATTCCAGATTGGCCAATCAAGGGTGTGAACTTCCGCGACGTTTCAACCCTTTTCAAGAATCCTGCATCTTTAAAAGAGATCAGCGATGAGATGTATGAACTCTACAAAGACAAAGGAATCACCAAGATTGTAGGCATCGAATCACGCGGTTTCGTAATGTCTTCAGCCCTCGCAATACGTCTCGGAGCCGGTGTAGTTTTATGCCGCAAACCAGGCAAACTTCCATGCAAAACCGTACAGGAAAGTTATGCTAAGGAATATGGTATCGACACCATCGAAATCCACGAAGATGCCATCAACGAGAACGACATCGTACTCCTCCACGATGACCTCCTCGCTACTGGCGGAACCATGAAAGCAGCATGCGATCTGGTAAAGAAATTCCATCCGAAAAAGGTATATGCCAACTTCATCATTGAACTCGTAAACGAGAATTTCGAAGGCAGAAACTCCTTTGATCCAGACGTTGAAGTAACTACTTTATTACAGTTATAAGCTGCAAAAAGACTGCAAGAAATACTGCGAGAATGCAGCAAGGAATCAGCAAGGAAGCAGTAAAAGACACTAGAGCGTTGCCGTTTCACGTGAAACAGTAGCGCTCGTTTTCCCTTTAAAAACAAGTAAAATATGACGAAACAAGAGAATGAGGAGCGCTTGGCAAGGCTTAAAAACATCGTTTTAAGTATGCCGGAAAAGCCAGGAAGCTACCAATATTACGACGAAAATCATACGATTATATATGTGGGAAAGGCGAAAAATCTGAAGAGAAGAGTATCTTCCTACTTCCATAAAGAGGTAGACAGATACAAGACAAAGGTGCTTGTTTCTAAGATTCACGACATATCTTATACGGTCGTAAACACAGAAGAAGACGCACTTTTGCTCGAAAACAGCCTGATCAAAAAGTATAATCCAAGATACAATGTCCTGCTGAAAGACGGCAAGACATACCCCTCTATATGCGTAACAAACGAGTATTTTCCACGCATTTTCAAGACTCGTCATATCAATAAAAAAGTGGGAACCTTCTTCGGTCCTTACCCTCATATCGGCAGCATGTATGCCGTTTTAGAGGTCATCAAGAAGCTTTATAAGCCCCGCACCTGCAGAATGCCTATCACCAGAGAAGGCGTTGCAGAAGGCAGATACAAGCCGTGTCTGGAGTATCATATCCACAACTGCGGAGCACCCTGCATCAACAAGCAGAGCTATAAGGAATATCAGGAAAACATGCGCCAGGCACGTGAAATTCTGAAGGGAAACACGCGGGAAGTAAGCAAATATCTCTACGATTTGATGATGAAAAATGCCGAACTTCTTCGCTTTGAAATAGCTGAAGAATATAAGAAAAAGTACCAATTACTGGATGAATTTGAGGCAAAAAGCGAGGTAGTAAGCCATACCATTACAGATGTAGATGTCTTCACCATCGTAAATGATGATGCCAACAAAAACGCCTTCATCAACTATATTCACGTAAAAAACGGCACCATCAACCAGAGCTTCACCTACGAATATAAACGTAAACTGGAGGAGAGCGATGAGGAACTTCTGATTACAGCCATTCCGGAAATCAGAGAGCGTTTCCATTCCACATCGAAGGAGATAATCGTGCCCTTCGAAATGGAATGGAAGCTGAAAGATGCAACCTTCTTCGTACCCCAAAGAGGAGACAAAAAGCACCTTCTGGAGCTGTCGGAAATGAACTGCAAGCAGTATAAATTCGACCGTCTGAAGCAGGCAGAAAAGCTCAATCCGGAGCAGAAACAGACCCGATTGATGAAGGAATTACAAGCAAAACTGAAGCTTCCAAAGCTGCCGTATCAGATAGAATGTTTTGATAATTCCAACATATCCGGTACTGATGCCGTGGCAGGTTGCATCGTATATAAAGGTATGAAACCATCCAGAAAAGACTACCGTAAATACAACATCAAAACGGTGGAAGGACCTGATGATTACGCATCCATGCAAGAGGTGGTAAGACGCCGGTACAGTCGCATGATAGAGGAAGAAGCTGCACTTCCTGACCTCATTATTACCGATGGCGGAAAGGGTCAGATGGACGTAGTCAGAGAGGTTATTGTTGACGAATTACACCTGGATATTCCTATCGCAGGACTTGCCAAAGACGACCGGCACAGAACCAACGAACTCCTCTTCGGATTCCCGCCTCAAACCATCGCCCTACCACCCGAAAGTGAACTGTTCAAGGTACTGACGCAGATACAGGATGAGGTGCACAGATACGCCATCACCTTCCATCGCGACAAGCGCAGCAAACATGCTCTTCACTCAGAATTAGATGATATCAAAGGCATCGGTCCAAAGGCTAAAGAAGCCCTTCTAAGCAAGTTTAAGAGCGTGAAAAAGATGAAAGAAGCATCTTTTGAACAACTTTCAGAAGTATTAGGCCCTCATAAGGCAGAAATTCTTTCAAAATATTTCGAAGAAAAAGGCGAGAATATGAAATAAAAGTTGTATATTTGCAGTTTAAACTATACTATATATATTAATAATAAGAAGAAGAACAGAACCGAAGCAAGCATTCCACAAATGCTATTCATAAAGTTCTATGTTCAACATTCAAAGTTCAAAAGTAGTAATATGAGAATCGTAATACAGCGTGTCTCTCATGCCTCAGTAACCATCGAAGGAGAGGTTAAATCTGCCATCAGACAAGGCTATCTGATCCTTCTGGGAATAGAGGAAAGCGACACTTCAGAAGATGTAGACTGGCTGGTCAGAAAGGTAATCGGACTCCGTGTTTTCGACGACGAAAACCATGTTATGAACCGCTCTATCATGGATATAAATGGTGAGATTCTGGTCATCAGCCAGTTCACCCTATTCGCCAGCTACAAGAAAGGAAACCGCCCAAGCTGGCTCAGAGCAGCCAAGCACGAAATCAGCGTTCCACTCTATGAGGAGTTCTGCAAAAAGCTATCCGATGCACTCGGAAAGCCAGTAGGAACAGGCGAATTTGGTGCCGATATGAAGGTAGATTTACTGAACGATGGACCGGTAACCATCATGATGGATACTCACAACAAGGAATAATGCCCTACCCTGAAAGAAAGGCATCTTTCCCCATAAAAGAATTAGGAAGATGACAATAAAAGAAGCACAAGAAGCTGTAGATCAGTGGATTAAAGAATATGGCGTACGCTATTTCAGCGAACTGACCAATATGGCTTGCCTCACAGAAGAAGTGGGCGAACTGGCACGTGTCATTGCCCGAACATACGGCGAACAGAGTTTTAAGAAAGGCGAGAAACCTAACTTAGGCGAAGAGATGGCCGATGTTCTTTGGGTGCTTATCTGCCTGGCAAATCAGACAGGGGTTGACTTGACAGAAGAACTCCAGAAGAGTTTTGACAAGAAGACCAAAAGGGATTCTGAAAGACATAAAAACAACCCAAAACTATCTGAGCATCAGGAAGATAAAGAATAAGACAACAAGAATTAAAATTGCTATTCATATAAAAACTTAACTTTAATAATTATATAAATAACATTAAGTATGAGCAGTATTAAAGAACAGGTTCTTGCACAGCAGGGACAGTATAAAGAGTCAGACGACAAGTATTTATCAGTTTTGAAGCAGTACAACTGCAACCTCAACGATGAGGAAGTAGCTGCTGCAGTAAAGAAGATTCTCGATGAAAAGGTAGCAGAGAATGAGACCATGGAGGTCAAGAAGTTCCTCTTCGGTAGCATCGAGTTGACTTCTCTCCATACAGAAGATACAGAAGAAAGCATCCTGAAGATGATTGAAAAGGTGAACCAGTTTGCCAAGGATTATCCTCAGCTTCCTCACGTAGCAACCGTATGTACCTACCCTAACTTTGCCGGCCTTATCAGCCAGAGTCTGGAGGTTGACGGCGTAGAAATCGCTGTAGTAAGTGGCAATTTTCCATCCTCTCAGACCTTTATCGAGGTAAAGATTGCAGAAACCGCTATGGCTATCAAGGATGGTGCTACAGAGGTGGATATCGTAATGCCTGTTGGCAAGTTCTTCAGCGAAGATTACGAGGGTCTCTGCGATGATATTCAGGAACTCAAGGAGACATGCGGAGAGCATAAGATGAAGTGCATTCTGGAGACAGGCGATCTGAAGAATTGCAGCAACATCATGAAGGCTTCTATCCTCGCAATATACTCAGGTTCTGACTATATCAAAACCTCAACAGGCAAGGAGAAGGTCTCAGCTACCCCTGAGGCAGCATACGTTATGTGCCAGGCTATCAAGGCATATTACGAAAAGACTGGTATTCAGATTGGTTTCAAGCCTGCAGGTGGTATCAATACCGTTCATGATGCCGTAGTTTACTACACCATCGTGAAGGAAGTTTTGGGTGAGAAATGGCTGACCAACCAGTGGTTGCGCCTCGGCACATCACGCCTGACTAACCTCCTTTTGAGCGAAATTCTGGGCAAGGAAATCAAGTACTTCTAAAGATAATTTCAAAGTACCATTAAACATACTTAGAAGGATAGTTTTAAAGTACCATTTAAGATACTTCTAAAGAGAATTCTAGAGTATTGCTTAAAAGAAAAGTAACTGATTATCAGTAGAATACAAAAAAAACAAAGGGTTGATTCTCTCTGAGAACCAACCCTTTTTATATTAAGCTTTTCTTTCAATCACAAAATCCAAGTAAGCCTTCAAGGCATTGTAAATATCCTTATCCTCCACATAAGTATCGAGGAAATTCATGGCTTCGGCATGGAAATCCCACATGCGCTTATCCGCATATTCAATACCACCGTTTTCCTTTGTAAATGCCACTAACTGAGCTATTTCATCAGCCGTCACAGTATGAGCCTTTACCTTTCTGGCAAGCTTCATCATCTCCTCATCACCGGTAGACTTCAAAGCATATATTACAGGCAAAGTCAGTTTTCCTTCAACCATATCATTACCAGTAGGTTTACCTATCTCCTTGGAATCATAATAATCAAAGATATCATCACGGATCTGGAAGATGATGCCCAAGTTCTGCCCGAAACGCTTCGCCTCTTCAATCTGCAGTTCTGAAGCATTGGCAGAGATCGCTCCGATACCGGCGCAAGCCTCAAAGAGAGCAGCCGTTTTCTGCTTAATCACCTGATAATAAATATCTTCCGATATCTCTTCATTACTGATACTGTTGAGCTGAAGAATCTCACCATTAGACAGGATACGTCCCAACTCAGCAAGATAACGCACGATTTCCTCTGAATGCGAATAAGATACATGAAGCAAGGCGGTGGAAAGAATGAAATCGCCCACAAGCACAGCCACCTTATTATTATAAGTAGCATTCACGCTAGCCTGTCCGCGGCGCTCCTCACTCTCATCAACCACATCATCATGTACCAGCGAAGCGGTATGAAGAAGCTCCAGACCTACCGCAGAATGCTGGGTAACACTGGAAACCTTTCCAAAATTACGTGCCATCAACAAGATGAGTATAGGGCGCATACGTTTTCCAGCGCGCTGACGGATGTGGTCGAGCACCTGGGAAAGGAGGCCATCGCTATGCATAAGAGACTTGTTGAACAAATCTATAAAATCTGCTAATTCTGCCTCTATAGGCAGCTTGATAAGTGATAAATAGTCCATTATATGTGAGTAAATCTACTTAATTTCTGAAATTTGTTACAAAATTAATCAATTCTTCTTGAAATATCGCATTTTTTTAGTAATTTTACACCACAAAAATGAATATTATGGATAAATTGTTCCTTTTAGACGCGTATGCGCTCATTTATAGGTCGTATTACGCCTTTATGAAAGCCCCTCGAATCAATTCGAAGGGACTCAATACTTCGTGTGTAATGGGGTTCTGCAATACCCTCAACGAGATACTTACCAAGGAGAAACCTACCCATATTGCGGTGGCTTTCGACCATGGCAAGACTTTCCGTCATGAGGCTTTCCCTGCATATAAAGCTCAACGAGAAGAGACACCGGAAGACATCAAACTCTCTGTGCCTATCATCAAAAATATCCTGGAGGCATATCATATCCCTATCCTTCAGGTAGATGGTTTCGAGGCGGATGATATCATTGGAACAGTTGCCTTGAAGGCAAGTGAAAAGGGGATGGAAACCTACATGCTCACACCCGATAAGGATTACGCACAACTGGTTCGTAACAATGTTTTCATGTTCCGTCCTCGTCATGGCGGTGGATACGAAAAGTTGGGCGTACAGGAAATTGAAGAGAAATACAGCATCACTTCCCCACTCCAGGTTATCGACCTCCTTGCTCTGATGGGCGACTCAGCTGATAACTTCCCTGGCTGTCCGGGCGTGGGAGAAAAGACAGCCATCAATCTTATCAACGAGTTCGGTAGTGTAGAAGGTCTTATCGAGAACTCTTTTCAAGTGAAAGGCAAGCTCCGCGAAAAAGTGGAGGGTGCAGTAGAAGATATCAGGATGTCAAAGTTCCTGGCAACCATACGAACCGATGTTCCGGTAGAGATCAAGATGGAAGATTTGAAACGGGTAGAGCCAGACAATACAAAATTGGATGAAATCTTCACCGAGTTAGAGTTTAAGTCGTTTGCTAATCGAGTTCTTAACAAACCTAAAAAGGTGCAAACAAAACCTACAGGAGAGCTCGATTTATTTGGCGTACAGCTGGCAGATAGTAAGAGAGAGCCAAAAAACGCGAGTTTTGAGACCATTAAAACGGCCTCTCATTCATATAAACTCATTGATACAGAAGTAGATGCAAGGAAACTTTATGACTATTTATTGACATTCAATATTCTCAGTCTAGACACAGAGACCACATCTACCACTGCTATTAATGCAGAATTGGTGGGTTTGAGCTTTGCCGTGAAGGAAAAAGAGGCTTTCTACGTAGCAATTCCGGCAAATCGTGAAGAAGCCTTAAAAATCGTAAACATCTTCAAACCTCTCTACGAAAATCCGGAAATCTTGAAAGTGGGGCAGAACATCAAATACGATTACGAGGTGTTGATGAACTACGGCATAGAGATTCAGGGCAAGATGTTCGATACGATGCTCGCCCACTATCTCATCCAGCCAGAACTTTACCACAACATGGATTACTTGGCAGAAGTATTCCTCAACTATCAGACCATCCACATCGAAGAACTGATTGGTCCGAAGGGAAAGAATCAGAAGTCGATGCGCGATCTCGCCCCATCAGACATTTACGAATATGCTGCCGAAGATGCCGACATCACCTTGAGATTGAAAAATGTGCTCGAACCAAAACTCAAAGAGATAGATTGTGAAGATCTGTTCTGGAATGTAGAAATGCCGCTTGTACCTGTTTTAGCCCACATGGAGATGACGGGAGTATGCATCGACACCGATACCCTGAAGGAAACATCCGAGAAACTCACCAACCGCCTCAATGAGATAGAACATCATATCTATGAGTTGGCAGGCGAATCGTTCAATATCGCTTCCCCACGCCAGGTTGGAGAAATACTCTTCGGAAAGATGAAGATTGTGGAGAAGCCTAAGAAGACGAAGACGGGCCAGTACGTAACAAGCGAAGAAGTCCTTCAGCAGCTGCGCAGCAAGAGTCCAATCATCGATGAAATACTGAACTACAGAGGTTTAAAGAAACTTTTGGGAACCTATATAGATGCCCTTCCAAAGCTTATCAACTCTCGCACCGGTCACATTCATGCCTCTTTCAACCAAGCCATCACAGCCACAGGACGTCTTTCTTCAAGTGATCCAAACCTGCAGAATATTCCTGTACGCGATGACGATGGCAAGGAGATACGCAGATGCTTCATCCCAGAACCAGGCTGCCTGTTCTTCTCTGCCGACTATTCACAGATAGAACTACGCATCATGGCACACCTGAGCCAGGATCCAAACATGGTAGAAGCATTCCGTGAAGGCTCTGATATTCATGCAGCTACAGCTGCCAAGATTTGGCACGAAGACATCAAAGAAGTAACAGATGCACAGCGCAAGAAGGCAAAAACTGCCAACTTCGGCATCATCTACGGCATCACGACCTTCGGTCTTGCCCAACGCATGAACATCGAAAACCGAGAGGCAAAGCAGATCATAGAAGACTACTTCCGCACCTTCCCTGGTGTTCAGGCTTACATGGAGAAGGCAAAGGAAATGGCAAGAGAGAAAGGCTATGCCGAAACCCTCTTCCACCGCCGTCGCTACCTGCCAGACATCAACAGCAAGAATGGTACTGTAAGAGGATTTGCCGAGCGCAATGCCATCAATGCCCCTATCCAGGGCTCTGAGGCAGACATTATCAAAGTGGCTATGATCCGCATCTTCAACCGATTCAGAGCAGAAGGCATCAGGAGCAAGATGATTATCCAGGTGCATGACGAACTCAATTTCTCAGTATATCCGGAAGAGAAGGAAAAGGTAGAGAAGATTGTGGTAGAAGAGATGCAGAATGCCTACCAGCTCAGTGTACCTCTGGTTGCTGATGCCGGATGGGGAAACAACTGGCTAGAAGCACATTAGAAAAACCAGAAGGCGGCCGCAGAAACCGCAAGGCAACTTAAATACAAAGAAGCTCGCAAGATACCAAACGTTCATCTTGCGAGCTTTTCTTTTTCGAGATGTTTCACATGAAACAATCAAACCTTCTATCAAAACACCACTAAAAAGACAAATAACTCCTTTATTCACAAGTACATTTAGAAATCTTTGTTTATTTAGATTAAAAAGGATAATAAAATTATAATATTTTCATATTTATTTGGTTCTTACAGAAATAAAGTATATATTTGCATAGTAAATCAGAAAGATATGCAAACGCACCTGTCTGATTAAAAGTGAATAGATAACAGTAATCAATCAAATTAAGAAAGAAAGGAACATTATGAAGAAATATGTTTGCGACGTGTGTGGTTGGATTTATGATCCAGAAGTAGGTGATCCAGAGGGCGGCATCGCTCCAGGTACAGCATTCGAAGACATCCCAGATGATTGGGTTTGCCCTCTTTGCGGAGTAGGCAAGGAAGATTTCAGCCCTGTAGAGGAATAAGTCTCTTTTGGGGGAATCACCCGAAGGATATCCTCACAAAGGAATCATCTGAATGAAATGCCTGATATTAAGGCAACACATTCATAAAATAATAGGAGGAACCATTATGACAAAAGTTAGAGAAATCTACCGCTGCCAGATTTGTGGCAATGTAGTAGAAGTTGTAAACCCAGGAGCCGTGCTCAGTTGCTGTGGCGAGCCGATGAAACTGATGAAGGAAAACACCAGCGATGGCGCCAAAGAGAAGCACGTGCCTGTGATAGAACCTATTGAGGGCGGCTATCGCGTAACAGTAGGAAGTGTGGAGCACCCGATGCTACCAGAGCATTACATCCAATGGATAGAATTGCTCACCCCTACCGATGTGCTTCGTCACGAGTTGAAGCCAGGCGAAAAGCCTGAAGCTATCTTCCTGACCAACGCAGAAGCCAAGGATGTTACGGCTCGCGAATACTGCAACCTTCACGGGTTGTGGAAAGGAGTAATCGAAGGATAAAAACCATCATGCCAACAAAAGATCTCATGTTGTCTTCCCAATGTAGGGAATATGACGTGAGACCTTTTTAACTTTATTTACATCTCGTTTCTTACCACATTCGCCAGGAAACATCTATCTTTGCAGACAAAACGCTATAGATGATGAGAAGAATATGGAATGATCTTACATCAATGCGCTTGCTGCCAGCATTATTCACCTGCATCTGTCTGATTTCCTGTTCACAAGATACAACAACAGAAAACCTGCGCTCCGCCTACTATTGGAGTACAACCTGGCAGATGGACAGCAGCAAGATGAACTTCATCCAGAAACACCATATCAAACGACTCTACGTTAGATTCTTTGATGTGGTAAGGGATGCAGATGGAGAAATCATGCCCAATGCTACCCTGCAATTTGATACAACCGATGAAAATATGACAACTGAAGAAAAGGAGAAAGAATCTCTGATGCCGAAAGGAATGGAGATTATCCCCGTTGTCTATATCGTGAACAACTGTTTTAAAGCAAAAACCAAGACGAATTCTATCAGCAGCGACAAATCGGGCGGGAAATCTTCAGATGAAACACCCCGACAACTCGCAGATAAAATTCTGAACCGCATCCTTCAGATGAACGAAGCCAATGACATCGAGAACGTAAAAGAGATTCAGATAGACTGCGACTGGACTGCTTCAACGCAAGAAGCTTATTTTGAATTCCTTCATATTTTAAAAGAGAAGGCCAAAGACAAGAAGATGCAACTTTCCGCTACCATCCGGTTACACCAGCTCTCGATGACTCCACCCCCTGTGGATAGAGGCATCCTGATGATGTATAATACGGGCGATGTAAAACAGTTAAGTTGCCAAAAGCCGATACTCGACATGAAGGATGTAGCTCCTTACATCCAGCATCTGGGCAGTTATCCGTTACCGCTCTCTGCAGCCTATCCACTCTTCAGCTGGCGCATCCTCTTCAGAGAAGGAAAGTTCGTAGGCATCATGCATGCAGATGATGACTTCCCTGTTTTGCCAGGCGATAGCATCGTGGTAAGAAAGCCCGAGATGACCGACATTATGGAAGCCATCAAGAGTATCAACCACCAAAACAGCAATATCAACAACGAGGTTATTCTCTTCGACCTCAACACCGATAATATCAAACGATTTAAATCAGAAGATTATGAAAAGATTTTTCATCATAGGAGTAATGGCAGCAGCATTTAGCACCCACGCCAACGCCTGCGTTGCCGAATACTCTGATCATAACTACTATATGTTCAGCGTGTTCAACCGCGACCAGACTTCGCCAGCGTATCTCTACGACATCGCCAGCTACTGGCAGAAGTATGCCGGCAATACATCCTCCATCAACTTATCTTTCTACAGATGGAACAAGGAGGATATTAAGAAAGTAGCCCAAAGCAAGAAGGATGCAGGAATGCTTTCTTACTTAAGAAACCTAAATGCCTACCTGGATGCCTGCGAGAAGTTGAATCCCAATGCCTGGAACTACGCCTCGAAGCAAGAACGGCTACAGATTCAGCAATCGCTGACCCGGCTCAACAATGCCTCCAAAATTTATAAAGGCACCCAACTCAAGAGCCAATACGCCTTGCTCCGCATGCGTACTAATATGATGAAGGGATTCCACCAGCAGAACATCACCTATTGGAATGCCATCGCCTCCCGATTTCCGAAATCACCATGGCGGGAGGCGATGCGCAACATTTATGCCCGAGCCTTGTGGAAAACAGGGAAACATCACCAGGCACTCGAAATCTATGCCGAGCAGGGAGATATGGCAAGCATCAGAGTGCTCGCCCGAAACTATCGCAATCTTGCAGGCATCCAGAGCATTTATCTCAAGAATCCGAACTCGGCAATGCTCACCTATCTGGTGCAGGATTTCGTGAACAACTGTCAGCAGACAATAGACAGTCGCTCCAAAGAACAGTTAGATAAAGAGTGGATTGAGGAAATAGGCGCCAAGGTTATCTATCAGAAAGAAGCCCTCAACTTCATCACCTTTGCCAATAAGGTCATCGCAGAAGGCAAGACACAGAGTCCTTGTCTGTGGCGTTCTGCCACCGCCATGCTCCATTATCTCTATGGATATCAGCAGGAAGCATGGAAGGAGATTAGTGAAGCTGTCGCCCTGGATGGAACACAGCGAATGAAGGATAATGCAAGAGCCATCCGCCTCTTGGTTTCTACCCGAAACACACAGGTGGATAGCGATTATCCGCAATATCTGGTCGGTGAATTCAAATGGCTCAACGAGATGGCAAAGGAAGAAAACCCAAGAAAAGATTCTTCCACCAATCCAGACAACCACTATGTAGAGGTGAAGGAGCGTGTGGCTTACCGCGCCCTGTACAACCGGTTCAAGACAATGGCAGACAAGGCAAAAAAGGAAGACCGGCAGGAAGCTGGCAGGAATTACGAAAGCATGGCCACGGCGATGTATGGCATGATGGATGCCTACATGCGAACCTTCTACAAGGATCAACAGGATGAAGAATACATCAGCCGTTATCTTTATTCATCGGAATACGCCTTTCGTCTCGACTCGCTCTCTGCGCAGCAGCTTGCTGATTACTATCGCTTCATCACCGCTCAACATCAGGATGCCTTTCAGCAATACGTCTGCCAGTCGCTCTATCGAAATGCCGATTTCTTCAAGGATATGATAGGCACCAAGTATCTTGCCGAAGGCAATTTTGGCGAAGCTGCCCGCTGGCAGAAGGATGTTTCTTTGGATTTCATCAACAACCAGGCCATCAGTTTCTATGCCGAGAAGCGCAGTTATGCTGTGCCTTACTGGTTCAACCACCAGAAGGTGAATGATTCGGATATGTGGAGCATTCAGGGCAGTTATGCCCACCTGAAAGAGAACCCGAAGTTGAAATTCTGTAAGGAGATGAACCAGCTCATCAGCCAATACAATGTGGCTCGTGAAGGCGAAGTTAGAGAAAAACTTGCCTACGAACTTGGCATTCGTTACTATCAGGCATCCTGCTATGGCGACTGCTGGTATCTTACCCATTATGGCAAGAGTGTAGCCGATAGTGCCCGCACAGGCGAAGCCGATTTCGCAGCTATCGCTCAAGACTATCTCAAGGTGAGCAAGCAAAGCAGCAATCTTACACTTCGCTATCATTCGCTCTATGCCCTCTCATCCATCGGCATTGACCCATGGTTTAAGATATCATACGATGCCAACTGGAACGAGCAGAAGCTTCTCCAGCCACAATCCGCTCAATATCAGGCAATGATGGAATGGAGCCAGTTCAGCCGTCAACATCCGGAAATCGTAGATCAATACACCACGCGATGTGATGTATTGAAGCAATTCGAAAAAAATCTCTAATCTCTTACCATTTTCCCAGCGTTGGGAAAATGGTAACTTTTTCACCGCACATCAGCCGTCCAACACTCGCACATCAGCTGTTATGCATCCGCACATCAAGTGATGTGCAAGCGCACAACAGCTGATGTGCGGCCTTAGATACTATATCTTCCAACAATTTCTCCTATATCTTCTAGAAACTTCCATTATATGTCTCAAAGACTTCTGTTATACCTTCCAGGTACTTCTCCTATATCTTTCGACAACTATCCCTATATCTTTTGAAGACTATCCCTATATACCTCAACGTCTTCTCCTATATCTTCCTGCATCCGCAAGTGTTTCAGCGTTTCACTTGTTTTTCCAACATCAATTTTCCCTCATCTATGATTTTTAGTTAATTTTCCACGATTTCTTTGTATCTTTCATCCATAATGTGTATCTTTGCATTAAATATATTTAAACGTTTAAAATAAGGCAACATAACAATGGTAAAGAATAATAAGCAGGCAGCTAACCAAGACGGTAACAGCACCAAGAAGGCTACAAAGAAAAAGAAGAAAGTCAAGGTTTCGCATATCGTGAAACCAGAAAACATGACTTTAGAGGAATGGCAAATCAAACTGCGCAAGCAGGTGACCGATATCGAGCACTTCGATATCAGTTGTGTTGATGACGCCCTTTGCCCTGGAGAGTATATCGTTCGCAACCCTGAAAAGAACAACGAGTACAAGGTGGTGTATCGTGGAGCCAACAGCGAATGGAATTATTGTTCCTGCATGGATTTCAAGACTTCGAGACTCGGCACTTGCAAACATATCGAAGCCGTCAAGAAATGGTTTGGCGGAAAGAGGGGCGTACATGTACATCGGGAATTGCCACCTTATACTTCTGTCTATCTCTCCTATCGGGATGAGCGATGCGTAAAGATTCGTATCGGCTCAGACAACAAGGAGGCATACGAACAGTTAGCCAAAGATTACTTTGACAAGAACCATGTCTTGAAGAAATCAGCCTATGCCCGCATTGGCTCTTTCTTGAAACAAGCTCGCCAAATCAGCGATACATTCAGATGCTATAAAGATGCCATTGACTTTATCATCGATATTCGCGAAAAAGCGAAAAGAATGAAGATTGTGAAGACATACGATGACGAGAAACTCAACAATCTTTTGAAAGTAAACCTCTATCCTTACCAGAAAGAGGGCATCCGCTTTGCTGCAAAGGCAGGAAAGGCTATCATTGCCGACGAGATGGGTCTCGGAAAGACAATCCAAGCTATAGGTACTGCCGAACTGCTACGCAAGGAAGGTCTTATTGGCTCTGTACTCATCCTCTGCCCTACCTCGCTCAAATATCAATGGCGAAGTGAAATCAAGAAGTTTACTGATGCCGAAGTCTTCGTCATAGAGGGAAGTCATCTCAAGAGAAAGGAAGCGTACAATCGCCCGGAACCTTACAAGATTATTTCCTATAATAGTGCCGCCAATGACATCAAGATACTCGGCTGTTTGCAAACCGATATGCTCATCATGGACGAGGTACAGCGCCTGAAGAACTGGAACACGCAGATTTCCCGTGCGGCAAGAAAGATAGAATCAGATTACTCCGTAATTCTATCCGGTACCCCATTGGAGAACAAGCTCGATGAACTCTACTCTATCGTGGAGTTTGTTGATAATTTCCGCCTTGCCCCTTACTACCTCTTCAAAGACAAGCATATCATTACTGATGAAACAGGAAAAGTTCTGGGTTATAAGAACTTAAACGACATAGGCAAGAAGCTGGGCGATATTCTCATCCGTCGCCGCAAGAAGGATGTGAAACTCCAGATGCCTGAACGTTCTGACAAGAACCTTTTCATTCCGATGACCAATGAGCAGATGGAGATGCATCAGGAGTGGCAGAACCAGGTACGTCTCCTGGTTCTGAAATGGCGCAGGATGCATTTCCTATCCGATAAAGACCGCAAGCGTCTCCTGCTCTTCCTCTCACAGATGCGCATGGTATGTGACAGCAGTTATATCCTCGACCAAAAGACGAGATACGACACCAAGGTGGATGAATGCGTGAACATCATCAGCGACATTATCAGCGAGGAAGGTGAAAAGGTTGTGGTATTCAGTCAATGGGAACGCATGACCCGCCTCATCGCCAAGGAACTGGAGAAAAAAGAAATAGGCTTTGAATATCTGCATGGTGGCGTGCCATCCGAAAAGCGCAAAAACCTGGTAGATAATTTCATGAACGAACCATCGAGCCGGGTTTTCCTCTCTACTGATGCCGGAAGCACAGGCTTGAACCTGCAGTCAGCCGCTACCATCATCAACATCGACTTGCCTTGGAATCCTGCCGTTCTCGAACAGCGTATCGGGCGCATCTATCGCCTTGGTCAGCAGAACAACATCCAGGTTATCAATCTCGTAACACCTGATTCCATCGAGCAGGAAATGCTCGGTAAGTTGCGTTTCAAGACCTCCATGTTTGAAGGCGTTCTTGATGACGGCGAAGATTCTGTATTCATCACAGATGATAAGTTCAGCAAGATGATGGAAACAGTGAGCGGTATGGTGGAAGAGGACGAAGAAACAGAGAAGGCTCGCAACAAACATAAATCTAACGAGAATAAAGAAGAGGTTTCCATCCAGCAGCAAACGAACTCATCTTCGAACGGAGAATCCGTCTCTAATCGCTCAAGTCAGCCAAAGGATTTGGTAGCCCAAGGAATATCTTTCCTCTCAGGCTTAGCCGAAACCTTAAAGTCGCCAGAAGCCACAGCCCAGCTGGTTGATTCCATCGTTGAGAAAAACGAGCAGACAGGCGAAACCTCCATCAAGATACCTGTGGAGAGCAAAGAGACGGTTTCTAACCTTCTGAATCTCATCGGTAAGTTGTTTGCAAAATAAGTCATGGGTAAAAAGAAACATAAGCATCAAGGACATTATTGCAAGATGTGTGGAGAGTATAAATCCAACGAGTCGTTCAGTGGTAAAGGACACAGACTGCACATCTGCAAGAAATGTATATCAATAAGAAATAAGGCTAAAAAAGAAAAGAAACATTTAGAACATGATAGAATTAACGAAGTCTCAGAAGGAAACAGCTCGCAAGCTCATTAATTTGGGCTTGCAGCGAGAGTGCGCCAAGTTCATGCAATCTACCAAAGATTTCATGAACAAGAACGCATCAGCAGAGGATGCACACGATGCATACCTCAAACTATATGATAAGGTATACTAATTCGACAAGCATATCGCTCGCCGATACGATGGGATGTCAGGAGGTAAATATTACATCACCGTATGTTACCTATACTATGACGGAGTATTGACTGACGAAGACATCCGAGAGTTTGACGATGAGCTATATAACAGTTTGAAAGAAGCCAAGAAGTCTTTTCAAAATTAAACGATATGAGTTACACAGAATATTCTTGTAGCAGACTAAATTTTAAAATATGTTTGTTCTACCAAAAGAAATTGGAGATTTAGGAGAGATACAAGTATTTATTGATGAGCAAAGAAGGAAATAAATAACCTTTTCCTTGCTACAACCAAATAAAAAGCGTAACTTTGCCGAAATATCATAAAAATAAGCAATTATGAAGGAAGAAGAAATCAAAGAATTGTTCGAGCAATTCGAAGCTATCGCCAACGAATACGAAGGCGTAGAGTGTTGGAGTGCAAGAGAACTTGCACAAGTGTTGGGTTATAGCCAATGGCGTAATTTCGAAGGAATTATCGAAAAAGCAAAAGCATCATGTACCAATGCAGGGCAAGAGGTATCATACCATTTTGCTGATGTCAGCAAAATGGTCACCCTTGGTTCTGGATCTCAGCGTGAAGTCAAAGACTACATGCTGACTCGTTATGCTTGCTATCTCATTGCCCAAAACGGTGATCCACGCAAGCCACAAATCTCTTTTGCCCAAAACTACTTTGCCGTACAAACTCGCCGAGCAGAATTGGTGCAAAAGCGTTTGCTGGAATACGAACGTGTACAAGCACGTGCAAAACTTGCAGAAACAGAGAAGCGTCTCTCTGGTGTGCTGTATGAAAGAGGGGTGGACAGCAAAGGCTTTGCCATCATTCGCTCACTAGGTGACAAGGCGTTGTTTAATCTCGACACGGCTCTTCTCAAACGTAAATTGGGTGCTCCTAACAGCCGACCTCTCGCCGATTTCCTTCCAACACTAAATATTAAAGCTAAAGATTTTGCTGCAGAAATGACTTCTGTCAACGTTCAGCAAAAGGATTTACATGGTCAGCAATCTATCTGTCAAGAGCATGTCGATAATAATAAGGCTGTTCGTAATATGATGCTCCAACGTGGCATTGTGCCAGAAAATCTTCCTGCAGGTGAAGACGTCAAGAAAGTAGAACGCAGATTAAAATCTGACGAAAAGACATTAACCAAAAAGAATAGCAAAAAGAAATAATATCCATCACAATTCTATAACTAGAGAAGATGTAAGGATTTCACTCGCGATTTATGATTTTTAGTTAATTTTCCACGATTTCTTCGTATCTTTCATTTATAATGTGTAACTTTGCACCGGAAATTTAAACGTTTAAAGATAAAATGGCATTAAAATGTGGTATTGTAGGCCTCCCAAACGTGGGTAAGTCTACACTGTTCAACTGTCTGTCTAGTGCAAAGGCACAGGCAGCTAACTTCCCTTTCTGTACTATCGAACCAAACTTGGGCGTCATCACCGTACCAGATGAGCGACTCAACAAGTTGGCAGAGATTGTTCACCCAGGACGCATCGTCCCAGCTACTTGCGAAATCGTAGATATCGCAGGTCTCGTAAAGGGTGCCAGCAAGGGCGAAGGTCTTGGTAATAAATTCTTGGGAAATATCCGTGAGTGCGATGCTATCATCCACGTAATCCGCTGTTTCGACGATGACAACATCGTTCGCGAGGGTGGCGCTAAGGTTGATCCTTTGGAGGATAAGAGCGTCATCGATACAGAGTTGCAGCTCAAGGACCTGGAAACTATCGAATCTCAGCTCACCAAGCAGAAGAAGACTGCTGCAGCAGGCAACAAGGATGCTAAGACGATGGTTACCGTTCTGGAGGCTTACAAGGCCGAACTGGAGCAGGGAAAGAACGCTCGTGGCGTTACTTTCGAAAGCAAGGAAGAGCAGAAAGTGGCTCACGACCTCTTCCTCCTCACTACCAAGCCTGTGCTCTACGTAGCCAATGTTGACGAGGCTTCTGCCAAGACCGGCAACGAGTATAGCAAGAAGGTAGAGGAAATCGCCAAGGAAGAAGGTGCTGAGTGCATGGTCATCGCTGCAAAGACAGAGGAAGACATCGCATCGCTCGAAACCTACGAGGACAAACTGATGTTCCTCGAAGAACTCGGATTGGAAGAGAGCGGCGTAAACCGACTCATCAAGAAGGCATATGCCCTGCTGAACCTCGAAACATTCATCACCGCTGGTGAGATGGAGGTCAAGGCATGGACCTATCACAAGGGCTGGAAGGCTCCTCAGTGTGCCGGCGTCATCCATACCGACTTCGAGAAGGGATTCATCCGTGCAGAGGTTATCAAGTATGATGACTATATCAAGTATGGCTCTGAGGCTGCAGTACGCGAGGCTGGTAAGCTCGGCATCGAGGGCAAGGAGTACGTCGTACAGGATGGTGACATCATGCACTTCCGGTTCAATGTATAATCCTATTCTTCTACGGTTATGATAGCAAATCTGCTTAACTATATCGTATGGGACCCAGACCCAATCCTGGCTCATCTGGGTCCTATGACCATCCGCTACTATTCCACCTGCTGGATGATCGGTCTGCTGCTGGGCTATCTGCTCATGAGCAAGCTCTACAAGCAGCAGGGGCTTTCAGATGAGAAGTTCTCTCCACTGTTTCTCTACATCTTTATCGGTGTATTGATAGGTGGCCGTCTGGGACATTGCATCTTCTATCAGCCGGAATATTTCCTCACCCAGTGGGATCACTTCATCGAGATGCTGATACCTGTTCAGCATATGCCAGACGGCAGTTGGAAGTTTACGGGTTATGAGGGACTGGCGAGCCACGGAGGCGTATTCGGCATGTTCGTCGGCATCTGGCTCTATTGCCGCAACATGAAGGTGAGCGGCTGGGTAGTGCTCGATAATATGGGTATCTGCTCAGGCATTACAGCCACCTTTATCCGTTTGGGCAATCTGATGAATTCTGAGATTATCGGCAAGGTTACCGATGTGCCTTGGGCATTTATCTTCGTTCGCGAAGACCAGTATCCACGCCATCCGGGTCAGCTCTACGAGGCATTGGCATACTTCTGCTTTTTCCTCCTCATCCTCTTCATCTACAAGAAGAGAGGTCCTAAGAGCGTAGGCACCGGTTTCTATTTCGGTCTTTGCCTTACCCTTATCTTCACCTTCCGTTTCTTCATCGAATATACCAAGGAGATTCAGGTAGCATTCGAGGCAGGTCTGCCTATGGATATGGGACAGATATTGAGCATTCCGCTCATCATCGCCGGTGTATGGAGCATCGCTTCCAGCACAAAGAGAGCGAAAGAAAAGAACGTAGAGGCAAAATAATATTAGACGACTTATTTTCAGATTATAAAAATCCCTCCTCGTGCAACAGCATCTGCTGCCACGGGGAGGGATTTATATTTTTATCTTCCCAGTAGAATTTTCTTGATATCATTGAGTTTGTTCAATGCCTCTACCGGAGTGAGATTGTTCACATCCAGCCCGAGTATTTCATCACGTATCTGCGTCAGTACAGGATCATCGAGCTGGAAGAAACTGAGCTGCACACCATCCTTAGGTTCATCGATGTGCTGTACGTTCGGTTTACCGGCACCGCCAACCCCGGCATTGTCATCCTCCAACTGTTTGAGAATCACATTGGCACGGTTCACGATGCTGCGAGGCATACCGGCAATCTCTGCCACATGGATACCGAAAGAGTGCTCACTGCCTCCCGGTTCCAGTTTACGCAGGAAGATTACCTTTCCGTCCACCTCTCTCACACTCACATTGAAGTTCTTGATGCGAGGGAAGTTCTTCTCCATCTCGTTGAGCTCATGATAGTGGGTAGCAAAGAGCGTACGTGCCTGTGCCTTCTTATGTTCATGCAGATATTCCACGATAGCCCAGGCAATGGAAATACCATCGTAGGTAGAAGTACCTCTTCCCAGTTCATCAAAGAGCACCAGCGAGCGCGGAGAAACGTTGTTCAGGATGTTTGCTGCCTCGGTCATCTCTACCATGAAGGTCGATTCGCCGAGCGATATATTGTCGCTTGCACCTACACGTGTGAAGATTTTATCCACCAGTCCCACTCGGGCGCTCTCTGCGGGCACAAAACAGCCTACCTGTGCCAGCAGCACGATAAGGGCGGTCTGGCGCAGCAGAGCCGATTTACCAGCCATGTTAGGACCGGTAATCATCATGATCTGCTGTTTCTCGGTATCGAGCAGCACATCGTTAGGTACATAGCGTTCGCCCAGCGGCAGTTGGGTTTCAATCACCGGATGCCTGCCCTGCTTGATGTCGAGCACCTCAGAATCATCGACGATAGGGCGCACGTAGCGGTTCTCGTCAGATGTCTTTGCAAATGACAAAAGACAGTCCATACGGGCGATGAGGTTGGCATTGATCTGTATCTGCGGAATATACTCCTGCATGGCAGCTATCAGTTCGTTGAAGAGCTGTGCTTCCAATACTAGAATCTTCTCATCAGCACCGAGAATCTTTTCCTCATATTCCTTCAGTTCCTGGGTGATATAACGCTCTGCCTGAGCCAGCGTCTGCTTGCGTATCCACTCCTCAGGCACCTTGTCCTTAAAGGTATTTCTCACCTCCAGATAGTATCCGAAAACATTATTGTAACCTACCTTCAGACTCGAAATTCCTGTCTTTTCTATCTCCCTTTCCTGTATCTTGAGCAGATAATCCTTGCCGTGGCGGCTGATGGCACGAAGGTCGTCAAGTTCGGCATTGAATCCGTCGGCTATCACGTCACCCTTGTTGACCAGCTGTGGCGGATCGGGCTGTATTTCCCTGGCGATGCGATCTTTCAGGGTCTCACATACGTTCAGCTGCTCGCCTACCCGCTTCAGAGCCTCGTTCGTAGCATGATGGCATGCCACCTTGATAGGCTTGATGGCTTCGAGTGCATTCTTCAGCTGAACCACTTCGCGAGGCGAAACTCTACCCACGGCTACTTTGGAAATGATACGCTCCAGGTCGCTGATGCGATGCAACTGGTCATCGAGAAGCTGACGGAATTCCGGTTCCTTGAAGAAATATTCCACGATGTCGAGACGCTCGTTGATTGGTTTAACGTCCTTCAACGGGAAGACCAGCCAGCGTCTGAGCATACGTCCGCCCATCGCCGTTACCGTACGGTCGATGACATTCAGGAGAGAAGAACCGTCTTCCTGCATAGGGGCAACCAGCTCCAGACTGCGGATGGTAAACCTGTCCATACGCACGAACTTATCTTCTTCGATACGTGAAAGGGCGGTGATATGATTAATCTGTGTATGCTGGGTAATCTCGAGATACTGCATGATGGCACCACTGGCTATCACGCCGTTCTTGAGATGCTCTACACCGAAACCCTTCAGAGATTTTGTCTTGAAATGTCCCAGGAGTTTCTGCAGGGCTGTCTGTTCGGTGAAAACCCAGTCATCCAGTTCGAAGGTACAGTATTTGCTGCCGAAATATTTCTCGAAGTCATTCTTTCGGGCACGGTCGTAGAGCACCTCTTTCGGCATGAAGTTGCCCATCAGTTTTTCTACATAGTCGTAGGTTCCCTCGCCGGTAAGAAACTCTCCGGTCGAGATATCCAGAAAGCTCACACCGCAGGCGGTCTTGCCGAAGTGTACGGCTGCCAGGAAGTTGTTCTCCTTGTAGTTCAGTACGTTATCTCCCATCGCCACACCCGGTGTAACGAGTTCAGTAATACCTCGCTTCACCATCTTGTCCATCTGGCTCAGTCCCTTCTTACCTTTTATTTCGAGTCGTTTCTTCTTCGGGTCTTCCAGCTGGTCGCATACCGCTACGCGCTTACCCGCCCTGATGAGTTTAGGCAGATAGGTATCCAGAGCATGATGAGGGAATCCTGCCATCTCGGTCGTGCCCGTAGAACCGCCATTGTTGCGTCGTGTCAGCGTAATGCCGAGTATACGGGATGCCTCCACCGCATCTTCGCAGTAAGTTTCGTAGAAGTCACCGCAACGGAAGAGCAGCAGCGCTTCGGGATGTTTCGATTTCATCTCGAAAAACTGTCTCATCATCGGTGTAAGACCTTTATTATCGTTTGCCATTATCTTTCTTCTCCTTATAATTTCTTTTAATTTACATAGTTTCTATCTACAATACTCCTCTTTAAACCACAGCCGGTATATCGGGTCAACAAAGACAAAAGCATCGTTTTGCTTTTCGATAATATCTTTGTTCTGGAGCGTTTTCCTGTTCTTGACAATCGTATTCGGATTACCAAGATTATAGATTTGTTTCACGGCTTGCGAAGAGAAATGCTGTTCGCCATTGGCTATAGCCTTAAGCATCTCTATCTGGGTGGAACTGAGATTCTCCGTATCATTCTGAAACATCGGGGTATTGATGTTGAGTACCTGTTTCAATCCCAGATGATATATATCTTCCGTCACTTCCGAAACCGTGAAACTCCAGATAAAATAGCACAACTGCTGGAGATACCAGGAATGGCACGCCACGGCATCACAGATCCGCTCTGCCATCTCTGCAGAGATTGACTTTCCTGTCTTCTCGAAAGATGACAGAATGAATGGAATCCAATGCTCCTTAGCTATCTTCTGCATGAAAATCACTTGTCCGAAGCGATAAAAAGGACTATTGGAATTGTTGAAAATATTGAGCATCATGTTTCGCTTGCTGCCGTAGAGACAATAAGAGGTAAGCTGCTGTTGCTGCCATACCGAGCGCATCTTTCCCTCCATATCCTTATACTCAGGAAGGTTAGCCAACTGCTGGAACTCGTCTATGCAGACGATAATCCTGATGCCCTTTTCCTTTGCCAGCAACTCAGGCAGTTGGAGAATCGTCATCTTATCACGCTCTTGTGGCACAAACTTCAGGTCAAAAGCCATGAAGTCGGTCACCTGGTCGCTTACTACAACCTGCGGTATCACGCCTGTCAGGAATTTCTTTGCATCCTCTATCCACCGTTCCATTTTAGAGGAAGCACAAGCTATAACCTGACTGGCAAAAGTGCGATAAAATTCAGATTCAGAGCCGATGCTGAAGGCATCGATATAACAGATTCTTACGTTATTATCCTCATCAGCCAATTCGTTCATCGCCCTTTTCACTAGTGATGATTTACCCCATCGGCGTGGTGAAATCAGCATCACGTTGATATGGGAGGACAGTAATTGCTTGAGCAAAGCCCTGTCTTCCTGTCTGTCGATAAAATTCTCATTGGTGGCTAATGTACCAAATTGAAATGGTGATAGATATTTTGCCATATTCCTAGTAATTTGGTACAAAGTTACGAAATATTACCCTAAGGTAAGTTACCCTAAGGTAATATTTAGAGTTTTTTAAATGAATATATGCTGCATTACCATAATAAAGCCGTACTTTTGTACTCATGAAAAAGAAACAATTATACATAGGGGTCCTGTCGGTTGCTTGCTGCGCGCTCGTAGCAATAGGCATCACCTTGCACCTGCTCTACCCCAAGAAACAGATACAGAACCTGGTGAAAACTCCACCGGTTCTCCGGCTCAAGCCACAGCCTGCAGATACACTGAAGAAGAAACCTGTGAAGAAGATGGATTTCAATATCTCCGGCACTTTAAGAGATAAGGAAGGAAAGGGAGTGGCTGGCGTCATCGTGAGCGATGGATTCAACTGTGTGAAAACCGATGCACAGGGCAGATATAAGATGAAGCGAGACAGCCTGGCAAAATTCATATACTATTCTGTTCCAGCCGATTGCGAGGTTCCTACCCATTCTAAGACCGATCGCACGGCTTTCTTCTACCAAAAGGTATCCAAGGGGAAGAAAACCTATAACTTCACCCTCACCCGACTGCCGGGCGGCAAGGAGATTCACTATAAGATGATTGTCATCGGTGACCCGCAGGTTACCAATGCCTACAGCCCTTACTATACTTCTCCGGATGATAATCCCATCAAGAAGAGCGATGTAGAAAGATTCACTACCCAGACGATGGCGGACATCAGGCAAACCATCCAGAATCTTCCACCCGGAACTCCTGTATATGGACTCAGCATGGGCGATGATGTACAGTATTATGGCGGTTACAACGCCAAACTGGAGCGTCAGATACGCCAGGCATTGGGCTCTTCAGAGATGCGTCTCTTCTCCGTCATCGGCAATCACGACCAGGATGGCAAGGCTCTCTACCGCCGCAAATGGGAAGAGAATTTCGGTCCTACCGATTTTTCCTTCAACCGTGGCGATGTGCATTATGTCTGCATCAACAACTGCTTCTTCCATCGCGGCATGTCTTATTATTCTCCTGGAGAATTACGTGAGCGCCAGGTGAAGTGGCTGAAGCAGGATCTCGCCCTCACGCCAAAGGATATGAAGGTGGTACTCTGTTATCATATTCCTTTTACCTTCGGTAATGCGCCTTTCAGCAAGGCGAAGCCGCTGAGCAATGCCAATGAGCAGGGACATTATTCTTCTTCCCGTCTCTCGCTCCTGCTTTCTTTGCTGAAACAGTTTAAGGGCGGTTACGAACTCTTCTGCGGACATACTCATTTTGCCTGCAACCACGAAATCAACTATGAGGGAGAGGATGTGATGGAGCATTGTCATGCTGCCGCCTGTGGCAATATATGGCAGTCGAATATCAACATCTGCGGCACCCCGAACGGATATTATGTATACAGTTTTGTGGGTACCAGCATCAGCAACTGCTATTACAAGGGAACTTTCTGGGATAAGAGCAAGCAGATGACCTTGTTCCGTGCGCAGACCGATTTCAACGGTGAGAAATACTCTAGGGATTGGCAGTTGGCAAACAACAGGAATATCCTGGTAGCCAATGTCTTCAATGCTACCAGTCATTGGCGTGTTGTAGCCGTAGAGGATGGCAAAGAATATCTGATGGGGCGCCTCAGCGGAAAGGGGCAGGATGCCTTTGCCGCAGGCTATCATCATAAGTATAGCGAGAGTGTATCTTACCGGTTCGTAAGCAAGGGCAACGGTTATCTCATCATGAACCACCTATATTATTATACTCCTAGGAATCCGAATGCCAGAATCATCATCAAAGCATCCGATCCATACGGAAATACCTATACGGCATCGAGCGACGAGGCGATAACAGAGCCTTTCGCCAACTTTGCCCATTATTACGAAAAAGAGTATAAGGAATATAAGAGTAAGAAAGATAAGATGTTGCGGGATTCTATATCTGGCAGACAGAAAGATTCACTTGCTGCAAGGAAGAAAGATTCTGCAGCAGCACAAAAATAAAAAGAGAGGGTGCGTCATAAGTTGATGATGCACCCTCTTTTTAAATATTATTTGTTCAGTTTCCAGGTAACACCATCTTTGGTGTCCTTTACCTCGAAGCCGGCTTCAGCCAGGGCATCGCGAATCTGGTCGCTGGTAGCCCAGTCCTTATCAGCCTTAGCCTTGGCACGCAGGTTGAGAACCATATCCACTACCTTGCCATAAGCCTCTTCACGAGCATCATTGTTGGCTCCCTTCTCACTCTTCAGACCGAGCAGGTCGAAGGTGAAGAGATGCATGGTGTCTGAAAGCTCCTTCAGGTCTTCAGCAGAGATGTTTGCCTTGTGGTCGAGGGCTGTGTTGATTACGTGGCAAGCCTCGAAGAGATAGCTGATAACGAGCTGAGTCTGGAAGTCATCGTTCATCGCATCGTAGCAGCGCTGGCGCAACTCGCTTACAAACTTCTTCACCTGCTCATCGCTCTGCTTAGCCACAGGCACACGCTCCAGGTCGTTCAAACCATTCATCAGGCGCTCCAATCCCTTCTGGCTAGCCTTCAATGCATCGTTAGAGAAATCTACGGTGCTGCGGTAGTGAGCAGAGAGGATGAAGAAGCGGATGGTCATTGGCGAATAAGCCTGCTCCAGACTGTCGTGATTGCCTGTGAAGAACTGCTCCAAAGTGATGAAGTTGCCAAGACTCTTACCCATCTTCTGACCGTTGATGGTAATCATATTGTTGTGCATCCAGTAACGAACCATCTGGTCGCCCTGAGAAGCCACGGCCTGAGCAATCTCGCACTCGTGGTGAGGGAAAATCAAATCCATGCCGCCACCGTGAATATCGAAGTGGCTGCCCAAGTACTTGCGTCCCATCGCAGTACACTCGCAATGCCAGCCAGGGAAACCATCACTCCAAGGACTAGGCCAGCGCATGATATGCTCAGGTGAAGCCTTCTTCCAGAGGGCGAAGTCAGCCTGGTTCTTCTTCTCGCCGATACCAGCCAGCTCGCGGCTCTCGTTGATTACGTTCTCCAGGTTACGTCCGGAGAGGATACCGTACTTATGATCCTTGTTATACTTCTCGATGTCGAAGTAGATAGAGCCGTTACTCTCGTAGGCATAACCATTGTCTAGGATTTCCTGAACCAGTTTCTCCTGTTCAATGATATGGCCTGTGGCATGAGGCTCAATACTAGGAGGGAGTACGTTCAGCGCCTCCATAGCATCGTGGTAGCGGTTGGTGTAGTACTGCGCAATTTCCATTGGCTCCAACTGCTCCAGGCGAGCCTTCTTCTCAATCTTGTCATCGCCTTCATCTGCATCGTGCTCCAGGTGGCCAACGTCGGTAATGTTTCTAACGTAGCGAACCTTATAGCCCAGGTGCTTGAGATAGCGGAAGAGTATATCGAATGTGATGGCTGGTCGTGCATGACCGAGATGCGGATCGCCATACACGGTAGGGCCACAAACATACATGCCCACGTTAGGAGCGTGGAGCGGAGTGAATCTCTCTTTCGTACGTGTGAGAGTGTTATAGATCAATAATTTCTGTTCCATCTTGTATGAACCTTTATTTTATATTATTTATATTTTGAGTGCAAAGTTAACTCATTTTTCTGATATATCCGACAAATCATTCGCAAAATGTTATTAAAATCCTCGAAAATATCAATGGAACTGATTTTCCATGGTAAATTCTCTCTGTATGATGCTGCTATATTTTTGCATAAAGTAAGTAGTTTTTGTATATCTATTCACTATTTGTAAGTTTTTCGCCAATTATATGCATAAAATTATCAAATTATTAGCATATATCGAAAATAATGTGTAACTTTGCAGCCGCAAACAGTTATCAATTATCAAGAAGGCGGCTATAAGTTCCGCTAATGAGTATTAAGTTAGAAGAAAATGGCATATACAAGATTGAGTGCTGCCGAAGCGGCAGCGATGATTAACGATCAAGATACAATCGGATTGAGTGGTTTCACACCAAACGGCGTGCCTAAGGCAACCTTCCGCGAACTCTCCAAGAGAGCCGTGGCTGAGCACGAGGCGGGCAGACCTTTCCAGGTGGGCATCCTCACGGGTGCTTCTACCTCGCAGAGTATCGAAGGTGACATGGCAGCAGCCCATGCCATCAAGTTCCGTGCGCCATTTTCTACCAACAAGGACTTTAGAACTCATACCAACCTGGGCGAGATTGATTATGAGGATATGCACCTCGGCCACATGGCTGAGCGCCTGCGCCGTGGTTTCTATGGCGAAATAGACCTTGCCATCATCGAAGTTTCTAATTTGGAAGAAGGCGAAACTACCTGCAAGGCATTCCTTACCTCTGCCGGCGGCATCGTTCCTACCATCGTTAGATTGGCAAAGAAGGTGCTCATCGAGAAGAATACCTTCCACAGTCCAGCTTCCCGTTATCTTCACGATGTATATGAGATAGCAGAATGCCCATTCCGCACACCTATCCCAATCTTGAATGTGGGCGATAGAATAGGTAAAGAGTATGTGGAGATTGATGCCCGCAAGATTGTGGGTGTGGTAGAATGCAACATTCCGGAGGAGGCGCGTGCCTTCAAACCGCTCGACCCTGTGACCGAACAGATGGGACATAATGTGGCTGATTTTCTGGTCAGTGACCTGAAGAAGGGACATATTCCTCCTCAGTTCCTGCCTTTGCAGAGCGGAGTGGGCGTAACTTCCAATGCTGTATTGGAGGCATTGGGACAGAACCCTAACGTGCCGGTATTCAGCGTTTATACCGAGGTGGTTCAGGATGCCGTGGTAAAATACATGCGCGAGGGAAGAATCAAGGATGCTTCCTGCTCTTCGCTCACCGTAACAAACGATACATTGAAAGAGGTGTATGATGATATTGATTACTTCAAGAAGCATCTCACCATCCGCCAGAGCGAGATTTCAAACTCTCCTGAGGTCATCCGCCGTCTGGGTGTCATCGCCATGAATACCGCCATCGAGTGCGATATCTACGGCAATGAGAACTCCAGCCATATCTGCGGCAGCAAGCTGATGAATGGTATTGGCGGTTCCTGCGATTACGAGCGCAATGGTTACATTTCTATCTTCACCACACAGAGTACCACCAAGAACGGTTGCATCTCTGCCATTGTTCCGATGTGCAGTCACGTGGACAGTACCGAGCACGATGTGGATGTCATCGTTACCGAACAGGGAGTAGCCGATCTCCGTGGCAAAGGCCCATTGCGCCGTGCCAAAGAGATTATCGAAAACTGTGCCCATCCGGATTACCGCCCTATGCTCCGCGAATACTTGAAGTTTGCCGAGAAGGGCCACGAGCCACAGAGCATGCGTGCTGCTCTCGCCATGCACGATACCTTCCTGAAGAAGGGAGATATGAGATTGACTGATTTCGGAGAATATCTGAAATAAGAGAAGGCCGAAAGATTGTGAAAACCGAGAAGACAAATCTTTCATAGATGACTCAGAAAAATATCGAATTATATGATAAGCGGCATTCATATCCAAGGAATGCCGCTTATTATTTGTTATAAGCATATAGAAAACACTTTAATTCTATACGAATAAACTATACTCCCAGAAGAAAGTTCCGCATAAAGACGCTTAACGGAGAAGTAATTAGGCATCAAAACTTTTTCTTATCAGAACAAGAATAATTTCAATTAACATAGGAGAAAGTTTATCCCTTAATCGAGCTATCGCACGACGCTTCTGTACCTTCACCGTCTCAGCGGAGATGTCCAGTTGCTCTGCAATCTCCCTGTTTTTCTTCCCCTCCATACAAAGAAGAAAGACTTCCTTTTGGCGAGGAGGCAACTCATCTATCGCAGCAAAGAGTTGACGATAGATTTCTTCCTTATTAAAAATATCCAAGGTATCATCCACCAGCATAAACTCCTGCAGATTATCAACTATACTCTGCCGATAGTTGTTGTGTACCGCTTGATGACGCAGGTGATTGAGAGCAGAGTTATGCACCGTATTATATAAATAGGCGGAAAACTTGGAAATACTGTTGAAAAAAGGGCGACGTTCCCATAGAACAGAGAAAAGATCCTGCACGATATCTTCTGCAATGGTCATTTCCACAAACTGACAACCATAACTCACCAAGGCACGATAATATTTATCGTACAACAACTCGATGGCCTGATTATCCCATTGGCAAATTATTGCAATTTCAATATCACTTTTCTCACTCATGAGTGCAAAGATACGCATTTTTATGCAGTAAAATTAAAAAATGCAACTTTTTTTTTCTTTTTTCTTGATTTTTGTAACCACAAACGCACCCGAGTGTGTTATAATAGTAAATACAGAGAATAATTCTATCACAAAAGTATTAGAAAATATGAATAAGAATATTGATATCAATACACTCGTCAGTAAATTACTGACTGGCGAAATCTCAGAGGAAGAAGGCAAGGAGCTCTTATCAAGAGTAGAGCAAGATGCGTCGCTAAAAGACAAAATAGAGCATCTCATGAATGAAGATGATTTTCTCCAACGCTACCATCTCTACAAGAGCATTGATGCCGAGAAAGCAAAAGCTACATTCAAAGCATCTCTCCAACATGCAGAGGAACAGGAAGATAGGAATGATGACAAAGCAGCTACCATCATCTGGTTGCGACGTATAGCCGCTGCAGCAGCTATCGCCCTCATATTAATGGGTACATGGATGTATTTCGGACATCAAGGTTCCACCCCACCAGCCGTCATCACCGCAGAACTGCATCAAGCCATAGAACGGGTTCAGCAGAATGACATGAATGGAGCTACACTTACCATCAACGGCAAAACCATCAAGGTGAAAGATGCACAGAGTGCATTGGCACAAGCAGAAAAAGTAGCTGACAGTAAGGATGGAAGCAGTTTCTTTGGAAGCGACGAAATAACAGAAAGCTCCCTGATAACAAAGAAAGACAAGGAATTCTGGATGGTACTGGACGACGGAACCTACGTGCATCTCAACTACAATACCACCCTCATCTATCCTAATCACTTCGTAGGCAGCGAGCGTAAGGTAAAGCTCAAGGGAGAAGCCTATTTCATCGTGGCCAACGACTCGAAGAAACGACCTTTCATAGTAGAGACTGCCAACGGAGATGTACACGACTATGGTACCGAGTTTAATGTCAACACGATGAAGGAAAAAGGTGTAACCAGCGTTGTTCTGGTGAAAGGTAAAGTTGGTGTGAGCAGCAAGTACGGTAAAGAATACCTGTTGAAACCAGGCGATATGGCAACCCTGAAAGCAGGCAGAACACCAGACATCCAGCAAGTGGATGTTAATCTTTACACCTCTTGGAACACGGGCAACTTCTTGTTCGACGGCTGCACGCTACAAGATCTGATGGAAGTTATCTCCCATTGGTACAACATGAAGGTGGAGTTCTCGTCCGAAGACATGAAAGAACTGCGATTCACAGGCAGCATTGACAAATACGAACCGATGGGACAGACTCTCAATGCAATAGAGAATATCACAAGATTGAAGATAACTGCCAAGGAAGGCATCATCAACATCAGAGAATATAAACATTAATATTATATACAACATGAAAAGATTTTTATCAATAATGGCAATAGCCTTGTTAGCGTGCATCGCAACAATGGCTGCCACTGTCAAAAAGACGAATCTGAAAGTACTCTATGTAGGAGGTCATTCCGACATAGAGACTTTAGGAGTAGCAGACTATGACAAGGAAGCTCATGCCAAGAGTATTGAGACAAGAACTGCCGCCTGGAAAGTCTTTCTTGAAACATATTTCACTACAGTGAAAACGGTACAAGGAAAAGACTACAACTACAGGATGTCATACGACTATGATGTAACCATCATTGATGGCGACCCAACTCCTATTGAGCCACGCCGCACAATCATTGAAAATGACAGATTCAGCAAGCTGATACCAGCCAAGTATTTCCCAGAGAACTTTGACCGTCCTGTCATCACCATCGCAGACGAAAGCGAGACAACAGGTCGCTATATCGGTGTGAAAAACGACTGGTATTGTCTCTGCCTTCTTGGTCATGCTTACAACATGAATACCAAGAGTGCCATCTTCAAAGGTCCTTATAAGGTGAAGATAACCACCACAAATCGCCCAACTCCTGCAGGCGCAAAGGAATATGCAGAAATGTGCCAGGAGAAGCTTCCAGATATGATTCCGATGTGGAAAGTACAGAATAAAGACTATAGCAACACCAAGGGTTATAAGGCAGGTTTGGTTACTCGCCAGTGGGGCTATCTGGATTCTCCTGATACAGAAATCATATCGGGTGGCGAAAGTGCCAAGAGCTATGGAGCCATCGCCATCGGTCGCCATGCCAACTTCTTGCATTGGGGTTTCTCTGCGTCTCCTGCAGATATGACAGAAGAGGCTAAGCCGGTTTTCCTCAATGCAGTTATTTATATCAACAAGTTTAAAGGTCATCATATCATTGCCCGCAAACTCAATGAGGGAATTTCTACCCGCACTACAATTGATGAGCACAAATATACCGTAAGCAAAGAAAACTACGAAGCTTACAAAAACTCGATTGAAGGTTTCAACAATCAGATTAAGCATCTGGCGGATTCACTTCAAAAGGTGGTTGCTGCTGGCGGCAAGATGAGCGAAACAGACAAGATGTATATGAAAATGGCAGAAAATCCTCAACCCATTCCATCCTATATTGACTATGTAAAGGAAAGGGCAGGAGAACTGTATGAAATGTTTGGCACCGATGTTGACAAATATTCAAGCTATTATACCGAAAATCGCCCATATTTCTATGGCAATCTGAACGATTATGATATTAAGCTCGATGAAGATGCCAAGAGCATCGGCATCGCCAATAACGACAAGCGTATCCTTGACAAAGCTATCTCCATGTGGGAAAAAGGCAAAGACATAGAGAAGGCAAAGCGCATCCTCTATCGCTATACGTTGCTCCGTTACGACAATGCCAAGCAATGGCGAGAGTGGTATAATAAATATCAGAGCAAACTCTTCTTTACTGAGAGCGGAGGCTGGCTGTGGTTGGTCAATGATCTCGATCCGAAGACTCCAGGCAATGACTACAGCGTTCTCAAATTCTATGATTTCAATGAAAGCAACATCGCTCCTATCCAAGAGAAAGCAACCAAAGAAGAGCCTGTTGCCCTATCATCCGCTGTCAGCACTGTGGGCAAAGACAAGGAACTCATCATCCGCATGAAGATATATCCAGGCTATCACATCTATGCAAAGGTAAGCGATCAGGACCCTTATATCCAGACGACTTATGACCTCAAGGCAGAAGGCGATGTCAAACTGGTAGGCGAACTTCAGAAACCTGTTGGCAGACCTATGGCAGGCTCTAAATCTATCATCCTTGAAGGTGAGCAGATTTTCCGTCAGAAGATAGAAGGCAAATCGGGTAAGATTACCTTTATAGTCAACTATCAGGCTTGCGATAGCCATGCTTGTCTGATGCCAAAGAGCAAGACTATCACGATAGAATTATAAAAATATTGGTTTAATTTTATAACAAGAGAGAATGAAAGAATTTGGAAGAATGAAACGAATCCTTTTCGCTACCTCCCTGCTTGTAGGAGCAACCCTATGTGGAGGAACCAGTACTGCTATGGCTCAGCAGCCAAAGCACCAGACGATAACTATCAATGCAAAGTCGATGAGTGTGAAACAGTTCTTCGCTGAAGTCAAGAAACAGACTGGCTTAAACTTCATCTACAGTACAGATTTGGCAGCCAAGTTGCCACACATCACGGTGAATGCCACCAACCGCCCGTTGCGCCAAGTACTTGACGAGGTGATGAACAAGGTAAACTGCCGTTATGAGATTGAGGGTAATATCGTGACTATCACTCGCCGTATGGCAGGTGAGAGAGTTCGTAATGTATCCGGTGTCGTCACCGATGAAAGTGGCGAGCCACTGATTGGTGTGTCCGTATGCATCGACGACAGCAAGGTTTGCACCATCACCGACAGCAAGGGTTTCTATACCTTGAAGGTGCCAGCCAATGCTTGTTCCTTAAAGTTCAGCTACCTCGGCATGAGCAATGCAGAATTGCGTCTGGGAAGCGGTAGAGCACCTTTAAGCCGTAACATACAGATGGTTACCGACAATCAGCTATCTGATGTTGTGGTAACAGGTTATCAGGAGATTTCCAAACCTAAGATGACAGGTTCTGTCACTACCATCACCTCAGCCAAATTGGACGAGCGTTACACCACCAACATCATGAACAACCTCGAAGGTCGCGTGGCAGGTCTTTCCACTTATAATGGAAAGATGACTATCCGTGGTACCTCCTCTCTCTATGCCGAAACCACCCCATTGCTGGTTGTGGATGGCGTACCTGTAGAGGGAAACATCGACGATTTGAACCCTTACGACATCGAGAGCGTAAACATATTGAAGGATGCCGCAGCCAATGCCATCTATGGTGCCCGTGCATCCAATGGTGTCATCGTTGTAACCACCAAGAAGGCCAAGAAGGCAGGCAAGATAGACATCGACTTCGCTGCCAACCTTACTGTATATGAGAAGAAGAACGTAGATTATGCCGACAATTTCTATATGACTCCTGAACAGCAGGTGGATACAGAGGCAAAGTATTGGGACTACTATTTCTTCCATAATGATGGTGAAGTGGCTGACCCTATCGGTACTACTGCTCAGTCAATCTCTTTGGGTACCCAAGCGGTAACTCCTATCGCATATGCCTATTACCAGCGAGCTAAGGGAGATATTTCCGAGGAAGAATTGCAGAACCAGTTGGCTTCTTTCAAGAAGAACAACTATGCCAAGGAGTATGCAGATGCCGTATATAAGCAGAGAGTGATGCAGCAGTACAACCTCTCACTTCGTGGCCGGTCGGACAAGTTCACAAACAACCTGACTATCAACTATAAGTATGACAACAGCGGACTGATCAATCATTTCGCCAATCAGTTCAATGCCCAGTATAAGGGTTTTTACAATGTAGCCAAGTGGCTTACAGCTTCCATGACCATCAATGGCATCTATAGCAAGAGCAAGGAAGTAGGCTACGACTACAATAGCTCCTATAGCAATATCTGGGCACAACCAGCCTATATGCCATTCTATAATGCTGATGGAAGTGTCAAAGGACAACACTATTGGTATGATGGCGATGATTACATGACCTTCGGTTCTCCTTTCGAGGACTTGAGCACCAACCCAGTGGATGAGTATTACAATAACACCCAGGTTACCCGCCGTCAGTATATGCGCTATCATGGAGATTTGCTCTTCAAGATTATTGACGGATTGACTGCCAATGCCCAGTTTGTATATGAAACCAATCATAACACCGTAGAATGGAATGCAACACAAGATAGTCATGTGATGCGTACCATGCGTAATGCTTATTATTATCAAGCTGCAGATGGCACTATCAAGAACTACGTTCCTACCTCTGGCGGTCTGCTCCGTACTACAAATAGTGACGGACGTTATTGGACAGCACGTGGACAGTTGAATTATGCCAAGACCTTTGGCAAGCACGACATCAATGCCATTGCCGGTCTGGAATTCCGTGAAACCAAACTGACAGGTTCTAAGGCATTAATGTTAGGTTATGACGACCAGTTGCAGACAAGCTCTACCCACACGATAGACTTGGGAACATTGAGTACCATGAACAGATCACCTCTTTTCTTTGGCGCATCAGGTGGTTACCCTGCAAGCCAGTTTGTATTCGATCCTTATATCAAGGAAGGAATAGGAGTTGTTCCTGAGACTCACCACAAGTATGCTTCTGGTTATTTCAACCTCACCTATACTTATGATGAGAAATACAATGTGTTCGGTTCGTTCCGTAAGGACTATGCTGATGTATATGGCTTGAACGCCAAGTTCCGCGGCACGCCACTCTGGTCAGTAGGTGCAGGATGGTTGATTCATAATGAAGACTTCATGAAGGATATCAAGTGGGTAAACTTCCTGAAACTCCGTGCCAGCTATGGTGTAACGGGTAATATCTACCAAGGTGCAACGAGCTATATGACAGCAACTTCTGGTAGTCTAAACAGTTATACCAACTTGCCATACGGCACCATCGAAAGTCCTGCCAACCCTAACTTGAAGTGGGAGCAGAGCCGCACCACCAACATCGGTATCGACTTCGGATTGCTCGACAACCGCTTGCGTGGTTCCATCGATTATTATAACAAGGTGGCAAAGGATGTGTTCTCTTATCGCACCCTCGACCCAACAACGGGTTTCACCTCTATGTTCGTCAACATGGCTTCTATGCGCAATCGTGGTATAGAATTGCAGATTACTTATGATTGGCTGAGAGGGGCAAGCCGTAAGAATTGGAGTTGGACCACCAACTTCACCATGTCACACAACAGTAATATTGTAACCGATGTAGAGAACCCATCAAACAGAGCATCCCAGTTGATTGAAAGACCATACGTCAAAGGAAAGCCATCCAGCGCCCTCTGGTCATACCGCTTTGCTGGCATCAGCGACCAAGAAGGCGAGAAGGGTCAATCTCTGTTCTACATTGAGGATGGGGGCAAATCTCACAGTGCAACAGGCAAAAGTATAAGCATCTTGGAATACTCTGGTCAGAGCGAGCCAAAGGTTATCATGGGTATGGACAACAGCGTAAGATGGAACGGATTCTCTTTCAGCATTCTGATGGCTTACTATGGCGGTCACATGATGAGAGCCTTGGCGCATAATGAAACATTCTCAAGCACCTGGAGCACCGCCATCGCCAGCTATTTCCTGAATGCATGGACGCCAGAACACCCAACAGATATTCCAGGCATTGGCAGATATGCCTCTACAGCGACTGGCTCTGAAACAACCTATAGCAATAATGCTATTCATCATGCAGACTTTCTGAAGATCAGAAACATCGTATTGGGCTATGACTTCCCACAGGAGTGGTTCAGAGGAACAGGCATTAACCGCCTCTCTCTCCGCTTCCAGATAGACAACCCTAAGTATCTGTGGGTAGCCAACGATGTGCATGTTGACCCAGAGACTCTTGGACTCCGCAATCCAAGTTCATACATCTTTGGTCTGAACATCAGTTTCTAATCTCTAGAATCATATAACATAAAAAGTAAGATCACAATGAAAAAAACAATATACAGTTTACTGGCAATCACAGCATTGCTGTTCTCATCTTGTGAGAGTTTCACCGAATTAGAGCCAAAGGGCAAAAATCTGCTCACCACCACCGACCAGCTTGAAATGCTTCTCAACAAAGAGTATGAGGGATGTTCCTCTGATATGCGACAAATGGCTGGTGATATGATATATGCCGACAACAATGTAGCAACAATCATCAGTCAGCCAGTTAAGACTCGCAACGTCATCATCTGGACTTATGATGAAGCCAATATGGAAAAACTGGCTGAACTCACAGCATCTGATGAAGATTACACATCTTTCTACAACAATATAGGCACGATTGCCAACCCAATTCTCTCAAAGGTTGATGGCGCATCTGGTACTGAAGTAGACAGGAAACTTTTGAAAAGCGAAGCCCTGACATTGAGAGCCTGGTCATTCTATATGTTGGTCAACAAGTTTGCCAAGGCTTACAATCCAGCTACAGCTGCTACAGATCAAGGAATTATCCTGATGACAGAAGATAAAGATATCCAGACTGCTCAGCCTAAAAGCACCGTAGAGGAAGTTTATCAGCAGATACTCAAGGATGCCAATGAAGCAATTGAGATAGATGGTCTTCCTAACTCTGCCGTTAACAAAATGCGCTTCAGTAAACCCGCAGCTTATGCCGTAAAGGCATTGGCATTGCTCAACATGCAGAAGTATGACGAGGCAGAAGAAGTGGCCAAGCAGGCTATCGCCATCAATGGCACCATTAACAACTATAATACCTCATATCTTGGTAGTACCCAAGGTTATATGACAGGCGGGACTTATCCTGTTATCAATCGTGGCAAGAAAGGAACCGATGAGGATTATTTCTTAAATGGAAATTCTGAAAGCTTCAATGCTTACACCCCTACTACCATGGCAAACTTTGAGGATGGACATGCCTATAAGGACAAGATGAGCAATATGAATATGATGTATGATTACCTGATGGATGCCGGAGTAAGTATGCTGGGTGAAACTGGTTTCAATTTAACTTTAGATCTCAACTCGTTTTGGAATGATGGCGGCCTTCGCTCTACCCAAATGTATCTCACCATCGCCGAATGCGAGACCCACAAAGGCAACTACGATACAGCCATGGAATATCTCGACAAGGTACGCGTAAACCGCATCGATCCTGCCAAGTATCAGCCCCTCAAAGGCACAGTCAGCACCAAGGAAGAAGCCATCAAGCACGTGAAGCAGGTGACCATGAATGAGGACATTTACTCTGTCAATATCTTCATAGACAAGAAGCGCTGGAACCAGTGCGATGGCTGGAAGCAGAACTATAGCCGCACACTTGCTGGAAAGACTTATACCATCACTCCAGACAGTAAAATGTGGATATTCCCATTCCCTCAGAGCGTGATAAACAATAATGGTAATATCACACAGAACTACAAAGAATAAGAAATCATGTACTTAGAGGCTATAAGGTTATTGACCCTGCGAAAAACACAGCAGACAAGGCCAACGACATCTCCGACAAATATGCTATCCATTTCTTGCCTACCAAGTACTTGATTGACAAGAAGGGCAATATCGTCTGCAAAATCAATGAGGGCGAGGATGCCAAGTTGGATGCTATGATAGAGAAGCTGCTGAATGAAAAATAACTCTCTCTTATAATATAACAAAACAATATACAAATTTACGAAAACGAAAAGAGGTCAAGCAAAGCATTTCAACAAGCTTTACTTGACCTTTCTTTATCTCCCTTTACCTATACCGATAAAGCAGTCGAACCCTTTTGGTCTGCATCTTACAGGAATCCGGAGGATCGTCTACTGACTGGTAATGTGTAGTGAGAATATCGTGAGGGATAACCCCAAATTGTGATGGATGATAGATGATTACATAAAACTTATTCACGAATACGGCTGCATCGGGTTACAAATATGGCTGCATCGGGTTACGAATATGACTGCATCGGGGTAAGGATATGACTGCGTAAGCTAACGGAGACGTATCCGTAGGCTTATCGAGACGTCTGCATCAGCTAACTGAGACGTCTGATCTCGCTTACTGAACTACTTGAGTTGCTTGATTGAACCACTTGAGTTAGCTGACTGAACCACTTGAGTATTCTTCTTCATGTGCTTGCGTACAACCATAAAACATTTTCTGAAACTTTTCCCGGAAGTATGGAAGAAGGCAGAGTTGAAGGCAAATATGAGGCCAACACAGAAACAGCACAACGCTTGCTGGCGATGTGACTTTCTGCCGAACAGGTAGCCAAAGCTACCCAGCTACCTTTGGAAATCATTAAGAATCTGAGCAATTCAAAAAACACAAGTTTGGCATGAACTCAACTTATAGTTTCAGGAGTTTGGCAAATTCCCAGACTACAATACCGGCGGTTACACTGACATTCAGGGAATGCTTGGTGCCGAACTGAGGAATCTCCAGACAGCCATCGCTCATATCCACGATGTTTTGCTTGACTCCCTTCACCTCATTACCGAAGATGACGGCGTAGCCTTTGGGAAGTGAAGAGTGATGAGTGAAGAGTGAAGAATTCTCTTGCTTTACAGATTCGATTTTCTGATTGAAAAGCTTGTCATGAGCCTCAGGCAGGTTCTGGAGCTTGGTGGAGCCTTCTACCTGCTCGATGCTATATACAAAGTAGCCTTTCTGCTTCAACTTCTCTACCGCCTCTTCGGTAGTCTTGAAGTATTCCCAATCCACGCTGTCTTCGCCACCCAATGCCGTCTTATGAATCTCGGCATTGGGAGGGGTGGCGGTGATTCCGCAGAGATACACCGCCTCTACACGGAAGGCATCGCAGGAACGGAAAACACTTCCTACATTATATAATGAACGCACATCATCCAGGACCACTATCAGGGGCAGCTTCTCGGCTTCCTTGAATTCCTCCAGGGTGAGGCGGTTCATCTCTATCGTTCTTAATTTGCGCATTATAATATACCTTTTATATATAATATAATCAGAGGCGGTTAAGCCTCTGCCTCTTTGGTCTTATAGGCAAGGGCGTACATGCGAATCTGCTTGATCATCGCCAGAAGACCATTGCTGCGGGTTGGACTCAAATGGTCTTTCAGACCAATTTTCTCTACGAAATAGAGGTCGGCATCCATAATCTCGGTTGGGGTATGACCGCTCAACACACGGATGAGGAGGGCGATGATACCCTTTACGATGAGCGCATCGCTATCGGCAGTGAATACGAGCTTGCCATCTACATAATCGCATTGCAACCATACGCGGCTCTGACAGCCGTCGATAAGGTTCTGCTCGTTCTTGTATTTCTCATCGAGAGGAGCCAACTCGTTGCCCAAGTCAATGAGCATCTGATACTTGTCCATCCAGTCGGTAAAATCCTGAAACTCCTCTACTACTTCATCCTGCAATTCATTAATTGTTGCCATTATTTTATTTCTTTAATTTCGTTTACTGTAATCAACTTATAGAGCTTGTCGTTAGGGCGTACCTTATCTGGTACAGGGATGGAAACTCTCCAGCCCTGCTGCGCTGTTTCTACCGGTTTCAGGTCGTAGCGGATTTCATCGGCATGGAGATACATCACACCGGTGGTGTTACCCGTAATCAGCAGTTTCTCGCCCTTGTCGAAGGTAGATGCCTCTACGGCTACTTCTGCCACACCCAACTTAGAGAAATATTTCATCACCTTGCCCACGAGCACCTTCTTCTCGGTAGCTACGGAACCGTAATGATTGTTCCATTCACCGAGAGTCTGCCCCTGGTAATAACCATCCCAGAAACCACGGTTGAAGACGGTGGCGAGTTTCTCATCCCATTCATCCTTCTTCTCCTCGGTAAAGGTTCCGTCGAGCACGGCAGCTATCGCCTCCTTATAACATTTCACTACGGTATATACGTATTCAGGACCACGGGCACGGCCTTCAATCTTGAAGACGCGCACACCGGCATCCATCATGCGGTCGATGAAGCGGATGGTCTTCAGGTCCTTCGGACTCATCACATACTTGTTGTCGATTTCCAGCTGGTTGCCAGTTTCGTTATCTGTAACAGTATAGCTGCGGCGGCAGATCTGCACACACTCGCCACGGTTGGCAGAACGGTTAGCATTAGCGAGACTCATGTAGCACTTGCCCGATACAGCCATGCACAGAGCACCATGACAGAACATTTCGATGCGGATCTGCTTGCCCATAGGTCCGCAGATGTTCTGCTGTTCTATCTGCTCATGGATGTGCTTCACCTGGTCCATGTTCAATTCACGTGCCAGTACGGAAACATCAGCAAAGCGTGCATAAAACTTCAAAGCCTCTGTGTTTGAGATATTTAACTGTGTGGATAAATGAACCTCCTCGCCCACTTCATTGCAATAGCTCATTACAGCCACATCGCTTGCGATGACGGCAGAGATGCCTGCCTCCTTGGCAGCATCGATGATTTCCTTCATCGTTGGGATGTCGTTATCGTAGATGACAGTATTGACGGTGAGATAGGTCTTGATACCATGCTCGTTGCAGGTAGCAGCAATCTCACGCAAATCATCGATAGTAAAATGGTTGGCTGAATGGGATCGCATGTTCAACTTGCCGATACCAAAGTATACGGAGTCGGCGCCAGCCTGTATGGCAGCAGCCAGTGACTCGCGTGAGCCCACTGGTGCCATCACTTCAAATTCGTTTATCTTTGTATTCATGAATGCAATTTTCTAATTTCAGGTGCAAAGTTACACCAAAATGAAGACAAAACACAGAAAAATGGAGAAAAAATGACAGAAATTCGATTATATTGACAAATCAATCACGATTATTTGTCTATATTTGCCTATAAATAAGAATATATCCCTAGGATATACTTCTTTTTATATGAATCCAATCCAGTTTTACAGCTGGTATTATTAATTAAAATGAAAGCGTATGAAGAAAGCTTTTACCTCAGGAATGATTCTGTTCCTGGCAATGACCACAATGGTTAGTTGCACACAAGAAAACATGATGTTTGAAACAACACCACAAGTCAAGAACCAAGAAGTAAGATTCTGCTTCTTCGAAAGTTCCATTGTGCCTATCGGGCAGGATGAAGAGAGCAATCTTGCCAGAACGAGAGCCGACGGGAGCGAGAAATCACTCAAGGATGCAAACCTCTACACAGATCTGCAAGTATGTCTCATTCCGAAAGGAGATGAAACTACTGCCGGCTATACCGTAAGACAGGAAAACTGGGATGACGAATTCGGAAACGTCAGCCTGCAGGTGCCGGCAGGAGAATACACGCTCGTTGCCGTAGCAGCAAAAACTGATTTGCAGCAGGAAGAACGAATCGAAGTTAAATCAAGGTATGAAATGACCTTTGCCAACAACATCGTACGCGATATGGCGTATACCCTACAGGATATCAAGGTGGAATCGGGCAGCAAAGCTGTAACACAGAATGTTTCGCTGAAACGTGCCGTCAGCTGTTTCAGACTGGAAGCTACAGACCCGATGCCTCTTACTACCAATACGCAGGATATCACGATAAGCGGAAGCTGCGGTACGGTGTTCAATCCTTCTACCGGATTCTGCAAAGAAAAGGCTACCATCACCCGAAGTTGGACTTTCGACCCCAAAAAATACCAGAAACCATACATCTCCTTCACACTCTACACCCTTCTGACCGACAATGATGTAACCGACATTCATATAACAACTACTGGAAAGGACAAGGAAGGAAAAGCAGTAAAGACCGTCAACTTTGACAACGTACACCTGGTCATCGGAAAGAAGACTACCTATACCGGTCCGCTCTACACCTACCCTGCCAACAATATGTCGTTCACAGTCAACCAGCCGGAGATTCCTGCATCAGGCTATGACAAGAATTTTTAATAACCCATGGCGTTTTAAGAAAGATGAATGCCACAGATTAAAATCTTTTTTGTATTTTTGCGGCATGGAAAGAAAGAACATTATAACCATAGGACTCGCTCTGCTTGTATTCGCCGGTTGCGGATACAGACATCAGCGAGCCGGTATCCCAGAGACAGGTGGAGGCGAGGATTATCTTCCGGAGCATATCCACCTGATCAGAACTACGCCCGTCAAGGACCAGGGCAACAGCGAACTCTGCTGGGCATACGGCATGCTTGCCACCATCGAAAGCGAGCACATCATGAAGGGAGATTCCGTGAATCTCTCCATCGCCTACATAGCCCGCATGATGCTGGAAGAACAGGCACTGGAATATTACTTTGCACAGGGAAAGAAGAACATCAGCCTGCGCGGTACTGCCCCGATGCTGATACATTATATAGATAAGTATGGTGCACAACCTTACGACAGCTATGAAGATCCGAAGCACGTGAACTACAAGGTGCTCTGCCGCAAGGTGCAGAAACTGTGCGATGGCGCCATCTCGAAGAAAGCGGGCATCAGCCAGCTCAAGGAAGAACTGGACGACCTGTTTGACGCAGAAATAGGCTACATGCCTGCCAAGGCCGTACACATGCTGGGTGCCGAATATACCCCTCAAGAGTTTGCCCACAGCGTATGCTATCCCGAGGAGTATGTATCGCTCACCAGTTTCTCGCATCATCCTTACAGAGAATACTTTACGCTCGAGATTCCCGATAACCGGATGAACGATGCCTATCTGAACCTTCCGCTCGACGAGCTGATGCTCCACATCAGGAAGGCGGTAGAAAAAGGACATCCGGTATGCTGGGAAGGTGACATCAGCGAACCTGGCTTCAAGGAACCAAGGAAGAACTGTGTAGACATACAGCCGATGGAACGCCCCGTGACCCAGGCATCGCGACAGAAGGAGTTTGAACAGCTTCGCACCACCGATGATCATGTGATGGAAATCATAGGTACCTTCATGAAAGGCAAGCAGAGATTCTACGTCTGCCGCAACTCATGGGGCAAGAACTGGGGCAACAAGGGACTCATCTACCTATCGGAAGACTATCTGCGCCTCAAGACCATCGCCGTATTCATGAGCGAAGAGGCATATATAATGAAGAGGCATATATAATAAGGTATAAGCTCCCAAACAGGCTTTAGACATAAGAAATGTGTTAAAATGGTTGACATACATCAAATAGCTGTTAAATAGCACGTGTGTGCGCACACACATAGTTGATTTATATCAAAAAAGAGGCTTTTTTATGTGATTTTCTCTTAAAACATTTGGTGGGTTCGGAAAATCGTCGTACCTTTGCATCGTCAATAAGACAAAAAGGTTATTAGGTTTTTAGGTTAAGATTGTTAGTTGTTTTAGGTTATTAGTTAGTTTAAAGGTAAATTTAAGATTGTTTATTCAAGGACAACAAAAAGTTTAGGTTATTAGGTTTTTAGGTTTAAGATTGTTAGTTGTTTTTTTATTAGGTTTTAGTTTAAAGGTAAAGAAAAGATTGTTTATTCAAGGACAACAGGATAATTTCAACAGGTGAGTTGAAGGTAAAAAGATCAAATGTATGGGATAACCAAAGATGACGCCTGAGCAGAATTGCTGCTTCGGGCTTCGTAATGGAAGGGGTAACAAAAAGCCCTTGAGTTATGAAAAATTTGGGAATATCGTATTAGAAGAGCGCAATTTCGAAATCATTCGAAGTTGCGCTCATTATTTTATCCCCCAGGTAAAGGGCTAGGACATATGTATTACTACATAAAAACTTTGCCAAAGACTATAGCCATAACTCCTTAAAGTACTTAACTCATTTACTCCTAGACTGGAGAAAGTTCAGTTTGAGAAAAAATAACCGCCAAATTATTTTGTTTTACCAACGAAAAGTCGTAATTTTGCAGAAGATATATAAAGATAAGTAATTATGGCAAGACATCCTCTCTGGAACGAAGAATACTGGCTCCTGCTGTTGCAGCTGTACCAGAAGAAGCCCATGGGCGTGAAACCTCTCTATTCGAAAGGGATGGTCGACTTGAGCCTGGAACTGCATATTCCACCTGAGTTTCTGCACGAACAGATGTTCAAACTCAGAATGGTGACTCCGAGAATCAAGCGACTATGGGAGAAATATGCCGATAAGCCACAGAAACTGAAGCGCGATATACAGCGCATCAGGCAGATGAACGGCTGCGGAAACGCCATACAGTTCTTCGAGGGAGTGGAAGTGAAGGAAACATTCGAGAAAAACTGGGAACCACTGGAAAGTGAACCATCGCTCACCCCCGTGAAACTCATCATCATCCTCGATCTATACTTCCAGCTCACACCAATCACCATGGTGCCGGAAACACCGGAAATCATCGACCTGGGAAAACTCATCAGGACATCACCGAAGGTCATTGCCGAGGCGATGGGCGTATTCATGTACTGCGACCCCTATCTCAACCGCGAAGACGTGCTGATACACCCGCTGCTAGAAGCATGCAGCGACATCTGGCACCAATATGGAAACGGAAATCCAGACAAGCTTTACCAGCTTGCCAACGAACTAAAAGAATATTTTAAGTAATTATGGCTCAAAAACTCATACAGACACAGGCACAGAAGTTACAGCAACTTCAAAGACTTTCAGCCCAGCAAATGCTGCAGGTGAAACTGTTGGAAATGCCGCTCACAGAACTGGAAGACAGTATCAATGCAGAACTGGACGATAATCCCGCTCTGGAAAGCGAGAACCCAGACGACATGCTCAACGAGAATGTCGCCAATGATGATTCGCCCGCAGATGATGAGTACGACAACAGCAGCGATGAGGATGCCTACGAGGCTGAATCTGAAAAAGAAGAAAGAAAAGACGAACTGGACCAGGCACTGGAAAGCATCGGAAAAGACGACCAGATGCCTGACTACAATACAGACAGATACAACAACCAGGACAGCGCTGACTACGAAGAAATGGTTTACGGCGACACCACCTCTTTCTATGATAAGCTGAAGGAACAGATGGACATGCAGCCGCTCAGCGACAAGGAGAAGGAAGTAATGGAATATCTCATAGGTTCACTGGATGACGACGGACTGCTCCGCAAGGACCTGGACAGCATCTGCGATGAACTCGCTATCTATCACAACATCGATGTTACGGAAAAAGACATCGAGCACGTGCTCCACATTCTACAGACCTTCGACCCAGCCGGTGTAGGAGGAAGAAGTCTGCAGGAATGCCTCCTGCTGCAGGTTAAGAGACTGCCGAGAGGTGTGCTCCGCAAGACGATGGAAGAGGTGTTTACCGACTATTTTGACGAGTTTACCAAGAAACATTGGGACAAGATCAAGGCAGGACTGGAACTGAACGATACACAGGTAGAAACCCTGCAGGCAGAAATCAGAAAGCTGAACCCGAAACCGGGCGCATCGATGGGCGAAACAGAGGGAAGAAACATGCAGCAGATTACCCCCGACTTCATCATCGACACCAATGACGACGGAACGATTACATTCTCGCTGAACCGTGGCAACATTCCGCAACTGACGGTTTCGCCATCATTCACCGACATGATTGACACCTACAGGAAGCATAAAGACAAGATGAGCCGGAGCGACAAGGAAGCCCTGCTCTACGCCAAGGAAAAGGTGGACAAGGCACAGGGATTCATTGAAGCCATCAAGCAGAGAAGACATACCCTCATCGTCACCATGAAGGCAATTATCGACATACAGCGGCAGTTCTTCCTGGATGGAGACGAGGCTGACCTGAAACCGATGATCCTGAAGGATGTAGCAGAACGCACGGGACTGGACATCAGTACCATCTCGAGAGTGAGCAACGTGAAGTATGCCCAGACTAAATGGGGCACCTTCCCGCTGAAGTTCTTCTTCACAGACAGCTACACCACTGAAGACGGAGAAGAGATGTCTACCCGCAAAATCAAGATTGCCCTGCACGACATCATCGAGAAAGAAGACAAGAAAAAGCCGATCAGCGATGATGCACTCGCCAAACTGCTGAAGGAGAAGGGATTCCCTATCGCACGACGCACGGTGGCAAAATATAGGGAGCAACTGGGCATACCGGTGGCACGACTCAGGAAATAAGATAGTAGTATGAGTCAGGAAGAAACCGGGGCCCACCACAAAATATTTGAGAGATAAAAAGAATATATACGTTATTAGTGTTATGAAAGAGAAGAATATCATATTGACAGCACGCATTATGAGCATGATCTTCACGCCCTTCTATCTGCCGATGGTAGGACTGATTGCTCTGTTCATCTTCAGTTATATGTCGCTGTTACCGATAGGATACAAACTGGTGATGCTGGGCATGGTCTACCTCCTGACCGTCGTAGCTCCATCGCTACTCATCCACCTCTACCGCATGGTTCAAGGCTGGACCTCGCGTGAGCTGGGCAAGAAGGAGCGTCGTATTGTGCCTTACATCCTCTCTATCGTATGTTACTTCGGCTGTTTTTTCTGGATGGAATACCGCAATACGCCTCGCGTCATCAGCATCATCGTAGTGGTAGCGCTGGCGATACAGATGATTTGCGCCTTCATCAATGTATGGTGGAAGATCAGCACCCATACGGCAGCCATCGGAGGTGTGGCAGGAGCTCTGGTGTCTTATTCTGTAGCCTTCAATTTCAATCCGCTGTGGTGGCTCTGCCTTGTGCTGATGATGGCAGGCGCAGTAGGAAGCGCCCGCATGATACTCCGACAACATACGCTGTCACAGGTAGTTGCAGGATTTCTGATAGGCACCGCCTGTGCTATATTGGTAATATAAAGTTTATAATAAAATATAAGAAGAAATGAAACCATTAGTAAGCATTATTATGGGCAGTACAAGCGATCTGCCTGTTATGGAAAAAGCATGTAAGTGGTTGAACGACAACCAGATTCCTTTTGAGGTTAATGCCCTCTCTGCTCACCGCACTCCAGATGCAGTAGAGTCATTCGCCAAGGGAGCCAAGGAGCGTGGCGTGAAGGTTATCATTGCCGCTGCCGGTATGGCTGCCGCCCTTCCTGGTGTTATCGCGGCATCTACTCCTCTGCCAGTAATCGGCGTGCCTATCAAGGGTATGCTCGATGGTCTTGATGCCATGCTCAGCATCATCCAGATGCCTCCTGGCATTCCTGTAGCTACTGTTGGTGTGAATGCGGCTCAGAACGCTGCCATCCTCGCTGCTGAAATGATTGCCCTTGCCGACGAGGAAGTGGCTCAGAAGGTAGAGGCTTGGAAGGCGGGTCTCGGTGCCAAGATCGAGAAGGCCAACAAGGACCTGGCTGAGGTGAAATACGACTTCAAGTGTAATTAATCTAATATGTGATATGCCCCATTCTTTTGGGGCATATCTTATCTTATATATTATGGTAGATTTATTCAATTATACCCGCCGTGCCTCTTCTGTGGCACATATCGGAGCCCTCGACCTGGGTGGCGATAATCCTATCCGCATCCAGTCGATGACCACTACCAACACCAATGATACCGAGGCTTGCGTTCAACAGGCTGAGGAGATTATCAAGGCTGGTGGCGAGCTGGTGCGCTTCACCACTCAGGGTTCCCGCGAGGCAGAGAACATGAAAAACATCAATGCCGGCATCCGTGCCGACGGCTATCAGACTCCGCTCGTAGCCGATGTTCACTTCAATCCTAACGTTGCCGACGTGGCTGCTCTCTATTGCGAGAAAGTGCGCGTCAATCCTGGCAACTACGTGGATCCTGCCCGCAAGTTCATCAAGCAGGAATATACCGACGAGGAGTATGCCCACGAACTTCAGAAGATTGAGGATCGCTTCGTACCTTTCCTCAACATCTGCAAGGAGCATCATACTGCCATCCGCATCGGTGTTAATCATGGTTCACTCTCCGACCGCATCCGCAACCGCTATGGCGATACGCCAGAGGGCATCGTAGAGAGCTGTCTCGAGTTCCTGCGCATCTGCAAGAAGGAGAATTTCCACAATGTGGTTATCAGCATCAAGTCATCCAATACCGTTGTGATGGTTCGCTCCATGCGCCTCCTGGTAGAAGAAATGGAGAAGGAAGGCATGAACTACCCACTCCACCTCGGCGTAACCGAAGCCGGCGAAGGCGAAGATGGCAGAATCAAGAGTGCCGTAGGTATCGGTGCCCTCCTGGCTGATGGCATCGGCGATACCGTTCGTGTAAGCCTGAGCGAGGAACCGGCTGCAGAGATTCCTGTGGCACGCCATCTGGTAGATTACATCGGCAAGAAGAAGGGGCATCTGATGATTCCTGCCACAGCTTGTCCTTCATTCGACTGGCTGCGCCCTACCCGCCGCGAAACCGTGGCTGTAGGCAATATCGGCGGCAGCAACGTTCCGGTGGTTATCAGCAACCGAATCAACGGCGAGAGCACCGCTTGTGAGAACAAGGATGCTACTCCAGACTATATCTACATCGGTGGCAAGATGCCTAAGCAGTTTGTGCCAGGTCAGAGCTACATCGTAGATTACAATGTTTACGAGACGCTGAACAGCAAGCCAGAGACGACTGGTGCCAAGCTCTACCCTATCTTCCCTGCCATGGCGATGCCGCTCATCGCCAGCATCAAGGCAGACGTGAAGTTCCTCACCCTGCAGTTTGGAACTCCTGCCGAGGAATATATCGCCTGTCTGAAGGCTCATCCTGAGGTGGTGGTTATCTGCGTAAGCAATCATCAGAACCGCCTGGGCGACCAGCGTGCATTGGTTCACGAGATGATGAATGCCGGCTTGAAGAACCCTGTGGTTTTCGCCGAGATGTACCAGTACGGCAAGGAAGAGAAGAGCGACTTCCAGCTGGAGGCTGCTGCTGATATGGGAGCCTTGATGATTGATGGTCTGACCGATGGTATCTGGCTGATGAACAATGGAGACATCCCTGCCCAGACAATAGATGAAACCGCTTTCGGAATACTTCAGGCAGCCCGTCTGCGCACCAGCAAGACCGAGTATATCAGTTGTCCGGGATGCGGCAGAACCCTCTACGATCTTCGTGAAACCATCGCCAAGATAAAGGAGGCAACCAAGCATCTCAAGGGTCTGAAGATAGGTATCATGGGCTGTATCGTGAATGGTCCAGGCGAAATGGCGGATGCCGACTACGGCTACGTAGGTGCCGGTCCTAACCGAGTAAGCCTCTACCGCAAGCAGGTTTGCGTAGAAAAGAATATTCCGCAGGAGGTGGCAGTAGAGCATCTACTCGCCCTCATCGACTCGGACAAGCAATAATTATTCAGGCACGGATTACACAGATTACACGACTCTTTATTAGAGATTATGATATGGTTTATTAGCAGTTGCGCCATAAATCCGTGTAATCCGCGTAATCCGTGCCTAATTTATACCCGCCCCTAACCACTCCCCGTTCCTAATCCATAGTGCCTTCAAAAGTTCAGGAATGAATGTTATCTTTAAGTTAATCTCCACCTCTTTATATGGCTCTTTCACAAAAAAAATGTATCTTTGCAACTGTAATCATCAAAAACTGAAAAGATTATGGCAAATACTAAACTGCTCCTGGTAGAGGATGATGAAAACCTCGCCTATATGGAGAAAAGTTGCTTCGAAGATATCATCGGAGGATATGAGGTGAAAACCGCCGTAAACGGCAAGGAAGGACTGAAGGTATGGCAAGACTTTCAGCCCGATGTTATCGTATCTGATATCGACATGCCCATCATGGACGGAATAGAAATGGTGAAGAAAATACGCGAGGTTGACGGAAAAACCATAATTCTGTTTACCACCGGACTCACCTCGCCGAAAGACCTGAAGGCAGGTTATGCCGCCGGGGCCAACAACTATGTGAAGAAACCGTTTATTCCGGAAGAACTTGATGCTCATATACATAGCCTGCTCCAACTGAAAGCCGGAGCCCGCAGCGAAAACTCCAGCAACCAGATAAAACTGGGTAAATACATTCTAGAAGCCGACCATGCTACTCTGAAAGATACGCAAGATGGTAAACAGAAAATGCTCACCGCACGAGAGGCAAAGATTCTGGAACTGCTGGCAGTAAACAAAAACGAGGTGGTGCGCCGCGAAGCCGTATTGAGCCGGTTCTGGGGAGTGGAAGACAAAGACTATTTTGCTTCCAGAAGTTTGGATGTATTCATCAAGAAAATCCGCACAGCGCTGGAAGACGAACCGGGCGTAGAACTGAAAACCATCAGAGGTGTGGGATTCAAACTCATCGCAGAATAAGCATCCCCCACCTCCTAATAACATCATACGAGAATCAAATTAGAATAAAGAAAAAAAGACAGAAAAGACATCATTATGCTGAAAGCGATATTATACTACATACTGTTCCTGGCAGAATATCTCATCACCATCTTCCTGGGAGCATTCCTGGTGGGACTCTACATGGCAATGAACATGCATTCGGGCTCCCACAGCCAACAGATAGGAGCCCTGAAGGAATCCGTCTATCCGTTTATAATAGTCATCGGATTTCTGGGCATACTCATCGTATGGTTCACCTTTGGACATTATAAATTCTCCAGATTCTCGCTGGGAAAGGTGATTCCTGCAGCCAAATGGAAGGCGATGACCATTTGCACCATGCCGATTCTGGGCTTCACCATGATCTTCTATTCCATCATGAACCTCTTCCATCTCGACTTCCTGCCTAAGCAGATGATGGATATTAGCTATCTCGGCTTCCTGCCTTTTAATATCAACGGATCGTTTATATCTGCCTACATATTCTTCGGCGCCATTCAGGAGGAACTGATCCGCTGCGGCAAGAAGAGTTGGGTGCAGCTGCTCACGCTCTCGATCATGATGCTGCCAGCCAGCATGATGTCGGTAACACCCAGTGGTGATATCAATGTAGATCTGACCGTGCTCGGTTTTATCACCCTCTGCTATTGCAGCTGGATATACGGCAAGACACGCAGCACCATCATTCTCTTCGTGCTTTATTTCGTATCCAATCTGGTTCCCTTCCATTTTGAATCGAAAGTGCTCGGCATATTGCTCCTGATAGCCGGTACGGCATTAACCATAGGCGGATTCGCTGCCCTGAGCAGGAAACTGCCTGAAATGCTTGTGAAAGATGAAAACGAATAGAACCAAAATACTCAGCACCACGGCGCTGATAGCCGTGCTCTGCATGCAGCTGTTTTGGATGTGGAACTCCTTCGAGATGACCGTTCACCAGATGGGGTTTGAAACACCCTGGAACCTGGCACCGGATGTCAGGGCACAGGCCCTGCTCGCAGCCTTTTACGAAAGCAAGTTCACCGTTCTCACCTCTCTCCTCACCACGGTGGTCATCATTCTGAGCCTTATCGACCAAATTAACTATATCGATGAGCAGGAAAGGGTTCGCCTGCTGCGCGAGGATTTCTCCTATGCAATGGTTCACGACATGAAGTCGCCGCTCACCTCTATCATCATGGGAACCAAATATCTGCACAGCGGCGTACTGGAGAAGAAGCCGGAAATGAAGGAGAAATATTTCTGTATCGTAGAAGACGAGGCACAGCATCTGCTTGCTCTCATCAACCGCCTGCTTACCATCTCAAAACTGGAACATGGTAAACTGAGTATCCAGAAGGCTGAAATAGATCTGGAGGCGATGATAGAGGATGTGGTGGATAAATACAAGGCGAAATCGGCGAAACCGATTCATATCACCACCCTATTCGGAGCCACTTCGGCACTGGCAGATGAGGAATATCTGAAGGAGGCTATCAGTAATATAGTAGATAACGCCACCAAATACTCGAAGGAAGAAATCAACATTCAGATTTCCACCCTAGAAAATGATAAGAACGTATATATCAAGATATACGATGAGGGTATCGGCATAGCCAGAAGTGAGATGAAAACAATCTTCAACCGCTTTGAGCGTGCTGCTGAGCACGAAAGAGACGCCCGGAAGACCCGTGGCGGCTTCGGTATCGGCCTGAACTACGTGCTGCAGGTAATCAATGCCCATGGCGGCAAAGTAAGCGTAAAGAGTGAAAAAGGCAAATGGTCGGAGTTCACCATATCGCTGCCGAAATAATCAGCTTGCACAGCCATATTAATAACAAAGCTCCCGATGCATCATGCACCGAGAGCTTTGTTTTATCTTATTTCACGATTGAAGAAACCGGATTTCTCACACCCTTCATTCCTACGAGGAATGCCTTGGCAGCACCAAATTTGAGGAACATATCCAAACGGATAGGAATATGATTCTCATCATCGGTTACATAGAAATCTACGATTCTCTTATACTTGCGATTCTCATACTCCATATAGGCAAGGCGCAGGCAACGGTACTTCACACCATTATCTGCCTTGATGGTAACCTTACCATCAAACTTTATCTGAGCTGGAGTGCGGTTCTTTCCATCAGCAATAGGGAATTTTACGGTATAGCCCTTCTTCCAGTTGGCAGGATTGAAACTGCGGGCACGCAGGAAGATGTTCATCATGTCAAAAACACAATCATCGTAGGTGGCATTCTTCCATACATGCTTGCCATCATGCTGCTGACGGTGTTGTCTGAGATGACACCTACCGCCAGAATAGCTGTAGAATACCTCATCTACCGTATAGCGCTTGCCCTCGTGAGCTCCCTTACGGAAATACATAGGCGCCATATCGGTGCCGCTGTAGCAGAGCAGAGTGTCGCGAAGCACAAAGATATCATCTACACGCTTATTGCCTCTTGTAACAAGAGAACCGCGATAAGCAGGCTTACCATGACGGGTGGTTTGGACGATAGACATACTGGCATTACCAGCTTTTACCCAAACAAACTTCCAATTGTAATACAGATTGTAAGTAAGGAACTCACCCGACTTGAAGGCTGTATTACGGAAGGTACACTGGGCAGACACCGTAGTGCTGACCAGAAGTAGCAATAATGCAATCCCGAATGATTTGATCGTTTTCATAACTCTTTATAATTTAGGAATGTACTCGATGCCAAGTTTCTTGGCACGTTGCGCATTCTGGTTCTTAACTTTCTTTTCTTTATCAGGCTTCTGCTTGGTAATGGCACCAGGCTTCTGACGGGAAAGTTCACGGGCCGTAGGATCCCAACTCTCGGTTAAATCCCATTTAGCCTTGCATTCTATCACGTCTGGATAGTAATACACCTCTTCTGCCTGTTCATCCTTATCATAGCAGCCTGTATCCCACTTGCCGTTGCCGTTGCGGTCTACTATCAGACGCATGTAATACTTCTCCGGCTTGAGATAATAGAATTCGGCTACTCCGTTCACTGCCTTCACTTCTTTCACCACCTGATTCTGCGCATTGAGTAGCTGAACGAGGAGCGGATGATTGTCGAAATCGTGCGTTACATTAATGAGCAGCGTGCCGTAAGTATCCAGGGAATTGACCTTGAAACCTTGTTTTACAGGTTTAGATACAAGTCCGTAGATGTCCTGGAACGCGGCAGAATCAACCTCCAGACTATATTCTATGTCCGGACGCCACTCGCCTCTCAGAATATACTTGCGGTTGCCCAGCGGCTTAAACTCCATCGACGCCCTATACCATAGCGTATCATGCTTGGCATAGAGATGAATGCCTGCCGTATCGGCCTTGGCAAGCGGCGTATTGAAGGTGAAGATAACATTCTTGTCAGGATCGAGCTGAGAAGAGACACTCATCTGAACATCAAGCGGTTTTACAGCCATCACGCTATCATAAGGTTCACCCTTCTTCTTCAGTTTTTCCTGCTTCTTGGTCCATTTCTCCAGTTCCTTAGCCTGCGCCTTCATACGCTTTTCGTAAGGTTCCTTCGAAAGAATTTCGAGCGTATCAGTCTGGTTGCGGAGCACGCCCGTACTGTCTGTCATACGGTAAGTAAGCTCTATATTCAGCGTATCCTGGTTGACCAGCGCCGTATCCTTGAGCCAATAGGTAAGCGTATCGTTCTTCTCCGATTTTTCCAGAATAAAGGCATCTTTCTCATTAAAATTCAAGCCCTTGATCTGTGGCAGGATAGAATCACCATAACTGTAATAGAGCGAAAAGCAGTTGGCCTTCTGACGCTCTGCCTTGAGGAAGAAGCGGTCGGAAACCAGTTCGGTAAAGGCACGGAGCACTACATTATCCGGTAGGAAATGAGTATAATTAACCTGATCTATCGACTTGATATGCAAGGAATCAATCCATGTAGTATCCTGTCGTACATCCGGCTTGCTTGACGGCACGATAATATCATGAGAAAAAGCGAGTTTTTCGCTTTTCTGGCTGAACATATAGTTGCCATCCATATCCTGCAGGGCATAGATGCGGTAAGAGCCCGGAGCCACACCTTTTATGACGAAGCGACCACGGCTGTCGGTACGGCTTACACGCAGCATAGGCTTGGTCTTGAAGGCTGAATCGGCATGATCAGCGTAAAGACCTACCAGAATACCCTTGATAGGCTCCAGATTCTCTGATTCGAGCACATATCCCGACACCTCCATCGTATCGATGACCTCGCCGGTAGAGAAACTGTAGGTATAGTTTCCCATCGGATTGCCCTCGTTATTATCGCTGATGGCATCGGAAAAGTCGATGGTATAGGTAGTATTCGGCTTGAGCGAATCTACCAGAGAAATCTGAATATGCTTGCCCGAAGCCTTGATTTCAGGCACTTCGAGCTGCGGAGGCGAAACAACCACTTTCTCGGTAGGATTATCTACCTTGATATATTCGTCGAAATAGATATTCACCTTCTTCTGCTTCACATTTACGCCCTTATCGGCTGGCGAAGCTCCAATCACCTTAGGAGGAGTTTCGTCGAACCAACCACCATCCGGCTGTCCCATCTTGGCACAGGATGCCAACATGAGGAAAGCTAAGACGTAGAAAGGCAGAAACAGTGAATTTGCCTTCAACTTGCTCTTTATGTCGTTCAATTGAATCATTCTTTATATCTTCTTAATATCGCAGCATCACTTCAACTTCAGGCGGAAGAAGCATGCAGCTTGTTTTATTTGTTCATCATGAGCATCTCATCAATGTTCTTGCGGCTGTTGCTCAAGCGTGGAATCTTATGCTGTCCACCTAACTTGCCCTTGCTCTTTAGCCATTCATTGAAGAGTCCCGGCTTGGCCTTCACTATCTCCAGATGCTGGAGGGTAACATCGTGAAAGCGCTTGGCCTCATAATCGCTGTTGATTTCCTGCAGCTTCTGGTCTAACAGACTGGCAAATTCATCGAGGCTGGCTGGCTCCTGAGAGAACTCTATGAGCCACTGGTGACGGCACTTGGCATTACTGTCCATATAAACCGGCGCAGCGGTATAATCAGAAACCTGAGCACCCGTCTTCTCGCAGGCATAAGCCAATCCCTTCTCAGCATTATCCATAATCAGTTCCTCGCCAAATGCATTAATAAAGTACTTGGTACGGCCGGTAATGACAAACTTATAAGGATTCTTGCTGGTAAACTGAACCGTATCGCCGATGAGATAGCGCCACAAGCCACAGGAGGTGGTGATGATCATAGCGTAGTTCTTGCCTACCTCAACACCCCAGAGAGGCACAACGGTAGGATTCTCGCTGCCGAATTCGTCCATAGGGATAAACTCGTAGAATACATCATAATCTATCATAAGCGACATGGCTGGGTCTGCCGGATCATCCTGCAGTCCGAAGAATCCCTCGCTGGCATTATAAGTCTCCATATAATGCATGTTCGGCGAAGTGATGAGCTGTTCATACTGCTTGCGGTAAGGAGTAAAGGCAATACCGCCATGGAAGAATACCTCCAGATTAGGCCATATCTCTTCCAGATGCTTCTTGCCGGAAAGTTCCATGACACGCACCAGCACACTAAGCATCCAGCTAGGAACACCCGAAATATTGGTTACGTTCTTATTCATCGTTTCGCAAGCAATAAGGTCGCGTTTCACTTCGAAATCGCTCAGGAGAGCAGTTGACTTCTTAGGAACACGCACCAGATTGGCAAGCGGATTGATATTTTCGATGAGGATAGCGCTCAGGTCACCCACCAGACTATCCGACACATTATAGTTAGGCGAATGGCTTCCACCTAAGATAAGGCTCTTGCCATCAAAAAGTCTGCTCTTCGGATTATTGCGCAGATAATAGGCTACGGCATCAAAGCCTCCGGCATAATGAATGCCATGCAAGCCATCATGAGAAACCGGGATAAACTTACTCTTATCGTTGGTGGTGCCAGATGACTTGGCATACCATTTTACCAGTCCCGGCCATAGAATATCCTTTTCGCCATGACGCATACGGTCGATATCCCCCTTCAACTCCTCGTAGGTATTGACAGGAATATTCTGTGCAAATTTATCATAACTATTGGTGGTATTTAATAAATGCTTGACACCATATTCAGTATTTTTTCCTTTATTTATAAGGTGCATAAGCACTTTATGCTGCAAATGTTCTGCATCATAGACATACTTCTCCAACTCCTTCTGCCGAGGTTTGAAGACGTTACTTACTATCGTTGTTAAACTCATATCTAGATATATATCATTTAAGTAGATGCAAAAGTAAATCAAACTTTTGATATAGAGAAAGTTTTTACTATTTTTTAATACAAAAGGGTAAGATAAAGTATACAAAAAGGAAATATACAAATCGAGTAGGAGGAAAACGAAGTAGTTTTTCTCCTACTTTCGTTTTCCGACCT
>OJQI01000005.1_pt1 | contig 156025 bp, 112 predicted proteins | sample 1598711 | NCBI WGS metagenome assembly OJQI01 (sample SAMN03922505, study PRJEB24848) | human gut metagenome | isolation source: stool sample | host: Homo sapiens | place: Germany | collected 2011-11 | reverse complement strand
CTTCATGTGGATATGTGAAGACAACATCGTGGAAGTACCATTCGACAAGGAACACCTATTGGAGCGCATCATCAGTCCCGATAACTTGCGCAAAGCCTACAAGGCTGTGCAGCGTAACAGGGGCTGTAGCGGTATCGACAAGATGTCATGTGAGCAAATGCTCCCTTGGCTCTTGGCTAATAAGGATGCCCTAATCCGTTCCTTGCTTGACGGTTCATACCGTCCGAACCCAGTAAAAAGGGTAGAGATACCCAAAGACAATGGCAAGATGCGCCTGTTGGGCATCCCCACGGTCATAGACCGTCTGGTTCAACAAGCCATCAACCAGACCCTAACCCCCATCTATGAGCGCCAATTCTCTCCAAGAAGCTACGGCTTCCGCCCGAGAAGAGGTTGCCATGATGCCCTGAGAGGTGCGCAGAAAATAGTTGATGATGGCTACATCTATGTGGTCGACCTCGACTTGGAGCGTTTCTTCGACACCGTGAGCCATAGCAAACTCATAGAAATCCTCAGCCGCACGATAAAGGATGGCAGGGTGATAAGCCTTATCCACAAATATCTCCGCAGTGGTGTGATGAACAAAGGTGTGTTCGAGACAAGTGAGGAAGGCACTCCCCAAGGAGGACCGTTAAGTCCGCTTTTGAGTAATATTATGCTCAACGAGTTGGACAAGGAACTCACACGTCGAGGTCTCCCTTTTGTTCGCTACGCCGATGACTCGATGATATTTTGTAAGTCCAAGCGTGCAGCCAAACGCGTGAAGGAATCTGTAACCCGATTCATCGAAGGAAAACTTCATCTGAAGGTGAACAGGGACAAGACAGTTGTGTCCTATGTGCAAGGTGTGAAATACCTTGGTTACTCTTTTTATGTAATGAAAGGCAAATGCCAACTCACGGTACACCCAAGAGCCAAATCCAAGATGAAAGCCAAACTCAAGGAGTTGACTTCCCGAAGCAATGGTTGGGGATATGCCAAGAGGAAGCAAAAACTTGAAGAGTACATAAGGGGATGGGTAGGTTACTATCACCTTGCCAACATGAAACGTTTCCTCATGGAAACTGACGAGTGGCTAAGGCGACGGCTACGTATGTGTATATGGAAGTCGTGGAAGAGGGTGAAAACGAGAGTTGCCAACTTGGTAAAGTGCGGTATTGACAAATACCAAGCTTACATGTGGGGCAATAGTCGTTTGGGTTATTGGCGCATAGCTGGTAGTTATATACTAAGCCGTGCTATAACCAACGAAAAGTTGAGCATGGCAGGCTATGCTACATTGATGGGTTCATACATCGAATGGCACCCAAAATAGGAACCGCCGTATGCGGAACCGCACGTACGGTGGTGTGAGAGGTCGGAAAACGAAAGTAGGAGAAAAACTACTTCGTTTTCCTCCTACTCGATTATTACTTAGTTACGATAAGCTGGATTTTGATAAGCTTCCTTTTCTGTATCGCTCATCATCAATGCATCTATCTGTCCCTGTGGAATAGGGCGGAGATAGAAACCATCAGGAATATTGCGAGTGAAGGTCTCTGGTGTATGGTCTTCTGCTTTATCACCACAAATCGTGTATTTCCCTGCACGATCTTTCCATGTCTGTGTTCTAACAAGGTCAAACCAACGATGTCCCTCACCGAAATACTCACGACCTAACTCGTCGAGAATGTAGTCAATAGTGATTACTTGTGGAGTGGCTGCAGTCATTTCTGCACTGTGGTCTTCAATCTTCTCCTTGTTACCATTGTTGTCCCAACGCCATTTTCCTGCACGAGCACGAATTACGTTGATTAATTCACGAGCAGAAAAACCTGTTTGTGTTGTGGCGCCCTTTACAGCTGCTTCTGCTGCAGCAAAGTAGAGCTCTGAGAACTTGCAGATAGGGAACGGACGTGTACTACCTGCATTAGGTTGTCCGACAGTTCCATTGTTGTCAGTACGATAAGGACCAAGTTTCCAAAGGATAGGATATTTGAAACGACTAATGCCGGATGGACCTACTACATAATCTGCACGACCAGCGGTTGTACCTGCGCCTACACCTGCGCCATTTCCATTGTAAGAGATGTTGTTATCGTTATCAACGAAAGTGAGGACAGCGTCACCCACCTTGATGTCCATACCATTGGCACCAATACCTTTTTCTGTGTTATTGCCGCCTAAGTCCCAGTTCGCACGGAATGTGTAGGTGAATGTGCCATCATAACGAGAGTCATTGGTCTTGTCAGCAAAAGTCTCTTTGAAAACATTCTGCGTAGGTGCCATACGAGTCCAAGGACGTCCTAAGGCTTGAACAGCAGCACGCAATACTGGATTGAACTTAGAACCATCAGCCTTATCGATTACCATGTTAGGGTAGTTCCAGCATACCATCCAAGAGGCGAAGTTGTCTGGTGCGCCACCACCGCCATAACTAAGTGAGCCACCATTGTATTCTTCACTGCTTTCTGTATGGTCTGCGTAAAGTAACATTTCTTTATTACGATCGTTTTCTGCAAGGTTTACGTCATAATAAGTATCCATTAAGCCAAATGGTCCAGGGTTCTGAATGCCTTCGATGGCAACATTGTAAGCCTGCTGGAAATACCATGCTGCATCATGTCCATCTGGGTCTGTACGTTGACACTCTGGATAGGTAGGAATGTTCTTTGGATTCTCTAACCACCAACCATAGGTTAAGTAAGCCTGTGCCAGTACCAAACGGGCCAATGTCTTAGTGACACCACCAGTAACACGTCCCTTTTCTGGAAGATTCTCTATTGCTGTCTTGAGATCAGGGAAAATGGCTTTAGTATAAACATCTGGTACCGTGTTACGTACAGAGACACGAGTAGGAGCTGTGTTGAATTTCATTTCGCCAGCACCCAAATCCAAAGGTACGCCACCAAAGGTTTGTACCAGACGGAAGTAATCGAATGCACGGAAGAAACGAGCCTCTGAAAGTAAAGCTTCGGAGATATTTCCTTTCTCTCCATTTTCTATGACACCACTTGCTGTGTTTATGTAGATAAAGGCATTACCCCACAAAGCGTCAGCACGGCAAGACAAAGAAGTTAAGTTGCCAATACCTGAAAGGTCTGCGTCCTTAAAGTTGCCATCGGCACTTTGGGCCCATGTATACTCGTCAGTACCAGTTTCGCAATTATTATAGTAATATGCCTGTCCGTAAGTATCACGCAGGTGAGAGTAAAGTGCGGTCAAGCCACCTTTGATACCATTCTCGGTAGTAAAGAATGTTGGGTCGTATTGACTGCGTGGTTGCTCATCCAAAATGTCTGAGCAAGAGCCTAGCATCAAAATTCCTATAGAAGCAATGCCAAGACCTAATATATTTTTTCTAATATTCTTCATAATTGTAAGTCTTTTAGAATGTAACATTAACGCCGAAGATAAAGTTTCGTGTAGCTGGGGTATTATAACCTACTACAGGCAATTTGTGAGCCCCTGTGTAACCATCCATGGTTACTGCCATGGTACTGCCATTATTACTCAAAGTATTGGTTTCTGGATCAAGACCGCATTCATTCTTGAAAGGAGAGAAGAATACAAATGGGTTTTGTACAGATGCATATACACGGAGTTTACTGATACCGAAGTTCTTGACAGCCTTCAGCTTATCAAAATTATAGCCTAAGGTGATGGTACGAATCTTCAAGTAACCAGCATCGAAGTAGCCGAGTGTAGAGCCATATTTAGGGTTGTCGCCCGAAGCAATGCCACCTGGCTTAGGATACTTTGCGTTGGTGTTTTCTTCACTCCAGTAATCTACCTTGATATTATTACGACGTCCACTCATCAGGTTCAGGTAACCATTAGAAGAATGAAGCGCACTAATTAATTTACCGCCAATTTGGAAAGAACCAATAACTGTCAAATCAAAGTTCTTGTAGCCCACTGTTGTGTTAAAACCACCCATCAAGTCTGGATCCATCTCCATGATTTGCATATCATCACTATTTATTTGGCGTGTAGGAGTTCCATCTTCTTTGTAGTCACCAGTATACTCTACTTTAATCATACCTACGTTGCCACCAGGTTCCAAGACGTCCAGATACTTGTCGTCCTTCTGCCACAAACCAATTTTCTTGTAGTCGTAGATGACATCAATAGGATGACCTACAAACCAACGATTGCTGAGATCTCGATCTGCTCCAGATGCAAGAGCTACCAACTTGTTCTTGTTTGCATAGAGATTAATGCCGGCATCCCATGTCCAACCATTCTTACCATCAATGATAGTTCCGTTTAAGGTGAATTCGACACCCTTGTTGCGAGTTTTACCAATGTTGGCAGTATAACTGTTTACGCCAGAAGTAGATGGCAGGGAAACGCCAAGAAGCAAGTCTTTGGTATCTTGAATATAGTATTCCAATGTACCGCTTAAACGACCCTGGAACAGACTGAAATCAACACCGAAGTTCCAGGTTGATGAATACTCCCATCCTAATTCGTCATTAGGCAATGTGCTTACATAGAAACCACGGTCATATCCAGTAGGACCAAAGTTGTATGGGCGAGTACTCAATGCACCGAGAGTAGAGTAAGGGTTGATACTCTGGTTAGATGTTTCACCATAACCTACACGGAGTTTTAAGTTGTCAATCCAGGTCAAACTCTTCATGAAGTTTTCTCGAGCGATATTCCAACCTGCAGATACTGCAGGATAGGTATGCCACTGGTGTCCCTTCGCCAAACGAGAGGATGCGTCAGCACGGAAGGTTGCTGAAAGCATATACCTGTTGTCATAAGAATACATAACACGACCCATCCAAGACATCAATCCACTCTGCCAGTAGTTTTGATAGCCAGGGTTGACTGACAGGTTCTTGGTTGCTGCACCAATATTATAATATTGGAAATATTCAGCAGGGATAGCCTGACCAGACATATGGGTTTGCTCGTATGTGGTCTGTTCAGCAGAATACATGCCGACAACGTTTACATGATGCTTCTCTGCAAAGGTGTTGTCGTAAGTTATAAGATTTTCTACAGCCCAGTTTTTGTATGTAGATTGTTGAACCGAAGCACTGTTAGGAGAATCTGCATTATCGCTGCCAACGCCTGTTCCTGTAAAGGCACCCTGTTTGCTAGTGCGATAGTTTAAACCAACATTGATACGATATGTCAATCCCTTAATCCAAGGACACTTTGCTTCTGCGAATAAGGTGTTGTATGAACCAATGCCCTTATTTTCGTTGAGCCAAGAATCTTCCAAACCTTCAGCTACGTCTCTTGTTAAGACCCAAGTGTTGTCCAAAGGCATCTTAATGACACGCTTCATGGTTCCGTCTTCATTGTAAGGACTAGCCAAAGGACTCATTGTTAAAACATTATAGAGACCAACGTTGCCGCCCTTAATTTCGCGATAGCTGTTGTTTGTGCTTAAACCAAAGCGGAAGTATTTGCCTACACTTTGGTCAAAGTTTCCACGTACAGAAATACGATTGAATCCCTGTGTAGGAACAACTGCTTCGTCGTGATAGTAACCTGCACCAAAGCTATAGCTACCGCCCTTTGTGCCACCTGAAACGCTTACATCATGGCTTGTAGTAATACCTGTCTTGAAGAATAAGTCTTGCCAGTCTGTATCAGTATCATCGCTTTCATCCAAAGTGTTTTCGTATTTGCCTGCGGCTTTACGAAGAGCAGCAAATTCAGGACCATTCATCATTGGATATTTATGGAATATCTTTTTGAAACCAAAATAGCCGTTGTAGCTTACTTTGGCTGGTGTTCCTTCTGCGCCCTTAGCGGTCGTAATAAGAATAACGCCATTGGCTCCACGGGAACCATAGATGGCTGTGGCAGAGGCATCTTTCAAAATGTCCATAGACTTGATATCGGCAGGATTGATATCTGAAAGGTTGCCCATGAATGGAATGCCATCAAGTACAATCAGAGGATCGTTGCTTGCATTCAAAGAACGCTGTCCACGAATTCGAATCTGCATCTCGGCACCAGGCTGGGAAGATGTTTGGGTCATCAGTACACCTGCAACACGGCCTTGAAGGGCTTGTGCCGCATTTGATGATACGATTTGGTTCAATTTGTCGCCTCCTACGTTGGCAACTGAACCCGTGATTGCTTCCTTGCGTTGGGTTCCATAACCGATGACAACCACATCATTGAGAGCATGACCATCCTCTTTCATCGTAATTTTAAGGGATGATTGTTTTGTTACGACTACTTCTTGTGTGTTATAACCCACATAAGAAATGATAAGGGTTGCTCCGGGTTTAACGTCAAGAGTGAAATTACCATCCATGTCTGTTGCTACTCCATTGGATGTTCCCTTTACTTTTACCGTTGCACCAATCAGCGGACCCATAGAGTCGCTGATATTACCTGTAACCTTTTTGGTTTGTTGTACTGAAGTTGCTATCAGAGAATTTGCTTCTCCATTGCTAGCTTGTACCTCTGGAGCATACATTCCAAGTGCGGAACACATACCCATTAAGATTGTTGTTTGTTTTAAATATAACAAACATAGTTTAACAGTTTGTAGGTATATTAAACGTTTGTTACTCACTATTTTGTTAATTGTTTACGGCTGCAAAGATATGGCCTTTTTCGTAAAGTGCAGTTAAAATTTGTATCTTGCGTGTTTTAAAATGTTTCATGTACAATAAAACAGACATGTTTAGGTGAAAAAAAGGGGATATGCAACTGCAAATCCCCTTTATACCTTATTATATATAGACATTTTAGTATTCGTATAGCTTGATGTGGAGTATTTTGTTGTCTCCACATGAGATGCGGGCATGGCGTCCCTGGTGGTCCTGATCGCCATTATCACGACGGATAAACTGTAATTTGCCGTTTTTGTCTATTTCAACCTGGTCTACATATCCGATACCGATACGCTTACCTTTGAAGGTTGTGGCTTGTTTCTTTGTTTCGGTTCCACCGTTGTCTACAAATCCGTCCTCACCGAGTTTTTTTTCTTCAGCTTGCGCTTTTTCAGTCTTGCTTTGGAAGACTACGACAATTCCATTACCAGCTATGATGTATTCGTTCTTGGCTAGTTTCACGATTAAGCCACCGCCTTCAGGCCATTTACTTCCATCTGTAGCGCGAGGATCCCATGGTAGCGTGAAGAAATGACGGCAGGTCATGGTGATATCTCCATCTTCGATGATTCGCTCTTTATCTTCCTGGTCGAAGAGCAATCCCCAGTTTTTACCCTTTCCCTGATGCTGAAGCAGGATAGGAGAGAGTTGGTTGATAACCTTATATGAACGTCTGATACTGTTCTTCACCTTGTAGTTAGCTTCATTGAGAGCAAACGGACTGAAACTGATGGCATCTGTTTCGCCGAAGGTATAATATGCCTTTACGCCGCTATTGATATCGCATTTCACTTCTGGAGTGAAGAAAGGATTGTCGGCACGCTTGTATTTCTCTACCCATCCCTTGTAACCGGTATCATAGATATCTGGTGCAAAGATGTCGATACTTGGTGCTCCGCATTTCCAGATGTCAATCAGATGGGCTAGTGGTCCGGCAGAAGGATATTCGCCTGGTTTTCTGCCACGACTGTTCATTGCTGCATTTACATACATCGGAATATTGTAGATGGCTTTGCCTGCTGAGGCTAGCTGCTCTACATACTTGGCATAATAATATGCTTGGAATTTCTCGTCAGCATAACGGTCTGTTCCGAAAACTTCTGCCCATGTACCTTTTTTCTTGAGCTTGAGTGCCTTGAGCAATGAAGAAGGAACGGGTTGTCTGTAAGCTTTTTCGGCAAGAGGAGAGTGGTCGCGGGCAGATTCGAGCATGCCGATTTCGTTTTCTACCTGCATCATGATAACGGTATTCTCCTGACTGTCTACTGCTTTAATGTGCTTCATCAGTTCGCAGAATGCTCGTTTGTCTGCTTGAAGCAGGTTATCGCTGAAGGCTGTGCATATCTCTAATGGCTTGCTGTTCTCTGTGAGTGAACGAGGGAAACGTTTGGTGTTTTCCTTTACCCATAGTGGAGCATAGCAGCTCATGGAGTTCTTCCAGGCACCGAACCATAGGAAGACAATCTTCAAGTCATGCTTACGGGCAGTTGTGATGACGCTGTCTACAAGTGCAAAATCATATTTGCCCTCATTAGGTTCTACAAATTCCCAATATGCAGGAACGAAGACAGAGTTGACTCCGCTATTCTTCATCTGTTTCAATGCTTTCCTGATGTCGGCAGGACTCGTTGCGGCAGAGTTGCTCAACTCACCAGCCAGGAGAAGCATCGGCTTGTCATTGACAACAAGCTGGGTTGCAGAGCCTTGCTTCTGCAGTTTTACTCCAGCTTGTATGTTGATGCAGCATAATAATGTTAGAAAAGATAATACAATCTTATTCATAAATCTTCATTTTTGAAAAGGTTTGAAAATACTTGAGACAGGTATTGCGCCATTCCTTTGCATTCTCCAACTGTACATTGAGCAATGAATCGGTATGCTGCCATTCCTGCTCATGTCCTTTCATATACTGTTTGGCTGAGGTATGCCAGAAGTCGCGGTAAACTTCTACCATCGCCACACCCATGTTGTACTTCATGCAGAGTTCCTGCCAGAGGGTGCTGCCTGATTTCATCTTGTAAGTCCAAGGCACATGATGGAACCAGAGAAGATATTCTTCAGGACAAGTCTCGATGTTATCATACAGACTGCGATATGGTTCCGGGTACTGACCGACAGCATCTGTGCCCTTGGATGAACGGTCGAAACCTACACCCTGAGCATCTGCCTTGTGATAGTAGACCGGACACCATTCCAAAGGATAACTTGCGATGAAACCATCTGGCTCCGGACCGTAGTGGTGGTCGAACTTGAAGATGTGGTGCAAACCCAAAGGCATCATATAGTTGACGCAAGCTTCGCGCGAAGTCATCATCATCATCTCTACAGGTTTAGTGAATCGCTCGTCCTGGTTTCCGTAGGTCTGTACGAGCCATTCGTGAGCAATCTCTTCAGCTGTAAGTGAAGGATTCCATGCTAATCGGCCGAAAGCATACCAGTTAGCCTGAGAGAAAGGATGACCGCACCAGTTGGCATCATCACCGATATTGGCTACACCTGAGATTCCAACCAGTCTGTCTGGATTAACAAAGCCAAAGAATTCCTTCCACATAGGAGCGAGATAGGTGAGGTGCTTAGACTGACCGAGATATTCCTGGGTAATCTGAAGTTCTGCTATCTGTGGAGTCTGTTTGATGTTGTCGAAGATAGGAGCGTATGGCTCACGTGGCTGGAAGTCGAGCGGACCATTCTTAGACTGTAGGATTACGTTGTCGCGGAACTTGCCATCCATACCTTTGAATTCGCTGACAGCTTGCTTTACACGGTCTTCTCCCTTATGGTTAGCACCATATACAAAGCTTCGCCACATGATGATGCCTCCGTATGGTTTGACGGCATCGGCAAGCATGTTGGCTCCATCGGCATGTGTGCGGTGGTAGTCGCCAGGACCAGGCTGTCCTTCAGAATTGGCTTTTACGAGGAAACCGCCAAAGTCAGGGATGGTAGCATATATCTCTTTTGCCTTCTTCTTCCACCACTGCTGAACCTTCTTATCCAGTGGGTCGGCAGTCTTGGTGTAGCCTAAAGCCATAGGCGAAGCGAAGTTGATGCTGAGGTATACCCGGATGCCATAAGGACGCAGGATGTTGGCGATGACCTTCACCTTATTAATATATTCTGCAGTCATCATCTTTGGCGATGCGTTTACATTGTTCAGTACGCTGCCGTTGATGCCCAAAGAGGCGTTGGCACGGGCATAGGTGATGAGACGGTCGTGCAGACTCTTGCTGATGCTGCCGCCCTTACCGTTTTTGCCGAGTTTGATTTCTTCCCATTTGAAGATGCTCTTTCCGGCGTAGCCACGTTCGATGCTGCCATCGAGATTATCCCAATGGTTAAGAATGCGGAGACCCACTTGTGGCTTCTCGGTCTCATCAATAGCTTTGCTGAAGTTCTGCTGATTACCGCTACCTGTGTTGTAGGCATCGGTGTTCTGAAGTCGAATTAACTCGTAGGCACCATAGAGCAAACCGATAGGATTGCTGGCGGTGATAGTTGCTTCGTACTGAATGTTGTCGCCTTGCTGGGCAGGACGGGCGTAGATGTTATAGCCCTCGCCCAGATTGAGACTCTTGTCTATCTTGAGCTCAACATTCTTGCCACGCCAGTTGTTTTCTAACTCCTGCTTGGCAATCTTGGCTGTTGCATCATCAGGCAACTGTGAGATGACTTGGCATGAGTTAGCATACTGCTTTCCTAGCCATAACTGTGAGCCATCACTCTGTGCAGAAACATGGAGTGATGTAAGTACCGTAATTAATAAAATAAGGTATTTCTTCATATCTTTGCAGATTGTTAATTTGTATTATTGTTGTTTCTGCTGCAAAGATACGAAAAAATACCTTATTCTCTTTTATTTGTTGTTTATTTCTCTTTTCTTTTTGTTTCAGCATATTCGCTAGGCGACATGCCATAGTGTTTCTTGAACACTGTAGAGAAGTGGGTCTGGTTGTTGAAACCTACAGAGTAGGCTACCTGCGTGATATTAATCTGCCCCTCTTCGATGAGTCGTGCCGCCTGTTCCAGTCGGAGGTTACGGATAAATTCTCCGGCAGAAACACCAGCAATCTCCTTTAGTTTACGGTGGAGCTGTGCACGGCTGATACCTACCTTCTCGGTAAGTTTCTCTACATTGAGGTCGGGATCGGCAAGGTGGGCGTTGATATATTTCATCACGCGTTCCATCAGGGCATCGTTGTTGCCCTTTACCTGAATCTGCTCAATCTTCGCCTTCTGGCCCTGTGCTCCGCTGTATTTGCCACGGATGCGTCGCACATTATCCACCAGGTTGTCGATAAGGATATGCAGCTCTTCCATGTCGAAAGGCTTTGCCAGGAAAGCATCGGCTCCTCTGCGAAGTCCCTCCAACCGGTGTTCCACCTCGCTCTTTGAGGTGAGCAGGATGACAGGAATATCGCTAATGTTACTGTTGTTCTTGATGTTCTTGAGCATGGTGATTCCATCCATCTCCGGCATCATCACATCGCTTATCACGAGGTCGTACTTGCCGGTGAGCAGCATCTTCAAACCCTCCTTGCCGTTGCAGGCACGCTCAAAGCGGTACCAGTCGCTCAGTTCTGCCTTGATGTATTGGGCAATCTCGCTGTCATCGTCAACTATCAGAATATTGAAGTTGCGGTTGGCCTGTACTTTCTTTTTGGTAATCTCCTGCTCCTTCTTGTCTTCTTCTTCCAGTATCTCGCCTGGCTGCAGATGGCTGTTGCCCAGCGGAATGCTTACTTCGAAGCAGGAACCCTTGATGCCGTCGGTACGGTTGTAGGCCTTGATCTTGCCTCCGTGCATTTCTACAAATGCCTTACAGAGGTTGAGTCCGATACCGGTTCCTTCGATATGGAGACCGCTGCTGTTGTTTCCCTGATAGAAACGTTCGAAGAGGCGGTCGGTCTTCTCTTCCTTCAGTCCGATGCCTGTATCTTCTACCCTGATGGTGGCATTCTTTTCGCCTTTACCTATGATAACAGTAATCTCGCCGCCATCAAAGGTATACTTCATGGCATTGGAGAGCAGGTTGGAGATAACCTTGTCAAAGTTGATGCGGTCTATCCAAACCTTCAGCTTGCCTTTATCGCTGCTGAGGCTTTCGTCTTCTTTCAGCTCAAGGGTGATGTTGCGCTCCTGTGCATTGAAGCGGTAGAGCGATACGATGCCATGCAGGAAATCCTTGAGCGGAGTCTCCTGGCAATGGAGATGCATCTGGTTCTTGTCTATCTTTCGCTCATCAAGTATCTGGTTTACCAGAAGCAGGAGGCGCTGGGCATTGCGGTCGATGGTATCGATATCCTGTTTGCTTTCGGCATCTGTTAATCTTGTTTTCAGCTTGTTGAGCGGTCCCATGATCAATGTCAGCGGCGAGCGGATGTCGTGGGTGGCATTGATGAGAAACTGCATCTTGGTCTCTTCCAGGTCTGCCTTGCGGCGGCGCTCGTATGTATAGATAACATACAGGATGACGCTTGCTATGATCAGGATATAGAGGAGATATGCCTCGGGTGATGCATACCAAGGGTCGCATACCTTGATGTTGATGATGGTAGGATTCTTGGAATATCTGCCATTGCTGGTAGCTCTCACCTCCAGCGTATAGTCGCCCGGTTTCAACTTGTTGAATGCTACGGCATTGGCTCCCTCGTTGGTGCTGTTCCATTTGCCGTCGTTGATGCGGTATTGGAAACTGATATTATCGGTGTTCCTGTAGTTGAGCAGCGAGAACTCCAGAGTGAATGAATTCTGGGAGTAAGGAATGCTGAAGTCTTTGACCATACAGTTGATTGGCTTTCCGTCGATGATGAAGTTGGTGAGATGTACATCTCCCAGTTCCATCTTCTTGGCTCTGACAACGTCAGGATAGAAGGTTGTGATACCGTCACTGGTTCCGAAGGCGATAAGGTCGCTGGCGGTATGCATGGAAGAGCCCAGCACGTACTCACGGGTAGTAAGTCCGTTGCCGTTGATGTGCCCGATAAACTGTCTGTTCTTCTGTTCGTACTGCCAGATGCCCATGGTTGTACTTACCCACAAGTCACCCTTCTGGTCTTTGATGATGCTGCATACCTGCTTGCCTTTCAACGCTTCCGCATGAGGGAAGTTCTTCGTCTTGTTGCTCTTTCTGTCAAACAGATAGAGTCCTTCTTCGGTACCGATGATAATATCGCCGTTCTTTCCTTCGCAGATACCATTCGCCTGTCTGTCTTTCAGAATGTTGAGCCATCCGAAATCCTTGAAACTGAGCGTTTTGGTATTGAGACAGGAAACTCCATTAGAGGTTCCTATCCATAAATGGCCTGTATGATCGAGCGCCATGCTTCGCACCCAGTCGTTGCAGAGAAATCCTTTATCGCCTCTTTGCTGCATATTCAGAACGGTAACCTTGCCGCTTTCCACATTATATATATATAGGCCTTTGCTGTATACAGAAATGTAAAGGTTGCCCTGTGCATCGTCAGTCATACAGTAGATGCCGGCGCTGGTAAAGGTGAGTTTCTGCTGGTATGTACCTGTATGAGGGTTGTAGCTGTAGAGTGCGCTGCCATTACTGATCCAGTAATCGCCACGTCGGTCTTTATAGATGATGCAAGTACCGGCAGGTGACTGAGGGTGGGCGATAATCTTGCCTGAAGCATCAAAACAGAACACACCACTGTTCTGTACCGTACACCATGTTTCACCATTTTCGCCTTGTGCAATAGATGAAACGCTGCTGCCGATGATGTAGTTCTGTGCCGAAAAGCTCCAGCTGTTGAAAGCCTGCTGGCGCTGGTTTATCAGATACAGACCTTTCTTGTAACATCCTATCCAGAGATTGTTGTCCTTATCTTCGATGATATCGTTGACGAAGGCAGTAGCCAGATTGAAACTGCTGTTGCTGTTCTCCAACTGTTCTACCCTGTTGCTTCCCTTCCTGATCATGAGAACACCATGCTCAGAGGTGCTGATATAGAGGTTGCCTTCGTGGTCGAAGGTAGCATTGTTGATGGTTACATTATTCTGATAACCGCCAAAGTCGTAGCCGGCATCAGCGATGCGGCCTGTCCGGTAATCATAATAGATGATGCCATACATACAGGCGATGAGCATGGTCTGCGGACGATGCTGGATGAAAGCCACAGGTGCTCCGCATGGCGATTTGAAGTCTTTGCGCTGCACCTTGCCTTGTTTCTTGATGAAACGGGTAAAGATAGAAAGGTGGCTACTCTGCCAGAGATAATGATGCTTATCTTCGTAGATATGGGTAAAGAATACATCAGAATCGCGCTCTGCGTATTGCCTTTCCTGTCTGATAGTGAAAAGGTTGTCTGTTCCTTTCTGGGTATTTCTGTCTTTTACAGAATAGAGACCATATCCTGCAGTACCCAGCAGGATATCGCCATTGTGACTTTCTACCATAGAATAGATACGTGGCTTTCTGCCATCAGGAAACTGGAGACGGGTGAAATCGTTCGTCTCATAATTATAGCGCATCAGTCCCTTGGCACAACCTATCCACAGGTTACCTTTCTTATCTACCAGCAGGTCGGAGATAATGTTGTCAGTAATGGAGGTTGTATCTTCTTCGTTGTGCAGATAGTTGGTAAAGCGGTAGCCGTCGAACTTGTTGAGTCCGTATTCGGTTCCCACCCAGATATATCCGTATTTATCCTGCACAATGCAGTTGATAAGCGAACTTGACAGTTTGCCCGATGTGAAAAGTTCACCACTGTCAGCCCATACCATGAGCGAGATGGTGATAGCGAAGAGTGCCGTGAGGCAATGTCTGATATGCTTCATATTTCCTGTCCGTTTTCTTGTTTAAAATAGGTTGTTACGGCTGCAAAAGTAACAAAAAACAATGAAAGAAACAAATTCTGATGCAACAAAATGTTTCATTTCTTTTTGTTTCTTTATCTTTTTGCGCCCTTTTTGCAGGTATGAAACAAATAGAAAAGTAATGGTAACTATTAAATAGCTGTTATTTCATTACTTATTAGTAAATTTGCATCGTCAACAACAATAGAAACATTAAAGGCATCATAATAACAATGAATAGACAAGCAATCAAAATCTTATTGCTGGCGCTCGTACTGGCTACGTCAAGTTCTGTAGCTTTTGCCCAGAAGGTATGGAAAGGAACTTGGGCTACTGCAGTGGAATGGACTGGTAAAGGAGATATGCCTAAGGAAAGCTTGAGCAACCGTTCTTGTCGACAGGTGGTTCATGTATCTTTTGGCGGAGAGGAACTCAGAGTGAAGCTCAGCAACGAGCAGAGTAAGGAGCCGGTAGAAATCAAATCGGTGTATATTGCAGATACAGATAAGAACAGCAACTGGTTTGTGAATGGTAAGACCGTGAAGTATCTTAAATTCAATGGCAAGAAGAATGTAACCATCGCTCCTGGCAAGGCTATCTTCTCAGATGATTTGAAATATGCCTTGAAGAGTGGACAGCGCCTCACGATTACCATCGACTATGGTAAGCAGACTCCAGTGAATGCAACATCCCATCGTGGTTCACGTACCACATCTTATATAGTAAACGGTTTGCATCGTACTCCTAAACCGATGGATAAGAGTTTTGATGATGGCGAGGAGGTGGATCACTGGTACAATCTTTCTGCCATTGATGTGAAGACCGATAAGGCTACTCCTGTGGTTGCTATCCTCGGAAACTCTATTACCGATGGCCGTGGAAGTACTACTAACCATCAGAACCGCTGGACCGATTTCCTCTCGGATGCCCTGAATGCAGAAAAGCCATACGGCGTATTGAATCTCGGAATCGGTGGCAACTGTGTGGTACAGGGCGGATTGAGCGAACCGGCCATGAAGCGTTTCGACCGTGATATCCTGGGGCAGACAGGTGTGGATAAACTCATCATCTTCGAGGGAACCAATGATATCGGTTGCTGCAGCGGAAATTATGAGCATGTAACAGATACCCTGATTGCCTGCTACAAGGTGCTGATAGCGAAAGCCAAGGCAAAGGGAATCAAGGTGTATGGCGGAACCATCACCCCAACCAAGGGAAACGGCTGGTATTCTCACTGGCATGAGGCGATGCGACAGACCGTGAACGAATGGATCAGAAAAAGTGGTGCCTTCGACGAGGTCATCGATTTCGATGAGCTGACCCGCGATCCGAAAGATCCTCAGCGTCTGAAGGCTGAGTATTCTGACGACTGGCTGCATCTCAATCCAAAGGGATATGAGGCAATGGGCAAGTTTGCCGCAGAGAAATTGAAGTAAATATATTATATGCATCTTTTATATTATATATATAATAAGGTGTAAACTTAATGACAGAATAAAATATGGAACAGACATCTGTAACACAGGAATCTAAGGGATTCTACAAACTGAATTGGCTACAACGCATCGGATTCGGATCTGGCGACTTGGCGCAAAACCTCATCTACCAGACCATCTGCATGTATCTGTTGTTCTTCTACACCGACATCTATGGACTTAATCCTGGTGTTGCTGCCACCATGTTCTTGGTGGTTCGCTTGGTCGATGTACTCTGGGACCCGTTGGTGGGAACTTATGTAGATAAGCATAATCCACGTTGGGGTAAGTATCGTTCATATCTTGTCCTGGCAGGTTTGCCACTCACCGTACTTGCCATCCTCTGTTTTTGGAATGGTATGGAAGGACAGACAGAAACCATCAAACTCATCTATGCCTATGTAACATACGTAGGCTTGTCTATGCTTTATACATTGATCAATGTGCCTTACGGAGCCTTGAACTCTTCGCTGACTCGCGATACAGACGAGATAACCATCCTTACCTCTGTACGTATGTTCATGGCAAATGTGGGTGGACTCTGTGTATCGGCAGGTGTTCCAATCCTGGTAGCCATGCTCGCAGCAGCCAAGGATCTCCCTATCGAGATGGCACTCTTCATGGGTTTGGGCTCTTTGCCATCTTTCATCTTTATGCCACTCGTTCCTGCCATCAAGAAAAAGGTGGGCAAGAAGAATATGTTCTACATCTTCCTTACTGTGGCTATCGTGGGTATGGCGATGCTTTATATCATCAGCAAGATGGGATCTGTAAAGGATCATATCACGCTGGTTTATATCGCTCAGTTCATCAAATCAACAGGCGTAATCGTAGCTACAGGATATATGTGGGCTCTGATTCCAGAGGTTATCTCTTTTGCAGAATATACCAGCGGCAAGCGTATTGCCGGCATCGTCAATGCCCTGACCGGTATCTTCTATAAGGCAGGTATGGCTTTGGGTGGTGTTATTCCTGGTGCAGTTCTTGCATGGACCGGTTATCAGGCAGCAGCTGCTCAGGAGGGCAACTCTCTTCCTACCGACAGTAATGCTTGGTTTGTTGCCATGCTGATTTTTGCCCTGGTAGGTTTCGCCCTTCTGGTATTCTGCTTTACCCAAACCAAGGAGCGTGTGGTAATGGACGAGAAGGAAACCAAGAATGTTAAGGTGAGTGACCTGTGGACAGAATTCTTCCATAACCGTCCTCTCCGTATCGTGGCACTCTTCTTCATTACAGCCTTCGCCATGATGTCGGTTGGTAATGCTGCCGGTGCTTACTTCATGAACGATTTGGAGCAGCAGACTCCTCTGGCACAGGAGGGTATCCGCTGGCTGGTATGCGTAATCCCTGCCATCTTGTTGGGCTTGGCGATGTTCATCATCTCTAAATATGAGTTGACCGATGAGGTTATCGACGACATCAACAAGAAGATTGAGGCCCGACACAAGGAAGAAAACTAGAGACTATAATTATTAACGAGAAAAATAGATATAAGATATGAAAAAGATCACAACTCTGGCACTGGGGCTGATGCTTGCTTCAACAGCTTTCGCTCAAAAAGCGAACTCTGCAGCTCAAATCCCAACATTCCAGGAAACTATGGGTAAGTACTTCCTGGTAGGTGCTGCCATTAATACCGATTTGCCTGATGGACAAGACCCTGCAGGTGAGGAAGTAGTGAAGAAACAGTTTAACCAGGTAGTTGCCGAAAACTGTATGAAGGGTGAGAAGAATCATCCGGAGGTGAATCGCTTTGATTTCACAGATGGCGATAAGTTGGCCGACTGGGCAGAGAAGAACGGCAAGACCTTGATCGGGCATTGTCTGGTTTGGCATTCTCAGCCACCTAAGTGGATGTTTACCGATGATAAGGGTAATCTGGTAAGCCGTGAAGTGCTTATCGGCAGAATGTATAACCATATTATGAATGTGGTTACTCATTATAAAGGTAGAGTAAAGGGTTGGGACGTTGTGAACGAGGCTTTCGAGGATGATGGCTCTTACCGCAAGTCTCTATATTATAAGATTATCGGTCCGGAGTTCATCGAACTGGCTTTCCGCTTTGCGCATGAGGCTGACCCTAACGTAGAACTCTACTACAATGATTATTCTACTTCGAAGCCAGCCAAGCGAGAGGCTATCTGCAAACTGGTTCGCGATTTGAAGGCGAAGGGTCTCCGCATCGATGCAGTAGGTATGCAGAGCCACAATGGTTTTGATTATCCTGACTATGCTGAGTATGAGAAGAGCATCGAGGCTTTTGCTGGTGAAGGCGTGAAGGTGATGCTGACGGAGTTGGATATGAACATGCTTCCTAATCCGGAAGGATTCGGCGGAGCGGAAATCAGCCAGAAGTTTGAACTTCAGAAGAAGTACAATCCATACGTGAAGGGACTTGACAAGAAGGCGCAGAAACTCTTCAATCAGCGTTATCTCGATCTCTTTAAGATTGTAGAGCGTCACAAGGATGTCATCAGTCGTGTTACCTTCTGGGGTGTCAACGATGGTCACTCTTGGTTGAATGGCTGGCCTATCCCTGGCAGAACCAACTATCCACTGCTCATCGACCGCAACAACGAGGTGAAGCCAGTGGTGAAGGAAATCGTCAATCTCTTTAAGTAAAATCTCTTTAGATAATATTGTACATCTCTTAAAATAATAAACAACAATGAAAGCAAGATATTTGTTCCCAAAGGATTATATGGCAGACCCATCTGCCAATGTGTTTAACGGTCGCCTGTATGTTTACCCATCTCATGACTGGGATAGCGGCGAATGCTTCGACGATGATGGCGGTCACTTCCAGATGAAAGACTATCATGTTCTCTCTATGGACGACGTGATGGAAGGTGAGGTAACCGATCATGGTGTGATTCTCGACGTGAAGGATGTGCCATGGGCTGAGAAGCAGATGTGGGACAACGATGTAGTAGAGAAGGATGGCAAGTACTATCTCATCTTCTCTGCCAAGGATTATAATGGTGTGTTCCATCTAGGTGTGGCTGTAGCTGATAAGCCAGAAGGTCCTTTCATTCCGAATGCCGACCCTATCCGCAAGTCATACAGCATCGACCCTTGTGTGTTCAAGGATGATGATGGCAAGATTTACTGCTACTTCGGTGGTATCTGGGGCGGTCAGCTTCAGTGGTATAAGGACAACAAGGCTCTGAAGGATGAGCATCTCCCTGAAGGCAAGGAGAACCCATTGCCATCTCGTGTAGCCATGATGACGGATGATGTGCAGCAGTTTGCTGAAATGCCAAAGCCTGTTGTCATCGTTGACGAAGAGGGTAATGTTTTGCCAGCTGATGATCCACATCGCTTCTTCGAGGCCAGCTGGATGCATAAGTATAAGGGCAAGTATTACTTCAGCTACTCTACCGGTGATACTCATTATCTCTGCTATGCTGTAGGTGATAATCCTTATGGTCCGTTCACTTACAAGGGTGTTATCCTGGAGCCTGTAGTAGGTTGGACAACCCATCATAGCATCTGTGAGTACAAGGGACAGTGGTATCTGTTCCATCACGACTGCGTGCCATCAAATGATACAACCTGGCTTCGCAGCGTAAAGGTGGCTCCTCTCTTCTATGATGAGGATGATAACATCTTGCCGGTTCAGTCTGAATAAGAGTATTATAGTTTTTAGGTTTATAATAGTTTTGATGAATAGTTGATATATAAGTTAATGTTAGTTTAGAAGGAACGGCATCTTCGTGAGGAGATGCCGTTTTCACATATATGCCTTTTCTTTCTTTTCTTCTCTTCCTGTTTTCTCTTTTTTTCATCTAATGTTATTTTTAAGTTATTTCTATCATTTTGTAGGAGATTTCGGATATTTTTGTTTACCTTTGTGCCCGTAAACCATAAAAAGAATAATTTATGTTGAGATTACTTTTAAGGCTTTGGTGGTTGCAGCAGCGCCGTAACTTCCATAAGCGAGATGCCTTCGTGGCGTGCTACATCATCTTCCTGTATGTGGTGATGGGCGTGAGCTTCTTTCTCAGCTTCACCGAGAATGGGGGAGAACTTGGGGGCGAAGACATGCCTGCCCTGTTGGGAGCCGGTATCGTTGTCGGTATGCTGATTCCAGACATCATCATGAAGATGGTGATGAAGCGGGATATTACGGCGATGGATGATTACGTGAAGTCGCGACCTGTGCCGGAGAAAATCTGGAACAAGTTCCTGCTCACCACCAATCTCGTGAGCTTCTGGAACTATGTGCTTCCAGTGCTTATGCTTCCTGTATTTATCTATTTCCTGCCTGTAGGTCAAGTTATTGCCAGTTTCTTTCTGTTTCTGGCGTTCTCTTATATTGACGGCATCTACATCACCTGCTACCGCAAGGCAACAGAGTGGATTCTGAAATGGCCCTTGATATTGGGATGGATGGGAATGTTTGCCGTGCTGATAGGATATATGTTTGTGAGTTCCTTTTTCCCGGTATGGATGGGATGGGCGGGTATCTTCTTCCTTGCCGGAGCGGTATTCGCCGGACTTACCATCTATCTCTATCACGAAAAGATTTATAACGAGCAGAAGCAGAAGGTTTCCAGGTTCCGTGGTTTCAGCCATATCAACCTCTTCAGTCTGCAATATATCGGCACATTGAGAGCAAAGCGTGTCCGTACGATGGTGATTATGATTGCTGCCATCTTCCTTTTCGATGCCTATCTTTTTGCCTTGCTCCCGGCAGAAGCGGGACAGGAAATGGGGGACAAGGTGGCTATGACTACCCTCTATGTGGCGGGTGCCATCCTGCTGCCATCGGTGGTGTTGTCGCAGTGGACCTTTGGCATTGAGGCAAACTTCTTCCATGGTTTGATGACCAAGCCTGTTAAGGTTAAACAGATGCTGCAGAATTGCTTCTATTATTATATGGTGGTGAGTGCTGTCGCTTTGTTGCTTACCCTTCCGTTCCTTTTCCTGCAGGTAGGAATCGGAATCCAGGTGCTTATCAGCGGTTTCTGTCTGGCAGTATTCATCAATCTCTTCAATCTGCCTACGGCACTCTTCTCTTCCCGTCTGGAGATATTCCAGACTTCCATGTTCAGCATGCAGGGAGCTAATCTGAAGATTAATCTTTATGCCATCGCCTTTCTCTTCCCGCTGGTTGGTGTCTGTGCTGTCTATTATTTCTTCGGTGAGACGGCATGGTTTGTCACCTGCATAACGCTGGCAGTCTTCAGCATCGCCATCCATAAATGGTTCATCGCCAAGATAGCTGCCATCTTCGAGAAGAACAAGTATAAGCGCATGGAGAAGTTTATGGAAAGCTAAGTAAACATTTAACACTACACATTAAACATTAGAATAATGGATATCAAGATTCAGAATCTCAAAAAGATATATAATGGCAATACCGTACTCGATATTGATAATCTGGGTGTTGCAAAGGGCGAGCTGATAGGACTCGTAGGTAATAATGGTGCGGGCAAGACCACCTTGCTCCGTCTGATTCTCGACCTGATTCAGGCTGATGACGGTTTCGTGGAAAGCAATGGACAGAAGGTGAACGAGAGTGAGACCTGGAAGGAATATACCGGCAGTTACATCGACGGTAGATTCCTCATCGACTTCCTCACCCCTGAGGAATACTTCGATTTCATCGCTGATGTTTATCACATTGACGATGAAACCCTGCAGGAGCGATTGGCTCAGTTTGAGGGCTTTATGCACGATGAAATCATGGGAACCAAGAAGTATCTCCGTGATTTTTCTCAGGGCAACCGCCAAAAGATTGGTATCATCGGAGCAATGATTATTAATCCGAAGGTTCTTCTCCTGGATGAGCCGTTCAACTATCTCGACCCATCTTCTCAGATGACTATCGCCCACATGATTCAGCGCATCTGCAAGGAGCAGGGCACCACGGTCATCATCTCCAGCCACAACCTCAACTTCGTTGCCGACATCTCCTCCCGCATCCTCCTGCTGGAGAAAGGCAAGTTGGTGAAGGATCTTCCTAATGTCGATGGTGCTGCCATCGCCGAACTCAACGAGTACTTCGGTATTCAGGCGGAATAAACTTTTTCCGTTAATATTATACAAATTCCATGATATGATTTGTATAATTATCGTTAAATGCTTACCTTTGCACTCAAACGAAGAAAAAAAGAATCAATGAGCAAAGGAAAATTAGCAAAGTTTGCGGATATGGAGCGTTTCGAGAACGTGTTCCAGTATCCATATAGTGTAGTAGATGACGTGCCTTTCGATATGAAGGGCAAGTGGCGTGAGATGTATTTCCACAATGATAACCCTATCGTGCTGGAGTTGGGATGCGGCAAGGGTGAATATACCGTGGAACTTGCCAAGCTCTATCCTGAAATGAACTTCATCGGTGTGGATATCAAGGGTGCACGAATGTGGACCGGTGCCAAGAAGGCGATAGAGGAAGGACAGAAGAACGTGGCTTTCCTCCGTACCAACATCGAGATTATCGACCGCTTCTTTGCCGAGGATGAGGTGCAGGAAATCTGGCTCACCTTCTCTGACCCGCAGATGAAGAATCCTCGTAAGCGTCTTACATCTACTTATTTCATGAACCGTTATCGCCACTTCCTCGTGGATGGCGGTATCATCCATCTGAAGACGGACTCCAACTTCCTCTTCACCTATACTTCTTATATGGTGGATGGCAACCATCTGCCTGTGCTCTTCCGCACAGAGGACCTCTATCATCAGGAGGGTATCGATGAGGAAACCCGTAAGATTCTCTCTATCCAGACCTATTATGAGAGTATGTGGATAGAGCGTGGCTTGAACATCAAGTATCAGAAGTTTGTCTTGCCACGTGAGGGTGAGCTGTTGGAACCTGATATTGAGATTCCGCTGGATGATTATCGCAGTTATCGCCGTGACAAGCGAAGCTCAAAGGATACAGCAAAGTAGATTTCTACAATGATTTGAATAAGCTTCCGCAATGCTTTGAATGCCTTTCCTCAAGCGTTATTGGCGTTTGAAGAATGCCTCATAAGTATCTGAAAGAAGTAACTGAAGTTGTTCGGAGATACAATAGAAGTTGTTGGAACAGTAAGTATCTCGAAGCGCACAACAGTTGATATGCGGTCGCACATCAGCTGTTGTGCGCTTGTCTTTCAGCTGTTGTGCATGCGTAGAACAGCTGTTGTGCGGCTTTTTTCAGTTCGTTGTAATTGTCTAGGCGCTTCTGGTTGATGGCATAACCCTTGATAATGTATTGCTTCAAGATAGAATTAGCCCATTGACGGAATCTGGTACCATTGATTGACTTTACACGATAGCCTACGGAGATAATGACGTCCAGGTTATAATATTCCGTTTCGACAACCTGTTCAAAGCCGTCGTGGCGACCATATTTCTTGGTATGTGCAAATTTTGCACATACCAAGGATTTGTCGAGTTCACCTTCTTTAAAACAGTTATTGACATGTCGTGAAATCACAGTTCTGTCACGGCCAAACAACTCTGCCATTTGGCTTTGTGTAAGCCAAACGGTATCATTTTCTAATTTTACATTCAGCTCTATGTTGCCCTCTGGGGAACGATAGATTTCGATGGATGAATTCCTCTGCTCCATACCTTTCATCATTAAAAGTTTTTATTCTAGTACCCAACTTTTGGATAATTTGGCAAAGATACGATTATTATATGATTCCTACAAGGTTTTCGAGTATTTTTTCTTCTTTTTGACGAAATTTGCGAAAGATTTTAATGGAAGGAATGTTTTGTTTTTGATTACTTCCAGATTAAATATCAGGACTAGTCTTAGGTTGGGGATATGTATAGTATGTTATGTTCTTCCTATACCTTTTGTTAAATCCAGGAATAATCTTGTTGAATTCAAGAAAAAAAGGTGGAAATGCTTGGTGTTTCCACCTTATTTTATTATATTTGCAGCAAGTTTTTGAAGAAATGCAGTATTCTCAAGGACTGCATGGAACTGACGAAACGACTAAAAGAACAGAAAAGTAATAACTAACGAAATAAACGAAAAAATGATGAACTACAAGAAATTGGCTCTTACCGTTGCGGCTGGAGCGATGGCAACTACAATGATGGCGCAATCGGCACCTCAGCTGAATGCCAATAACATCGAAGAAGTAATCAAGGCGATGACCTTGGAAGAGAAAGCCCAACTCTTAGTGGGCGGTGGTAACGATGGATTCGTGGGTAGTGGTGCTATGCTCGGACATCAGAAGAAGTTCGTGCCGGGTGCTGCGGGTACTACTGTAGCCATCCCTCGTCTCGGCATTCCTACTACCGTTCAGTGTGATGGTCCTGCCGGAGTTCATATCGATGCTCATCGCGAAGGTGACAGCCGTAGCTATTTTGCTACCGGTTTCCCTATCGGAACCTGTCTGGCTTCTACCTGGAATACCGACCTGGTGCGCAAGGTGGGTGAGGCTATCGGTAACGAAACCCTGGAGTATGGCTGTGATGTTGTGCTCGGACCGGGTATGAACCTGCATCGCAATCCGCTCTGTGGCCGTAACTTTGAGTATTATTCAGAAGACCCAATCGTAACGGGTCTTATCGGAACCGCCTTTGTACAGGGTGTGCAGAGTCAGGGCGTGGGTGTAAGTGCCAAGCACTTTGCCGTGAACTCTCAGGAAACTGACCGAACCAAGGTGGATGAGCGATTGAGCCAGCGTGCTCTCCGTGAGTTGTATCTGAAAGGTTTCGAGATGATGGTTCGCAAGAGCAATCCTTGGACTATCATGTCTGCCTATAATAAGATTAACGGTGTTTATGCCCAGGGCAACAAGGGACTCTTGACCGATATTCTCCGCAACGACTGGGGATATAAGGGAATCGTGGAGACTGACTGGATTGGTAAGCGTGCCGACCTTCCGCTGGAACAGGAAGTAGAGGCTGGCAACGACCTGATGATGCCGGGTTATCCTGCTCAGGTGCAGGATATTGTTGATGCAGTAAAGAATGGCAAGCTGGATATCAAGGATGTGGACCGCAATGTTCGCCGTATGCTCGAATATATCGTGAAGACTCCTCGATTCAAGGGATATAAATATAGTGGTGAGCCAGACTTGAAGGCTCATGCAGCTATCACCCGTCAGAGTTCTACCGAGGGTATGGTGCTCCTGAAGAATGATGCAGCTCTTCCAATCCAGGGCTTGAAGACCGTGGCGCTCTTTGGTGTTAACTCTTACGACTTCATGTCGGGTGGCCTTGGCAGTGGAGCCGTTAATGTAGGCTATTCTGTAGATATGGTTACCGGTTTGAAGAACATTGGTGTGGCAACTACTCCTCAGCTTACGGAAATCTATCAGAATTATGTGAAGTATGCCAAGGCTAAGTTGAAGGCAGACAAGAATCCGATGATGTGGTTCCTGGATCAGGGGCAGCCAAAGCTCGATGAAATCGAGATTACTGAGCGCTGTGTTGCTAACGAGGAGCCAAAGGCAGACGCTGCCATCATCACCATCGGCCGTCAGGCAGGTGAGGGTATGGATCGTCAGATCAATGGTGAGTTCAACCTCAGTCAGATAGAGCAGGATATGATTTTCCGTGTATCTGATGCTTTTCATGCCAAGGGTAAGAAGGTGATAGTCATCATCAATTCTGGTTCTGTGATGGAGACTGCCAGCTGGAGAGACCGTGTGGATGCTATTCTCGTAGCTTGGCAGCCAGGTATCGAGGGCGGCAACTCTGTTGCTGATATCCTGACCGGTAAGGTGAATCCATCGGGTAAGTTGACCATGACCTGGCCTATCGCTGCTACCGATCATCCATCTACTGCCAACTTTGCCAAGGATTACGATATGTACACCTACAAGAATCTGTTGGATTGGAGCAAGGGTAATATCAAGGGTTACGATTATAGCAACCACGAGGAGGATATCTACGTAGGTTATCGCTACTTCGACACCTTCAAGAAGAATGTGGCTTATCCATTCGGTTATGGTTTGAGCTACACTACCTTCGAGTTTGGCAAGCCATCAGTCAAGGCTAAAGGCAACAATATCGAGGTTAGTGTAACTATCAAGAATACCGGTAAGGTTGCCGGCAAGGAAGTTGCTGAAGTTTATGTCACCGCTCCTAAGGGTGCTTATGAGAAGCCTGCCAAGGAACTCAAGACCTTCGGCAAGACCAAGTTGCTGAATCCAGGTGAGAGCCAGACTTTGAAGATGACCCTCGAAAAGCGCGATCTTGCCAGCTTCGATGAGGCCAACAGCCAGTGGAAGGTTGATGCAGGTAACTATCTCTTCAAGGTAGGTAGCGATGTGGAGAACATTAAGGGTACTGCTACATTGAAGGTTACTGAATACACCGAGAAGACAAGCAATGCCTGCGCTCCTAATGTTCAGTTGAACTATCTGAAGCAGAAATAATTCGTGGTTTGTGCAAAATGAAATAGATTAAACAGAAACGCCTCTATCCCAGAAAAAGAGATAGAGGCGTTTTTATTGTAATTCCGTTGTAAGGAATAGACCACACAGCGCACGCAGATAGTTCGCTTTTATTCTAGCATTGTTCGGTTACCTCTTCGTAGATTTCGCGGCATCTCTTTTCCTTCATTTTATTCTTTACGCCAACGGCAATCATATCCTCTACGGTCGGATGCCCAGTTCCATTTACAGATGTTGCGTGTTCACCATTATATCCCTCGGTGCAATGGGTGAGGTCGTAGGCTGGGGCTAAATGCCAGTGCCATTTGCCATCGCTCTCTTTCTGAACCAAGAAAGAGAAGTTCTTGCAGTGGTCGTCCTTGTTGTCCATTATATAATTAAAAACCATGCGGCGGAACATCTCCTCCACATCCTCTTGGCTCTGGGTAAGATAACCGGTAAGTGCCAAAAGGTTAAGGTAATCGAGAATGGGGTTGGAAAGGGAAACGTTGAGCAAGGCTCCAGCTGTGGCTACGTGAATGCGTTCGCCTGTTGGAGAAATGTCGAAGCGACGGCAGGCAAAATACTTGTTGTTTACCAGTTTGAAGTCTGGTACTTGAATACCACATTGCTTGGCTATCTCATTATAATGATACTCTTGCTTTCCCATATCTTGTGGGTCGTAGGTATGGCGAAACTTGACCAACCAATGACCATCCTCATTTGTAAAAATGGCTTTCGGGCGACAACCGCCACTATTACCACTATTATATAATAGCAATCCTGCGTCATTATCCTGTTGCTCCTTCAATACTTCCAAGGCTTTGGCTTGTAAAAGGTCAAAGTCCTCAATCTCGTGTCCAGTCTGGACAGAAGTAATAGGTTCGTAGGTCAATGCGCCCATACCTCCATTACCCACGATGCTCAGTCGGTCGAGAGCAGATAGCTCAAAGTCGTTGATACCCTCTTTTAGCAAGGTTTTATGCAATAGGTATCTACCATATCCATCGGGAAGGCTGTCTTCGAAGATGCCAAAGTTCCCGTTGAAAGGGGTGGCTTTGGCAATGAAAAGACCAGGCTTCAGTGGCAATTCCAACGGAGATATACTAAAGCCAGATGCCAACCACTGATTGTCATACTCGAATGTGCATACCTTTCCATCGGCACTCAATGCTAGTGTGCCGACTTTCTCCTGGTGATATTTCACGGCTAAAGATTCTATATGTTTCATTGTCTGTAAGCCTTTTTCTTGTTAGCGTTTCTTTTTATCTGTTGCAACTCCTCCATGGTGGAGTACTTGGGTTGCGAGAAGACGTTCTTGATTTCTGAGGTGTAGTCCAAAGCTATGGCGATACCTATCAGATTTTTGAGGGAGATGAGGCCTTTTTGCTCGAATCTGGTGATGTTGCTGACGGCAACGCCTGACTTGTCTGCCACTTGCTCACGTGTCAGATTCTTCTCTATTCTTCGTTTTCTGAAGTCGTTTGCCATCTCTTTTGCAATCTCATCAGGATTGTCGTGGAGGTAGTTATCTAATATTGCTAATATATTATTCGTTTCTTGCATAATCGTTGGGATAATAACAAGATATTATCAGTTGCAAAGATACAAAAAATAATGTTATGTTCCAAATAAAAATCAATTAAAAAGTCAAAATCCCTTATAACCTTGTCTCCATATATTTTTTTGTTGAAAGAAGGAAGTTTTTTTATCTTAATTTATTTTGTCCTTCACCTATTTTGTTGTAACTTTGCACACTGAAATTCGAATTTAAATTATTTTATGTAATTATGGCAAAAAAAGCTCTTTTAATGATTCTCGACGGATGGGGAATCGGTAAGCATGATAAGGGTGATGTTATCTTCAAGACTCCAACTCCTTATCTCGATTATTTGACAGCAGTTTCAGCACATTCTACTCTCCAGACTTGTGGCGAGGACGTTGGTCTTCCTAACGGTCAGATGGGTAACTCAGAGGTAGGTCACCTCAACATCGGTGCTGGTCGTGTGGTATATCAGGACCTCGTTAAGATCAACAAGGCTTGCGAGAGCGGTGATATCTTGAAGAATCAGGAGATCATCAACGCTTACAGCTATGCTCAGAAGACTGGTAAGAAACTCCACTTGATGGGCTTGACTTCTACCGGTGGTGTTCACTCTTCTTTGGATCACCTCTTCAAGTTGATTGAGATTGGTAAGGAATATGGTTTGAAGGAGACATACGTTCACTGCTTCATGGATGGTCGTGATACAGACCCTAAGAGCGGTAAGGGCTTCATCGAGGAGGTTCAGGCTTGCTGCGACAAGAACGGTGCACACATCGCAAGCATCGTAGGTCGTTTCTATGCTATGGACCGTGACAAGCGCTGGAACCGTGTAAAGGAAGCATACGACTTGCTCGTTGAGGGTAAGGGTAAGCAGGCTGACGATATGGTGAAGGCAATGCAGGAGAGCTATGATGAGGACGTAACAGACGAGTTCATCAAGCCAATCAATAACTCAAAGGTTGACGGTACTATCCAGGAGGGTGATGTTGTTATCTTCATCAACTACCGTAACGACCGTGCCAAGGAGTTGACACAGGTATTGACTCAGCAGGATATGCCAGAGGAAGGCATGCACACCATCAAGGACTTGCAGTACTACTGCATGACTCCATACGATGCAAGCTTCCAGGGCGTTCACATCCTCTTCCCTAAGGAGAACGTAATGAATACCCTCGGTGAGTACTTGAGCGCACAGGGCAAGAAGCAGCTCCACACTGCAGAGACTGAGAAGTATGCTCACGTAACATTCTTCTTCAATGGTGGTCGTGAGACTCCATACGAGGGCGAGGACCGTATCCTGGTTCCTTCTCCAAAGGTGGCTACTTACGACTTGAAGCCAGAGATGAGCGCTTACGAGGTAAAGGATAAGTTGGTGGGTGCAATCAACACTCAGGAGTACGACTTCATCGTTGTAAACTTCGCTAATGGTGATATGGTAGGTCACACAGGTATCTACAACGCTATCGCTAAGGCTGTTCACGCTGTTGACAACTGCGTAAAGGACGTTATCGAGGCTGCTAAGGCTAACGATTATGAGGCTATCATCATCGCTGACCACGGTAATGCAGACCACGCTATCAACGAGGACGGTACACCAAACACCGCTCACTCTTTGAACCCAGTTCCATTCATCTACGTAACTGACAATAACTCAGCTACCGTTAAGGATGGCCGTTTGGCAGACGTTGCTCCTTCTATCCTCCACATCATGGGCTTGGAGAAGCCTGCAGATATGACAGGTGAGAACTTGATTTCTGACAACAAGTAAAAACGATTTTATATACCTCAAAAAAGTATCCTAAGATACTTGGCCAAGTATCTTAGGATACTTGCGTAAGTATCTTAAGATACTTTTGAATTTATATTAAGCATGAACGTAAAGATAGAAGAAAGTTGGAGACAGCATATAGGAGAAGAGTTCGACAAGCAGTATTTTGTTGACCTCACAAACTTCGTGAAAGAGGAATACCTGCGTACGCCCTGTTATCCTCCTGGCCGCTTGATTTTCAATGCCTTCAATCTCTGTCCTTTTGATGATGTGAAGGTAGTAATTATCGGACAGGATCCATACCATGAGCCGGGTCAGGCGATGGGACTGAGTTTCTCTGTGCCGGACGGAATCACTTTCCCACCATCATTGATTAATATATTCAAGGAGATTCAGATGGATCTCGGTACTCCGATGCCAGCCACGGGCGATTTGACCCGCTGGGCAAAGCAGGGAGTATTGTTGCTCAACGCCACGTTGACCGTTCGTGCCCATCAGGCTGCGAGTCATCAGCGCAAAGGCTGGGAGGAGTTTACCGATGCTGCCATCCAGGCGCTCAGCAAGGATAAGGAGCACCTGGTGTTTATCCTTTGGGGCGGTTATGCCCGGAGCAAGGCGAAACTCATCGATACAAGCAAGCATCTGATATTGGAAAGTGTGCATCCATCGCCATTATCTGCCAACAGAGGCGGATGGTTTGGCAATCATCATTTCTCCCGCTGCAATGCGTATCTGCAGCAGAACGGAATTGCGCCTATCCAATGGTAGGTACACCTATTAATATATAGCTATCCACTCATGGGTAGCTATCATTATTTTTATTATACACTCAAAGAAATTTATTCATCTCAAAAAACATTATGAAGAAAGACGAACTGCGTATTCTGCAGGTGGGCAACGTGTTGGTTTCACCTGATATTATCACCGAAAAATTCTGTTGCGACCTTGATGCCTGCAAGGGCGAATGCTGCATTGAAGGCGATGCGGGAGCTCCTGTTACCCTGGATGAGATTATGGAGATAGAGAATGCGCTGGATGTGGTTTGGGATGATCTCTCGGCTTCTGCCCAGGCTATCATAGATAAGCAGGGCGTGGCTTATACCGATATTGAAGGCGATTTGGTGACGAGCATCGTGAATGGTAAGGATTGCGTGTTTACCTGCTACCAGGATTTGAAAGACCTGGGCGATGGACATACGATTCCGAATTGTTGTCTCTGTGCCTTGGAGCGTGCTTATCGCGAAGGAAAGTCGAAGTTCAAGAAGCCTATCTCCTGTGCTTTGTATCCAATCCGTGCCAAGGATTTCGGCAACGAGGTGTATGGCATCAACTATAACAAGTGGCGCATCTGCAAGGATGCCATCAAGAAGGGTGAGGAGTTGAACCTTCCTGTTTATAAGTTCCTGGAGGGTCCGCTGGTAGAGAAGTTCGGCAAGGAATGGTATGATGAGCTTTGCGAAGTGGCAGAGCAAGTGCTTGCGGAATTGGAAGACTAAATTCAGTTAGAGACTTTGGAAGATAATAGTTCCGAAGTCTTTTTTTTGTTTTATAAAAAAAGAGATTTCGAAACGCTGTTGAGCTTATTCCGAAATCTCTAATCCTTCTATATTTGTGATATTACTTCTTCTGAAGCCTTTATCCCATGTTATCACGAAATCTTTTTGATGCTCAGCATGGATGCGGTAATAGGCTTGCTCGTCCATTTCGCCACTGCATACATATTGGTTTCCGTTAATATGAAGTGTTGTTCCTTTGCTGGCATTGCGTATCGTGAGCCTGATGGTTCCACGGAACGGACGTCCGAAGTCTATACGGCATCCCTGATGATCAAATTCCTCCTGGTATGGTTCTAATACCATTTGAAGTTTGTTCTGGGTGAGGTATGGCAGCTGGTCAACAAAAATATAGTTTACCGTATCTTTGAAGGCGCCTGTCGGATGAACCCATCCTGAAGATTGGTATTCAGCCGATTTCCACTCAGTAGTGTATATTCTATTGTCAAAGTGTTCCTTTTCGTTGTAACAGCCGCCCTTCAGGGGTTTGCACCACCATGTTTCGTCTGCTTTATGATAAAAAGGAATAGAGTCTGTATACCAGCCATGAAGTTCCAACGAGAGTTGTTTGCTCTTATTTCTTATTCTTCCTGGTGCATACCAGACCGCGATGATGTTTTCGCCCTTTTTCAGATATCTGGAGATATCTATGGTTTGCATCAGAAGGATGCTGTCTCTGGCTCCTTCGTTGAAAATGCTTGGCGTAGCATTTCTTTCGTTGATGTATAGGCGGGTATTTCCTCCACTTGCCATGTTTATCTCAGCCTTTAAAGGCTTTTGATCCAGATGATAGATTTTCCTGTATAATATCTCAGAAGAATCATTGGGGAATGGATATGATACCCAATGGGTACCGAATTCCTGTGCATAGGAATTCAGCACCCAGAGAGTTGTAAAGATGAGAATTGTAAAATATCTCATAGATTATTATTTGTCTATTTTATGAGTTTTGTTTCGCCAGCCTTGAAATTTAATGCTTTCTGCTTACCATTATACTTGACGGTCAGGTTTCCGGCATTCTTACTGGTGATGGAAGCTTTGCTGACCTTTCCATTGTTCCATACGAGATTGATCTCGTAGTTTCCACGTGCTTTGATACCCTTAATTTCGCCTGCAGGCCATTCTTTAGGTAGAGCAGGAAGAAGATGCATAGTCTCGCCATCGCATTGCATCAGCATCTCACATACGCCTGCTGTGCCTCCGAAGTTGCCATCTATCTGGAAAGGTGGGTGAGCATCGAAGAGATTTGGATAAGTTCCTCCTGAAGGGCGATTCTTCGGATTGTTGTAATTGCCCGGATGTACATAGTTAAGCAATTTCCTGATCATAGAATATGACTTGTCTGCTCTGTGCAGGCGAGCCCATAAACTGATACGCCATCCTGTGCTCCAACCGGTAGAGAAGTCTCCTTTTATCTCAAGAGTCTTGGCAGCAGCTGCTGCTAAATCTGGAGTCTTATCTAATGAAATCTGATAGAATGGGTGTAAACCGAGAAGGTGTGACTGGTGGCGATGATGCCAATCCTGGTCATCCCAATCGTAATACCATTCCTGCAGATTACCGCGCTTTCCTATCTGATAAGGGTGCAGACGATTGATAGCATCCTGTAACTTTGCCTGATATGCTTGATCTATACCGAGAATCTGAGCACCTTTGAGTGTGTTTTTAAACAATTCTCTCAATATGGTAAGATCGGCAGTACCTCCATAGAAACTGCAGCCTTGATAGCCCTTGTCGGTGATATATTCTGCCTCAGGTGAAGTGCAAGGGGCAGTAATCAGTTCGCCCGGTTTCTTCGGGTTCTCTATTATCCAGTCAAGCATGAAGTCTGCTGCACCTTTCATCAATGGATAGGCTGTCTGGCGTAGATATTCCTTATCGCGGGTGTAATCGTAGTGATCCCATAAGGTTTGTACAAGCCAGGCACCTCCCATGTTCCAGTTGCTCCACTTAGGACTCTCTTTCTTGGTTCCAACAGGATTGGTCATTGCCCATGCGTCTGTGTTGTGTCCACCGCACCAGCCATTTTCAATTCCATAATAGTGCTTTGCTGTATATTTTCCTGTTACAGACATGGCTTTCACCAGTCCGTCTACAGGCATTACAAGCTCAGACATGTTGGTTACCTCTGCTGGCCAATAGTTTTCTTCCAGGTTGATGTTGATGGTGTAGTTTCCACGCCAAGGAGATTTTCGTGCCGGAGCCCAAAGTCCCTGGAGATTGGCGGGAATGCCTGGAGTTCTCGAACAGCTGATAAGAAGATATCTTCCATATTGGAAATAGAGCATTTCCAGGTAAGGGTTTTGCTCTTCTTTCTCAGTGTAATCAAAGAGTTGCTGGTCGGTGGTTCGCTTGTTGTCGAACTTTGCTCCCTTGAGTGCAAACTTGGCACGGTTGAAGATGTTCTGATAATCGGTTATATGACGCTGTTTTAACTCTGGATAGGTATAGTTGACCAAGTGCCAGGCATTGTCGTTAACCTTTTCAATATATGGAGCCCCTTCTTTTACCGGATGCTTGTCGAATCCGTTGTAGCTGGTTTCATTCACTAAATAGATAACAGCTTCGCTTACGCCCTGCAGATGGAGGATAGAATCAGAGGCAGTAATGGTTCCGTCCTGGTTTTTGATGCTGAGGATGGAGCAGAAGTGGGTACTGTTCTCAGGCTTTCCCATAGCATGGCCCGTGATGGTGAGTTGTTTATTGGAAGCTTTTACCTGATGAGGAATCAGAGAGGTGAGAGAGATGTCGCAGTTGATAGCTTTCTTCTGTGTAGCAGTCAGGTGAATGGCAATCATCTTGTCCGGATGTGATGCGAAATATTCTCGCTGGTATTGTATTCCCCCTCTTGTATAACTCAATGCTGCCGTAGCGTTGTCAAGGCTCAATTCACGCTTGTAGTTACTGAATTGTCCTTTATTTGCATCTTTGATATTGATGATGGCAAGTGGCTGATAGTATTCTGAATTGTGTCCTTGTACATGCAGTTGTAAAGAGTCGGCTGCCTTGTAATCTTCTTTGAACAGAGCCTCGCGAATCTTTGGTATCCATTTGTAGGCATCCCCTCCTTCCTCGCGATTGACAGGCTTTCCTGTCCACAAGGTGATGTCGTTGAGATAGATAGAGTCATTGTTGGCTCCACCATAGATCAATGCACCTAACTTACCGTTACCGATAGGTAATGATTCTTCAAAGGCTGTAGCTGGCTTATTGTACCAAAGCTTCAGCGGTGGAATATTACTCTTTGGGACAGCCTGGAGTGTGCCTGCTGCAGAGAGTAATAGGCAAGAGATAAGTAAATGTTTCATAAGTTGGTTTGTTGGGTTTTATATAAGCAGAGGCTGTGTCATTTATTGGCAAATGGCACAGCCCCTTATGTAAATTAGTTGAATTGTCTTAAGCGTCGATGTTTGCGTATGTGGCATTCTGCTCGATAAATTCGCGGCGTGGTTCTACATCATCACCCATCAACATAGAGAAAATCTCATCAGCCTGGGCTGCGTTCTCGATAGTAACCTGCTTGAGCAAGCGTGTAGATGGGTCCATAGTAGTTTCCCAAAGCTGCTCTGGATTCATCTCACCCAAACCTTTGTATCGCTGGGTGTGGATATTCTTGTCTTCTACTCCATCTCCATACTTGTCGATGAATGCCTGGCGCTGCTGCTCTGTATAGCAATACTCGCTTACCTTGTTGCGATAAGTACACTTGTAGAGTGGTGGGGTAGCGATATACAGATGGCCTTCTTCAATAACCTTTGGCATGAAACGATAGAAGAGTGTCATAATCAATGTGTCGATGTGAGAACCATCGACGTCGGCATCGGTCATGATGATAATCTTGTCGTAACGCAACTTGTCGGTATTAGCCTCCTTGCTGTCTTCGCCATCTACACCGAAGCGGACACCGATACTTTGGATGATGTTCATGACAGACTCAGCTTCGAATACCTTGTGCCACTGTACCTTTTCTACATTCAGAATCTTACCACGCAATGGGAGAATAGCCTGACGGAAACGGTCGCGCCCCTGCTTGGCAGAACCACCGGCGGAATCTCCCTCGACGAGGAAGATCTCGCATTCTTTAGGATCCTTCATTGAGCAATCGGCAAGTTTACCAGGAAGACCACCACCTGTCATGAAGTTCTTGCGCTGTACACTCTCACGTGCCTTGCGGGCAGCTATGCGGGCCGTAGCAGCCAGGACAACCTTTTCGCAGATTCGCTTTGCCTCGTCTGGATGTTCTTCCAGATAATCAGACAAAGCCTCGTTTACAGCCTGCTGAACGGCACCTTGTACCTCGCTGTTACCGAGTTTAGTCTTGGTCTGTCCCTCAAACTGAGGTTCAGCTACCTTGATGGAGATAACGGCAGTAAGACCCTCGCGAAAGTCTTCTGGTGCTATCTCTACCTTTGCCTTCTCAATCTGCTTAGAGATGGTTGGGTCAGCTTCTGCGTAAGCCTTCAAGGTGCGGGTCAACGCCATACGGAAACCAGTCAGGTGGGTACCACCCTCAATGGTGTTGATGTTATTGACGTATGAGTGGATATTCTCAGAGTAATCTGTGTTGTACATCACAGCAATCTCGATAGGAATACCCTGCTTTTCTGTCTTCAGATAGATAACATCATCGAAGAGATGAGTGCGGTGACGGTCTACGTAACGGACGAATTCCTTCAAACCATCCTTAGCGTGGAAAACCTGCTCCTTGGTCTTACCTTCCTCGTCAGGGCGCAAATCTCTCAAGGTAATCTTGATACCTGCATTGAGGAATGCCAACTCGCGCATACGGTTGGCAATGATGTCCCACTTATAGACAGTGTGAGTAAAGATGGTTGGATCTGGCCAGAACTGCTGGCGTGTACCGCGCTTGTTGGTTTCACCTACCACCTTAACCGGATAGAGAGGCTTACCCTTCTCATATTCCTGCTGGTAGATTTTGCCGCCACGGAACACCTGTGACAACATGTGGGTAGAAAGTGCATTCACACAACTTACACCCACACCATGTAAACCGCCAGATACCTTGTAAGAACCCTTGTCAAACTTACCACCTGCGTGAAGCACGGTCATAACGACTTCGAGGGCTGATTTATGTAGTTTCTCGTGCATATCCACAGGGATACCACGACCATTATCTTCTACGGTGATAGAGTTGTCTTCGTTGATGGTAACTTCGATGTCGGTACAGTAGCCCGCCATTGCTTCGTCAATAGAGTTGTCTACTGTCTCGTTTACCAAGTGATGAAGCCCCTTTTCGGAGATGTCACCAATATACATCGCCGGACGTTTGCGAACAGCTTCCAGGCCTTCCAGAACCTGAATGTTACTCGCAGAGTAATTATTTGCGTTGTTTTGATTTTCTGCCATTTTAGTATTGTCTTATTTCCGTGCAAAGATACTAAAAAAAGCTGAGAAACAGGAACTTTTGTTTGTGAAAAATCACCAAAAAGTGAAGAAAAAACGTAGAATGTGAACTTTAGCGGCAAAAGTGTCTTGAAAAAGCTATTTAATAATCGTTTTGCGCATTTTTATAGGGTATGTTGTAGTATAAACCGGTTGTGATGGGAAGATTTTATGATGCAGGAAATGGGTAGTCGGGTTCATAGAAAAGAATAAGGCTGCGACCCTATAATAGGATTGCAGCCTTATTTATTTCTTTGCTTTGACTTATAAGTTAGGCCAACTTAGCGATGTGCTTTGTAAGACCAGACTTCAAGTTTGCAGCCTTGTTGTCGTGGATAACGTTGATCTTAGCCAACTTGTCTAAAAGCTTCTGAACAGTAGGATAGAGCTTTGCAGCCTCTTCCTTGTCAGACATGTTGCGCAACTTGCGGACAGCATTGCGCATGGTCTTTGCATAATACTTATTGTGCAAAGCCTTCTTCTTATCCTGACGGATTCTCTTGATTGATGATTTGTGATTTGCCATCTTCTTTATGTTATTTTTTTTTTATTTCTTAAATGTTTGTAGTCCCTAGCAGAGTCGAACTGCTCTTTAGAGAATGAAAATCTCTCGTCCTAACCGATAGACGAAGGGACCAACGCTTATTTGCGGGTGCAAAGTTACTACTTTTATTTGAATCTAGCAAATTTTTCATAGAAAATTTTCGCTAAATGCGCATTTTTTTGTATTTTTGCCCTGTTTTTCACTAATATTAGGCAAAATGGAGATAAAAACTAGTGCTATCGTATTGCAAACCATCAAGTATGGGGACTCTCAACTTATCGTGGATTTCTTCACCGAAAAGTTGGGGAGACTCTCCTTTATGGTACGTGTGCCTAAGTCATCTAAGGGGAAGATGAAACGGCAGCTTTTCCAACCGCTCATGGTCTTGAATTTAGAATTTGATTATCGTCTCAAGTCAAATCTGCAGCGCCTTAGGGATGTTTCGATTCAGATTCCATTCTCTGATATCCCTTTTTCTCCATACAAACTTGGCATTTCCATGTTCTTGGCAGAACTGCTTTCATATGCTACCCGTCATGAGCAGGTTAATGGTACGCTCTATCTTTTCATTCAGGACAGTATCGAATGGTTAGACCATGCTAAAGGTGCTATTGCCAATTTCCATATAGTCTTTATGATTCAGCTCTCTTTTCATTTGGGTTTTATGCCCAATATAGAGAGCGGTATGTCTGGCGATTATTTTGATTTGGTAGATGGATGTTTTGCAGCTCATGTTCCTTCGCATGTACATTATTTAAATAAGGAAGATTCTATGCGGCTTGTGTCTTTGTTCCGTTTAGACTATAAAACAATGCACCTCTACACAATGTCCCGTATCGAACGGAACAGGTGTGTAGAGGTGATATTGGAGTATTATAAACTTCATTTGCCGGATTTTCCTGAAATGAAGAGCTTTTCAGTCCTTCAGGAACTTTTTGCTTAGTCATTTCTGGTTTCCTCGCTTACTTGACGTAAACCTGAAATAGACCTAGCCTGTATTCTCTGTTTAGGCAAAACTGATGACGCCCTGTACAGAAGAAGCATCATCGTTATTGTCTTCTTTCGGTTCTGTATTACCGGAAGCTATATTACGGATTTCTTCCAGAGTCTGTCGGGTACGCTTATAGGTAGGCGTGTTTTCTACCTGAAGGATGACATCCTCGTTATCCAAATCTTCCTGGCGGAACAGGAATATGTGTGGATGACGCTTATACTGTGTCGTATTGCCGTCGCTGCCATAATAGCGCTTGCGGCGGTCTTCTCTTTCAGCACGTTTCTCCTCTTCTTCAGCGAGACGGCGAGATTCTTCCTCAGTATGTTTCTTGAGGTGGCGGTTCATTCCCTCTACATCTTCGAGTCCGAAACCTGTTGCGAGAACGGTTACCTTTACGCGGCTTCCCAATTCAGGGTCAATGGCAAGACCCCATTTCAGTTCGAAGTCGTCACCGAATTTCTCCATAAAGTCGTTGACATCATTCATCTCGTCCATGGTCAGGCCAGGATTATCTTTCTTCTCGCTTGCAAATGCGATGCTGAGCAGAATCTTCTTAGAGTTGAATACGTCATTATCGTTAAGGAGTGGTGAGTTCAAGGCATCTTCTATCGCTTTCTTTACTCTTCCTTCTCCCTCACCGTAACCTGTACTCATGATAGCCACACCGCCATCTTTCAGTACGGTCTTCACATCATTGAAGTCAAGGTTGATGAGACCATGTACGGTAATGATTTCAGCGATACTTTTGGCAGCTACACTCAAGGTGTCGTCAGCTTTGCCGAAGGCATCGAGAACGGCAAGGTCTGGATAAATCTGGCGGAGACGTTCATTGTTGATTACCAGTAAGGCATCTACATGCTTCGACATTTCCTCTACACCATCCAATGCCTGGTCAATCTTCTTAGGACCTTCAAAACGGAATGGGATGGTTACGATACCAACGGTAAGAATACCTAACTCCTTACTTACTCTGGCGATGACAGGTGCTGCACCTGTACCGGTACCGCCACCCATACCCGCTGTGATGAATGCCATTTTTGTTCCATCGTTGAGCATGTTCTTGATATCTTCAAGAGTCTCTTCGGCAGCCTGGCGTGCCTTGGCAGGTTTGTTTCCTGCACCCAGACCTTCCTTACCTAGCTGCAGGTGTACAGGCACAGGTGAGTCGTTAAGTGCCTGGTTGTCTGTGTTGCAGAGTACGAATGTTACATCGTGTATACCTTCGCGGTACATGTGGTTGACGGCATTTCCACCGCCACCACCAACACCAATCACCTTGATGATGCTATTTTCTTTTTCAGGTTCCCCAAAGTCAAGAATATGAGGAGCGTTTCCATTATCTAGCATAGTCGTATAATCTTTATAGGGTTTATCTATCTGATTTTTTATTTAACCTGTTGTGAAATCTGTTTTCTGATAGCCTGGTCTTTGGCATCTTATTCTTCTTCAGAAATGGTATCTTTCACAAACTTCTTGAAACCTCTCATCATTTTATGGATGAGACTGTTTTCTTTGCGTCTCTTTTCTTCTTCTTCGGCTTCTTTTTCTGCCAGAAGTCTTGCCTCAGCTTCTTCCAGTTCTTTTTGCTTGCGGGCAGCCTCGTCAGCAGCCGCTTTTTCTGCCGCAGTAAGAACAACGCCCTTGCCGGCAGTCTCGTTAGGGTTTCTAGGAGCCTTGTGCTGCTCGGCTGCTACTGGCTTTTCTGCAGAATTGCTGAAGAGATCAGTGCCGATTTCGTCACCTGCACAGTTCATGTCTCCCTTTGCCAGGAGTCCCAATACGGTGTTCATTGTACCATCGTGATTGGTAATCTTAGGATCCTTGGAGTTGACTGTTTGAGAAACAAACTTGGCAATGCGTACTTTGTCGATGTGGGTATGTGTCTTGAAAACCTTATCGATTTCAGGCATGTTGCTGCCGCCACCTGTAAGGATGATACCCCCCAACAGCTTATCTGAGAATTCCACAGGAATCTGGAACCATGCGTTTTCTACGATTTCCTCTACGCGTGCTTCTACGATTTCGATGAACTTCTTGCTTTCAACCACTCTATCCTTGTCGATAGGGTAGTTCAGGGTCGGGTCGATATTGTTGATATCGGTATAAGCCTTGGCATACTTGAGTTTCATCTTTTCAGCATCAGGCTCTTCAATCTGAAGACAAGTTAAGTCTTTGGTCACGTTGCCGCCGCCCAATGGGATGACAGAGAGATGACGAAGTATACCTTTATAATATACAGAAACGGTTGTCGTATCGGCACCCAAGTCAACAAGCATACAGCCTGCACGCTTTTCTGAGTCTGTCAAAACGCTGTCAGCCATAGCTAAAGGAGCCAGGTACATTTCTGCAATAGGAATGTTGGCATTTTCAAAACAGGTATTGATATTGTTATAGAAGTTCTTGCGCCAAAGTATATTCAGGAAGATACCTTCCAGATGGTTACACTGTATTCCTACAGGGTCTATCTGGTATTGGTTGTCTATCTTGTATTCCTGAGTTGCAGCATCCAGGATTTCCTGGTCCGGATAGGTCATGTTGCGGTTGATATCCATCAGTTCATTGATCATCTCTTGTGAGATGATGGTGTTACCTGGGAGATCCTTGACAATGACGTTCTTGATACTGCGTATAGAGCGACCGCCCACGCCTACATAGACCTGGGTAATATCCTGTTTCAGTATATTCTTCAACTTCTTGATGATGTTGGTCAAGCATTGGCAGGTTTTGTCAATGTTATAGATCACACCCTTTCTGATGCAAGAAGATGAATCTTCCTCTACGGTGGCAAGTACGGTGATGCTGCCGTCCAAATTCTTCTGACCTGCTATACCTGTCATCTTAGATGAGCCAAGTTCGATAGCTACAATAAATTCCTTTGGCATAGTTCTTATATGTTATCTTAATCTGTTTCTATTTTCTAATTAGCTATTTTGATGCTTTTTACATATGATCTGGTTGTCGAATTCGATATTGATATACGAATACTTGTTCCAGCCAGCTTGTGAGAGTCCATACTTATAGAATTTCTCTAATCGATTCATCTTCTTGTTGACGAAATCGTTGATGGCTTGCTCTCGTTTGTCGATGAGGTTGGTCTCTGGCAGGTTACCTATATATATAATGTGGTTGCCTACTCGCGGTACCAGTTCTATTCCTCTATCAGGCAGGACATGGATCTGTTCTATCTGGTTTCGCCAGAGTTCATTCGTCATCAGCGCTTTGCTTAGTAATGAGATGTATTTTTTAGCATACCACTTGTTGATGTAGCCCGTTGCGATGATAATGTCGCATGTATAGTTCGTGTTGGGCATGATCTGATTGTGGTCATCAATATAATAGTCCTCGTTGCTGATGCTTTTGATTCTGACGATTGGCATGCGTTGGGTGAGGTAGATGTCAACAAGACCATCCTGAGTCTTTGAACATTCTGCCGTCTTGACGAAAGGACTGGTCTTCAAGGTTTCTTCTATCATGCGGGCGTTCACCTCTTTGAGCGGTTCCCCCAGCGGATAGAGTTTCCTGGCTTCCAGTCGTTTCTTGATTTCCTTCGCATTCAGAAAGCCATTCGTCATCTCATCTTGAATGTTGATGTTCACCTTGGTGCATACCAACTTCGTTTCATCAGGTTTGTTAAACCTGGTGAAAGCGAATACCAGATAAGTACCGAGTACTAAATCCAGTGCGATGATGATGGTTTTCTTCCAATTGATATGCATTTATTTCTCTTCAAGTATTTTGGTAATTTGTGGAACATAGTTGTCCAAATCGCCAGCTCCTAAGATAACTAGAACATCGAAGTCTCGATTCTTTACCAGGTCAAGAACGTCTTCTTTATGAATCATGCTCTTTTCTACACCTGGTTTCAGATTGTCATAGATAAGCTTGGAGGTTACTCCTGGAATAGGCTGCTCGCGAGCTGGATAGATGTCGCAGAGGATAACCTCGTCCAAGAGACTCAAACTGTTGGCGAAATCTTTATAGAAATCGCGGGTTCTAGTATACAAGTGAGGCTGGAAGATGGCTGTTATCTTACGGTCCTTGTATAACTCTCTGATACTCTTGGCACTCTGATATATCTCCTTTGGATGATGAGCATAATCAGACAGGAATACCAGTTTGTTATTCTTGATCTTAAAGTCGAAACGGCGGTCAACTCCTCCGTAGGTCTTCATGCCGTTACGGAGTTCATCGGCTGTACAACCATTCAATTGTGCCATTGCCATTGCTGCCACACCATTTGTGATGTTGATAGGCACAGGCTGTCCGAGTTCTACGCCCGTTACGTTCTCGATAGGAGAGATGAAATCAAAGGTGATACCTCCATTCTCTATCTTGATGTTCTCAGCGTGGAAGTCGCCCTCGTTCTGGCTGTATTCGTATATCTTGACACCGTCTTGTACGTGTTGCTTCATCTCCAGACCTTTGTGGATGATGAGTGCACCGCCCGGTTGGATCAGTTCTGTATAGTGACGGAAACTTTCCAGATAAGCCTCCTTGGTGCCGTAGATGTCGAGATGGTCTGGGTCTGTAGCCGTGATGACGCTCATCCATGGGCGCAACCAGTGAAAACTGCGGTCAAACTCATCTGCTTCAATGACAACATAGTCGCTCTTGTCGGAGAGGATATAGTTGGTGCCATAGTTCTTTGAGATACCTCCCAGGAAGGCATTACAGTCAATATGGCTTTGGTGCATGATGTGAGCACACATGGTAGATGTTGATGTCTTTCCGTGTGTACCCGCTACGCACAGTCCCTTATGTGTACGGGTTAATGTACCCAGAACCTGAGCTCGCTTCTCGATGGTGAAACCGGTCTCATGGAAGAAAACCAGTTCCTTGTGTTCAGCAGGAATTGCCGGTGTGTAGACTACCAATGTTGTCTTGGCGTCCTTGCAGGCTTCTGGTATGAGGTCAACATTCTCCTCATAGTGGATAAGCATTCCCTCTTTCTCCAACTCATGAGTTAGATTGGATGGAGTCTTGTCATATCCGGCTACAACCAGCTTCTTGCTGAGGAAGTATCTGGCGATGGCGCTCATTCCGATGCCGCCCGCTCCTACAAAATAAACTGCTTTAATATCTTTTATTTCCATTACTTTGTTGCTAATTTGATTACTTCGTCGGCGATGACGTCGGCAGAGTTCTTTAATCCTAATTTCTTGATATTCTCACAGAGCGAAGCAAGCTTAGCCTCGTCTTTTACCGTGTCAACTGCTTTCTTGAGCAATACCTCTGGTGCATCGGCATCCTTTACGTAGATGGCAGCATCTTTGTTGACTAATGCCATGGCGTTCTTGGTCTGGTGGTCTTCTGCCACATTAGGGCTTGGAACCAGGATAACCGGTTTGCCGATGAGGCAGAACTCGCTGATACTGCTGGCACCTGCGCGGCTGATAACCAGGTCGGCTGCCTTGTAAGCAGCACCCATGTCGCTGATGAAATCAGTAACCTTGAGCATTGGCAGCTCCTGACCTTTCAGTTGCTCCATGATGGCAGCATTATAGTATTTACCTGTTTGCCAGATAAACTGTACGCCGCTTTCTTTCACCAGGTCGAGGTGCTGGAGCACACTCTCGTTGATGGTTCTTGCGCCAAGGCTGCCACCTACGAGCAAGATGGTCTTCTTTTCAGGGTCGAGACCGAACAGCTTGCGTGCTTCTTCCTGGGTGATGGTAGTATCCAATACATTCTGGCGAACAGGATTACCGGTCATGATAATCTTGTCTGCAGGAAAGAAACGCTCCATTCCTTCGTAAGCCACACAGATTTTTTCAGCCTTCTTGGCCAAGAGTTTATTGGTTACACCAGCGTATGAATTCTGCTCCTGGATGAGGCAAGGTATTCCTTTGCTGGCACAAACATTGAGAGTCGGACCGCTAGCATAGCCACCTACGCCCACAGCCGCCATAGGCTTGAAGTTTTTGATGATACTCTTTGCCATGTGCTGGCTCTTCCATATCTTGAAGAGTACGGCGATGTTCTTGAGTAGATGCTTTCTGTCGAAGCCGCAGATAGGCAAGCCCTTGATCTCATAACCCGCAGCAGGTACCCGCTGCATTTCCATTCTGCCGAGTGCACCTACAAACAAAATCTTAGCATCAGGGCGCTTCGCCTTGATGGCGTTTGCAATGGATACGGCAGGGAAGATGTGACCACCTGTGCCGCCTCCGCTTATGATAATTCTTAATTCATTATTCATATCCGTTCATGTTTATAACGCAAAGGTATAAAAAAATATCGATTTAACGGCATTTTCTGCCATTTTTTCACCTTAATTTATAAAACTCTTGTCAGGCAGCCACCATTTTGCTGTCGTCGAGCTCATTTTGATGTATCTCTTTCTTCTTGGCTGTTCTACTGATACTCAGGATGATGCCCAGGTACAGACAGTTGATGATGGTAGATGTACCACCTCTACTGATGAGTGGTAGTGGCTGTCCTGTAACAGGAGCCAAACCTACTGCTACTGCCATGTTGAAGAGTGCCTGGGTAACCAGCATGATGGCGAGTCCCATGCAGAGAAAGGCTGGGAAATTGTTCTCACACCTGTTGGCTATTCTGCCAGCTCTGAACAGGAGGATGATGTAGAGGAATGCAACCAGTGCGGCTCCCCATATACCCATCTCTTCGATGATGATGGCATAGATGAAGTCTGAGAACGCCTGTGAGAGGAAGTCTCTTTCTACTGAGTTTCCAGGCCCTTTGCCTACGATGTTGGAAGAGGCGATGGCGATGTTGGCATGTGCCACTTGGGCATCTTTGTCGAGATCGACATCCTGTGGGGCTACAGGCTTTGAGTTCATAAACTTGTCAATACGGGCTTTCCAGGTGTCGGCTCTATGGAACATCTTTTCTGCCATGTTAGGCTTGTTCTGTTCCTGCTCAACCTTCTCGGTCAGCATATTTTCCGGTTTATTGCCCTCTTCGCCCTTGTCCTGTCCTACTATCATGATACCTGCAAAGGCTGTGACGATGACAATCATGCCCAGTCCCACCAGCTTGCCAATCTGGTTCATCGGCACTCGTCCGATGAGCATCATGGCTAAGATTGTGATATTGAGGAGCATGGCTGTGGATAAGTTTTCCAGTCCGATGAGAATTACAAATGGAGCAGTTGCTACAAGTATGAACTTGAATGCCTTCCTGTTGGCTCCCTGAGTTGTTTGCATGGCACTAAGAATCTGAGCTACAGCCAGTACTACCGCTCCCTTTGCTATTTCTGAAGGCTGGAACTGTATGCCCATCAGAGAGAACCATCGGGAGGCTCCGTTGGTAGATTGACCGGTAGCCAAGACCAGAACGAGAAACAGTAATGAGATGCCCATCACGACGGGGGTAACAATCTTGAAGTACTTGCATTTCACCTTGAGCATGCAAATCATGGTGAACAGACCGCCTCCCAAGAGCAAGATGTGGCGGATGACAGGTGCCATGTAGTTTCCTGTCTTGTACGACAAGGAGCTGGAGGCAGAATATACCTCCACGATGCTTATCATACAGAGAAAGAAGAAGACCATCCAGATCACCTTGTCTCCCTTGAAAATATTACCAATGCTCTTGTTATTCATTTCTTTATAGTTCTATCTGTTCTATTTTTTGAAAACTGTTATTCTCCGATAGCTCTTGCCAGCGTCTTAAACTGCTCGCCTCTATCTTCCATGTTCTTGAAGAGATCGAAACTTGCGCAGCATGGGCTGAGGAGTACGGTATCGCCCGGCTTTGCCAATTCCTGGCAGGCTGCCACGCAATCCTTCATGCTGTGAGTGTCGCGTACAGGGATGCCGAGTGCGTCAAAGTTGTCGTGCAACTTCTGGTTGTCGGCTCCGAGATATACGATACCAGCACATTTCTCCTTTACCAGGTCCTTGATCTGGTTATAGTCATTTCCCTTATCCTTACCGCCGATGATAAGGATGGTAGGGGTGGTCATACTCTCCAGCGCATACCAGCAGGCATCTACGTTGGTAGCCTTTGAATCGTTCACATAGTAAACGCCCTGGAACTTGCCCACTTTCTCCAGACGGTGCTCTACACCAGGGAAGTCGCTCAAGCCTTTGTGCAGGGTCTCGTGGTCGATGCCTACGATGTTGCATGCCAGACCTGCAGCCAGACTGTTATAGATGTTGTGCTTGCCGCGTAGGCTCATGTCTGCCTGTGGCATTTCGAAGTCTGAAGGGAAGTTGAGTTTGTACTTGCCATCCTCTATAAAGCCGACGCAACCCCCCTCCTTGAACTCAGAGAATGGGCAGAGATGTGACTTGAGGTTGTACTTAGCCAGCTCCTTTGTAACGATAGGATCATCGTTCCAGAAGATGAAACTGTCTTCTTCTGTCTGGTTCTGGGTGATGCGCATCTTGGCATCGGTATAGTTCTGCATCTTAAACTCATAGCGGTCCAGATGGTCTGGAGTGATGTTGAGCAGGATGGCCACATTGGCACGGAACTCATACATATTGTCGAGTTGGAAACTGCTCAGCTCGATGACGTAGTACTTATGAGGAGTTTCAGCCACCTGAAGGGCCAGACTCTTTCCGATGTTGCCTGCCAGACCTACATCATAGCCAGCCGACTTGATGATGTGGTAAATCAGCGAGGTAGTGGTTGTCTTACCGTTACTTCCCGTGATACAGATCATCTTGGCATCAGTATATCTGCCCGCAAATTCTATTTCGCTGATGATAGGTGTACCCTTAGCCATCAGTTTCTGTATCATAGGTGCTTCCTTAGGAATACCCGGACTCTTGATGACTTCATCTGCATCTAAAATATTTTCTTCTGTATGGTGACCTTCTTCCCATTCGATGTTGTGGTCATCCATCAACTTCTTGTAGTTATCCTTGATCTTTGACATGTCTGAAACAAAGACCTCGAATCCCTCTTTCTTTGCCAGCACGGCTGCACCTGCGCCACTTTCGCCAGCTCCTAAAATTACAATTTTGCTCATTGTCTTATTCTCTATACTTGTCGGGCTGATAAGAGCCTGTATTTTATCTGATCTTCAATGTGATGATGGTCAATGCTGCCAGAATGATGGTTACAATCCAGAAACGGATGGTAATCTTTGATTCATGGAAGCAGTTGCGAGGCTTCTTCCACAGATACTTGCAGTCAGGATCCAGCTGACTGTCCTGTGTGCGGAAGTTGTCGTGGATAGGTGTGCGCTTGAAGATACGCTGCTTCACACCTCTCCGCTTTCCTATCTTGTAATAGTAAACCTGCATCATCACGCTGAGGCTTTCTACGAAGAAAATACCGCAGAGGATAGGCAGCATCAGCTCCTTGTGGATGATGATGGCACCTACTGCGATGATACCGCCGATGGTCAGCGACCCCGTATCGCCCATGAATACCTGGGCAGGGTAGGCGTTGTACCAGAGGAAACCGATGAGGGCTCCAATGAAGGCACAGAAGAATACTACCAGTTCCTCAGAACCAGGAATATACATGATATTGAGGTAGGCGGCAAACTCGATGTGCGACGACACATATGCAAGTATGCCTAGCGCCACACCTATGATGGCGGAGTTTCCGGCACACATTCCGTCCATACCATCGTTGAGGTTGGCACCGTTTGATACGGCTGTTACAACGAAGATGGTCATGATGACGAAGAGAATCCAGCCTGCTGCTACCTTGTACTTACCGCAGAAACTGGTGATGCTGGAATAGTCGAGGTTGTGTCCCTTGACGAATGGGATGGTGGTCTTCAGCGATTTTCTTGCTTCCGTACGATGCTTTACCACCGTTTCCTGTCCCTGTTGCTCGACGGCGAGGTTCTCGTTCATCTTTACATCAGGTGAAGACCAGAGTACCAGTCCCACGATCAGGCCGATGCCAATCTGTCCTATAATCTTATATTTGCCCTTCAATCCCTCCTTGTCGCGCTTGAATATCTTGATGAAGTCGTCCATTCCACCGAGAAAGCCGAGCCATACGGTGGTGATGATCATCAGAATCAGATAGATGTTGCGCAAACGTCCGAGTAACAGTACCGGTACGAGGATAGCCAGGATGATGATGACACCACCCATAGAAGGAACGCCAATCTTCTTGACACCAAACGGGTCGATGCTGGCATCGCGCTGTGTCTCTGTAATTTGCTTGCTCTTGAGATACTTGATGAATTTCTCGCCGAACCAGGCAGAGATTACCAATGATAAAATCAGCGCAAGCAGGGCACGGAATGAGATGTAGCCCCACATGTGAGAACCTGAGATGCCCCACTGCTCCAGAAATCTAAAGAGATAGTATAACATTTTTCTTTCTTTTCTTGATTGCTTTTACTTCTGTGAAATTCCGAAGATGTCGCGAATCACCTCCTTATCGTCAAAGTGGTGCTTTACGCCCTTGATCTCCTGGTAATCTTCGTGTCCCTTACCGGCTACGAGAATCACGTCGCCCTTCTTTGCCAGCATGCAGGCTGTGCGGATGGCTTCCTTGCGGTCTACGATGCTGATTACCTTCTTCATTTGCTGGGCATTGAGTCCGGCAAGCATGTCGTTGATGATGTCCTGTGGCTCTTCGAAACGTGGGTTGTCGCTGGTGATGATTACCTTATCGCTCTGCTTTACAGCCTCCTGTGCCATCAATGGGCGCTTGCCCTTGTCACGGTTGCCACCGGCACCGCAAACGGTGATGACTTCTCCGCCCTTTCCTTCGAGCACTTCGTGGATGGCGTTCAATACGTTCTCCAGTGCATCTGGTGTATGGGCATAGTCAACAATGGCGGTATAACCTTCTGGTGACTGGATTGGTTCCAGTCTTCCGCTTACGCTGTGAAGGGTACTCATCACTACGAGTACATCCTCTGGCTTCTTGCCGAGCATAATGGCTGCACCATATACGGCGAGCAGGTTGCTCACGTTGAACTTACCGATGAACTGTACGCCCACTTCTCTGCCGTCAATCTCCAGATACATGCCGCCGAAGTGACACTCCAGAATCCTGGCTCTGAAGTCTGCCATGCTGCGGGTAGAGTAGGTTTTCACGGTAGCCTTGGTGTTCTGTACCATGATCATGCCGTTCTTGTCGTCGGCATTGGTAATGGCAAAGGCTGTCTTAGGCAGTCCGTCGAAGAAAGCCTTCTTGGCGTTACGGTAGTTCTCGAATGTCTTGTGGTAATCGAGGTGGTCGCGGGTCAGGTTGGTGAACAAGCCTCCGGCAAACTGCAGACCTCCGATACGCTTCTGTGCGATGGCGTGAGAAGAGCACTCCATGAAGGCATACTCGCAGCCAGCCTCTACCATCTTGCCCAGGAGCATGTTCAGTTCGATAGGGTCTGGGGTGGTATGGTCGGCAGGGATAGCCTCGTCCTCAATGTAGTTGCAGACGGTAGAGAGCAAACCACACTTATGGCCGAACTTGCGGAACATATTATATAATAAGGTGGCAATGGTGGTCTTACCATTGGTACCTGTTACGCCTACCAGTTTGAGCTTTCTTGAAGGGTCGCCGTAGAAGAGGGTTGCTACCTTGCCGACAGCATCCTCGGTCGAAGCGACCTGAATGTAAGTTACGCCCTCAACTTTCTCTTCAGGCATGTCTTCGCACAAAACCGACTTTGCGCCCAGTTCCAATGCCTTTGGAATAAACTTGTGACCGTCAACCTGCGTTCCCTTCATGGCAACGAAGAGATGACCTTCCTTAATCTTGCGAGAGTCGATGTTTACTCCCGTAACCTCTACATCAGCATCGCCGATTATCTGAACCGGCTCGATGTTTTTGAGTAATTCTTGTAACTTCATATCCTGTTTCTGTTTTATATTCTATATATTTCTTTATCTACACCTTATTATATATAGGGTTTCAGATAACTGTTTCTGAGTTTTATTCGAGCACAATGCTGCATACGGCACCTTTCTTGATGACCGTTCCCGGCACCAGACTCTGCTTTACTACCTTTCCTCTACCTATAATCTGGGTCTTGATGCCCCGGCTCTCCATATTGTAGATTGCGTCTCGGGCTCCCATTCCGGTAATGTCGGGTACGATAGTCTTGCCGTATTGCTTCTCCCTGATGAGCTTGATGCTGTGGTTACCCACGCGCTCTGCCTTGCCCCAGATAGGGTTGCCGTCGGCATAGCTGCCACTCCAGTTGGCATTGGTCTTGATGCCGAGGTGGCTGAGCACATAGTTGGCAGCAAGGATATTGCCTGCCTTTACGTCAGGAACGAAGACGGATGCTGAGTCGCGGGCGTCCTTTACGTCAACTTTCAGACTCTGCGCCATGATGCCTTCTGAAATCTGATGGAAGACCTTACCGCACATCGTACCGCCCGAAGCAGGCAAACCGGATTTCTGTATGCAGACGATACAGCTGTAGCGTGGCGCATCGGCAGGGAAGTAGCCTGCGAAACTGATGAGATAGCTGGTTCCGCCACTCTTATATCCACCGGCACCTTTTGAAATCTGGGCTGTACCGGTCTTTCCTGCCACTTTGAAGTTAGGCGAACCGGCTTTCTTTCCCAGTCCCACGCTTACCACCTGTTCCAGGATGGTTTGCAGCTCCTTGATGCTCCTCTCCTTGGCTATCTGCTGGCGCATCACTTCAGGAGGAAATTCCATGATGGTTTCTCCGTTCTTCATTACCTTGCTCACGAATCTTGGTCGCATCATCTTGCCGTTGTTGGCGATGGTGTTGTAGAAGGTGAGGGTAGAGATAGGCGGTACCTGGGTCTCATATCCGATACTCATCCATGGCAAACTGGTCTTTGCCCAGTTGTCATATTGTCCGTTCTTGTTTCTGTGCGGCATGCGGATTCTGGCTGGTGTTGCTCCCACCAGTGGAATCTTCAGGTCGTCGTGCAGACCGGTACGGTAGATACCCTTTACGAATTTCTCTGGGTTGTTGCGGTAATGGTCGTCTATGATGCGGCTCACACCGATGTTCGAACTGTACCACAGGGTCTGTGCGAGGGTCAGCATTCCGTATCCGCCTTTTCGCCAGTTGTGGTCTTTCATTTCTCTGCCGTACATCGGCCATATACCGCCACCGGTTTCTACGTGATAGGTCGTGTCTACCACTCCGTCGTCTAGCGCTACGAGGATAGAGGCTGGCTTGAACACCGAACCTGGCTCCAGAAGGTCGCTCACGGCATGGTTGTGGATTTCTCTGTATTCGCCGTCGAAACATTTCTCCATGTTTACGATGGCCTTGATGTCGCCCGTAGGTACATCCATCACGATGGCTACACCCACATTGGCGTTGATTTCCTTCAGCTCGTCGATGAGTGAGCGTTCGGCAAGGTCTTGTATGCTCACATCGATGGTGGTCACGATATCGGCTCCGTCAATAGGAGGGGTATCGGTAATGTCGAGGAACTTGTTGCGAACCTTGCGGCGATGCACGATACCGTTGGTGCCTCGCAGGATGGAGTCGTAACTCAGCTCCAGACCGAAGCGGGCGGTATCCTTGGCGCCATACATGGCTCCGATGGTACGGCCTGCCAGCGAACCGTAAGTTCTGGTTCGGGCATTATATTCTTCCCAGTGGAAACCGCTCTGGTAGGGTTTCAGGCGGAATACAGGGATGTTCTTTATCTCGGTGAAGGTGTTATAGTCTACACGCTTCGGATAAACCGGCCAGTGGCGGCTCATCTTGGCGCGACCTTCGGTGAGGTGCTTCTTGAAATCAGACTCGCTCAGATTCGGGAATATCTGGTGCAGGCAAAGATAGATGGAGTCTTGCTTGGCATCCCACAGCGAGTCGTTTTCTGCATCTTTCAGCGCCTTGAAGTCCATGAAAACCTTAAACTCCGGCAGCGAACTTGCCATCAGCTGTCCTGTGCAGCTCAAGATGTTACCTCGGTTTGGCTTTACGGTCACGGAATCCTTCTTCTGCCGTTCTGCCACCTTCATCCAGTAATCATGCTTGGCGGTCATGATGTAGAGCGCTTTACCCACTACGGCTATGGCGAAAATCGTCATGATGATGGCGATGGCGCTGTAGCGGGGCATTACTTTCTTGTGATCAAATTTGCTGCTCATTCTTCGGGTACGTTTATGATGTATGGAGGTTGGGTGGCGATGTGCAGCACGCTGTCTTTGTTGTTCTTCAGCATGTCGAGCACATTACTTTCACGACTCTTCTCTGTTATCTGGCTGCTTGTAGACAGCGCTTTGTATTTGGTGTCTTGCAGTTCTTTCTGCAGTTTGTCCAACTCGATGATATCGTTCTGGATATTGTATCGGTTGGATATGTAGATAATGACAAAAAACACGATGAGGATAACGAGCCATATCTGCCGGCGCATGATTTGTGCGGTAAGAATGTCTCCACCCAGAATCTTTCGCAGCGTAAAGCTCGATGATTCTGAAGCCTCTTCCTCAATGGCTTGCTTGGCAATCACTTCCTTGAGCGAAGCCTGTGGAGCCTCTTGCTGCTGTGGCTCCTGCTGCGGAGTTTCCTGCTTCGGCGGTTCCTGTGATGCCTGTGCCTTTTCTTCGGCTATAGGCTTCTCACTGATGTTTATGTCTTTATCGTTTATCATTTCTTTTCTGCTATTCTTAGTTTGGCGCTTCTGCTCCTAGGGTTCCTTTCCTGCTCGTCGGCATCGGGAACGATTACCTTGTTGTTCACGAGTTTGAAAGGGGTTTCTATTCTTCCGAAGAAGTCCTGCTCTATCTTGCCTTCTGCATTGCCCGCTTTCATCATGTTCTTTACGATTCTGTCTTCCAGTGAGTGATAGGTGATGACGCTGAGTCGGCCTCCCGGTTTCAGAAGTTCCGTGGCTGAGCGGAGCATCTCTTTCAGGGCGTCCATCTCGTGGTTCACTTCTATGCGCAGCGCCTGGAAGAGTTTTGCCATGTCTTTCTTCTCGCGTTCCCGCTTGAAGAGGGGCTCTACGGCTGCCATGAAGTCTTTGGTGGTAAGGATGGGCTTCTCGGTTCTTGCCTTGACGAGTGCCGAGGCGATGCGGCGCGAGTTCTTCAGCTCACCGTATAGGTAGAAGATGTCGGCAAGGGCACCTTCGTCATATTCGTTTACGATGTCGGCAGCAGTCTTGCCTGCACGCTTGTTCATGCGCATGTCGAGTGGGGAGTCGAAACGGAAGGAGAAACCGCGGGTCTCGTCATCGAAGTGGTGGCTCGATACGCCCAGGTCGGCTAACAGTCCGTCGAGTCCGTCTACCCCGTAGTAGCGCATCCAGTTTTTCAGGAATCTGAAGTTGGAGCATACGAAGGTGAAGTTCTCGTTTGCCACCACGTTGCGCTCTGCATCGGCATCCTGGTCGAAACTGTACAGGTGCGCTCCCTCAGTCAGGCGCGACAGAATCTCTCTGGAATGTCCGCCACCACCGAAGGTTACGTCTACATAGATGCCTCCTGGCTGTATGTTCAACCCGTCAACGCTCTCCTTGAGGAGCACCGGTACGTGATATGTTTCTGCTGTCTTTATCATATATCTTTTTGCTGTCTTATCGCGTTATAATATTGCGTGCGTACTTATTAATGTATAAATTTGGGTTCAAAGGTACATAAAAATCTCCATATAGCCTTACATTTTCCCACAAAATTTATAAAACTTAATGAAAAAGTTGTTTTTGGTCAACTTCACCTTTCAGTTTCGGGCATCGCCTTTTTGGTCTCATCAAGTGTGATGTTTTTGCAAAAATACGTGCAAAATGGGCTCGATTTGTCGTGATAGTTTAAAAAAACTAATAAATTTTCGCTTTTTTGCTATTTTTTTGGAAAAAATGGCACGTATTTGAAAAAGTTGAGTTACTTTTGCACTAACTTATATAAGTTTTAGCAAACATGAGTGAATCAATAGAGAAAACGATAGACATAGATAAGATTCTTAAGAGCAAGATGGGAAGCAAGGTGAAATTCGTACCGCGCTTCCTGGTTTCCTGGCTCAAGAAGATTATTCACGAGGACGAGGTGAACAGGTTCTTGTGGGAGAGCCGTGGCCTTTCGGGTACTGAATGGCTCACCGAATGTGTGCGCTATCTGAAGATGGATGTTGAAATCGTAGGCTTGGAAAACCTGCCTGACAAGAACGACGGCAAACTCTATACCTTTGTTTCCAATCATCCTCTGGGCGGACAGGACGGTGTATGTCTCGGTTCCATCATCGGCAAGCACTATGATGGCAAGTTCCGCTATCTGGTGAATGATCTTCTGCTCAACTTGCCGGGTTTGAAACCTGTAAGTATCGGCATCAACAAGACGGGTCGCCAGAGTCGCGATTTCCCACGGATGGTGGAGGCGGGCTTCAAGAGTGACAACCACATGCTGATGTTTCCGGCAGGCTTGAACAGCCGCAAGCGCAAGGATGGAACCATCCACGACCTGCCTTGGAAGAAGACGTTTATCTCTAAGAGTATAGAATATCAGCGCGATGTGGTGCCTATCCATTTCGGAGGGCGCAACTCTGAACGTTTCTACCGCATCGCCCGATTTAGCGACAAGTATCTGCCGTTCAATCTCGCCATGCTGTTTCTGGTTGACGAGATGTACAGGAATGTGGGCAAGCATTTCCGCATCTCCATCGGCAAACCGATTCCTTGGCAGACTTTTGATAAGAGCAAGTCGGCTACCGAGTGGGCGCAGTATGTTGAAGACAGGGTTTATGAACTTTAATGGTTTGCAAAACCCGGGAACATTGTTTTATATTAACGAAATCGTAGAATCATAGCATAGAAGAAGAGTAATATGGAAGAAGAAATCATCCAACCGATTGACCGTGAGCTCCTGAAGAGCGAGCTTACACCCGACAAGCAACTGAGAATGACCAATAAGAGCCATAACGAGATTTACATCGTTACGGCAAATGATTCGCCTAATGTGCTGAAAGAGATTGGTCGACTTCGTGAAATCGCTTTCCGCGAAGCGGGAGGCGGAACGGGTAAATCTATGGATCTTGATGAGTTCGACTTTGGTGACAACTGTTACAAGCAGCTGATAGTCTGGAATCCTGAAGCCGATGAGATTATCGGCGGTTACCGTTATCTCCTGGGTAGGGACTGGCAACTCGATGAGAAGGGACAGCCTAAGCTGGCAACCAGCCACATGTTCCATTTCTCCGACAAGTTCCTCAAGGAGTATATGCCTTATACCGTAGAGTTGGGCCGTTCCTTCGTTTCGCTCGAATATCAGAATGTGCGTACCAACACCAAGAGCATCTTTGCTCTCGACAATCTCTGGGATGGTTTGGGTGCTTTGACGGTTCTCTATCCGGAAGTAAAATATTTCTTCGGCAAGATGACGATGTATCCGTCTTACATCCGTCGTGGCCGCGACATGATTCTCTATTTCCTCAAGAAGCATTTCGATGACAAGGAGAACCTCGTACTCCCGATGAAACCGCTGAAATTGGATACTCCAGAGAGTGATTTGGCTGCCATCTTTACAGAAGATGACTTCAAGGCAGACTATCGCATCCTGAACCGTGAAGTTCGCAAGTTGGGTTATAATATTCCTCCTCTTGTTAATGCCTACATGAGTCTGAGTCCTACGATGAAGCTTTTCGGTACCGCCATCAACTATGGTTTTGGTGATGTGGAGGAGACCGGTATTCTCATCGCCATCGATGAGATTCTCGAAGAGAAGCGAGTTCGCCATATCAACAGTTTTATTAAGGAACATCCTGAGGCTCTGAAGATTACGAGCGGAGCCAATAATGTGATTTATAAGGAAAAAGGTATTTAATTCAAGTTTCGCATGTAAGCTTCACACGCCCCAGGCATCAGAATACCATCATATCCCCACATGTCCAAGGCTTCAGAACACCATCATGTCCCCACACGCCCTGAAAGGGCAGAAGCTCCTAGCCCAGGGCAACGCCCTGGGTAATTACGAACACAAACCTGTCGCCCTGTAAGGGCAAAAGCTTTCAGATACCAGGCAATCAACAAAGCTTTTGCCCTTACAGGGCGTCTTGCTGATTGCTTTTATACCCAGGGCGTTGCCCTGGGCTAGGAGCTTCTGCCCTTTCAGGGCGTATGGGGCAAAACAACTTGGGTTAAATAGTCTTAATGAATCTCGGAAAAGGCAGCGGAATTTTGGTTTTATGTGTCGAAAAGTGTATCTTTGCGCAGGTTTTATGTGTCAGAAAGTGTAATGATAGCATGGTTTCATGTGTCGAAAAGTGTATCGTTCTGGCATTTTCATGTGTCTAAAAGTGTAAAGATATGAAGAGAAAGGTATATGAAAAGCTTCTGGAATGGAAGAGTCAGGAGCACCACAAGCCATTGATTCTTAATGGTGTACGACAATGTGGAAAGACTTATGTCCTTAAGGAATTTGGTAGGCAGGAATTTGATAGTCTGGCTTACGTAAGTTGCGATAGGAATGTAAACCTGCAAGCTATCTATTCGGGTGATTTTGATGTCGCCAGAATCATTCAGGGCTTAAGTGCTTTGACTGGGGTAGATATTATTACAGGCAAAACTCTTATTTTTCTGGATGAAGTGCAGGCATTCCCGCAGGCTTTAGAGGCTTTGAAATATTTCTGTGAAGATGCCCCGGAATATCATATTGTAGTAGCTGGTTCTCTGCTGGGAGTCGCTTTACATGCAGGAGTCTCGTTTCCTGTAGGCAAGGTGCAGACTTTGCGTCTCTTTCCGATGGATTTCGAGGAATTCCTCATGGCGATGGGCGAGGAGCAGTTGCTGAAGCTGATGCACAGCCATGATTATGAACTGATGAATGCTTTTCACGAAAAACTGAAGGATTTGCTGCGACAATATTATTATGTAGGTGGCATGCCCGAAGTGGTAAAGGCTTTTGCTGAAAATAAGTTGCTCAATCAGGTGCGCAGCCTGCAGAACGAGATTCTTTCCAACTATGCCAGTGATTTCTCCAAGTATGCTCCATCACAGGAAGTGCCCCGAATTGATATGGTTTGGCAATCCATTCTGGGGCAGTTGTCGAAGGAGAACAAAAAGTTTGTCTATGGTGTATTGAAGAAGGGCGGTAGGGCCAAGGAATTTGAACTTGCCATCCAGTGGCTGGTGGATGCTGGACTGGTGTATAAGATAACAAAGGTATCGAAGCCGGAGTTGCCTCTGAAGTTTTATGAAGATTTATCGGCGTTTAAGCTCTATTTATGCGATTGCGGGTTGATGGGCGCCATGGCTGATACGTCTGCCAAGGAGGTTCTTTTGGGTGATGCGGTATTTACTGAATATAAAGGAGCTTTTACGGAACAGTATGTGTTGCAGCAGTTGCTTGCATCCGGATTGCAGCATATTTATTATTACAGTTCCGATACTTCTCGTATGGAAATGGATTTTCTGATTCAGCGTGATGGTGTCTTATTGCCTATTGAGGTAAAAGGGGGTACAAGCGTCAAGGCAACCTCCCTTCATCATTATCTGCTGGAGCATCCGGATATTTCAGCCATCCGTTATTCTATGTTGCCTTATCGTCAGCAGGCTAATATCACCAACATGCCGTTATACGGGGTGTTTTTAAAATAAGAAGAAAAAAATAACACGGACAAATCAAATTGTCCGTGTTATTTTTTTAGTTTAAGATCTGTTTTATCCCTTACATTTTCCCTTATACAATAGGCAGACTGATTCCGTTGATTTTCTGATAGATGTCGAGCGCATAGATGTCGGTCATGCCGCTGATATAATCAATTACCGCCATGATGCGCTCCTCCAGATTCTCGTTCTCTATATCATACTGGCTGCTTACCCGGCGCAAGAGCTGCTTGGAGTAGAAACGCGATGGGTTGACGGCTGCCTCTATGAAAACCTCCATCAGAGTTGCCATGATTTTATAACCCGACAGTTCTATGTCGAGCACCGGCTTGCTTTGGTAAATCTTAGAGTAGGAGATCTTCTCACATTCCTTGTATGCCTTTTTCTGGCGCTCGGAAATGTGGTCGATGAGACTGCCCTCTAAAGTTCCGGCAAGGATTTCTTCCTCGTGCGCCAGGAAGGCTGCCACACATTCGTTCTCCAGTTTGCCGATGACGCTGGCTCTCATGTAAACCACTTTCTCGTTTTCGTCAGTCATTTCTTCGTCGATGATGCGCTGGCGTATCTTCTGCTGGATATCTTCATCGAAGAAACTCAGCAGCAAGTGCTCCGTCTCGGCAAAGGAAAGAATCTTGAGCTTATGGGAGTCTTCGATGTCCATGATTTCGTAGCAGATATCGTCAGCAGCTTCTACCATATATACAAGTGGATGGCGGGCGTATTTGAGAGGCTCACCCGGTGCAGATTTGCAAAAAATGCCCAATTCATCGGCAATTTTTCTGTAAGATTCCGCTTCGGAAGCAAAGAAACCGAATTTGCCGTGGTTGCCGGCAAGACTGCTTGCAAACGGGTATTTTACGATGGAAGCAAGCATGGAATAGGTCATCACGAAGCCTCCCTGACGGCGCCCCTTGAACCGGTGGGTCAGGATTCTGAAGGCATTTGCGTTGCCTTCGAAATGCGTAATATCATCCCAAAACTCCGATGAAACCATTGATTTTATTTTCTGACCCGGTCCTTCAGAGAAGAAAGTCTGGATGGCTTTCTCGCCGGAATGACCGAAAGGCGGATTGCCCAAATCATGTGCCAGACAGGCTGCACTTACTATGGTACCTATCTCCTCAACGAGCGTATCCTTCAGTTCAGACCGCTTTTGGATGACACGTCGGGAAATGTCGTTACCTATCGACATGCCCACACTCGCCACCTCCAGACTGTGGGTGAGGCGGTTGTGAACGAAGATGCTGCCCGGCAAAGGGAAAACCTGCGTCTTGTTCTGCAGGCGGCGGAATGCCGATGAAAAGATAAGACGGTCGTAATCGCGCTTGAATTCAGAGCGATCATCATGGCGCTCGGCATGCTTATGCTCCTGTCCGAAACGCTTGTTGGATATCAGTTGTTTCCATTCCATATTATTGTATTACTTGATTCTGTAGCGCAAAAATACACTAAAGTAAGCACAAATCAAAATAAAATATGATAAATTACATGTTTTTATCCTCAAAAATTCATTTATTCCATCAAAATTGCTTATTTTTGCAGATTATTAAACTCAGACACAGATAAAAAAGAAAAAGTCATGATAAAAGTACAGATTATCAACAAGGGGCATCAGCCTCTACCTGCGTTTGCCACACCTCAGAGTGCCGGCATGGATTTGCGTGCAAACATCGATGAGGCAATCGTGCTTCATCCTATGGAGCGGCGACTGGTGCCAACCGGTCTTTATATGGCTTTGCCTGCAGGTTATGAAGCGCAGATCCGTCCTCGCAGCGGTCTGGCTTTGAAGCATGGCATTACTGTACTGAATACGCCGGGAACCATCGATGCCGATTATCGCGGTGAAATCATGGTTCTGCTCATCAATTTCTCTACAGAGGATTTCGTTATCAACGATGGCGAACGTATAGCCCAGATGGTGCTGGCCAAGCACGAACAATGCGATTTCATCGAGGTTAATGAGCTCGATGAAACCGAACGTGGAGCCGGCGGATACGGTCATACGGGTGTAAAATAACAGATTATTAAAGATAGAATAGAAAGGATTAGAATCGTGAAGATGAATCTTAGAAATATCAGTTGGGCAATGGGGCTGGTCTTGCTGGGTTCGGTAGCCATGCCGTCGCTTGCCCGTAAGAAGAAGGTGCAGCCGGTTCAGAAGCCGGCGGTTCAGGAGGATCATCTCTCTCCAAACGACCGCCAGCGCTACAACTATTTCTTCCTGGAGGGAGCGCGCCAGCAGGCTGCCGGCAATTATTCGGCAGCTTTCGACCTCTTTGAGCATGCCCGGAAGATTGACCCGAAGGCGGCTGAAACCTATTTCTATGAGTCGCTTTTCTATTCTCAGCTCAAGCAGGATTCCCTGGCACTTGCCTATATGCAGAAGGCAATAGAACTGAATCCGGAAAATCAGACCTATGCAGAGCAGTTGGGCAGATATTATATAGGTAGCCAGAAATACGATCTTGCCATCAATGCCTATGAGGATCTGTATGCCAGAAACCACGATAATACCGATGCCCTCCGCATCCTGGTTCAGCTTTATTCCCAGAATAAGGATTATAAATCAGTACTCAAAACCATTTCGCGTCTTGAGGTGGAAGAAGGTGAAAGCGAACAGTTCACCCTCTCTAAAATGAGAGTTTATGAACTGATGAACGACAAGAAGGCTGCCTATCAGGAACTGAAGTCGCTGGTAGACCAGCATCCGCTGGATATGCAGTACAAGACAATGCTGGGCAACTGGCTTGTACAGCACGACCGCCAGAAGGAAGCTTACAAGTGCTTTACCGATGTGCTGAAGGAAGAGCCTGACAATTCCTATGCCCAGATGTCGCTTTACGACTATTATAATGCCACCCATCAGGAGCAGCTTGCCGAGCAGATGCTCGATAAGATATTGATGAGTCCGAAATCGGATCTGGAGACCAAGGTGATGATGTACCGCTCTTTCATTCAGAAGAACGAGAGCGAAGGGGGCGATTCTACCAAGGTGATTGCGCTGTTTGACAAGGCGCTCAACGTGGCTCATCCGTCAGCCGAAGTGGCAGAGATGAGAGCTGCTTATATGAGTTTGAAGAAGATGCCGGCCGACTCTGTTTGCCGTGCCTTCGAAAAGGTGCTTACCATAGCTCCGGATAACGTGAATGCCAGAATGCAACTCGTACAGATGCTCTGGAACGAGAAGAAATATGACCTGGTTTCCCAGCAATGTAAGGCGGCTCAGGAGTATAATCCCGAAGAAATGGTGTTCTATTACTTCGGTGGAATGGCGTATTATCAGAAAGATAAGGAAGACGAGGCGCTCCGTGAGTTCCGTCTCGGATTGGCGCAGGTGAATGCACAGTCGCCGGCTAACCTGGTTTCTGACCTCTATGCCGTAACCGGCGATATCCTTCATAAGAAAGGTGAAGAGCAGGAAGCCTTTGCGGCTTACGACTCCTGCCTGCAATGGAAAGATGATAACGTGATGGCGCTGAACAACTATGCCTACTATCTGAGCGAGAAGGGCGTTGACCTGCATAAGGCTGAGTCGATGAGCTACAAGACCATCAAGGCAGAGCCGAACAACGGTACTTATCTGGATACCTATGCTTGGATTCTCTTTATGGAAGAACGCTATGCTGATGCCAAGACCTATATAGATCAGGCACTCAAAAACCGCGATTCCACCGTGGATAACAGTACGGTTCTGGAACATGCCGGCGATATCTATTATATGAACGGTATGGCCGATGAATCCGTAGATTTCTGGAAGAAAGCCTATACCGGCGAGAACCAGACTGAGGTGCTGGCATGGAAGATTAAGAACAGACAATATATTACCGAAGAAGAACTGAAGAAGCGTAATGCGCCAAAGCAGAAACCTACCGCTACGAAGAAGTCAGTTAGAAAAGGTAAGAAGAAATAAACGGAAAGTAGAAAAATCAGGAAAGATGAAATATATAATGAAGAAGAATAAGATGATGCTGCTTGCCGCAGCCTGCAGCATCCTGCTCCTCGGTTCTTGCGGAACCAGCAAGAATGTACAGGGCTCTGGCTCCACATCAGCCAGTCATCAGAAAGAGAATGCCACCAAGGGTTCAGACTCTCGTCAGAGTGAGACTCTCAAGAAGTTGGCTTTCGTACAGAAGGTTTCAGACAATCAGGTGTATACCAAGAATATTGTAGGCAACATGTCGTTTACTCTCCAGGCTGGTGATAAGGACATTACTGTGCCGGGCAAACTGAGCATGCGTAAGGATGAAATCATCCGCATCCAGCTCTTTATTCCTATCTTAGGTACAGAGGTGGGCCGTCTGGAGTTTACTCCCGACCATGTACTTATCATCGACCGTCTGCACAAGGAATATATCAAGGCAGATTATACCCAGGTAGACTTCCTCAAGAAGCAGGGCATCTCCTTCTATTCTCTGCAGGCTCTCTTCTGGAACCAGCTGCTCCTGCCGGGCGAAAGGACCGTGAAGGAATCAGACCTGAAGAAGTTTGATGCCAGACTGGATGTGGCAGGAGATGCTGTGCCGGTTAGTTTCAGGAACGGCAATATGACCTATGCCTGGACAGCCAACCGCACTACCGGCCGTATCACAGCAGCAGATGTTGTCTATAAGAGTACGCAGAACGGCACCTCCAATCTCCACGTCGACTACGGCAACTTCAAGAGTGTAGGCGTCAAGATGTTCCCTGCCTCCCTGAATCTGTCGATGACTACTACTGCTACCAGGAAAAAGCAGGAGGCTAAGATCAGTCTGGAATTGAATCAGGTGAAGACCGACAGCAAATGGAGCACTCAGACCGAGATTTCGGGCAAATACAAGCAGATTTCTCCAACTGATGTGCTCAGCAAGATATTGAGTATGTAAATACTCATCAAGAGTTTGAAATTATAGAACATGGGTTTTTAATATAAGAAATGAAGCGAATCTTATTATTCATCATGGCAATCACCTTCTCGCTCGCACCTTTTGCGCAGAACCATACTGCCCAGAAGAAGCCGGTGAGGAAGACTGCCGTAACTGCGAAAAAGAAGGCTGCTACTCCTGCCAGAAAGAAGAACAGCAGAAGGCATGTGTCCAGAAAAACATCCAAATCAGCTGCGTCAACCAGAGCAGAACGCAAGGCGGCAACCTATAGTAATGCCTCTATCCGAGGTTTGCAGGGACAGCGCGCTTCTATCCGGAAGAAGATCAGAGAACAGGAGCAGGCTTTGCAGAGAAATAAGGCGGATGTGAAGAAACGTCTTGAAGACCTGATGGCGCTGAACGGAGAAATAGACCAGCGTCAGAAGAAGATTGACGGTATCCAGAAGGATATCCATCATATTGACGGCAATATCGGCATTCTGCAGGCACAGTTGAAAACGCTTCAGCAACAGTTGCAGGATCGCAAGAACAAGTATATCCGTTCCATGCGCTATATGAGCCGTCATCATACGGTTCAGGACAAGCTGATGTTCATCTTCAGTGCCAAGAATCTGACACAGATGTATCGCCGCCTTTCCTTCATCCGCCAGTATTCTTCCTATCAGAAGGTGCAGGGCGAGGCTGTAAAGGCTAAGCAGAAGCAGGTGAACGAGAAGTACCGGCAGTTGCAGCATGTAAAGGGACATAAGAACACCTTATTATATAAGGGTAAGCAGGAGAAGACGGCATTGGAAGGTAAGCAGACCCAGCAGCAGGAAATGGTGCAGGGACTGCAGAAACAGCAGAAGACCATTCAGGCTGTCATTGCCGACCAGCGTCAGAAAGATGCGGCAATCAACGCACAGATTGACCGTCTGATTGCTCAGGAAGTAGCCAAGGCGAGAGCCCGTGCTGCTGCCGAGGCTAAGCGAAAGGCTGCTGCCGCTGCTGCCGCCAAGAAGCGTGCCGAGGAACTGGCTCGCAAGAAAGCTGCTGCCGAGGCTGCTGCCAGGGAGAATGCCCGTCGTATAGCCGAAGCCAAGGCGCGTGAGGCTGCTGCCGAAGCTGCCCGCAGAAAGGCTGCCGAAGAAGCAAGACTGGCTGCCGAGGCTGCAAGAAAGGCTCAGGAGGAGGCTGCTGCCCAGGCTGCTGCTCAGGCGAAGGCAAAAGCGCAGGCTAGGGCGCGTGCTGCTGCCGAGGCTGCCAAGCGTGCCGCCGCAGAACAGGCTGCCCGTGAGGCTGCTGCCGAACAGGCTGCAAGAAAGGCGGAGGCTGAAAGACGGGCTGCCGAGTTGAAGGCGAAGATGGATGCGGAACGCAGTACCCGTGAGATTGCCGCTGCCAGGAAGGAGGCACAGGAGGCTTCTACCTTGAGTTCGGTAGACCGCATGCTGAGCGGTGGATTCGAGGCTAACCGTGGCCGATTGCCGATGCCTATCAGCGGCAGTTACCGTGTGGTGAGTCATTTCGGTCAGTATCATGTAGAAGGTTTGAAGGGTGTAACGCTCGACAATAAGGGTATCAATATCCAGGGCAAGCCGGGTTGTGTGGCTCGCAGTATCTACGATGGTGAGGTGAGTGCCGTCTTCGGTTATGGTGGCATGTGGAACGTGCTGGTCCGTCATGGTGGCTACATCTCTGTTTACTGTAATCTGAAATCGGTCAGCGTTCATAAAGGTCAGAAGGTAAGTACCCGTCAGGCTTTGGGTAGTGTTGGCTCTGATAACATCCTCCAGTTCCAGCTTCGCAAGGAGACTGCCAAACTCAATCCGGAGGCTTGGCTGAGCCGATAATGTATGAATGAGCCGATAATGTATGAATAGTTGCAGCACGTCCTGAACCAACGGTCACCGGCCGAAGGGAAAGGTAAAGGGCAGAAGCCCCTGGAAGCAGCACGCCCTGTTTTGCCCCACACGCCCTGAAAGGGCAGAAGCTCCTAGCCCAGGGCATCGCCCTGGGTATTTACGGACACAAACTTGTCGCCCTGTAAGGGCAAAAGCTTTAAAAATACTTGGCTAGAACATGATATGATTCAATACGAAAAACTGGGGAACTGTCGTTTGCAAAGTGTGCAAACGATTGCCTCTTTTTTATATCATTTCTTCTATATTCCTTATTCGAAATTCAAAAAAGAAGTCTTATCTTTGCCAGCGAAAGTAAGTAACAAGATAAAAGATGATGGAAAACAGAAAGCGTGGTTATGCCTAGGCATAACCGCGCTTCGTTTTTTATTGTATTCTATATAATAATCAGAACGAATGTCTCTTTCAGATGCTGGCTCCATCCAAGAGTTTCCGGTATTTAGCTACAGCATCCGAAATCTCGCTTATTTTGATAAATTCATCGGCTGAATGGGAGCGGGAGGACTCACCCGGACCCAGTTTGAACGAAGGGAAGTGCATCAGAGCCTGATCGCTGAGGGTAGGACTGCCGAATGGCTTCATGCCCATGGCTACACATTTCCTGATAAGAGGATGCGCCGGGTCGATGCGGGATGACTTCAGACGGAAACTGTGCGCCTTCACCTCGCTCTTCAGGTGCTGGCAGATAAACTTGTAAACCTCCTCGTTGTCATAGAACTCGTTGGTGCGGATATCCACAAGCATCGTACACTTATCCGGAATCACATTGTGCTGGGTTCCGGCATTCACTACGGTAAGCGTCATCTTGGTAGGTCCCAGGAACTCGCTTACCTTCTCAAACTTATAGTCACGAATCCATCGCATATCATCCAAAGCCTCGTAGATAGCGTTTACTCCCTCATTGCGGGCAGCATGACCGCTCTTTCCGTGAGCAATCACATCCAGCACCATCAGTCCCTTTTCGGCAACAGCCGGGTTCATGCCGGTAGGTTCACCTACGATGGCAAGGTCGATATGCGGAAGCAAAGGCAGGGCACGGGTAATGCCATCCTTTCCCGAAACCTCTTCTTCGGCAGATGCCAGATAGATGAGATTATACTGCTGAGGCTTTGCGGTCAGCATTCTGAATATCTGGAGGAGCGAACAGAGTCCACCGCCGCAATCGTTGCTGCCCAAGCCGTAAAGTACACCCTCTTCTATATCCGGTGAAAACGGGTTGCGTGTCCATGAAGCCACAGGCTTCACGGTATCGATGTGAGCGTTGAGCAGCAGGGTAGGTCGGCTCTCATCGTAATGAGGGTCGATAATCCAGATGTTGTTCGCCTCACGATGAGGTTCGAAACCATATTTGCGGATGGTCTGCTCCATGATGTCGGCAGCATCCTTCTCGTTTCTGCTTACAGATGGGGTGGCGATAAGCTTTTTCAGCAAATCCACGGCATCGCTTACATATTCTTCTTGTGTCATCATAATCTCCCTATTCTTTGATTTTTTTGCAAAGATACGAAAAAAAGAGCAGATAAAGTGGAAAAAATATCTTTTTATTTTGTGTTCTTAACAAATTCTATTATCTTTGCATCAGAATATAAATATAAGCTTATGCAGATTAATAGTCATCTTTCGGTACTGGTACATGATCTCGCCAAGAAATGGGGAGAGAAAACTGCTTTAACTTTCAGAAAGTTTGGCAGCGACCAGTGGCAATCGGTTTCATTCAACCTCTTTTCCTTAAGAGTGAAACAAGTGAGCAATGCCCTCCTGAATCTTGGGGCTAAACCTCTTGACAAAATCGCTGTCTTCTCGCAGAACTGTGTGCATTATCTGTACACCGACTTCGGTGCGTATGGTATCAGAGTTACCTCTGTGCCTTTCTATGCCAACAGCAGCGAGCAGCAGATTCAATATATGATTAATGATGCGCAGATTCGCTTTCTCTTTGTTGGCGAACAGGAGCAGTATGACAAGGCTCACCGTATCTTTGCCCTCTGTCCATCTCTGGAACGTATCATCATCTTCGATTCCAGCGTGCGCATCAGTACACACGATCCTGCTGCTCTCTATTTCAAGGACTTCCTGAAGCTGGGAGAGAATCTTCCTCGTCAGACGGAGGTAGAGGAACTCTACAAACAGGCAAGTATGGATGATTTGGCTAATATCCTCTATACCAGTGGAACAACCGGAGATAGCAAGGGCGTGATGCTTACCTATAGCCAGTATTATGCTGCTTTGAAGGCAAACAATGAGTGCATTCCTGTTACCGAAAAGGACCGTGTCATTGATTTCCTTCCATTCACCCATATCTTTGAGCGTGGATGGGCATATCTCTGCTTGAGCGAAGGTGCCGAACTCATCATCAATACTTATCCTCATGAAATTCAGGAGAGTATGAGAGAGATGCATCCTACCTGTATGTGTAGTGTGCCACGTTTCTGGGAGAAGGTGTATATCGCCGTAAAGGCAAAGATGGATGATGCAGGTCCTCTTCAGAAGAAACTCTTCTACCATGCCTTGGCAGTAGGAAAGAAGCGGAATATAGAATATCTGGCAAACTGCAAGCGCCCTCCTCTGACATTGGAGTTGGAATATAAGATTATCAACAAGACCATTTTGAGCATGGTTCGCAAGCAGTTGGGCTTGGAAAAACCTAATATCTTCCCTACAGCGGGTGCTTATGTAAGTCCGGAAGTAGAGGCATTTGTACATGCCATCGGTATCAATATGGTGGTGGGTTATGGTTTGACCGAGAGTCTTGCCACCGTATCTTGCGATCATTCTGACAAGAAACGCAGTCTGGGTTCTGTGGGGCGCCCTATCTCTTGCATTCAGGTAAAGATAGGTGAGGATAATGAGGTGCTCCTCAAGGGTCCTACCATCACTCCGGGATATTATCATCGTGATACCACCAATGCGAAGGCATTCGACAAGGATGGATTCTTCCATACCGGTGATGCCGGCTACATGAAGGATGGCGAGCTTTATCTCACCGAGCGTATCAAGGACCTGTTCAAGACATCGAATGGTAAGTATATCGCTCCGCAGCAGGTAGAATCGTTGCTCCTGGTAGATAAGTTTATCGATCAGGTGGCTGTTATTGCCGACCAGCGCAAGTTCGTATCAGCCCTCGTCGTTCCAGAGTTCCGTCTCGTGGAGGATTGGGCACGTGAGCATCATATCGCCTTCACCTGCCGTGAAGATTTGTGTGCTAACGAGAAGGTGCAGAAGATGCTGATGGACCGTATCCAGATTCTCCAGCAGCATCTGGCTTATTATGAGCAGATTAAGCGCATTACCCTCCTGGCTCACCACTTCTCTATGGAGTCGGGTGAGTTGACCAATACCTTGAAGATTCGCCGCCCTATCATCAACAAGAACTACAAGGCGGAGATTGACAAGATGTATGAGGAGTAATCATAAAGTTTAAAGTTAAAAGTTAAGAGTTAATGATTACAGCTGACCAGTTGAAGGATGTGATGGACAGAGCTGACGCTCTGCATCACTATCTCAATATAGACCAGAAGAAAGTAGAATTCGAAGAGGAGCAGCTCCGCACCCAGGCTCCTGACTTTTGGGAAGACCCGAAGTATGCTCAGGAGCAGATGAAGAAGGTAAAAGGTATCCAGAAATGGCTCGACGGTTATAAGACTGTACGTCTTTATGCCGATGAACTGCAGCTTGCCTTCGATTTCTATAAAGACGAAATGGTGACTGAGGAAGAGGTGGATGCCGATTATGCCAAGGCGATAAAAGCCATAGAAGACCTGGAGTTGAAGAACATGCTTCGCCAGAAGGAAGACCCGATGGACTGCGTGCTCAAGATTAATTCCGGTGCCGGTGGTACAGAAAGCCAGGACTGGGCACAGATGCTGATGCGTATGTATATGCGCTGGGCTGAGGCTCATGGCTACAAGGTAACCATCACCGATATGCAGGAAGGTGATGAGGCTGGTATCAAGAGCGTGACCATGACCATCGAGGGCGGCGAGTACGCTTATGGCTATCTGAAGAGCGAGAACGGTGTGCACCGACTGGTGCGTGTTTCTCCTTTCAATGCCCAGGGCAAGCGAATGACCAGTTTTGCCAGTGTCTTCGTAACTCCGCTGGTAGATGATACCATCGAGGTATATGTTGATCCAGCCAAGCTCTCCTGGGATACCTTCCGTTCGAGTGGTGCCGGTGGTCAGAATGTGAATAAGGTTGAATCCGGTGTCCGTCTGCGTTATTGGTATACCGACCCTGATACCGGCGAGGAAGAAGAAATCCTCATCGAGAACACCGAGACCCGTGACCAGCCAAAGAACCGTGCCAAAGCCCTGTTGCTCTTGAAGAGCCAACTCTACGACCGCGCCATGAAGAAGCGTCTGGAGGCTAAGGCTAAGATTGAGGCTGGTAAGAAGAAGATAGAGTGGGGAAGCCAGATTAGAAGTTATGTCTTCGACGACCGTCGTGTGAAAGACCACCGTACCAACTATCAGACATCGGATGTAGATGGCGTGATGGACGGCAAGATAGATGATTTCATCAAGGCATACCTGATGGAGTTCCCTACGAATGATGACGAACAACAATAATCATCTAAAAAACATACGACTATGAGTGGAAATAAAGACTTAAGAAGAGCCAAACATGAGGCTTATCAGAAGAAACAGGCTGCAAAAGGCGAGAAAGTAATCAAGTGGATATTCGGTGGCTTGATAGCCCTCGGTATTCTTTTTCTCATCTATGCAGCATCATTAGCATAAGACTATGAGTGGATTAGAAATAGAAAGAAAATTCCTCGTTAAGAAGGGCGACGCTTACAAAAGCGCCGCCTTTTCTTCTAGTCATATCCAGCAGGGATATATTCCTGCCGAGGGGGCTACGGTGCGGGTTCGCACACGGGATGAGAAGGCTTACCTTACTATTAAGGGTAAGTCGGTAAATGGCGGCATGACCCGCTATGAGTTTGAAAAGGAGATAACGATGGACGAGGCGCAGCATCTTCTGCAGCTTTGTCAGGGTGGCGTCATCGATAAGCGTCGCTATCTTGTGAAAAGTGGCAGTCATACCTTCGAGGTAGATGAGTTCTATGGCGATAACGAAGGTCTGGTCATGGCAGAGGTGGAGTTGGCTAGCGAGACCGAAGCCTATGAGAAACCTGATTTCATCGGCATGGAGGTAACAGGCGACAAGCGATTCTACAATTCGCATCTCTTGGGCAATCCTTTCTCGAAGTGGCGTGATACCTTGCCGGCTGAATATCGTTAGAAAATGTATCGAAAAGGTCATTTCTGCGTCCTAAAACGGATTAAATTGCATAAATATTACTAAAATTGTGTTTTTACTTTCAAATAATTCATATATTTCAGAATTATTTTATAATTTTGCACGAAGAAAAATTAAAAAATAAGAAATTAGTAATAGAAAGATAGAAATGACTGATTCAAATAGAGGAAGTTTTGGTAGCAAGATTGGATTGATTCTTGCTACAGCAGGTGGCGCCGTAGGTTTGGGTAACGTATGGCGCTTCCCTTATATGGCTGGTCAGGAAGGTGGCGCAGCCTTTATTCTGGTATACATCGGAAGTGTGCTCCTGTTGGGCATTCCATGTATGATTTCTGAGTTTATCATCGGCCGTCATGGTGCCTCTAATACCGCACGTGCCTATACCAAACTCTCTAATGGTACTGCTTGGAAGTGGGTAGGCTATCTTGAGGTGCTTACCGGTTTCCTGATTACGGGCTATTATGCGGTGGTTTCGGGCTGGTGTCTGCAGTATGTCTATGCCAGCATCATGGGCGAACTGCATGGTGACCCAACCTTTGTGGCGAATTACTTCAAGGAGTTTTCTTCTGATCCTGTGCGTCCGGTTATGTGGACGGTAGCGATATTCCTGATTTGTCATTTCGTGATTATTCATGGTGTGCGCGGCGGTATAGAGAGGGCTTCTAAGGTGATGATGCCTCTCCTGTTCATCCTGCTTTTGATTATTGTGGTAGCAGCTTGTCTGTTGCCGGATGCAGGTAAGGGCGTGGAGTTCCTGTTGAAGCCTGATTTCGGAAAGGTAGACAGAAACGTGTTCCTGAATGCCTTGGGTCAGTCGTTCTATTCTATGAGTATCGGTATGGGCTGTATCTGTACCTATGCCTCTTACTTCAGCCGTCAGACCAATCTCTTTAAGAGTGCTTTGCAGATTTCCATCATCGATTTGCTGGTAGCAGTACTGGCTGGTCTGATGATATTCCCTGCAGCCTTCTCAGTAGGAGTATCACCGGATAGTGGTCCTTCGCTCATCTTTATCACTTTGCCGAATGTCTTTAATCAGGCGTTTGCATCGTTACCTGTACTGGGTTGGATTATCTCGCTGCTCTTCTACGTGTTGCTGTCGGTAGCAGCCTTGACCTCGCTGATGTCACTTCATGAGGTGAATACCTCTTTCTTCTACGAGGAGTTGAAGATAGACCGCAAGAAGGGTGCTACCATCGTTACGGTTTCCTGTGCCATCATCGGAGCCTTCTGTTCGCTCTCTTTGGGTGCAACAGATAAGCTTTCGTTCTTCGGAAAGGCGCTGTTCGATTGGTTCGACTTCGTTACGGGTCAGATATTCCTACCTCTGGCAGGATTCCTTACCTGTCTGTTCCTGGGCTGGTATGTACCTAAGCAGATCGTACAGGATGAGTTTACTAACTGGGGAACCTTGAAGGGCCGTCTCTTCGGTATTTATCTCTTTCTGATTAAGTTCGTTTGTCCTGTCCTCATCTTCCTGGTATTCCTGAACCAGTTTGGTGTCTTCGGATAAAGTATTTGTAATCGGATAGATAATATAATCAGATATAACTATATATAATAAGGTGTAGCATCTCCCGTTTCGTCGGAAAACAACAAACACTACACATTAAAGATTTAGATAATGGAAACAAGAGGAAATTTTGGTAGTAAGTTGGGCGTTATTCTTGCCACAGCCGGCTCGGCAGTCGGTTTGGGTAATGTGTGGCGTTTCCCTTATATGGCAGGTCAGAATGGTGGTGCCGCCTTCATTCTCATCTATTTGGTATGTATCATCCTACTCGGATTGCCTGGCATGATGAGCGAATTCATCATCGGCCGTCATTCTGCATCCAATGCAGCCCGTGCTTATACCAATCTGGGTAAGCATAAGGCTTGGGGTGCTTTGGGCTTGATGGGTATCATCACCTCTATGATTATCCTGGGTTTCTATGCCGTAGTGGCTGGCTGGTGCCTGCAGTATCTCTATGCCAGTATCATGGGCGGTGTTCATGGCGATGCAGAGTATGTGAAGACCTATTTCCAGACCTTTTCAGCCGATCCTATCCGTCCTACCTTATGGGCAGTAGGTTTTATCCTGCTTACCCACATGGTGGTAGTACGCGGTGTGCGCAATGGTATAGAGAAAGCATCCAAGATACTGATGCCTATGCTCTTCTTCCTGTTGATTGTGATTGTGATAGCTTCCTGCTCTCTGCCGGGAGCGATGAAGGGAGTGGAGTTCCTGCTGAAGCCGGATTTCTCTAAGGTAGATGAAAACGTGTTGCTCGAAGCGCTGGGACAGGCGTTCTTCTCTTTGAGCATGGGTACGGCTTGTCTGTGTACTTATGCCTCTTACTTCAACAGACAGACCAATCTCTTGAAGTCTGCTACTCAGATTGTGACCATTGATACGGTAATCGCCGTATTGGCAGGTTTGATGATCTTCCCTGCAGCTTTCTCGGTAGGTGTGCAGCCAGACAGCGGTCCTTCGCTCATCTTCATTACCTTGCCAAACGTATTCCAGGAGGCTTTCGGTAACATGCCGGTTGTCGGTTATGTGATTTCGGTGTTGTTCTATGCTTTGCTTGTATTGGCAGCCCTGACTTCTACCATCTCGATGCACGAGATAGGTACCGCCTTTATTTATGAGGAGGGTAAGATAAGCCGTGCCAAGGGAGCCTGGTTCGAGACCGTCGTTTGCTGCATCATAGCTGTATTCTGTTCGCTCTCTCAGGGTGCCGTACCTGATTTGGGCTTCTTCGGCAAGGATTTCTTGAGCAATTGTGACAACTTTACTGCCCAGCTGCTCATGCCGTTGGGGGCGTTCATCACCTGTCTGTTCCTGGGATGGTATGTGCCAAAGAAGATTGTGCGTGATGAGTTTACCAACTGGGGAACCTTGAAGGGAACTCTCTTCCCTGTTTTCCTGTTCACCATCCGTTTTATCTGTCCAATCTGTATTTTCCTTATCTTCCTGCACCAGTTTGGTGTCATTTAGCAAAACCGGCAAACTTGCAGACAGGCTATCTTGCCCCTAGTAGGCAAGATACGGCTTGATTCTTTCTATTTCGGCAGGTGGAAAGTCTTTGAGTAGACGCAGCTCTTCAGCACTTTTCAGCGGACCATGGGTTCTGCGGTAGTTTACGATTTCCTTTGCCTGGTAAAAGTTCAGGTAAGGATGTTTGCGCAATTCGGTTAAACTGAGCTGGTTGACATTCATTTTTCTGATATGTTTTGCATCAATATTCATATAGTGGAGGGCTGTCTCGGGCACGCCTTCCACTTCTTGTATCTGGCTCATGGAAACAAAACCGCCTAACCGCTCTCTGTAACGGATGATGCTTCTGGCATAGTAAGAGCCTATGCCGGGAATTTTCTGCAGTTCGGTCGTATCAGCAGAATTGATGTTGATATACTGACCTTCTTTCAGTTTTCGTGGATAACTGTATTGGATAGTGTCTTTCTTCCTTTCTTCTCTAGTTCTTATAGCCGTCTCTTGATAGCCGTAGTTGTATCTTTCTCTTGGGTAAAAGTTGGCAGCCGGCTGGTAGTCTTTACCAATTCTGATAAAGGGCAGCAGTTTTTCGAATTGCTTCTTGGTTAGTCCGTAAACCCGTGCAAAGTCTCTTGGTGTCCTGAAGATACCTCCTTTATTTCGATATTTGATGATGCTTCTGGCTTGCCATGATTCCAGTCCCAGCCGTTGGAAATCAGATTGGCTTGCCGTATTGGGGTCAAAGGCGAATACTTCGCTCGACTGAAGTCCGTCTTCATAATAGCCTGGATGTTGCCGCGTGGCATGCCTGATGATACTATCGTTATGGGCTTGTTGTTTTTCTGAGGGCATAGTTTCTTTAGAACCTACAATGAAAATCATTGTGGTACTGACAACGAGCAGGGTCAGGATTATGAGTAATGCTCGCCGTTCATGGTAATTGATATAAAAAAAATCCTTTAAAAACTTCATAGGCTTACGGATTTTTAAGCTCTTGTGAAACCGAAATTTCGCCGACCATTTTGACCACGACCAAGGCAAATCCTCAGTGTTTACGGCACATCTGACGGCTTTTGGTCGGGATTACTGGACTCGAACCAGCGACCTCATCGTCCCGAACGACGTGCGCTACCAACTGCGCTAAATCCCGATATCTGCTGCAAAGGTACATTAAATAATGGATAATACCAACAAAAATAGACTTTTTTATCTTTTTTTGAAAGAAATTTCCCGAAAAATTTGCAGGAACCAGAAAAAAGTATTACCTTTGCACCCGCAAATGATAAATTGCGATTTGTGAAAGTTGGTGCCATAGCTCAGTTGGTAGAGCAAAGGACTGAAAATCCTTGTGTCCCCGGTTCGATTCCTGGTGGTACCACTTCTTTATGAGACTGAATCTTCGTAACAGGATTCAGTCTTTTTTTATGCCCTTTTTAAAAAGAGTAAAGATATAGAACTGATTTAAAGATTCCTGCCTTTTTAATGAAAAAACGGACAAAAGCTAGATAAAGATTTGCTTTTGTCCGTTTTTTCTTTATTTTTGTCTTAAATCTATCTGCTGTTTTTCTCTTTTTTCTCTACTTTTGCAACTGAAAACAATTTTAAACGTAATATTTAAACGTAAAACGCAACCTAAAAGTAAAACAATGAACGCAATCCAGAATTTAGCAAAGAGAAGTTTGCTTCTCGTGGCATTGTTCGTCATCGGATGTCTGCAACTCATGGCGCAGACAAGAACCATCAAAGGTGAGGTGACAGATGCGCAGAATGGTGAGGCTCTGATTGGCGCCACTGTCATGGTGGAAGGCGAAAAGGGCGGTACAGTTACTGATTTTGACGGTAACTTCAGTCTTCAGGTATCTTCTTCAGCCAAGAAGATCAAGGTATCTTATATCGGTTATATTGATAAGGTACTTTCTATCTCTGACAATATGAAGGTGAAACTCGAATCTGACAGCAAGGCGCTGGCTGATGTCGTGGTCATCGGATATGGTACGGCAAGAAAGAGTGACCTGACTGGTTCCGTAGCTACCGTGAAATCGAAAGACTTTAACAAAGGTCTCGTTTCTTCTCCAGAACAGTTGATCAACGGTAAGGTTTCGGGTGTACAGATTATGTCCAACAGTGGTTCTGCCTCTGCCGGTAGTACCATCCGTGTGCGTGGTGGTGCATCTCTTAATGCCAGCAACGACCCTCTTATCGTGCTTGATGGTGTGCCATTGGAGCAGGGTGGTATCTCGGGTAACAGCAGCAACTTCCTCAGCATGATCAACCCTTCTGATATCGAGAGCATGACTGTATTGAAGGATGCTTCTTCTACAGCCATCTATGGTTCCCGTGCATCTAACGGTGTCATCATCATTACCACCAAGAAGGGACAGCAGGGTGCTGTAAAGGTGAACTTCAATACCACCAACAGTTTGCAGACCCGTGCGCAGATGGTAGATATGCTGAGTCGTGATGAATTCGTGAATGTCATCAACCAGTTTGGTACAGATAACCAAAAGTCATTGCTCGGTACAGCCAATACCGATTGGAACGATGAGGTTTACCGCACAGCTTTCGGTACAGATAATAACCTCAGCGTGAGCGGCAGCATCGACAAGTGGTTGCCATTCCGTGTGTCTGTAGGCTATTACAACCAGAGCGGTCTGGTTCGCAAAGACAATGTAGAGCGCTGGACAGGTAACGTGGTATTGACTCCTAGCTTCTTCCAGGATCACCTGAAGTTGACCATCAACGCCAAGGGAACGCTCAATAACAACTCATTCAATAATGGTGGTGCCGTATGGGCAGCTGCCACATTCAACCCAACCATCCCGGTTTATTCCGGTAACGACAAGTATGGTGGCTATAATGAGGCACTCGATGCTGATGGCTATCCAGTGAATGCGGGTGTAAGAAACCCTCGCGGTCTGGTTGATCTGTATGATTCAAAGAGTAAGGTAAGCCGCTTCATCGGTTCGATGGATGTAGATTACAAGGTTCATTTCCTGCCAGACCTCAAGCTCCATGCTACCGTGGGTGCTGACTATGCCAAGGGCGACGGAACCGTTTATGTTCCTGCCTACGCAGCACAGAGCTACAACAAGGATGAGTCTTTGGGCGGTAGCGATTACAAGTATGGTCCTCAGAAAAACGAGAACCGCTTGCTTACCCTCTATGCCAACTATGCGAAGTATTTCGAAGATATCAAGAGTAATGTAGATCTGACAGCCGGTTACGACTATCAGTACTGGAAGAGTACTACACCTCTTTATTATACCAAAAGTGCGGCAGGCACAAACCTGTCAACCGTAAAGGCATCTGATTACCGTCATGTAATGTTGTCATATTACGGACGTATCAACTATTCATTCGATGGAAAGTATCTCCTGACGGCAACCGTTCGTCGAGACGCATCTTCCCGTTTCTCTAAGGATACCCGTTGGGGTACTTTCCCATCTGTTGCTTTGGGCTGGACTTTGACAGAAGAGCCTTGGTTGAAGAACCAGAAGGTACTTTCTAACTTGAAACTCCGTGCCAGCTATGGTGTTACCGGTCAGCAGGAAGGTATCGGCAACTACAACTATCTGCCGGTTTATACCTACAGCGTGACAGGTGCCGAAGCATTCATCAACGGACAGTATATCAATACTTACCGTCCTGAGGCATACGTATCAGACTTAAAGTGGGAGACTACAACCTCCTGGAACTTCGGTCTTGATTTCGGATTTCTGGATGGCCGTATCGGTGGTGCCATCGATTTCTATACCCGTAAGACCAAGGACCTGTTGGCATCTGTACCAACAGCAGCTGGTACCAACTTCTCAAAGACTATCCTTACCAACGTAGGTAATGTGGACAGCAAGGGTATTGAGGTTTCTCTGAATGCAACCCCTATCCAAACCAAGGACTGGGAGTGGAACCTGAGCTACAACTTCACCTGGCAGGACATGAAGGTGAAGAACCTCTCACTCACAAAGGGTGGAAGCCAGACCAACGTGAAGGTAGGCCCATCTATCGATGCTTACCAGTTCCAGGTACTCTCAGAGGGATATGAGCCATACATGTTCTATGTATATCATCAGCTCTACGACTCTAAGACAGGCAAGCCAATCGAGGGTGCTTATGCTGATCTCAACAACGATGGCGAAATCAATGAGTCTGATCTCTACCGCTATCATTCTCCAGCCCCTAAATACATCATGGGCTTGAGCACATCCTTGAGATACAAGCAGCTGACACTCGGTATGAGTTTCCGTGCCAACATCGACAACTATGTATACAACGGCATGGGTATGAGTACAGGTGCTTTCGAGACAGTAAGCTACAACAACTCACAGCTCAATAATCTCAACACCAGTTTCCTGAAGACAGGTTTCAAGACCCGTCAGTATCTCTCTGATTACTACGTAGAGAATGCTTCGTTCCTGAAACTCGACAACCTGAGTTTGAGTTACAACGTAGGTAAGATCAACAAGTGGGCTTCACTTACCGTATCTGCGATGGTACAGAATGTATTCACCATCACCGGTTACTCAGGTACAGACCCTGAGGTGCCAAACGGAATGGACAACTCATTCTATCCACGTCCTCGCACTTACTCAGTAAGCCTCGGACTTCAGTTCTAACAATCAAAACAGATAACAATGAAACTTAAGAATATATTATATAGTATGATGATGGGAACAGCGGTGCTGACAGGCACAACCAGCTGTGTTTCCGATCTCGACCAATATCCTCATACAGAGACAACCTCTAAGGATGTTTATACCTCGCTTGCCAATTATGAGGCTGTGCTGGGTAAGATTTATGCTGCCATGGTGACCAGTGGTCAGGGCAAGGGCGGCGATAATAAGGATATGGAATCCGTATTGAACAAAGGAGCAGGTTTCGACTACATGCGTATGTTTATCAATATGCAGGAGTGTGGTACCGATGAATTTGCCTCTACCTGGCTTACAGGTGAGCAGACCACCGGCCTGACCTATCTTTCATGGGATGCCAACGATGCGTGGGTATCAGATATGTATTATCGCATCTACTACAACATCGCCCTCTGCAACGAGTTCCTGCGCAATGCCAACAGTGCCAATTTCTCGGGTGCTGATGCTGAGAAGATGAAGGAGTATAAGGCAGAAGTCCGTTTTATGCGCGCTCTGTTCTATTACCATGCCCTCGATTTCTATCGCAACATTCCGATGGTGACAGAGAATGACCCTGTTGGTAGCTACATTCCTCCTCGTTATACTCCTCAGCAGACATTCGATTATATTGAGAGCGAGTTGAAGGATTGTGTAGGCGATATGCTTCCTGCATCCACCTGTCCTTATGGTCAGGCTTCTCAGGGTGCTGCCTATACCTTGCTTGCCAAGCTTTATCTGAACAGCGAGGTTTATACCGGCGTTGCCAAGTATGCCGAGTGCAAGGAGGCTTGTGAGAAGGTGATGGATATGGGCTACTCTTTGGAGTCTGATTACAGCAAGCTCTTCAATGCTGATAACGACAAGCGTACCAATGAGATTATCTTTGCTTTGCCGGTAAGTGCAGAGCATACCGTAAGCTGGGGGTCTTCCACTTACTTGGTGTGTGGACAGTTGAGTATGTCGAATGCCAACCAGAATGTTGCCGACTTCGGTGTCACCAATGGCTGGAGCGAGTTCCGTCTCCGTCCGGAGTTCGTGGATAAGTTTACCCAGACCGATATTGATGGAGGTGGCGACAAGCGCTGCAAGTTCTTCACCAATGGTCAGAGCAAGGATGTAACCAGCATGACCGATGAAACCGCCGGCTATCTCTCAGAGAAATGGAGCAACCTGAAGGATGATAAAACCACTGCATCTAATACTGCTGATGCAGGTGTAGAAACCGATTTCCCTCTCTTCCGTTTGGCTGATGTCTATCTGATGTATGCCGAGTGCGTGGTTCGTCTGCATAATGACTGGGATAACTGGGCTGGTGGTAGTGATGCTGAAAGTGATTCCCGTAAGAAGGGCGCTATCTATTGGATTAACAAGGTACGTGAGCGTGCTTATGGAAAAGGTAAAGGACAAGTATGGTCAAGCAACTTTGCTGATGACGATGCCTTCCTCCAGTTCATCCTCGATGAGCGTGCCCGTGAGCTCTATCATGAAGGTTATCGCCGTACCGACCTGATTCGCTATGGTCAGTTCACAACCAACAAGTACATCTGGCAGTGGAAGGGTGGAACTCACGACGGACAGGCAGTGGATAGCAAGTACAACATCTATCCAATCCCTAACACCGAGCTTACCGCCAATCCAAATCTTCATAACGACAACTATTAATAGGATAAAAGAATGAAAAAGATATTTAGAAACCTGATGATGCTTCTCTGCGCACTCACCGCCCTGGTGAGTTGCGACGAGAGTGGCGACAAGATATATCTGGATGGCTTCAAAGCATCCGATCTGATGGCATCGGCATCCGATGTGAAGCTGTCTGTAGATAACAGTAAGGACGTTGTCCTCTCGTTAGCTTGGCAGAATCCTACCTTGCTTTCGAGCGATGAAACCAAGCCTGCGGGCAGTGGAGTGCTGAAAACTTATCTGCAGGTATCAGCCTCAGAGAACTTTACTTCAGAAAAGGAATACACCGTAACCGACCTTTCCAAGGCTTTCACCGGTGCAGACCTCAATGCTGCAGCCAAGGATCTCGGCTTGTCTCCTGATGTGAGTTCACCTCTTTATTTCCGTATCAAGAGTCTGATGGGTAGTAATCTTGATGCCGCTTACAGCAATGTCTGTCAGGTAAAGGTTACTCCATACCTCATTGATATGAGCTACATCAATATCTTGAATAAGGATAAAGATACGGATACCCCACTGACCTATCTCTATTCTCCAAACTCTGATGGTGTTTATTCAGGCTACATGAATGTATCTACTTGGCTCAACTGTTGGGCTATGGAGAATGATGGAACTTTTTGGGGAAATATCCAGACTGGCGACAAACCTTATGCTGTGTTGGATAATGCGCAGTCTGCATGTAATATCTGGTTCCCAGAACCAGCGGGTATTTATTATACGGTACTTGATACAAAGTCAGAAGAGAAACTGTTCCATGCTACTCTCATTAAGTCAATGAAGGTAAATGGTGAGGAGATGAAATATGACGGTCCTAACTATGCTTGGATAAAGGTTATCGAGACTACTGCAGATAATACACCTATCAGTATTGTTGCAGATGGAGCAGAGTATAATAAGAGCACGGGTGATAAGGGAACTCATATTGCCAAGACAATGAACTATACTTTGGCTGATGGCAAGATGACAGACTCTGAAAGTGCTGGCAGCGTGAATATTGCCAAGGCGGGTACTTATACCATAACCGTGAAGGTTGGTGAGCACAGTCAGTTGGAATATACCATCGTTGAGGGCGACCAGACAGCACCAGAGCCAGAGGCAAGCAATACCCTCTGTATGTTCAGCAAGGACGGTAACACCCTTCTTGCCGTGATGAGTAAGGTGAGCGATGGTGTTTATACCTGCAAGTACAAGCCAACTGCCTGGGAGAACTTCCGCTTCATCTACGTAGGCGAGAACAAGGACGACAAGCAGACTTGGTATGGCTCTGTTGCAGACAATCTCTTTAATTTATCTACTGCAGGTGATTGTTGGGACATTTGGTTCAAGGATGATGTAACTGGTGGTGAAGTTACCGTTACCGCCGACCTCAACACCATGACATGGAAATATGAATAATTAATAAGAAAAATAGCAATGAAGAATATATTTGGAAAAGCCATATTGCTGGCTACAGCGCTTCTGTTCTCTATTACAGGAACAAGTTGCAGCAATGATGATAATACCACTCCCGAAAAGGAGAAGACATACGATATGAGTGGCTTCGCCAAGGGAGCCGATGTAAGTTGGCTCACAGAGATGGAGAAGGATGGTGTGAAATTTTATAATCAGAATGGCAAGGCTACAGAATGCATGAAGCTCCTCCGCGAAGAAGGAACCAATTCCATCCGTCTGCGTGTCTGGGTAAATCCGGAAGGTGGCTGGTGTGGCAAGGATGATGTCATCGCCAAGGCTTGGCGAGCTCAGCAGCTCGGCTTCCGTCTGATGATTGACTTCCACTATTCTGATACCTGGGCTGACCCGGGCAACCAGAAAGTTCCTGCTGCATGGCAGGGCTATACTGCCGAACCGATGAAACAGGCTGTGGCTGATCATACCAAGGATGTGTTGAAAGCCTTGAAGGATAGAGGTGTAACCAACGTAGAGTGGGTGCAGGTGGGCAATGAAACCCGCGACGGTATGCTCTGGAATAGCGATGAGGCTGTAACCGGTCAGGTATCTAAGAATGCAGACAACTTTGCTGCTTATATCAACGCCGGATATGATGCTGTAAAGGAAGTTTATCCTAATGCAAAGGTCATCGTGCATGTAGATCAAGGACAGGACCTCGGTGGTCTTACCTGGCTCTACGATAAGTTGAAAGAAAATGGTGGAAAATGGGATGTCATCGGACTGTCTCTTTATCCGGAAGATGATAACTGGCAGAGTTATGCAGAGAGTTGTCTCTCTAACATCCAGACTCTTTCTTCTAAGTATGGCAAGGACGTCATCATCTCTGAAATCGGTATGTGGTGGGGCTCTGGCCAGGCTGCGCCAATGATGAAGAAGATGGTGGATGGCTGCAAGGCAATCTCTACCTGCGAGGGTATCTTCTATTGGGAACCAGAAGTTTACAACAACTGGAAACCTGCCAACTATATCACTCTGGGTTGGTCTGCATATACCAAGGGAGCCTTCGACAACAGCGGCAAACCAACTGCTGTATTCGATGCATATAAATAAGAATATTAAATAAAAGATATGATCAAGAAAAGCATTACTTTCATGACTCTTGCGCTGGCGTTCTCTATCATGTGCCAGGCGCAAAGCCGAAAAATAATAAATTTGCCATCGTGGGATTTCTCCCGCGATGGCAAAGTGTGGTCTCAGGTAGCCGTGCCTCACGACTGGGCTATCGCGGGTCCTTTCGATAAGAAATGGGATCTCCAGATGGTGGCTATTGAGCAGAATGGTGAGAAAGAGAAGTCTGAGAAGTCAGGTCGCTCGGGTGCGCTGCCTTGGATTGGAGAGGGTATGTATAAGATGAATCTTCAGTTGCCGAAGGGCTACAAGCGTGCCGTCCTCGTTTTTGATGGTGCGATGAGTCAGCCTGTGGTAAGCGTGAATGGCAAGGAGGCTGGTAGATGGGCTTACGGCTACAATGCCTTTCGCATCGACATTACTCCTTTTATCCAGTTTGGCAAGAATAATCTGATAGAGGTACATCTTAATAATGTAGAGGAGAGTAGCCGATGGTATCCGGGTGGCGGTCTTTATCGTCCGGTATCTGTTGAACTGTATGGCAATGAAAACTTCTCTACCTGGGATACTTTCGTGCGTACTTTGAAAGCCAACAGGCAGGCAGCTGAAGTAGAGGTAAATGCTCTTTTGGAAGGAAAGATAGGTAAGTCTGGCAAGACAGTCATCGCTTTGCTTGATGAGAAAGGTACTAAGGTAGCTGAGCAAACCATCCTGGGTGCAGCCCCAGAAATCAAGACTACTCTGAAGGTGGCGAATCCTCAGCTCTGGTCTCCGGAATCTCCTTACCTCTATCAGGTAAAGCTTACCCGATATGAAGGAAAGAAGGTGGCTGATGTTCAGACCCTGAAGACCGGTATCCGCACCATTGCCGTATCCAAGAATAATGGTTTCCAGCTCAATGGCATCACCCGCAAACTGAAGGGTGTCTGTCTGCACCACGACCTCGGTCCATTGGGCGCAGCAGAGAACAAGGCTGCCCTCATCCGCCAGATCAAGATGATGAAGCAGATGGGTTGCGACGCCATCCGTACTGCCCACAACATGCCTTCTACCATGCAGATGGAACTCTGCGATTCCCTCGGTATGATGGTCATGGCAGAGAGTTTCGATATGTGGATTTATCCTAAATGCAAGAACGGCTATGCCAAGTTCTTCAAGGAGTGGAGCGATAAGGATATCACCAATCTGGTAAAGCACCACCGCAATCATCCTAGCATCATCATGTGGAGTATCGGCAACGAGATTCCAGAACAGTGGAGCAAGGAGGGTGTGCAGATTGCCAAGCGTCTGCAGGATATCTGTCATCAGTACGACCCATCTCGCCCTGTAACCCAGGGTATGGATAAGGCTGAGGATGCCCTGAAGAGTGGATTTGCCCAGGTGATGGACGTTCCGGGCTTCAACTATCGCGTACATAAATATTATAAGAATATTGAGCAGTTGCCCCAGGGCTTCCTCCTCGGTTCAGAAACCGCCTCTACGGTCAGCTCCCGTGGCGTATACAAGTTCCCGGTAGTGGTAAGTGATAAGGCTACCTATCCTGATGGTCAGTGCTCAAGCTATGATACCGAATACTGTTCCTGGAGCAATCTTCCGGATGATGACTGGAAGATGCAGGATGACTACAGTTGGGTAATCGGTGAGTTTGTATGGACCGGTTACGACTATCTGGGCGAGCCGACTCCTTACGATACCTACTGGCCAAGCCGCAGCAGTTACTTCGGCATCTGCGACCTTGCCGGACTTCCAAAGGACCGCTACTATATGTATCGTGCCCGCTGGAACGAGCAGCAGCATACCACCCATCTTCTTCCTCACTGGAACTGGAAGGGCAGGGAAGGACAGGTTACCCCTGTATATTGCTACACCGATGGTGTGGAAGGCGAACTCTTCGTCAACGGCAAGAGTCAGGGCAGGGTTCGCAAGGACAAGTCAAGCCGCCTCGACCGCTACCGTCTGCGCTGGAACAATGTGAAGTATGAACCGGGTGAGATTCGCGTGGTTACCTATAACCAGTATGGCGATAAGGTGGGCGAGGACGTGAAGCGTACCGCCGGCGAGCCTGCACAGATGAAGTTCAGCGTAGAAACACCTGATCATGAGCCTATTGCCTGCATGGTAGAAGGCTGTACCGATGAACACAATGTGCTTCTGAATGCCGATGGCAACGACCTTGCCTTCATCACCGTGAGTCTGCAGGATAAGGACGGCAATGAATGTCCGCTTGCCGATGACGAACTGACCTTCGAGGTGAGTGGTGCCGGCACTTTCAAGGCAGCTTGCAATGGCGATGCCACATCGCTCGAACCGTTCGCCCAGCCTCAGATGAAACTCTTCTCCGGCAAACTCGTTGTCATCGTACAGAGCAGCAAGCAGAAGGGCGACATCATCCTGAAGGTAAAAGACAGCAAGCGAAATATCGAAAAGTCGATTACGCTCCAGGCAATATAAGAAGACTGAGACAGATTTCAGTTGGTTATAAAGTATATAGTTTATATCGGATCCTCTGGGAATAGCAGCGGCTATTTTCTCAGGGGATTCTTTTTTTTTGAATTTTCTCCGATATTTTTTGGCGTTATCATGAATATTGTGTAAATTTGCACGCATGAAAAAGTCAAAAGAACCTATATCTCGCATCAGCATGGCAATTGCTATGCTCTTTGTTTCGCTCGCCATCCATGCGCAGCGTTTCGTTAACACCTCCCTTGAAGGTGCTCAGACAGTTTGTGCCATTATCCAGGACAGTGATGGAATAATATGGCTCGGAACCGACAACGGTCTTTACAGCTATGATGGTTATCATGGCTACCGCCATTTTCAGGAACATACATTCAGCAATACGCGTGTCAATGCGCTCGGTTTCGAGGGCAGGATGCTCTATCTGGCTACTGGCAACGGCATCCTGAAATTCGATACGCAATCTTATCAATATGCCGAAACACCAGCCATGAAGGCTTTTGCCGATAAGGCGAAGCGCAAGCAACTGAAGGAACTCCGTGTGCTCGATATCAAGGGCGGTAAGACTGACTTCGGTGGCGATGTCTATGCCTTGCTCTCTACTCCGCGTGGCTTGCTCGTAGGTTCGCTCGCTGGTCTGCATCTCGGCAGCAGACTGATTCCGCTCCGTGCCGGAGAACAGCCGCTGGTCAATGCGCTCGCCTATGATGCCAAGCGCCGATGCTACTGGATTGGTACCGAGGGCGCTCTCTATTGTGCCGATCTGCAACTCAGGAACTTCTCACAGATTCCAGCTCTGAACGGCAATTCCATCAAATGTCTTTCTACAGATGCTGCCGGCAATCTCTATATCGGAACAGATAACGGACTCTATCAGATGGCACTCTCCAATGCCATCACCCATTATATCCACGATTCCCGCGATGATGCTTCTATTCCTAACAACATCGTCTGGGCTTGCTTTGTAGATAAATGGCAGAATGTATGGGTGGGTACTGACAATGGACTCTCCCGTCTCACTACCCATACCTATTACCGCTATGTATCGCTCGATAAGATTACGATGTCGGGTGAGGGCAACTGTCTCCATGCCATGCTCCAGACCCGTAACGGCGAATGGTGGATGGGCGGTACCAACGGTCTTATTCATTTCACCCAGAATGCTGAAGGCTATCAGAATGTGGCATGGTACAAGCAGAACAGCTCTGCCTTCCCGCTGAGTCATAACCGTGTACGCAAGATTTATGAAGACCATGACGGCGATGTATGGATCTGCACCGACCATGGCATCAACTTCTATGACCGCAGTTCCCGTCAGATGCGCAACTTCATCGTCTACGATAAGAGTGGCAAGTATTCTACTGCCTGGGCTTACGATATTCTCCAGGACAAGAAGGGCAGAATATGGATGGGTTCTTATCAGGGCGGTGTCTTCGTGATGGATAAGGCGGCTCTTCTGAGCGGCAAGACCATAGCCGACTGGCATTACTCGGACAAGGGAAAGAATGCGCTCTCTGGTCTGCATGTAGGTCAGATGGTGATGGATGGAAAGGGTAGGATTTGGGTTTCTACCTATACCCGTCTCGACTGCATCAATCCGAACGATATGAAGGTGGTGCAGGTAGCTAACTCAGATGTTGTCAACTATCTGATGGCAGACAGCAAGGGCAATATCTGGATGGGTGATAACAATTCGGTAACCTGTTATTATGCAGCCGGTTCTGTGCTGGGTAACAGCTTTTCTTCCAAGACATGGCAGATTGGTGGTAAGGTAAGTACCATGTGCGATGTGGAAGGCAAGATATGGGTGGTATCGGGCAATGAATGCTGCGTAATCAATCCACAGGGCGAGAGCCAGCGTTTCATGATTCCTTCTGTTGCGCCGCTCAACATCTGTTACAGCAGACAGACTCATGAGGTAATGATGGGCGGCAATGACGGCTATGTGGCAATCAGTTCCGATGTAGCACAGAAGCCTAAGCAGTTTACCCGCCTGATGCTGGCTGGAATCATCGTAAACGGACAGGCTCGTGAGGAGCGTGGAGAAATCCTGAAACTGAAGAGTGATGAGAACAACTTCACCTTGCAGCTCACCGACCTTCCTTTTGCTGATCATCCTTCAGCCGTTTATGCTTACAAACTCGAAGGCAGCGACCACGACTGGCATTATCTGAACTCCGGCAATATCGATATCACCTACAATGGTTTGTCGTATGGCGATTATCATCTTACGGTTCATGCCGTGGATGGTGAAGGCAAGATAGCTGCCGAGGTTTATTCGCTCGACATCTCCGTCCTGCCGCCTTGGTATCTCTCATGGTGGTGCAAGCTCTTCTATATCACGGCACTCATCGTGTTTGTGGCATGGCTGGTAAGCTGGTATTTTCTGCGCAAGGAACTGGCTGATGCCCAGAAGCAGAAGGCTGAGGTATTGGAGCAGGTACAGATGCGTATTGACTTCTTCAACCGTCTGACGGAAGATTTGAAGGCTGCCGTAGCTCATCATTCATTTGATGAGGTGACAGCTCTGATGGTCCGCTACCTGAATGTGAAGAAACCTGAGGAGCCATCAGCTGTTGCCACTGGGTTATCCGCTTCGCCTGTATCTGAGCCTGAGTCATCATCCTCAGAACCAGTTCCTGCACGCTCTGAGTCTTCTGAAGAGGAAAAGAAGGAAGTAAATGTCTGCGAGTTGGATGGGGCAGACAAGCGTCTGCTCGAAGAGATCAATGAGGCGATAGAGAAGCACATGATTGATTCCGACTTCAATGTTTCGATGTTGCAGGATGTGATAGGCATAGGTGGCAAACAGCTGTATCGCAAGACGAAGGCGATAACGGGTCGTACGCCTGTAGAGTATATCCGTGAGATGCGTATGAAGCGTGCAGCCGAGCTCCTGAGCCAGGGCAAGTTCAGTGTTTCCGAGGTGATGTATACCGTTGGTTTTTCCAACAGCAGTTATTTCTCCAAATGCTTCTCCAAGGAGTATGGCATGACTCCTACGGAATATATGAAGGTGAAGAGGTAAATAAATGATGTGCTTCCGTTTGCCTATAGATATGGCTGCGTGGGGTTAAGAATATGGCTGCGTGGGGTTACGGATACGACTCCGTTGGGTTACGGATACGACTCCGTAGGCTAATGGAGACGTATCCTTCGGCTTGTCGAGATATCTGCGTCAGCTGATTGAGCCACTTGAGTCAGCTGATTGAGCTACTTGCGTTAGCAGACAGAACCACTTATGTTAGCTGACTGAACTATATCAGTATTCAGTTGTATTACATGTGTATATTTTTCTCTAACTTAATACCACATCTGCCACACTTATACTTAACTCTTTGATTATAAGCGAATAACGGGTGGCAATAAGGGGTATTTCTGTTGCCACCTTATTGCCACCTGTTGCCATGCAGTAAAAAATGCGTCCCGATGTAGCATTTGCTACGTCCCGACGCAGCAAAAGATACGTCCGGACGTAGTACAAGATACGTCGGGACGTAATTTCAGCATTATGAAAACGGCTGCATAGAAACAAAAAAAAGTGTGTATTGAACTTGTTTTTGTAAACTGTAATCGGATGTGACAAAAAATCGACAATTAACTAAATTTATGAGCAAATATGCTAAAAAACATAGATATTTCGTGTTAATTATTTAAATTTTAAGCGATTATCTTGGGCAAATAAGAAAATATTCGTAATTTTGCACCGATTTAAGTTAAATAGGTATTTCCATGCGTGCATTTTAGTGAAAGAATGTATAAATGGAGGGGCGAAGTGTTGCCCTGAGTGCTTTCGGCTTTTACCAAACGAGAAAAAAATGAGAAAAAATGATAATTATTAATTAATAAACTTGAAACAAACAAGGATGAGAAGATTAACTCTTTTACTTGTCTCACTTGTATTGTTGTCTATCCAATCGGTCTTGGCGCAGAGTTTCAGCGTCAAGGGTACAGTCGTGTCTGCTGAAGACAACGAACCGATGATTGGTGTGACCATTATGCAAGAGGGAACATCAAATGGCGTAGTGACCGATATTGACGGTAACTATACCATCGAAATTAAGGGTGCTTCGAAGGCTACGCTTGCCTACTCTTATGTGGGTTGCGTTACGCAGAAGCACGTTGTGAAAGCGCAGACAAATACGCTCAACATCACCCTTGCTTCGGATTCCAAGATGATGGATGAAGTGGTTGTGGTGGCGTATGGCGTGAGAAAGAAGGGAACCATTGCGGGTTCCGTGTCTGCCGTAAAGTCTGAAAAGATAGAAAATGTGCCGGCGGCAAGCTTCGACCAAGCTTTGCAGGGACAGAGTACTGGTTTGCAGGTCATCTCTTCTTCGGGTGAACCTAGCAAGGCGGCTACCTTCCAGATCCGTGGTACCAACTCTATCAACTCCGGCAAGTCGCCACTCTTTATCCTCGACGGCGTGCCAATCTCAAGTTCTGATTTCAATACCTTGAGTCCTAACGATATCGAAAGTATCTCTGTATTGAAAGATGCCTCTTCTACCTCTATCTATGGTGCACGTGCTGCCAATGGTGTGGTTGTCATCACTTCCAAGCGAGGCTTGTCAATGGACAAGGCGAAGATTACGCTCCGTGCACAGTATGGTTTCTCTGAGTTGGCACAGACCAACTGGAAAATGATGAATACCGACGAGCGTATCCAGTTTGAGAAAGAAGTAGGTCTGGATACAGGTAAGGATTACAATCTCCTTTCAAGAGTAAACGTAAACTGGCTGGACGAGGTGTTCAACGACCGCGCTCCGCTGCAGAGCTACGAACTCTCTATCAACCGTGCTACCGACCGCTTGAACTACTATGTTTCTGGTGGTTTCTACGATCAGGACGGTATCGCACAGAATTCAACCTTCCGCCGTTACAACATCCGCACCAATGCTGATGTAAAGGCTGGCAAGTGGTTGAAGGTAGGTACCAACACCATGGCTGCCTATGAAGAGGCTCAGCAGGCTGACGACGGTAGCTATACTACCGTTACTCCTATCTCAGCATGCCGATTCATGCAGCCTTACTGGAATCCTTATGCCAAGGATGGCAGTCTGGCTTCACTTTCAGCAGGCAACTGGGCCGGAACCAGCGAGAACCCTATCGTTTACATGGGCTTGAATCCTATCAAGAACAAGAAATATAAGGTGCTCTCTACCATGTATGCTGAAATCTATCCGATAGAGAATCTGACTATCCGTACTCAGTTCGGTGCCGATTTCACCCATTCTACAGCGTTCCTCCAGTCGTTCCCAAGTCTCTCTTCAAATAACGGACAGGGTACTGCGGCACGACAGAGCAGCGATGCCATCAACCTGACAGAGACTACTACGGCTAACTATCGTTTCACCCTGAACGATATCCATTCGTTCAACGTGATGCTGGGTCAGGAGGCTGTCAATTTCCACTCAGAGGGTTTCCAGGTATATTCCAAGGGTCAGACCAGCGATCTCCTGACCAACGTATCATCAGGTACACGTGCCAGCCGCTGGGCAGATTCATCTTCTGACTACTCTTACCTGTCATTCTTCATGCGTGGCGAGTATAACTATAAGGAGCTCTACTATGCCGACTTCTCTCTGCGTACCGATGCTTCTTCACGTTTCGGTAAGGATCATCGCTGGGGTACATTCTGGTCGCTCGGTTTCATGTATAACGTGAAGTCAACCGACTGGCTGAAGGATATGAAGTGGCTCAGCACAGCCCAGATTGCCGTAAGTACCGGTACATCGGGTAATTCTGAGATTCCTAACTATTATCATCTGGCTCTGGTATCGGGTGGTGCCAACTACGATAATACTGCCGGTTTCTCTCCATCACAGAGTGGTAACGAGGAATTGGGTTGGGAGTCAACATGGGCAAACAACTTCGCCCTCCGTCTTGGTTTCCTCGACAGAATCAACTTCAGCTTCGAGGCTTACTACAAGCGTACCTCTAATATGCTGATGCGCGTTCCTGAGTCTTATACCGTAACCGGCGAGGGCTATCGCTGGAAGAACGTAGGTGTGATGGCTAACAAGGGTATCGAGCTGAGTGCTGACGGTGATGTAATCCGCACACGCGATTTCACCTGGAATGTAAGTGCCAACGTATCTTACAACCAGAACCGATTGAAGGAACTCTATAACGGTGTAACCGAGTATGTAAACTCAACCACCGGTTTGAAGTATGTGGTAGGTCACTCAGTAAGCGAGTTCTTCCTGAACCGTTATGCCGGTGTGAATCCAGCGAATGGTGAGCAGCTCTGGTATGATAAGGATGGCAACGTGACCAACGAGTTCCGCGAGAGCGACAAGGTGATGACAGGCAAGACCTATGATGCACCTTGGATGGGCGGTTTCGGTACAAGCTTCCGTTGGAAAGGCTTGCAGCTTTCTGCCCAGTTCAGTTGGATTGGTACACGCTATGTGATCAACAACGACCGTTACTTCGAGGAGAGCGGTGTAACCTTCGGTACTGCTTACAACCAGTCAAACCGTCTGTTGTACGACCGCTGGAAGCAGCCTGGCGATATTACCGACATCCCACGTTGGGGCGAGGTAACCCAGCTCGACGACCGCTTCTTGGAGAATGCATCGTTCCTCCGTCTGAAGAATCTCAGTCTGTCCTATTCATTGCCACAGAGTCTGTTGCGCAAGACCAACTTCTTCTCTATGGTCAGAATCTACGGTCAGGCACAGAACCTCTTCACCGTAACCGGTTTCAACGGTCTGGATCCTGAGGTTTCATCCAATATTTACCAGGCACAGTATCCGGCATCACGCCAGTTTACTCTGGGTGTTGAATTGCAATTCTAACCAAGAAAGGAGAAAAAAATGAATATCAAAAATATAAAGACATACATCCTGTCGGGAATCCTAGCCCTCTCGATGTCTTCCTGTCTTGATAAGTATCCTGAGGATTCTATCCGCATGGACCAGGCTATCAACACGGTGGGTGACATGGACAAGCTGGTGTACGGTATCTACGACAGTTTTAAGAGCAGCGCCCTCTATTCGGGCAATCTGACAATCCTGCCAGATCTGCAGGCAGACTTCGTGTACTGTGTGAAGGGCTACTCTAATGCCTATGGCGATATCTACCGTTGGAAAGATATCAAGGCTACCAACACCAACATCGAGGCGGTATATGCCGATCTTTATGGTGTTATCAACAATGCCAACTTCCTGCTCGATAATGTAGATAAGGTAAAGGCAAACACCAACAGTGATAAGGAGCTCGACAAGCTGGAGCAGTGTGAGGGCGAGGCTTATTTTGCCCGTGCCCTGGCTTACTCAGAGTTGATCAAGTGTTTCTGCAAGGCTTACGATAGCGATGAGCAGGCAGAGAAGGAACTCGGCGTGGTACTCACAGAGCACTATTACGGCAATGAGCCACAGAAGAGAGCCAGTCTGAAGGAATCATACGAATTCGTATTGAGAGACCTTGACAAGGCTACTGAGTATCTGAAGGTAGACGAAGACTTCACAGGAAGTCTCTACAACGAGATTTACTTCAACGAGTATACCTGTCATGCCTTGCGTGCGCGCGTATCCTTATATATGCATAAGTATGATGATGCCATCAAGTATGCATCTAAGGTAATCGGCAGTAAGTATTATACATTGGAGAAGGCTTCTTCCAACACCTATTCAAACCAGGTGAACGATTATAAGTATATCTGGACCTATGGTGATTCGCGTGAGGCTATCTGGAAGGTAGGCTTCACTGTGAACAGCTATGGCGGTGCACTGGGTACCATCTTCGATAACTACAACTTCGTAACTTATCGCCCTGACTATGTGCCTGAGACATGGGTCATCAACTCATTCGACAGCAATGACCTCCGTGCTGCAGCCATCTTCACAACCCGTGTAACAGGTTATGAGCACGGTTTGCAGTGGCCTTTGCTGAGCAAGTATTTCGGCGATGCAGAATTCCTGAACAACAATATCCTGCATGTTCATCAGCCAATGGTATTCCGTCTGTCAGAGCAGTATCTGATACGTGCTGAGGCTTACGCCATGAAGAAGGACTACGGTAAGGCAGGTAAGGATATCTCTACCTTGCGTACAGCCCGCTACTCTTCATATGGTGGAAACACCTCGATGAGCGAGAGCAACGCCATGAAGATAATCGAGGCAGAGCGCGTGAAGGAACTCTATATGGAAGGCTTCCGTCTGAACGACCTCAAGCGCTGGCACAAGGGATTTGAGCGTAAGGCTGCCGACCAGCCTGCTGCCAACTTCGTGCAGAGCAGTCTGAAGGTTGAAAAGGATGACCCTCTCTTTGTCTGGCCAATTCCTCAGCATGAGCTTGAGGCACCAGGTTCTGAGATTCAGCCTAATGAAAGTAACAAATAAAATAAGGAGACGATCATGAAGAAAATAATGATGGGATGTTTGGCAGCCGTAGCTGCACTCATCGCTCTTGTGAGTTGTTCACAGGATTATACCACTTATGCTGGTCCAAGTCATATCATGTTCTCTGATACGCTCTATCAGTATGCTGTACAGGAAAGCAACGAGGTTTTCAATGTGCCTGTATCTGCAACCGAAAAAGCTGACTACGACCGCACCTTCGGCGTGGAGGTAGTAGACAAGCAGAGCAATGCCATCGAGGGTAAGCATTACCGCATCCTCAACAACACCGTTACAATCAAGGCGGGCGAGATGGTAGGAAATGTGAAGGTTCAGGGTATCTATGATAACATCGGCAAGACCGATTCGCTCGGCTTCACCCTGAAACTGGTGATTCCGGAGAAGTATAACTGGACAGAACTCTATAAGGACTATACCCACGTGGTAATGCAGAAGTATTGTCCTTTCGATATCCACAACTTCTCAGGCTGGTGTAAGGTAACATCTACTTTCTACAGCCAGTATCTGAACAACGTAACTGACCGTCTGATCAAGACAGAGGTGGTGGAAGGCGAGGAGAATACCATTCTCCTGAAGGATGTTTACTATAAGGGCTACAACTTGAAGTTGAAGTTCAACACCAAGAACATTCTTGAGCCAAAGGTAGAGATGGACGACCAGATAGCCGGTGAGACCGGCGAGGCGTTCGGTACCATCTATGGAGACGGCAAGTTGCGCATCAGCCAGCCTTCTCTCTATACCTCTTATTATAGTACCAATGAGGACTTTGTATTGCAGTATGTTGTTATGAGTGTAAACAACAAAGATGGTTCATTATTCGGTAATGTAGGTACCTTTATCACCGTATTTAAATGGATCAGCGATGCAGAGGCAGAGAAATTGAAAGAACAAGGATATTAATCGTAGAATAAAAAGAAAATGAAAACATTGATTTCAAAATATTGGCTCGTATTGATGGCGCTGGTATCAGTGACTCTGTTCACAGCTTGTTCCAGCGATGACGACGATGCCGTAACTCCTGTGTTCCCACAGGTACAGACTATCGCCGGTGAAGCTGGCGCTGAGTTGGACTTCACCTTCGATGCCAACGAGAGCTGGAGCCTTTCTTCAGACAAAATCTGGTGTAAACTGGTGCAGGGCGAGAAAGCAGACGCCTTCGTACTCAATGGTACTGCAGGCAAGCAGACCATCAAGGTTAAGATTACTGCTGATGATGCCAGCAAGGATATGAGCGTGGCTCAGCTCTTCCTGAATATGGGTGGTCAGAAGGTTGCCATCGCTGAGGTTAAGCGTTCGGCTGCCGGCTATAAGTTGCAGGTATTCGATGCGGCTGGCAATGATATCACCGAGACAGGTATCACTGTAGGTTACAATGTATACACCAAGTTTACCGTAAAGTCAAACTTCCGTTTTGCTGTTACCAATACTCCAGCTTGGGTAGACTTGGAAGGCGGCTTCCTGGTAGGTACACCTAACAAGGATGCTGTAGGCGGAGTTTCCTTCAAGGAGAATCAGGGCGTAAGTGCTAAGTATGCCATCGCTAAGGACGGCAACTACACCATCACCTTCACTTCTGAGGATGGCAAGGCTGCTGTAACCGTACCTGTTATCTATAATGGTATGACCACCAGCACCATGGATGTTACTTATCCAACCTCTTCACAGTGGGCAGTATGGAATGTATCTCTCGATGGTAAGGTGTTCACTCAGAATGGTTCTAGCCTGACTGGTGGTGATACCAACGATTTTACCTTCTACAACTTCGTTCCTTTCACCCTCAAGACCTTGGGTGATGCTTACCAGCTGGTAGTCTTCGAAAACACGGAGAATGGTTTGTTTGAGGATGGAACTGGTGATGTGAAGCTGCAGGGGGAGAAGGGTGATGTGAAGCTCACAGTCGCTCCATTAGGCAGCGGAAGCCGTGAGTTCTTGGTTTATGCATTGCCACAGAGCGTATTCGAGAGTCTGGAGAATGGACTCGACGGAATGCTGGAGGAAGACTTCATGACTGTAAAGAGTGATTATGACCGCTACTTCCTGATGGATGTTGTACAGAAGGAGGCCAACTCTTCTGCTGATGATCAGTCTGCAGCACCGACAATCTTGAAGATGAGCTACTTGCCAGTAGAGTGCAAGAAGGATAAATCAATGTATGGTTCTGTCATATCAGAAGTATTTGGCTACAATGGTGACGAAATATATGTCGCTCAGTCAGAAGTAGGAAGCTCTCTTACAGTTAATCCTAATATCAAGGATTGGGATCCTACCACTATGATGGAGACAGGCTATCTTACAGTTATGGATAGCAACGGAAAAGATGTTCCTGCAGAGCCTAGTATGGATACGAATAATAACTGGGTATTCTTCGTAAAGGTTCCTGCTGCTACTCCGATGTTTATGGTATTCAAGGACAACGGAACTCCTGTAAAGGTTCTTGTTGTTGAATCTCCTGGTGAGGGAATGAGTAAGAAACATACTTCTATCAGAAAAATTAGAAAGTAATGAACAGAATGAAAATATTTTCAAAGGCACTCTTGTTGCTCTTGGTCTCTCTCCTGACCTTTGCAGCAACAAGTTGCTCGGATGATGAAACTGGAGGCTGGGACGGCACATACGGATATGTGCAGTTCAAGCTCAGCAAGAAGGTTTCTTCAAGAGCTACCCGTGCTACTGCCCTTGACAAACTTGAGAAACTGGATGATGCCAAGAAAATCAAGGTGGTCATGGAGCACAACGGTACAACTGTCTCTCAGACACTGGTGCTCAATTCTTATAATTCAGAGAATGCAGAGTACGGTCTGAGAAGTGAAAAACTGCAACTCGCTTCGGGTACTTACACCGTCATCGGTTTCTATCTCTATGATGCGGTAGACGAGGAGTTGCTGGCTTCTTCTGCCGGCGAAACATTCACTGTAGTAGGTGGCGGTCTGGAAGTACAGAACCTCATGGTGGAGACTGTGGAGCGTGGTAAGGTGAAGTTCAATCTCGTGAAGGAGTGGGAGAAGACCCGTGCCGGTGGTGCCGAGTATCTCTTCTCTAACATCCGTCTCGTTGATGTCAGCGTAACTAATCTCTTTACCCGTGAGACCTATACTTTCCCTGAACTGAAGGTGAAATACAAGGAGGGAAGCAAGGAGAATCAGAATCCTGACAATGAGAACGATAAGTATATGGACACAGGTACAGCTTACTGCGATTCTACCGTATGGCTGCCTGCCGGTACCTATCAGGTTACCTCATATACCACCTACGGCAAGACAGGTGCGGTGAAGACCAAGTATGAGACCCAGCCTGTAAAGGGTGAGACTTTCATTATAGAGGACAATCAACTCAATGATAAAGCTCAGGTGCCTATCCTCCTTTCCAAGACAAAGGAGTATATCAAGGACTATGAGGCGTTGAAGGCTATCTGGGAATCTCTCCAGGGTAAGGAGTGGAGCTTCTATGGTGATGCTACCTTCAAGGGAGCTAACTGGAACTTCAACAAAGAACTCGATATGTGGGGCGAACAGCCGGGCGTAACGCTCAACAGCAACGGCCGTGTTATCGGTCTCATCATCGCCGGTTTCGGAGCAAAGGGAATCGTACCTGATGCCATCGGACAGCTGACAGAACTCCAGGTGCTCAACCTCGGTTCTCACGATGAGAAGATTGGTGCCAACATCTTCAATGATTATGATGCAAACAGTCTGACTGCAGCAAAGAAGAGCAGCATGCGTCACGACTATGAGAACAAGTTCCTGAAGTATGACCCACGTGCCAATATGTCGGATATGATTGTAGAAAGCTACAACTCTGATCCTAAGGTGGCACCGAAGAACAGAATCAAGAAGGACAGCCGCATCAACCTGAAGGATGCACAGATCGGTACATTGACCAACAAGATTACAGGTGTATCTAAGGCCATCTATCGCCTGACTAAGTTGCAGCAGTTCTATATCGGTAACTCTTCTATCACATCCGATGAGGTTTGTGCGAAGTTCTACAATGCTGACGATCCTGTTTACGGTAAGTTTGCGCAGGAATTCAAGGATGAGGATTGGGACAAGATGGAAAACCTGACCGATATCGAACTTTACAACTGTCCGAAGATCAGTCGCATTCCAGACTTCTACTATAAGCTCCCTAAATTGCAGGCGATGAACCTGGCACGATGCAAGGGAATCTCAGCCAACCAGTTGAGAAGCGACTGGACCCGCTTAGCTGAGGAGAAGACTGGTAAGACACTCCAGATTCTCTATATGAGTTACAACAACCTGGAGGAGTTCCCAGAGTCATCTGCCTTGAGCAAGATGGTAAACCTCGGTCTGCTCGACCTGGCTTATAACAACATCAAGAAGGTACATCCGTTCGGTTCTGAGGTAGCACTTACTTCTCTCTATCTGAACAACAACCAGATTGAAGAGATTCCTGCTAATCTCTGTGCCTTTACAGATGATGTGGAAAGTCTGACTTTCGCTCATAACAAGTTGAAGAAGATTCCGAATATCTTCGATGCAAGTTCTGTTCGCGAGATGGGTTCTGTAGACTTCTCTTACAACGAGATTACAGGTGTAGATAATAGTCATGGTACCTACAAGGGTATTAATGCAGCTTCTGTCAGTCTGTCAAACAATAAGATAGAGAAGTTCCCTTCAGAGCTGTTTACTGCCGGTTCGCCAATCACAACCATCGATTTGAGCGGCAACCAGATGCGCACCATCCCTAAGGGTTCCATCAAGGGCAAGAAGGCTTATCTGCTGCAGGTTATCGACTTCCGATTCAACAAGTTGACATCCCTCTCTGATGACTTCCGCTCAACCACATTGCCATACATTACCAATATGGACTTGAGCTACAACTGCTTCACCGAGGTGCCAACCCAGCCATTGAACAGTGCCGTGCTCCGTGCCTTTGCCATCAACCACCAGCGTGATGAGAAGACCGACCAGCGTTGCCTGCGTACATGGCCTACAGGAATCACAACCTGTCCGAGCCTGATCCAGTTCCAGATTGGTTCCAACGATATCCGTAAGGTAGAAGAGACACTGACCTCTCACCTTTATATCCTGAATATCGCAGACAACCCTAACATCTCTATCGATGTAACGAGCGTCTGCGCATACATCAAGGCAGGTATGTATATGCTGTTCTACAACAAGAATCAGGACATCCGCGGTTGCGATGCTTTGGATCTCGAAAATTAAACCCTATAAGAAAGTAGTAATATGAAATATATGAATAAACTGACATTAGGTATCGTTCTCGCTGCCGGGCTTTTCACAGCCTGCAGCGATAAGGATGATGTCGATATCCCAGGAGGACTGGCGCTCGATAAAAAGGAGATAGCCATAGGCCCTCAGGGTGGAACAGAGCAGATAGCCATCGCTGCCTCACAGGAGTGGGTAGCTAATACCTCTGAGCCTTGGCTGACGCTTTCGCCTGCCAACGGCGTGGGTTCTGTTGAGGGTACCATCAAGGTGGATTCTACTCTTTCCAACACGCTTCGCAGCACAGAACTCAGTTTCCAGGGTGCCAACGGACAGAGTCGCAAGCTTACCATCACCCAGTTCGGTTATGGCAAGCAGATCTTCCTGAAGGATCCTGTTGTAGAAATCGAAAACTCCGGTTCTTACGATAACCGTGCTTTCGAGAGTCTGATTTCCGCCAACGTGGAATGCAAGATTGGTAAGATAGAGTATTCTTTCGAGGGTGATCAGACCGATGCTGAGAAGGCAGAGAACGAGAGCGAGCGTGAGGGCTGGCTTCTGAACAGCAAGTATGAAGATAAGCTGACAGGTACTAACCTGGGTATCAAGCTGGACAGAAAGTACCGTCCTCGCACCGTGAACTTCAAGTTCCGCTGGGCGATGAACGTGGTTCCTGCCGTTCGTGTGGCTAAGGTTCATCTCGTGCCAGTCAAGGCTGAAGACCAGCTGGTAGATGCAGATGGTAATCCTACCGATGATGTTATCCTGACCGTTCGTCAGAAGGCAGCACCAAAGATTGAGGACAACCGTGCCGGTGACTCTCTCTCTGTCATCATGATCCACCAGAAACTGGGTAGCATTGCTACCTTCGATTCCAGCGAGAACATGCGCAACTGGAGCGGCGTAACGCTCTGGGAAGCTACTGATGATTTCGTGAAGGATCATCCTGAGGCTTTAGGACGTGTACGTTCTGTCAAGTTCAGCATGTTCAACCTCAAGAGTGGCGAAACTCTTCCTAAGGAAGTGGGCAACCTCAAGTTCCTGGAGTCATTCTCTGTTACTTCCAACGAGAACAACCAGATTCGTGAGGTGAACCTCGGTGATGAAATCTGCTCGCTGAAGTATCTGAAGAATCTTACCGTTCAGGCTTACGGTCTGACTCAGTTGCCTGCTAACTTTATTAATCTGGGCAAGAGTCTTGAATCGCTCAACCTGGTAAGTAACAACTTCAACAAGTTGTCGGATATCACCGATATCGTCAACGAGAAGAACTTCCCTAAGTTGCGTAACCTCATTCTCTATGCACAGCGCCGTACGGATGGTGTCATCAATATCGCTTCGCTGGGCGAAAAGAATGCATCAGGCGTCTATGTTTATAATAACTATCCTATCGGATTGTATGGTAAGGTAAATGCCGGATCTGCAGACCGTCAGGCGCTTCTCAAGCTCCTGACATGGGATAAGTTGAATACACTGAAGTTGTCTTACTGCTTCCTGGAGGGTGAACTTCCTACCGATGAAGAGATGGATGCAGCTCTGGAGGCTGCCGGCAAGGCCACCCGATACAGCAAGTCTGACTTCTCTACCAACAAGGAAGATTATCTCGACAAGCTGATAGGCGATACCTGCAAGTGGTTGCTCTCAGGCTCGGATAATCCTGTAACCTGCAAGCACAAGGATGGTTCTGTAGTTTGCGAGAATGTTTCTGCTAGCGAGGTGCCACGTGTATTGCCAAACTGCCGTCAGTTGTCACTCAACCAGAACTTCTTTACAGGTGAGGTGCCAAACTGGATTCTCTTCCATCCACACCTGGTAGAATGGAATGCACCTACGTTGATCTTCAACCAGCAGCCTAAGGGTAAGAACAGCGATGGCGCTGCCGTTGGTTTCTCTAATATGACAGAAGACAGCTACAGCTACGACTACTATTACGGAACCAGCGACCCAGGCAGCAAGTGGGAGATTCCGGGTGTAGCTTATCCGCTCTACTACCGCACATACGTGGCAGCAGGCGATATTAATGAAGCTGCGCTGATGGCTAAGTACAGGAGAACTAAGAAAAAGTAAGATAAACATAAAAACAATATAGAAGCAAACAATGAAGAAAAAGTTTTTCTATATAGCAATGGTCGCATTGGTATTGACGGGCTGTTCTGACAGCCTGTCAACCATCGGCTCTTCTGACGGCAATTCAGAAATCACCATCCCTGCAGATGCTGAGGCGGGTGAGTTGCTGATAAAGTTCAGTCCGGAGATGAGCGATATCCTCGACCAGGCACAACTGAGCAAGACCCGCTCCGGAAAGGCTACCCGTTCGGGTATTCCTTCTACTGACGAGGTGCTCGACATCCTGGGAAGCTACAGCTTTGAGCGTGTGTTCCCGGTAGATGCAAATACTGAGGCAAGAACCCGCGAGGCGGGACTCCACCTCTGGTATACGGTGAAGTTTAATAAGGGAACCGACCTGAAGGCGGCTGCCGAGCGCCTGAAGCAGTTGGGTGAAATCTCAAAGGTTCAGACTAACGGTCGCATCAAGCGTGCTTACAATACAGACAGCAAGCGCATCTATCTCAGCGATAAGGCACTTCAGCAGAAGTCTACCCGCTCAGCAGCCGAGGGCGAGCCAAACGACCCAGGCTTTGCCAGCCAGTGGCATTACCGTAACCTGGGTGAGGACCACTATGACTTTGAGAAGCTCAACAATAATCAGGTGGGTGCTAAGGCAGGATGTGACGTGAATGCACTTGAGGCATGGAAGACCTGTACAGGCGATCCTTCTATCATCGTGGCTATTCTTGATGAGGGCGTGATGTATAAGCACCCTGATCTGGAAGCCAACATGTGGTGCAACCCTGGTGAAACTACTCAGGGTGCCAAGATTGACGGCGACGGAAACGGTTATGAGGGCGACCTTCATGGCTACAACTTCGTTACTGAGAGCGGCGATATTACCTGGACTGATGCCAATGACACCGGTCATGGTACTCACGTAGCTGGTACCATTGCAGCCGTAAATAATAATGGTATCGGTGTATCTGGTGTTGCCGGTGGTGACGGAACTCCTAACTCTGGTGTCAAGATTATGTCTTGCCAGATATTCTCCGGCCAGAACAGTGTAACCTTGGCAGGCGAGGCGAGAGCCATCAAATATGCTGCCGATAATGGTGCTGTCATCCTGCAGTGCAGTTGGGGTTACAACTCTTCAGAGTCTAGCATCATCAACGGTTATACTCCGGGTCCTGCTACCGAGAAGGAATGGGCTGAGACCTATCCGCTGGAGAAGGAAGCTCTGGATTACTTCATCAACAATGCCGGTTCGCCTAATGGTGTCATCGACGGTGGTATTCCAGTCTTCGCAGCCGGTAACGAGTATGCTGGCAATCCTGCTTTCCCAGGTGCTTACTCTAAGTGCGTCAGCGTATCTTCATTAGCTGCCGACTATACTCCAGCCTGCTACACTGATTACGGTTCGCTCGTAACCCTGAGCGCTCCTGGTGGCGACTTGGAATATTACAGCAAGATTGGCGAGCAGGAAGATGAATACTGGGCAGAGACGACAACCGAGCAGAAAGGTGCTGTGCTCTCTACGATGATCCAGAACGGTAAGCCTGCTTACGGCTACATGGAGGGAACCTCTATGGCTTGTCCTCATGTTTCGGGTGTGGCTGCCTTGGGTCTCGCTTATGCTGCCAAGACGAACCGTCATTATCGTGCTGCCGACTTTGTAGCCCTGATGAAGAAATCTGTGAAGGATTTGGATAGTCATTATCAGAATGGTGCAACTAAGACCTACTATATGAACCATACTACCGTAGGTGCTTCGCCAGAGATTGTACAGCTCTCTAAGTACATCGGCAAGATGGGTGCTGGTCTGATTGATGCAGCTCAGCTCTTGAATAACATCACGAACAAGGAATTCAGTTCTGATATGAAGTTGCCTAACGTGTATGTGGGCATCGAGAAGACTGTTTCTCTTAACCTCGCTGCATATTTCGCAGGTCGGACAGAGGGATTCTCTTGCTCAGTAGCGAAGAACGGCGTAGCTTCTGCTTCGGTAGATGGCAAGACGCTCATCGTGAAGGGACTCGCTGCCGGAAGTACATCGCTCACCGTAACAGCTGCCGATGGTACCAGCCAGACCGTAGTTGTGACCGTTAGAAAGAGTGCCGGTAACAATGGTTGGATGTAATATGAAGATATTTGCTTTCCTATCGCTTTTCTTCCTGGCTTTGCCTGTTACGGTGAATGCGCAGGAGGAACTGCTGAAGTTTGAGCATCCGCTTATCGATGCAGGTACGATGACCGAGGACGATGCGCCTCGCACCTTCACCTTCGTAGGTAAGAATGTGAGCAAGAAGATACTGCACATCACACAGGTGAGAACCACCTGTGGATGTACCAGTTCTTATGTCAGGGGCGATGTGATGAAGCCTGGCGATACCTGTCAGGTGCAGATCACCTTCACGCCTAACCGCTATCCAGGCACCATCAATACGGGTGCTTATCTCTATCTGAAAGAGGTAGAGGGACAGCCTGCCGTTAAGCTTGCCTTAACGGGAAAGGTGCTGCCGGGTGCTGACCAGTGGGCACGCTATCCGCACAAGATGGGCGTACTCAGACTGAAACAGGCGAAGGCAAGTATCACAGAGGTAAAGCCGGGCACAGAGCCTGAGGCACGTATCCTCTGCGGAAACAGCGGCGACAAGCCGCTCCGTATATCCAGCCTCCTTCTTCCTCCTTATGCCCGTCTTACGACAGAGCCTGAGGTGATAGAACCGGGTGATGAGGCTGACCTCGTCATCACCATCATAGCCGATAAGATTCCGGCTACGATGCCCGAATCTTTCACCTTCCCTGTTATTCTGGAGGGCTTGGACGCCCGTCCGTCTGACAGAACGATACAGGTCGTTGTAAAGGTAAAAAGGTAAAAGGGAAAAAAAGTAAAAAAGAAAAAATACCAAGACAATGAAATATTTGAAAAAACTCTTCACCCTCCTGGTGATTGCTTTGTTTGCCTGCGGCTTTGCAGCCTGCAGCAGCGATGATGAAGAACCGGAGGAGCCTTCTCTGGAAGTTACACCTGCCAATCTTCATGGCACATGGGAGTTGGCTGAGTGGAACGGTGAACCTCTTGCTGAGGGCACATACTGCTACATCGTTTTCAACCGCAAGGACCAGACTTTCGAGATGTATCAGAAGTTTGACAGTATGTATGGTCGCCATATCACCGGTTCGTTCGCTATCAAGAACGATCCATACCAGGGCTACATCATCAGCGGAAGCTATGATAACGGTAAGGGCGACTGGTACCAGAGTTATCTCGTAACCCGTCTTCTGGCATCGGGTTCCATGATATGGACCGCCAAGGACAATGTTACCGACATCAGCCGCTACAAGCGTTGCGATGAGGTACCTGCCGAGATACTCAAGGAATGTAAAGATCTCACTGAAGAATAAAAAAAAGAGCGAATTATCTGCAAATTCTGCGGATTATTCGCTCTTTTTTTGTATCTTTGCCCTCAAACTTATCATCGGGTTCAAAGTTTAAGGATATGATATTAACGATTACAGGTTCAGACAGCACCGGAGGCTCTGGTGTGCAGGCGGACATCAGGACGATTTCCGAGTTGGGCGGTTATGCTGTTTCGGCGATAACCAGCATCACTGTGCAGAATACGCTCGGTATTCAGGAGTTCTTCGATATTCCTGCCGAGATTGTTTCGGGGCAGATAGAGGCTATCATGAACGATATGCAGCCTGATATAGTGAAGATTGGTATGATACGCAGGGTGGAGACGCTGAATGTGGTCATCGATGCGTTGACCAAATACCGTCCTGCCCATATCATCTATGCCCCTGCCATCTGGTCGAGCCAGGGCGATGCGCTGATGACGGAAGATGTGGTGAGCCAGATCAAATACCGTCTGCTGCCGCTCTGTTCTGTCGTCGTGTCACGCAAGAAGGAGAGCGACATCATTCTGCAGAATTCCAAGCTGCTGAACCTTGCCGAGAAGCAGGGACTCCGGATCTATCGCCTCGACAATGCCAATTCGCATGGTCTCATCAACCGTTTTTCTTCAGCTCTTGCCGTTTATCTGAATCAGGGCAAGAAGATGGAGGAGGCGTTGGCGATGGCGCAGGATTTCATCAATGTAGAACTCGTGCGCCAGAGCAATCTGCAGGGCAGGTGTTCCGAACTCTACAACCAGTTTATCTCGCAGGTTAATAACTTCTGCCGCACTTACAGCGATGTTCATTTCTATGCCGACCAGTTGAATGTGAGTGGCCGTTATCTGGCTCAGGTTACCCGTCGTATCTCCGGCAAGACGCCGAAGGCAATCATCGATGAATACATCGTGAAGGAGATAGAGCGCGAACTCTCTACCACCACGCATACGGTTCAGGAAATAGCCAATACCTTCGGTTTCTCCTCCCAGGCTCATCTCACCAAGTTCTTCAAGAAGATGAGAGGGGTAACGCCTTCTGCTTTCAGGCAACCAAAACCTGTTGATTAAAATGAGTCCAGCCAACTGAGGAAATAAAATACGGCCAACTGAGGAAATGAAATCCAGCCAACTGAGGAAATAAAATCCAGCCAACTGAGGAAATATCGAAGAAAAGATGGTGTTTATGTAGTTCCTATCGGGTGTTTGAAAGATTAAAACAAGGCTCATTCTACTTCTTGCCTGCTAACGGCTCTAACTTGCATCAGCGTAGTGTATGAACGAATAAAAGTTAAAATAATTAAGTTAAAATAGAAACACGGACAAATTGAATTTGTCCGGCTCTTTTGTCCGGTCGCTTGTAAAGGGTTAAATATTAGTAACTTATAAGCTACCGGACAATTTGTCCGGACAAATTCAATTTGTCCGTGTTATTTTTTCTTTTTATCTCTATGTTTTCCACCTCGGAACTCATAGACTTAGGAACCATAAAACTATGAGTTGGGATTTTTAACATAATGACTCCTGACAACCAAAGCGTGAGATTCTGTTATCTGATGCAGAAAGGTTGGTAATGTGAAAATACTACTATTATTTAGACCCCATTTTATTATAAATATAATATATATACCTGATAATCAGTTGTATTGTGCTTTTCTGCAGACTTTGTATTTTAGACCCTATTTAGTTCTATTATTGAAAAATATTTTGTATTTTTGCGCCCTGAATGTAATTATACTAAATATGAGAAGAAGTATTTCATTTACGATATTGTTTTTTGTGATGCTTTCGGTATTGGTATCATGTTATCAAAGTCATAAGAGAGAGTTAGACTTAGCTTATACGTTGGCAGAGTCTAAGCCAGATAGTGCCTTGGCCTTTTTGAACCGTATCAATCAAGGTAAACTCTCAGATAAAGATATGGCGAAGTATGCCCTCACTTATTATATGGCACAAGACAAGTCTGGCTTAGATGTGGATAACGATTCTTTGATTCGCATAGCGTATGATTGGTATGGAGAACATCAGGACGATTCTCTTTATGCTTCATCCTTGTATTATATGGGAAAATGCTTTCTGCTGAATGATAGTATGGAGCAGGCTAAGGCATGTTTGGAGAAATCTTATTCTATTTCAGACAGTCTTCATAATCTGAGCTTAAAATGCTTGGCATTGGATAAGCTGATAGAAGTAGAAGAACAACTGGCACCTTACAAAGCGTTGAACTATGCTAAAGCTTTGGTGAAGATGTATGAGTCCATGCCAAATGTTAGTATATATAATAAGGTGGCAGCGCATTTGAGGTTAGGGGAGAACTTCTTTTATGTTGATAGTTTGAAACAAGCTTTGAACGAAGAGAAAAAGGCATATAGGTTGGCGATATATGCAAACGATAATGAATTGCTGTCAAGTGTAAAACAAAATTTGGCTAGTACGTTTGAGGAAATGGGAGAAAAGGATAGTTGTCTGCTTTATGCTCAACAAGCCTATGGGTTACAAGGTGCAAGTAGTTTTTCTTGTCAACTAAATCTAGCCTTGGCTTATATTTCTGTCGATTCTATAAAACAAGCTTTTGTCTTGTTGGATCAAGCAACTCCTAAAACTGCTGAAGATCATTATTCGATATTTTATATGAAAAGTAAAGCAGCTATGAAAGCGCAAGATTATAAGATGGCTGAAACCTTTAGTGATTCTGCATGTTGTTACTTGCAAGAAATGTACCGAACTGCATCCAAAGCCAAGATTTCCTATTACACTTCATTCTTGAAGAAAGAAAGCGAAAGGGCAAGAATACAAGGTAAGGCAGAAATGCAGCGATGGGTATTTGGATTGACCGTACTTTTATGCTTGATAATTATTTTGTTTGTCTTGTATGCTTATTGGTCGTATCGAAAACTGTCATTAGCTCGCATAGCTCATGAACAGGAAATATTCACCCAAAAGCAGCAAATGATGGAGAAATTACACCAAGAAGAACTCTCGCATAGGGATGTGCAATTGTCTGTAATGCGTACCTATTTACTAAAGAAGATAGAGGTTGTGGAAAAATTAAATTCGAGTGTTCCGAATGAGAGTAAGCATATTGTGCTTTCCTATAATGATTGGACAGAGTTAGAAGTCTTCTTAGATAGTGTGGAGGATTTGTTTGTGTCTAGACTAAAGAAAGAGCATCCTAATTTGTCCAATGCTGACGTGCGATTAATGATGCTGTTGCGTTTAAAGTTATCGCAAAAGACTTTAGCATCTATCTATTGTGTGAGCGAGAAAGCTATCAAGCAAAAGTTGTTCTTGTATAAGGATAAAGTAGGCATTAAAAATGAGCATTTTTCGCTTCGTAACTACATAGAAAACTTCTAGAAATAGGGGCTATATAGTGCTTTTTAGACCTTTTAAATCTGGGGGGGGGCAATTATAAGTACTTGTTTCTTAGTATTATATGTAATTTGTGTAATGGCATAGAAATAGACCTGCTTTGTTTGGATGAAGTCAAAAAACTATGTAATTTTGCAGCCGAGATTCAATAACATCTAAAAGGTAAGATTATGAAGAAGGTAAAAATGTATATTTCGTTTCTGCTGTTTCTGCTTTTTGCTTCTAGTCAAGTAAAAGCAGAGTGTTCTTCTAAAGCGAAAGACATTCCTGTGTATAAGGTAAAAAAGCATTTAGGAACACGAACAACAGAACCTAGCGTAACAGCAAGTTTAGAGCAAAATCAGCTTACAGTTAATGTTGGTTGTTATATGGGCATTGTAAAAGTCTATGTCTATGGAGCCAATGGAAGCCTGATGGCTAGTTCTTCTGGTGCTATAGAAGGTAATGGATTGTGCACTTTAGATCTGGCCGCATTCGAGAATGGTTCTTATAATGTAACTGTAGAACTAGGAGATATGATTTATTGGGGCATGTTTGACATATAGTGTAGATTCTTATAATTGATAATATTTTTGTCGACTAAATATATCCAGACACAACTGGTCAAAGCGTACCTTCTAAGAAGCACGATAGTCTTCCAAGATAGTTAACATGATATAAACTATTAATCTTATTTTTAAATTTATAGAATATGAAGATTTTTAATTACCTAAACTTAGTAGGGAAGGAAATTACTACTAAGGAAATGGAACTAGTTAGGGGTGGTACTAGTGATAGTGGTGGTACTTGTCATGCTAATGGTTGTGGTGCTAACGAAAAAGTTATGGCTAATAAACTTATGGCAAATTTTAGAAGTGTTAATAAGGATTTGATAACAAAATTGCAAAATCCGAATGATACAACTTCTGCTCCAATTGATTCTATCCGTTAAGATATTTGTAGAGATGAAAACTAGTACTTTAGTTTTCATCTCTGTTTCTGATAAAATAAAAAAAATAGAGATGTTGCATAAATATATTCCGGTTCAATATAATAGATTATATTATGTATATGATTGCATGGATGGAAGTCTTTATCCTTGTGCTAAAAATGTATATTTTGCATTTCGAAAATATACATTTAGTGAATTGTTGGAAAAGTATAAGAATAATAACCCAGAAGGAAGTATTAGTAATTTTATACAAATGCTTTTAAAGGCAAATTCTTTTTATCATTGCGAGCTAAGCCAATATCCTAAAGTTGATGAAAATATGGTATTAGATTCTTTGGCTAGAGTTCCTAATATCATATTGGCAGTTACCAAGGAATGCAATCTTGCTTGTAGATATTGCTGTTATGGAAGTTTATATGTCCAAAACACTACTGCAGCAGAGTGGAAAGCTGATATGGATGTTCGTGAATATTTAGAAGTCTTATTGAAATTAAAAATTAAAAATGGAAATCGTGCTGATTTTCAAATTTCATTTTATGGTGGTGAACCCTTATTGGCTTTCAGTAAAATACAGCAATGCGTAACATTGGCAGATCAGTTGATGCCTGATGTTCATATCACTTATGTAATAACAACTAATGGTATATTGTTGGATAAGTATATGTCATATTTAGTAGAGCATCATTTTCATATATTAATAAGTCTTGATGGAAATGAAAAAAATAATCAATATAGAGTATTTAAAAATGGAATAGAAAGCTTTAACATTGTTGTGAAAAATATTAATCTTCTCTATGCTTCTTATCCTGTTTTTTTTCAAAAGAATGTGAATTTTTCTACAGTTCTTCATGGGAAAAGTAATTGTTTGGATGCTTTGATTTTCTTTTCTAAATGGAATAAAACACCTCTCTTTTCTAATGTAGTAGAGACTGATGTAAGGAAAAACGTCAAGTACTATCAAGAGATTTTTAAGATGCATGAATATTCTACAGATGAAATAATTAAAATGAAGACGAATTATCCAAATGTATATACTTCTTTATTCCCGATGAAAAGTGGACAATGCTACTTATGGAGCAAACGCTCTATTGAAAAAGTAGATGGTTTGTTGCGTAGACAATGGAATGGTTATGTGACGAATAGCTGTTTTCTTTTTTCTTCGAAAGTTTTTGTATCTGTAGATGGAAGTATTTTTTTATGTGAAAAGTCTTCTTGGAAATTTAAATTTGGTTTTATTTCTAAAGAAGGGGTACATTTATATCTAAATAAGATTAATGGCTATTATAAGAAAATATTTGATAAATACAAGTCGCAATGTGCTGATTGTTATAAAATTAAAGGATGTAATTGTTGCTATTTTGCCGAAAGTGAATCTGTTGAAGGTGGGAAATGTTTCGTATCTCATAACCGAGCTATAGATGAACTTGAGGAAATGTTGAACAATAAAATTTAAAATTATGATCCTTATAAGATTATTTCCGTTTGTGTATGCTGATTATATAGATAATAAAATACTCTTGTATGACACACTTCAGTCTTCTGTAATGATTGAAGAATTTGAGGGAAAAGTCAAGTTAAAGAATAGAATTAATTTATTATTGTTTGAAACCCCTATAAATAATCGATTGGCTCAAAAAATAGCGTTAGAGAAAAAGGGTGTAGTGTCTAGAGTATCAAACTCTGAACAAGTATATTTATCTGATGGATTATCCTATTTGTCTGATAATTTTAAAAGCGTGTTAGATGCTAATAAAACAGATAAAGTCTACTCTTTAGTAAAAAGAATATTTGTCAGTTGTACAGATTCTATTGATGTGTTTTCTCATAATATGAGGAAACAGTATCATGTTATGGATTCCCAAATGTTTCAAAACTTGAAGAATAAAGTCGGACTTTTTACCTATTTGCAGAAGCTTTTTGTTTGTATAGATGAACTTTCTTTTTTTAACATAAAAAATATCTTGTCAGAAATGGAAGGACACTATGAGATATTCTTATTGATGTCGATAGAGGATTATGTAAAACTTGAACACTCGTTAGAAAATTTAAACTGTAAATATTGTATTTTAGTATATGAGTCAGGATGGTTTGTGAAGCAGATTGAACAGATATTTAATGATACACGAGTTTCTGTAGTAGATTTTTTAGTTAAAAATGAATATGAACTAAATAATCTTACGATAGCCGGTATCTCTAATAACCCCAAGTTAAAAATATCTTTTGACTTAAATGCATGTTGTGAAGAAAAAATTAGAAATATGATGTGCTATAGTATACAAGATATTCTAAGTATGTCTGTACAATGTAAGGAAATGATACGAAACGAATGGATTAATTTTAATTATTGGGGAGATTTATATATTAACGACAAAGGTGATTTGATGCAGAACTTTAACTCTGTATTGGGGAATCTTATGGATTGGTCCAATGTCCATTTAGAGAACTTGTTGTCTGATGAATCTTTGTGGAGTATGGTGCGAAGAAAGGCAAAATTTTGTTCTCGATGTTTGTTCCGTAACGTTTGTCCTCCTGTTTCTTATACAGAAAAAGTTTTAGATATAACGTTTTGTGAATTTTTTAATGATAAAAATAAGTATGAAATGTAATAAAATTCTAGTTGCTCTCTGTTTCTTTATGGTAATTTTATGTCAAATTGCTAGTGCTAGAAATTTAATAGCAAGGGATATGGGAGCTAACAAAGGTGATGTTCCTGCAAACATTGCTATCCTTGATTCTGATAGTAACGTTGTTGCCAAAAACATGACTGGTATCTCGGATTCTACTGTAATCTCTCTATCTGATGTAGAGGTGATAGCTCATCGCAAAAACATAAAGTTGTCTGGTCATAATTTACTCGTAGACGTAGAGCATGATTCTATTCTTAACCATCAGAATGATATATATGAACTGATTGGTAAGGTTCCTGGTGTCTTACATGTAGGGAATTCGTTCAATGTGTTGGGTAAGGGAGCACCGGTCTATTATTTAAACGGGCGTAAGGTGAGAGATCAAAGTCTTATCGATAACTTACCGGTTGATCAAATCAAATCTTTAAAAATCGTTGCTATGCCTGGGGCGGATTATGACACATCGGGTTCACCTGTGGTTGATATAAAAACTAAAATTTTAGGAGATGGTGTGGCTTTTAATGCCATCGGAAATGTCACTCAGGCAAAGCATTTGGCTCATAAAACAGGTTTCTCTTCAACATACAATTCCGGAAAAATAGATTTGTATGGTAAGTATTACTATAGGAGAAATAATGCTTCCGAAAGTTCTGATTATGATAAACAGGTATTAGCAGATACCATTTGGAATAAAATGCAACATATTGAAAGCTTAACGCATTCCGGTAGTCATACTTATTCTGCTGGTATGACTTATCATCTGTCTGAAAAATCAGAACTAGGAATGCTTTATAGTGGAATGTACACGGATGGAAAGGTTGAGACTCGGGATACATTTAGTGTAGTGCCAAATGCAGGAACAGCATTTTATCTCTTTGATAAGAATAAATCCAAAAACAACCTCCTTACGCATCATGTCAATATGTATTATGATGCAAGTTTGAATCATGCCTGGCACGTGAGTGTAGTGATGGATTATATTTCTAAAGCATCGAACACTAATTCTGCTTTAAAGGAAAATCATATAGGTACGAGTTCTGAGGTTTCATATATGGGACATTCTAAATGGAATGTCCTGGCTTCTAATTTCCATGCTACCCATGATTTTGGAAAGTGGGGCACTTTGGGTATGGGATATGATTTCAGCTATAGTGAGGGAATAGACAAGATAGATTATGAACGGTTGAAGTTCGATGGTCGCTTTGAGAATAAGGAAGTTAAAAATGCTGTATTTATCAACTACGAATTACCCTTGGGGGACTTTTCTTTGAGTACAGGAATACGTTATCAGAATCTATATTCTCGTCGGAAGAATGAAAAGGCGTCTGTGATAGAGGCGCATAGTGATAATACATTCTTGCCATCGGTAACTCTAAGCTATAGTCATGGATTGTTGATGCAGAATCTTAGCTATTCGATAGGAACAGAGCGGGCTAATTATGCAGATATGAATGATAATGTGACGTATGTGAACCGTTATGAGCAATCTAAGGGTAATAGCCAGTTGAAGACTGCCATCACTCATGGCTTGTCTTATCTGTTGATGTATAAGTCTTTGTTTCTTACATTAAATTATGATTATGTTTATCGTCCATTATTGCCGGTGATTTATTCTTTGGAAGGTAACTCAGCAGTAACGGTTTCGTCACAAAATAATTTGTCGCATCGTCAAGCTTTGTCGGCGATGTTGAATTGGCGTAATACCTATAAATGCTATACTGCTTCGTTGACAGGATTCTTTCAGAAGTCAATTATGCATTATCCGGGTATTGATGGAACAACATTTCATGATGGACATCCGTCGACAATTCTTAATTTTGATAATGATTTCAAGCTTCCTAAGCATTTTCTGCTCTCTCTGTCTTGGCAACAAGTCTGGGGTGGATACATGGAGTCGATAAATGTAAAATCATCTTCTTCTGTAAATTTGAGTATCAAAAAATCTTTCTTGAACGATAGATTGCGGTTATCATTAGATGGGTATGATATTTTTAATGGAGATAGAAATCGTGCTTGTAGACAGATCTATAATGTTAGATCTAGTTTTAATACAAAGTATGAAACTCGAAAAGTCGGATTGACGTTAACATATCGTTTCCATAAGATAAAAGAAAGAGAGAATCAAACATCAGCAGAGGTAGAAATGAAGAGACTTGGTATTCCGGAAGAATAGACTTTTCTTTGCTATTTTCTAATGAAACTAAGACATGGGGTAACCATAAAAATCATCTTACTCTTGTCGATGCCTCCATCAGTTGTGGCTTTAGGAATGGTATGGAGTTGAGTTTGATAGCGCTTAATCTTTTCAATCAGGGCACCTACGGCAATACCGTTTGTTCAGGGGTGCCCCGTACGAGCAAGGAGTATCAGTTGAGAGGTAGAACAATATTAATGTCTATATTTTTTCATTTTTAGTAATGGCACATATAAAGATAGAACATCAGCATGACAGCATGCAATGCGGTATCACCTGCTTGCAGATGATATGTAGATATTTCGGCAGGGAATACTCTTTGGACTCTCTGTCGAAGATTTGCTTTGCAACAACGGAAGGTGTCTCCATGCTGGGCATCAATGAGGCTGCAAGAATATTGGGATTTCAAACGGTTTCGGCAAGGGCTACAATAGAGGAACTGAGCGAGACTCCGCTTCCTTGCATCCTTCATTGGAACCAGAACCATTTCGTGGTATTATGTAAGGTGAAAAAGGGCAAGAAGTTCTATATCGCAGACCCAGGCAAGGGAAAGACAACTTATAATCTTGAAGAATTCAGACGGCATTGGATAAGCACTCGCTCTAATGACGAGGACAAGGGTATCGCCATGTTTTTCGAAACCACTCCTGTCTTCTTCACCTATCAGATGGAAGGAGAAGATAGACAGAAGGAGAAGCGTTCCTTCAAGTTCCTTTTCAGATATTTCAAGAAATACCGCAAGGCATTCTCCTGGATTGTCTTGGGACTGCTTGCGGGCAGTGCCCTGCAGCTGGTGTTGCCGTTCCTTACCCAATCCATCGTGGATGTCGGTATCAAGAACCAGGATATTGGATTCATCTGGCTCATTCTCTTAGGCCAGTTGATGCTCACTATCAGCCGAACTGCGATAGACTTTGCCCGCCGATGGTTCCTGCTCCGCATCTCCATGCGGATCAACATCTCCCTGGTGAGCGATTTCTTCATCAAACTGCTGAAACTGCCGATGTCGTTCTTCGACACCAAACTGATGGGCGACTTGATGCAAAGAATGAGCGACCATAGCCGTGTGAACAACTTCCTCACCCAGCAGACGCTCAACATCACCTTTGCCATGCTTACCTTCGTGGTGTTCTCGGTGGTGCTCTTTATATATAATAAGGTGGTGTTTGCCATCTTCTTGCTTGGCAGCATCCTGTACGGAGGATGGATGGCTCTCTTCCTGCGTAGAAGAAAGGTGCTCGATTATGAACTCTTCGAGCAGCAGGCCATCAATAACAACAGGACATACGAGTTCATCACTTCTATGCAGGAAATCAAGTTGCAGGATTGCGAGCAGCGCAAGCGAAAGGAGTGGGAGGAGACACAGGTGAATCTTTTCAGGGTGCAGCAGAAATCTCTAAAACTACAGCAGACCCAGGAGGCAGGAAGTATTTTTATCAATGAGGTGAAGAATATCGTTGTGACGGTGGTTGCCGCTACGGCGGTAATCCAAGGGCACATGACCTTGGGTATGATGCTCGCCGTGCAATATATCATCGGACAGCTCAACTCGCCGGTGGAGCAACTCATGAACTTCTTCTATTCCGTTCAGGATGTGAAAATCAGCCTGGAACGAATCAATGAGATTCACCAGATGGATGATGAGAACGGAAAGGATGGCTTGCTGACTGGTCTTGAACATCCTGAGGATGGTATCCATATCAGCAACATCATGTTCAAGTATGATCCTCATGCCCTCAGAAAGACGATAGACGGGGTGGATATTCATATTCCTCAAGGTAAGGTGACGGCGATAGTGGGAGCATCGGGCAGTGGAAAGACCACGCTCATCAGATTGATGCTGGGGTACTATCCGGTGTTGGAAGGAAAAATCACCATCGGCGATACCGATATCAATCAGCTCAACAGGAAATGGTGGCGCCGACAGTGTGGAGTTGTGATGCAGGAGGGCGTCATCTTCTCGGAAAGCATCGGGCGCAACATAGCAGTGGATGATGCAGAGATAGATCAGGAACGTTTGATGAGAGCTGCAGAGATAGCTTGCATCAAGGATTATGTGATGGTCTTGCCGCTGAAGTTCAACACCAAGATTGGGCGTGATGGCGTGGGACTGAGCCAGGGCCAGAAACAGCGCATCCTGATAGCGAGAGCTGTTTATAAGAACCCAGACTATATCTTCCTGGACGAGGCAACCAACTCGCTTGATGCCAACAATGAGCGTAATATTGTGGAAAACCTGGATAAGTTCTATCAAGGTAAGACAGTTGTGATAGTTGCTCATCGCCTAAGCACGGTGAAGAATGCCGACCAAATCGTGGTCCTTGACCAGGGAAAGGTGGTTGAGGTTGGCAACCATGAATCTTTAACCGCCAAGCGAGGGGCATATTATAATCTTGTGAAGAATCAGTTGGAATTGGGAAACTAAAATGCGTTTGAGATGGAATAAAAAGAATCAAATAATATAGAGTTGAAACTTCTTGATATTCTATCAATGTCCAATTTGGAGCGAGTTTTTTTGTTGACACATAGATAAATCTCTCTTGCAGAATCGCCAGCGATGCTGTAGAAAGGCTTCGCTGGCGATTTCTCTGTATATAATCTTATTCAATCATGTTCTTGAGTATCCATTTCCTGAAGAATGGGTCTTCTATATTCCATAATCGAAATTTTTCGTTACGAAATTTTTCGCTAAGATACAAAAAATGTAGACGTTCAGAAGGTGAACTCCTCTCGGTTTCTCTTAGCAGTACAATCTGTGTACTGCTTTATATATTCAGGAATATCTCTTATATATTTGCGAATCTCTCTTTATACAAAATGACTCAATGTTTGCAGAAAATGGAACATTTTTTTCTGTTTTCAGTGAAAAATGTTTTCTTTGCAGCCGTAATTGAATAAAAATATAAGAATTATGGCAGAAAATAGACAAGAATTGAACCGCAACTTGGCTCAGATGCTCAAGGGTGGTGTGATTATGGACGTAACAACTCCAGAACAGGCAAGAATCGCAGAGGCAGCAGGTGCATGCGCAGTAATGGCGCTGGAACGTATTCCAGCTGATATCCGTGCAGCAGGTGGTGTTTCTCGTATGAGCGACCCTAAGATGATCAAGGGCATCCAGGAGGCTGTTTCTATCCCTGTAATGGCTAAGTGCCGTATCGGTCACTTCGCTGAGGCTCAGATTCTTCAGGCTATCGAAATCGACTATATCGACGAGAGCGAGGTGCTCTCTCCTGCAGATAATGTTTATCACATCGACAAGACTCAGTTCGACGTGCCATTCGTTTGTGGTGCCAAGAACCTGGGCGAGGCGCTCCGCCGTATTGCTGAGGGTGCTACCATGATCCGTACCAAGGGTGAGCCAGGAACAGGTGATGTGGTTCAGGCTGTTACCCACATGCGTATGATGCAGAGCGAAATCCGCCGCCTGGTTTCTATGAGCGAGGATGAGCTTTATGAGGCAGCCAAGCAGTTGCAGGCTCCTTACGACCTGGTGAAGTATGTTCACGAGAATGGCAAGTTGCCAGTGGTTAATTTCGCTGCCGGTGGTGTGGCTACTCCAGCTGATGCTGCCCTGATGATGCAGCTCGGTGCCGAGGGTGTATTCGTAGGTTCTGGAATCTTCAAGAGCGGTAACCCAGCTAAGCGTGCACAGGCTATCGTGAAGGCTGTTACCAACTACAACGACCCTAAGATGCTGGCTGAGTTGAGCGAGGACCTCGGCGAGGCAATGGTAGGTATCAATGAGCAGGAGATTGCTTTGCTCATGGCTGAAAGAGGTAAGTAATGAGAATAGCAGTATTAGCTTTACAAGGCGCTTTTGCTGAGCACAGACAGAAGTTGGCTCAGTTGGGCGTGGATAGTTTCGAGGTTCGCCAGTTGAAGGATTGGGACCAGCCTAAGGATGGCTTGATTATTCCGGGCGGTGAGAGTACCACCCAGGCGAAACTCTTGAATGAACTGGGATTGATGGAGCCAGTGAAGGAGGCGATTGCTGCCGGCTTGCCTGTTTATGGTACCTGTGCCGGTTTGATTCTTCTTGCCAAGAAGATTGAGGGCGAGCCTAGTCAGCGCATTGCTTCGATGGACATCACGGCTTTGAGAAATGCCTACGGTCGCCAGTTGGGCAGTTTCTATATCGAGGCTCCGATGAAGGGCATCGAGGGAAATATCCCAATGACTTTCATCCGTGCTCCTTATATTAAAGAGGTGTGGGGAGATGCTGAGGTTCTGGCTGAAGTAGATGGCAAGATTGTGGCTGCCCGCCAGGGTAACCAGCTCGTTACCGCCTTTCATCCTGAACTGAACGAAAGTCTGGAGATTCATAAGTATTTTCTGGGGATGTGCAGCAAGTAGGCTTCATTCTGAGATGAAACTTATTTCGTTGGCCGATGAAACAGGCTTCATAGGCACATGAAGCTACATAGCAAAGTATCTTAGGATACATAGCCAAGTATCTTAAGATACATGCGCAAGTATCCTAAGATACTTTTTTATTGAATGTCTGATACTTTTTCCCGATAAATGTTTGCCGTTTACAAATATTCATCGTATCTTTGCATTATGAAATCTTCGTTACGTAAAACTCATAATGATGTAAATGCCTATGGTACAGTTAAATCCTTTTATTATTGAAGGCTATCTTTCGCCGGAATATTTCTGTGATAGGGTAGAGGAAACTGCTCTTCTTACCCGCCATTTGACCAATCGGTGCAATGTCGCGTTGATTGCACCAAGACGTCTGGGTAAGTCGGGACTGATTTATAATTGTTTTCAGCAGGAAAACATCCGTGAGCAGTATCATTGCATCTATATTGATATTTATGATACGAAGAATTTGAACGAATTCGTCTATGCGCTGGGCAAGGGAATCCTGACGGCACTCAAGCCAAAGGGCAGGAAAGTATGGGAATTTTTCCTGAATATGCTCCAGTCTCTGAAGTCAACTATCTCTTTTGACATCAATGGAAATCCGGAGTGGAGTGTTGGTTTGGGAGATATTCAGGCTCCGGATATTACGCTGGATGAGATCTTCGCTTATCTCGAACAGGCAGATAAACCTTGTCTGGTGGCGATAGATGAGTTTCAGACAGTTGCAAACTATCCAGAGAAAACCGTTGAGGCAACCTTGCGTAAGCGAATACAGAATTGCCACAATGCAAACTTTGTCTTTTCTGGCTCCAAGCGCCACATGATGGCATTGATGTTTACTTCCCAGTCACGCCCGTTCTATCATAGTTCGAGTATCATGGGGTTGGAGGCAATCAATGAGCAGACTTACCTGGAATTTGCCAATCACCATCTTGCCAGGAACAATAAAGAGATAAGTGCAGCGGCTTTTACCTATTTATATCATCATTTCGATGGCATTACCTGGTATGTTCAGTATGTTCTCAATATGCTTTACACTTCAATTTCTGATAGGTCTTTGTTGCAGGAGGATGATGTCAGGATGGCGATAGATAGCATCCTTTCCCAGCAACGCTTTGCCTATCAGGCCTTGCTGTATCAGCTTACAGCCAAGCAGAAACAGCTTCTCATAGCCATTGCTCAGGAAGGTAAGCCTTCTTCCCTGATGTCGCAAGAGTTCTTGCAGAAGTATCATCTTGGTGCAAGCACCGTGCAGGGAGCAGTCAAGACCTTACTGGACAGAGACTTTATCACGCAAGATGAAGGCGTTTACCAATTATGTGACAAGTTTTTGGAGCTGAGCCTGCGAGCAGGTTGAGCAAGTAAAAGATTCGTCTGAGTAAGCGAAATGATGCGGCAGAGTGAGCCTACTGATATATCTGAATAAGCCTACAGATATGACTGAGCAAGCACAAGGATATGACTGAACAAGCACAAGGATTCGACTGAGCAAGTGAAAGAATACGTTTGCTCAGGTTCAAGAAGTTAGAATATCAGGTTAAAGGAGTCTGTTTCTAAGAGATTCCCACTAGGCTCAGCAGCTCTGCTGAGCCTAGTCAGCAGGTCTGCCGACTGCAGTCAGCACATCTGCCGAGCCTAGTGGCAACACCCTATAATCGTACAACCACACACCTTTTAGTTGTACGACTATACACCCTTAAGTTGTACGGCTATAAATCTTTAGTTGTACAACTATATCCCCATTGTTCGTACAATATGACTTATGAATTGAAAAAGCGGAGAAAAACTAGTCTTTTTGTCGAAAAACACATCTTTTTTAATAAAAAACAGGTCTGAATGAAACTTGAACCAAATTGAACCAATCGACTTTCAAACCTTTTTAGTATCTTTGCCGGCAGAACGTAAATGATATAAGCCATATGAAAATCGAAGAATTATCAATTTTTGGACTTTACAGCCAAAAGGAGAACAAAGTAACCGCTGCTTTGTTACAGGTTTTGGGATTTGGTGGGTCAAGTTTGCTCCATTGGATTCTAAGTGAGATTGGCGGCAACTTAGTGTTTAATACCATAGAAAGTATAGAAAGCCAACCGGCACAAGAAGGAACTGGTTCTATACCTGATGGTAAAATCATCTGTGATAATTTTACGCTTTTTATAGAAAGCAAGTTGGGGTGTGGCATTTCTGAGCACCAATTAAAATGTCATGGGAAGTTATTGAAAGACAAGCAGAATTATCTTGTCTATGTCACGAATAATCCTGATCGTCCAAAAGAGCTTCCTGTGGATGTGTTATGGACGAACTGGGAGGCTGTTGTGGCTCGTTTTGAAGCTTATCAAACCGCAGATAAAGTCTTAGAATTTTTGATTTCTCAATTTTGCAAACTTGTTCGTTCTCAGTTTAAAGAGTCAAACTACTATAAGCAAAAAGAAGTTCTACGAGTATCAGATGATGTGAAAGTTCGTTCCATGACGGATGCTTACAATATCTTTGATGCTGAAATTGTCAATCATGGATTTCTTGTTGCAGGTGCAGCCAATATCCCCTATGAAAAGGGATTTGAGGTATGGTGCTCACGAAAAGGTTCTACCCAATGGGATAACCAACTATCTCCTGATGGTAATACTTTTTATGAGGGCATCAAAAAAGGAACAGATGCCTCTGAACATGTAGAAAAATGCAAAGCCAAAGGTTTCAAGCGAATAGCTTTTTATAGAGATGAGGACAGGTTTCATGATTCAGCCTATCACTTCATTGGAGTGTATGAGTTGGATGAGAAGTTGTCCTTATCTAAGAAAAAGTGCGTTTGGAACCGAAAAAAAACAGAGTGGTATTTAAAGAAGTAATGAACGCTAAAAACAAAAATAATATGAAACGACATTTACATTTTTATCAATGGCTGTTGTGCCTTTTATTGACGATGGGCTGTCATCTCTTCGCTTATTCTCAAGGGAAGGTGACTTGCCTTGAGGATTTGCAGGCAGGTGATGTCATCAAGATTTATCCTTATGGTCATTATGATGAGGCTTCTATGGCATTGTCATGTAAAGGCGATGGAATGGATTTGACATCTTATGCAGAGGCAGGCAAAGGTAGTGAATGGACTTTAATAGATGCAGGTAGCGGCAATTATTATCTCAAGAATGAATTAGGTTGCTATTGGGCTTATCAAGACCGTAGTTCAGACCATTCTCTTACTTGTACAAAGGATATAAATTCTGCAGTGAAGGTAAAACTAACCTGGGACAGTAAAAATAGAGGGGTCTGCTTTTGGAATCAGAAATATGGTACAGGATTGAATAATCTGTACGGCAGTAATTATAATTATAATTGGTATTCGTACTCTTCATCTTATGATTCTGATACAAATACAACCTTTGAAGTGTATAGTCCGAGTGGAGGAAAGGTAGCTGTTATAGGTGGAATCAAATATTTACTATATGCCAAACATAAAACAGCAAAAGTCCTAAAGAATAATTATGAGGGCAACATTGTTATACCACAAATAGTAAGCTACAAAGGGAATGAATTTCAGATTACATCTTTGGAGGATAGTTGTTTTAAAAATTGTAGTAATCTTACTAGCATTACCTTACCAAAGGGAATTACTTCTTTGGGGAAGTATTGTTTTGCTGATTGTAATAGTCTTACCAGCATTACCTTACCAGAGGGAATTACTTCTTTGGGGTATGAATGTTTTAGAGGCTGCAGTAGTCTTACCAGCATTACCTTACCAGAGGGAATTACTTCTTTGGGGGAGTATTGTTTTTCAAGATGTAGTAGTCTTACCAGCATAACCTTACCTGAGGGAATTACTTCTTTGAGGGCTGGTTGTTTTGCTGATTGTAATAGTCTTACCAGTATTACCTTACCTGAGGGAATTACTTCTTTGAGGAATCATTGTTTTCATGGTTGTAGTAGTCTTACCAGCATTACCTTACCTAAGGGAATTACTTCTTTGGAGAATGCTTGTTTTTATGATTGTACTAGCCTAACCAGCCTCACCTTACCTGAGGGAATAACTTCTTTGGGGGACCATAATTTTCATGGTTGTAGTAGTCTAACCAGCATTACCTTACCTAAGGGAATAACTTCTTTGAAGGGCTATAGTTTTTATGGTTGTAGTAGTCTAACCAGCATTACCCTGCCTGAGGGAATAACTTCTTTGGGGGAGTATTGTTTTGGTATGTGCAGTAGTCTTACCAGCATTACCTTACCAGAGGGAATTACTTCCTTGATGGACTGTTGTTTTTATGGATGTAGTAGCCTAACAAACATAAGCTTTCCATCATCTTTAAAGAAATTATATGATAATATATTCAAGTACGCAACACAAAATAAAAGAATCATTATTAATGCAACAACACCACCTGATATCAGATCTTATGGTGATTATACTCTTATAGACTCTAATTGTACACTATATGTTCCTAAAAACTATTTGGCAACTTATAAAAATACATCTCCGTGGAGTTGTGCTGGAGCCTTCTATGAAGGGAAACCTATTGAATCGATAAAGTTACCATCGGATATATCTTTTGAAAAAACTGAAAAGAAAAAAGCAACATTTTCGGTTTTACCAATCGATGCAAATCAAGAGTGTTTGAAGTGGAGCTGCGATAACTCTTCAATAGCCAGCATTGATGAAAAAACGAGAGAGATTACAGCTCTTAAAGTCGGTGATGCGACCATTACTGCTACAGTGGATGATGGCTCAGGCATTTCAGCCTCTACTATTGTACATGTAACTCCGCTCAAAGTCCATGCGATGCAATTTGCTGAGCCGAAAATAACGGTTAGTGGAATAAAAACGGAAAAGTTGACACTTACTCTAAACTCGCCAGAGGTAGACAATAAAGCGATTAAGTGGACGAGCAGTGATAATAGTATCGTGACAGTTGAAGAGAACACAGAAGCCTCTTATCCTTTGGAAGCAATCGTTTCTACTCATAAAGTAGGCACAGCGATTATCACGGCAGAAGCACAAGACGGATCTGGCATTTCAGCGACCTGCGAAGTAGAGGCTACCCAATTGCAGGTAAGTGATATAGAACTCATCACTATGAGCGCAATAAAGACGATTCCGACCTTATTGGAGGCTAATGTATTGCCTGTGGAGGCCAATAATAAAAAACTGACGTGGACGAGCTTGACACCAAATATTGCTACCATTACAGAGGACGGAACGATTACGGGTCTGAAGATGGGCACTGCACAAGTGAAAGCTACGACAATGGATGGCTCCAATATCTCGAAGACATTTGATGTGCTGATTACAGGTCTGTCTATCAGTTCCATCACTTTGCCGTCAGAATCATCAATCACCAAGACTGATAATCAGAAATTGGAATATACAATATTTCCAGCTGCATCTGACAACCAGACTTTAAAATGGAGTAGTAATCATACTGACATTGCAAGCGTGGATGAAAATACGGGAGTAATCACTGCTCATAAAGTTGGTGATGCAATTATTACTGCGACTGCAACAGATGGCTCAGAAATTTCAGCATCTACGACTATTCATGTGACACCTTTAAAGGTTAGTAATATTGATATAGAAAAGGAAATCAAACTCCTTCGAACAACTTCTACCACGTTAGCAGCAACAATAACTCCTGAGTTAGCTGACGACAAGACGTTGTCTTGGGCAAGTGAAGATGAAAGTATTGCTACAGTTACCCAAGAAGGTGTTGTAAAGGGCGTGAATGTCGGTACGACTAATATCACGGCAACTGCTAAAGATGGATCGGGAGTATCTGCTACTTGTAAGGTGACAGTGAATCCTGTAACCATCAACCTCTCTACAAATACCGTCAACCTGCAAAAGGGCTCTGAGTATGTAGAGCAGACTGCCACCATCCTTCCTGAGAACTACGAACATAAGGATGTGGTTTGGACAACATCTGGTAATGGAGTGACAAGTGTGGATAAAGATGGACATATTACTGCCAATAAACCTGGCGTTGATACGCTGAGGTGTTCATTGAGCTACGATAGCCATATCTATTCTGAATGCCGGGTTATCGTATATGAAGACAACGTGGTGTATGTCGGAGGTCTCTACTATCTCTTGAAAGGTACGACGGATGATACACGAGAGGCTACGGTAACCAGTATCTATGGTGGAAAGAATACTTCGCTTGATGCTAAGAATGTGGCGCAGTACTACTCTGGTACTATCAATATTCCGGAGACCATTATCTATGATGGTAATAAATATACGGTACGTAAAGTGGGAAGCTACGCTTTCAACTGCCAGAACGAGTTGCAGAGTATCTACATCCCTCGTACGGTAACAGAGGTTGAACCTCATGCTGCCATCAAGGCTGAGAAACTGAACCGCGTGAATGTGGCTGACGAGAGTGAACTCGTGAACATCGGCGAGGAAGCATTCAAATGGTGTACTGGTTTGAAACGTTTCACGTTTGATGGTACATCCCTGAAGATGAACAGCATAGACAAGGCGGCTTTCAGAGAGTGTACTGCCTTGGAACGCTTTACTTGGATGGGTAATACAACGGTAAAGACCATCGGACATAGTGCTTTCTATGATTGCTCTGCTTTGGAGAAGGTGCTGTGGAATGGAAAGAGTGAGCTGAAGACCATTCAGGATTACGCTTTCTTCAAATGTATCTCGCTCAACAACTTCGAAATGCCGAACACTACGCTGAGTGTGGGTAACTCTTCGTTCCGCTATAATGCGAGCCTGACCAATATCCACCTCTCTAACTCGCTCAACTATATCGATGAGTATGCTTATGGTGAGTGTGGATTCAGCCAGATTACGCTTCCAGAGTCGCTGGCAAACATCCAGGCTGGTGCGTTCATCAATAATGAGTTCTTGCAGGAGATAATCTTGCCGGAACGTCTGCAGGGTCTTGGTTCTGCTGCATTCGAAAACAACTCGAAGCTGGAGTCGGTGACTTTCCATACAGCTATCGAGACCATGACCATCGGTAACAATGCATTTAACCAGTGCCCTATATTAAATAAGGTATATATCACCAACATGAATAGCTTTGCGCAGACCAACTTCAATAATGCCAAGGCAAACCCTGCCAACACATCGCAGCATATCTATGATGCAAACGGCAAGGAAATCATCAACGTGGTGTTGCCTAAGGGTACGAAGTATATCAACAACAATGCATTCAACGGCTGTGCTTTTATCGAAAGTATCGAAATGCCGGCAACTATGGATCATGTAAACGATGATATCTTTGTGGGCTGCTCGGCTTTGAAGGATGTTTATTGTTACGCAGAGGAAGTGCCGGAGTTTATCGGTGTGAACGATCCGACACGCATGGATGAAGTGTTCCAGAATGCTACACTCCATGTGCCATTCGGTTCGGAAAGCCTCTATCAGAAGGATACTTCATGGTGGGGTAAGTTTACAAAACTCCTCGGTTGCGAACCAAAGCCGACAGCTGTAGTGGAGAAGATAGACTTGAGTACTCTTACCGTAAATGTAAAGGCTGGTGAGAATTACAACGAACAGAAACTGACTATCTATCCGGCTGAGGCTGCCAATGTGCGCATCAAATATTCTACAGCCGACAGAAAGGTGGCTGACATTGATGAGAATGGTGTAATCAAGGGTGTTGCTCCGGGTGTAACTACCATCTACTATACAGCGAATGACGGTAATGGCGTAACTTCTGAATGTAAGGTCATCGTCAGAAATCCTGAAGTAGAGTATGTGGGTGACATCTACTATCTCTTTGATAAGGCGAAGAAAGAAGCTACCGTAACCAGTATCTATGGCGGCAAGAACAAGTCGCTTGAAGCAGAGAAGGTGGCACAGGTTTATACCGGTACGGTAAGTATTCCGGAGCAGACAACCTTCAATGCCGTGACTTATGACGTGAAGAAGGTGGGCGGTTATGCATTTACTTGCCAGAACGAACTTCAGGCACTTCGTGTGGGTGCTTTCGTAGAGAAGATAGAAGATAATGCTGCTACCAAGGCGATGAACCTGAACCGCGTAACAGTGGCTAATGCCAGCCAGCTGGTTACTGTCGGCAAGCGTTCTTTCATGGATTGTGCAGGCTTGCAGCATGTCCTCTTCGAGGGTACAACCCAATATCTCGATGTCATAGATACGGCTGCATTCAAGAACTGTGCTAAACTGGAGGATGTCATCTGGGAGGGAAAGAGTACGCTGCGACTCATCGGTGACTCTGCTTTCTATTGTGACAGCAAGTTGGAGACCATGAAGTGGAATGATAAGTGCGACCTGAAGATTATCGACAACTACGCTTTCTACAAGTGTAGCTCTCTCAATCACTTCATCATGCCGAATTCTACTTTGAGCGTGGGCAAGTATGCTTTCCGCTATGATACAGGTTTGACAGACATCCAGCTCTCAACATCTCTGAGCATTATCTATGATTATGCTTTCGGTGAGTGTGGATTCAGTCAGCTCATATTGCCAGAGTCTCTGAAGTCGATGCAGGCAGGTGCGTTCATCAATAACAGTAATCTTGCTGATATTACGATTCCAAAGAAGACGGAAGGTATTGGTGCAGGTGCGTTTGAAAATTGTTCTGCTTTGGAGAGTGTGACATTCAAGACACATGAAACCAAGCTGACTGTGGATAAGAATGCATTCAACCATTGCGCTGTTTTGAGCAAGGTGAACATAGATTATCTGGATGATTGGGCTCACATCAACTTCCAGAATGCTGCGGCTAATCCGGCAAGTACGGCTCATCGCCTCTACTTGAATGGTGAGGAAATAGTAGATATAGAATTGCCTGTTGGCACAAAGTATATTGGTAACAATGTATTCAACGGCTGTTCTGACATCAGAACTTTGAAGATTCCTGCAACCGTAGAGCATGTGAATGACAACATCATCGCAGGCTGCTCTTCTCTTACAGATGTCTACTGCTATGCAACGAAGGTTCCTTCATTCATCGGTACGGAAGATCCGTCTAGTATGAACGATGTGTTCCGCAAGGCAACGCTTCATGTTATCTATGGCAATGAAGAGGCTTACAAGGCTGATGCATGGTGGAAACGATTCTACAAGATAGAAGGATGTAATGCGCCAAGTGATGCGGACAAGAAGGTGACAAGCATCACAATCAGTCAGACAGAAGCTACGCTTAAGCCAAATGATACGATGCAGTTGGAGGCAACGGTTTATCCAACGGATGCAGCTGACAAGAAGATTCTTTGGACAAGTAGTAATGAAGATGTGGTTATCGTGACAGATGAAGGCTTCGTCCTGGCGGTAGCAGAAGGTGAGGCTGATGTTACGGTTGCTTCGGCTGAAAACAGCGAAATCAAGGCGGTTTGCCATATCAAGGTTGAGAAGGAAAAGGAACCTGAAGTTCCTATTGTGCAGATCAAGTTTGAGGAATCTCCTGTGACAATCGCCTTGGGAGAAACCAAGAAACTGAATGTAATCTTCAATCCTGTGAATGCAACCAATAAGGAACTTGACTGGGTATCAGCCCAGACTTCGGTTGTAGAAGTTGATAAGGAAGGTAATATCCTAGGTGTCAGTGAGGGTAAGGCTATCGTCTCAGCCAAGACCAAGGACGGTTCTAATCTGACGATTAACTGTGTGGTAACAGTTATTCCTTCTACAGGCATCAGCAACATCACAATGGGTGAAGTGAAACTGATTGTCAACAACCGACATCTGAAGGTTGAGGGACTTGCTGATCACGAGGTAATCCAGGTTGTGAATTCTATTGGCTTCACTGTATATCGTGGAACTGACCATGAGGTAGACTTGAATGCTTCTGGCATCTATATCGTAAAGATGAGAGGCAAGACCGTCAAGTTTAATGTGAAGTAACATCAATCATAAAAACAATAAAGCCCGGCAGGAAGTTTTTCCTGCCGGGCTTTTTGTCGACTTATAGATGAGGGCTATTTTTATAGCAACTCCGGAAGCTGGAAGAGCTTCACGCTGTTGCTGCCTTTGATGAGGATGTAATGGTCATGAGGCTGGTTCGCCTTGAGCGCTTCCTTCACTTCCTCTACATTCTGGAACTTGCGGTAGCTGCATGGAATATCCTTGAATTCATCGCCCACCAGCCATACATTCTCCAGACCGGCTGCCTGCAACTGGTCTACTACCTTCTGGTGCTCCTCGTGGCTCACTTCGCCAAGCTCGCCCATCTGTCCGAGAATTGCCATCTTATGAGGCACATCCATCACGCGGAAGTTCTCGATGGCGGCTGCCATGCTGGATGGGTTGGCATTGTAGGCATCTACCACCAGCTTATTGTGCGCCGTCTCTTCCAATTGCGAACGGTTGTTGCTTGGGATGTAGTTCTCCAGGGCATGATCTATCTGCTGAGGCTTCACATCGAAATGAAGACCGATGGTGATGGCGGCAAGCATGTTGTCGATATTGTAAGAGCCGATGAGATGGGTTTGAACCTCATGCCAGTCGAAGCTCTCGGTGCGCCAGCGGAACTTCAGGAAAGGAGCGCAGGAAATGACTTCTCCCCATACATCGCAGTTTTCATCCTTGCCGTAGGTGATGAGGCGGTTGATGTTGCGCTGCTCAGCCATCTGCATCAGATGCTCGTTGTCTGCATTGATGAAGACGAGGGCATCGTTGGCTGCGAGGTAATCATAGAGCTCTCCCTTGGTCTTCTTCACGCCTTCGAAACTGCCGAATCCCTGCAGGTGGGCACGGCCTACGTTGGTAATCATACCGCAGGTTGGCTCCACGTATTCCACGAGTTTTCGGATGTCGCCTGGATGGGAAGCACCCATCTCTACAACGGCAATCTCATTCTCTGGTGAGAGACGGAAGAGGGTCTTCGGTACGCCTACATCATTATTGAAGTTGCCCTGGGTGAACATCACGTTGAACTTCTCGCCGAGAACAGCAGAGACGAGTTCCTTGGTGGTGGTCTTGCCGTTGGTGCCGGTGATGCCTACCACAGGAATATCGAAGTGGCGGCGATGCTCACGGGCTAGTTCCTTGAAGGTGGTGAGGCAGTCCTCTACGAGGATGTAGCGCTCGTCGCCTTCCTTGGCATACTCTTTTTCATCAACAATCACATAGGCACAGCCTTTCTCCAAAGCCATGTCGGCAAACTTGTTGCCATCAAACGATGCGCCCTTCAAAGCCAGGAAGATGCTGCCCTCTGGGCAGTCGCGGCTGTCAGTGGTAATCACTGGGTGCGCTTGGTAAATCTGATAGAGTTCTGAAATATCCATAGTCTATAACTGTTATTTTGGGTGCAAAAGTAATCTAAATTATGGACATAACAAACAATTTTCCCAAAAAATGATGGTAATCTCGAATATTCTTTCTATTTTTGCAGAAATATTCGATGAATCTTTAGAAAGTGAGGCTCTTTATGGGTAGTAGAGATGAAAAAGATAAAACGAAAGTAAGGAAGGAAAAGCTGGCAGGCTATTTCTATAATCTATCCCAGTTGATATTTACGGGAACTGGGGTTGGAGGCGTGTTGCCGTTTTTACATGGAACGGCTTCATCAGGTGATATTTCCGTATTAGTTTTTGGCGCAGTTGCAACAGCTGCCTCTGCATACTTTGCCAATAGAATTTTAAAATATTAGGATTTATGAGTTATTTAGCGTTATTTTTTATGATAACTTCTATTGTTATTATTGCTCTTATAGCTTGGAGTTATACAAAGTCAGGAGAAAAGTGGCTTAAAGAATTGTAGAATATTAAGCTATGGAAGTTTACAATGGACTATTGTTTTTCTTTGTGGTTGGAACAATCATAGGTGGAAGCTTTCTTGCCTGGACTTACACAAAGCCAGGTAAAAAGTGGCTTAAGGAGTTATAAACCGATGGAATATACAATCAATATCAAGGGGCGCTTGATGGATTTGAGTACCCCTCAGGTGATGGGCATCCTGAACGTTACGCCCGACAGTTTCTACTCTGGCAGTAGAAAACAGACAGAAATGGAGATAGCTCAGAGAGCTAATCAGATTATAGAAGAAGGTGGAAGCATCATTGATGTGGGCGCTTTCTCCACCCGTCCCGGTGCCGATGAAGTATCGGAAGAGGAGGAGGGAAGACGCCTGAAGTTCGCTCTCGACATCGTTCGCAGGGAGCAACCGGATGCTGCCGTCTCCGTAGATACCTATCGCCCTACCTTGGCGCGTAAGTGTATCGAGGAGTGGGGAGCTGACATCATCAACGATGTATCAGAAGGTGGAATTACAGGCATCGTCAATGTACCGCTGGAGCAGAGACAGGAGGAATATCCTGAAATGTTCCGGGTGGTGGGCGAACTGAAGGTACCTTATATATTAATGTCGGTGCAGCCTACACTCGAAACGATGATGAAGGGCTTTGCAAGAGAAGTGCAGCAGTTGCGTGACCTGGGAGCCAAGGACATCATCCTCGACCCAGGCTTCTGCTTCGGCAAGAATCTCATCCAGAATTATCAGATTTATAATGAGATGGAGAAGTTGAACGTGATGGAACTTCCGGTTCTGGTAGGCATCTCCCGCAAGACTATGATATACAAGCTGCTAGGTGGAGATGCTACGACATCGCTCAATGGAACTTCCGTGCTCGACACCATCGCTCTGATGAAGGGCGCCAGCATCCTCAGAGTGCACGATGTGAAAGAAGCTGCTGAGGCTGTGAAGATAATAGAAGCAATGAAGGAGGGACGTACATGATAGAATTTGGCATCAAAGATTTTCTCGATATTCTCCTGGTAGCCTCGCTGCTGTTCTATGTTTATCGTTTGATGAAGGAATCGCGCTCACTGAACATCTTCGTGGGCATCATGCTCTTCGTGCTAATCTGGCTCTTTGTGAGTCAGATACTGGAAATGCGTCTGCTGGGTTCTATCCTGGATAAACTGGTGAGCGTGGGAGTTATCGCCCTCATCGTCATCTTCCAGGAGGATATCCGTAGATTCCTCTATGAAATCGGTTCGCAGAAAGGTATGCGCCGGCTGGTTCGCTTCTTCCACTCCAGCAAGGAGAGCCAGAAGGAGGCTAACAAGGAGACCATCATGCCGATTGTGATGGCGTGTATGAGTATGGCGAAGAAATACGTAGGTGCTCTTATCGTTATAGAGCGAGGCGTTCCACTGAAGGACATCATGGATACGGGTGAGGAGATAGACGCCAAGATTAACCAGCGGCTGATAGAGAATATTTTCTTCAAGAATTCGCCGCTTCATGATGGAGCCATGGTGGTGAGCAATAAGCGCATCATGGCAGCCGGATGTATTCTGCCTGTGAGTCATAACCTCGATATTCCGAAGGAACTGGGACTCCGCCATCGTGCCGCTCTCGGAATATCACAGAGCAGTGATGCCATCGCCGTCATTGTATCCGAGGAGACCGGACGAATCAGCGTGGCCATCAAGGGCGAGTTCAAACTCCGACTCTCTGCCGAGGAACTGGAAAGCATCCTTACTCTGGAAATGATATAAGTTAAGTGAAGAGTGAAGAACGAAGAGTGAAGAATTCATCACTTTTCCTGCTACGTAAACCTTTACGATATGAATAATCTCCCGATTTAGCTTTTTTTACACATTTTAATCGCTGCTATTTCAAAGAAAATGTGTACTTTTGCAAAGTCGATGTGGCAAAAAGGTGAAAAACAAGATAACATCACCTAACACTTTGACAGATCTACTTAGGAAACAACAAAATATATAAAATATTAAAAAGTAAAATGGATTTATTACAGCAAATCGTAGCTCGCGCTAAAGCTGACAAGCAGCGCATCGTGCTCCCTGAAGCAGAAGAGGAGCGTACATTGAAAGCAGCCGATAAAGTTTTGGCTGATGATCTCGCAGACATCATCCTCATCGGTAACCCTGCCAATATTAAGAATCTCGCTGCTCAGTGGGGTCTTAACAACATCGACAAGGCTACTATCGTTGATCCACAAAACAACCCTAAGACTGAGGAGTATGCTGAGAAGCTCGCTGAACTTCGCAAGAAGAAGGGCATGACTGTAGAGCAGGCTCGTGAACTCGTAACTAAGAACAACCTCTACCTCGGTTGTATGATTATCAAGACTGGGGGCGCTGACGGTCAGATTTCTGGTGCATTGAGCACTACTGGCGATACTCTCCGTCCAGCTCTTCAGATCATCAAGTGCAGTCCAGGTATCACTTGCGTAAGTGGTGCTATGTTGCTCATCTCAGACCAGAAGCAGTATGGGCAGGATGGCGTTGTAGTAATGGGTGACGTTGCTGTAACTCCAAACCCTACAGCAGACCAGCTTGCTCAGATTGCCTATACTACAGCTCATACAGCTCAGTCAGTGGCAGGTATTACTGATCCACAGATTGCCATGTTGAGCTTCTCTACAAAGGATAGCGCAAAGGATGCTATCAACAAGGAGACTGGCAAGAGCGTTTATATCATTGACAAGGTAAAGGATGCCGTAGCTATTGCTAAGGAGAAGTTCCCAGAGCTTCATCTCGATGGTGAACTTCAGGCTGATGCAGCCCTCGTTCCTGAGGTAGCTGCCAAGAAGGCTCCAGGTTCTGACGTTGCTGGTAAGGCTAACGTATTGGTAGTTCCAAACCTCGAGGTTGGTAACATCGGCTACAAGCTCGTTCAGCGCTTGGGTGGTGCCATCGCTATCGGTCCTATCCTTCAGGGTATTGCCCGTCCTGTAAACGATCTTTCTCGTGGTTGCTCTGTTGATGACATCTACTACATGGTAGCCATCACAGCTTGCCAGGCACAGGATGCTAAGAAGGCGTAAGTATATAGTTAATAGTTAACAGTTAACAGTTTATAGGGCTAAGCTGCTGTAAGATGGGTGGTTTATGCTATAGACTGTAAACTATAAATTTTAAATTGAAAGCAAAATGAAAGTATTGGTTCTGAACTGCGGTAGTTCATCTATCAAGTACAAATTATATAATATGGACGATGAGTCTGTATTGGCACAGGGTGGTGTAGAGCGTATCGGTCTTGATAACGCTTTCATCAAGGTGAAATTGCCTAACGGCGAGAAGAAGCAGATCATGCACGACATACCTGACCACAAGGAAGGTGTGAACTTCGTGTTCAAGTGCTTGCTCGATCCGGAAATCGGCGCTATCAAGGATTTGAAAGAAATCGACGCAGTAGGACACCGTGTCGTACAGGGTGGTGACAAGTTCAACGAGAGTGTTATCGTTGACAAGAGCGTAGAGGATGGTATCGAGGAACTTTGCGACCTCGCTCCTGTTCACAACGCAGGTCACCTGAAGGGTATCCGTGCCGTTGACTCTTTGATGCCTGGCACTCCTCAGGTTTGCGTATTCGACAACGCATTCCACAGCACAATGCCAGACTACGCTTATCTCTATGCAATTCCTTACGAGTTGTACGAGAAGTATCACGTACGCCGTTATGGTTTCCACGGAACATCTCACCGCTATGTTTCTAAGCGTGTTTGCGAGATTCTCGGTCTCGACCAGAACAACTCCAAGATCATTACTTGCCACATCGGTAACGGTGGCTCTGTAGCTGCTGTATTGAACGGTAAGGTATTGGATACTTCAATGGGCTTGACTCCATTGGCTGGTTTGATGATGGGTTCACGTTGTGGTGACATCGATGCTTCTGCCGTTACCTACTTGATGGAGAAGTTGAACATGAAGCCACAGGAGATGGCTGACTTCCTGAACAAGAAGAGTGGTGTGCTCGGTATTACAGGTATTTCTTCTGATATGCGCGACATCGAGAACGCTGCCAACGAGGGTAACGAGAAGGCTCAGCTGGCTCTCCGTATGTATGAGTATCGCATCAAGAAGTACATTGGTGCTTACACAGCAGCTATGGGTGGCGTTGACGCTATCGTATTCACAGCTGGTGTAGGTGAGAACCAGACCGGCCTGCGCGAGGAAGCTTGCAAGAACCTGGAGTATCTTGGCATCAAGATTAACAAGGAAGTAAATGACAAGGTTCGTGGTGAGGAAGCTATCATCTCTACTGACGACAGTAAGGTGAAGGTAGTTGTAGTTCCTACCGACGAGGAGATCGTTATCGCTCGCGATACAATGGAGTTGGTTGCTAACAAGTAATCATACGCTATATATAATAAGGTGAAGACTAGAAACATAAGTGAATGGTCTTCACCTTTTTAAATTTTTAGAATTATGAAAACAAAGATTGTAACTTTCGGAGAAATATTGCTTAGAATTTCTAAGCCTGGTTATCAACGTTTATTTCAGGGACATCATATGTTTGGCAATTATGGTGGCAGTGAGGCTAATGCAGCCATCTCTTTGGCTTATTTAGGCGATAATGTAGAGTATGTAACCCGTGTGCCATACGGTGAGATGGGTGAGGCAGCGTTGATGCATCTCAGAGAGTACGGTCTGAATGTTTCTCATGTTGTGCGTGGCGGTGAACGTCTCGGAACTTATTATTTCGAGGAAGCTGTGGCTATGCGCAATTCCCGTGTGGTTTACGACCGCAAGAATTCTTCTTTCTATACGCTGAAGCGCGGAATGGTGAAATGGGATAAGGTGCTGGCTGATGCAGCTGTATTCCATTGCTCCGGCATTACCTGTGCTATCAGCCGCGATGCGATGGAATCAACTATGGATGCCATCAAACTTGCTGTTTCTGACGGGTTGACCATTGCCTGCGACATTAATTACCGTAAGAATCTCTGGGGATATGGTCTGGAGCCTCATGATGTGCTATTCCAGATGATGCAGTATAGCGACATCATCTTTGGTGACCAGAATGAGTGGGAGATAGCCAGCGGTGTGCCTCATATTCCTTTCGAGGCTTTGGATGCAGACTATGAGATTGACAAGGAGGCTTATCAGAAGTATTTCCGCAAGATGCATCAGCTCTTCCCTAAGTGTAAGAAGATGGTGATGGCGGTAAGAAATCAGATTGCCAGCAGTCATCATACCTTGAGCGGCTTGCTCTATGATGCTGTAGAAGATCAGCTCTATACTACAAGAATCTATGATATTGAGCCGATTGTTGATCCGATGGGTGTAGGTGATGCCTTTATTGCTGCCTATATTCATGCCCATCAGAAGTGGGGCGACAAGAACCAGTATTGCCTGGATTTCTCACTGTCAGCAAGTGCGATAAAGAATACGGTTCCGGGTGATCAGAATCTGGTTACAGAAGAAGAAATCATCAATAACATGACTTCTTCGGGAGGTCGCATACAGCGATAACAATAAAGGGCAGCTCATAAAGCTGCCCTTTATTGTTATGGTTGGCTTTCGCCTTCCACATATTCTTCCATAAACATGTGTTCACCATCAAACACGGCATAGGTGAACTGCCATATCCAGTCGCCCAGAATCATCAGTCGGGTCTTTTTGCTCAACATCAGATCCAGTTCGATGTGGCGATGGCCGAACATGAAGTAATCTATATCCTTGTGACCTTGCATATACTGTTTGGCAAAGCGCACCAGAAACTCCTTCTTTTCGCCCATATAAGGCTCTTCCTTTCCGTCAGCACGTTTCAGTCGGCTATGCTTAGCCCAGTTCAAGCCCAAAGCCATTCCCCAGCGAGGATGAATCGCATTAAGGAGGCGTTGGCAAGTATGATTCTGGAACACTCTTTTCAGAAACTTGAATTTCTTGTCTGGGTCACCCAGTCCGTCTCCATGTGCCAGATAGAATACTTTATCGTATATCTCTATGGTCTGAGGCTTGTAATGTACGGTAATGCCACACTCTTCCTCCAGGTAGCCATAGGTCCAGAGATCGTGGTTACCCGTAAAGAAATGTACTTCCACTCCCATATCGGTCAACTCCGAGAGCTTACCTAAGAAGCGTGTATAGCCTTTTGGTACGACATATTTATATTCGTTCCAGAAGTCAAACATGTCACCCAGGAGATAAACTGCCGCAGCCTTCGTCTTGATGCTGTCCAGGAAACGGACCAGGCGGCGTTCTTGCATGCGGGCATGCGGAATGGCTAATGAGCCAAGGTGCGCATCTGAGAGGAAATATACATTTTTCATAAGCGATTCTTTTTAAATGAAGAGTGAAGAATGAGGAGTGAAGAGTTCAACAGCTTCGTCTTTATTCAAAGCCGAGTTCTACGCGAGCTTCCTCGCTCATCATACTCTGATCCCAAGCCGGTTCGAATACAAGGTTCACATTGGCAGATTTTACGCCTTCCACGCTGTCTACCTTGCTTCTTACATCCTCCAGGATGAAGTCGGCAGCAGGGCATGAAGGGGCTGTGAAGGTCATGTCGAGATCTACGGTGGCATCGTCCTTCACATCTATTTTATAAATCATACCGAGGTCCCAGATGTTGACAGGAATCTCAGGGTCGTAAACGGTCTTAAGTACATCTACGATCTTTTCTTCTATCTTTGTCTTTTCTTCTTGTGTCATAATAATCTTTGTTTTTGCCTACAAAGATAATAATTATTGCAGACAAAACAAAAAGAAAAGCTGTTTTTTTCTTGCCGAAGGTCTAATATACCCCAAATAGACTACAATTTACCTTTATCGTGATATGAATAAAAGGCACCGTCGGTTATGATGACATGGTCCATAAAGAAGAGGCGCATGATTTCGCAGGCTTTGGCAATCTTCTGGGTAAGTACATCATCGGCTTTGCTTGGCTGAGGATTGTTGCTGGGATGATTGTGGCAGAAGGCGATAATAGTAGCGTTGTTGAGCACCGCTTCTTTTATGATGAGCCGGATGTCGGTTGCCGTTTCTGTAATGCCGCCTTTTGAGATGCAGCTCGCTTTGATGAGCTTGAAGTTCTGGTTCATCATCAGGAGCCATGCTTCCTCTGTGTCTAAATCCTGCATCTTCGGAAGCATATAGTTGTAGATGGCAAGGGATGAGCCTAAGTCGGGACGTGTGCCAATCTTATCGAGAGCACGGCGCTTGCCCAGTTCGCAGGCTGCAAGAATGGTGATGGCTTTGGCGGGTCCCATTCCTTTATATTGCGTCAGTTCTCTGATGGTCTTCTTTCCTAGCTGGTTCAGGTTGTTGTCGCAATCCTTCAGAATGCGTTTCATCAGGTCTACGGCACTTTCGTCAGTAGATCCCGAACCAATCAGAATACCTAAGAGCTCGGCATTGGATAATGCTGAGGCTCCCAAGCGCTCCAGTTTCTCGCGAGGCTTGTCTTCTTCTGCCCAATTGGCAATGGTTAGTTTCTCTGCCATAATAATAACTGATTAGTAGATTATTATTGGCTTCTCTTTTTGCGGGGAAGTCTTATTTGTAGAAAGTCTTGTTGTATGCGCTGAATTCGCTCTGTCCCAGTACGCATCTCTTCCACCATGCAGAAAGGAATCCACATCCGTAACCCATCAGCTGTGTGAAGGCAGCGCGAATGCTCAGCAAGCCTATCTTCACGCTGTGATTCTCTCTGCTGCTGTCGATAAACAGTGCGATGGTATAGAGAATGATGCCGGCGAGACCGATGCAGCCCAATGCTGCCATCGCATTGCCCAAGGTTGGGAATACGTGAACGGTGCCAAGCATGTATGGCAGGAAGCCGAAGAAGAGCAGAAGCAGCGTGCCTATTACACCCACGGTGAAGACCATAGGAAGGAGATGCACGAGTTTGAGACTCTCTGGATATTTCTTGTAGAGGTTGATGCGGGCGATGCCACTGTTGTAGACCTGTCGCCAGAACTTGCGGAAGTCGGTGCGGCGCTTATGCCAAACCCATGCTTCAGGGAACAGACGGCAACGGCAGCCTGCCTTGAAGATACGGATAGAGAAATCTATGTCCTCACCGAAACGCATATTGGAAAAGCCATTCAACCTGAGATAAACATCCCTGCGGATGCCCATGTTGAATGAACGGGGATAGAACTTATCCATCTTCTTCTTTCCGCCACGGATGCCACCGGTGGTAAAGAAAGAAGTCATGGAATAAGAAATGGCTTTCTGAGTATCTGTAAATGATGAGTGCGCCTTGTCGGGACCGCCGAAAGCATCGGCTGGCTCACGGCTCAACTCATCACTTACAGCCTTCAGATAACCTTCTGGCAAGACCACGTCGCTGTCGAGTATCAGAAGATACTCACCCTTGGCGCGCTCGGCACCATAGTTGCGACTCTGGCCCGGACCAGAGTTCTCCTTATAGTAATAATGTATATCCATCATGTGTTCATATCGTTTGCACACCTCCTCGCAGGGAGTCTGTGAGCCATCCTCAACGATGACAACTTCGAAGTCTTTCTCAGATTGATGAGTCAGACTCTCTAAAAGTTCGTCCACTTCGTCAGGACGATTAAATACAGGTACTATGATGGAATATTTCATTCTTCTTACTATTAAGGGTTAGTTTTACTCAATAAGAGCACAATCTTTCTGTTGGAGGATGTATTACTCGCTTACACGACCGAGGTAGCTACCGTCACGGGTGTCGATCTGGATAGTCTCGCCTTCGTTGACGAACAAAGGAACACGAACCTCAGCACCAGTCTCCAATGTAGCTGGCTTTGTAGCGTTGGTAGCAGTATTACCCTTTACACCTGGCTCAGAGTGAGTAATCTTCAAAGTAGTCTTCACTGGCATTTCAGCCAAGAGGATAGTACCATCAGTTGTATCAGTAACCACCTCAACAACGTCACCCTCCTTCATGTACTGGCCACCAGTAACGTTCTCCTTAGCGATAGGCACCTGCTCGAAAGTCTCCTGGTTCATGAAGATGCAACCAGTAGCGTCCTCGTAGAGGTACTGGTAAGGGCGGCGCTCAACGCGAACATCCTCCAATTTGAAACCTACCTGGAATGTACGTTCCAATACACGACCGTCGGCAACATTCTTCAATTTTGTGTTCATTACGGTGTTACCTTTACCTGGCTTTCTGTGCTGAAAGTCGATGCAAACCCATACTTTGCCATCCATGCGGATGCAAGTACCAATCTTAATTTCCTGTGAATTAATCATTTCTTGTTTATCTTGAATGTTATTACAATAATCTCAAAATCGAGTGCAAAGTTACGGCAAAAACATGAAAAATCAAAGGAAATATCGAAAAAAACATAAATATTTAAGCTAAATTTGGTAGTTTTCTTGGTTATTTCAGAAAATATGCGTAATTTTGCAGCCCAAAAAGGGCGTGTTTTGCACTTTTGTGAAGAATATTAATTAAAAAATAAATAAGAAAAATGAAAAGAACATTTCAGCCTCACAATCGTCGTCGCGTAAACAAGCATGGTTTCCGTGAGCGTATGGCAACTAAGAATGGTCGTCGCGTATTGGCTTCTCGCCGTGCTCATGGCCGTAAGAAGTTAACTGTATCTGACGAGCACCACGGAAAGTAATTCCGAGGAAAGATTCGTCTGTTGACGATGACATTAAAAGCAGCAAGGATGTATTCTTTGCTGCTTTTTGTTGTTTATAACGCCCCTTCCTTTTCTGAGATTGCTCTTTTGGGAACAAAGATGTTTTGTTTTTATATCATAAAATTAGGTGGTGAGAGTGCAAAAACTTTCCTTTTTATTTTGTTCTTCCCCCAAATACTTGTATCTTTGCACCAAAAAATAATATATGACTTCATCAGAGTTTATAAATAAGTTTAAGAGTAAGTACCTTTGGGGGAATATCGGTGCCATGATTCTGGTGCTGGTGTTGCTCTGTGCCGGTGTCAAGTACGGCATTGATATCTATACCCATCATGGTGAGGCCATCCGTGTGCCGGATATTCGATATAAGAATATCGATGATGCTACACATATCCTCGACGATGCGGGATTGGAAATTGTTGTAACGGATACGGGATATGTCCGCTCTTTGCCGCCTGATGTCATTCTGGAGCAGACTCCGGTTTTCGGAGAAGTGGTAAAGTCGGGACATGTAATCTATGTTACCATCAATTCTGATCATTCTCCACGTATCACCATTCCTGATGTCATTGACAACAGTTCGTTGCGAGAGGCAATGGCTAAACTTACTGCTATGGGATTCAAACTGGGTACACCTGAATATATTCCTGGCGAAGAGGATTGGGTTTATGGTATCCTCGTTAAGGGTAAGCATGTTGTAGCTGGTGATAAGGTTTCTATCGATAATGTGCTTGTCATACAGGTTGGTAATGGTAAACGGAGCGTTGATGATTCCATCGATGTGGTAGATCCGGTTTATCACGGCGAAGAAGATGTGATGGAAGGCGAAGGTGACATGAGCGGAGAAACTCATGAAGACAACTTCGAGGTGGTTCCTGGTACGGAAGCCACAGAGCCTGCTCCTTCGCATGAACACCATCAGAAGGAAGTGGTGGAGTAGGAGAAATGAAAAGTGAAGAGTGAAGAATTCAATAGTAATACGAATGATATTTTTAGATTATATATATAATAAGGTATATGCTCCTGTAGAGGATGACTTCGGGTTTGATGATGCAGGAGATATGGACGAACTGGATGATGAACTCCAGATGGAGGAAGGAAACGCTGCTTCTGGTGAAGGAGGAGATGAACTCTATGAGCACTGGAAGGTTCAGGTGGATGCCAACCAGGATCCGGTGCGTATCGATAAGTACCTGGCTGATAAGATGGCCTATCAGAGCCGTAACCGCATTCAGCAGGCTGCTGATGCCGGATTCATCCATGTCAATGGTAAACCGGTAAAGAGCAACTATAAGGTGCGCCCTAATGATCTGGTTACTCTGATGCTCGACCGTCCTCGTCATGAAACGAGTATCAAACCTGAAGAAATCGCTATCAATGTGGTTTATGAAGACGATCAGCTGATGGTGGTCAATAAGGAAGCAGGTATGGTGGTGCATCCGGGTGCGGGCAACTTTCATGGAACCTTGATTCAGGCGGTAGCCTGGCATTTAAGAGATATGCCTGAGTTTGATGCCAATGATCCGGAAGTGGGCTTGGTGCATCGTATCGATAAAGATACCAGCGGACTGCTCGTTGTGGCAAAAACTCCTACGGCAAAGACCGCACTGGGTAAGCAGTTCTTCAACAAGACTACCCATCGCAGTTACAATGCGCTCGTTTGGGGCAACATTGTAGAAGATGAAGGTCGCATAGAAGGCAATATCGGCCGTGATCCGAAGAACCGCCTCCGTATGAAGGTCTTCGATCCGGACAGCGGAATAGGCAAGACGGCGGTTACGCATTACAAGGTGTTGGAGCGTTTCGGTTATACCACCTTGGTGCAGTGTGTGCTTGAAACAGGCCGTACCCATCAGATTCGTGCTCACATGAAGCATATCGGTCATCCGCTCTTTATGGACGAAACGTATGGCGGAACAGAGATTCTGAGAGGTCAGCGCAGTAGCAGCTACAAGGCATTTATCCAGAACTGCTTCAAACTCTGTCCGCGTCAGGCTCTCCATGCCAAGACACTCGGCTTCGTGCATCCTACAACCAAGCAGCAGATGGATTTTGACAGTGAGTGGCCGGAAGATTTTAGACAATTAATAGAAAAGTGGCGCGGCTTCATCGCTGGCACCACACAAGATACATTCAAAAATATTTAGTAATTATGGAAAATAGCAAGAGAACGATAGCCATCGTATGTGGTGGTGATTCTTCTGAGCACGACGTATCATTGCGCTCAGGACAGGGTTTGTACTCTTTCTTTGATAAAGAGCGCTACAATATTTATCTCGTCGATGTGAAGGGCACCGACTGGCATGTCGCTTTGGATAATGGTGAGACTATCGAGATTGACAAGAACGATTTTTCTTTCGTTATGAACGGCAAGCATGTCTATTTCGATTATGCTTATATCACCATCCACGGACAGCCTGGTGAGAATGGTGTGATGCAGGGCTACTTCGACCTCATCCATCTGCCATACTCTACAAGCGGTGTTCTGGTAGAGGCAATGACTTTTGATAAGTATGTGCTCAATAATTATCTGCGCGGTTTCGGTATAAACGTAGCAGACAGTATCTTGCTCCGTCGCGGTGAAGCTTATGATGAAGAAGAGATTGCCAAGCGCATCGGTATGCCTTGTTTCGTAAAGCCTGCTGCTGACGGCAGTAGCTTTGGTGTGAGCAAGGTGAAGAATGCTGACCAGCTGGCTCCAGCCCTCCGTGTGGCTTTCATGGAGAGCAATGAGGTAATGATCGAGGGCTTCCTTGATGGTACAGAGATTTCACAGGGCATCTACAAGACAGCCGAGAAGACTGTTGTACTGCCGGCTACAGAGGTGGTTACCACCAACGAGTTCTTCGATTACGATGCCAAGTATAACGGTCAGGTACAGGAAATCACTCCAGCCCGTCTCTCTCCAGAGACTGCAGAAGAGGTTGCCAAGACTACATCACGCATCTACGACATTCTTCATGCCAACGGTATCATCCGTATCGACTATATCATCTCTAAGGATAAGGATGGTAAAGACAAGGTGAACATGCTGGAGATCAATACCACTCCAGGTATGACCGTTACCAGTTTCATTCCTCAGCAGGTTCGTGCAGCAGGTCTTGATATCAAGGATGTGCTCAGCGAAATTGTGGAGAATCAGTTCTAGAATAACAAACTCATATATGGTTCTGCGATTTTTTCGCAGAGCCATATATATATATTAATAGGTATATATTATGAATATCCCTCAAGAATTTGATACCATCCGTCCTTGGGAGCCTGAAGATCTCCCAGAGGTATTCGACCGTTTGCTTTCAAACGATCAGTTTAAACAAGTGCTTGCCTATCTCTATCCACAAGTACCTTTCGAAATGATTGCCCAGAAGTTGAAGGCATGTAAGACCAATCTGGATTTCCAGTTGGCTTTTGCTTACGATTTTGTTCATGGCATTCTGAAGAAGGCAGCAACAGGCTGCGAGATGGATTGTACATCGCTCGATAATACCCGTAATTATACTTTCATCAGTAATCACCGTGATATCGTGCTCGATTCAGCCATCCTCGATGTCCTTCTTATCGATAACGGTTTTAAGACCACCTGTGAGATTGCCATCGGTGATAATCTCCTTTCTCTTCCTTGGGTCAAGGACCTGGTACGTGTCAACAAGGCGTTTATCGTAGAGCGTGCCCTGAGCATGCGACAGATGCTGATGTCGAGCAAGCGTCTTTCCGACTATATGCATTTCGCCATCAAGGAGAAGAACGAGAATATCTGGATAGCCCAGCGCGAGGGTAGGGCCAAGGACAGTAATGACCGCACCCAGAAGAGTATTCTGCAGATGATGTCGATGGGTGGCGAGGGCAGCATTATCGACCGCCTGAAACAGCTTCATCTCGTACCGCTCTCTATCAGTTACGAATATGATCCATGCGATTTCCTGAAGGCAAAGGAGTTCCAGCAGAAGCGCGATAATGCCGATTGGAAGAAGGGACCTATGGATGACCTGGTAAGCATGCAGACCGGTATCTTCGGTTATAAGGGTCATGTGCATTATCATGCAGCTCCATGTCTTGATGATTATCTGGACAGTCTTGATCCTGATATGCCTAAGCAGGATATATATAATAAGGTAGCCGCCTACATGGATGAGCAGATATTCAAGAATTACCGCCTCTATCCGGGCAACTATGTGGCTCTTGATTTGCTTGAAAACTCAACTGCTCATCAGGCAGAATATACTGCCGAAGATAAGGCAAAATTTGAAAAATATATGGCTGGTCAGCTTGCGAAAATTGACCTTCCAAATAAGGATGAAGCTTACTTGAGAGAGAGAATTCTCGAGATGTATGCCAATCCTGTACGTAATTACCTTGCTGCTCAATAGCGGCAAGGTAATACTTTTTCTGTTTGATGATGTTAGAAACGGTTATTATCTGCCTGTTTTAATCAGACTCCTAATTGGTAATTCATAAGCTGTTTAAGGCAGACTGTTAACTGGCAAACCACAGACAGCCTACTGGCGCTATAGCCGCTAGTGGACTGTTCGCCTAGAACAGCCTTCCCCTTTGCCTTTGTTTCGTTTTTATGCGAAGCTTACGAAGAAATACTCTTCACTCTTCACCTTTCGCTCGGAATCCCCTGTGTTTATCGGCATTCCGGGCGGTGAAGAGTATTCGGGCACTCTTCACCTACTCTTCACCTCTCTGTTTCGGCGGATTTGCGTATCTTCTTACGCCTCGATGCCTCGTGCCTAGGTGAAGAGTGGTGAAGAGTGGGTGAAGAGTTGCCGATAACTCTTCACCCCTTGAAACGCCCTGTTTATGGGCGTTTCAGGGCATTAGGTGAAGAGTGAAGAGTTTCTGACGGAATAGGTCTAAGCCCCGACTGCCGTCCAGCAGTCGGGGCTTTTCGTAGCATTATGTTAGCAGGATTTGACTTTTCTTGCTTTTCTTCTGTACTATCTTGTTGAATTGTATGTTTTTGTTTGGAAGTTACAATATTTTATTGTAACTTTGTACGGGTATAAGGAATGTCCTAAATCGTCCACGGACGTTGTGGAAAGAACATGAATTTAAAATATAATCTCATGAAGAATTTGATGATAAAAACTTGGAAACCGCTGCTGTCGCTGCTCTTCGGTGTGGCGGTCGTGATATTTTGGGCAGTGCCATTCGTAGGCGGACTCTGCTTTCAGGAACAGTATCAGATGTTTCTCTTTGATACCGGCTATTTCCTGGAGCGCATTGTACTGCCGGGAGGATTGGCTGACTATATCAGTGAGTTTCTGGTACAGTTCTATTATATGCCTGTATTGGGCGGTGCCATCATTGCTTTGCTCTTGATGGGCATACAGGCTGCCGTATGGGGACTGATGAAACAATATGGAGCAAGGCATGATTTCCCGGGTTATCTCCTGAGTTTCCTTCCAAGTATCGCCTTATGGTGTGCCATGGGCGACCAGAATGTGTTGCTCTCTTTTGTCGTTGCACTTTTCGGAGTCTTAGTAATAGGATGGATTCATAACCGATTCCACAACCGGTTAGTAAAGGTGGTGTTCGAACTGGTTAGCACGGCATTGGTTTATTGGTTCCTGGGACCGGTGGTATTCCTTTATGCCGCCCTGGTGATAGGTGATACGCTGAAGAATGCCAAGCAGAAGGGAAATGTTTTTTCCGGAATAGGCTATTCAGTCTGCATCCTTGTGCTTACCATAGCCTGGATCCTGCTGACCACGCAGACTTTGCAATATCCTTTGTATCGCATCTTTGCCGGACTTAATTATTATCGCTATCCGGGTGCCATATCTCCGTTGCCTTTTGTTGTGATGGTATGGGCAGTAGTGATTCCTTTCCTGGGGATGATTCCGTGCCGCCAGAAATCCTTGCAGAAGTTGCAGCAATCCAAAGTGGTCATAGTGTTGAGCTATGTATTGGTGATTGTGGCTTCATGGTTTGGTATCAAGGCATCTTTTGATGAAATGACCTACGAACTGATAGATTATGATTTTCTGGTTCGCACCGAACAGTGGGATAAGATTATAGAGAAGGCAGAGAAGAAACCGGCAACCACACCGCTCAGTGTTTCGTGTGTGAATCTTGCCTTGAGCCAGAAGGGTATGCTTGCCGATCGCCTTTTCGAGTTCTATCAGAATGGAGGCGAGGGCTTGTTCCCTACCTTTACCCGCGATATGATTTCGCCGGTATCTACTGCAGAAATCTTCTTCCGTCTGGGTATGGTGAATGATGCTGAAAGATATATGTTCGAAGCGCAGGAAGCGATACCGAATTATCGCAAGAGTGCCCGATTGACCCGCAGAATTATAGAGTGCGAAATCATCAACGGCAATTACAAGGTAGCAGCCAAGCTGCTCCGCCGCCTGCAGAAGACGCTCTTCTATCGAAACTGGGCTAACCAAACCATGGCGCTGCTGGGTAATGAGAAGGCTATCAACCGGCATCCCGTTTATGGAAAGTTGAGAAAGTATCGTGAGAAAAAGCAGGACTTCCTCTTCAGCGACCGGGAGATGGACCAGATGCTGGGTTTGCTCTTCCTGAATGATAACCATAACAAGATGGCATACGAATATCTGATGTGCTACGAACTCCTGCAGCGCGATATGGGGAAGTTCATGCAGTATTATCCGCTGGGCAGATTCGTGGGTTACGACCATATTCCACGTACCTTCCAGGAGATTCTCATCGGCAACTGGATGAAGACACATAGCGATCCGCGTACCATCCCATATAGTGTGGATGCACAGAATGTGAACAATACGCTCAACTTCATTCAGCTCTATATGCAGAATCCGAAGGATCCTCAACTCAGTCAGCAGCCGTATGTATCCAATGCCTGGTACTATGTGATGGTGCAGGGGGCTGATGAGGCTGCCAGAAAGAAGGAGGGAATGAAAGAGGTTTATTAGAATGTAGAATGATAATACTGGAATGATATGAAAACAATCAAATATCTGTTGTGTGTCCTGTTGGTTGTGATGGGGATGGCTACTCTCGATTCCTGTTGCTATCCTTCACCATGGAGTGAGTCAAAAGAAATCAAACAATTGCCTGAAATCTTCCCTGATTACATCGGGGTTACAGTTCCTGTCAACATCGCTCCGCTTAATTTCAATATGACGGATGACGATGTAGATGAAATGTTAGTGAGTGTGGCAGGATCGAAGACCATCGAGGAAATCTCTTCTTTCGGAAAAGAGTATGCGGACTTTGATGTAGAGGAGTGGCACGACTTCTTGAGACAAAATAAGGGCGGAAAACTCACCGTTTCTGTGTTTGTGTTGAAAAATGGTGAAAGGTTCAAGTATCAGGACTTCGATATCTATGTAAGCCCCTACGAGTTAAAGGACTGGGGCTTGACTTATCGTCGTATTGCTCCTGGTTATGAGGTGTATGGCAAGTTGGGCATCTATCAGCGCAACTTGAGTAATTTCGAGGAAACGGCAATCCTTGAGAATACCGCAGCGCCGGGTGCCTGTCTCAACTGTCATACGGCAAACAGAACCAATCCCGACCAGTTTACCTTCCATGTGCGTGGCGACCATGGCGCTACCTTGGTTTCGCAGAACGGCAAGCGGGAGTGGCTGAAGGCGAAGAATGATTCTCTAAAGGGTTCGATGGTTTATCCTTACTGGCATCCATCGGGCAAGTATTGCGCCTACAGTACCAATACCACCCATCAGAGTTTCCATGCCGTGAAGGATGAGCGAATTGAAGTCTTCGACCAGGCTTCGGATGTCTTTGTCTATGAACCTGCAACCCATGAACTGATATTGGATTCTCTCCTGATGACGAAAGACCATTACGAGACTTATCCGGTATTCTCGCCTGATGGCAAGACGCTCTACTTCTGCTCTTCTACCGCAGAGCCTATCCCAAGCGGTTACAAGGATATCAAGTATAATATCTGCAAGATAGGTTTCGATGCCGCTACGGGTAAGTTTGGCAACCAGGTGGATACCATCTTCAATGCCCGTGAACTGGGGAAGAGTGCTACCCATCCACGTCCTTCGTATGATGGCAGGTACATCATGTTTACAATGAGTGATTATGGCTGCTTCCCTATCTGGCATAAGGAAGCGGATAACTGGTTGCTGGATTTGAAGACAGGTCAGGCTAAGCCTCTGGCTGCAGCCAATAGTAAGAATACGGACAGTTGGCACAACTGGAGCAAGGATTCACATTGGTTTGTCTTTACATCCCGCCGTGGCGACGGACTCTATACCCGTCTTTACCTTGCCTGCATTGATGATAAGGGCAATGTTAGCAAGCCGTTCCTCTTGCCTCAGCGCAATCCGAAGAAGTACTACGATGAGTTGCTGGATTCCTATAATACCCCAGATTTTACATCCAAGCCTGTAGAACTGGATGCCCGTGCGGCAAGAAATGAAATCATGAGTGATAAGAGAATTCCGACTAAGGTTAAGTAAGTGAAGAGTGAAGAACGAAGAGTGAAGAATTCAAATGTATGTTTATAAAAAACGCTCCTGTTGCAATATGGTAACAGGAGCGTTTTTGTTTTTTATTTGAACTTTTCAGCTTCTTGCTTCATCACATTCTCTACATCGATGGCATCGAATGGAACGGGGCCGCGGCTCAACTCCGGTATGTTGAAACTCTTCAGGCAATCATCGTAGAAGGTTGGTTCCCTCTGTGGAAGAACAAATGGCTTGTGAGCCTTGCCCTGGCGGTCTACATAGCAGAAGTAAGGCTTGCCGTAAAGTCCGTCGTCACGTTTGCTGGCAAAGACAAACCATCTGCCGGTATGCGACCAGCTGTGGTAGGTATCGCTCTTGTCGCTGTTTACCATGCTGAGGCTATCCACTTTTCCTGTCTGTAAGTCCATCATATAGAGGTCAGCCTCGGGATGCCAAATAGGGAAGGTGCCGTAATCGGCTACGGTAAAGAGACAGTATCTGCCGTCAGGACTTATCTTAGGATGGCAGACTGAACGCTCCTTGTAAAGAGTATCTATATTGGTTCCGAAACTCCCGGTCTTTTCATCGAATGGGATGCGCACCAGCGAATATTTCAATCCCTTCAGATTCGTACTTTCAAGTCCCTTCCTGTCGGCTGCGCAGTAATAAACGTATTTCCCGTCCGGCGAGAAAGTAGGAAATGTCTCCAGATGTGTACTGTCAGAGGTAAGCGGTGAGGAGATGATGCGGTTGTTGTCGAGGTCGGCAACATATACATCGCTCTTCGAATCATATACTTCCAGTCGCTTGTCGGCGTTGGCATGAAAGGCTGGAATGATGATGTTGGTAGAGAAGGTGACGTATTTGCCCGAAGAACTGAAACCGTAATATACACTCGACGAAATCATGTTGGCGTTCTTCAGGTTCAGCTTGCGCAGCTTGCCGTTGCGGTTAAGAATGGCTCCTCCGCCTTCACCTCTTATATATACCATACTGAGGTTGGGATCCTGGTTCCCAAAAGCATGACAGTTCATACAGCGGTTTTCCTGCAGATTGTGGTCGGCGAGAATCTTCTCCTGCCAATTCTCTATGCAGCGCTGCTTAATCTGTATCTTGTTCCATACTTCGTAATCGGGTTCTATCAGTCGGTAGGTGAGATAAGCATCCAGACTGTCGCCCACTACCTGCCAGGTGAAGGGTTTGAACGCCGTCCATTCTCCCTCATTGCTCTTAGAATATATCTGAACCTTGATATTCTTGCCCACAGCCTTTTGCAGGAAAGCCTTCCAGTCGTCCATATCAAACTTCAGATTCTGGCTGTTGCTGGTGGCAGTAAGAGTGTTGGCTGCATCGTTGGCATCTGCTCCCTCAATCGTGAGTGTGGTTTCGATGTTGGTAAGGTTCTTGTCGCGTATCTCGAAGTTGAGAGGAGCGATATTGACCGGAATCGTTACATCGGCATAGTCGGGATACATGTTGGGAAGATGGTCTACCTGCTCAGCATTCTCATGAGTCTGGGCACATGAGGCGAGCAGCAGTATGCCCGCCATGGCACTGTATAGGATATTCTTGTATTTCATTTTTCTTCTTTAATAAACAGTTAGCGTCAATTATTTCCTCAGTTGATGTTCAACTTAGGCACCTCTGCCTTGTCGAAGTAATACCAGTAGGTATCGCTGAATGCCTGGTTGCCCCGTTCTTCATTATACTGATGGAAACGCTGCAGAACATCTTGACGCTTGATATATTTTGCCCATTCTTCCGGCTTAGCCTTGGTTCCTGCCAGATAAATCATGAGAGCCTCCTGATACAGGCGTTCGTAGGAACCGTTTTTCAGTTTGAGATAATAAGTATCATAATCCCGCTTGAAGGTTTCCATGTCTTTCAGGAGAAGATCGCTACAGAGCATGTAGTCGATGGCGATTTTGTTGTTTGGATTACTTTCTGCCAGTTCGCACATGATGGTGTGGCAATTCTCGTTCAGTCGTAGCGTATCCTTCCGGTTGATGAATGGACGCTTTTCGATGTATTGCTGCAGGAGGGCTTTTTCATCGGCTGTTGCTTTTCTGCCAAGTGAGGAGAAGGCACGGTTTGCCCATCTGCTCCATACGAAGGTCTTTTGCAGGATACGGAGATATTTGCGGGTTGCTGCGTAGTCGCCCTTTACCAGATTGATTTCGGCAAGTCGCTTTACCATTCTGATATTCCGGTTGTTCGGAGAGCAGACATTGGCAAGCATTGTGGCACGTTCGCAGAAAGTCATGTCACCCAGAACCCAATACAGTTCGTTCAGGGTCTTGATGGTGAGGGTTGGGGTGTCTGGTCCCAGTTTCTCGAATGTACCCAAGTTGTTGCTCTGGAATCTCAGCAGGTTGTCTGGAAGATATCCGTTTTGCGCCATCACGAGGTTATAGTAGAACTTCATGTATTGGTCTGGATTTTCCGTCTTTTCTACGATGTTGATAACCTTATTATAATTACCGAAGTAATATTCACAGTCTACCGCGAATGTTTTCTCCAAATCCATTTGCGGTTTTACCAGTTTTCCGAACCCCGGATAGGTATAAAGGGTCTGGAAGTCGCAGAAGTAGAGTCGCTTGGACAGCATCAGCAGGAAGAAAGGAATTACGAGGGCAGCCAGGCGATAGTAGGTTCCCACTTTCTTGATGTGGGAAAGACAGCCTGTAAATACCAGCGCTCCGTACATCCATACTCCATTTCCAAAGAACCAGTGGCATACGAATACGGAAACAATGATGCTGATGGCGGTAACCCAATGCGCTGTTCCCAAACCTGCTGCGGCAGAAGGATTGTCGTCCATCTTCTCTATCTTCTTGAGAAACATTCGGGTGGAAGTGAGCAGCTTGGTGCTGACACGGAACACACTGGCACCACCTGCTATTGCCAGAATGCTGCAAAGCCGGTAGTCGTAGTGAAAACTGAAACATACCAATAGGATCATCATGATGAAGGCTACGATATGTGCCGTCTTTTTCCCTTGGATGTCTGCATCTCTTACTGCGCATTTTACATTATGTCCCGTAATAAGAATACAGAGGGTAAGGATGATAGGACCGGCATAGCGGAAATAATAAAACTGGGTCAGGAAATCGCCAGCCAGACAGGCCAGCCATCCCGGTTTGTCCAGATAGGATTTCAGATAATCCCATGATGACAGGAATAGTTGGTTCTGCTCCTGATAAAACAGATGGTAGGGATAGAAGAATTGGAAGAACACAAAGCATGCGATGGCTCCCAATACATATAAAGAATATATGCCAAAACTAGACTGGCTTGTTTGCTGTTCACTCATTTTTGTCGATTTATATGTTTTTATATCTGTGCATCTTGTTTTGTATAAGTAGTGAAGTCTTAGCATTTACTCTTTGCCAAGGTGCAACTTATCAGGGGCAAAGATAATAAAAATATATTAGAATGAATCATAAAAAATGCAGAAACTTACTCTTTGAAAGTAAATTTCTGCATTTGGTAGTATTTATTTCTATGATTGCTTTTCTGCAATACATTCCATCTCGATCAGCCAGCCCGGTCTGCATACTCTTGCCTCTACGATGATATGTGGTATCTGAGGGTAAAACTGATTCATCAGTTGCTCTATGGTATGATAGTCTGAGATGTCGCGCAGGTAGATGATAAAGTATTGGATATCGTTCATCATCGCATCGCCATCCTTCAATAATGCACCGATGTTCTCGAGCAATCTGCCGGTTTGTCTTACAATATCGCCTTCGTATACAACTGCTCCATCTTTATCTATGCTGGCTGTTCCTGATATGAAATATTGTTTCTTCTGGGGCAGAGAAAGGCTGGTTCCCCGTTCAAAGGCTACTCCGTATTCGTGAGTAGGATTCAGATGGTTGAGTGCCTGGAGATATTGCTTGTCTTCTTCCCTGATGCCGGGAACGGTCAGAAAGTCGATAGCTACAGATGCATGACGTATGGATGTTGCTCCGCCGATGCCCGTACTGGCTATATAATGGGTTTCTGCCGTCAGACCTTGCTGGTCGAAAACTTCATTGCGGGCTTCTACTACTCCCTGATAGTTTACATCGATATGAGTTACGTATATCCATGTTCGTACCAGGTTGCGCTCCATCTTCATATCTGTACCAGCGATAAGTTGCAGGTATTTGTCGAATAGCATTCGGGTCTGTTCGTATGAATCCTTTCCCTTCGCTTCTTCCTCAGTGAGGCGAAGACTATGGAATAAGATAGGGGTAGCATCATCAGTAGTCTTGATCAGCAGACTCACCTTGCTGCCATTCAGTGGAGTCTGTTCCACGATAGTGAGGTTTGTGCCTTTCAGATACTCCTGAAAAAGGAGTGACTCTTCTAAATCCTGAGTCTGGTTCTGGGCATCGCTGAGGAATACTTTACAATATTGCAAAGTACGATTTTCCAGTTTCTCTGTATCGAGATAGTTACCTAGTTTCAGATACAGAAAGTTAAGGCGATCATTGAATGAACCCTTAGCTTCAGGTGATAATATTATGTATTTGTCCATCTTGTTCTTGTCTTTTTTCAAGATGCAAAGGTACGGATAATATCTGGAATATAAGAATATAGACTGGATGAAAAGATGAAAATACCGAGAAATGGGGATAGGATGATGTGGGATAGAACGAAAAAGAGGGTGCGTCATGAACTTATGACACACCCTCAATCTCTTTCTTATATCCTGTTTTATAGTGATTCGAGCATGCGCTTGATGACAACCTCGGCAGAAATCTCACGGTTGGCTGCCTCTGGAATCACCAGACTGTTCTTGCTTTCAATGACATCATCGGTTACAATCAAGCCACGGCGAACTGGCAGACAGTGCATGAAGCAACCATCGTTGGTCCAGCTCATGTGCTCTTCGTCGATGGTCCAGCTCATATCCTTGCTCAGGATTTCGCCATACTGTGCTGGGTCTTTCACGCCCGGACAGCTCCAGTTCTTGGCATAAACGAAGTCTGCACCTTCCAGCGCCTTTTTCTGGTCGTACTCTACCTTGGCATTGCCTACGAACTTAGGGTCGAGTTCGTATCCCTCAGGGTGAGTAACCACGAAATCTACATCGGCTGCATTCATCCACTGGGCGAATGAGTTTGGTACAGCTTGAGGCAAGGCACGGCAATGAGGAGCCCAGGTCAGGACTACCTTAGGACGAGCCACCTTCTTATGCTCCTCAATGGTGATGAGGTCGGCGAATGCCTGGAGTGGATGAACGGTAGCTGTCTCCATAGCGAAGACTGGGCGGCCGCTGTACTTTACAAACTGGTTTACGATGGTTTCGGCATAATCGTAGTCACGGTCTTTCAAACCGGCAAAGCTGCGAACACCGATAAGGTCGCAGAAGCTACCCATCACAGGGATAGCCTCCAGCAGGTGCTCGCTCTTGTCGCCATCCATGATAACGCCACGCTCTGTCTCCAGTTTCCATGCACCGGCATTCACATCGAGCACGATCACATTCATGCCCAGGTTCATCGCAGCCTTCTGTGTACTCAGTCGGGTACGGAGACTGTTATTGAAGAATATCATCAGCAAGGTTTTGTTCTTGCCCAACTCTTGATAACCGAAACGGTTTGCTTTCACTTCCTGTGCCTCGGCGAGCGCTGCTTTCAGGTCGCCAAGGTCTTCAACATTAAAGAATGTCTTCATTGTTATTTCGTTTTTTATTTGTTATTTCTGATATATATTGCTCTTGAATCTTTCTTCTTGAATCTTGATGTTTGCAAAGTTTGCATGCAAACCTTGCAAACATGGCAGAAACTAAGACTTGGTACGGAGAGGGTACGGAGCAGGTACGGAGCGGGTCTTGTTAGGCTCTTGTCTGTCCCTGACCTGTAATCAACCACTTGTAGGTGGTAATCTCTTCAAGTGCCATAGGTCCGCGTGCTCCAAGCTTTTGGGTACTGATGCCAATCTCTGCGCCCAATCCGAACTGTGCGCCATCGGTGAAACTGGTAGGAGCGTTTACATAAACGCAGGCTGCATCTACCATTGCCTGGAACTTCTTCTGGGCAGTTTCATTGTTGGAAACAATGCTCTCGCTATGTCCGCTTCCGTAAGTGGCGATATGATCGAGTGCTTCATCTTCTGAAACAACGGTTTGGATGCCCATCTGCATGCTGAGCCATTCGGTGTTCCAGATACTCTTCACGTTGGCATCAGCCTCTTTCATCTTCGCTTCGCTTTCCTCCGCCTTATATAATAAGGTGTCAGGATAGTGTCCCTTTAAGACTTCGTAAGCCTTAGCATCAGCATGAATCTTGGTTTGCTTCTCGGCGAGTCCTTCACAGAGGGCAGGGAGGTCACTTAATCTGCTTTCGTGAATCAGCAGACAGTCGAGCGCATTGCATACGCTCACTCTTCTGCATTTGGCATTGGTGATGATGCGCTTGCCCATCTCCAGGTCGCCATCCTTGTCGAAGTAACAATGTACCACGCCGGCTCCGGTTTCGATAACTGGTACTTTGGCTGTATCACGGACGAAGTTGATAAGCTTCTTTCCTCCACGAGGAATGCAGAGGTCAATATAGCCCACGGCATTCAGCATTTCGCCGGTAGCTTCATGGGTAGCAGGGAGCAGTGTAACAACATTCGGATCAATACCAAAAGTTATCAACACCCTGTGGATAAGTTCGACACCCGCTGAGTTTGAGGCGTTTGCATCCTTTCCTCCTTTCAGTACGCACGCATTTCCGCTCTTGAAACAGAGTGAGAAAACATCGTAAGTCACATTAGGACGGGCTTCATAAATCATGCCGATAACTCCGAATGGAACGGCTACTCGCTGCAGATGCAAACCATTTTCGAGTGTTTTGTCTTTGAGAACTCTTCCGAGCGGTGAGGGCAGGGTACTTACGTGTCGCATATCCGAAGCAATATCCTGGAGTCGCTGCTCTGTGAGTTGCAATCGGTCGTAGAGCGGGTTCGCCTTGTCCATCTTCGCCAAGTCTTCTGCGTTCGCTTTGAGAAGCGCAGGAGACTCTGCGATGATGGCATCAGCCACCGCCTGCAGGATTTCATTACGTTGTTCATCTGTTAGCAAACCAAGTGTTTTGCTAGCTGCCTTCACTTTTTGGAAAGTCTCTTTCAGTTCCATTCGTTATTTCCTTTCTTATTTTTATGATAAGATATTTTGTAATGTGTTACGAGTTCCCTCTTAACAACGGCAAAGGTAAGCATAAATATCGGAAATTGCAAACTTTATGCAAGAAAAAGTGATAGTTTAATAGATAAATGTATAGTTATACGGAAATGAGATTTAAAAAGGTCAGGCAGTGCCTGACCTTTTGGGGGTAGCAAAGAAGATTCAGCAGACAGTGTCTGCTGTTTTTGCTTTTTGAATTCTTCAGACTGTCTGAAGAATTGTTAACTCTTTGAATTTCAGGTAGAACTTCTTGAAATTCATGATGTTTGTCTCCGAGAATCCTTTTCCGAATTCTATCGCAGAAATACTCAGAACTTTCATATCCTTTGGTAAATGAAAAGATTTTCTAATTTCTTGTTACTTAGTTTTATACGCCATTACATCTTTTGTGTTACAGCCTTATTGTAAAGGCAAAGGTACAACTGTTTCTTGAATATGCAAAAGAAAATGGCAGAAAGTTGAGGTACATACTCAACTTTCTGCCATTTATGATGTAATCTTTTGATTATTTAATCTTCTTGAATGTGATAGTGCTAGGATATGAGGCGTTGCCATCCAAATTGTATTTTAAAACCATAGTTGTCGAACTAATACTCTGTATGGTATATACATCTAAAACGTTGGTGCCATCTTCTTCGTATGTAGTTAATTTGTTGCCTGAGATAGAATAGGCTTCTCCGGAACACTCTATTTTCCATTTGTTTCCAGTCCAAATATACTCATTGAAAGTGCCACCTTGCTTGAATTCGAAAGAGATAGCATCATCAATGTCTATGTCCTGATCTACTTTAGCAGGCTTGTCATTTTCATCCCAGTCATAGCCTGTTACATGTGTAGGTTGCCACATTCCAATGATGTATGTCTGGACATCTTCTGTGGAAGGCGTGTCTTCGTCATCTGAAGAACAAGCAGTGAAAGACACCATTGCAAATAAGGCGAAAAGAATCGCCAAAAGAGAAAAATGTAACTTTTTCATAAAATTTGCCCGTTATGCCGATAGCTAAGCTTTTAATGTTATTAAATTAGTGAACTGGATAGATTGCGAAGCCATCGTTCTACATAACCTACGGATACAAACACGTGGACGAAACTTGTCCAAATTGCAGCCGTAGGAAAAGCTGATTAGAACAACAAGTAACGCCCACGATATAGCGGACGTTCACTATCTGTCGTTTCTAATGCTCTTTTTGAAATTTCCTACGTTCCAATTTGCATGACCGAATAGCAAACGCTAATTTAACCATCAAAAATATGGAAGTCCTCACAATAGTGTGATTCGATTCCAACTGCAAAGGTAAGGATAATTCTTGAAATAGCAAAATAAAACCCAGAAATTTAAAGGAAAAATTTTCTTTTTGCCTTGCTTCTGTGCTTTTTAAGTTTGTCTGCACAGCCCTCTTGCTTATCTTTAAAAGTCAAAGGATAGTTCTATGAAGAACGTTCCTTATTCTCTTATATATTGTTGATGATGTTGTATCACAAGAGAATTGTTGTCGTGCGATTATAGGTGTTTCTGCTATAGTCAGCAGAGCTGCTGAGCCTAGTGACAATCTTCGAGAAGCTATATTTTCTTACTTAAGAAACTATAAACTGACGGCTGTGCTTAGGAGGCAATGCTTTCCTATCTCTTGAAACAAAGAAGGTCAGTCTAACCTCTGTTAAATCAGAATATTAAAGAAAAGTTCGTTTTTTCGTTTAAAAAGTTGCAGATAATAATTGTATTTCCAAAAGAAAGTAGTATCTTTGCATCATCGTTTAATATAAAACATAAATATTATGGGTACAGCAGAAACTCAACAGGCATTGGCTTTTGCAACGATGTGCGTCGATCTTACTGCAAAGGCAGAAGGATGCAGTAGGCAAGAAATGTACTTGCGGATGAAAAAGGTTGGACTGATACATGGTCTTACCACAAGACTTGATGCCCTTCATACACAGAGTAAAGATTATGTTGTAGCAGCTTTACAAACTGCACTTCGTCGTCTGGAAACAGCAAATAATTAATAACTATGCGTACGGTTTTTCATGGTGCAACTCGAATAGTGGAATATCCACTTTGTCATATCGGACGAGATAATCTCGATTTCGGTAAGGGATTTTATGTTACAGACATTCGTGATCAGGCTATCAGTTGGGCAAAAAGAGTTGTGAACTTGGGTTTGCCGCAATGGCTAAATATTTATGAACTAGACGAAAATTACATTAAGCAAAATGCTCGTTGTAAAATATTCACGGCTTACGATAATGAATGGCTCAAATTTATAGTAAAAAGTAGAGCTGGAGAGATGCCCTGGAGAGAATATGATTACGTTGAAGGTGGTATTGCCGATGACCGAGTCATTACAACGATAGAAGATTATTTAAATGGAGATATTTCTATGGAATATGCTTTGAAACGATTGTCTGAGCATCAACCGAATAGTCAAATATGTATTATCTCTCAAAATATACTTGATGATAGCTTACATTTCATATCTGCGGAGCCGTTAAATGATTTAGCAAGAAAGGAGGTAAAGTCATGTTAAGAGATTCACAGCTTTGGATGAAGATAGGTAGAATATGTACTTTGTTGGCAAAGCGGTTGGATATTTCTCCAGAGAGAGCGTTTGATATTTTTCAAATGAGTAAGACCAACGAACTACTCCATGATGAACGTTCTTTGCTCTATCTAATGAGTGATTTGTATATTGTTGATGATGTGATTATGGAATTACAATCAGCTGATGGACTTCACAGAATTTATAAGCCTTAATTCCGCAACACTATAGTTTAACATTATTTATAAGTGCCTGAGCAACAAAAAGTTGCCCAGGATTTTGCCATGTCAGAATTTTCACTTACCTTAGTGTTGCGAAAAGAAGACAAGCAAAACTCTAATATGACATGGCAAAGATACAAATAAAATCTGAGAAACTCACTCCTTTTGGAGGAATTTTTTCTATTATGGAGCAATTTGATGCTCTTTTAGCTCAAACCATAGATTCCACCTTGGGAT